>FLOH01000027.1_pt1 | contig 602004 bp, 532 predicted proteins | sample 756751 | NCBI WGS metagenome assembly FLOH01 (sample SAMEA4026879, study PRJEB14308) | marine metagenome | biome: coastal water; material: water | depth 74 m
GATTCCTCCGCAACCGCAGGGAGATAACACTTCAGCACCAGACTTTATGTGATTGAATGCGACGCCGATATTGAGACGCCTCCCTGTGGAATGGATTTGCACTTTGAAGCAATTATCATTGAGAGAATGGGAGTGGGAAACGAGTGAGTAAGACGCCGAACATTTCTATGTGAACCGAGCGCTCTAACCAACTGAGCCAATCGACCAACTATTCTAAGATGTCTTCCTGAGGATCCCGTAGGGCGGGAGTCGAAGGATGACGATTCAAGCCTCTCAAGCGGCGTGAATATAAGGTTTGGGAAAGCTTCTCCAAATGCGTATCAAGATAAACTAAGCCAGGCTGATCGAATCATTTCAATCGCCAGCGCGACCAATAATAGACCCATGACACGACTCATTATTTCAAGACCTTGCTCACCGATCAATTTCTTGATGTAGCGTGCATAATACATGGCCACCCAAAAGATGAACAAATTTACCAGCATGGCTAAAAAGGGTACCCAGTATCCATACGATGACACAAGAATGATAATGGCTGTAATCGCTCCAGGCCCCGCAATGAGTGGCGTAGCCATGGGAATAACGATATCCCTGGAATAATCCTTATCATCACTCACACTGATATTGAGTACGTATAATAATCCCAATAACAATAATATGAGTCCGCCACCGACCTGAAATGAGAACATGGAAATACCAAAGAACTCGAGAACACTCTCACCAACAAACACAAAAATTGAGAGCAATATCAGGGACACCCGAGCCGCCCGGTGAGCACTATGTTTTACGCGCTCATCTGAATAATCTTTTGTCAGCGTCATAAAGACAGGAAGGCCACCAAAAGGATCCATGATCACCAACAGAGTTACAAATGAATGCATGAAGGCATTAAAGTCCAAAATCATACGTCTCTCCTCCAGGCTTTCTTCAATGCATCCACCGCCAGTTTAATCATTAAAACCGGGATACCCCCCTGTATCTGAGGTTCACCCAGCTTACTCAATAAAACAAAATTCAATTGTGAATTTGCCACCTTCTTATCCTTGCGCGTCGAGGCTTCGATGGCAACCGGGTCCAGCAACTCAACTGGAACGAAAATCGGAATTTTTAGCAGCATCGCTGCAAGTTTATTCCAATCCTCCTGTGATAGCGCTCCTATTTGACTTGAGAGCCAACCAGCTCCATACATCCCGAGAATGACTGCTTCACCGTGCCGGATAACACCATACCCCAATGTTGTTTCTATGGCATGACCTAATGTATGACCAAAATTCAGTATCCGTCGAAGATCAACTTCTTTTTCATCGGCTTGGACAACCTCCGCCTTAAGTTCACAGCTTCGCGCTATAGCATTGATAAGTACTTCGTCAACACTGCCCTCAATCAGGGTCTCGAGATTTGCCATTAAATAATCGAGATAAACAGTATCCCGAATAACACCCATTTTAAACATCTCAGCAAAACCAGAGACCCGGTCTCTAGCTTCCAGACTTTTCAAGGTATCGATATCCATCAAAACCAAATCGGGTTGATAAAAACTGCCAATTAGATTCTTCCCACTACTGTGATTCACACCCGTTTTACCTCCAACAGCTGCATCCACCATTGATAGTAGTGTTGTAGGGATATGTACCAGCTTGACACCTCTGAATAAAATACTGGCCACAAAACCACCGAGATCGGTGATCACACCGCCACCGAGGGTTAGGATGGTACCACTGCGTTCCATCCCCTGCGAGATCAGGGCGGACATTACCTGTTCTGCGGATGCCAGGGTTTTGTACGCTTCACCTTCTGGAATTAATACGGTTCTTGTAACGATACTTGCACTTCGAAGATGATCCCTTATGGTGTTGCCATAGCGCTCATTTACTGTACTGTTCGTAATAATCCCAACAGGCCCCTTAGCCTGTATATCTTCGAAATATCCTCCAATATTAGAAAGAATATTTTTTCCAACCAAAACCTCGTAGCTACCGGTCTGGTGAGTAATTTTAAGGTGCTTCGGATCAATCACTTAACAACTCGATAGCATGCAAGATTTCTGTAGCAATTATTTCCGACGCTCGGCCACCGCTGTTTACATGAATTTTCGATGCGATTTGATATGCATCGCGGCGCTCAGTAAGAATTTCATTTAGCTTTTGCAGGGTGTCCTCACATTCTTCCAAAAGTGGCCTCTCCTGAGCATGTTCAACGCGGGCTGCTGCTTCGGCTGCTGATATATCCAACCAGACCGTAATTTCATTCTTGAGATAGTCCAAATTTCCAGGCCGGAGAACCACTCCACCACCACAGGCGATGATGACTTTGTCCCGCTCTGCTGTTCCAAGCAGAATTTGTGTTTCATAATCACGAAAGCGACTTTCACCCTGCTCATGAAAGATTTCTGAGATTGAACAATCAGCAAGCGTTTCTATTTCTTTATCTATATCAACCAATTGCCATTCAAGGAGCTCTGCCAGAATTTTGCCAACAGTACTTTTTCCCGCCCCCATGAGGCCGATCAAATATACCCTGCTGATAGCTGGGGAAATTGGCATTATCTAGCGCCTGTCGCCGCTATATGCGCTTTTACTTGTCCAAGTGAATCCCCACCAAATTTTTCCAGAATCGCATCGGTCAACACCAAGGCCATCATGGCCTCACCAATAACAGAAGCGGCGGGTACTGCGCAAGCATCCGTTCTCTCTTTATGGGCAATTCCTGGTTCACGGGTCTTTATATCTACAGATCTCAAGGGTCGTGCAAGAGTAGGTATAGGTTTCATACTGACCTGAACCTGGATCAATTCACCATTGGACATCCCACCTTCAATACCACCAGCGTGGTTGCTGGCACGGCGGATTGTGTTGCCCTGAAGGATGATTTCATCATGAACCTGAGACCCTGATGCTTCGGCCACATTCATTCCATCCCCAATGCTCACAGATTTCATGGCATTAATGGACATCATTGCAGCTGCCAGACGAGCATCAAGTTTTCGATCCCAATGGGTGTAGGATCCCAGACCGGGCGGTAAGCCTGAAGCCAGAACCTCGAAAATTCCGCCTATGGAATCTCCCTTCCGGCGGGTATCATTAATATGTTTGATCATTTGATCGCTGGCCTTGTCATCGAGACAGCGTACTTCAGAGGCATCAGCATTTGCATTGATATCTGAAAAATCACCAGCTGTAGTGTTTTGCGCTTTTATGGGTCCGATCTGGATAACATGGCTGGCGATCTCAATTCCCAACTCCCTCAAAAAGGCACGGCATACGGCTCCCAGGGCCACACGCATGGCTGTCTCACGAGCAGAGGATCGTTCCAGGACGTTGCGTATATCTGTAAAACCAAATTTTTGGACACCAGCCAGGTCAGCATGGCCAGGACGAGGGAGGGTAATCTCAGGTACTGGCTCCAGTGGCTCCGTGTGGGACATTTTATCTAGCTTCCAGTTTTCCCAGTCCTGGTTTTGAATCCATAAAGCAAGGGGCGATCCCAGGGATTTACCGTGACGAACGCCAGTGAGGATTTCGGCATGGTCTGTTTCGATTTTCATGCGACCACCACGGCCGTAGCCCATTTGACGACGGACCAGATCCTGAGCGATAACAGCCTCTGTCAGGGGAACACCGGCTGGAAAGCCTTCCAGGATGCCTGAAAGTCCCTTGCCGTGAGATTCACCGGCAGTTAAGAATTTGAGTCTATGCAGCATAAAATTTCATTTCAATAATAGTTAAGGCGATATCATCCTAAAAGTCTTCGCGAGGGATTGAAAGAAGCGTGGCGATCTCTCTTTTCCACCAGGGATATTGGAGATTGCTTCGGCTCCGCGCCTCGCAAAGACGGAGTATAAAAGATTTCAGCATGTCCCAATGAATCTCATTCAAACTTTCGTTTGAAACCTGTGATTTTGTTATGAACCGCTTCCCGCATCTCGTTCATTTTAATTTTGGTCCAATCCTGGGGACCAAACCAGATATCCACAGATGCCATAGCCTGATAAAGATACATATCCAGACCAGAGACTGTCTGACAATCAGAGAATATGGCTTCGGAGAGCAGTCGTGTGTTAAGGGGATTAAAGATGGTGTCAACCACAACATCAACAGAGGCAAGAATATCTCCATCGATAGGGGTTTCGCGAGTGTTTGGCTTCATCCCAACCGGCGTGCAATTAACCAGGCAATAAGCAGCTTCAATTGGCTCAACAGCGCTGGCATCCCAGGCGCAACCAGTCAACTTCATGCCATCGGCACTGCCACCCATTTCTTTAATTAGTGTTTTAGCTCGTTTTATATCACGGGCAATCACGGTCGTGCTCCCTGCACCAATTCGAGCCAGCCCAAAGGTAATAGCCCGGGCGGCACCACCGCTGCCAAGGACCACAACTTTTTTTCCAGCCAGATCTACATTGGCTGCCTCAAGGGATTTCACAAAGCCATACCAATCCGTATTGTAGCCAGTGAGTTTTCCATCATGACGTCTAACGCAGTTGACCGCACCAATTGGAGCAGTACGAACATTAACACTATCTAGAAAAGGTACGATGTCAGCTTTGTGGGGGATGGTCACATTAAAACCATCCAGTTTTTTTGCAGAAGGCAATGCAATCCAACGCTCAAGATCACCTTGAGCCACTTTTATCTTTTTATATTCCGCCTCAAGACCAAGTTTTTCATATATCCAAGAATGCATGAAATCGCTAACACTTTGTCTGAGGGGATCACCTATGACGGCTAAATTCACTTTTCTCTCCTAGCTGCTTTACTCAAAATATCCAGGCTGAAATATAAACTTAATAAGCAGGTGAACGTTTTAAACCTTAACAATGTTTAAACAGTCAACGCCAACAACTCATCAAAGAATCCCGGGTAAGAAATGTCCACACAATCCGGGTTGTCAAAGTGCGCTGGTTCTTTGCTGACCAGACTGGCAATCCCTAAACTCATGGCGATTCGGTGATCATCAAAGGTTTCTACCTCTCCACCTGAAAGCTGGGTTGGTCCCTCCACATTAAATCCATCTGGGCGTTCGAAAATCTTTGCTCCCCAACGCATCAAATTTGACACAATCGCTTCAATCCGATCAGATTCCTTAACTCTTAATTCTTCTGCGCCACCCACAACGGTCTCGCCCTCTGCCTGGCTTGCCAAAACAGCGATGAGTGGTAGTTCATCTATGAGATTGGCGATCTGCTCCGGGTATATCTGAATTCCCTTCAGTTTCGAAGAACGAATTCGCAAATCTGCTACCGCTTCACCATGAATTTCCTCCTGATTGGCCAGAGTGATATCGCCTCCCATCTCCTGAACCACATTTAAAAATGCAATTCGAGTGGGATTGACACCGACACCACGTATAATCAAATCAGAATCAGGAACCAATAAAGCGGCGGCGATAAAAAAGGCCGCTGCCGAGAAATCACCCGGTATCCGGAGATCAATTGCATGCAACGGTTTTGTAAGCGTACTCACCGTAACATTTCGACCTTTAATCTTAATCTTTGCACCCATCGATCTGAGCATCTGTTCCGTATGATCACGACTAAATTCCGGGGAGGTTACGGTGGTCTCACCCTTGGCGTGTAGACCTGCCAACAATATTGCAGATTTCACCTGTGCGCTGGCGAATGGAAGTTGATAATCGAGTGCCCACAGCTCCCTCCCACTCAGCATAAGGGGTAAAAATTTATTCCGACTTGCTGAAATATTCGCTCCCATTTGTTGCAATGGTCGAAAGACCCTGTCCATAGGCCGCTTACTCAGCGAACGGTCACCGATAAATTGAACATGAATTGAATGGGCAGCTAACAAGCCTAACATCAATCTTGCTGTCGTTCCCGAATTACCGCAATCGATCGCGTGTTCGGGTTGACGGAAGGGTCTTAGTCCCCCACCTAGAACGCTGAGGGTGCCGTGATTTTCATCGATTTTTACACCGCAATTTATCAAGGCGTTTTTGGTCGTGTTCACATCAGCACCGGGATTCAAATTCTCAAAGCGGCTGATACCCTCCCCCAGAGCTGCCAACATCAAAGCACGGTGACTGATGGATTTATCGCCAGGTAATGAAAGTTCGCCTCTGATAGCCATTTGAATATCCTCTTATTGGGTCAGGCCAGTTTTTTTCCTACGGCTTCTGCCACGAGACGAATCCGGTCAACCAGGTCTTTGAAATCGGCTGGGACCAGTTGCTGAGGACCATCGCTCAAGGCAACTTCCGGGTTGGGATGCACTTCAACCATGACTCCTTGAGCGCCGGCTGCTACACCAGCCAACGATAGAGGTAGAACTTTTGATCTTTTCCCGGCTGCGTGACTGGGATCTACTACGACAGGCAGGTGCGTCAATCTCTGGAATGCTGGAATAGCGCTAACATCAAGCGTGCTTCGCGTGTGATCAACAAAGGTTCTGATACCTCGTTCACACAGAACCAGTTTTTCGTTGCCCTCGTTCAAAATATATTCAGCAGCCAGAATCGTTTCTTTGACCGTTGCAGACATACCCCGCTTTAACAATATAGGCATTTGGGTTTGGGCCGCGGCTTTAAGCAGGGTAAAATTCTGCATGTTCCTGGTACCAATTTGAAGCATGTCAGCATGCTGAGCAATAATATCAAGGACCTCAGTATCAGTTACTTCTGTTACTGTGGGTAGACCAACTTCTTCGCCAACCTGCTTGAGTATTTTAAGACCTTCTACTCCCAGACCTTGAAACGAATAGGGTGAAGTTCTTGGTTTGAAAGCACCGCCACGCAAAAGGTGACCCCCGGCGGATTTTACTGCTTCTCCTACAGTTTTGGTTTGCTCATAGGATTCAATAGAACAGGGACCTGCAATAATGGAAACCAAGTTCCCACCAATACTGGTATTGCCTACCGTCACGATTGTATCCTGTGGCTGCCATTCACGAGAAGCTAGCTTATAGGGTGTACTAATTTCGATTACATCTGAAACTTCAGGAAGGGATTCAAGGTGCTGTCTCCCTTTTAAGGGCTTGCTGCCCATGACACCAATCAAGGTGCGGGATTCACCTGGAGCAGGTCGTGGAATATACCCCAGTTTTTCAATCTCGCTCTGGACTCTATCGATAGCTTCCTGCGAGGCATTTACATTCATTATGACAATCATGGTTAGATATCCTTTTTTATGGCTTATAAGGTTTTATGTCTGCTATGTGTTTGCAACTTAAATCGGTGTTCCTGTTCGCTCTACAACCAGGAATAAAGTCTTGTTGTCCTTCAAATCCTGAATGCCAAATTTGTTTACCACAAGCTTATAAAGCTCTGCTGCACGAGCCGGTGCGATCACCGCTGTTGTATTTGAATAATCTCCGGAAAAAAGTCTTCTGGCGGCTTCAGCTGTATCTTCCGCCTCTATTTGTGGTGTATTTCCAAAATGTTGTGCCAAAAATTTTGAGCACTGCTTCAAGGCTTGGGGATGTGATCGAACCTCAGTTATTTGGTCCATAGCAACACCGGGTTTGGTGATCAGGCATTGATTTACCTGAATATGAAACATGGAGCGTACATTGCATCGCGCTTTCGCCAATGCATGAATACTCTCATGAACCACACCGCCTCTTGCATTTTCCATGGCAATAATACCGCGGTCGATTTCGTAGGTGGCCAAACTGTCCATAACCCCACGGCTGTTGAGGCAAGGTTTTGTCTCAACACTTCCCAGCTGCTCTTCTGCGATATAGGTGCGGGTGGCTTCCTCGGAAAAACTGCCGGGGATTCCCTGGTAGCCAATAATCGCCGGTGGAGAATCGGGTCGATAGACACGTGCCTTAACGGCATGAACGGATCGAGAAAAGTCGGTGAGCATTTCAGCTGTATATGGATTGTAAAATTGCAAATCATGGAAGAGTTCTTCAGTATCCTGACAGGTTTGTTCAACGACATGGTGAACCTGTCGAAACCCGTGAGTATCAACAGCGGTGGGTTGGATGTTCATACCCTTCATCACCCGACCCATAAAGTGGGTGATACCTTGAGAACGAGCAGCTAACCGATCATGCTCTTCAACGGAAAGATCGATCAGGCGACAGCCCCAGGACTCAAAAACACTTCGCCAGAGGCTTTCAAGATCTGCTTCAATTCTTGTTGGGCAGAAAACCATGCGCAGGTCACGATCTTGCCTGTAGGAGTCTGGTCCAAACATAGGATGGGTATTTAAAATCTGCACGCTCGCCGGTAATGCCTCGACCATCCAGTCGCGAATTCGAGTTTTTACAGAGGCAACATCTATAATGAGTTGACCAGGGTGGGTCAGGGGGGCCAATTGCTCGACAAGCTTTGATATTCTGCTGATGGGGACAGCCAGGAAAACGGTGTCCAACTCCATGACAGCCTTAAGATCGACCCATTGGTAACCAGCGGTTAGTGCATCTGTAGAAAGATCGCGTTCATCACTTATTACAGGCTCATATTCCCTTGCCAGCAAGTCTGCCAGTAGCACACCAAAGCGACCAAATCCAATCAGGCCTATCTTTTGTTTGTTTCCGTTCACACGCTTTTCCTTAAATTCTCAGGAACTCACCTGAATCTAATTATTAATCCTGCCAATCAACAATTCACTACCCGTCTTCGCCTTGCAGGCTACGCCTCATGGCAAAAAAAAACCCCCGCCAATTGACGAGGGTGAATTTGTTCAAATATACAGATTTAAACCATCACCCTGATCGCATAAAAAAGTAATATGTTGTCTGCCACTGCATTTCGGAATGAATATAGACCTGACTGTATCGCATGCAAAGAAATTGAATACTTAAATTTTGGGATGCATGAATTAAATACCTTTTCGGATTGATCAGGGTATACTTAGAATCGCGCGTTGGGCCAAAGCTGTTAACACCCTATATTTCTCACCAGGAGCTGATTTGTGAATATCATCAAAAATATACGTCCCCCTGCAGTCGCCGGCATGTTCTACCCTGGTAATACGAGTGAATTAAACATGCACATCCGGGCGTATCTCGGTTCAGACACATATACAGGGACCAGGACCCCAAAAGTGCTCATCGTCCCACACGCCGGAACCGTCTATTCCGGAGCTATCGCTGCAGCTGCCTATCGAACGCTGATCCCATTCAAAAATACAATTAAAAAGGTCGTTCTTCTGGGACCAGCCCACCAGGTCCATGTAAATGGATTGGCTTTGCCCACCATGGATCAATTCCAGACGCCCCTGGCAAACGTCAATCTGGATAAGCCGGTAATCATGAAACTGGTCGCCGATTTTTCCCAGGTCTGCTATTCCGACAGGGCTCATCAGGAGGAGCATTCCCTTGAGGTTCAGCTCCCCTTTTTGCAGTCCGTTCTCTCTGACTTCAGTTTAATTCCCTTCGTCGTCGGTGATGCTTCTGATATTGAAGTCGCTGATGTTATTGAAAGTCTATGGGGAGGACCTGAGTCTCTCATCATTATATCTACAGATTTAAGTCACTTCCATAACTATGAAGATGCGCGAAATCTGGACTCCCAAACAGCCGATCAAATAGAGGCCTTCAACGGTGATGCATTAGCTGATCAAAGTGCTTGCGGAAGAATTCCCCTCCGCGGGTTGCTTAGAGTAGCCCGGCAAAAGCAGATGACGATTGAGCGTTTTGATCTCAGAAACTCAGGTGATACGGCGGGAAGAAAGGATCAAGTTGTTGGTTACGGGAGTTGGGGTCTTTTTGAATAGCTGTTTTTCGCAATGCCCGGTATAATTTAGTCCATCATTTGAGGAGAGATTTGATGAAAACTGCCCGCCTACTTTTCGTTTTTATTTTTATGCTGCCAACGCTGGTCTATTGCCAGAATTCTGCTCCTTTTCAAAGAGGTGTGAATCTAAGTAATTGGTTTCAGAAGAATTCTATTCAGGAAGTTCATTTTTCCAGATATACATACGAAGATTTTGTCGATATCCAGAGCCTGGGCGTAGACGTCATTCGACTCCCCATCAATCTGCATGGGATGACCAGCGGTGAGCCTGAATACATTGTTGACCCCATTCTACTGGATTTTCTGGATCAAATCATTGATTGGACAGAAGCATTAGGGCTTCATCTGATTCTTGACAACCATTCATTCAGCCCTACCGGAGCGACAACCCCCTCTGTAAACGCTCCGCTATCAGCAATTTGGCCACAACTGGCAGAGCACTTTATTGACCGGGACTCCACTCTGTATTTTGAAATCCTAAACGAACCTTATGGTATTTCCGGCTTTATCTGGGATACAATTCAACAGAACGTGGTATCATTGATTCGCCAGATAGATCCGAATCGCACTTTGATTGTGGGCCCAACAAGTTGGAACAGCTATAACAATCTTGCTGAAATGATGAATTACTCAGATAATAATTTGATTTACACCTTCCATTTTTATGACCCTTTCATCTTTACTCATCAGGGCGCCAGCTGGACAGACCCATCTATGGAATCTCTGGCGGGGGTCCCTTTCCCCTATGGGGCATCACCCATGCCTGGCGTTCCGCCTGAGCTACTCAATACCTGGATTCAAAGCAATATGCTAAGTTATCCCAGCCAGGGGAATGTAGCCCATATGAGAGAACTGATCGATATTGCCGCAACTTTTCGCGAATCCAGAGGGGTTCCGATTTATTGTGGAGAATTTGGTGCTTATATCCGAAATGCCATTGACGGGCAACGTGTGGAGTGGTACAACGAAGTTACCCATTATCTGGATTCATTGGATATCAGCTGGACCATGTGGGATTATCACGGAGGATTTGGACTTTATGAAGCAGGTGGATATGATCTTTTTGACCACGATTTAAATATCCCGCTCGTTGAAGCAATGGGGTTTACTGCTCCCAGTCAAACAGGGTATGTTTCTCAAGCAGACAGCACTGGCTTTTATTGTTATGATGATGGCATCGGTAAAAATATTGTCACTGATAATAGCAGCACAGGGACGATAGAAATGTATAATTCTGAAAATTCACATAGCGGTAATTACAGCTTATACTGGACTGAGGCGAATCAATACGAACGAATTGGTTTTAACTTTTGGCCTGACAAAGATCTATCAAGTCTCGTGGCTGATGATTATTGCCTGACACTCTGGGCCAGAGCTCTTGGTCCTGCAATTAGCTTTGACATACGATTTATAGATTCCAAAACAGCCATTCCCGAGGACCATCCATGGCGGAAGGGTATCACCCTTACAGCTGCAGACATCAATTGGGATGGGAGCTGGCAATACATTCAACTTCCCTTATCCGAATTAGAGGAAAAGGGCTCCTGGGATGGAGACTGGTTTGAGCCTATGGGTCTTTTCGATTGGTCAGCCGTGGATATCCTTGAAATTTCATCGGAACAAGGCGCTTTTAATGAAGCTGAACTCTGGTTTGATGATATTCGCATCGTGGATCAGCAGGCTGCGGATATTGATTCCGGAATGCCCACACCACACTCATTTTTTGTGAATCCTAATTACCCAAACCCCTTCAACCCGGAAACCACTATCAGCTATTACCTGCCTGAGGCGAGTCCTGTGAAAATTAGCGTCTTCGATATTCAAGGAAGAGAATTGGATATTCTCTTGAATCAACAGATGTCCGCCGGTCAACATCAATCTATTGTCAATGCAGGACTTAAGCAGTATGAAACAGGAATATATTTCGCTCGTGTTGATGCCGGGGGTCAATCTCGAATTGTAAAAATGTTGTATCTCAAATAAGTGATTGAGTCATCAGTATGACTGAGCTCTACAGCCGCGCCGAACAACTCCAGTTGCTTCAGCTTGCCAGAAATTCCATTAAGCATGGACTGGAACACAATGAAGCATTAGGGCCCTGTGAAGCAGATTTTGATGATCACTTAAAAGCGTCTGCTGCTGCTTTTGTCACACTGGAAAAACAGGGAGAATTGCGTGGCTGCATTGGGTCAATTGAAGCATATCGATCCCTCATTGAAGAGGTGGCCGAACACGCCTGGAATGCGGCCTTCAGAGATCCTCGCTTTAGTCCTGTGAGCTTTCCAGAGTTAGCTCAATTGCATATTGAGATTTCTGTCCTTACTGCACCACAGACGATTTTCTTTCAAACCGAACCAGAATTCATGGATCAGATAATCCCGGGCAAGGATGGACTCATTCTTCAGGATGGCCACAGGCGGAGTCTCTTTCTACCTGCTGTCTGGGAAAAACTTCCAGATCTTGACAGCTTTCTATCACATTTAAAACAAAAGGCGGGTCTGCCAGAAAACTATTGGTCAGAGACCATCCAGTTCAAACGTTTCTACAGTTTTGAATTCAGTGAATCAGGATGACCAGACATCCCCACTTTTTCCAGGAGCTGGACGATCATCGACTTCTATGTACCCTTTGCCCGCGTGCCTGCAAATTGGCTGATGGGCAGCGGGGGCTCTGCTTTGTCCGCCAGAGACAGGACTCTGAAATTGAGCTGACCACCTACGGTCGTTCCAGTGGATTCGTAATAGATCCAATTGAGAAAAAACCGCTTAACCATTTTTATCCCGGAAGCTCTGTCCTTTCCTTCGGAACAGCCGGCTGCAATCTGGGCTGCAAATTCTGTCAGAATTGGGATATGAGCAAATCGCGTGAGATGGATATTCTCCAGGCACCCGCCTCACCAGAAAACATAGCCCTCGCAGCATTGGATCACGGCTGCAAAAGTGTGGCCTTTACCTACAATGACCCGGTAATCTTTTATGAATATGCTGTCGATACGGCCATAGCCTGTCATAAAAAGGGTGTCAATACTGTGGCTGTCACCGCTGGATATATAAGCAGAGAGGCTCGGCCGGGATTTTTTGAGCACATGGATGCTTCAAATGTCGATTTAAAGGGCTTCACCGAGAAATTCTATCAGGAAATCTGCGGCGGATCTTTACAAGCCGTTCTGGATACTTTGATATATCTGGTTCATGAAACCGATGTTTGGCTGGAAATCACGACCCTGCTCATCCCAGGGGAAAATGACTCTGATGAGGAGCTGGAAGCCATGACACGCTGGATTGCGAAAAACCTGGGTTCACAGATTCCTTTACACTTTTCGGCCTTCCATCCGGATTATAAACTTATGAATCGACCTGCCACTTCCCACCACTCTTTGCTGAAGGCAAAGCAGATTGCCAGTGAGAATGGCATTGAATACATATATCTGGGTAATGTTCAGGACTCAGACAACGCTTCGACATACTGTTCCCAGTGTCATAAAAAATTAATAGGTCGCCAGCATTATCAGCTGACTGACTGGCAGATTGATAACAAGGGCAATTGTGTCTCGTGTGGAAAAATAATCCCTGGAAAATTCGAAACTACGCCAGGCAATTGGGGGAATCGCTATGAGAGGATCAGAATATAGTAACCTTTGGTTGGGCCGAAGCGTCGCATAGCACCCAGTTACCCTCTAAGCGTCTCTGTGTTATCCCTTCCTGAAATGCTTTAGGGGAATGAGGCAAGCTCTTCCTTGTTGGGGCTTGGACACGACTTTCACGAATACTCAAATAGGTTAGAATAGGAAAGCCTGTTTGTGCTCCATTCGTGGGACTTTATGTGAAAATAAAGTGGAAATTGAAAATCCCACACATTAGCCCACTGCCATCTTAGTGAGAAATGAAACGCCGAAGCAATCTCTCTTTAATTAGAGCTTAGACAGGAATTCCACGAATGGACTCGAAGTCTTTACCCGCTTTGATTATCATTTCAATTCACGGTAGCATTAAAGTGAACCTGGAAAATGTAAACCATGGGTTGCCAATGCACTTTGTCACCGCTGGTCTTTTGAACCTAAGCCCGATTGTCATACTGAGCCTGCCTGCCAGACTGCAGCCAGAAGCGTAGGCTGATCGAAACGCACGAAGGCTCGTATGGCTACTCTTGAATTTGATGGAAGGCAGAAAAGTTATTTTTTATAAAAAAAAGGGTCCCATCTGGAACCCTTTATTAATTGTAAGCGGTAGAGAGATTAGTCTATTACAGCAAACCCTTCAATCTCATCTGAAACCACACTGGCAAACTCAACTTCTGTACTCTCACGGTAAAGAATACCTGAACGGCGACCAAATTCGAGCGCACGATCATAATCAAGCATGTACACATCACCGCGTCCTCGCCAGCGCTTGTTCATGGTGTCTTCAACCTGCATCGGAACAACAACCCAGACTTTATCACCATATTGGATGTCGCCACCGTGACCGTAACGGGTAATTAGTTCACGGCTCAAAGCCAAAACACCAGGAAATATTTCTTTATTACTCGCTGTGATATTGGGGGTGTCATCCGTTTGTCCTACCAGGGCGTTATAGGCTGTAAAGACAAGCGGGTGACCTTCTGTAAATAGATCTAAAGCTGCCGCCATTTCTTCAACATAAGTGCCCAGGGAATCTTTGATTTGCATTTCGTGAGCCAGGATGTTATTAATTTCAGTTTGATGTCTGGCTTCTCTATTTACATGAAAGGCCCAAAACATGAGCAAAATCATGGTATATGTGAAAATATGTTTATAATTCATTTGTCCTCTATCAGGTGAAATCTTTTGTTTAATTCGTTGTAAGTTGGATTTTTTCATAGGGTTATTGTCTTGTTCCGGCATTATAGACGGGCTCATTTGGGTCAACAAGCGAAAAATGATCGAATTTATCTTTTGAAATTTCCCACGTGACACTTGTCACAAAGCTTGAGCACTGCGGATCTCAGGCTTTATAAGCAACACAAAGTACTGATATTATTAGTGATAGAGATCAAGTGATCAAATTAAGGTATTATTTGAATTGCCAATCCAATTCTGAACGGATTCAGATATTTTTTAGGAGCAAGTAAACTTAGGAATTCTATTTACCCCTATTCAATGACCCAAAAGCGTTTTAAAAAGATACTGGAGTTAAAAAACCACTTGGATGAAATCAATCCAAAGGATAATTCTATGTGAATTACAGTATCTCAACTCAATGGAGCCCCCATGCAGGCATATGTGTTAAGAAAACCGGGTCAACCCCACACCTTAAAAATTGAAGATGTGGATTCACCGTTTATGGGTAGCAATGAAGTTCGGGTTAAAATACAGACTATTGGTTTGAATTATGCTGAGATTCAAAGCCGAAAAGGGCTCTATGGTTGGGCTCCAAAGCGACCTTACATTCCAGGCATGGAGGCCTTTGGGATTATAGATGAAGTTGGGGTGGATGTGACAACACTCGTGTCAGGGATGCCTGTTATTGTCATTGGACAATTTGGATGCTATGCTGAAGAAGTGGTGGTGCCAGCGACACAAATCCTTCCGGCTTTCCAACAGTTCAGCGGGGCAGAAAATGCAGCCTTTGCGGTTCAGTTTATGACAGCCTGGGTGGCTTTGATGGAAGTCTGCCGGCTTCGCTCCACCGATCGGGTTCTGATCCAGGCTGCCGCTGGTGGCGTTGGGAGTGCAGCAATCCAAATCGCCGGGGCATTGGGGTGTCAAATTTTTGGAACCGCCAGTCAAGATGAAAAGCTGGATTTGATAAAATCCTTAGGGGCTGAGCATGCCATAAACTATAGAACCGCTGACTTTGTAGAATACATCCACAAAGTTACTGGTGGACAGGGTGTAGACGTGGTTCTGGAGGTTGTTGGTGGTGAAGTATTTCGTAAAAGTCTGAAACTTCTAAATCCATTTGGGCGTCTTGTCGTTATCGGTTTTGCCAGCTTAAACCTCAATAAGCTGAATCCATTCTCATGGTGGCAAACCTGGCGGGATATCCCCCGTGTTAAGATCAATGACATGGCAACCGCCTCTCAGGTTGTCGGTGCCAGTCACCTGGGTTACCTGCTAAAGGACTCTGAGCGACTTATGCGGATTTGGGGTAACCTGCATGATTTCACCATCGAACATGAGCTCAAGCCTGTAATTGGGAATGAATTTCCGTTTTCGGAAATGGCTGCGGCACACACATTAATGGAATCCCGCAAAAGTATGGGAAAGATCGTTGTCCATATATAAGCACTTGCATGCATCTGTATTCCTTTGACAATTCAGAATGATTCAAATCCTCGCCCAGCATATTCTGATTATATTCCCTCATGAATTTTTCAAAACTTATCTTTAAAAATGTCGCCGATGCTCAGAATGCCTGTATCGGAATATTAGGCGGGGGCGGGAAAACCGCTTTATTGCACGCGCTGGGTGATGAGCTGGCAAAAAGCTATCAGCATGTTATCCTCTCATCCCTGACCAAGGCTGGCATTTCATCTGTCCATCAAGTCCATCTATACCCGGAATTTCAGGATGAGGAAAACCGGGAGTTGTTACTCAAGAACAACCCTCTCTATATCATGGGTGAGCGGGAAAGTGAGCATAAACTAATAGGTGTCAATGATGCCATGCTTGCCACTCTGTATCGTAACTCTGACCTCACTCTCTTTGAGTGTGATGGGGCCCGCAAGAAGCCCATTAAAGCACACCAACCTTATGACCCCCTGATTCCACATTTTGCGACTCATGCAATCATTGTCGTGGGGGCCGATGCTGTGGGAGCCAGAATCGACGGAAAGATGGTTCATCGACCAGAACTATTTCGAGAGCTTTGGGATGTTAGCGCTAATTTCGAATTGACGCCAGCATTTATCGCCAAAGTGCTAACCAGCCAATACGGCTACATGCAAAAGGTACCCCCTGATGTTGAGGTAATCTATCTGGTGAACAAAGCCGATAGCTATCCCGAGCAGGCTCTGAGCCTGGCCCAGGCGCTCTCCAGATTGAGCAAGTCGTCCGTCTTTTTTGGCAGCGTTGAGCAGGGAAAATTTCAGCAGGCGATTTAATGTTAAATCTGGCAATGATCATTACCGCAGCAGGGCGATCAACTCGCTTTCCTCCCAACAAGCTGCTGGAAGTTTTGGAAGATAGAACAGCCATTGAACACACTGTCAATACATTTATTGATCTGGATCTTGATCTCTATGTAATTTTGGGATATCAAAGCGACCAGGTTCAGGAAGTGCTTTTAAATCGTTTTGATGATCGACTCATCTTTGAATTCAACACGGCTTTCCACTCTGGTCTTTCCAGTTCTGTATTAACAGGCGTAAACGCGGCAGGTAGATCCTATGACTACTGGTGCTTTTGCCCTGGGGATAAGCCCTTTATACAGTCAAAGACCGTGCAATTGTTGATGGAAAAGCTCAATAAAGAAAAGCCCTTAATACTGGTACCGCGCTATCAGGGTAAACCTGGCCACCCGACCTTTTTTTCATCCGAGCTATACCCTGATTTTGTAGCAGCGACTGGTGATGCAGGGGGTCGTCAAATAATAGAAGCATATGAATCTGAAGTAATGTTTATTGATGTCATCGATGAAGGTGTTGGACTAGATATGGACTATTATCTGGAATTCGAAAATGCTAAACGATAGGGTAATCTGGGTTCGTGGAGCCGGTGAACTCGGAAGTGGGATAGCGCACCTGCTGCACCGCGTAGGGTTCTCCGTTTTTATGTCCGAAATTTCACCTCCTCTGGCGATTCGAAGACCTGTTAGCTTTAGTGATGCCATTATAAATGGCGAGGCAAGTGTTGAGGGTGTCACTGCCAGATTTTATGATAAACATGAACTTCCTGAGGACCAACCATGGGCGCATATTCCCCTCTTTGAGGATGACTCAAAAAGTTTGATTCAGCTTGGGCCAGATGTGCTGATAGACGCTCGCATGCTCAAGCATTATGAAATGGACTATCGATCCTGGGCACAACTGGTGATTGGTTTAGGACCAGGTTTTGATACGGGGAAAAATTGTCATCGGGTTATTGAAACCATGCGTGGACATGATCTAGGTCGGGTGATATTTGACGGCGCGGGACTCGCAGACACCGGTGTCCCCGGGGAACTGGGTGGAGAGACATCGCGACGTCTTATCCGAGCACCGGGGTCAGGTCACGTAAAGTGGCTGGTAAATTTTGGTGAATTGGTTCATGAAGGACAGACATTGGGCACCCTGAACGAAACAATCCCCCTTTTTGCTCCTTTGGATGGGATGATCCGCGGGATGATTTCCCCGCTCACGCCCGTTTCAAAGAGTCTGAAAATAGGAGACGTGGATCCTCGCGGAGCTGAAGTAAAGTATCTTCAACTCTCAGAAAAAGTAAGGGCGATTGCATCTGGAGTTTTTGAAGCTATTGTTCTCTACTATAAAGAGCAGCACATATGATAAATTTATTACTGGAGCAATGGGCAAATCGATTTTATCAAGGACAGGCAGTGCTCTGTTCTGTCGTCGAGTGGAAGGGCTCCGTCCCACGCAAAGACTTCCCCATGATGCTGGTTCTCGATGACGGATCCATCCTTGGGACTATCGGCGGCGGATCGATGGAACTCAAGGTTAGCCAGGCTGCTCTGGGGATGATTGACAAATCCCAGCCACAAATATTCAACTTCGACATGACAGGAAAAGATGTACATGCCGATATTGGTCTATGCGGTGGGACTGTGACCGTCCTGGTTGAGCCATTCACCACTCAAATTCAAAACTTTTATACCGAAATAGTGACCGAGCATGTTGAGAATCCAAAACTCATGGTTCTGCTCTCTCTTGGCAGTTCTAATATGACTATTATCCAAAGAGAGCTACTGGTTTCTCGGCAAAGTATTCAAGATTCCAATCCTGATCTGCAGGCCAAAATTCAGGACATTTTTGAGAATCAAAAAACCCGCCCCTTTGAACTAAACGACCAACGCTATTTAATCTGGCAAGCTTTCAACCCGCCCACCATTCATATCTTTGGCGCTGGTCATGTGGGACAATCGGTGGCCGAATTAGCTAGATTCAATGATCTCGATGTCGTTGTCTATGATGATCGAGATGAATTGATGACAGCTGAACGCTTCCCTTATGCACAAAGGGTTAAAATGACATTCCCGATTTCCCGGGAAGCTATTCCAGCCATCCCGGAGAGGGACTTTGTTCTTATTTCCAGTCGTGCACATAAGCATGATCGTCAATTATTGGCGGGTCTCCTAAAAAGACGGTGTGCCTATCTTGGACTGGTTAGCAGCGCTCGAAAATGGAGTATTCTGGCTGAGAGTTTAGCTTCAGAAGGTATCGAAGCAGAGGCCATTGCCGGTGTTCATGCCCCCGTTGGTCTGGACATAAATGCTCAGACAGTTCCAGAAATTGCTATCAGTATCCTTTCCGAAATTATTTCAATATATCGAGCCCCATCAGCATGACTTCCCTCCTTATAAAAAACGGATTGATCATTCATTCTCAAAGTCAGGGCAGTGAGGATATTCTCATCCAGGGCGAGTTTATACAGGCTGTTGGCCCTGGCCTGGACGCACCAGAGGATTGTGATATTATTGACGCAAAGGGAAAGTGGATTTTTCCTGGGGTGATAGATCCCCACACGCATATGGGTATACCTATCAAATCTGGCAATTCGGTTGATACTTTTGCCAGCGGAAGTCGGTCAGCGCTCCATGGAGGTGTGACCAGCATTCTGGACTTCAGCGTTTTGGAGCAAGGCCAAACTCTCAGCGAAAGTCTTGATCGCAGAATCGCTCTGGCCGGTGAAGCAGTTTGTGATGTGGGCGTTCATATAAACATCACCCGTTTTTCACCCGAAATATTGGTAGAAATCCCCCACCTAATTTCTCGTGGCTTTACAAGTTTTAAAGTATTCACCACTTACGAAGCATCCGGGATGATGTTGACCTATGATCAAATTGAAGTTGTCGCTCGAATTATTGCTACTCATGGTGGTGTTCTCATGGTCCACGCTGAGGACAATGAGACGATTCTGACGGCATCAAAGCAATATATGGAAAGCGGTGAAACTCACCCTCGTTTTCATGGAATGAGTCGTCCACCGGAAGCCGAGCTTATCGCTGTCAGACACCTGGGCGAGATTTCTGACCGTACAGGTTGTCTCATTTATATTGTCCACCTGAACACTTCAGAGGGATTGGCCTTGGCCACTTCTTTTCCGCGACTCCGCGTCGAAACGTGCCCGCATTATCTGTTACTGACGGAGGAGAGCTATGAGCACGAAGATGGACGTATGTATGTTGCCAGTCCGCCTCTTCGCTCCAATTCTGATTGCGAGTCATTATGGAGAGGTTTGATCCTGGGACAAATTCATACCATTGGATCAGACCACTGCCCCTTTTGTAAATCAGACAAACCTGCAAGCACCCTCTTTCAGGATATCCCTAATGGTATGGGCGGAGTTGAAACCCTGTTTCCAGTCTTGTTGGCTGAATTTGTTAAACGTGATCTTGACCTGAGTTTGCTGGTAAGACTGACCAGTGGAAATGCTGCCCGAATTTTCGGAATTCATAAATATAAGGGCAATATCGCGACAGGTTCTCATGCCGATCTGATCATTGTGGACTCAAAGGTCGTTACACAGGATTGGTATGAAAATCTTGATTCAATATTAGACTGGAATGCTTATACGGGAATGCCTGCCATTTTTCCCCGGATTGTTATTAGAAGAGGTGAAATTGTAGTGTCAGAAGGAAGTATAACTTCTCCTTCCAGAGGAAAAATAATCAAAGCCGTTGTTGGCCACAGCTAAAACCCCACTAAAATACTGTTTATAGATCCGGGTCAGGGATCGGGGAAAAGGATTTCCAAAACCAGTCTTTTGGATTAGCCTAACAGCCGATGCAAAATATAAAAAAAGAGCGCATGTTTATCTTCCTGGCCGTCATGTCTGTCGTGACCACAATGGGGTTTCAGGTTTGGCGTACCCTCTTTAATAATTTTGCCGTAGAGGTGGTCGGTCTGGGCGGAAACCACATGGGGATGATCCAGTCGGTTCGCGAAGTTCCTGGTTTTCTGGCTCTGCTGGTAGTGTACGCAACATTGGTGATCAAAGAGCATCGTCTTTCGGCTTTGTCTGTCATCATACTTGGGCTGGGTATCTCCCTTACCGGTGTCTTCCCAACATATTCCGGTCTCATTTTCACCACTCTGCTCATGAGCTTCGGATTCCACTATTTCGAAACCACCAATCAATCTTTGACGCTTCAATATTTCGATAAACACACGTCACCCTGGGTCATGGGTAAAATGCGTAGTTATTCAGCAGCCTCAGCCATCATGATTGGCCTGGTATTGTTCTTCGTAAGCTCCCGTCTCAGCTATGAACTCCTGTTTGGTATCCTGGGAGCTCTTGTGGTCATTGCCGGTATCTGGGGTCTTGTTCAGCATCCAACCCGAGCGGATCTTGTGCCTCAGGCAAAGACAATGATTCTCAGGAAACGTTACAGCCTTTATTACTTTCTCACCTTTATGGCCGGTGCGAGACGCCAGATATTCGTCGCTTTTGCTGTGTTTCTCCTGGTTGAAAAATTTCATTTCACCGTGAAAGAAATCACCCTGCTTTTCATGTTTAACAATGTTGTAAACTACTTCCTGAGTCCGCTTATAGGAAAAGCCATTATTCGATTCGGAGAGCAGAAAGTTCTCTCAACAGAATATCTGAGTCTGATTTTTATCTTTATCGCGTATGCCACGGTAGACACAAAAGCCGTCATGGCCGGACTCTATATTCTGGACCATATCTTTTTCAATTTTTCCATGGGTATTCGAACCTTTTTCCAGAAGATTGGCGATGCAGATCATATGGCGCCAACCATGGCTGTTGGATTTACCATCAATCATATTGCCGCAGTCGTAATTCCAGTTCTGGGTGGACTGGCCTGGATCATTGATTATCGCATCCCGTTTATCGCAGGAGCGTTCATGAGCCTGATCTCATTGATTGCCGTACAGTTTATCACCAGGAATATCCAAAAGGCTGAATTAAGACATGCTGCTGCTTCCATCTAAAAGAGGAAGCGGTTTTTTAAGGCTTCGGTGGGAATCATGCAAGAGTCCCTCTTCCCAAACCACCCATATCGATTTTTTGCAACCCAATCATAAATAGAATCACGTATGCATCCAGGGATGATGCGTAGAGCGTACAAAAAACTGTAGTATCCCCCCAACTCCCTGGCCACCTGCAGAACAGCAGCACTCTTGATAAATATTTTTCCCGAAGCGATCAATACCACAGAGTCCAAGTCAGCCACCGGGAGTGAATGTTTCTTGAACAGGTCTTGAGCGGCCTCTGATTGAAGACTGGCAAACTGTATTAGACCTCGAGGATCTCGCTTGATTACAGCCTGAACGGAGGCATTACAGAGATTGCAAAAACCATCAAAGAGTAGGATTGGAGGGCTGACTGATGGAGAGTGAAAACGCATGCTTCAAGTCTAATCCTTTTTTTCAGCACTTGTCAACGACAGTTTCAACTTTTAGTTTGCGGCAAGAAGGAGAATACCATGAACATCAAAGTTGAATACTGCGTTACCTGAAACTACCTACCGCGAGCAACCAGTTTGGTTGCAGGAATCCTTGAGAAATTTGGCAGCGAGATTGATACACTGACCGTTCTGCCCTCTTCTGGCGGGGTTTATAATATCTGGAAAAACGATGATTTGATATTTTCCAAGAAAGAACTCGGACGGTTTCCGTTTAGCGATGATGAGGTTATTGACCAGCTTTAGGAAACCAATTCAGTTTTTTTGCTGACTTTCCACAGCCTCACTCTTTCAATTCAAGCTATTCCCGCATAGCATCCCAGCCCTTGTTTAGCTTGACTGGTTTTTTTCCCTAACTCCACCTCCAAAAGTTGAGTGAAATGTTAAGCTTTTATTGTTTACAGTCAGTCTGATTGCCGTTAAGTTTGATAAGAATTTTTACAAACCGATTCGGCATTATCGTTTTGCCAACGTATGGAGATAAATATGTTTACAAAGGTGGGGAGTTTTCTTGGTCTTTTGTTGGTTTTTTCAGCAATTCTGTGTGCGCAACAAGTGATGGTTAAGGGTGAACCTATAGCCCTGACCATGCCCGGTGAATATTTCATGGCTCCTAAATGGTCACCCGATGGCCAACAAGTTGCTGCCGCTGGACCGAATTATACTGGACTATATATCATTGAGGTTCCAATTGGAACCACGCGACAGATCAGCGATGCCTATTCGGCAGGCTACGGCTTCGCCTGGTCACATGACGGTTCCAAGATTGCTGCTAAGATCTCCCATTTCGATAATATGCGCCGGAGCCATACTCTCGTATGGTTTAATACCTCAGATGCCTCTATGGAGCTTCTAACAGCCCCGAGAAGCATGATGAGCGGGGTTCCTGTCTGGTCAAAGGATGATAGTCACCTTTTCCTCACATTCGCTGACGCTTTTCAAAGTTTTGGCCTGGACGGTCGAGCCGATGTTTTTATGGATGGCAATTTGCATTATGTTAAAGATGGACATCTTCAACGGCGGGTTAAGGTTAATTCAACTGCCTTCAACGAAACCAGCCTTTTTCAAGACCAGGTTCAAGTTTATACCTATGCAGTATCACCCGACGGTTCCCGGATTGCCTATTCCACAGCTGGTCAAAACCTGTGGATTACAAACAGTGATGGTGAAAACCGCCGAAGCCTGGGAAAGGGTTATCGTCCAGCATGGTCTCCAAATGGAGAATGGATTACTTTTGAGCTAAGCGAAGACGATGGACATTCAATCACCGCAGCTGACATTTATGCGATTCGCTTTGACGGCACTCTTCGTTTCAATATTACAAATACAACTGAATCAATTGAAATGAACCCCCAATGGTCACCAGATGGTAACTGGATCGTTTACGATACCGATCGATTGGGCCAACTCTTCATTCAGCAGATGGATTGGAGATGATCATGCAAAAATTTGTCCTCATTCTCTGCATCGCTGTGACCGTTGTTAATGCCCAGGTAACCGGGTTGTCGGGTTGGAATCTTTTTGTGGACCCCGGCCATAGCATCACTCAAAACATGGGTGTAAGTGGTTATTCTGAGGCTGAAGAAACCTTGCAGACTGCACTCCATCTGCGACAGCTCCTGCTCTCCAAAACAGACATCGACACGGTTTGGTCGTCCCGCTACAATGATAATGTTGATGTGGGCTTGAGTGAAAGGTCTACGGATGCCAACAATAGGGGAGCTGCCTGGTACCATTCCATTCACAGCAACGCAGGGGCATCGACCAGTAATGATGTCCTGCTCTTGTGGGGCGAACTTTGGGATGGAACACCAGATCCACCAGTGGGAGGCGAAGCAATGAGCGATATCATGGTTGACCTGCTGGCAGATGTGATGAGAATTCCACAGAATGGTTGGGGCTCTACCGGTGACTGCAGCTTTTACTCAGGCTGGGCCAGCTCACCTTGCACACAAACTGGTTTTCAAGGCCCCTATTTGTCAGTAAACCGACGCACGAATATGCCCAGCGAATTGAGTGAACAGGGTCACCACACGCATCCGCTTCAAAATCAGCTGGATATGAATACTGATTATACTCGTATGATAGCTTATAGTATGTTCTGGACCATTCTGGACAAGTTTGAAATTGCGAGACCCTACCCAGGAATTTTAGCAGGTATTCTCACAGACTCAGAAACAGGAATTCGTGTAAATGAAGCAACGATTCAGGTCAATGGTCAAAGCTATACTACGGATTCATATGAATCACTCTTCAATCAGTTTAGCTCAAATCCAGATGCTCTACACAATGGATTCTATTTCTTCGAAGGGCTGCCTGATTCCAGTTTTGAAGTCATCGTTTCTGCAGAAGGCTATTATACAGACACGCTTCTGGTATCTCAAATGTCATCTGATTTTGTTACTTTTCTCGATATTCTGCTTGCACCAAGTACGCCACCCTATGTTGTGGAAACAAATTTGGTCAGCGAAGATCCTGTTTTTCCTGCCTGGAGGAATCCATCTATAACCTTTTCGCGCGCAATGGATGAGGCATCGGTTGAGGCAGGCTTCACTATTGAACCTTATTCTGCTGGCTCTTTTTATTTTACAAGTAGTCAAAAACGTATGTCCTATCTAGTAGACGACACTTTGGAGTACCTCACAGATTACACGATCACTATCGCTGGAACCGCAACGGATATTTTTGGTCATCCCCTGGATGGCAACCACGATAATGTAGGTGGTGATGATTGGAGTGTTCAGTTTACCACAGGTCCACCCGACTTATCCCCACCTTTTATAATGGCATCTTATCCAGCTAATGGTGCGAACACGGTGGATATCCGCCCCGTGATAAATTTAGTCTGGAATGAAGAACTGGATTCAAACAGCGTAAATTCTGACATGGTAATTTTTGAGCGGGTGAATGGCTTGCAGCCGCAGGACTTTGTGCTTGAGCACCATGTAGTAAATGCAAAAAGTGTGTTGGTCGTTTATGTGATGAATGATTTGCTGGATGTTGAGGCTTACCGCATCCGGCTCTTACCCGGTTTTACGGATCTCTATGGAAATAGTCGTCAACTTGAAACCGTGATGAATTTCAGCACTACAAACTTCGATTACGCGATCAGCTCTATTGATAATTTCGAAAACAACGCCGTGAACAATTGGTGGGAGATTACAGGTTCCGGCAGCAATTTGGGTATCCTCGCCGAGCAATGCGTCCGACATGTTGTTACGGACCTCAGCATCCTGTCATGGGGAGACAGCTCGTCTTTGCGCCTGGATTATGGTTGGGACACCTCCGCTGACTCCTGGCTTATTCGCGAATATCTGGGGGGGGGAGCTCCGCGTAACGTTCATTTCACAGCCAGCAAAATTATGCAAGCCTTTGTCTTTGGCGATGGGAACAGCAATAAATTCCGCTTTTGCGTGGATGATAATATTGGTGCCGCAGGTCTCCATGAGGTCAGTCCATGGTACACGATCAATTGGTATGGCTGGAAATTGGTGAGCTGGGACATGTCCGCCGACGGGACAGGAACCTGGATAGGTGATGGTAATCTGGATGGCACGCTTGAGTTTGACAGCATCCAGCTGAGCTACACGCCAGGGCAGCCACATCTCGGGGCTTATTTTGTAGATGAACTTCGGGTGGTGGATCGTAACTATTTAGCTATAGCTGAATTTGGACAGCAGCAGCCTGATGTCTTCGCGCTTTTGCCCAATTACCCTAACCCGTTTAATCCCTGGACCAATGTCCCTTTCACTCTGGCAACTGATTCAGATGTGTCCATTCGTGTTTTCAATCTGAAAGGTGAGTTGGTCGCAAATCTTGTTAACGGACCCATGCAGGCTGGTCTTCATGTGACGCGTTGGAATGCAGAGCGTGCATCCTCTGGTATTTATTTATTAAAAATGGACGCCAATGCGTTCTCTATCACACGAAAAGTCACTGTTTTAAAGTAATTTGTATTTGTGGCCGATAAATATTATATGAAAACAATGAAAAACCTGCTCACTTATGTTTTGCTCCTTACTTGTGTTCTGGCATACGCAGACGTTGATTCAAAAAATGGTTCCGCGCCGGCCAGCTGGTCAGACCAGGTTGAAAAAGATCTTGTGAACATGATTGCTAAAAACGAGCAGGGTCGCCAAGTTTATAGTAATGTGGTTAAGCGACTTCGCCGTAGCGGTGTGCCTGCCGCATATACCTGGCAGGTTTTTTCAAATGATGGAATCAAAATTGAACCCAACATCTCTGAACGTTTTTCAAAACCAGCCGAGAAAATGGAATATACCGATTACCGACGTATTTTTGTAAACAGCAAGCGTATAAATGGTGGTGTTAAATTCTACAATGAACACTCTCAACTGCTTAATGAAGTTGCCACAAAATATGGAGTGGATCCCTTTCTGATTCTCAGTTTTGTGGGAGTGGAAACGCAATACGGATTATACGCTTCATCCTATCCGGTATTTAATTCACTCCACACAATCATTCATACTATTCCCCGCAAAGCAAAATGGGCTGAGGATGAGATGGTAGCCTGGTTTATGATTTGCCGTGTGGATGGATTGGGTCCCCTCGACGTGAAAGGTTCTTATGCCGGTGCTTTTGGATATGGCCAATTCATGCCCACCAGTTTTAAAAGTTATGCCGTAGATATGGATGGGGACGGTATGCGTGAACCCTTTGAATGGGCAGATGTTTTTGCAAGCATTGCCAATTATCTCCTAAAACGTGGGAATTATCAAATTGGGAGCACGGACTTCTCTGAAAATTCACTGAACTGGCAAGCTGTTTATAAATATAATCCCTCCAAAAATTATGTTATGGTCATCCTGGAGCTTCGCTCAGAACTAAAACAAGCGATTAATAAATCTTAAGTTTGATCGTCTTCTAATTTTTGGGTTTTCTTAGACCCGGTAACAAACCACCCAGGATATAAAAGAGTGAAATTGCCACCAGAGTAAATTTTGGGATGGCACAATATCTGGCCACTGCTGGTAAAAGCGCATGATTGTTACCCACAAGCAATGCAATTAGCGACACATTTTCTATTATATCCAGAAATGCGGCGACCAGAACCCCGATTGCCAGCCACTGCCCGATCCGCTTGAGAAATTGGAAATGATTTCGGAAATTATCTGCCGTCAATAAACAGCCCAGTGAAATAGTGATTCCATAGAGCGTCAGAAAAAGAAAGTCCATCCCCATATTTATGCCAGCCCAGGTCATCGCTTCCCCTTGCCAGGAATGAATAATGCTTCGACTTCCTTCCAGACTACCAATTAACTCAAGGCTTACAATACCTCCCGGAGCGGCAACGGTTTTCAGGGCTTCTCCCGTGATTTGCATGACAATCACGACCAGCATAGTTAGGGCAAACAAGAGCCAGAAAAACCGGCTCCTTTTTTCTAAATTTATGAGTCCTACCAGGGTCAACTCTCACCTTGATGAAGATGTACATCTCTTTGTGGAAAAGGAATGATGATACCGGCTTCATCCAAAGCCAGCTTAATCTTTTCGATGAGATCAAATCTTACAACCCAATAGTCCTCGGTTTTGACCCAGGGGCGCACCAAAAAATTGACACTGCTGTCTGCCAGTTCAGAAACCACGATTAAAGGAACAGGATCTTCCAAAACGCGGGGGTCTGAGGCCAGAACATTCTTAAATATTGCTTTGGCCGTCAAGATATTATCCTTGTACGAAATGCTGAAAACGAGATCAACCCGTCGCGTTGGATTTGCATTGATATTGGTGATAGCTCCATTTGTGATCTGACTATTTGGAACGATCATGCGTTGATTATCAAAGGTAAGGAAAACGGTGTTGAAGATGCTAATGCTCTCGATTTTTCCAGTAACACCACCTGCGCTAACTACATCACCAATTCTGAATGGGCGGAAGAAGACCAACATCACGCCGCTGGCAATATTTCCAAGCGAATCTTTTAGAGCAAGACCAATGGCCAACCCAGCTGCCCCAAAAATCGCCAGAAACGAGGTCGTGTCAACACCAAGACTGTCCACTGCCGCCATGATAACAACCACCATCAGTGCATAGTAGACAATGTTGTCCAGAAACCGGATCAGGGTTTCGTCAACTTTTTGACGGGCTAATAGTTTTCCCAGGAGAACAGTAAGCTTTCGAGCAAACCATTTCCCAATCATAAAAATGACAAGGGCACCGACTATTTGCCATAAGTACTCGGTACCGAACTTGACCAGGGCGTTAGTGATAGTCTCAATGTTCATGTTCACTCCTTAACAAAATATTATAGCGAAATGTTACTTTTCTGGTGCTGGACTGGAATTGCCCATATCAACCAGGACTTTCCACTCACCATCATCCTGGCGTTCCCAGATATTTAAATATTTTCCGTAACGCTTCTGCTCAACGCCCGCATCATCTATAAAGGACAATACATATTTTCCCCAGGTCCAGCCCAGGTCCTCAGATCCAGCAACTTCGGCCCGTTGTGGCTCCCAGGCTAAAGTATAGTCTTCCTGACCGTCCTTCATCTCAGCATAGATATTTTCTCTACCCATCACTGACTGCTGCCCGGCAGACATGCCCATAGCATCATCTGCAAGATAGTAATTAAACGCTTCTCCAGCACCTTTGTCCAGAGACATCTGGGCAAATTGTTTGTCCGTGTTCAGTAGGCGTTGTTTTTCAGTGGATGGGTCATCTTGAATATTACAGCTTGTCATGAATCCTCCAATAATAAGCAAAATCCCCAGGAATTTGCTTGTTGATTTATAAAAAGCGCTCATCAGTTTACTCCTTTATTTCGATAATGTCTTCCAGATTTGGAATCAGGCACAAAAACTCAAACGGTTCAGTACTAAGTGTGCTATAACTATGGGGAATGTTGGCCGGGATGAAGACCACATCATTTTTCTTAACGATTAAGGTCTTGTCCCCGATGATAACCTCGGCTTCACCGGCAATGCAAAATTGCTCATGCTCCACAGAATTGCTGTGTAAAGGCATAAATCCACCTGCTTCGATGACAAATCGACGCATGGCAAAATTGGGACCCTCTTGATCTGAGATTAGAATTTGTTTATAGGTTTTCTCCCCAGCAGAAATGAGTTCTAGGGGCAGGTCTTGCATATGCTTTACCGACATAAAAAAATTCCTCATGATTGTCCTGAAAATAAATCAGCTTGCCTGTCAATTTAACGCGAAAGATAATAATGCCACAATATCCTGGCTGCAACTGCACGATAAGGTCGCCAGGCTTCACCCATCTCTATAAATTCAGGCTCATTCGGGCGATGATCCAGCTCGTACAGCTTTTGAATGGCTATAACGAGAGCCAGATCACCTACTGGCCAGATGTCAGGTCGACCCTGAGCCATGAGCAAGTAAATATTTGCTGTCCAGGGACCAATCCCGGTCAATGCTGTCAGCTTTGAAAAAACGTCAGCGTCCGACTGTTTTTCAAAACGAGAAATATCCAGGAATCCAGCGATAATTGCCTGTGCTAAAATTCGGGAATAACGGGCTTTTTGACGACTAAAGCCCAATCCAAGCAATTCTTCATCGTTGAGTTTGAGGAATTCAGGCGGGTTTAAATTTGATACTCGTGCTCTTAATTTGTCAAAACATGCCTGCGCTGAGGCCAGGGAAACCTGTTGTTCTAAAATAATATGAATAAGCGTGGCAAATCCTGGCGCGCGCGACCAGAGTGGTGGAGGTCCAAAACGATCCACGACGGATTTCAATCTATGATCACGTTCGCAGAGTAGCATTACCGCTTTTAATAGAGTTGTTTCCGTTAGAGTTGTCATGCTTTAAGACAGATGGCTCCCTCTCAAGAGCCATCTGTTAACAGCGATAAATGGATTAATCTTCAGGATACAGGGTTACCTGAATCATGTTATCCATGTCAAAATATTTGGCTGCGGCAGCTTGAGCACTCTCAGCCGAAAAACCATCTATTAATTCATTATATTTCATAAAGTCCGAAAGATCAAACCCTTCACGATAATACACTTCCAATGAATTCAACCAGTAGGAGTTCCTCTGAATATTGATTTCGCGCTCCCTGCGCTGTGATTCTTTAACTTTGTCCACATTGATTTGATCTGGAGTTTGGGTCATGAGGCTATTGATTTCAACCATCACAGCTGCTGTCAGCTCTTCAACACGATCAGGGGCACAGCCAAAGGAGATATTCAGGGAGTAATCAGATTCTGGCTCCTTGGACATACTAGGCCAGACACCGACCCCATAAACCCCTCCCATATCTTCCCGTAGCACCTCTCGGAGACGAATGTTCAGAACTTTCATCATGGAGGCCATGTCATGGCGAGCTTGCCGACTATAATCAAATTTACCTGAAAAGACAATACGGGTGGTGCTTTTGGGCTCCACACCTCGCTTAACAGATTTACTAATTTTGCCACTTGGTGTGATGATACCTTCATCCACCCAGACTTCATTCCTGCCAGTGGCTGGGAGCGAACCAAGGTATTGCAGTATGAGGGGTAGCATTTTTTCTCTCTCAAAATTGCCTACAAAGAAAAAGGTGAAATCACCTGCATCTGCAAAGCGGTCATTATATATGGCTTGAGCTTTATCAAGATTTACCAAGTCAAGCATTTCCGCTGTCATTGGGAGACGCCTGGGGTGATGTCCACTTAAAGTCACCGATAAAGTGTCGCGATAGGCAGCCTCTGGGCTGAGGCTTTTATTCTCCAGCTGGGATCTGTATTGTGTCAGTAATGCTCCCACTGCCTCCGGATCCTGGCGACTACCTGTAAACTGAAGATAAATCAACTGAAAAAGCATTTCAAGATCTTCGGGAGAAGCCGATCCGTTCAATCCTTCATAAAGGGAATTGATGTAGGGGGTGCTGCCGACCTCTTTACCCGCCATTAGTTTTTGTAAATCCATCAAGCTGAAATTTCCCAGACCACTATAATCCATTAACTGACTGGCAAGTTTGCCAGAGATAAGATCATCATCTCTGATAAGAGAGTACCCACCTGGGCTATAAGCCTTAAACAATATTTCATCATTCTTGAAGTCTGTTGTTTTCAAAACGACCCTGACACGATTGCTTAGAGTCAGTTCGTAGGTATCGATATCCTCATAATACTTCGTGTCAACAACAGTACCTGGGTTTGGTAGCTGAGGAATAAGCGGTTCAGTCAAGACTTGGTCCACATAGGGATCAATCTTGAGGGTGGCAATCCGATCCATCACTGCTTCCAGTTCAGAATCCCGGGGGATCGGAACATCTTCTTTTTCAGGGACGGAAACCATGACCACTCGATTTTCAGCAGTTATGAACTTTTGAGCCAAGGAATTCACTTCGGACACTCCAATTCCGGGAAGTGTCTCGGCGTACAGCTTGAATTCATATTCAATACCTGAAACGGCCTCTTCTCCAAGGAAGTGGCGAATCAATTCTGATGCGAATCCACGAGATTCTTGTTTGTCACGTTCCTGGTAGAGCTTTTCCATGGATCGGAAGACAGATTTTTTTGCTCGTTCAAGCTCCGTACTGGTAAACCCATGTCGACGTACCCGCTCTCCTTCAATAAGAACGGCCTCCAGTCCTACAGGGATTTCACCATCTATAACACCGGCACCGAGAACTATCATTTCTGAACTTCTGGCCCAGCCGTATTTTGTGGAGTAGGCATACAGGAAAGGAGCGGAGGCTTTCTGGGACATCTCTTCAAAGCGTGCATTCAACATTTCATGATAGAGGCGTTCGACAATATTCTCACGATACTCACCCGCTGTCCGGGCAACCCGTGTTGGATGTTTGAAAAGAATATTCACACTGGAGCGGGTTGCTTCAGGATCAGAAGCAATTGCATAAAGGGTCTTTGAATTTCCAGGGACATCAAAAACAGTCCGCTCCCGAACTTCAGCTGGATTTTTAAGACCGCTAAAAAGTGACCTAATCCGGGCTTCGATGGCTACTGGATCAAAATCTCCAACGGCAATAACAGCCATAAGATCTGGCCGATACCAGTCTCTATAAAAGCGTCTGACTGTTTCGTGACTGGCATTATGAATGACATCCATCATTCCAATTGGCAATCTCACTGCATAACGAGAGCCTTTAAAAAGAATGGGTAACTGCTTATCACGCATTCGTTGACTGGCTCCTTGTCCCAGACGCCATTCTTCCACAACCACTCCACGTTCATCATCGATGTCTTCACCTTCAAGACTAACTTTGTGAGCCCAGTTTTCCAAAATCTGGAAGCCTTTCTCAAGCTGACTAGAGCTGTCAGTGGGCACTTGCAACATATAGACGGTTTCATCAAAACTGGTATAGGCGTTCAAATCGGGACCAAAACGCATGCCTATAGATTCCAGATAATTTACGAGATCCATTTTGGGGAAGTCGGTGGTACCATTAAAGGCCATATGTTCCAGTAGGTGAGCCAACCCCTGCTGGTCATCATCTTCCATTATAGATCCTGCATTGACTACAAGACGCAGTTCAGCACGATTCTCAGGCTTATGGTTTACCTTGATAAAATATTTCAAACCGTTGTCCAACTGCCCCTGGATCAAGTTTGGATCTGCGGGCATCTCGGCGTTAAGGTCAATAGTGTCACCCTCTGTTTTCGGACCGATAACAACACAGGCGGATATGAGTAGTGCTAGTCCGATCAGTCCTAAAAAGCGTGATCTTGAGTGAAGCATATAATATTCTCCCTAATTAATTCTGGAGCCCCGGGGTAGACCAGGAGTCCCTACCATTACCCGCCAGCGTGTACGAAACCATCTCGTGGAGTCGATAACGGATAAAAAAGCAAGCCATTATAATCTTAAAGCAGTGGGAATGTTATGCTTTGTTGGTCACAGGACCATAACGGTAGTTTAGGGGCTTTGGATGGTTGCCAATGAGATAATTAGGCCATGGAGATGAGCCACCGGAACAACTCTATTCCAGCTAGATCATTGGTCTCCGACTCTGGATGCCATTGAACTGCCAACAGGGGAATTGTTAAATCCACAGGTTCGAGAGCTTCGACGAGACCATCGGAACACTTCCCAACAACTCTCAACGTTTCAGGAACGTGTTTGACTGCCTGATGGTGGGCACTATTCGTGATTATTTTTAAGGATCCCGTCACTGTGTTGATTAAGGATTCTTCCACAAGCTCTACCTCGTGGCGAGCATCAAACCATTCCCCAATTTTATGTGTTAGAGGCAGATCGAATTGGGTCTGGATGTCTTGAAAAAGGGAACCACCCAAAAACACATTCACTTCCTGCATTCCAAGGCAAATGGCCAGCGTCGGAACCTTGTGCTCCCAGACATGCTCAAAGATTTGTTTGTCGTGTTCTCCCCGTCTTGGATGAAAGGGGTTTGGTGTTAGTGGATCTGGAGACTCTCCATAATACTTAGGGTGAATATCACTACCGCCAGTGAGGACAATGCCATCGAGACGTTGAATTAAAGCAGCCAGGTCTGATTTTTCAATAATAGGCGGAATCAGAACCGGAAGTCCACCTGCACGTTGAATACTGTCTGTATATGATTTTCCCAAAATACTACGATCCATTTCCATGTGCTCATAATAGGAAGGAGTCAAGCCAATGAGTGGTTTTGAATTCATTGTAATTTTCCTTAAGCGTCCATGACTTTTTGACCGTTAACATAAACAGCCTGCACCAGCTTTTCAGGTGATTCAGCCATTGCATCCAGGTGTAGAAAGTCTGGATTTAGAATCACAAAATCTGCCAGATACCCGCTTTTTAGCTGCCCCAGATCTTTATCTCTGAACCCTGCAAAAGCAGCATCTCTGGTATGGGCATAAAGTGACGCTTCCAGGCCCAACGACTCCTCCATATGCCACCCCGCCCGATGCACAGCAGCGTGAATTGTTCTGACAGGCTCTGCTGGGGAAACAGGCCAATCTGAACCAAAGGCCAGCAGGCCACCAGATTGCTTTAATGACTTGAATGGGTAGGCATAAGCACATCTCTCGCCTAAAAGTTTTTCCCCATAAAGTGAATCGTCAACACAGTGACTCGGTTGCACAGAGGCTACAACTCCCAATTCGGCAAAGCGCGATTGGTCATCGGGGTGAATATGCTGCGCGTGTTCAATACGAAAGCGACGGTCTCGGGGTCCGTTCTTCTGTATAACTTCTTCAAAGATATCCAGAACTTCACGGTTAGCACGATCCCCAATGGCATGGATAACGGTTTGAAAACCCAATTTATCAGCCTCCGCAATAGTATCCCGGATCAAAGTGATATCATCCCAATCGGTGTCATAGATGCCCGTTTTTTCCGGGGTATCTTCATAGGCTTTCAGCATCAGAGCAGTGTGAGAGCCAAGACTGCCATCGCAAAAGGCTTTCAAGCCTTTGAATTGAAACCATTCATCCTCATAAATGCCCGCTTCCAGCAAAGCCTTCATTTCTTTCCACTTGCGTATGGGTGTATATGCTGTAACTCTTACTTTGAGTTTACCATTTCGGGCCATTTTCTCAAGAAATCTAAAATGATTCATATCATAAATCATATCTCCGATAGCGGTCACACCACGCTCAATCAGATAACCTTGAGAGGTCTCCAGATATCTGTCCAAATCCGCTTCAGATTCCTCAGGTATATGGTTCATGACCAGCCCCATGGCAGCATCGCGAAGCATCCCTGTTGGTTCACCGCTTTCATCTTTGTCAATAACGCCGCCATCAGGATCAGGAGTATCGCGATTAATACCAGCCAAATCCAATGCTGTGCTGCTGGCAATGCCAGAATGTCCATCATGGCGAATGAGAATCATGGGATGGCCAGGTGCGGCCATATCCAGCCATGAGCGATGTGGATAGCTTTTGTCCAAAAAGAGGTGTTCGTTCCAACCAGATCCCTTAAGCCAGGTGCCTGGTATTTGACTCTTCCCATATTCTGTCACAATTCGACAAAAATCAGTTTTGGATCGAGCTGAATGTATGGGCATCGTGAGGAGAGATTCTCCTGCCCAAAGGAAATGGAGATGGGTATCAATAAACCCGGGGACCACGACAGACCCATTTAAATCAATTGTTTCGGTTCCACCATCCACATAGGCAGAGAGATCCTCCCCAACTGCTAAAATTTGATTCCCCTGAACTGCAAATTGAGAGCAGGCCACCTGATTTTGGTCCTGAGTCATTACGATACCATTGACAAAAAGTTTATCTGCTTTATTCACAACCATCATAACATCGCTTCCCTGGCATTCACCAATGCTTGAATACGAGCTGGATCAGGATCATTTTTCCACTCGCCCTCACGTTTGAAATACGACCCCACAATAAATGCATCTGCATGCTCCCAGATTTTTAGCAAGCCTTCCGGCGTCACTCCACTCCCGACCAGAACAGGTAGCTGTGCAGATCTATAAACGGCTGAAAGCTCCTCTTGAATAACAGGTTTCCCTGTATGGGTTCCAGTAATAATTACGCCATCACTGAGGAAAAATTCTGCAGCTTCGACGGTGTCCTCAAGGGAGACATCGGATGTCATAGCATGACTGCTATGCTTCTTTTTAATATCCGTAAATATCTGAATGTTCTCTGCTCCAATCATTTTTCGGAATCGAAGCAATTCTCCTGCATCGGACTGGAGTAGTCCTTCGTCTGCCATGTGGCCAAAAACAAAACCTTCGGCGCGGATAAATTGGAGTTCAGCAGCTTGTGCAACAGCCAGGGCCGCTTGATTGGCTCCCGCCAGAATTTGAATTCCCAGGGGAAGATCGCAAGCTGAACGGACGTCCGAAGCAACTCTGGTGAGTGCGGAAATAATTTCTGGACCAACCTGGCGATTCAGATAGGGCGTATCATGCATGTTTTCCAACATGATTGCCTGCATCCCATTTTGAGCCAAACTTTGGGCTTCCCTGACTGCTTGATTTGCTATCTCCTTGATTGTGAGATGATTAAGAGGCGTGCCAGGTAAAGCCTGGACATGGATCATTCCAATGAGACTCTTGGGGTGGGGAAACAGTTGGGAGAAACTTAACGTCTTCATACGGTGTTCAGACCTTTGCTTTATCGAATAATAACATGTTTAATATTAATTCTCTGAATCAGATTGCATCATAGGCGTTTTTGCTGAGGCATGCTTCTGACGCAACTTGAGTGGTTTTCTTTGAGCCTTTCTAAGTTGCAAATTTAGCATCTCCACAACGATTGAAAACGCCATTGCAAAATAAATATATCCCTTTGGCACATGAACATCGAAGCCCTCCACAATCAGGGTCGCTCCAATCATAATCAGGAAGGAAAGCGCCAGGATTTTTATGGTGGGATGAGCCTCTACAAAATCACCAATGGCTTTGGCTGCCATGAGCATGACACCTACGGCGATGATAATAGCCGCAGACATAACTGCAAGATGATTGGCAAGGCCAACGGCTGTTATAACTGAATCAAGGGAAAACACCATGTCAAAAACCGTAATCTGAAACAAGACTCCAGCCATACTGACCTTCAGCGGCGAAACTGATTCCGCTGCAATCCCCTCCAGGCTGTTGTGAATTTCATGAGTTGCTTTGGCGAGGAGAAAAAGACCTCCAACTATCAGGATGAGGTCTTTTCCTGACATGACCTGCCCGAGAATTTCGAACCATGGTTCAGTTAGTGTGGCTATCCAGGCGATGGAAAACAAGAGTGCCAAACGTGTGACCATTGCCAGAGCTAACCCAATTCTGCGAGCTGTGTCCCTCTGATGATCTGGGAGCCGGCTTACAATAATTGAAATAAAAATAATATTGTCGATACCCAATACTATTTCAAGAGCAGTCAAGGTTGTCAATGCAACCCAGGCTTCGGGGCTTGTCATCCATTCAAACATAGATTGTTCCTAATCAATTCAATTGACAAAAACGATAAAAAAAACGAGTCGAAAATAACCGGAGAATCAGGCCAGAGATACAGTCTTGCCAGAGCCGAAGTAAACATATTCATTGGTATTGTTTAATCAAGAATTGTTAAATGCGCTAGTGCTTCAGATGGTAAATGCTCTGCTACTCAGTCTAACCAATTAAACTGCAAGCTCTAAATAGATTTGTCGGGGTCGTTTGATTCCGAATTGTTCAAGTGAGTCCTTCACACCTTGAGCTTTTTGTTTGAGCTCCTCAAAACCTGGTCTCAAACGCTCATTGGCAAACATTTGATCAAGAGTCGCTGTCACGGACTCTATTTCAGCTTCATCAGCTCCGCTGACTTTTTCATTGAGAATGATCGCCCTTGAAAGAATCCGCAAACCTGCATCCTCTACCATGCTCTCAATCTCGTAAGAGCTATAGGTTGCATCATGATATACCTGTTTGGAGCGATCAATCTCAGCCCTTAAACAATGAAGCTTGAAATAGGTCTGCTCAGGATTGCTGAGTTCATTTGAGATCATTTCTGTGACAATGATCTGACCATCTGGCTTAAGGAGTCGTTTAAGTTCGTCCAGTACAGGAGCTTTGTCCTTTAAATGATGCAATGTGTTTGAGAGGGTAATGCACGAGAAATGCTGTTCATCAAACCCGAGGGGAAGTGTTTCCTGAATGATAAAGTTAATCGCATAATCACCCAGTTTGCTTTTAGCTGATTCCACTGATCCGGGGTTTATGTCAACAGCAGTTATGGAGTGAAAAGAATCGTTCTGACTCAGGAGGTATTTGAGAAAGGTTCCATCTCCACATCCGAATTCAAGATAATGACCGAGCCTAAGCGCGGAAATTCTTTGACCCAGATCTGGATATTCTTCATACATGGATGACGCTCCGAATTAGCGATGCCTGACTATCATTTTTTCCATGAGATCATTGATTCTCTCGTCGATTATCTGTCGATCCGGGTTAGAGGCGTACCAGTCCACGATCTCCTGAGCTCCCTGGTCAAAAGGGATCTCTGCTTTAAATTCTGGGACCAGCGCTTTGATCTTTGAGTTGTCAAATATCATACTGTGGGTCTTATCACCAAGCAAACTATCACCCAGTTCTTTATCGTAGCTGGCAATGATATCTGAAGGGATATGAACCAGATTGGGACTGACACCCAGAGCACGGGCCATCTTTAGAAAAATGTTCTCCCAGGATAAATATTCATCAGATGTTATGTGATAGGTTTGGCCGATCGCTTCCACTTTTCCCAATAGGCCCACCAGGCCTTTGGCGAAATCAATATGATGGGTGAGAGTCCAAATGGATGCGCCATCACCATGAACGATTACGGGTAGCCCCTGTTTCATTCTGGCTAAGGTTGTGTAAGCTCCCATTAGCGGAATCAGTGTTTTATCATAAGTATGTGAGGGCCGAACAACGGTGTATGGGAAGGCATCCTTTGCAAACGCTTCATGCAGACGATTCTCGCAGGCTATCTTATTTCTGGCATACTCCCAAACTGGATTATCAAGAGGGGTCTCCTCGGTTATGGGAAGTTTTTCAGGTGGTGTCTGATAGGCCGCGCTGGAGCCTATGAAAACATATTGCTTTGTTTTATTTCTGAACAATTCCATGTCGGTTTGAATATGCTCTGGGACAAAGCCAATCCACTCCACCACTGCATCAAAATTGTGATTTTCCAGTGCCAGTTGAGTCGCGCTGAAATCTCTGATATCAGCCTTGATTGTTTTCACGCCGCTCACAGGTCTCAATTTGGCACTTTCACCACGGTTGAGGTGGTAAAGATCAATACCTTTTTTAATCGCCAATTCAGAACAGGCTGAACTTATGATGCCTGTTCCTCCAATAAATAAAACCTTCAACTCTCTTCCTCCATCCTTTTACCCGTGTCTTTTCGGTTGTTTGCCCAAAACGCCCCACAACCAGTGATGAAACTTATGCAATCCTTGAGGCTGGGCAAACATCAAGATGCATTCCCCAGATATGAGGGTTATACCTTTTCCCTGGCAAAAATTGACTGAATCTTCAGAAGCCGAGCCCTGCTGCATCCAGATATTTTTTATTCCAGCCGCATGGGCTTCCCGGACCAGTTTTTCAGTTTGGACTGGTGGGACGACCAAAACGAGCCCACCCACACGATCAGGCAATTCAGAAAGTGCTGCATAACATGCCTGTCCATCAATTTCTGTCACTGCTGGATGAACGAGCAGAATTTCATAACCTTTACTTTTTAACTCTCTTAAAACGGCGTTTCCAAATTTCTTTCCAGACCTGGAGACCCCTACCAGGGCCAGAGTCTTGTGTGATAGGAAAGTTTCAACCACTGATTGCTGTGTCATAAATTCCCCCGTAATTATTCTGGATAGTTTTCACTTTTGCTCACGTCGGATAGACTGAACCACCTGGTCCAGTTTCTGTAAAAATTCAGAGCGATGGCGTTGGGTTAGGGGAGCTGGACCCCCAGTTATTTCACCTGCACTTCGGAGTTCAGCCAGGAGATCTCGTGTGGCCAGCGTCTGACCAATACTGTCTTCGGTAAACCGTCTTCCGGTCGGTCCCAGTACTTGAGCGCCGGCAGTAAGACAGCGGCTGGCGAGGGGAATATCAGCTGTAATAACAATATCCTGCACTTCAACATGCTCGACAATCCAATCATCGGCTTCATCGAACCCATCTCCAACAACTTCCAGTTTTATATCCTGTCCCTGAGGAACACGCATCCAGGAATTTGCTACGACAGTAACCTGAAGTTTGTATCTATTGGCTACCTTGTAAATTTCTGGTTTGACAGGGCAGGCATCTGCATCTATGAAGATGTGTAGCAATTCAGACTCTCTTTCTCGCTCTCTATGGATTGATGTTGATCAAATGATCGCCTAATAGACTGCTGTTTATCTTCCACTATTGAGCTGATGGTGTCACCCCATTTTGAAAAATAGTTGGAGGTGATAGAATCGCCAGAATAAAAAACTCTCTTTGGCTGAAGGTCTCCCTAAAATGCTCCCGACGGCTCTCGATCTCAAGATGCCGCAAGATATTTATCAAGGAGCGCTATCAACTCACCACGTGAATAATTGAGGTTGGGACTCTGGTTTGCCAGAACCAGCTTTTTCAAAAGCGAATTTATAACCCGATCCCCTTCCCACCGGGTACCTACCAGATAACTGTTCTGAGGACTTTCAGAGAATAGAGCGTGACTGACGGCTTCAGATACAATTATTGGTGAGGATGGTTTTCGATTTTCTGCAGATTCTGGAGCCTCGATACTTGCTGGAGGTTTTGGATTATCAATTGAGGCCAGGACTGCTTGCGCCTCCTTTTTAAAAGGAGCTTTTGCCCGTTGAAATCGCTCAACAATTCCTGGCAGAGCGTTGGGGCCAATATTCGACGCCACTCCACCTGGTTGGACAATGCTGACGTGGATTCCATAAGGTTCCAACTCTTCTCTCATTGCTGTTGTGTATGCTTCCAAAGCATGTTTAGTCATGGTGTAGGGACCAAAATATTTTTGTGTGATCATGCCTCCCTGGGAGCCAATATTGACGATCCGCCCTTTAGATGCCAGAAGCAGACTCAAAAACGCATTCCCCATTCGCCAGGGACCAAAAGCATTCACGTCAAAAAGCTGCTGAAGCTCCGTCTCGCTCCACGCATAAAAAGGTCCAAGTCCGCCCAAACCAGCATTGTTTACCAGACCATAAAGCCCTGTGCCCTGGCTTTCAATAAATGAAACGGCAGCGAAAATTTCCTCAGGCTTGCAAACGTCGAGCTCGACGGGGACCACATTCTTCAGTTTAGAGAGTTTTTCAAGATCGGCAGGCTTCCGGGCTGTGGCATAAACCAGGTGATCCATTTCACCGAGATGTCTACTGATATCATATCCGATCCCCGTACTGGCGCCGCTGACTAAAATGGATTTTCGCATAAACCGTTTCCCTTATTCTGCTGGAAAGTGCTTGCAACACTCAATTATGGAGTAGTCTTCAAACTCCACTTAGACTTTTATATCAATTCAAGGCGTTTAAGTGCTTCCATGGTGATCTCTTGCCTGAATCGAGCTTCATCTGCAGTGATTTCAATATTGGTCGCAAAAAACCAAACCGTATCATTTTTCTCCAGATAACCTACATACCATCCATGCTGCCCGTCTGTACGGGTTGTCCAGCCTGTTTTTGCTCGAATGATATATGCTTCGCTTTGTTCAACGATCATGAGTTCTTTCAATAATTCTACATGCTCTGGTTTATACGGAAGTTCATTTCTATAAAGCTTTTTAAGAAAAGCGATCTGTTCCAGCGATGAAATTCTTAGATCACCATCCAGCCAGAAGGTCGTCAATTCAGGTCCGGTCTGCATATTTCCATATTGTAACTCACTAAGTTGTCTGAGATAGGCTTCATTCCCCACCCGACTGGCCAGCTCTTGATAAAACCAGACCACTGAAGCAGGGAAGGCCGTTCTTAATGAATGATCCTTGTTCCAGCTGTCCACAAATCGGATTTTGCCGTCCCATTTAAAAATCGTGTCCGGGTCAGAAATCACCCCTTCATCCAGCGCGATGAGGGTATTGGGGATTTTAAATGTTGAGGCTGGAAGGTAGGCTCTTTTTACTCGTTCTGGGTTCACCTGATATTCATATTTTCCGTCCAGAGATGATATAAGAATTGACCCATCTACCCCCCGTTCTGAAAAAATTGAGGCTAAATCAACATCAGACTGGCAACCCATTAATGCCAGCAGGCCAATCAAAAAAAGACCTGGACTTGTAATTTGTTTTAACATCTGTTTCATAGAATCCCCTTTAGGTGCCAATGCCTATTTTTTGCGCCTTGTCGCTTTGGGCGTGAGTGTACCGATATACTCAAAGCTAATATCGTAGTATTTTTTCAGCTCTCCTGTCGACTGCAAAAGCGAAGCTGGAATATCCACATACTCCTTCATAATCGTCCCGTACTGTTCGGTGAGCTTGGTCTTGAATTTCGAGAGGAAAGCCTCGCGGTCTTGAGTCGGGAGTCTTAGGGACATTTTTCCTGTCTTATCCAGGAAGCTGAACATATGCCCGTTCCGTGAAGTGTAGGGCATTGTGGCTCCTTTTCGTTCAACTTCTGGGATGGAGGACACCAGAGCTTAATAAAGCTTCAAATTCTCTAAATAGGCTGGATCTGTAATTTTTGCCACCAGGTCCTCCTTCTCAAGTGAATTTAGGCTGCAGGGCTTCCTCTAATTCTTGTGCCACATGTTTGACACATGTGTCACAAACCTTTCGGAAAACTTCTGTTTCAGCTGCTACAGCTTTTCCTGCTGGCGTGTTGATATCGGTATTAAGGAGATCTCGACATTGAGCCGATCCAAATTTTTGCTCAAAATTTTCAACAAATTGACGAACCTGAACTGACGAGTATTCCTTTTGGGTCGCCTGTTCGTTTGATTCATTGCCAAATTTTGTTGATAAAACAATTGCCCCGGCGTTAAGGGCTCCACAGACATATTGCTTTCGGCCAATGCCGCCCCCGAGGCCGGACCCCATTTTATGTGCCAGTCCTTCGGGAACACCAAGAACCGGAAGATAGGTGGATAATACAGCCTGGGCACAACTGGAACCCGCCTGAAATTTTTGGACTGTTTTTGCAACTCTGTTCTTATTCATGAGCCACTTTCATTTGACACTCCGGCACCCGACAATAGACTCCTATCTTGCCATCCCGAGTGCGGGTGATTATTTAAGAAGCAGGATTTTACGACTCGCTACGGTTTGGTTCTGCTCTAAACGAATAAAGTAAATACCAGCAGGCAAAACCTTTCCAGCTTCAGATTGAGAATCCCATAAGCGTTGATATTGACCTTTTTGTTGTACTCCATCCATGAGCCGGGCAATAAGTCGACCATCAATACTCATAATTGAGAGGTCAACTGTTCCCGTTTCAGGTAGACTATAACTAATGATTGTTGTGGGATTGAATGGATTGGGATAATTATTCAATTGAAATACTGTCGGCAGAAAAATCGGATCCTTTATCTGGCTCGCTGAATTGGCAGAACCTGGCGTGGGTTCGTCAAAAAACGACCATGTTTCCGATCCGTCAGGAATTCGACCATAAGAAATGTCCGTATTCTGAACTCCGAAATTGAGAGCATCCACGATGCTTTCACCATCTGTGGCTACCAGAGCCAGAAATTCACCAGCACGACTCAATTTGAAACTGCTATGCAGCCCTGGCTGCTCCTGATCCTCATCGCACCAGACCAGCGCGTAGCCACCCGCTTCGATGGCCACACCTCCAAAAGGAAACATCCATTTCGTGAGATTGGCAGGATTGTCTGTCAGATACATGCCACTCAGGAAAAGATATTCATCACTTGAATTATAAATTTCCAGCCAGTCGTCAAATTCTCCAGACTCATCTGAATTGGTTTGGGCATTGCCTGCCAGTATTTCGTTTATACGCAAGGGACTGTCAACTGACGCGGGAACCCGGACGCTGATAAATTCATTCCTGGGGTAAAGCATACTCTCACCATCCTGATCGATAGCACCAACCTGAAAACGCCCATGACCCATTACACCCATTGGGGGAATGACCCCAATCCAGCGATCGGCCTCCTCGATCCTACTTGCAGGTTCCAGTGGGGAAAAATGCATGGGATAAGATTCAACGACGGTTAAAACACCTGGGTGATAGGCGATCGTCAGACTATCAAGACCGATCTGGCTAAAGGCGGCAACACTCACGTAAATACTGTCATCCGGTCCCGGAAACAGGGGCCAATATTGGAGATCATAAATGATTGGCGCTGCATTTAGATAATTCAATTGAGTCGCCAATGCTGCATTGCGTTCATTAACAAATTGTTTTAATCCCTTTTTAACATGTTGATTCGAATATGAATTTTGCGAAAAGGATTGATGAAAATCTGGAATGCTAAATCCATAGTCTAGAATACGAAACGTATCAGCTTCAGCCCAGGGAGTAATCATGGCTTTCAAACTATCCAGCTTGGATTCCCAGAGATCAAGCTCGCTAATATTTTCCAGATAATACTGAAGAATATGGGTGTAAAGATTCCGATATTGTGCATTGGCCATGAGGTTTGTCATGAGGGGTCTAGGACCGGGATTAATACCCTGGGGATCTTCAATTGTTACAAAGGTATATGGATTTACCTGGGTCCAATCCACTCCAAACCAGTCGACCCCAAAACTGTTGTCATTATCAAAAGGAATCCAATGAAAGCGATCGATGGCTGGTTCATGGTATAAGTAGTAATTGTTTCTCAGAAACCAATAGTCGTCCCAGTTTCCAGTAAGAACATCCATGGCTGCATATTTTAGGACTTCCGGAACCACCAGAACCTGTTCCAGAGAGTCTGCAAAATCAACAACGGGTGTATTATTGATAATATCAATTAAGCGTGCCAATTCCGAATAATCATATGCTTCCGTATTGGTCTTTAGCTCATAAGGGTGAGTGGCATCCTGGTAGGGATAATAATCTTCAGGGTCTGGTCCGCGATAGCTAAGATCAGCTGGCCACAAACACTTCCACAAGTTGCCGGAATCATCTTCAAAATGGTTTTGAAGAAACTCTTCATCGATATGTTCTACGGAAATATAGAGTCCATAATAAACACTATTAATATATAGGGCACAGTGAGCTGCTCGAGTACTGGCCATTCCCGTTTCCTGATAATGATCCCAACAAATTTTGCTGCGTATAATGGAGGGGTCATTATGCTCGCCATTGAGATTTAGCTTTTCCACGCTGTAGAATTGTTGACCTGGAATAAAACTATTGAACGAAATCTTGAAGGATTTTTTTTGGGCGTTTCGAGAGGTGTTTCCCCGGAGCCGAAACCCAATATCGTCCACAGTTTCATCGATATAGGCGTTCATGAAATGCAAACTTGCAAGATGCATGGAATCACTCTGAACATTATTGTACATCCAGTCCAAAGCATCTGCAGCCAAAGTAATCTCGACGATGGCTACCTGGCTATCATCGTAAAGTAGTTCAAGGTCAGTTGCTATCAGAATAATGGGCAGGAATAATAAGAGTCTAGATACCATTTTCATGCTTATAATCTAGACTATTTCGCCCCAGCAGAAACGGTTTGTTGGTCACTGCTGAGGCGAATATTGGAATTCCTTAAAGGGTTTGGAAATTATTTCACCATTATCATTTTCCCACCCAGAATCGCACTGCCAAAATCGATTAGATATACATAAACACCTGATGGAGCGAGTTCTCCATTTTGGAGTGTGCCATCCCAGAACGCTTCGTAAACTCCTGGTCCTGATACAGTTCGCGTCAGAATTTTCACGAGTTGGCCCAGAGAATTATAGATCATGATTGTGACATCACGATTAAGAATCTGGTTCGTTTCAAATCTAATCGTAGTACCGGCATTAAAAGGGTTGGGAAAGTTTGCCAATACTTTAAATGAAACGGGTAAATCCACCTCATTGCTAAAAAGTTCTTCAATACCTAATGTAGGATCCGTAAAACTGGTAAATGGTGTAATTACCCCATAGTTCAAGCTGATAGTGACTATCTCAGCACGGATTTCATCGGCAGCGGGAGAACCTGGTCCCAGGATATAATATTGCACCAGCAGGTTTTCGATTTTTTTCTTAGCCCATATCTTTGGTAGAAATTGATAACTGCTTACTGGTTCATTCGTGAGTTCAAGCGGGTATGAATATGAAACCGGTTGTCCAAAGGCTTCACCGATAAGATTCACATCAACTGTACCTGGATTAACGTAACGCCCGGCAACAATCATTTGTTGGCCCACATAGAGGTTTGGCAATGGTGAGGGGTAGGCCTGACTGATACCGCTAAGAGAAAATGACATTTCCGTGTTCAATAAGACCGGGTTCCTGATCAGGAGATAGAACTGGGTGATGGATGCTTCCAGTTCATCATTTCCTAAGAAAAATGCAGTGCCATCATTTTGGCTGGCCAATTGGGAAAGAAGTTGTTCGTTCGCACCGGCGCCAATGCCAAAGGGAAACACCATGATCTCTGTTTCACTCGCATTGACAAGATCCTGAACGTGGTCTAGAATTCCCTGCGTATTCGTTATCCCTGAAGTCGCCTCTCCGTCAGTAAAGAATACAATAATATTGGCTGTACTATCGTTCGTCACTGCGAATTGAGGAATTGCGACACTGAACGCTCCTGAAATATTTGTTGAGCCGGACGCAAGTATTCCTGAGATATAACCTTGAGCTTGGGATGCATTGGTTGGATTAAAATCGACGTGAGTAGGTTGAAAGGCGCTGACATCAGACGAAAAATCAACAATATTGAATTTATCACCTTGATTAAGGTTGCTTACGATAAACGAAGCTGCATTCCTGGCCTGGACAATCTTATTGCCACCCATGCTTCCGGATCTGTCAACAATCAGAGTAAATACTTTTTGAATCACCTCTGTGTTATTGCCAGCATCCGGCTCAGCGACAAAAACAAAAAAGCCTTGGCCCCCCTCGTCAGGAACTTGAGATGTATCCAAATAAGTACTCAAACCAAACAAACCTAAATCCTCCAGGCTCAATGTAAATTGAACCGAGTAGTCCTGGTTTGCGACAATCTCATAGCCTGTCCACCTTAGATAGGCAATATTTCCATTGTTCGTGGTCACATCCGCCAGATGACTGAGAAGCAACAATTGGGTAATATCACGCTCAGAATTGATTGTGAATTCAATTTTTTGCATATCCAGATATGTGTTCTGGATTAAATGGTAATCATTGGGGTAATGAAACGACACATTACCAAACTCATAGGGTAGCAAGTTGACGTAAGTCAACTCGATGGTAACAGATGAATCTGGTTCGAGAAGATCTGTCATTGCAAAATACAAGGGTGTTTCACCCAGATAAGCATCAAGATCATCGTTCGGTTCGCCACCTCCTCCTCCCGGGATAGTGGTATCCTGGGGACTGGTGCCAATTGCAGCCTCCTGCCATTGCTGGTGTATGAACCAGCGAAGGGCAATTGCACTTTCTTCTTCTGCCAGAGGAAACGCATATTTAAACTCGGCCGCATCAGAGAGTGTGTTTTTAAATGTCTGGATCGTGGTGATGACGGCAACCTGGTTCTCGACCTGAACATTCACTTCACTGCTCATCAACCTGAGATAAGAAGCAGACTCTGCATCTACAATACACACACCATTGGCTAACAGCATTGAGCTCAGAGCCAATAGCAGATTCAGTTTTAGAATGATTGATTTCATAATTCCCCCTTTTGAATTTTTACATGCCCTTAAATCGCGAAAGTAAAAGTTCCCCAGACATGTATCTATTAGCAAGTTGTTCTAACTTAACACCAGGAAGTGAAAAAAAACAGTTAATAAAATCGAAAAAACAAACTGTCCTTTTGTCGTATTTAGCTAAACACGACTAAGTAGCAAGGGTTTGGATTACCCTTCTTCAGTCACATTTAGTTGTCGTGCGGCCACAATACCAATATTCAATTCAAAACCAATAATGATAGCCAGGGCATCAAAGAAGATCATGAGCATAATAATTGGCAGGGAACCGATGGACCCGTATAAGGCATTGTAGGTACTGAAATGATCAATATAAAACCCAAGCCCTATGGTGATTAGAATAGTCAAGACTGTTGCCAGACTGGCTCCGGCGGAGATAAAACGGTATTGGCTTTTCTTGGCTGGTCCCAGATAGTATAAAAAGGAATAGGCAAAATAGAACACTGCCAGAATGGCGACCCATTTGCCTCCAGCAACCAGGTAGTAGATTAACCCAACTTTCATCATATCTTTTGCAACCAAAAAGTCCATCAAAACATGTGTGAAGGTGATGAGTGAAACCCCCATGGTCACCAGCAGCCAGAGGATGACAACCAAAACCAGCGATATGGCTCTGCGCATCAACCAGGGTCGTGTTTCAACCACGTGAATGGATGCATTGAATGAATCAATGAGAGAGACAATGCCGTTGGTTGAAAATACAAGTACCAGTACAAAACCCAAGGAGAGCAAACCGCCGTGCTTTATGGTAATGATATCTTCAATAATCTGTTGAACCACACCGTAGGTGCTCTCAGGCACAATGGATTGAATCATGAGCAGTAATTCGGCTTGAAAATTATCGATGGGAACAATTGGGATCAGGGTGAAGAGAAAAATTAATGCCGGAAAGATTGCAAAAATCAGATTAAAGGCAACAGCCTCTGCGCGCATGATCACCGCCCCATCACGAACACCTCTGAAAAAGAAAAGCGCAACATTGTATATTGGGACTTTATCAAAACCAGGCAGGCTGACCCGTTTGGCCAAATTGAGGTATGGAACAAACTTTCGAATATATTTTAGCTCAAGAAATTTTATCGTCATTCTTTGAACCTACTAATTAATGCACATCGTAAATACTGCCGCCAATAAACTCTCTAAAGTGGGAAGTTTCAGGTATAAGCGACTCATCAGTGACTGGTGTAATAGACTCCAGCATCTCTCGAACTCTTTTAGCCCTCAGATAAGCATCTACTCTGCGCGGATCGTCTTTATAATCCTGCTCCCATTGTTTGAAATGTTCGTATAGACGGTTTCGCATAACGGGGAGTTCATAGGGAACGGCTCCATTAATGATATAATCTGCCGTGTGTATATAAGGCAAAATGTTTCGTAATTCTGCATTGCGGACATAATGCCAATGGGTCAATGTCTGTCTTGGATCATAGGCTCTATGTTGCTCATCACGGATCATCCGACGCATGAGACGTAAATCAGTCCAGCGGATAAATTTTCCGTTTGCGCCCTTCATCTGAAGGAGCGTCTCAATATAGACCTTAAAGATACTTGACTGGTCAATGCCCTTAAGCATCTCTCCGTACAAGCCATGCAGACTGTCGATTAAAATGATATCCGTTGGTTTGATCTGCATGGGAGTCTGATTCAAAGCTCGAGTCCCAGAGGCAAAATCGTATTTTGGTATCAGCACTTTTTCGCCAGCCATGAGTTGTTTAACATGTTGATTAATCAGCTTCAGATCCAATGCCTGAGGGGTTTCAAAATCGTGATCCCCAAATTCATCAACCGGATGCATATCCAGGTCGAAAAAATAGTGATCTATGTTGAGTTCTACCAAACCCAGACCCTTTTCTGACAGGTAGTGGGCTAATTTTCGAGTGGTCGTTGTTTTACCTGAAGATGATGGACCAGCCACCACCACAATCCGCGTTTCGCCATCTCGTTCTGCTATGAGTTCTGCGGCAGCTTGAACATCATACTCATAAGCAGCATCCGATTCCAAACAGATCGCCCGAAAATCACCCCTGGCGATGCGTTGGTTCAATTTTTCAACAGAATTCAGATCATGATCTGAGGCCCAGACCAGAACTTCATAAATTTTCTGGTAGGGTATCTTTCCCTGGTGGGTTTTACTCTTGCTGAGTTTTGCCTTGCGTTTATCATTTTGGCTGGCCCGGTAAAGAATAAAATGTTTGGCCACAGTTGCGTGGCCTTTTTCGATTAGAACTTTCTCTACAATATCCTGAACCTGCTCCACCATAGGAGGGTTTTCGACTGAATAATTGTCGCAGAGGATTGCCTCAACATCGATTGCCAATTCTTCAGCCTTGTCTTTATCCCTGCCACCCATAGCAACAGCAGCTCGATAGATCGCATTACTGATACGCCTGCGTGAATAGGGAACATAAGTACCATCTCGCTTGAAAACATGGGTGAGACGAGCGGGGCTAGTCATTGACATCCCCATACTTGAAGGCATCACTCAACTCATTGACATCATCTTCAGATACGGGAAAATACTTTGCCAGGTTTTCACCCAGTGTTTCAATTCCCACTAACAGTCCTTCTCGCATTTTTCCTTCAGCAAAAAGAGCTTTCATGTCAGCTACAGTCGCTTCCCAAAAATCAGTGGGAACCTTTTCATGGATTCCAACATCGCCATAGATTGAAAATTTCTTTTCCGTCAGGAACAGGACAATCAGAGTGGCATTGCGCTCCCTGGTTTGATACAATTTGGCTTTCTCGAAGATCCGCTTTGCTGTCTTATAGGGTTGATTGTTCGAGCTCGTGTTAAAGCTGATTATAATTTCGCCACTGGTGCGAGCTTCAAAAGCTTTGATGGCAGTGGAGATTTCCTCCAAATCGCTATCACTAAACATTTCTCTGGCAAGTTTTTCGGCCCTACTCATTCTAATCTCCTAAGCTTAATATCAATATTCGTCTGTGATATCCTTACCCTGCTTTTTACTAATCACCCTAAATTCATCCATGTTCTTTGACTCATCTTCGACGAGTTCAACTTTTATAAAATGCTGCCATTGAATAGATCGAATCACATTTTTACGACCTGATCTTAGAAAAGTGGCCAATTCAGGATTCACAACCAGCTGAAGTCTAAATTCACGCTTCTGGGCGTGAAAGCGACGAAACCAACCCTCGATTTGGGTCGTAAGAGCAGCCTTGGACATAATGCGTCCCCGTCCTTTACAAACGGGACATTCTTCCGTAGCAGAAAGCAATAAACTCAGGCGAATACGTTGACGTGTCATCTCCAGAAGGCCAAAGTCTGAAATGTAGCTCACGGCAACTTTAGCTCGATCTTTGCGTAATTCCCGACGGAGTTCGTAATAAACTTTCTTTTTGTTGTCATCACGGGACATATCAATAAAATCTATAACAATGAGACCACCAAGGTCACGTAAACGCAACTGCTGGGCAATAGCGCGAGCTGCCTCAGTATTGATTTTGACCGCATTTGCTTCATGATCTTTGCGTCCAATAAATTTTCCGGAATTCACATCGATGGAAACCAGGGCTTCTGTCTGTTCAATAACAATTGATGCGCCACTTTTCAGATTGACCTTACGAGCCATGGAAACATCAATGCCTTTCTGAACATTGTACTCATCAAATAAAGGCAACTTCTTTTTATAAAAATCAAGCCGATCCAGGAGTTGTGGGGCAGCGCCCTTCAGATAACTGCTTAATTGCTTATACATCCCTTTGTTATCAGTGACCACGCGTTGGACATCGTTGGTAAAAAGATCACGTATCAGGCTAGAAACCGTTTCCATATCTTTATACACAAGCACAGGACCGGGTTTTGATTTCACAACCTTGTCCATTCTTTTGTAAGAATCCATCAGGTTGTTCAGGTCGGCTCCCAGAGTTTCATCATCTTTGCCTTCCGTCACGGTTCTGGCAATCAGCCCGAAGCCGTCAGGTTTCATTTCCTGGCAGCTGCGGCGGAGACGGCGACGCTCGTAGTTGTTATAAATCTTTCGTGAAATACCTACAGAGTTTGCGTTGGGTACCAGAACCAGAAACCGGCCTGGTAAAGAAATATTTGTTGTAACGCGAGCACCTTTGCCCATATAAGGTTCTTTGATTACCTGAACCAGAATTTGTTGACCTGTTTTTAATTTTGGTGTTGTGGGTGTCCGATGTTCGTGCCGCCGGGACTGGTTACGAGAGCGACCCCGGTTTGGGCTCTTGGTTTTGTCATCATCATTGTCATCATTATCATCCTCTTCTGAATCTATCAGAAAGGATTCTCCCTCTACCTCTGAAAATGGCAAAAAAGAATTTGCTCCTATGCCAATGTCAACAAAGGCGGCCTGCATGCCTGGGAGTACGTTTTCAACAACACCCTTATAGATATTGCCTACAATTCGTACGTTTTCAGGCTTTTCTACATAAAGCTCCACCAGAACGTCATCCTCATGGATAGCGATCCGTGTTTCCTTCTGTGTTTGATTAATAAAGATATCCTTCTTCATTTCAATTCCTTAACAGTGAATTGAATCGGTAAAAGAAGAAGGTTGAGGCAATTGCTCTCAACGGGGAAGGCATTCAATCTCCTGAATGCGAATTCACAAATTTTTTCTGCGCTATTTCTGCTTGTGAGGACTCGTTTTAGTCCTGATCTGTCTGATCTTGCGCATTATCGATTCCCATAATATCTGTCGAATCGATTAAATTCTTTTACCAAATTCTGGTTCTAGCAGTCTTATGATCTGCTATTTTCAGGTGCATCATAGGATGTCTACCTGTTTTGCCGTTGTAAAAAGCGTCGCCCTACTTGGTCTTTTTTTATTTAAGTGGTGACGTTTTGACCTGCCAGTAATCCTTCAAAATACAGATATCAGAATATCCCACCGATCTAAACCTCAAATTTTAGTCAGGCTGCCGGGGTTGCCCAAAACGGACAAACATGGATAAACCGTGATAGAGACGGGAACTGTGGATCTGTTCAGGTTCTTATTACAACGGTACTCACCGATCTTCATACTCCTCACACTGCATTTTCCATAAAAATAGCTTGTCTGTTTACAGTGTGGATGGGTAGGCCTCCGATCGGAACTTCAAAAAACGCGGGGAGAAATTCATTAATTCTGATTCCCTTCCCGTTCTTCACAAGGGTGATAACTTCGAGACTATGACCCTTTACTTCAATAGACTGGATATATTCTTTAATGTCCAGCGATATTACGCGCTGTTTGCGCTCGCGTTTAATATACACATTTTTCTTCTGTTCAAAGTTTTGTTTCAAATCCTCAAGTGACAATTCAGCTGAAATATCTTCCAGCTTTATTTGCTGTTTAATGGCGGTTATCTGGCCAGTTAGGGCATCAATACGACCCTTGTGCCACGCCACACTCATTACCTTTAAACCAGCTGGTAAATACTTGTTTAAATCTGCTACGATAGAATCGACCTGCCGATATAAAAGTAAATCAATAAATTCAGCCTCTGAGGTATATCCTAAGGGTAAGGCAGGTCCGCTTGATATTTTAGGGCGCTGATTAAATCCCTGAGAATAGACGACCGGTAAACTCGCCAGGCTGATTGCTCGCATAAATGAATTCTGTACATCAAGATGACCCAGGTAGCTGGCCATGCCCGATTTGGAGTATTGTAGTCGGGCGGTTTGGACGGGCGTGGTATTTAACAGTTCGGGGAGCGCTTCACGCTCAGGTGCTTCATAAATCTCAGGAGTGACCTCAGATTCACCGGCAGTACCATCTTTAACAATACGCATAAAAAGTTCATCGAAATCACAAACACCACACGCAAGACAACCATCCCTGCAGTCAATAACAGTAGCTTCTTGATAAGCTTTGCGTTTTTCCCTTCGCAGAAACTTTTTAAGAATCCTATTGTCCACAAGATCCCAGGGTAATAAGTCCTGATCGTCTTTGGCGGCAAGGTATTCCTCAAAATTAATTCCCGCCTTTTTAAAAGCTTTCATCCAGCGCTCATAGCGGAAATAATCACCCCAGCTATCAAAACGAGCACCCTCTTCCCAGGCAGAATAAATTGCCATTGCTACTTTGCGATCCCCGCGTGAAATCACGCCTTCGATTTCTGAGTAGAGCGGGTCCCGGTATGATGCTTTCACATTTTTATGTTTCAGGTTGGCCATAAGAAAATCTATTTTTTCTCTGATAAGCTCTTTAGAGTCTTGGGCCTCCCATTGGAACGGTGTTTCAGGTTTAGGAATGAAGGTGGAGAGGGACACATTTATTTTTATTCTTCCATAAGACTGAGCCATTTTACGTACATCGGTAATGAGATCAACGATACCCTGTAAGTCAGCCTGTGTCTCCGTAGGCAAACCCAACATGAAGTAAAATTTCAGGGTTTTCCAGCCTCCATCCAATGCGATTTGTACGGATGAGTAAAGGTCTTCATCACTAATGAGTTTGTTAATGACCCTGCGCATGCGCCAGGTGCCAGCTTCGGGTGCAAAAGTCAAGCCCGACTTACGCTCTTCAGATGCAATGGTGGCGATTTCTTTTGTAAAGGTGTCAAGCCGCATGGATGGAAATGACACGCCCACGCGATTCTCTCTGAGAAATGGCTTCATCCCTTCTACAACCTCACCAAGACCGGTATAATCACTGGTTGATAATGAGAGGAGAGACAGATTTTTCTGCCCCGTGGCAGCCAGCGTTGTTTTCGCGGTTTCGATCAACTCCTGCGGTTTACGCTCTCGAACCGGACGATAGACCATTCCGGCATGGCAGAACCGGCAGCCTTGGGTACAACCCCGCATCACTTCCAAAGCAAATCTGTCCTGCGCTGTCTCTACAATCGGTACAATTGGTTTGGTGGGGTAATTAGATGCTTCCAAAACAGGAATTTTGGCGCTTTTTACCCGATCAGGCGCACCCTCAAAATTTTTGCTTATGGCCACAAGTTGACCGTTTGAGTCAGAGACAAAATCATAAAAAGCCGGAACGTAAATTCCTTCAGGCATGCTCACCAGGTCTTCAAGGATATCTCTTCTTGACCGACCCGCTCTGCGACCTTCACCAATACGTCGAACCAGCTCAACAATAAGCTCCTCGGCATCGCCAATAACGACCAGATCAAAGAATTCCGCTACTGGTTCAGGATTGTATGCGTTGGTGCCACCAGCAATGATAAATGGATCTTTTTCCCCTCGGTCTTTGGTCCAAATGGGAATATCTGCCAGATCAAGCATCGTGAGAATATTTGTATACAGAAGATCATAGGGTAGCGAGAAACCGACGATATCAAAATCTCGGAGCTGGCGTTTTGATTCCAGACTGAACATCGGTAAATGGTGCTCACGCATCAGGTCTTCCATGTCAGGCCAGGGGGCATATGCCCGTTCAGCAGCAATATCCGATTCCCGATTTAATATATGATAAAGGATTTGAAACCCGTTATAGGGCATGGCTGTATCATATACATCGGGAAAAGCCAAGGCTATACTGGCGTTGATATCAGCCCAGTTTTTGATAATAGTGTTGTGTTCATTCCCCAGATAGCGTCCGGGTTTGGATACCTTTGAGAGAATCCTCGTGTGTAAAATATGCTCTATATCTTTGGGTTGCACCCAATAATCCTTTCATCGCCCCGCAATAAGCCCTTGATTATAGTTTGGTTTTTTAAGGAAACTATCATTTCATGAATAATGGATCAGGGGTAACAGGAGGAATTCCCGGCATTTCAGGTTATCTTTTATCATCAAAAATATTGGAGGTTCAAATGAATAAAGAGACTAACAAGCAATGGGCAGTACTGAGAACAGTTGAAGGTGATATCACTGCAGAGATGTTGCGAGGCGCTCTGGAAAGTGCCGATATCCCCTGCGAAATTAAACGTAGCATGCTGGCTTCTGGCCTTGGTGCACACTCTCTTTCACTGGCGGGGAATCAGGCCACACTGCTGGTACCTGAAGATCAAATTGAAGCAGCCCTGGCTGTATTGGAAGCAATCGACTTTGAACCTGGAGATGACGATAACGACTAGGTCACATTGTCTTCTCTACCTGTCGAGTATTAAACGTGACACAGAAATAATGTCTAACTTTGATACTCATTTCTATATTGCAGGAATGTTGAGATGAACCCAATGATGAAAGTTTTGTAGTTATGCCCGATAAAGTGCAACGCGTCAAAGGTGTTAATGATATTCTCCCTGTTGAGGCTAAACAGTGGCAGGCACTGGAAACGGTCGTAAGAGATGTAATGACTCGTTTTTCCTATGGCGAAATTCGTCCGCCTATTTTTGAGAAAACGGAGCTTTTTGCCCGCGGGGTTGGTGAAGATACTGACATTGTTTCAAAAGAAATGTATTCTTTCAATGATATGGGTCAATCATCTCTGACCTTACGTCCTGAATTAACAGCAGGCGTTGTCCGCAGTTATATTCAAAATAATCTACAGCAACTATCACCCGTTCAGAAACTCTGGTATGAAGGACCCATGTTCCGCCAGGAACGACCTCAAAAGGGTCGCTATCGTCAATTCTGGCAATTTGGTGCTGAGGCTATCGGTTCGCCCAACCCAGAACAAGATGCAGAGATGATTGCCCTCTTTTACGCCATTCTAACTGAGTTGGGCATTTCTGAATCTGTGACGCTGAAAATCAATAGCGTGGGCGATAGTGAAAGTCGAGCGACCTACCGAAGCAGGTTACAGGACTATTTGAGACCACATTTTAGTGAGCTCTCTGAAACCAGCCAGATCCGTTTCGAAACAAACCCCCTGCGCATTTTAGATAGCAAAGCTCCTGTGGACAGGGAGCTTGTCAAAGATGCCCCCAAGATCCGTAACTGTTTAAATCAAGCCTCCAGCGATCATTATGGGCAAGTCCTTCAAATGTTGGAATCCATGGAAATTCCTTATGTTCAAGATGATCTCCTGGTTCGAGGTCTGGATTATTACACACACACTATTTTTGAATTCACCAGTGATGCCCTGGGAGCCCAGGATGCCATTTGTGGCGGCGGCCGCTACAACGATCTGGTAAAGGAGTTGGGAGGCAATGATGTCCCGGCGATTGGATGGGCGTCGGGCATTGAAAGACTCTTGCTGGTTGTTGAGGCTCTGAAGCCCCAGGTTATAGGATCCGAGCTTGATCTTTTTCTTATCGTTGAGAACGATGAACTGCGTGTCCGGGCACTTCAACTGGTAAATCAGTGGCGGAGAGCTGGTTTGAGTTGTGACATGGATACTTTACGAAGAAGTCTGAAATCCCAGATGCGTGAAGCCAACCGCCAGGGGTCCAGGTTTGTAGCAATTTTTGGCGAGGAAGAGGTTAATAAGGGTATCGTATTACTTAAAAATTTTGAGACCGGCGAACAAAAACCGGTGACATTTGACAAAGTATTTTCTGCCATTCATCTTGGTCCACCAACTTAAAGAAGTCAATTAAATCTATCTCCATGAATAATTTTTCCGCTCTCCTCACCCACGCCCAGACGTCACGTTACCGGGCACTAAAGGAAGCCCGGGCACGGAGACAGGAAGGCCTTTTCTTGCTGGAGGGCGTGCGCCTTTGTGAGGAGGCATTCAACTCGAGACTTGAAATAAGTGCCTGCATTACAACAAAAACATTTGACAAACTCGCCATTCCCCCCAACCTGCAACATTTTCAAGCCTCACCCACCCAGCTGGAGCAAATTTCTGACAGTAAACACCCTCAGGGTATTATTTGTGTAGCTCGAATCCCGAAGCTCGCGGAAACGCCCACACCTGCCGGTAATAAATTATTGCTGGTAATGGATAGGCTTTCTGACCCGGGAAATATGGGAACCATTTTTCGCAGCGCGCTCTGGTTTGGTGTTGAGGATATTCTCCTGGGACCGGAGTGCGTCGACCCCTATGGACCGAAAGCCGTCCGAAGCAGCATGGGGGCTATCGGCACTTTAAATCTTCATTTTAGTAATGACCTGATAGCAAGTGCCATAGAATGGAAACGAGCTGACGGTGATGTGGCCGCCTTACACATGACGGGTACTTCCCTTAGTAAGTACAAGGCCCAAAGTGGACTTTTTCTCATTGTGGGGTCAGAAGCACATGGCGTAGCACCAGATTTGCTTGAATTATCTGTAGCACTTTCTATTGAAAAATATGGAAAGGGTGAATCCCTTAATGCTGGTACGGCAACTGCTATTGCTCTATATGAATTGACGCGTTCATAACTTCTTAGCCTCTATAAGACTTTAACTATACCATCTCTTTTATAAATTCAACGCTAATTGCAGTTCGGATGCTTCAATCAGCTTTCAGGAACATCGTGTTGGCATCAGACTTCAATCCATATATATTGGCTGGCCTTGGCCTCAAGTGCCAAGCAAAGCATTGAAAAAATAAAGAGATGAGCCAGAAACAAGATGGACTCATTTTCCTGATGTAAAATTGACGCTTTTTTGAAGATATTTTTTTACGTGACCAACACTTTTGAACCGAAAGAGGATCAATAATGGAATTTTTTAAACCCCGTGACGTGGTGAAAACAATGATGGCAGCTTTTGTGCTGGTCTTCACCTTCCTGATTTACCTGGATACCATGGCACCGACGGTTTCTTTTTGGGATTGTGGTGAATTTATAGCTGTCTCACATACCCTTAGCGTCCCGCATCCTCCCGGCTCTCCACTATATCTCTTATTGGGCCGTGTGATTTCCATGCTCCCAATTACCGGAGGGGCCGCACTCGATCCAGTCCTTAACGAGCCCCAGTTTCACAACATTGCCTATCGTATAAATCTTTTATCACCCCTGGCTACATCTTTTGCCAACATGTTTCTCTTTTTGATAATTGTCAGATTGATTGCGGAATGGCGCGGAAAAATTAAAGATGCGGCAGACAAATGGATTTCATATGGTGGTGCCCTGGTTGGTTCTTTGACGATTGCTTTTTCGGATAGCCATTGGTTTAATGCAGTAGAAGCTGAAGTCTACTCCATGAGTATCTTTTTTACAGCCATTGTTGTGTGGCTTATTCTTAAGTGGTCAGAAAAAGTAGATGAAGGTGGTGCTGGCTCCAGGTATATCCTGATTATTTCCTATATGATGGGGCTGGCTATATCGGTGCATATGTTAAACCTGTTGACCATTCCGTTTATTGCCCTGATCATGTATATGAAGCTCAACCCGAAAGAAGATGGGATTGAGATGATGGTCCACATGCTCGCAGTCGTGGGCATTATGGCAGTGGCTATCATGATTGGTATTGAGATGGCTCTGCCAGAAACATCCATGGAGTATATGCGTCTCCCCAGTGCTGAGCTTAGCTCAAAACTTATGGTTCTGATGGTAATTTTTTCAGTGATCACGGGGGGTGGTTTGTATGGACTTTCTCAAGCATTCAAATCTGATCGACGCAAACGCTTCTGGAAACAAGTTCTCCTCATGGGAGCCGCCGGTGGAGCTTACCTGATCATTTATCTTGGTATTATCAAGGGTATGTCAAAGATGGCCAATGTTATGGGAGACATCCTGAATACAGACAATGCCGTCTGGGCTATCGGGGCGACTTTTACAATCAGCATCCTGGCTCTCATGGCGCTGATATTTTTTGCTCCATCAATATACCGTGCGAGAGCCACAGAAATTCGGCTTTCGGTTATGGCTTTGCTTATGGTGCTGGTCGGATTTACCTCGTATGAAACCATTTTTATTCGCTCTTCCCAGAACCCAAATATTGATGAAAATGATCCTGAGACCGTTTCCCGTGCCGTTTCATATCTTGAACGCGAGCAGTATGGAAGCTATCCAATGTTTTATCGTGATCGATGGGAAGAAGCCCCACTAAATAAACAGAACGCAACCCCAGGTCAGATTGTAAAAGTCAACAGCACCGGAAAAATCGGCGAAGTTATTTCAGCCCAGGGAGATCTGGTCGTTGTTGGATTGGGTGGGCGTGATGTGAATCAGCGTCTGGGAAATTTAAGTGCCATTAGAGGTGGCTATACTTCAAAATCTGATTTCTTCTGGCGCTATCAGATAAACCACATGTATATCCGTTATTTCAAATGGCAATTCTGGGGACGAAGCGGAGATAATTCAGATATTTCTCAGTTATGGGCTATCCCATTCTTACTTGGATTGGCCGGGATCGGACATCATTTTTCTAAAGATTCCCGTCGTGCCTTTGCAGTACTGGCTCTCTTCATGTTGACCGGATTTGCCATCCTGCTCTATTTGAATCAGGATGATCCGCAGCCTCGCGAACGAGACTATTCATATGTGGGCTCCTTTTTCGCCTTTGCCATCTGGATCGGAATTGGCGCAGCTGCGATCCTGGAAAAGCTAAAAGAGTGGCGCAAGGACTCTCCCCTTTTCTTTAGTGGAGCCATGGCAGTCATGTTACTGGCAGCACCTGTAAATATGATCCGTGCTAACTATCATACCCACGATCGTTCAGGAAACTATGTTGCCTGGGAATATTCTTATAACCTGCTCAACACATGCGATCCTAATGCGATCATTTTTACAAATGGTGATAATGATACCTTCCCGCTCTGGTATCTTCAAGAAGTTGAGGGCATTCGAAAAGATGTCCGAGTTGTCAACTTGAGTCTTTTGAATACGCCCTGGTACATCAAACAACTGAAAAACATGGAGCCGAAAGTGCAGATCGATCTTTCTGAAGCGGAGATTGAAGCGCTCACCTTAACCCGTTTTGACGAACGTGAGATGGTGATTCCCGGTCCAGCGACTCCAGGTGATAACCCTGAATCGGGTACGCTCGAAAAGGGTGCTTCTGGTTTGAGGTGGAATTTTCAGCCTACCATTTCTAGACAGAAAAATCCTGAAACCGGAAAACTGACAGGTGGGCTCAGGGTTCAAGATTTAATGATTTTTCAGATTTTGCGGATAAATGATTGGAAAAAACCAATCTACTTTGCCGTCACTGTTTCGCCCAGCAATCAAATCGGATTAGGTGATTATCTGAGAATGGATGGTCAGGCCTACCAGCTGATGCCTTATAAGGTTGGTCTCACAATCGACCCGGATATTATGTATGATAAGATCATTAACACATATCGATACACCAACCTGAATGATCCTGATGTGTATTATCCTCCAAATGTCCAGCGACTCTTGCAGAACTATAGGAAGGGATTTCTACAGCTGGTCTATGAGTATGGCGTAACTGGTGATGAAAATCGCGCAAAAGCCCTCCATGTGCTTCATAAGATGGATGAGTTGGTACCAGATGAGACCATTCCGGTTACCTATATGGATCTTTACCTCCAAATCGCTCAAATGTACTATCAACTTGAAGACGACTCCAGTGCTTACCTCTATATGGAGAACGCTTTTAAAAACGGCCGGGAGGATAGTCCACTCATGGAACGTGTAAAGGTGGCTTCGATCTGGAATGACCTTTTTGATGAGACGGGGAAAGCTCTCAATATATTGTTGCCTCTGAGCATGGAAGCTCCAATGAACGCTCAGGTCATCTACGAAATCGCTAGAGCATATGTCAAGGATGGCAATGTCATTGACGGTGAGGATTGGGTAAGTCGTTTGGCTTTACTCGCCCCCATGGCTCGTGAAACCCGGAGTCTCCAGGACATGATTAATAAACTCAAGGCCGATTCTACAGAGTCTTGAATGAGGCAATCATAAATGACTTAAAAAGCCCTGGGTTTATTCAGGGCTTTTTTATTCTACATGTTTCGAGCATTCTTAAACTTCGTCAATTCAGTTGTAAAATAATTGAATGTCCTCCCTTAGATTATAGACCAATTTCGGGAGCTCTAATTTGAACAGAAAAAGTCCAAGCTGTAATTCCAGAAAAACCGGTCGTCCCCTGACCGAGTATGATACCAAAGCAGAAGCCAAATCCGCTGCTGGTCATGCGAACAAGGACTATGGCGGGAACAGCCTGGTACCTTACAAATGTGATAAGTGCGGATTCTGGCATTTATCACCTGCGGATCGGCAAACCCCCAGTACAACCTGCACGGTATGCCGGGATGCGGCTGGGCAGTTAAAGGAAGCTTATCTTAGCGAAAGAGATGCATTAAGGCGCGCTGGACTCTTGCGAAAAGAACAGGGTGTTAAATTGCAGGTTTATGAATGCGAGCACGGGAATGGCTGGCATTTGACCAAAGGACTTAACAACTAGCAACACGAGATACTGAAATTATTCTCTAGATTGACTCATTCATCTCTAAGGTATTCAAAGGATCTATAGTCGGTTGCCATTGATATTGATGCATAGGTATAATATTGGCTGCTGAAAAAAGGATACCCTCACTCTCCAATAATTTCCGCTGAACAGCTCCACCCATTTCCAGATTCAAACTGATCTTGCCCTGAGCATTGATGACCCGGTGCCAGGGGATGTCATCTGAAGGCACTGCATGCAAAGCATAGCCTACTTGACGAGCCTGACGATAGTATCCCGCCAGAGTCGCGATTTGTCCGTATGTAGCCACCTTGCCATAAGGAATTAGCCTTACCACAGAATAAATACGATCCCATTTACTTTGACTCGCCACTATTCAATTCTTTGAAGTTTCAGGATGGTTTTAAATTTCAAATATGATTCGTCTCGGGTGCCATCATTGGCCAAAGTGTCCAAAACTTCCAGCCGTAAATCGTCTTTTCCTATTTCACATGCATAGATGGCTTTTCCACCTATAAAGGCCGGCGTTTTGGCCACCTCCACTGAGGTAACCAGTTCTGTTTTTGACAGCACATAGCTCCCTGTGTTGGTGACAATCGAATTATAACTTTGTACTTTCTCTGAGTCACTGGGATGCCATAGGTCAGCATAATCTTCTTGCTGCTTCTGCAAAGGCATCCAGGTCACGCTATAATGGTTTTTGGTAAAAATGAACAAGCCGGGCAACGCCGGGTCTATGGTGGTCATTTCCGGTCCAGACACATAGACAATGGATACGAGATTCCAGACACCCAGAATTGAAGCAGGCATTCCCTAGTCCTTCTTCCTACCTGACTTCTTGCGCTTTTTTTTATGAGCATTGATCAAGTGGCGATTCTCATTAAAGAACTCAGCCATTATTATTGAGACCGCTGCAGGCACCACTTTTTTGATGGCCTGTTTTGGTGATGCCAGTTTTCGTTTGCGAAAATGTTTCTCATCCCAATTCTTTTTGAGTTTACTGACTTCCATGTAATAGAGGCGAACTTTATATCGACCACCCATTTTTTCGTAGGTATAAGTCCCAATCTCAACCGGCAGGACCTCTCCCTTGATGCCGGCTTCCTCCCGCGCTTCTTTGGCAGCAGATTCTTGAGCGGTTAACTCCCAATCAATGGAGCCTTTGGGAATAATCCAGCGATTACTTCCTCTGGCAGTTATAAGTACAACCTTGCCTTTATAGACAGGGATCACACCGGATTGCTTGAAATATTTCTGTTCCTTTTTAGAACCCATTGATGCTGAACTCACTCTTCTTTCTGTTTGGCAAATAATGACATTTTGATACAGGTCCCTGATTCGTGTGCAAAATTGATCTGACTGTTGCAGGCCTGATACTCAAAAAAAAGCTGGTAAATCCAATTCCAAAAGAATTGGGAACGCTAAAAAATTTGATTTGCAAGGTCAGCTTTTCTTTTGACGCTTCAGTTTCGTAATTCTGCTACTCTCTTAAGAAAACTACCGTCCTCCAGATAACGATAGATATCCTTTCCCGGACACAAGGTCTCTGTATAATCTTTGTGACTCTTGATCCCATCAAGTGAAACAGCATATTTGTCAGCAAGGCTGGCAGTCAGCTTTGCCAATTGTTCAAATTGGTTGGGACTTAAAATTTGATTTTCATAATTTCCCATGACGCAGATCAGGGCATGACCTCTAACATCATAATCTGTATTCGTGTCCCCAGGATATTTAATGGGTCGCGCCTCGTAAATATTGCCTTTAAGGTCAATCATATAATGATAGGGATTATCTATCCAGTGTTTGTCTGACTGGCTCCATGCCTGCAAACCGCGAAGATATTTTATTGGATCCTTGTCCTCAGGAAAGTCCTCCCCCCCATGATGAATGGTGATGAATTTGATTTCATGTGTGGGGATACTGTCTGTTAGCGGCACCCAGCCCCAGTCAGCGCGGGTGACGATATGCAATTCAGTATTTACAGCCTCCTTCAGCTCCGCAGTACTGTTCGCACAGGCCAAAAGAAAAATCATGATCAAACTTGATGCTACGATGTGTTTCATTTTTTACCTTTCGTAATCGGTCACAACATATTGGGAGACTGGCTGGATGTCAGCATAATAATGGCCTTTTTACAGCGTTTTTTTCGCGTTTCTTCACGTTTGGCCTGGTTGATCCACAAGAGGAATTGTTTGCGGTGTGAAGGCGTCAGTTTTTCCCAGGCCAGGCGTGCATCCTCTGCCATGTCAAGCTCGCGGGCGAGCTGTTGTGGAATCTCCTTTGGGACAAGCAGGCGCCTGTCCTGATCCCATTCACCCGATTTCCTGGCCTCCTCAATTAATCGCAAGCCTGACGGCTGAATCAAACCCAGGAATTCAAGTACTTCCACGCGTTTTTTATTTACTTCTGACCAGGTGCTTTTCTGTTTGCGTGGCGTAAACTTCTGCATATAGCGTTCATCATCGATTCCCTGAACGATGCTATCGATCCAGCCAAAGCAGATGGCTTCATCAATAGCTTCATTTTTGGTCAAGGTGGGCTTGTCCGCATGCTTCTTATAATATATCAACCAGACTTCCTTCATTTCATAATGGTGCTCATCCAGCCATTGTCGCCATTCCTGCTGGGATGAAACGACGATTGTCGACTTGTTTTTTATGGTTTGGTATATCACTACGTTGTTCCTTGGTTTGAATATAAGTGCTCATTTCGTCAGTTCAAGCTGCCAGGAAACCCACCTGCATTGACCTGGGAAAGATTTCATTCAACCGAACTGATGACCTTGAATTCGCATATACATCCACATTTTATTACCCCTTTTTCATATTCAGTGTATTTTCAGTTGAAAAGGAGTTCAAAATGCGAATAGTTTCATGGAATGTTAACGGTATCCGTGCCGTTGTCAAGAAGGGTTTCTGGGATTGGTTTAACCTGGATACTCCTGATATCCTGTGTATGCAGGAAACCAAAGCTCACCCTGAACAGCTGGATGATAACCTGATTAACCCGTTGGGATATCATGCCTATTACCATTCTGGCGAAAGAAAGGGATACAGCAGCGTTTCGACTTGGTGTAAAAAAGAACCTTTAAGTGTTCAAAGAGAAATTCTGGACGAAGCCTTTAATCGAGAGGGACGTATTCTGCTCACAGAGCATGACACCTTTTTCTTATATAATGTATATTTCCCAAACGGTCAAAAGGACCAGGACAGGTTGGACTACAAACTGCGCTTTTATGGAGCACTTCAGGAGCATATCCGCGAGACCGAAAAAATTAAACCGGTGATCATCGTCGGAGATTTTAATACTGCCCATACCGATACTGATCTGGCTCGCCCCCGGGAAAACGCCAAGACTTCCGGATTTCTCCCAGAGGAACGAGTCTGGATTGACCGTTATCTGGACACGGGTTATGTAGATACTTTTCGAAAAGAGCATCCTGACGCAAAAGGGTATTATTCCTGGTGGAGCTTCAGGGCCAATGCCCGCGTCAACAATGTTGGCTGGAGAATTGACTACTTTCTGGTGAGCGAAAAAATCGCCGATCAGGTGGAGGCCTCGCGAATTCATCCCAACGTGACTGGCTCTGATCACTGCCCTATCAGTCTGGTGCTGAAGGGATAATTGTTTTCCAGGCGAGGAGTCGAATCCGCGCCTGGATGATGCCACCATGCCTGAACTCCCAGAAGTTGAAACTGTTGTTCGTGGTCTCCAGACCACGATTGTAGGTGAAATAATCCAGGACATTGTAACACCCTGGTCCAAAGCGCTTCAACCCGACTCAGCCTACGACTCCTTGATCGGAAAAACCATAGAACGGGTTTCCAGACGGGCCAAATTTATTAACATTGAGCTGGATCGAGGGTCTTTGATAGTCCATTTACGCATGACGGGAAAACTGATCGGGCTTTACCCTGAAAAGCATGTCACCGTAATCCTTCATTTCCGATCAGGTAATGCGCTCTATTTCCAGGATATGCGCAAGTTTGGTCGCATGGAGTATACGGAAGATAGTCAAAGATTCTTCGCTCATCTGGGACCAGAGCCTCTTAATGATGCTTTCTCAGTCTCACTTTTCCAGGACATGCTCAAGCAAAAGAAGCGAATGATTAAGACACTTCTGCTAGACCAGAGCTTTCTGGCAGGCCTGGGAAATATCTATGTTGATGAAGCTTTATTCCAGGCAGGCATCCATCCTGAGAGTCTGACCAGTCAGATTCCCAAAAAACAAAGCTCGAAGCTGCATCATGCTATCCAACAGATCCTCACTGAGAGTATAAAAGCACAGGGCACTACGGTGGTCAATTTTAGTCACGGGGAAAATCAGAGCGGAACCTATCAGGCGGCTCTTCAGGTATATGGGAGAACTGGTGAGCCTTGTGTGGTTTGCGCCAGCCCCATCAGGAAGATCAAGTTAGGCCAGAGAGGGACTCACTTTTGCCAAATCTGTCAAAAGGTTTTCCGGGGTTGAGTCAAGCAGGAACTTAATAAAGGAATTATTATGCTTTTAGAACAGATTGTCCCGGCGCTCCAACTTTCCATTGGACCGGTCATTGTCATTTCAGGTGCCGGCCTGGTTTTGTTGTCCATGACCAATCGCTATGCCCGGGTAATTGACCGTGCCCGAAGTCTGGCAGACACCTTACGAAAAACTTCAGGAGGGAAAAATCCTCGCATTCAGGCTCAGATTCTGATTATTGCTACGCGGGCCCAAAACCTTAGACGCGCCATTATTTTTGTTTCGATCAGCTTGCTCCTGGCAGCAATGCTTGTGATTGCCCTCTTTTTTATTGCCTTCTTAAGCCTCAATGCCATTCCCTTGATTATCGTCTTGTTTGTTCTCAGCATGAGTTCCCTTAGCGTCGGCTTAATGATCTTTATAGTGGATGTAAATGACTCCATGTCTGCATTGAAAATTGAGCTGGAGGGGGATTCATTTCAACCTGAAAAGGCGGAATAGACTTTCTTGTTGTGATTGGCGACATGAAGGTAGGCGCCAACGATTTATGAGTTTTTAAATTCCTTGAAGGAGGCTAAAAATTTAGGACCCGTCTTCTCATCTATGACCAACTGACGCAGCCCTTTTCCCCCACAGAATAATCGGGCCCCATATTCATTGCACAGGGCTTCAAGCTCATTGAATTCCTGCTGTGCGGCTACCGTATTTTCAATATAGGTTGATGACAGATAAACGCGATCAGGGTGAAAGGATTCGAAAACCTTCACCGTATCCCCTGCCGGTGTGGCCTGTCCACTAAAAATGGTGATAAATCCGCGGGCTTGCAATAGATGCTGTACCATTTTGGCCGGGATATCATGGAGTTCACTGCCAAGAGTCAGAACAAAAGCCCGACCTGCATTCGTCTCTGTTTTGCCAACCACATCCTGCATTTTTACGATGCCATCCCTGATTGCCTGAGAGGCCAGATGCTCTTCAGCCACACTGAGTTTACCTTCAACCCACATGGTACCAATTTGATGTAGCACGGGGGTAAGCAATTCATCATAGATCAGGGCCAGATCCTGATGAACCATGTACAGGTTGTGGAGAATATTCTGAATCAGCCCGTATTCGCAAGCAATCGCCTTGGATAAAAATAGAGGGATGAGCTTTTCAAATTCCCCCTTCAGCACCTGCGTGTTCAAATCGAAATCAATGGAATCAGTGGCAGAAAGCAATGAAAGATGTTCTGAATACTTTTTATGCTCCAGTGCGAAGGCTGCAAGATGACGCAGCATAAATTTGCGATGACCACCGGCTGTTTTTACGCAGTCCAGCTTCCCAAGATCAGTCCACCGTTTCACGGTAGCGACATTAACATTTAGGATTCTGGCCACATCTTCGCTGCTGAGATAGGGTCCGATTTGAATTGATTTTTCCATGATCTGCTTCTTTATTTTTGGGATATCAAATTAGACATTATCTATTAAAATTCAGCACTTATTCCAATGGTGGGCAACAATCCAAGCGCCGCGCTGTCAGATATTTCTCCAGTATTTGGATCAATCGATGGAATCCGTGATGGCTTTTTGTTGTAGATATTCTGGATATCAATATATGAAATCAACCCCCAGCTTCCTCCCCAACGTCTATCGAGTCGAACATCCAGGCTATGATTAGGATCTAAACGAACTGAATTGTAGGCACTAATAAGACGCTGGCCGTTGTCATCAAGAGGTGTATAGGGCCTTCCCGTTGCGTAACGGAATTTTGTGCTAAATTCCCATTTTTCATTAAAAATATACCCACCACCCAGATTCATAATCCAGGTTTGATCAAAACTACCTGCTCTTTCAATACCATCGAGAGCTGTAAATCTTGATTGATTATAACTAACACTCACAGTTCCATAGCAAGGCACTTCTGACATTTTTTTCTGGATAAAAAGTTCCAGACCTCTAGCCCAGCCAGTACCTTCACTAGTCAAAGGATCAACGCCGAAGGAGGCAAAGCCTTCTTCTGATCCACCAAACCCGGCTCCAGTATTCACCATGACTAAATAGGGTCTTGAAAGACTTACTGGATAATTATGGTATTGCTTGGTATAGGCTTCCACAGTCACTCGGGTGTCCGGTCTCAAAAGGTATTCCAGGCCTAACACAACCTGGTCCGATTTGATAGGTTCAAGGTTACGATTGGATTCCTCTGCCACCAGCCAGATGGTGCTGGGATATTGATTGTAGCGACCGAAACTTAATGTGGAGCTCAGCTCACCAGTAAGATTATAACTTACTGAGAAGCGAGGAGAGAACACGGGATTTGCCTCCAGTATGGAAAAATGATCTACGCGGATTCCGGCGGTATAGTTCAAGCGAAAAAATCGTTTTGCAAGCTGGGCATATGCTCCGGATTTCCACCCCACGGTGGCATATTCCTGTTCAACATTTAAAGTACCAATACCTGGGACATCCATCTGATTCAATACCATCTCTGAATAAAAATCTATTCTATTTAATTTTACACCCGAACTCAGCCTCAGGTTGCGATTTAGACGCCAGACACCATCGGCTTTCAAGGTCGTTTGTCTATCATAACTCACATTCTTGAAAATGGGCTGAAGATTGGCATCTTTCTGGCTGAAATCATAGTCCACATTGACCTGGCTTAAGGCCATGGTTACGAGACCGGAGTTCAGGAGGTGTTGGTAACTGACACCAGCCACTATCTGCTGTTGATCACTGCCCAGGATCTGGCTGTTAGAATTACGTTGCTCCTGGGTATCGTTGAACCATTTTACAGTGTTCAGTGCTGCAATTCCCAGAAACGTGAGCTGATCAGTCTGATTCAGTTTAAAACTGGCCTTGCCTAAGAAATCCCAATATTCAGGTACAAAACCAAAACCTGCCGCTTTAAAAATAAAATCCAGATAGCTCCTGCGGGCTGAGAAGAGAAAGTTTCCGTCCTGTGGCAAGCCCCCCTCCAGGTTAAATCCGAACTGACTGGCTGAGATGGTGGTTTTGGAAACAACTTGATCATCCAGACCTTCTCTAAGCGAAATATCCAGAACAGAGCTAAGCCGATCGCCATATTTGGCAGTAAAACCACCTGTAGAGAAAGAAGTTTCATCTACAAAGTCGAGATTAATAAAGCTTTGAGGGCCACCACTGGCGCCCTGGGTGCCAAAATGGTTGATATTGGGCACTTCAATATTGTCGATGATATATAGATTTTCGCTGGGCGCCCCCCCTCTCACAATAAGATCATTGCGACCAGCTTCTGCCTGGCCAACTCCAGGTAATATTGAAATCGCTCTGACCACATCCTCAAAACCGCCCGGTAAACGTCGAATTTCTTCACTTGACTGGACCTGGGTACTTGCAGGTGTATCCTGGCTGCGAGTAAAGTAATCTGCCACTACGATTGCAGCCTCCAGCTCCAAAACCGATTCCTGAAGGTTGATATTCACCTGCGTCGGGTGAGACGATTTGACTACAATATCACTCACAGTTCTGGAGGAATAGCCTACATAATCCACACGCAAGAGATAAGTGCCAACAGGAAGGCGTTCGATCATAAATTTTCCATCGAGATCAGTTGCAGCACCTCGAATTGTTTCGGGAATTATGACGTTAGCCCCAATGATAGGTTGTTGGGTGGTTTCATCTAGAATGGTTCCCTGAATAGAGCCTGTACTTTGAGCTGACAGAGGGAAGGAGCTCATTATAAATAGTGTTATTGGTAGGATATATCGCATGGTAAATCTCCAGCTGTTCATTTTTACTGTTTCCATAAAATCTTTCATACAGAAGCAATATAAATGCGATATTTCGGAATACAACAAATAATGCGCGTTATGCGCGATTATTTGTTGTATATATCAATATAATATTCTTATATAACTGTTAATATTAAGTTTAGTTCTTATTAATATTTTGCGCGTTAAAACAGTTTTGGCTTCAATTATTTGTGGTTTCCGCCACTGATGGTGGTGATTTAACCTTGAAAATGAAGAGGAGCAGTCCTGCTAGAATAAAAACCATGCTCAGGCTATAAAGCCGAATCGCACCAAATCTTTCTACTATAAGTCCTGCAACTGAGATATACATAATGATAAAGGGCGCTATTGCTGTATCCAGAGCTGCATAATAGAACTTCCGATCCCCCAGATCACCGGCAAATTCATAAATAAATACCATGAAGGAGGATTGACCAGCGCCAAAGGCCATACCGACAAAAACGAATGTGAGATATGCCATCCACGGTTCTGAGGCCAGGGTGGCAGTCAAGGCTGCCAGAAAATGTCCAATGAAAAACCCGGAGATGGATACTTTGCGGCTATAAATATCTCCCAGATACCCGAACAGAATATTAAAGATCGCCTGACCTAGCACGAGAAAAAAAGTGAAGGAGCCAGCTGCGCTTAAGGGCAATCCAAAGCGAGCCTGGAGATCCACACCATAAAAAGCCAGCGGCATCATTGTGGCGGCAGCAAGGGCGCGACTGAAAATGTAATTTCGGAAATTCTTGTCGTCGACATAGATCAATTTTAAACGTCGCCACCAGCGCTCAACTTTTTCGACGCTAAGATTGGGGGTGTGAATAACTTTAATAAAAATAAAAAAGATGTTCCCTATGAGAATTGACGCTGTCATAATTAGAAATGCTGCACCAAAATTGGCTGGGAAAGCCAGGCTCTCCAGAGCCAAAACCTCTTTTAGAACGTAACCGCCAATCATTCCCAGAATAGCATTTACCGTGAATGTAATCCCAAAAAAACGTCCTCGTCGACTGGCCACTGTGATGGAAGCCAAAAAATCTGCCCAGACTGGAACCAGAAAACCCACACTTAGAGACCACACCACCCAGAGAATCAAATATACCAGAACTCCAGCCTGTCCATTAAATCCGAACACATAGAAAGCCAATCCCATCAGAAAGGCAGTGGGTGCCATGGCAAAGTGCAAACTTATGTTTATCTTTTTTATCTGAGAAGATTGGCGAAACAGAGTGGCGGAAAGCAATTGGGGGACGGCTACCAATAAAATGAAACCACCCGGTATGAGTCCCAGGATAAAGGCCGATGCTCCCATTTGAGCTAAAAACATCGGTACAACTGAGTTCATATTATGGAAAGCCATAGCGAAGCCCCACATGCCCTCACCTGCCGCGTTGAGCACTGTGTTACGGGTATGTACTTTTTGCAGATTCAGCTTTTCCATGCACTGAATGTAATCCAATGCTGCCTGGCAAATAATCTTTTGATTCTGGTCGTTTAGAAGAAAGATTCAACCAAAATTTAGGAGCCTCTATGTCCATATTCATTGATTCAGCAAACCTCACCCACATTCAAATAGCCAGCGAGCTGGGATGGGTCAAGGGAATCACAACCAATCCTCTACTGCTGGCCCAGGCTGAAACGGACACTAGCCTGGTATTAACAGCTCTAAAATCATTCAGCTCCGGACCCATATTTTACCAGTTGACCACAACTTCATTCGACGCAATGATCCGCGAGGCTCACCAGGCAATGGATATATTGGAAAAGCAACTGGTGGTTAAGCTGGCGCCCAACGAGCTGGGATTTAAAGTCTGCTCAGAATTGTCCTCACGCATGTCATGTTGTCCCACAGCGATCTATTCTCCAGCACAGGCGCTCATTGCTCGAGAGGCTGGCGCTCAGTACATCGCGGTGTATGTGAATCGGGCCAGTAGGCTTCTGGGAGATGGAATTCAGCTGGTGAAGGAGCTTGCTGAAGTATTAAGTGGGAGTCACACAGAATTGCTGGCAGCCAGTCTTAAATCACCAGCAGAGGCAATCGCTGCCTTTACTGCAGGAGCCCAGCATTTGACCCTACCTTACAAAACATTGATGGCCATGTCTAAGCATGAGTTGAGTGAAGAAGCAATCAAAGAGTTTCGTGATAATGGAAACGGATTGGGAAGTTAAACCTAATTTTTTATGATGAAGGGGCGGGTTGCAATCCGCACTTAAACCAGCCCAAGCAAAATTGATCGGTATTTAGTATCGGCATCGTCAGAGCGACTGAGGAGGATTATCGGAACCTTTGCGCCGACAATAACACCGCCCACTTTACATCCCCCCAGAACAGACAACCCCTTAACCAGATGATTGGCAGCTGTGGTGTTTGGCATGAGGAAAACATCTACTTCGCCAGCTATTTTTGACGTCAGTCCTTTTTGTTGGGCTGCTTTTTTGGAAAGGGCTACATCAAGTGCAATGGGACCCTCAATGAGAAATTCAGATGACAACTTATTTACCACATTCTCCGCAATGACGGTTTCGGGAATCTTTGCGCTTACTGTCTCAACCAGCGTCATCATTCCAAAACGTGGCTTTTCAAGACCCAGTTTTTTCAGATAAGCTGAATTATTATAAACCATCTGTTCAAAGACATGTTCATTGAGCTGGAGATTGATGCCACCATCACTGATGAATAGAAGCTTATGATAATGAGGTGACTCGATGACTGCAATGTGATTCAGCAGCTCACCCTGGCGCAATCCAGATTCATGATTGAGTACCGCTTTGAGCAATTCGCTGGTCCCTAATTTGCCCTTCATGAGCAGATCTGCACGACCTTGATGGATGAGGTTAATCGCATCCAGTGCTGGATTTATCGAATCCAAAATTTCAAAGTCAATCTTTCCACTTGATGAAAGAGTCTGAATCTTTCGGGCATTCCCGACAAGGACGAATTCCGCGAGCCCTTCAGATTGAGCTCGCGTGGCTGCCTCTATTAAAACCGGATCTTCAGCTGCAATTAAGGCGACCCGCTTGGGAGGGCGATCCTTGACTAATTCATGTAATTTCTGAAAGCTGGAGACGCTCATCATTTATCCAAAATTAAAGGTGGCTGCCCATCGCTCTGGGGATGAACAGCCACAAACTATTCAAGTTTAAGTCTGTTTTCTGGAATTACTCTCCCAGAAAGGAGCGAATGCCAAATTTCACCAGGAGTTGCTTGGTATCAATATCATTCACCTCGGTTCCTTTTTCAAAATTGTATTCAGCCTCAACAGTTAGGCCAACATTTTTTGCCAGATTTAACAGGAGGCCAAGGCTGGCAGTCAAGCCTAATTCCGAGCTATTCCGTTCTTGTTCTTCATCATCAATAAAAGATTTATTGATAAGATAATTGGCTCCACCTTTTATAAAGGGTGTCAATTCGCTGTTCTTTCCTCCAAAAAAGAAATAGGCCCTTGGACCTAAAGACATTTCAACCCCTTCCAGGATTGTAGGCTCTTCCACATCACCGACTTCATTCATTGATTTCCTGTATCCGAAATCAATCCCTGCGGCAAACTGAGGAAAAAGGAAAAGGGCGGCATCTGTATCTATCACCCAATACGAGCTGCGCAAGTCCTGACTCAAATCTGTACGATAGTTTCCAGAACCTGAAATCATAATAGTTCCTGAGCCCTTCCTTGTTGAATAACTCGATTGAGCCAACGCTGTATTCATGGTCCCTAAAAGTCCAGCGCTGACAAGTAGCATAAATAATCGTTTCATCATTATCTCCTTCATTTCTTTTTTAAAAAATCACTTAAACTTAGTTGACGGATATTTTCAGTGCGTGATGGTGATCAAGTTTATCACGGCCTGTGACGACAGACACAGTTTCATATTATTAATCCGATCTGAATTTTGTAATAGTGACCTCAGTCCTGGTGAGTAACCCTTCTTCCAGCATGGGTTGAATCCGGTCAACAAAGGCATCAATTTTTTGATCACGTCCAACAAATTCCAGAACCAACGGTAAATTTTCTGCAAGGCGTAATATTTTCATAGAGTGAATTTTGCCATGGGCACCAAAACCTTCGCGACCTCGAATGACGGTTCCTCCTGATAAACCACTTTCCAAAGCGACCTCCAGTAATAATTCATAGAGGTTACGACCTTTAAACTTATCACTTTCACCAATGAAGATGCAAAGTTTCTGTCCTGAGTAATTTTCTTGCATTGAACACCCCCAGAATTAAATCACCACAATTTAGCGATGCCAACCCCTGCCCACACAGCAATAAGTGTCCCTAAAACGTTTGCCAAAATATTTGAGCCTGCAAAGAGCCATTCACCAGTTCGAACAAGGTTCAAGGTCTCCAGAGAGAAGGTAGAATAGGTTGTAAAAGCACCCAGGAGTCCGACCAGGAGGAATAATCTCAGCTCCTGACCCACGATCACCTTTTCGAGGAAAAGCGTGGCAAGCAGTCCCAGGATAAAACTCCCCAGCAAATTAACCGATAGTGTCCCCAGTGGAAATCTATCACTGTACCTCTGGGCAAGACTGCTCAACCAGAAGCGACCAACCGCCCCCAAAAAACCGCCTAGACCAATGGCAAATATTTTACTCAGACTAAGCATGCTCTTAATTTTTCTCCCGCGCTGCAGGTATAAGATAGACCTCATCCAAAACAACAACTCCCATCTTTTTAAAATATATCCATCCACCGACAAAAAAGATAATGGATAAAATTATCCAGGGGGCGCCCAACTCCGTCACGCTTGTGCTTTCTTCAAGATCTCCAATAAATAGACCTGAAAAGGCTGAAAGGTTGAACAAGCCGTGAACCAGCATCGGAATCAGTATATTGGCTGTTTTTGCCATGAGCCAGGCCAAAAGCAAGGCCAGGAAAACGAGTTCAATGAGAGCCGGTAAATAGAAAAGATAGGCAATGTGAAACAGGGCAAAAATTACGGTGGGGATTACCATGGCTGGCAATAAGGAGTTGAAGTGATAGAAAATGCTCTGCTGCAAAATTCCCCGAAAGAGGAACTCTTCTGCCACTGGAGCTATCAGACAGGCAGCCAGAATGAGAATCAAATTGTCGAGCCAGCTTCCGGCAAAAAGATTTGTTTCTAACTCTTGCAAAAAGTCTGGAACCGGAAAATAGGGGATTGCAATTGTTTCGAAGACAGCAACCAGACCAACGCTGCCGCCCACCAGCATAATTGACATCAAAACAGTGACCAGCGATGTCCGGTTTAATGGAAGAACCTGAAAAATCTTTATTTGACGCTGGCTTAAAAGAAAGAGAGCTGGAACCAGGATGGCTAATTCTCCAAGCGTGAGAATCAAACGATCTAAAAGTGTATTGTCATCAATCCCTGAAAATATAACCTGGAGTAAGAGACTCACCAGGAACCCCGCAAGCATACATGCTGCCACCAGAATAAATGCTTCCTGGCTGCTGAAAATGTGGAGGGTGTCTGGTCTCTTTCGAAATATGTTCAACGTTCTCTGGCTTTTTGATAAGAAAGCCCTCCTTCGATCTGGCGGGCTCCACTTTAGTGTTCGACTCTAATATAAAGAGATCTAGCATTAATCAACTGGTCAGTAAAACACGGGTCCTTTGCTCGGGGAAAAAAGAGGGTGAAAATGATAGCTAGATATCAACGATCATTTTCACCCCATAAAAAAAACGAGTTCAGGCTATTCTTTGATAACCCAGAGTTTTACTTCGGCTTTGATATCCGTAGCTATCTTCACGGGCACATTATAGATGCCCAGAGCCTTTATTGGCTCCTCAAGCAAGATGTCTCTTTTATCGATATCATAACCCTTGTCAGCCAATAACACGGAAATATCAGCTGCTGTGACCGCACCAAAGACCTTGTCTTCGTCACCAACCTTGACGGTGGCTTCAAGAGACACATTTCTCAGCTTGGCTGCCAGTTGTTCAGCGACAACTGTTGCTCTGGCATTACGATTGTCCTTCAGTTTTCTCTCTTCTTCGAAAATGCGGGAGAAACTGCGGGTTGCGGGATAAGCCAATTTTTGCGGAACCAGATAATTACGAGCATATCCATCTTTTACATTAATGGTTTCACCAGCAAGACCAAGGGTTTCGATATCTTCACGTAAAATAATTTTCATGATCAGACCCTTTCCTTAGGCGTTTTTGATGTCATTTGTATAAGGCAACAGAGCAATATTTCGTGCACGCTTGATAGCTGTAACCAGGGCTCTTTGATGCAGGGAGCAGGTCCCTGTTATGCGACGAGGTAAGATCTTGCCCTGCTCAGTAACAAAGCGACGCAACATCGAAGGATTTTTGTAATCAATTTCCATTTTCTTGTTTTCACAGAATTTGCAAATCTTTTTTCTATAGGTGAACATTCTCATAATGAATACTCTCTTTCTCTAGTCCGGCCGATCACTCTGCGTCTGCAGGTTTTTCAGCTTCTTCTTCAGGTGTTTCATCGGCGGGTGCTTCAGTTTCGACTTCTTCAACAGCCTTTTCAGTCGATTTTTCAGCTTCTTCATCAGATGCATCCGTCTCAACCGCAGCTGCAACTTTTTGAGTTGATTCCAGCACTTCATCTACAGGTGCATCACTCTCAACCTCTGCGATAGCTTCATCTGCCAAGTCATCATCAACGACAGCGTCATCATCGCTATAGCTTCTGGCTGGACGACGACTGTCATCACGGGAATCCCGTGAATCTCTTGAATCCCGTGAATCTCTTGAATCCCTGGATTGAGGGCGTCTGCTACGCTCCGCTTCAAAAGCCTGAGGTACTGCCAGAGCAGTAAAGTCAGGAAATTCATCAAGACGAATTGTCATGTAGTGCAGGATACCTGATTCAATCTCAAGTTCACGTGCGAATTCAGCCATGTCTGGGTTTTCGCCCTGGAAATGAACCAGAACATAATTGCCATAGCTTTCTTTGTCGATGGCGTAAGCCAATTTCCGTTTGCCCCAATGTTGTGTATTTACAACTTCGGCACCGGCACTATTTTTGAGGCGTTCTTCCACTCTTGCCACGACTGCGGAGATTCCCTCACTATCAAAATTGATATTTACAATATAAAGGCACTCATACTTTTTCAAGAGCGAACCTCCCTATAATCCTATGGTTGCGATCAAAGGTGCAATGACCAATGATACAACCGACATTAATTTTATCAGAATGTTTAGTGATGGACCTGAGGTATCCTTGAAAGGATCACCAACAGTATCACCAACAACGGATGCCTTGTGTAATTCAGAACCTTTTCCATAACTGATTCCGTTAAACTCGACACCGTTCTCTACCATTTTTTTAGCATTGTCCCATGCACCACCGGCATTTGATTGAAAAATAGCCATCAACACACCTGTCACTGTTACTCCAGCAAGTAAGCCACCAAGAGCTTCCGCGCCAAAGAGATAGCCTACAACAACAGGGCTTAAGACAGCCAATAAACCAGGAATCATCATTTCCTTGATGGCGGCTTCAGTGGAAATAGTAACACACTTTCCATATTCAGCCTTACCCTCAGCTGCGTCGAAGATTTTTTGATCCTCGGCTGACATTTTCTGGCCTTCTTTATATTTATTCATCACGATCAAAGCTGCTGTCAATTCAGGGATGGTTTTAAACTGTCGACGCACTTCCTCTATCATGGCCATTGCAGCCCGACCAACGGCACCCATCGCCAAAGATGAGAATAAGAAGGGCAACATACCTCCAACAAACAAGCCTGCCATAACAGTTGCATCTGTAATGTTTATGTTGAGCGCTTCACCTCGAATCGATTCTACCGTCGTACGGAATGCAGCAAACAAAGCCAGTGCTGTTAAAGCAGCTGATCCGATTGCGAAGCCTTTGCCTACTGCTGCCGTTGTGTTTCCAACAGCATCCAGCTTATCAGTCCGTTTTCGCACCTCTGCAGGCAACCCTGCCATTTCGGCAATACCACCGGCATTGTCAGAGATTGGGCCATATGCATCCACAGCTAATTGCATACCTGTATTAGCTAGCATTCCCAGGGCAGCCATGGCAATACCATAAAGACCTGCGAAATAGAAAGCACCCATAATACTGGCAGCGATAATCATAACTGGGATAGCCGTTGATTGCATTCCAACACCCAGGCCAGCGATCAAATTCGTCGCAGCACCTGTTTGCGATTGACTCACGATCGAGTTTACAGGACCAGTGTTTGTTCCAGTATAATGCTCAGTTACGAAACCAATACCCAGACCGGCCATCAAGCCAATGGTTGTGGCCCAGAAGACACCATAGCTGGAATAATCTACACCGCCCAAAGTGAATGTGCCTGGAAGCATTTGTGTAATCATGAAGAACATTACAACCACCATGATTCCCGATGAGCCAAATTCGCCCATGTTGAGACCCTTCTGGGGATCGCCACCTTCTTTGACAGAAACCATAAATGTTCCGGAGATGGACACCAAAATGCCAGCTCCAGCAATCAAAAGCGGCAAGAATACAAATTCTGGCGCTAATGCTCCGCTCACCAGAATAGTTGCCCCCAGAACCATGGAGCCAACAATTGACCCAACATAAGATTCAAAAAGATCAGCACCCATTCCTGCAACATCACCCACGTTGTCTCCAACATTATCAGCGATAGTTGCCGGATTCAGGGGATGATCTTCTGGTATACCTGCTTCAACTTTTCCAACCAGATCAGCGCCAACATCGGCAGCTTTCGTATAAATACCGCCACCGACACGGGCAAACAATGCGATTGAACTGGCACCTAACGAAAACCCGGAGAGCACTGCCATTACCTCATTTAAATCCGTAAATATCTCACGGTATATGAGGAAGAGTCCACCCAACCCAATCACACCAAGTCCAACGACACTTAATCCCATTACCGATCCACCGGCAAAAGCGATTTCCAACGCTTGTGAAAGACCACTGCGAGCAGCCTGGGCTGTCCTGTAGTTCGCTTTCGTGGCAACCCGCATACCCAGAAAACCGGCTAAACCGGAAGCCAGGGCTCCTACGATGAAAGACACAGCTACCAGGTAGCGCATGCCTTCCCCTCGATTGGCAAAAGCCAAAAGGATGGCTACAGCAACAATGAAGATTGCAAGTACGCGATATTCAGCCTTGATAAATGCCATGGCACCATCAGCGATATGGCCACCAATCGTCTTCATCTTATCCGAGCCCTCGTCTTGTTTGCTTATCCAGCTTGTCCGCCAGAACGCGAACACCAGGGCAACAATACCCATTACAGGAACCCAGATCATCATATCACTCATAATTGATTTTCCTCCTCTGTATCCTCTGCTTGAGCTTTTTTTGGATTAACATTGAAACGATTCATCATGTTGTCAATGTCTGCTTTGAGCCAATACTCTATGGCGTCAGACGCTTTTTCCAATTGCTCAGGGAGAATCCCTAAATCAGTTTTAGAATAATTTTCCAGCACAAAATCCTCAGCAAGTCTTCTACCCTGTTCGCCACCAATCCCCATTCTTGTTCTGGGAAAATCGTTTGCGACGAGGTGTTGTATGACTGATTGCATTCCACGGTGAGTTCCAGCGCCGCCTTGTTTGCGGATACGGATTTCAGGAAAGGGAATGTCGAGATCATCGTACACAAGCATACAGCTTCCAGCTTCGATTTTGTAATAATCCATCAAATGACGTACAGCCTGTCCACTGTGATTCATATAAGTGGCTGGCTTCATCAGGATTGCATCCCGCTCAGTGCTTTTGGCGAAAACATAATTGCCCTTGCCTGGTCTGAAAGTGACTTGCCAGCGTTTGGCAAGTTCGTCAATGACCATAAAGCCTGCATTATGCCGGGTCTGGGCATAACGTTCGCCCGGATTACCAAGTCCAATGACAGCTCGTAGCACAATACGTCTCTTTGCGGCTGATTAATTATCAGTCACTACCTTTTTCAGAATCTTCCTCAGAACCTTCTTCAGAACCTTCTTCATCCTCAAATTCGAGGTCGTCATCTTCTTCTTCAACCACTGCTTCTTCCATTTTCTGTGGTAAAACTACAGAGAGGATAGTGATGTCATCAGCCATTACCAGCGTATATGTATCACTATGAAGATCACCAGCATGAATGCCCTCACCAATACCGAGTTCGGTTACATCCACTTCAATATGATCAGGAACATCTTCACCCTTACAGCGAACAATAACTTCATGGATTGGCTGCTGGAGTAAACCACCCTCCTTCACGCCATGGGGGACGCCAACGGATATGACTGGAACAGGGATTTCAATGATGTCGCGCAGACGGACTCCGAGAAAATCCATATGCAGAATTTTGTCCGTTACCGGGTGCCACTGAACATCTTTTACCATAGCGCGGCGTATTTCGCCATCAATGGTAATGTTAAAAATCTGTTCTCCTGAATGCAAAGCTTCGCGGAGATGTGCCTCGGTCATGACATAAGAGAGTGCTTCTTCGCCGCCTGAATAAAAATTCACGGGCACATAACCACTCCTGCGAAGGGCTTTTGCAGCTCTCCGACCAAATTCACTTCTCTGCTCAACCTGCAATTCGAAACGTTCTTTTGTTCTTGCTTGAGCCATTTTAAACTTCCTTTACCTGTATATACTAAATATCAAATAAAACACTGATCGATTCTTCGTTATGAATCCTCTGTATTGCTTCTCCAAACACGGGAGCAACACTTATTGGTATAAGTTTTTCTATCCGTTTTTTCTCATCAATATTGATCGTATCCGTCACCAGTATTCTATCGATGGGCGCCTTCAATAAACGCTTGATAGCAGGACCGGATAAGACACCGTGAGTAACGGCCGCATTAACCGAGATAGCACCCATTGACCTGGCCTTTTTCGCCGCAGCAACTATGGTCCCGGCAGTGTCAATCATATCATCCATGATCAATACATTTTTAGCTCCCACCTTACCAATCAGATGCATCACTTCCGCCTTATTGTGCTCTGGCCTGCGCTTATCGATAATGGCCAGACTGGCATCCAGTAGCTTCGCATAGGATCTGGACATGGGGACAGAGCCAATATCTGGCGCAAGAACCACCATGTTTTCCAAACCTAAATTTTGGATCGCACCTACCAGAACCTTTTTCGAGTAGAGGTGATCAAAGGGAATGTTGAAATAGCCCTGGATCTGACTACTATGCAAATCCATTGAAACGACTCTATCGGCACCGGCGGTCTGAATTAAATCCGCAAAGAGTTTGGCGCTAATCGGAACGCGAGGCTGATCTTTACGATCCTGTCTGGCATACCCGTAATATGGAATTACAGCCGTGACACGTCTCGCTGATGCACGTTTTGCAGCATCGAGCATTAGGAGCAACTCAATCATGTTAGTGTCAGGTGGATTGGTGCTCTGGATGATGAACACATCCTCACCGCGAATGTTTTCATCAAAACGTATCCATAACTCACCATCGCTAAATGGTTTAATTGTTACTCGACCTAAATCCATTTTCAGATATTTGGCGACAGCCTTCCCGAACTCTGGGTTAGACCGGCCGCAAAAAAATTTTGGCTTCATTCGCTGGATTTCCGTTCGTTTGTGGACGTTTTGGGTTGAATCTAAACAAGTCGCCCCGGTTCTGACTTTTATCAGCGACCAGGTGCTTATTGACTTGAATTAGAAAGTGTTCCGGGAGGAGGATTCGAACCCCCATACTCGGCACCAAAAGCCGATGTCCTACCATTGAACGATCCCGGAAGGAAAAATTCAGATGACGGGGAGGGTGATCTGGGTATGGTAACGGTTTATAAAAAACAATTGAGCAGCCTTAGCTTGTTCAAGGCTGTCAAAGATGCCATACACAGTCGAGCCACTACCCGACAAACTGGCAAAAAATGCTCCCTTGTCGAGGAGCTCGTTTTTTAACGTGCCAATTTCTGGATGCATATGAAAAACAACAGATTCAAATTCGTTTTCAAAAAACCGTACCATTGAAGCCTTCTCTAAAAGGCGGCCAAAAGTAATCGGAGGCTTAGGGGCTGTCAATGGTATTTTTAATGCTGCAAAAGCTAGTTTTGTTGAGACGTGGATCGGTGGTATTACCAATAAAAAGACACCTTTAAAGCCAAGCTCTAGCGTTTCGAGTCTCTCGCCTACCCCTTGCCCGTGTTGTAAACCGCCATCCAGGAAAAAAGGAACATCGGCTCCAAGGCTTAGTGCCATGTCCTGAATTTGAGCTTTAGCTAGCGGTTTTGACACGATCCGATTTAGCCCCTTAAGAACTGCCGCGCCATCTGCACTCCCGCCACCGATACCCGAACCGGGTGGTACCCGTTTCTCTAGCGTGAGCTTTAAACTGAAATCTTCAGTCGTATTTTTTCGAAATAATTCAACAGCCCGGGTACAAATATTCTTGCCGCCATCATCAAAGGGTAGTCCTGTTTTATGAAAGGAGTCCTTGTTAGCAGCCTCAAAATGGAGCGAATCACCCCAATCCAGCTCCTGAAATACTGTATCAAGATCGTGATAACCATCTGGCCTTTTTCGGAGAATGCGAAGGGCAAGATTTACCTTTGTGTGTGCTGAAATTGAAAAGGGATCAAAGGTTTTCATTATTCGGGCAAGATAGACTGAATGTTATTCTGAACAACTCGAAGAATTTCGGCTTCACTAAAAAGCATTTGAATCACCCAGGTTTTCTAGCCGAAGGCTTTCTCGGAGTAACTCGATCTGCTTGCAGGCTTCTGGAGTTCTAGCTGCCTGGACTCGTTTCGGCAATGCCCAACAACGGACAGCTTCTGACTGACAGTGACGGCAATTATTAGAGAAACCCCGCCTTTAAAAAGGCGGGGCAATTGAAAAGTATGTTACTCTGGTTTATCCAGCGGCGATTAGAAAGACATCATCGATAACATGGACCACACCATTTGTTGCATCGATGGTTGCCAATATTTTGCTGCCATTAACAAAAGTACCTTCATCTGTAACTTTGACATCAACGTATTGACCGGTGGCCATATAGAGCTGCATGCCATCCTTTAAACCCTCACCCATAAAAGTCCCAGGGGAGGCGTGGGATGTAATTATGGTCGCCAGCTTAGATAAATTCTCTGGTTTTAAGAGCGTTTCAAGGGTGCCTGGAGGCAGTTTGTCAAAGGCGGCATTGGTTGGAGCAAAAACGGTTAGTGGACCAGCACCAACAAGCACATTCTCAAGGTGGGTGGCTACAACACCTGCCACCAGAGTTGTATGATCCGGGCTTCCCAGGGCAATCTGAAGAATGTTTGGATCCGAGACATCATCTTTTACACCGGCTTGATTGTGGTCTTTGGCAAAAGAGCTACTTGCTTTAGCTCCGCTACCTTCATCACTCGATGAACAGGCAAACATGAACAGAACACTCAGGCATACCGCCATTATGCTTACTACGTTTTTCATTTTATTTCTCCTACTAGATTAAGGGATTAATTATTGATCCCACTTATTACTCCACCCTTTTAAAGATTGGCAAGAGTGCCTCTTCTTTGAGTTCACCGAGGGTCTTTTCAAAAAAGATGGCTTTCATTTCGCCTCGCGTCGTTCCCCAGGCATGATGAATCGGGCAAGGCGAAACACTGGAGCATTCCTTCAGCCCCAGAATGCAACTGTCAAAAATTTCGCTGTCACCAAAGATCTCAATAACGATTGAGAGCGTTAGCCTGCTCGAATTATCACAGAGATTAATTCCACCGGTCGGTCCGGTACTGGATTTGAGAATTTTATTGGTGATGAGCACATTGGCTACTTTGGCAAGTTGATAATATGAAACATCCAGGTCTTTAGCCACGTCCTTGATTCTCACATATTTGATCATGGGTTGACGATCATTCAGGTAGAAAATAAGTCTGATTGCGTATTCAGAGGCACGAGATAAAATCATAACACGGTCTTCCTAAAAATCTTTTTTGGAAAATGCTTTATAACCAAGCCATACAGGTAAGGCACACCAGGACCATAACGCCATCATGGCAATAGTCGATCCAATCATATTTCCATAAAATTTTGAAAAAAGAGCTCCCGTATATCCCATAAGTGCCGCAATATCAAATTGTAACAATATCATAATTCGCCCCAAATCGATGGGGTTAAAAAGGGAAAGGAACAAGGTCAGCTTTTCAAGAGGATAATCCTCTAGCGCAAAGAGAATAAACAGGATTATTCCGTCATAAAGAATGGCAAAGAAGAGCCAGAGCACGATGGTCAGACCGATTCCTTTCACTCTCTGTTCAGAAAGCACTGCAATTAAAAAGGCCAGGGCGGTAAACACCCAGGTCAGTGAAACACCTACAATGAGCAGAATCCAGTAGGTTCCACCCAGTATCCCCGCATGATATAAAAAGGGAACACCAACGCCAATGAGATAGACTGCTGAAAGTGGTAAGACCAGCCCCAGGTAAAGCCCGAAAAATAGAGCAGGTCTACTAATGGGTTGCGACAAAAGCAACTCTGTGAATTCTCGGGAATTGTAAAAAAACATGGTGCCAAACACAATGCTAACCAGGGGAATTATAAACAAAACGACATTCATCAGACTCAAAGACACTTGTCCCTGGTCTCCCCCGAATCTGAATAGACCATCTGTGAGTAGAAAAAACACTGCCGTGTAAATGATGAACCATTTCCCCCTGAAAAGATCATGGAGCTGATACTTGATTATTTTAAAGAGAGTCGTCATTTGCTCAGGACATCATCTTTGCAATTGCCCGTTCAAGATTCTTTTCGCCAGTCTGTTTGATCAGTTCAGCAACAGGTCCGTCGAAAAATATTTTGCCGTCCAGGAGATATAGAATCGTGTCCGCTAGCTCTTGAATTTCGCTCATTATATGGGAAGTAATGATCACTGTTTTGCCAGCGGCCTTTTCTGCGAGAATCCTGTCCTTTAACAAGCTGCTGGAAACTGGATCCAGACCTGCAGTTGCTTCATCCAGGATGAGAATTTCCGGGTCGAACATGAGAGCCACGATGGCATTCACTTTCTGACGAGTGCCACCGGATAAATTTTTCAGAGGCTTTTCCATTTCGCCTCTAAGCCTAAAATAATCAATCAAAGACTCAGCTTCAGTCGATGATCCAGAACGCAAATCCGAAATCATGGTAATCACTTCGCGGGCCGTTAAATTTTCTGGGAATCTGGCTATCTGGGGCATATAGCCGATCTGTTTGCGGTAATTCCAATCGCCGTTTAATTCAAAGTCTTTGATGGAAATACTACCACCCTCATAATTGTCTAGTCCAAGCAGACATTTAATTAAAGTTGTCTTCCCTGAGCCATTGTGACCAACAATGGCGGTAATTTTGTTTTCCTGAATATTGGCATCCAATTTCTTGAGAACTTCAAGACGACCGAAACATTTGACTAAACCCTTAACTGCTATCATGGAATTAAGTGCATCCGTGGTTCTGAATCAATGAGAGTGGCTGGTGTCAGGATAGGGATATAGCTTTCTGCCACATCCATAATTTCCACAAAAATGCTGCGCATGAGCATGATGGTCGGTTCATTCTTTTCAGTTAACAGAGAGAACAACTTTACCGGACGAAAGGGCACATCGCCGATACCATCCTTGTCCAGATCATAGCCACGATAGCGATTCCAGTAATTCTGGCTGAATACGTTGAAATTCTGACGGCTGTTGGTGGCAATATCGAAGGTGTTTGAAAGAAAATTATTTCGGGTGAAAATATTATCCATGGAATTGGCCATAATTTTTATTGCCCAGCCATTATTTTCAAAATTATTGCCTTCAATTTGGACTCGGTTGCAGGCTTCAGAGTATAGACCTACAGTGTTTTGACTGAATTGGTTATCTATGATATTGCTGTCGTAGATATCCTTTAGTAGTAGCCCGTAGGCTGCGCTCCCCCAGTTGTCGGCAAAGACATTGTTCAGCATATCGACATGACGGGAGTACATGACTGCAACTCCAGCTCCATTGTTGATAAAGAAATTATCATGATACTGGTTGTGATTGGAAAACATAAAGTGCAGTCCATAGCGTAAGTTATTACTACTATGATTATCTTTGATTTCACACGATTCAACAAATTCCAAATAGATTCCATCTCGATGACCTGAAATCGTATTCCCTGATATAATCACATTTTTACAATACCACATGTGAATGGCATTGCCAGAGTGGGACTCCGATACGGCTTTCCCATGGATGATGTTTTTTTTAATCAGGCAATTGCTGGATTTGGAGATATAGATGGCGAAAAAGTTATCTTCAAAGGTGTTGTTGCTGATCTGCCCATGATGGGCATCCTCAAATCGGACGGCTGCGTTTTCATCAAGATGGCTTAATCCTGACCCCTTGAAGGTGAAGCCTTCTATACTCACATTGTCGGCACGGACAGTAAGAATTTCACCCTTATGGTTTCCATCAATAATGGGATTTCCCAATCCAATCAGCATTAGCTCATGAGATATGGACAGGGCGCTTTCAACATACACGCCTGAATGAACCTGTAAGGTATCACCGGCTTTTGATGCGGCAATTCCTGCTGAAATGGTCTTGAATGTGGAATGCAGTCCTACATCAATCGTCTTTCCAGGCATGGCTGCTTGCAACACGAATAAAAGCAATATGGCACGGCGCAGGTTCATCTACTTTAACCAGGACTGCTCGACATAATTTTGGACCTGTTCCCAGGTCATAATCTCACCGAAGTACAGTTCGGCGACATTGTCAGCCGTTCCCTGAGTTCGAAAAGCAGATAGGTTCAGACCCATGGGGCTTTTGAGCTTTTTGGCCTGTACAAAAATAATTTCATTAAGGGGATACAAATGACCGGCATCCTCAAAATCAGTGAAGTATAAGCCGTGTGTTTGCTCTGCCTTTACCTCACCTTTTAGAACAAATGCCGTGAGGCATTCAATTGAATCGAATTTGAAGACCTTTCCCTTGGAGGTAAGTAGCTCCGCTCCGTAAAGATCCTCTACGATCGTCATCCGGCAATAACTGCATCCATCTTGACCATAATTGATAGCTTGAACAGTGGGCTCACAGTTCATCAGGAAAAGTGATGCCAAAAGAGGTAGTATGAATTTGTGCAATGTTATCATTTGGCTTTGGAATCTCTCCAATTTAGAAAAGCTGCTACAAAGCCCATGAGGATTGATGTAATGACCAGAATTCCACCGCCAGAAGGCAGGGATGTGGTCACAAAATTCAACATGGTTTTGGTTCCAAATAACGGTGGCTGATAGGTCATTCCTTCAACTTGTATGGCAGCGTGCTCTGTATCCAGATTGTGTCCAAAATCGTAATTCCATAAGTAGAAATCGACCAGACCGACGATGGCCAGGATGCTGAACAGAAGCAACCACAGATAGAGTAAACGTTGCCCCCCTTTCCATGCAACCAAAAGCCCGGAGAGCAGAAGGAATCCAACAATGGCGGGCATAAATCTTAATTCGGGAATCGATTCAGGCACAATGGCCTGCATACCGATATAATGATTCACAATGTTGAGATTATTCAAATCGTTGCGATGATGACCATCAACCGTATTGATGCGAATATAGATCCCCAGTCCTTCGGGATACTGGGGAGCCGCTACTGTAATGGACCACAGCGGAAAAAAATATGCCCCAATGAGCAACAAGGAAGCGATTGCTAAAATCCATCTGGATCGTTTTTTCATTACACAACCAATCTTAATATGCCAAAGCTGGGGACAGCTTGTCCCCAGCTTGGCTAATTACTGTATCAATTAAAAGAGATTGGGAGTTTTGATCCCTTGGGTGAAACTCTTACATAACCTTGCATTTCCTGGTGAAGTGCTGAACAAAAATCGGTGCAATAGAAGGGGAAAACACCAATTTTTTGGGGTTCCCAGCGTAAGGTGCTCGTTGCACCGGGCATGATCAACAATTCAGAAGTTCTTGCTCCCTGCATGGCAAAACCATGGGGAATGTCCCAATCCTGTTCCAGATTTGTCACATGGAAATACACCACATCGCCCAATTTGACACCTTCAATATTATCAGGTCTGAAGTGGGTACGGATGGTCGTCATGTATACATGAACTTCATTTCCCTTCCGCTCTACGCGGGCTTCTTTTTCACTTATTGCTCGGTAAGGATGTTCATTTTTCTCAAGCTCATAGATCTTGGTGGTATTTGGATGAATGAGGTCTGCAGGAATACCCTGAGCATAGTGAGGTTCACCTACAGTTGGGAAGTCCAGTAACAACTTCATTTTTTCACCAGAGATGTCGATAAGTTGGGCAGCGTGAGCCAATTCAGGACCAGTAGACAGATATCTATCTTTGGTCATTTTGTTCAGACCAACCAGATATTTACCCCAGGGTTTGCGACTATCGCCACCAGGAATCATTAGGTGTCCTAATGAATAGTAGGTGGGGATACGGTCGACAACTTCCCAGGTTCCCAATTTCCACTTTACGACCTCGGAAGTAATAAAGGCAGAGGTATAAGCGTAGCCCTTGCCATCAAACTCGGTATGCAGTGGACCCAGACCAACATTGGTAACCTCTCCAGCAATCGTTGCATCATAGTCCAAAATGGGAATACCACCGGCTTCACCGATAAACTTTTTGTCTTCGATAGCCTTAAGCATTTTTGTAAAAGAATGGACAGATACAACTGCAGCCAGTTTTCCACCGCCAACGATGTACTCTCCTGAGGGATCGACATCGACTCCGTGAGGGGACTTAGGTGTTGGCAGATAATAAATCAATCCTGGACAATCTGCTGGGTCAAGGATGGTCACTGTTTTACCCAGTTCGGAAACGGAGCTGTGGGTATTGTCATTCATCCGGTTTGTGTAATGCTCGCCGGGACGGGTCTTACCTTTTCCTTCGGCAAGATATTTTTCAGCCAATTTCCAGTTAACGGCAGCAATAAAATCTTTGTCGTTCTTGGAGGCATTAACTTCTAACAAGGTATTGGCTTGCTCTGTATTGTAGCAGGTGAAGAAAGCCCAACCATGGGAAGGACCTTTGCCAGCGTGGGCCAGATCATAATCATAACCGGGAACCAAGATCTGGAAGGCAATATTCATATAACCTTCATCGGGATCAACTTTGATAAATGTCAGTGTCCCAAAAAAGTTTTCTTTATAGGTCTGAATAGAAACATCTTGCTGTGGGATTGGCACGCTGAAGCGTGTCGAGGCTATGACATACTCTGTATTTTGAGTAATAAATGGCGAGCCGTGGTTACCACCAGAATTCGGTATTTCAATAATTTCCGCAGTTTCAAATGTTTTCAAATCAATACGAGCTACACGGGTTGTGTTGTTGGCATTGATAAATAACCAGCGACCATCAGGTACACCGTCGGTTTGAGATAACTCGGGGTGGTGAGCATCATCCCAGGGGATTTGTCCAAATGATGTCTGGAGCATGCCCTTGGTCTCTTCGGTAAACCCATATCCGTTTTCGGGGAAAACTGAAAACACCGGGATTTGTTTGAAAAGGCGTCCAGAGGGCAGACCATAAACGGATACCTGACCGCTAAAACCTCCCGACATAAATGAGTAAAACTCATCATAGTCTCCTGGAGCAACATAAACAGCTGAGGCTGCGTCACTTGAACCGAGAAGCGGTTTCTCTTTTTTGGTGCATTCTGAAATGATTAAAAAGGCTGCAATCACTAAAATCACACCCACTACTCTGATTGTTGTTTTGTTCATACGTTATCCTCCTACGTATTGATTAGTAGAGTCAAGCCTCAATTAACGAGGTGTTATATTTTTTTTAGGGTTCTTAAATACTCCAGTATTGCCCTGGCATCATCTTCAGTAACATTTTGAAAGGTCATGGGAACATAAAATTCAGCCAGCATCGCTTTTACTTCGGGATGTTTTTTAACCATCTCATCAGGATTCAATATCATGTTCATAATGAAGGAGGGTGATCTTTTTGACGTCACACCTGCCAGGGGTGGACCTACCAAACGTTCGTTGATTTTATGACAGGCTACGCACTTGATGTCAAAGACGACATTCCCTTTTTCCGCAAGAGCTTGATCCAGGGGTTCCAGGGTGAAAGCGGCAATAGGACCAATGCCATTTTTTAGCTGGTCCTCAGTAATTCCGTCAGGATTTACTTTTGGAGCGGATGTTTCTTTTGCAGCTTCGTTATCCCCACCCCCACAACTCATTAGTATCATTGCAGTAAAAAGTAGCATGCTCAATTTCTTAATCATTGAATGTTTAACTCCTGTAGCTTTTATGTTTTTATACATGGTCCCATTTATCATCCCCTCTACTGAGATTTTCTGGATCTGGTCCACGTGATATTTGTGCGAAATTGCTATTTATGACCTCTAGCGCATAAATTGATTTACAGATAGGCGTCAGGCAAGATATTTCTTGTTATTATTAAAGATAAATAATGAAAATGTTTAAATGGCGGGGCTTGTGTTCAGTTTCGATCTCCTGCGGAACCGTTCCCAAGCTATGATGTTTACAATAAAAACCTGAGTTCAGGGTTGGTAATATGTTAATTGGGGTCTAAAGGGGCGTTAAATCAATTTTCCTTGTGGGTAAGGTTGTCTTTCACAATAACATAGCGATGAATTAGAAACGACGCGATCACAGCAACCAATAGAATGGAAACAATGCTATTATAGCGCTGCAGGTAGACACCGATCAGTTCCCAATTCTCACCGATTGAGCTGCCCAGCCAGATCAGCGTTCCATTCCAAAAAAAACTTGAAATGGTTGATAGCAAAATCACTTTCCAGATATTGAGTTTGCCAATTCCAGAAAACAATCCGATCACGCTTCTTAATCCAGCCAGAAAGCGATTGATCAGTACAACACCATAGCCCCATTTATCGAAAAGCCTTTCAACCCGCTCCAGGCTTTTAGGAGAAAACCAGGTCTGCTGTTTAGAATACATAAATCCACGACCGTACCTGAATCCTATTACATAGAGAGTTAGGAAGCCGAGAACGCTCCCTGCCAGGGTCGTGATAAGTGCCATTGTAAAGGAAAGATTTCCTCGACCAACCAGATAGGCGCCAAAAATCAATATTGTGTCCCCAGGCACAGGCGGGAAAATATTCTCAACATATGAAGCCAAAAATACGGTGACAAAAACCAGCCAATCAGGAGCTTGTTCGATATACCTAAAAAGAGCTTCTAGCATTGTTATTTTATTAATTGGTTTTGTTGGTGTGCCACAGGTTTACACGGATATGCACAGATTGTTTTCATCAAATCCAACTGAGTTGTCTTTTGATCCAACATATTAGAAGCTTTCTTAGGTACTCGAAGTTTAGCTTTGGATTTTGCACAAAAGACAAACGGCCTGGGCAGCCACTGCATCACCCTGACCTGTCATCCCAAGCCCCTCAGTGGTAGTGGCTTTGACCGAAACCTGATCAGCGGATATTTTGAGCGCATCTGCCAACTTCTGGCGCATCTCTGGAAGATATTGCATCACTTTGGGTGCCTGGAGAACGAGAGTTGCATCCAGATTTGACACAACCCAGCCCTTTTCAAAAATCAATTCAGATACATGTTTCAATAAATCTATTGAATAAGCTTCTTCATATTCCGGAGCCGTATCTGGAAAGTGTTGACCAATATCTCCAAGAGCCAGAGCTCCCAACATGGCGTCAGCTATTGCATGGGAGAGTGCATCTCCATCTGAATGACCTAGAGTACCCTTTTCAAAGGGAATCTGAACGCCACCCAACACCAGATCACGACCCTCCACCAGGCGATGAACATCATAACCAGTGCCAATTCGGATGTGTCTATTTTCTGATGAAGGCATACTTGTCATTAACTCCTGCTTGACTAAACCACTAAGACACAGCGGACACGATGAACCACAAATCAGCTTTTATAGGTTTTTCTGCTTTTTTGTCTCTTAGAGCCTTGGTGGTCATTCTTTTACATTGATGCTTAACTGATGAACATGGCATCGCCATAGCTAAAGAATCGATATTTCTTTTCAACAGCTATCTTGTAAGCCTTAAGGATTTTTTCCTTTGATGAAAAGGCCGACACCAGCATTAGCAGGGTTGATTTAGGTTGATGGAAATTGGTGATGATTCCATCCACAACACGAAAGATATAGGGTGGATAAATGAATTTATTGGTCCAGCCGTCTCCCGGTTCCAGTTCTCGCGGGTACATCACTGCTGACTCCAGCGCTCTAACAACCGTTGTTCCTACACCAATAACTCGCCGTCCTTCAGTCTTTGCTTTTTTTATGGCGGAAACCGTTTCCTCGGGGACATTGAAATATTCTGCATCCATTTGGTGCTTAGTTATATCCTCTACATTTACTGGTCGAAAAGTACCTAGGCCAACGTGGAGTGTGACATATTGAATCTCCACACCCTTGGCCTTAATTTTATTCAGCAAGGCATCTGTAAAATGCAATCCTGCCGTCGGTGCTGCAACAGCTCCACGATATTTTGCATAAACCGTTTGGTAACGATCCCTATCTGCCGCGTTGGCTTCACGATCGATGTAGGGCGGGAGTGGCCATTGCCCGACTTCATCCAAAATGGAATAGAAATCACCTCCGTTATTATCAAAGCGAACGACACGTCCGCCAGAAACAGTGTTATCAACAACATCGCAGGTGATCTTATCCCCAATAACGAGCTTGTTGCCGACCCTGACCTTACGGGCTGGTTTTACAAGCGTTTCCCAGAGATTGTTTCCAAGCTCTCGAAGCAAAAACAACTCGATTTCTGTATCTGTCTTGTCCTTGCGAGCAAAGAGTCTTGATGGAAAGACTTTCGTGTTATTAAGGACGAGTACGTCACCTGAATTCAGTGCATCTACCAAGTTCGAAAATTTACTGTGCTGGACATCTCCTGATTGAGCATCCATGAGAAGTAGCTTTGAGCCGTCACGCTTTGGGGTTGGATTTTGGGCAATCAATTCTTCTGGTAAATCATAGTCGAAATCTGAGAGGGTCAGAGCTTTTGCGCGATCAAACAGCATATATTAGTCTTTCTTTCTTTGAAAAAGGTTCGTTTGTGGTAATTCGGCCTTCAATACAAATCCCAGATGACGATAAGCCTGTGGTGTCGCCTGGCGTCCTCGAGCCGTTCGGATCAGGAAGCCTTCCATAATCAGGAATGGCTCATACACCTCTTCCAAGGTATTTGCTTCCTCTCCAACAGCCACCGACAGGGAGTTCAAACCGACAGGTCCACCGTCAAATTTTTCAATCAACGCACTGAGTATGCGCTTGTCCATATCATCCAGGCCGTATTCATCCACATTCAACATTTCCAGAGCATCTTTGGCAATCTGCTGGTCGATGGTTCCATTCCCTTTTACCTGAGCAAAATCTCTGGTACGGCGTAACAATCTGTTGGCAATTCTGGGGGTTCCCCGACTGCGTTTAGCCAATTCAAGGGCACCATTCTCATCGATGGGGACATTTAGAATATTTGCAGACCGAATGATGATTTTTTGGAGTTCGTCAGGCTCGTAAAAGTTCATCCTGAGTACCACTCCAAAGCGGGCTCGCATGGGTGGGGTTAAAAGACCGGCTCTGGTTGTCGCGCCAATCAGCGTGAAGGGTTCTAGATTCAACTGCACACTCCGGGCGCTGGGTCCCTTATCGATCATGATATCGATGCGGTAATCTTCCATAGCTGAATAGAGATATTCTTCTACAACATGGTTTAAGCGATGGATCTCATCAATAAAGAAGACATCGCGCTCATCCAGATTAGTTAACAAGCCTGCCAGATCAGCGGCCTGAGCCAAAACAGGTCCTGAAGTAATCTTTATGTTCACACCCAATTCTCTTGAAACCAACATGGCCAGTGTCGTTTTACCAAGTCCCGGAGGTCCAAAAAGTAAAACATGATCCAGAGCTTCATTTCTCTGCCTGGTGGCCTCAATGAAGATTTTTAGCTGATCAACTGTATCCCTTTGACCCACAAAATCTGCCAGACTTTTAGGACGCAAGGCACGGTCAAACTCCTGCTCTTCAGTCAATAGTTGGGGCTGGGTCAGATCATTCATTATTTATTTATTCGCTCACAATACACTTTGGTTGTACTCATATCAGGTCATTTAAAATTGTGCCGGCAAATATAGTCGGCCAAGGGGGCGGTTTCCAAGGGAAGGCTTCCCCCCGCAGCATTGCTTGAAACGATCTTAAGCGTCCTATTTACAGGACCTCAGCGAAGGCCAACACATGACCATCTGGATCAAAACAATACCCTGCACGATCGCCCCAATCTCTGGATTCAACCTGATGGATCAATTGTGCTCCGCTTGTAACCGCTCGGCTGAGATAGCTCTTTGCGTCATCAACCAAAAGGTATAATTCTGCCTTTGGGACATCCCTGGCGCTCGATGAAAAATTTTCCGTACCAATCAGTTTTTTTGCACCGGCTAGCGGCATTAAACCTAGTCGAATATCCCGTCCCAGATCGAATTCTGTCATGCCGGGTACATCAAGACTTGGGACGGTTTTTAATACTGATTTATAAAACCGGGTAGCCGCTTTCTGGTCTGCAACATACAAAATTATCAAGCTCTGATTGATCATATCGTCCTGCTAGCGCTACTTCGCTTAAGCATTTCTTTTAGATAATGACCAGTGTAGGATCGCTTCACCTTTGCCACTTCCTCAGGAGTTCCAGAAGCCAGGATTTCACCACCACCATCCCCGCCCTCTGGACCCAGATCAATAACATGGTCAGCTGACTTGATCACATCAAGATTATGTTCGATGACCAATACGGTATTCCCCTTGTCCACGAGTTTATTCAGCACCGTCAGCAACATATTTACATCCTCAAAATGCAGGCCGGTAGTCGGTTCATCCAAAATGTAAAACGTTCGTCCTGTTCCAACTCGACTTAACTCACTGGCTAATTTTACTCGTTGTGCTTCTCCACCGGAAAGCGTGGTTGCCTGTTGACCCAGCTTGACATAACCAAGGCCGACATCTACTAATGTTTTGAGTTTACGTTTCAAGGAGGGTATTGCCTTAAAAAAGCCAAACGCCTCTTCTACAGACATATCCAGAATTTCTGCAATGTTTTTAGCTTTGTACTGTATTTGAAGGGTTTCACGGTTGTAGCGCTTGCCCTTGCAATCTTCGCATTGAACATACACATCAGGCAGAAAGTGCATTTCGATCTTTCTAATTCCATCACCCTGACAACTCTCACAACGACCACCCTTCACATTGAAGGAAAATCTTCCTGGCTTGTAGCCTCTCAGTTTTGCTTCTGGCAATTGAGAAAAAAGATCTCTAATGAAGGTGAAAGAGCCTGTATAGGTAGCTGGATTTGATCGAGGGGTGCGTCCAATGGGAGATTGGTCAATATTTATCACTTTATCAATATATGCCAGACCTTCAATGCGGTCAAAAGGAAGACTCGTAATCTTGGTACTATAAACGGATCTAGCCATGGCGGGATAGAGGGTCTGGTTGATAAGAGATGATTTCCCTGAACCAGAAACACCTGTTACACAAATGAACTTACCCAACGGAAAATCCAAACTAAGATTCTGCAGATTGTTCCCGCGAGCGCCCTTTAGTGTAATTTTAGTGTTTTTTCCAACTCGTCTCTGCAATGGTACGGGAATCGAGCGCTCACCTGTGAGGTATTTCGCGGTAAGGGAAACCTTGTTTTTCAGAAAGGTTTTTGGTGGTCCTATGGCAACAATTTCACCGCCATGCGCTCCTGCTCCGGGACCCATGTCCACAAGAATATCAGCTTCTTCCATGGTTTCCTGGTCATGTTCAATCACGATGACGGTATTGCCCAAATCGCGTAAATGTTTCAACGTTTCTATCAGTCTACGATTATCTCGTTGATGCAATCCGATTGACGGTTCATCCAGAATGTATAAAACACCGACCAATTGTGATCCAATTTGGGTGGCCAGTCTTATGCGCTGAGATTCCCCCCCAGATAAAGTTCCAGATTTTCTTGACAAGTTTAAATAATCCAGACCCACATTTACAAGAAAGCTAAGTCTCTCTTTAACTTCCTTAAGAATTTGTTTAGCAATTTGTTCTTCTGTATCGGTGAGTTTTAATTTATCAAAGAAATTGTGCAATTCTTTTATGGGTAGATAACTTAAACTGGTGATACTTTTCCCGCCGAGGAAGACATGATTTGCTTCAATTCTAAGTCTTGAACCGTTGCATGCTTCACAGGGCAATGAGCTCATAAATCCTTCAACCCATTTTCGAATTCCGGGTGAAGTCGTTTGTTTATACCTGCGCTCCAGGTTTGGTATAACCCCCTCAAAACCACCCTCGTACTCACCTTTCCAGCGATCTGATTCGTAAGCCATCTTGATCTTTTTATTGCCCGTTCCACGCATGATAGCATCTTGAGCTTCTTCACTTATAGTGCTCCAGGGTTGTGTGAACTTAAAATTGTAATGTTGGGCCAGACTTTTAAGAATAGCCGCATACCAATTACCTCTGGGCTGTTCACCAAGGGGGGCAATAGCTCCTTGAAGCAGCGACTTCCGTTTATCTGGAACAATCAGGTTCACATCCATACTAGTTTGCATACCGAGTCCATCACAGCTTGGACATGCGCCATAGGGTCCATTAAAAGAAAACAAGCGAGGCTCTAACTCTGGATAACTTATTTCGCAGTAAGGACAGGCATAGTGTTCTGAGAAAACATGTTCTTGTTCACCAACAACATCAACCATGACCATGCCGGATCCATGTTTTAATGCGAGCTCAACAGAATCTGTCAATCGGTCTTTAAACTCTTCGTTAATAACCAGGCGATCTATTACTATTTCTATTTTGTGTTTTTTATTCTTATCCAGAATTATGGCTCTGGCAACCTCCATAATTTTTCCATTGACACGAACTCTAACGAAGCCCTCTCTTTTTATTTCTTTGAAGATTTCTTTAAATTCTCCCTTGCGCCCTCTAACAATAGGAGAGAGGATTTGAATGTGAGCATCCGCTTTTAAGTTAAGGATGGAATCAACAACCTGTTGAACAGTCTGACGGGTAACAGGACGACCACAATTATAACACTCCGGTTTACCTATTCTAGCATAAAGTAAACGGAGATAGTCATGAATCTCTGTGACGGTTCCAACTGTTGATCGCGGGTTACGACCAGCTGATTTTTGCTCAATGGAGATTGCAGGTGAGAGACCATCAATATAATCGACATCTGGCTTCTCCATTAAGCCAAGAAATTGCCTCGCATAGGCAGAGAGGGATTCAACATATCTACGCTGCCCTTCAGCATATATGGTATCAAAGGCCAATGATGTTTTACCGGAACCAGACAGCCCGGTTATTACTATGAATTTATCTCTGGGAAGTTCTAGATTTACATTCTTCAGGTTGTGCTCGCGGGCACCATGTACAACTAATTTATCACTACGCATAAAATCCTCTATTCAAACTTTCAAGATATTTGAAGAAGAGGCCTACTGGAAGTGCAATTTACATTTTCTTGGATCGTATTTGGTCTTATTGATCACCTCCATTAAATTGTCCCCGAGAAGTGGGAAGATTATTCGCCCGTGCCGTTTTATGCACCATGGTTGGCTGGTTATGGCTAGCTCAATCATATTTTCTTATCACGATCACGATTCAAATCCTTTAAAAAAATCATTAAAACGTTGCACTCAAGGGTTTCAAGCCAATAGTTATCAACAGCTATCATTGTCAGGTGTCTTATAAATGACCAGGTGGCCATTTATTTTACCGACTCACTAGTCGCTTTATAATATAAAAAAGTGGAGGCATTGAGCAAAGGCATGAGTCAGAAAGTTCAGTTTATTGCCACCGTTGTTTCAAACCCTGAGCTGATTATTCTAGATGAGCCTTTCAGCGGCCTGGATCCTGTTAACACTGACATCCTCTTGAAAGCCATGCTTGACCTTCAGAAAAATGGCGCAACCATCATTTTCAGTACCCATGATATGGCCACAGCCGAAAAAGTTTGTGATTATGTTTTTATGATACACAAAGGTAAAAAGGTGCTCGATGGAACCCTGAATGAGATTCAGGATAAATATGGAAGTGATACCTTGCGTATCCGTTGTGAAAATAAAGCTTCCGGGTTGGAAAAAATTCCTGGGGTGGAAAATGTTCACGATTTCGGGCAGGCACAAGAGCTTCGTATTTCTCATGAAGTTGACCCGCAAGATATCCTCAAAGAATTAATGAAAGCGAACAAGCTGCTTAGCTTTGAACTTATGAAACCTTCCCTGCACGATATTTTTGTGCGAATAGCCAGTGCGAAGGAGGTGGATCATGTATAAAATATTTCGTCTGGCCCTCCGTGAATATCTCGCTGCCGTTCGGACCAAGGGCTTCATTATCGGCCTGGTAATGTTGCCTGTTTTCATGAGCGGAAGCATGATTGCTATGATGCTTTTAAAGGATCACGTTGACATTCGCGAAAGACGGATCGTCGTTATTGATGAAACGAATCAATTTAGCGAAATGCTCCTGGAACAAGCCCATATCAGAAACACTCAGCATATCTTCGATCCAGAGGATAGCAGTCAGGTGCAGCCCGTCTATGCGATTGAGTTTGTTGAGCCAGACAGGGATCTGACGGTTCAATTAGGAGCTTTGTCTGACCGCGTCCGAGCCGGCGATCTGCATGCCTTTCTTCATATTGGGTCGTCAATTATTCATCCTGCCGAGAATCCTGACAATGCATTTGCCAACTATCATGCCGAAAGCGCTGCTCTGGATGATATTCGAGACTGGCTCCGTGATCCAATCAATAACCACCTGCGACGGCTCAGACTTGAACAGGCTGGGATTGATGAGGCGCAAATTCCGGATCTCTTTGCCTGGTCATGGGTCAACGCCAAGGGACTTTTAACTGTAGATGAGGATGGTAACATTATTGACGCCGCCTCCAGCAACGAGATAAGATCTATTGCTATTCCGCTTGCCATGATGATGCTCATGTTCATGATGTCTATGATGGGAGCCATGCCGCAGCTAAGTGCCGTCATGGAGGAAAAGACTCAACGCATCGTAGAAGTAATTCTGGGCTCGATCACGCCCTTCCAATTTATGCTGGGTAAAATTCTCGGAGGCCTGGCCGTGGCTCTCACAAGCACACTTGTTTATCTGGGTGGGGGAACCCTGTTTATGCAGTGGCGTGGATTTGAATCTTATATACCCTATGATATTTTCCCCTGGTTTGTTGTCAATCTGGTCATTTTGCTTTTTATGCTCGGCGCACTCATGACCAGCCTGGGATCGGTTGCCAATGATGCAAAGGATGCTCAGTCCCTTTCTTTTCCAGCCATGTTTCCCATGATGATTCCCATGTTTGTTATGGTACCTGTTCTTAAAGAACCTCTATCCACCTTTGCAACATGGCTTTCATTGATTCCGCCATTTACACCAATGGTTATGACCTTGCGGCTGGCGAGCCCAGTGACTATTCCAGCCTGGCAACCCTGGGTAGGCTTAATCGGTGTTTTATTATTCACATTGATTGTAGTATGGGCGGGCTCCCGAATATTTAGAGCCGCAATTCTTATGCAAGGTGTTCCGCTCAAATTTTCCAATATTATGCGCTGGATGACAAAGGGCTAAAGGAGTATACGAGTATGTCTGAGAAAAATGTTTTTGGCTGGAAAAAAGAGGACTCAAGCCCCAAGACCTATAGTTTTCAATATAGTCCCAAGCTGGTTGGTAAAATCACACGGAAAGGATTCTGGAGTCCTGACGGATCAGCGCAAATTGGGAGTAGAAAGCTTCGATTCATGTCCAACGGTAAAGCCGATATGAACCTGACGATTTACGATGCTACTACAGAGGATGTCGTTGGGAAATTGCACTTCTACTGGAAGGACTTCCAGCGTAGTAAGCTGGAAATCACAGATGGAAATACTTACTCATTTCGCTCATATGATCTTTTCCGGGGAGCCTGGTGCTGGATAAAAGATAAGTCCCCTGCAGAACAATTTATTTTCAGAGTTGACAACCCTTTTCATCGTTCTGGAAGTATAGAAAACGCTTCCAGCAAGGAACTGCCTGGTCTTGAGCGGGATATCCTGCTGCTATTGGGCTTGCATATGCAGCACTATCTGAACTCCTGGTTGATGACCCTTGTTCTCGTGGTTGCCGGCATAATATCAGGGAGTTGATCTGTATCCTTTCAGGGGAGCTGCAAAGCAAAATGATTAATGGATGGGCGGTGTCTCCAAAGGCTTGGGACACAGAGCATCCTTCCCTATAAATCGGGTATGCTGATTACCGATCTCCAGACCAGCGTTTCATTGCCCAGTCGACGATATAAACCACAACGAGATTGGTTAAAACGGAAAAGCCGATAAACCAGGTCCAGGCCAGGCCATAACTTTTTAATACAAAAACGATAGCCATTGAGGCAACCAAGCCTACGACCAGACTCGTCTGTGAAAAAGCCCTATCAATCTTGGTCAACAAAAACAATCCCAATAGTCCACCATAAGTGAATGACGCAATCTCCAGACCCATAACAACAATAGCTTTATCCGACTCATCAAAGACCAGGGCAATCCCAATGAGCACAACTGCCCACCCAAGACTGATAAGGCGGGATGTCTTTATGGAAACGTTCTTGCCCATCCAGTCTGTGGTTGTGGAAGAGGCCAGGGAATTGATAGAAGAGCTCAGGGTTGACATGGCTGCGGAAAGGACGCCGGCGAGTAACAATCCCTTTAGACCGATTGGGAGTTCATTCACAATAAAAGTTGAAAATTCCCGATCTTTTTCAAGCTCAACGCCACCGAGATAAACATAAATGAGTGAACCGGCGAGGAGAAAAATGGCGAATTGTACGAATACAAAGATTCCGCTCCCAATCATGGCTTTCCGCGCTCCAGCGAGATTGCGAACGGAAAGAACCCTTTGAACCATCATATAATCAGCGCCATGGGACGCAAAGGAGAGGAGCATACCGCCAAAAACCGCAGAAAAGAACAGCCACGGGTTTGAGAATAGATTCCAGCCCCACCTTACAACATCCAGCTTTCCTGCATCATTGAGTTGACCCATCATCGTTGAAAAACTGGCTTCGCTATGTGCCAGAATATAGAACACTGCAACCAGACCACCACCCAGATAGAGGACAAACTGGAAGCTGTCCACCCAAACAACAGTTCGAATGCCACCCATCAGCGTGTAAACAACTGTTACGGCACCGATTACAATGACCGCGACGGGCAGGGACCAGCCAGTTACGACCTGAACAATTACCGCGGTGGCAAGAAAGCGGATTCCATCTGCCAAAATTCGCGTGAGCAGAAAGACCGCTGACGCTGTTTTTTGAATATTTTTACCAAAGCGTTCACCCAAAACTTCATAAATGGAAGTGATTCCACCCTTGAAATAGGCTGGTAGTAAAAAGATGCTCACTAGAATTCGACCGAGAATATACCCTAAAGCCAATTGTAGAAAAAACCAGCTGTCGCGATAGGCCAGACCAGGAATACTTATGAAGGTTAGCACTGATGTTTCCGTGGCTACAATGGACAACATGGCCGCCCACCAGGGTAGGTCGCGTCCGGCCAGGAAATAGTCCTCAGAAGTTTTATTAAAGCGACTGTTGTAAATTCCGTAGGCAGAGATTCCCGCCAGAAATAAAATGATGATACCGAAGTCGAGTGTTGAAAGCATAATTGATCCTTATTTACCAGTAACCCTGCGCGTCTTACTGAGCCCGGCGAAGCGTATTACAAGCAGGTTAAAGTCTGTCTTTGCCAAGCCTGAATCTGTATTTCAATCGGGACAGCACCCATAAATCCGTGCTACCCTTCGAGTCCGGCCCGCCATAACGGGGTCCTCGGAGAAACCCAATTAAATCGCAATATTACTAACTGATCGATTGGGCAAAAAACTCCAGTGCTTCCAGATAAGAGTCTACTTTTTTTCCATAAAACTGAGCAGCGCAAACATCCTTTGTCACAGAAACGCTTCGAAAGTCTTCCCGTTCATAAATGTTGGATAAATGGACTTCCACAACAGGAGGGGCGATGCCTTCAATGGCATCACGGATCGCATATGAATAATGCGTAAAGGCACCCGGGTTAATGATAAAACCATCGGCCCACTTTCTGCGGCGGTGCAACAAATCAATGATTCGTCCCTCATGATTCGTCTGGACGATCCGGGTTTCCAGCTCAAGTTCGCGAGCTTTTTTCCGTATTGCCCTATTGACCTTATCTAAAGTAAGTGACCCATATTGTTCCGGGTCTCGACTTCCTAACAGGTTCAAATTGGGTCCATGAATTATGAATATCTTCAATTTTTTTGTCTGCTTCGATTTATCCTGGTTCATCATGCGGCAATCTAAGCGGCCTGAACAGAACCTGCAATTAGATGTACCCTATCCTGATCACCAAATTTAGATCAAGTCGAGAGGGGTTAATTGCCAAATTAATGAAACTCCTGGGTAAAAAAAAGGCGAGGATCCCCTCGCCCTTTTAAAAATCACTTGCCTGGTGTTTAACTCTCAGCTGAAACTTGTGCTTCTTCGAGAATGAGATCATATTTGTAACCAGCGCCAAAATCTTTGTTAAGCGAGACCTTGCCACTAAAGACAAGTACATCACCAACTTTTACCATGGCATCTGTTGTGAGTGTTACATCAAAATAATCACCAGCACTGGTTCCGTCCTGAAGGTGAACCCAGTTTTTGCCCATAATACCGGAATTGAATTTGGTGACCTTTCCGCGAATCGTAACAATCTTACCCTCATAACCAGTCATGTCTGAATAGAGATCTTTAACGCTGAGACCTCCTTCCGCTTTGCTAACGGTAACATTATTAACTTTAGCAACCGGGTTTTTTCCCGTGCCCATTTGTGTCATCGCGCTTGAAGCTCCACGCATTTTGCCAACAAACCAGATCGACTCAAAAGTTCTATCAACCTCTTTACTGGTAAAGTCTTTCATTTCGAGGCCAGTATCATAGCCGAGGATCATACCAACGTCAAGGGGTTGCTTGGCTGTAGCGATCCAATATTCCTTGTCACCCTCTGAAACGTATAGATAGGTATACGTATTAGCATGGATTGCTTCTTTTACTTCTACCACATGGCCATTTTCTGTTCCCGTCTGTGGGGTTGCTGCAGGCTGTCCTGCTTCAGGTGCCTTTACCCTCTGTTTTGAATCACAGGCAACCATGCTCAAAATTGACATACTTATTACAACGAAAAGCTTGAAACGCATTTTATTCCCTTTCAATAATTATTAGCCCTGAGATAATAGAATAAATCAGCCCCCATTTCACCGCTTAATTTCCCTCTATTCTGAATTACTTTTCAGTTGGTCATTTTCGTTTTGTAATGACTCAACATGGTCCCTAAGCTCAGGAAAAAACGCAAGAAAACCTTTTTCAATTACATCATAATGTTCGCTTACCTCTTCGATTACCCCATGGAAATCGTGATTAATTTTTAGGCGACTCGCCAGTCCGTCCAGAGCCCTTCCCACATGCTCTATTTCAGAATATGAGCGAAACCAATCACGTTTGATCATCCAGCCGGTCACCATTTCCATGCGATCGGGCATCAGGGCTCGCTGACCCCATAAATCAGCATAACATTCATCTACAAAAGCGTTGAAGTTCTGTTCTGAGAACTGCGACCAGTGCTTGATGAGAAAGTGGTCGAAGACAACATCCAAAACGACACCTGAAAATCGGCGCCGTTCAGGACTAAAATACTTGCGCAGATCTTTGACCACTGGATGTGAATCGGTAAAGGAGTCCACAATCCTATGGAGTTTGATACCCTCTTGAACCTGCAGCGGCAGATGTTCCTGGTCAACATCCCGCATGAAGTCAGCCATGATGTTTCCCAGCCGGGAAAATTCGTCCACAGGTGAAAGCAATAGATGAGCAAGATAATTCACCATTCAGTCTAATATGAATTCGACCCGGTTAAAACTCTAACTTATAGCTTAGAGATGGGACAACGATGACTTCTTCAACCAAGCGTACTTTGTCTGTTTCGTAATCGAATTCATAATATGAGGCAGTTGGGCTGCCCAGAGCATTCATCAACTGTAAGGCCCATACACTGGAATACTTCGCTTTGTTTTTACGGAAAGTTATACTGATATCCAACATGGCTTTATCTACATCCTGTTCTTCAAAAGCACGTGATTCGTCCGAAACTAGCTCTTGAGCAATGAGCGTTTTTGCTATATTGGCCGGCGATCTTTTGGCACCTCCAGCTACTTTCAGCTTGAGGTTTAGACCTAAAATATTTTCGCTCGTCTTGCCTAATTGGTACTCTTTCCCTATTAATCCATTCACTACATATCTCGATGCATAGCGGCTATCCCTCTCCACGCCATCGCCACCTGTGTATTTGGACTCAAATATTGAGGCAGTCATTAGAAAATACAGATTGTTGGTTAAAAATCGCTCCAGAGTAATGTCCAATCCGTAATTGTGGCCAACGCCTTCATTAATCAGAGGACTATTGAAACTCAGATCCTGTGTGAAATTCAACATGGAAAATGAGCTGTCCTGAATAACAGGGACATTGTGAGCGAGTTGAATATAGGGTTCGATTTTGACGATTGTATTCAGTGATAATCTCTGCTGATATGCCAGGACAAGGTGATGAGCTTTTGATAATCCCAAATTTTGATTGGGATTAGTGACAACACCATTGAGTGAATTTTCTATAAAATATACTCTCAGCTCTTCCATCTGGCTATGATCGCCATACCCAAGACTTATTAAACGGGTGGGGTCAATTTTCCAGGTAAGACCTAAGCGGGGCTCAACTGCAATCTCATCATTTACACTAAAATGTTGCATATGAACGCCAAGGTTGAGTTCAAGTTGGGAATTTAAATCAATCCGTGATTGTGAATAGACCTGCACCAGATTCGCTGCGTCATTCTGCTCAACCAGCCGGGTCAATGGTAGGCTGTTGTCGATAGCAGCCTGCTGATCAAATTGATATGTCAATCGGTCAACTATAACCCCAGTACGATTGGTGTGCCCGCGACGAATCCGAGTATTCAAATAAGAAGATAAGGTCAGGGTTCCAGATTTGTTTTCTGCCAGATAATTGTCCTGGACAATCAAATCATCACTTAGACGATACATTTGCATGGATGAAGACAATCCTGTTCGCGCTATACTGGTATTCACATAAGTGTTTTGAGTTGCCAGGTACTTGTGGGAGAATCCAAGGACATTCATTCCCATTTCCAGGTCGTAGGATATTCTATCCCAGGAGTTGGTCCACAAACTTGAGTCTGGCTCATTGGGTTCGCTGTTCAAATCACTTGATCCCAGACCCCAGAATGAAAACTTGCCATATTTTTTAGTGGGAAAGACCACCTTAAAGGCATAGTCTGTATATTCCGGAATCTGTTCCGAGGGTATGAAACGCTTAATCAATGCAAAGGTGGAGTAGCGATAATTAAAAATATACGAAGCATTTGCAACGCCTCGAATGGGACCTTCAGCGGCAGCATCTATACCAAGAAGACCTGCCTGAAATGTATACTCGGCCTTTTCAGAATTCCCATCACGTAACTTCATGTCAAATACACCAGCCAAGGCGTTGCCATACTCCGCAGGGAATGCTCCTGTATAAAAATCTGAGTTACCCAGAACCTGACTGCTCAGGACAGAAACAAAACCACCGCCGGCTACATTGACATCAGGGAAATGATTTGGGCTGGGAACGCGAACCCCCTCAACCTGCCACAATAATCCCTTGGCAGAATTTCCCCTGACAATGATTGCATTATCCTGGGCGGCTCCAGTTGTTACCCCTGCAAAGGAAGATGCCAGGCGGCCTGGATCATCCAGTCCACCTGCATATCTGCGTGCTTCTTCAACAGTAAAAGTTCGCGCGCTCACAACAGCCATTGAGTTTTGAGGGACCTCCTTACTGCGTGCACCCTCAACAAAGACCTGCTCTGTTTCCAGGACAGCTGGGACCAGTTGGAAATTCACAATAACTTCTTTTGCTGACGTTACCAATATTTCGGGTAGGACCTGCGGCTCAAAGCCAATATAGCTGGTCTTAAGATCATATCGGCCGACGGGGATTTTATATATCCAGAAGCTTCCATTTTGATCTGTTGTCGCGCCTCTCACCGGATCACTCCCAAGTAATATCACATTTGCACCGATCAAAGGGCTTTGGGTGTCTTGATCCAGCACTTTGCCTTTTATCGTCTGATTCAACGATTGTGAGAGTGCAATAGACTGCAAACCAATCAGTATCAGTGTTAACCATAGTTTTTTCATTATTCTACTCCTTTTAGCATGAAATGGTTTGTGTTTAATTTGGATGGATTGGTTCACGGTTCCTGTGTCCTGAATGGCAAGACTGACCATTTCCCTCTTCAGGAAGAAGTCCTTGTCCCTGAGGATCAGGCACAGTGACAGAACGAGTAACAAGACAGTCTGAATGACCTTGCTCATTGGGTGGGTCTGAAAGATCTCGTTGAAATAACCCGCTGTAATATGGAAAATGACAACAACCAGGATATTCCGGTCGGTCTTGTAGTAAAGCCAGTTCATGATCAGAACGAAGGGAATCAAACTTACGACGAAATTCAGCGAGTAGAGCAGGCCCGACTCGAGCAGGTTACTGTGATAGTAATCCGCAATAGTGGACAGCGGGAAATGCCAGATGGCCCAATAGACAGCAAACATCAGGGAGCTGATTACCAGGTTGAATCTGGACCGCAGGCAATCGGTTCCGTAGGAATGCCAGGCCAGTTCCTCGAGCAAAGGTGCAGCGATCAGCAGGAACCATACGGGAAATATGCCGGATGTAAATGAGAATGAAGCGGCCAAGTTGAACTGACTTGCACTGTAGCCGAAGATCAACGATATAGCCTGGGCCAGTAGAATGCTGCCAAGCATGAGACCCAGGGTCACAAACCAGTACCCGAGTTTCACCGAACCAACCCTGAACAGGCGACTGAGAATATCTGTGCGTAGATCCTTATCTGGCCATATGAGCGCAAAGGCGACCACAATGGGGGAGATTAAACCAAGAAAGGCGAGTATGCTGGGGGCAGCAGCAGGAACTCCTGATTCTGGGGGCAGGTGACTTAGAATTCCCGCAATCCACCAGAAAGTCCAGGGAAACAGGGTTGATAAGAGGTAGAAAGTTACAGCGTGTTGGTACTTTTTAATGAACATGATGATCCTCCTATTTTTTGATCATGGCCGAAAGTAGGATATCACCAGGTAGCTGTCGCCCCAGCGTATGGGATTGGACTTTTTATAGGTCCACCCCTGAAGGATTACACCGCTATATATTTTATTTACAATTACTTAGAAATTATTAAGTATTCGACAGCAGGCACATCTATTTAGCATCTGCCTGCAGCTCGGACAGGTATCTGGAAGGTGTGATACCCTTGAGTTTCTTAAAAACGTTGTTAAAGGTGGATTTTGAATTGAAGCCTGCATCGTAGGCATGGGCAAGAATAGTGAATCTTTTGTTGGCGGAAGCATTCAAGATGAATGCTTCAACTCTATGGCGGTTCACGAAATCATAAAAGTTCACATTCTCATATTGATTGATGATCTGAGAAAGATGGTTTGCTGATACCTCAAGATTTTTGGCCAGGATATTGAGGGTCAGATCTGGATTGAGGTAGGGTTTGTTCGAATGCATGAAATCTGTAAGCTTCTGATGGATCTCTTCGGCCACACCAGGTTTGAGACCGGATTTCTTATACTCGCTCCGTGAGTTTGATCCAACCAACTGAAGGGGTTCATATGGGCTGGTTGCCACAATAATGTTCTGATGTCTGATCCCGAAATAGCCGATGCACACGACATAAAATACCACCATGATATAGTAGATGAAATCTACGTTGAATGGGAAGGACACCCCAAGTCCCTCACGCAGCATGGAAACTGCTGCCACCGTTAGATAAAGCAAGCCCACGCCATAAATCCAATATCTCAGCCAATCCAGACTAATTCGGTTTTCGTTCGAAAAATTATCGCTGACAAGTTGTTTGTGAGCACCAAGCCTCAGGTAGGCAAGAATGGGGTAGGTCAGACCTGAAATGATGAAGGCAATGAGAACAACAATACTGAATACCGAAAAATCATCAACCCTACCTGTATCGACCAGAATCTTTTCTTCAGCCGTGTAGAAGAAATAGAATCGACTCATGTATAGCCAGGTGGCAAGGGCTGGCAGAAAATGCAGATAATCTTTCCTTCGCAAGCTCACATCCGCACGTGTGGAATAAACGGTATAGAGGTAAAGCATGGGTCCATGCAGCAAGGGCAAGGGTAGGGTGACTCCGATGAGATGAGGGTAATGTGTCCAGTAATCGAGGGAATACAGGTAATAACTGCTCAGATGGATGGCGATTATACCCAACCAGACCGCAAGTATGATATCTGGCAGACTCTTCTGCTGCTTGGCCAACACCAGGAGAGACAGGAAGATCGAAAGAAAGATTCCGATAATAAAGACTGTGTCCACGTTCTACTGTCTCTCTCTCATACCCACCTCTTGGAAGTCATTTATCGGTCCAGACGGCTGCTTTGTTTGAAGAATTCCCACCAACATAATGTGTAACTTCTCGAGTTGATGATTCAACCGGCAAAGGTGCATCATCCATAGCGACCTGTCCGACCACGTTAATTGCCTTCGTTTAAAGACCCAAATCCTTATCGATAACAATTTTTGTTACCGCCAGGATTTCTGCGGTTTCCACTCTGATCAATTTCAAAAAAAGCTCATAGCCCCCATCCTTTCTGTACAACTCCCCTGAAAGCAAGAGGTCCGCACCCAGTATTTCGCCAATCCTGGTTGTCTGGTCATCTGTCAGCAGACCGGAAAGCTGTAATTTCTGCTCATCCAGAACCGTTTGAAGATCTTTTCGGGCAATCAAAACAAATTGACGATTATGAGCGACGGAGAGCTGAACCTGCTCAAGGAAATATTCCGCGCTCAATTCAGCGTCTTTCGTTTTTGCATGAATGGGTAACACTCCCAACTTCCTGGAATCTTCAATTTTGAGGGTCGAATAGTCTATAAGGTTGGCGATGGCTTCTTTAAAGAGTTTTGACAGGGTTACTTCTTTTGTTTCATGATCCACCTTGTCCGCTTCAAAGTATCCCTCATCAATTTCCATGGGCTCGTCGCTAAAGTTGGAAATTTCTTCTTTCGCCAGACGCATGATGATAGCCTCCAGCTTATCGGTCTGATAGTTGGAGCCTGTGTGGTGGCTGACACTTCCAGTAACTCCTCCAGTATTTTCACCTGTTTCCTGTCCATAGGTTAAAAATAAATATTTTGCATAGGTGAGTTGAGAAATCTGGCGCAGTACATATTCACCCTGTAAATCCAGACCCCCGGTTCCAACGCAATACAATTTGATGCCCCTCTTTTTAGCCTCAAGTGCAGCCGAGATATAGGTATACTCTTGATCGTAGTCCAAGTGAGCCGAAGCATCTGTAATCACAAAACCTAGACGCAAACCATCCTCGTTCCAGTCTACCCCGCGAAGTGCCTCGTGAAGTGCTTCCTGCAAGTCTTCAGGGGAATCCCCTCCTCCACCAGCTTGCACTTTTTCCAGGGCTCCTCTGAACTTGTTAATATCTGCAGTGAGGGCTACGACTTCCGTACGATATTTATCGTCTTTATCCCGATAAAGCACCATCCCAAAACGAATCAAGGTCTGGCTACTGAGGGCAGTCAGGTTCATATGAATCATGTCAATGGTAGCAATGAGACGTCTGATTTCTTCTCCCATGCTTCCTGTCGTATCTAAAATAAAGACAATATCCACGGGAACCTTTGATAGCAATTCTCGAGATTTATCAGCTTTAATGTTAACGTTGCGTGGACCATTTCGTTTTACCAAAACGGTCTGGTATAAACCATCCACAGTATAGCCAACGTAGTAGGTTTTATCATCGGCTGCAATTTCGGCTGGATAGATGAAATAGGAACCGTCTGAGTAAGTTTTACCCTCATCAAGGACTTGGCTCCCATTGTGATCAAAGATTTTGATGTCCACATTGGGCAGACTTTTTCCGTCCTTGTCTTTCAGCATCAAATGGATGCGTTCACTAATGTCATAGGTATAACTAATGACTACAGACCGATAGCGGTTCAGAAAGTTGAGAAAATAATTGAATTGCTGGTTGTCGTCTGCAAAACCCGCCTTCAATCCACCTGATTTAGGGGGCGCAGGTCTCGTTTTTGATGGCATCGGTTCACCTGGAGGAGGAGCCATCTCCATGTCCCTGAGATCTAAAGACTCTGTCGAAAGGTCTTCGTCTTCTGAGTAATACATAGATTCATCCTCTAAAATCTCAGATTCCTCACTTTCAATAGGGCTTGAAGGCCTGGGGTGGCTCAGTTTTTTGGGATCACCTGGTGGTGACTCCGCTCCTTCCTTACTTGATGGTTCTTTCGCTAAAGTCTTGCCACCATCAACAGTTGTAGATGACCCCGACTGTTTCGATGTCGTAATGTCTTTTGAGACAAGCGGTCTCGAAGCCGTAACTGTAACGGCCTCTCCTTCTACTTTTTGTGTCTTCAGGCTGATATTGACAGCAATGGTTTTTCCTGCCTTCACCTTCACCTTTTTGATGGTTGCCGGCATATAGCCTATCCTTGTGGCTGTGAGAGTGTAAACGCCCTCGGGAACCTTGAGGATTTTATAATTACCTTTTATGTCAGTGGATGCGCCGAGACTGGTTTTTTGTAGGACCACGCTTACGCCAACAATGATTTTACCCGTTGCTGCGTCCGTGACATGACCTTTAATGCTGCCTGTGGATGCAGATATGAGTGGCATGGCAATAACCAGAAGTGCTAGAAGTTGACGTTTCATTTTGATCCCCCACTTTGACGCTTGTAAACCATTTTCGGGAAAATATCTGGCATATTATACTTTAAGAAATAGCTAATGTTTCTTCGCTGGCCTGGCACACCCATAACTGAATCGTTCCCTTGCCGGTAATTTGCGTTTCCAGCGTTTCAAAGCCAAGGGTCTTTATGAGGGCTGGCATACCTCCCTGTTTCATGAATGACCGAAAACCCGTGTAGTGCTCTTTTCCCGCCAGGCGCTCAACAAAATGCGTAGCTAACTTCCTCATCAATTGTGGCTGGGGATAAATCCAGTCAACTAAAATGAGCCGGTTCCCGAGACGAATCATTTCTGTTAACACCGGAACTCGAAGGGCTTCAGGCATTTCATGAATTACCATGCTGGCCATGGAAAAATCAAAAGCTTGATCCTCCAGAACCGATAAATTACTGGCATCGGCCAATAAAAATTTACAATTCTGAATGTCCCTAGCCCGGGCTTGTTCCTGACACGTTTTGACCATCGTCGCAGATAACTCAATACCTAGGCCAGACTGAATTTGTTGTGAGATATGGAACAATTGATCCCCGGTTCCACAGCCAACATCTAGAACCCTGCTGTTTTCAGGTATGAGTCGCGATATTCTTTTTCGGATCCCCTTGAGAGAAGGATCGATAAGTTTCCGGTAAATCCAACCATCATAAAAATGATTCTGTGCCTGAGTATCTGTGTCCATCAAAACCTTTCGCTATGATATATTCGTATAATTCAATCATGCCCATTTGAACAACTTTTCAGATGTGAACAAGTTGAAACCCGAGTATGATTCTTTAAACACTTTTCTTCTAAATTTAGAATCACCCTTTCCCACGCTCCCCATCGATGTAATAAATCTTAAATACTAATATTTTGTCACTTTAGCCCCCGTAATTTATCTAATTCCTGTAGCCTTATTCCTTGACAGGTGCAGGGTCTAAAATTAATTTCGCTGGCTTTGGGTCAATTGTGATCAGGGCAGTTAGAGAAGGAGCCTATGGCTAAAAAAGTTAAACGGATCGGTGGAGACACAAATCGTAGCCTCAGTAAGTACCTTGAGGAGATTGGCCAATACGAACCTTTAGATCCAAAAGATGAAATTTCGCTGGCTCAAAGAGTCAAGCAGGGTGATCGTCTTGCACTAAAAAAATTAACTGAAGCCAACCTCCGTTTTGTGGTTTCCGTAGCCAAGGATTATCAGGGACAGGGTTTGCCCCTAACTGACCTTATCAACGAGGGAAACCTGGGCTTGATTAAGGCTGCTGAGCGTTTTGATGAAACGCGTGGATTCAAATTTATTTCCTATGCTGTCTGGTGGATTCGTCAATCTATTCTCCAGGCTTTGGCTGAGCACTCTCGTATTGTACGGCTCCCTTTAAACCGGGTCGGAACCATTTCCAAAATCTCCAAGACCTCAGACCGTCTGGAGCAAAAACTGGAACGGACGCCAACTGAGCGTGAGATTGCAGAAGAACTTTCAATGGCACCTGAAGAAGTTGCTGACGCAATTCGTATCTCCAAACGCCATCATTCCCTGGATGCACCCTTCCAGGAAGAAGAAAAAAATTCACTCATGGATGTCATCGAAGACGAGCATCAAGATGCTCCTGATTTCGATCTCATGTCTGATTCATTAAAAAAAGAAATTCGATCCGCTTTGGATACACTCAAAGACAGAGAGCGGGAAGTTATCCGCATGTATTTTGGCATTGATCGTGAATATGCATTAACCCTCAATGAAATTGGGGAAGAGTTTAACCTGACGCGGGAACGTGTTCGTCAGATCAAGGAGAAAGCCATCAAGCGTCTCCAGCACAAATCCCGTAGTCGCAAACTGCAGACCTATTTAGGTTAATTTAGAAGGAGGTGAGATCGCACTATGTCAGTTATGGTTACTGTAAAACGGGATGAGCCCTTTGAAAAAGCGCTCAGGCGTTTTAAGAAGAAATACGAAAAAGCCGGCATTCTTAAAGATGTTAAGAAGAACTCCTTCTATTTAAAGCCATCAGAAGACCGTCGTCTACGTCGGGCCAAAGCCGCCAAACGTAGTCGTCAGACGCCGCGTTATTAAGCTTAGGCTTTGAGCAAATTAAAAACCCGGGTATATCCCGGGTTTTTAATTTCTAAAACAATTCTTTTAAATCAGCTACTCTTTCGCGATCTCATCCTCACCCCAGGACAGTCCCAGCCATTTAGAAAACACAACTATTTGAGCATCCTCAGGATCAGAAACCTGCTTTATTTTTGAGAGCACGGTCGGTGTAAACCCTACTGTGAGATGAATATCTTTTAAAACGCCATTTCTGCTCACCGTGCAGATGATTCGATCACCAGGTACTTTTTCTCCGAGATACAGTGGCTTTGCAGATTTCGTTCTAAATCCGTCAATGGCAACGAGTTCATCATTCACATTCAAACCAGCATCCCAGGCAGGTGAGGATTCATCCACTGCCGTTATCATCACCTGTCCGTTTTGCTCTCTAAGTTTAGCTCCCAGCCAGGCACTTTTTTCAAAACTGGAATCCAGCGTCAATCCTGCCAGTTGAAGAACTTCTGCATAGGGGAGTGGCTCGACCCCAAAAACATAGTCTGTAAAAAATTTCTCCAGTTTCAGGCCACTTAATTTTTCGCAGGCCAGGCGAACATCATTACTGGTGTAGCCCTTTTGCTTAAGAGCGAAATCTTTATATAACAGCATCATTACATCATCCAGATTGGTCTTCCCCTGTGTTGCGGCAATAATTTTGATATCCAACAGAAGACCAAGCAGATGGCCCTTATTGTAGTAAGAGATCGTGGTATTCGATGAATTTTCGTTAGGTCGATAATATTTGATCCAGGTATCAAAACTTGATTCAGCTACTGATTGATGAAGCCTCCCTGGTCGAGCTTCAAGTTGATTAATTTCACTTTTTAACACATCCAGGTATGTCTTCCGGGAAGTGAGACCGATGCGCTGGAGAATGAGCTCATCATAATAACTGGTGAAGCCTTCTGCTACCCAGAGCTCATCAAGATAGTTTTCCTGGTCGTAATCAAAGCTTGCAATTCCTTTAGGAGCGATGCGTTTCACATTCCAGGTATGGAAGAATTCATGGGAAACCAGGCTCAGAAAACTCTTATAGCGGGTTGTATCATTAAATGACCAGCGGTTAATAAAATTGACTGATGAACTGGCGTGCTCCAGACCACCCCGGCCTTCTTCAGCATGGAAAATAAAATTGTAATGTTCATAGGGGAGACCACCAAAAATGGCAGCTTCTGCTTCAATTATTTTACTGATATCTGCTACCAAAACGGAGTCTCTATAATTACTGGCACCATAGAGAGCCATGGTATGGGGTTTCCCAAGGACTTCAAATTCAATCACGTGATGATTACCAATCTCAAGGGGAGCGTCAGCAAGTTGATCATAATTCTCTGCAACAAAATCCACATTATCTGGTTTGTTGAATGGCTCAAGGGCTGTTGTAATAGTAGACCAGGAATCAAGAAGGTCGACATGGAGAAAATGCTTACGGTTCTGGTTCTTTTCCCAGTACATGAGCACACTGGCCGGCACGATCAAGGCATGATCAGAATTTAAATAACTGGTCCGTACACTATGCTCATAAGCGTAAACCTTATATGAGATGATAATATCTTGTCCGCCCTTACCTTTAATTTCCCAATGATTTTTGTCGGTCTTTTGAATTTTTAGTTCTGAGCCGTCTTCACTCTGGGCGCTGATATCCTGAACATTTTTGGCGTACTCACGAATCAAATAAGATCCTGGTGTCCACACAGGCATTGCAACGACTTCGGTTCCTTTTGAACCCTCAAGTCGCATCTCAACCTCCAGGAGATGGGTGTGCGGCTCTGGCATGGAAAGGGTGTAGTGGATGCTTTTAGCCTGCAGGCCAAATGAAAGAAAGACTAGTACTGCGAATGTTTTTAATCTGTGGCTCATAAATATCCCCTGAAAATTTTAATAACCTCAAAATATGCCCTGAAAAAATTCTCTGACAAGGGTTTGGTTTTTCTTCTCCAGGCGACGATTAGAATCGTCGCCTGATATAACATAATAAATTATTTTTGTTCCTCTCTCATTCCTGTTATTTTTCAACCAACCCCAAACAGAGAGATTTACCCATGCATCGCAATTCACGACGACGCCCTTATCGTCCATTTGGATATTATTTTATTACTACAAACGTGAGCGAAGGCTATATGTTTCTAAACAGAAATATTTTTGGCTTTTTGTTGGAGCATGTACTTCATCTTTCCGCCCAGCTACATCATGTGAAGTTGGTTGCATACAAAATTAATCCCGATCATGTGCACCTCATTGCCCAGATTGGTCCACGTGGTACAATTTCAGATTATATGGGATCCTGGAAACGCCAATTTTCCAGGCAGATGAATCAAATTCTGTTCCGTGAGGATTTTAGAACGGCGGGATATCCAGGTGAGGATTCGAATCCTCACCTGAGGAATTCCCGAAATTTTAAATGGCAATCATCCTATCACTCGCACCTGATAACAAGTAGGCAAGATTTCGACAATCATGTCAAATACATCCTGAACCAACATGAACATCACGAATTGCCAGAGAATAAATTTTGTTATGTGGACAATGATCATGTATTCAAGTTTAAATAACATGTCGAATTGAAAATATTGTGGTTTCCCAGGCGAGGATTCGAATCCTCTCCTGGTTGTATTTATCCCCCCAAAAAAAAGACCGGAAAACCGGCCCTTTTTGAAACTCAAATTCGTGATAAATTATTTCGCGAACTGTTCCGCCACAAAATCCCAATTAAACAGCTTCCAGATTTCATCCAGATACTTGGGGCGGGCATTTCGGTAATCTACATAGTATGCATGTTCCCAAACATCCACAGTCAATAGCGCTTTCAAACCTGATGTCATTGGGTTTCCAGCATTACTTGTGGAGCTAATCGCGAGAGAACCATCGGCCTTTTTTACCAACCAGGTCCAGCCTGAACCAAAATTGGTGGCTGCGGCTTTGTTAAAGTCAGCTTTAAAAGTGTCAAAAGATCCGAAAGCAGCATTAATGGCTGCTCCAAGATCACCTGATGGTGCTCCGCCACCGTTGGGGGAGAGACAGTTCCAATAGAAACTATGGTTCCAAACCTGAGCGGCGTTGTTAAAGATGCCACCAGAAGCCTTCATGATGATCTCTTCCAGTGATGCGTTTTCAAACTCAGTCCCAGGGACCAGGTTGTTCAAATTGGTTACATAGGCATTGTGATGCTTGCCATAATGATAGTCAAGTGTCTCTGCAGAAATAACAGGTGCTAAAGCATCCTGAGCAAACGGCAGGGCTGGTAATTCGTGTTTCATATTATCTCCTAATTCAAAGGCTAATCATTACATATTTAGTCGTCTTTACAGTTTAAACGAGGATTCCCCCATGTAAAGTGACATCTTTCTGTAAAAGGACCGCTTAAAATAGCTTTTTACAAGAGGTTACTGAAGTAAAATTACGATCAGATGAAGCTTCGAGCTACGCTGGTCACGTTGATAATCAAACTTTAGAAATTGAAATCGTTAGATATTGGCTGTAACCACTTAGCCTTGTATAGCTTAATTTTCTCCCATTGTGATACTTCACTACAGGCATAAACTCCTCCTTCTCATCTTTTCGCTGTTTTTTATGACCAGCTTAGAGGCTGAAATCGTTTATGAGTATGGCAGTCTTCGCAATTTTATCGGGGGCCACTCCACGAGCACTGCCTACGATAATTTCGTGAGTCATGTTTCCGAAGGAATTGCCGATGAAGGCTATAATAAATATGCGCCTGACTGGGTTGATGTCCAGACCAATGGCTTTGGCAATTATCGAATCATCCATGAGTTCTCATATACGCTGACACACTGGCGGAACATCTTTCAAGCCCTGCTGGAAAATGATCTTGCTGGCGCAGATCAATTATTGTCAGATTCTCTGGAAACATTTCATTATGAGCTGGTTGTATTTGAAGACGAAGAGTATAGCCAAAACTTCTATATGATTCGTGAGAAACTCAATATGTCATATATGGATCCGAATCTGCCCGAAACCACTGCTGATGATGTTATTGGTGGTTTTGCAAACGGTTGGGGTTTATACATCATTAATCCTGAAGCCCATCGACAACACGTTTTGGTGGAAGTACCACACCCCTGTGATGATTTTATCTCACCCTATCTGGGAACGGATATGTTTCTCCAGGTCGAAGCCTTTGGTTTAGCCATCTCAGGTGCTGGGCGTGAAGTCAAATGGACAGGTTTTCCTCCCTATACCAACAATAAGTCACTCTCTGATCCTTCACGGAACGCCAATACTGTATTCCAGGTTTTTCATGAAGTACTTAGTGATTCGCTTATGCAAATCGGACCTCACTCACCCCTGGTCCTCCACACCCACAGTTTTGATGACAATTCAGATCATGCCAATTTTCAAAGCATTGTGGTCTCAGGTGGTTGGGACGCCTCAAATGCCAACAAACCCATTCGGGACATCTCTGATGATAATCTTGATCTAATCAATTTCACAGCCGAGTATCCCATTTCTGCCGGTCAGTTTGGTGTCCACGAGGCAGAACGGGTGGACGCCTATTATCGGATTCATTATAGCGGTAGTTTTCTCTATCATGGTGCAGATCAGGATTATGAGATGCCTCATACTTCTACGCTATTGGGTCCCAGTACTGGTGTCCAGATGAATTACCTTCGACAATTTTTTAACAACAATGCGGTTTATGAGCCCTGGGTTCAACTTGAATTCTTTGAAAAACCAATGCTTTTTCAAAACCTGGGAATGCCCCTGACAGAGCTTTATGCTGGCAGCTACCCCAGCTCATATGAGAATTACAGTATCCTCCTTGAATATTACCAGCCCTTTCTGGACGCACTAGAGGCTTATCTCGATAATTGGGACATTCCCGATGAAACACCACCCCCTGAGATTCCAAATTGGAGGGTAGAGTTTGACGGACAGAGTTATGTCAGCTTGCGCTGGGACCCGGTTTTCGACACCAATCATCGGACCTATCGCCTTTTTTATGACACGGACAGCCTGAGGGAAAATTCTCCCCTTATCGACGCCAGCACAAACATTTCATTCGCAAACCCGAACACAAATAGTTTCATGATGACAAATCTCGACCCCGATGAGAGCTACGTCTTCAGACTCGAGGCAGAGGATCACTTTTTTAACATTAGTCCTCCAAGTGAGATTATTAACAATACGCTCCCGGGACATGAACCCCTGGTCGTATTAGAAAATTTTAATTCGGGGGAAATTGAACTTGAATCCTATCTGGATGAAGATTCTGATCCCTCCTTATGGGGTCTGTCTGCTGCTAGAACCTTTATGAATACTGACTACTCCCTCACACTCTGGGGTAATACCTGGAAAACCCAATCTATCGAAGCTCACTCTATCTATCCCGGTTCTGTGTTTCAGGTTGCAGCCTATATCGATGATCTGGGAGAAATCCAGGGGATCGGCTTTCAGGATTCCCTAAACACGCTTTTTTATGCCATGGATGGATCAGAACAACTTGACATAAGCGAATGGGTGACTGTCTATCAAGGCTACTTTCCTGAAGCATCCTGGAATGTTTTCAGATTGCCAATCGGTGACGACTGGTTTGCCCGTTTTGACTATTATCCACGAATAACCAATATTATTTATATCAATGACCATGATTCGGAGGCCACTGCTAAAGTTTATTTCGACGAGCTTTTTGATATTACCAATTCAATTGCTTTTGCACCGCAGGTTGAAATTACCCATTCACAAGGTCAACTTTATCGCAATAGCCTACGGCAGCGCAGCGTTGATGTGGATTTTAATGCCCTTGTCACTGACGCTGATAGCGATAACCATACCTTCCTGTGGAATTTTGGTGATGGTGAAATCAGTAGCGAGGCCTCACCGCTTCACACTTTTTTGGTTGAGGACGACCATGACTATACTGTCCTGCTTCAAGTTTCAGATGAATCTGGGAACATGGGGCAAGCCAGGGCGGAAATCGTAGTGGATCCTGGTCCTAACAGCTTCCCCCTAACGTTAAATTTTGTCGGTGATATTATGATCGCCAGACGCTACGAAGATGCTGGTGGGATCCTTGAAACCGGCGGGGTTACTGCGATTTTTGAGCCGACGCTTGAGTTCCTGGGAAATGCAGCTGATCTAAGCATCGCCAATCTTGAATGCAGCATGACGATAGATGGCATCGAGCATCCAACAAAGTCAGTCACCTATAAAGGCCGGCCAGAATATGTAGCAGGGATCGCTGAAGCCGGTATTGATCTGGTCTCCCTTGCCAACAACCACACTCTGGATTATGGGGCAACAGGCCTTTTGGAAACCCAGGCAGCCCTGGTTCAAAACAACATTCTTTTCTCGGGATCCGGACTTGACAGTGATGAGGCATATCAACCGGTTTTTACAAACAAAAAGGGTGTATCTATTGCCTACCTGGCCAATTCTGACCGAACCGGACAATACAACAATTCTCAGCCCTACTTAAACGCAGGATATAACAAACCCGGTTTTGCCTATTTGACACCCTACTATTTATCTCAACAAATAAATGGAGTCAGAGAGGTTGCAGATCTGGTCATTATGGAGATGCACGCCGGTAGTGAATATTCATCCAGTCCCGGCGCTGGATATGATAGGTCCCTTTTCGGTGTTGGCATTCCAGCAGAAGACTGGGTCGCTCCTCGTGAATTGAGCATGAATATGGATCAGGCCGACAATAGCTCTGAAGATGAGAATTACTCACCGCTCCTGGACGTGCCCCACATGTGGGATCGGGAGATTCGTCATTTTGCCATCGATTCAGGCGCAGATCTGGTGGTCGTACATCATCCCCATATCATTCAAGGGTTTGAAGTTTATAATTCCAAGCTCATCGCTCACTCACTTGGTAACTATGTCTTCGATCTAAACTACCATGAAACCTTTCCGTCGATGATCCTGAACGCAGAAGTTGATGAAACTGGATTTGCAGCATATTCAGTCACGCCCATATATATTGATGATTATATTCCCGTGCCCGCAACCGGCGCCCTGGGACTCCATCTGCTCGATTACCTGGCAGATAAATCCCGAGAAATGGATACTTATCTTTATGTGGATCGCGAAAACGCCAACGCCTCCATCTGGTTGGACACCTTATCAATGCCTCGCACCCATATTCAGAATCGTCGCACTTTCAGACAAAACCTGCTCGGAATAACCTGGATGTCAGATCCCTTGGAAATACATGAATTTGGAAGTCTGTCGGCGCTCTCTTCACCCGCTGGAACAGGGTGGGTCTATCGTTTAGGTCGTGAACTGCTCTGGTATGGGAACATGGAAAACGAAGGTGCCAGCGAATGGAATATCAATAGTAATGATGAGTGGCTGGATCTGACGGAAGCTCATTCAGGAGAACAATCTATCGGGCAGCATCGCACACCAAGCTCTGGTGATAATGTGATTACAAATCTTGAAAATCGAATCCGCCTGGATGCCAGTAAGACCCATCATTTCTCTGCTTCAATGAAAACGTTGAATGCCAATAATGTCACTGTCCAGCTGCGATATTATGCCGACCGGACCAGCACAAATATCCTTGCCACCCATATCTTGACATCTGGTTTTGATGGGACCAATGACTGGACCACCTTTCACAAGGAAACAATCCCCCCGGCGAATGCCACTTATTTTGATGTGCGGCTTAATACAGACGTGCCCAGTACCGGTGATGGTTATGGCTGGTTCGATGACGTGCATATTATTGAATGGACAGACTGGACTTCGGCTCCAACAGCTGAAATTTCAACTCCAAATGATTTTTATTATCTACAGCTTCGGAACGGGACCTTCTCTCAAAATCTTTCCATTGAGTATACAGAAACCATTTACAACGATCCTGAGCCAGTCAGCGCTGATTTTTCTGCCAATGCTACTATAGAGTTAATTGATACGGAAATCCACTTTAGCGATGTTTCTACGGGACCAGTGGGATGGTGGTTATGGGATTTTGGTGACGGTGAGCAGAGTATTGAACAAAACCCGGCACACAGCTACGCTCAGCCAGGGTTCTACGATGTTAGCTTGTCCATCCTGGACTACCTTGGGTCGCCGCTGACAGAAACCAAAACAAACTATGTTCGGATTTTTTCTCAATATCTACCCGGTGATCTCAATTTTGATGGTCAAAATTCCATCAGTGACATTGTTATCCTGGTAAATATTATCATCGGTGAATTAAGTCCCAGTGAACCTCAATACGAAACAGGGGATGTTAACGCTGATTCAAATATCAATGTCCAGGATCTAGTCTCATTGATCAATATTATCTTATACAATTAAAATCATTTTAGCACCTTCTGTTTGAAGTAAAATTGTTTGTCAATTCAGGTCATCTCATTATTTTGTGCTTAACAATCAACCCTTAAAAAGTATTATATCCCTATGACTGTTTGGCGTGTTTTAGACATAATCAAGTCAAGTACTGACTTTCTGGAAAAAAAGGGCGTTCCTAATGCGCGTCTTGACGCTGAATTTCTGTTAGGGGATGTCCTGGGCAAGAATCGAATCGAGCTCTATCTTTATTTTGATCGGCCTATGAGCAAGGATGAAACAGACCGCTATCGTGAGCATATCCGTCGTCGTGGGACCCGGGAACCCTTGCAACATATCCTCGGAGAAGTGGGATTCATGAACCTGATTCTGAAAACAAGTCCCGCAGCTTTGATTCCGCGCCAGGAAACAGAAATCTTGGTTGAGAAAGCGTTGGCGCTGAAATTTAAATCAGTTCCACGGGTTCTGGATATTGGAACGGGAAGCGGCTGCATTGCCATCGCCCTGGCTCAAGAGCTGGACCAGGCAAAGGTGCTGGGTGTGGATATTTCCTCGGAAGCTCTTGAATTAGCCAGGGGAAATGCTTTGCGCAATCAGACCGACGTGAGCTTTCAAGAGCTTAATATTCTTGAAACACTGCCCAAAATTGATGCTCGTTTTGACCTGGTCGTTTCAAACCCTCCATATATCGCTCGAGCCGAAATGGAGTCTCTTCAAAGAGAAGTCCTTGAGTTTGATCCCCACCTGGCATTATTTGATGATGCTGATGGTCTCACATTCTATCATCGCTTTGCAGATATTCTGCCTGAGTTACTGGTTCCCGGCGGTCACTTCTTATTCGAGTTCGGTGGTGTAGCTCAGGAAAAAGCTGTCTTGAATATTTTTACAGAAAAGGGCTATCACAATCTCGAAATTATCCAGGATTATAATGGCGATCCTCGTGTTATATCTGGTCGATATCTACCCTGAGTGCCCATGATAGTAATCTTATAATGATAAGTCGCATTTTTGTCTATTGTCTTATGATCATCCTGCTCGCCGCACATTTTTCGCGGGCAAACAATGACATATTAGCTGTCCTTTCTCTGATGGTACCCCTTTTACTCTTTGTCAAACAGAAATGGGTAATTGATACTTTGGAAATGATTGCCTATTTGTCGGCTGTGGTCTGGCTCTATGGCGCCTACCATTACATTCAAATCAGAATTGCCACAGGCGACGACTGGGGTCGCCTCCTGTTAATTATGGGAGCTGTCGCCCTCTTTTCAGCCTGGAGCGGTTATTTCTTGCGCTCACCAAAACTCATGGACGTATACGGGACAAAAAAATGAATCTTGAGGGGGACCTTCTAACCGCATCACAAAAATTCTGTAAGGATATTGGTATTGAGCTCCCCATTATTGGAGGGGCCATGTATCCTTGTTCAAATCCAGAACTGGTCGCCGCCGTTTCTGAGGCGGGAGGATTGGGCATTATTCAGCCTTTAAGTTTGACCTATGTCCACGGCTATGATTTCCGAGAAGGTTTGCGTTACATCCGCAGACTGACCAGCAAACCCATCGGCGTCAACTTGCTGATTGAATCCAGCTCTTCCAGATATCTCGATCGCATCAAAGCCTGGCTGGATATTTCTCTGGAAGAAGGGGTTACTTTTTTTGTCACCGCCCTGGGAAATCCTCATTTTGTTGTAGAAAAAGTTCATGCAAACACTGGACTGGTCTATCACAACACGACCAGTCGGAAGTGGGCAGAAAAAGCTCTCGCTGGCAGGGTTGATGGTCTCATTTGTGTAAATGATCGGGCTGGTGGTCATGCTGGGACTGAGGGTGCTGTCCAACTTTTCAACAATTTGAAAGATTATAAAAAGCCCATGATTTGCGCTGGCGGGATAAGCACCCCTGAAGATTTCAAGGCAATGCTTGATCTGGGATATTCCGGTATTCAAATGGGAACCCGATTTATTGCCAGTAGCGAATGCACGGCTCACCCTGATTATAAACAAGCCATTCTAAACGCTGACGAAGCACAAATCGTCCTGACTGATAAAATGTCTGGTGTTCCTGTCTCGGTAATAGAAACAGATTACATCAAAAAAATGGGGGTAAAAGCTGGGGCATTTGCCCGCTGGATGCTTAAAGGATCGAAAAGCAAAAAATATATGCGCATGTTTTATTCATTACGCTCTTTCAGGACGCTAAAAATGGATCGTGATCGGGCGGGGGTTTATCAGCATTTTTTGCAGGCAGGGAAAAGCGTTGAGGGCATCAAAGAAATTCAACCTGTCTCCGAAATCATAGAACACTATCGACAGATACTCTCATCTTGAAAGGGTGCTTGCTCGCCTTTGGGACTACCAATAGAATTGCCCACCACCGTCTTTGCGAGAAGTGCAGCGCCGAAGCAATCTCTCTTTTTCTGAAAGTTTGACATAAACTGCACGAACTAAAAATATCACTCCTTACCGACTACCCGGGCTCATATTAAGTTCAAACCACCATCATCCATTTTTAGAGGCCGTTGCCAGTAATTGTATTGTGGTGTCCATTCTGCCTCACCCATCCCGGCTAATCCCAGCAGACTCCACATAGAACAAAAAATATCCCCAGGACCAAATTCGCTGGAATTTTTGCGAAAGATTTCATCTCCGACGCGTTCATAGAGCACCGCTCCCGGCGAATTGCTTTCACCCTCTGTTACGGTCTGTTCTTTGATGTAATCACCGCCTCCATGGGAAGCCAGGCGAAAACGCCAACCTCTAGAATTGGCGAACTTACGCTGCACGTGGGGTGAATCTTTTGAAACCAGGGTCACTGACATGGCTGATTCAAGATGGGGCAGGAATCCATTAAAGCCGTCGGCCCAGAGCATACAATAGCGACAGCCTTGACCCATATTATGGATCATGAGCAATTTGTCATTCTCACCAAACAGCTCCAGCAGTGTGGTTTCACCGTTCTGTGTTTTGAATGTATAGTTGTGGACTTTTTGCCTGGGACTCGCTTTGCGAAGTTCAGTAAGCTGCTCATTTAAGGCGTAGATCTGCTGTTCAATCTCTCGGATTTCATTACTCATATTTTGATCCTTTACGTTTGACTAAACCCCTGGACGAATTGTTGTGGCAATATTGATAAATATAAATTCCTCAATTACAAAAGGGGATTGTTATTGTCATTAATAATTTGAGCCGGATTTTCTTTACTCCTGAAATATTCTGCTTAGTTTGGGTCAGGATGAATGTCTCTCACCGTACCCTAAAATTATTGGCTGCACTGGTTTGGTATATCGGTGTTTTTTTTCTGTTATCCAAAGGATCTGAACTTTCCAATGATGCACAGGAAATTGAGCCCGAAAAGTGGGGCAAGAACATCGCCTGGATAGGTGGTATTCTGGTCGGCATTGTCAAAACCAGGTTCATCTTCTTAAAAAGTTGTCGTAAGAATCTCGCCCGTATTAATGCCCTGGAAATGCCAAAGCTTTATGAATTTTATCGTATCAAGTTTTTCATTTTCCTTGGTCTCATGATGCTGACGGGTTCTTTTCTTTCAAATACCGCCGAGGGACACTATGGCTATCTAGTGGCTGTGGCCATGCTGGATATCAGCATCGGAACAGCACTTTTGCTGAGCAGCCAGGTCTTTTGGAGCCAGGGCGTTTTTACTTTCTCAAGGAAGCTTTCCTAAAAAACCAATCTGCCAATTTTCAAATCTTTTAAAAAATCCAGGGCAACAATAAGCGAGTCCTTTTTTTATAGGCAGCCCACTCAGGATAGCGGGACATCGAACGTTCTTTCATGCTGATATTGATAGAAAAATACCCTAACCAGACCCAAGCAAGAATCGCCCAGGGAATCCAATGCCAGACGACGATTGCGAAAGCCGAATAGATCATCATTTCTCCCAGATAGTTGGGATGACGAATCAAGCCAAACATTCCTGTAGTAATCAGACCCTTATGAAATTTCAAGGTATAAAACTTCTGAGCATCGGCAGATAGCATAATAGCCAGACCAAGTGCATAGCTAAAAATTGCCAGGGTCATCCAGAACCAATCCGCCCCGTGGTGGCGTGGTCCCAGAACAGGCGAAATTAAAAGATATGGTGCAACCCAGTAGGGACCCAATACGGCTAGAATTGCGACCAACCCTCCGGCCAGCGTGATGTTTTTTTGCCACCTGGCATCTGGGTATATCAGGTCCTTCAGAATCCATGAAAAGCCATAACTCCCATGGATAGCCAGATAAATCCAGGCCTGGGCTGAAAAATTCTGATAATAATACATAAGTCCTAAAACCCAGAAGGCTGTCATACCCTTTTGAAAATTGATCACCCAGTTGAACCGTAATATGCGAGGACCTCCAAAAAGATCATGACTGAGATAGTGGGTTGATCTGTGTATGAGGGAGACGAGGTTTTTCATATTAAACCACTTGCTTTCTGGCCATGAGGATATAGCTCAGAGGTATACCCGCCTGCGCTTCTTCAGTTCGTTTATGCTGGGTTGAAATATCTTCTGGATACTCTGAAAAGTGTTCGAGACGAAAACCATTTTTGATCAGACTATTAAAGATATCGCTTAAAGTCCAAACAAACCAATACATGGGTTCAGACTTATAGGTGGTCTTTCCAATATAGTCGATTCCAGCAGACTCGACATAAGGTTCAGATTTAAAATAGGGTTCGATAATCAGCAAGGGATTCACATCTTTTTGGTCATCTGCTGGAAGCATCACCGTGAAGGGGTGAGACTCGTGAATAAACAACATCCCTGATGGTTTTAATAGCAAGGATACTTTACTAAAAAAAGCTTTGAGGTCCGGTAACCACCCCAGACATCCTATACTTAGATATACAATATCAAAGAGCCCGTTGTAATCCTCAGATATTTCATAAACATCCGATTGCACAAACTTACAGTTAATACCAAATTTATCAGCTCTCTGGCCAGCTTCTGCTATGGCCACATCCGAAATGTCAAATCCCACTCCAAGACTGGCACCCAAATTTATCAGAGACATAAGTTCAACACCATTATTGCAACACAGATGGGCGATCGTTTTGTCTTTCAACTCCAGTGATTGAATGTGGCTGAGCTCAGGCGCCCTGATAACTGAAAAACCTGACCTTGAGAACAGATCATCCCATTTGCTCTTGTTTGCTTTTTGATGCAAAGGCATGGCCTCGTTCCAGGCCAGGCGATTTGCCGCTGTATATTTCTTTATCTTGTCCATTGCCAATCCTTCTTACTTCACCTTTTTAGTCTGATAGCTGGAACGACTGCATCCAGGTTCGTGAAAGTTACTTTACCAGCACAACTTTTTGAGAGACAGAATCAAAACCGCTCGCGAGTTGAACAATGTAAACACCTGAAGGTACTGGACTCTTGTGTTGATCTATTCCAGACCATCTAACCGCTTTGGGCTCTCCTGGTATTGCAGATACAGTATGGCTCCATACTAAGTCACCGCTAAGATTATATATATGAATTTGACCTGATGCAGATGACCCAAGCTCAAACGCGATGGATATTTCCGAATTGAAGGGTGAAGGGAACACCTTTGTCAACGCTATGGACCCCGGTGTTTGGTTAATGCTCTTAGAGCCAACTGCATTCGTTACATCAAGGAGTTCCAGCATGGCTGTTCCAGTTGCATACTCAGGGCTAAAACCGAGAAGCTCACCAATGGTGGGAACAATATCTGGAATGCTTCGCGGTTCATTGGAAAGCAGTCCCTGCTGTATATCCGGACCAACTGCCAGCAATTGAATCTGTCGACACCCCGTACAGGAATCACCGTGACCTGAGAAGTCATAGTCATGGCGACCATGATCGTTGCTAACAAACATTGTGGTTTTACCGACATAGGCACTGTCGGCCTGAAGCACATCCCAGAGCTCACCCACAAGACTATCGGCAATCTGAATTGCTGCTAAATAGTTTTCCCAATTGCCCGAGTGACCCTCATGATCTACATCTGCAAGGTACATCAATAGAAAATGGGGCGCCAGATCCGATATTACCTGCTCCGTTTCATGCCATACATCTGTGTCCGTTGACCCCACTGTATGATAAAGAGGCCAGTAGTCCGGTCCATAATTATCATCAAAACTGGCTTTCCATGAACACAGGTCTTTCAATGTATACACACAATCAGAGGCTGGGCGGTCCAACTGTTTTCGGTAATATTCAAAGACGGTGGGCAGTTCCGTGGTATTGTTGATTGTTCCAGCGCAAGCAGGATCGCTAAAAGTGTTGATCTCCGTCCAGGCTCCGCACCAGATTGCGGGAATAGCCCTGCTGGTATAGGTATATCCATCATTTTGAAAATCAGTGATCAGAGCTCCCTGTTCTGCAAGACCGGACATTCGCGGTGTATTGACATGGTCAGGGTCTCCAAGTCCTTCACTATAGCGAAGCCCATCAATAATAACCAGAACCACTCGATCCGTAGTATAAGCAAGGCTGGAAGTGATCACTGTGATACCGATAATTACCCGTACTGCAAGCTGACGCAAAAGTCTTGAAATATTATCTCCTGAGATCTTCATTTGTTTAATTCCTCTCCAAGGTCAAAATATAACTTAAGACATGATAATACCTGAGTAAATGGCCGAAATTATATTAGCTCGACACCTATTCAACGAGCATCCTAATTTTGCATTATTACCAAGCTGACGATTTGTATTCAGTTTATTCCTTTTTTCTTCATCCAGGCTTCATCTACATTAGTTTCCCCCATGCTCCCCTGGATCGCCATTCTTAGACCTCTCAATCTGCTTCAGGCAGCACTTGCAGTTGTACTTACAACGGCTTTTTTGGGAAAAATGGATCAGATCAATTCACTTGTTTTACTCATTCTTTCGGTCATCGCCATTAACGGGGGCGGAAATATTATCAACGACATTTATGATCTTGAAATAGATCGGGTCAATCGTCCCAGGCGACCCTTGCCATCTGGAGCAATGACTGTAACTAAAGCCTGGGGCTATCTTGTTTTCCTTTTCGGATCGGGAGTCGTGCTATCCTGGTTGATTTCCATGGAAGCTTTTATTATTGCCGGACCCATCTCCATCTCCATTCTGATTGCCTATAGTGTCTGGCTGAAACGGCTGCCGCTGATCGGCAATCTGGCAGTCTCCTTTATGCTCGGGCTCGCTTTTGTCTATGTTGGAGCTGCTTTTGACCATATACCGACGACGCTACCCATGGCTGCACTGGCATTTGGCTTTACCCTGATCCGAGAAATTATAAAGGATCTGGAAGACATGAATGGCGATGCCAGAGATAACGCTCGTACGCTGCCACTGATCTGGGGCGAAATACGAACTCTGGGATTCGTTCTTATCCTCATGGGGCTTTTTGCGGTTCTTGATCTTCTACCATATATACTGGGTATCTACGATCAGATTTATCTCTGGATTGTTTTAATTGGGATAAATCTACCCCTGCTTGTTATTGCAATCGTATTGTGGGGACCCGGGCAAAAAAATTATGCCGGAGTGCAATTGTTTTTAAAACTCGATATTTTTGTAGGGCTGGCCGCTTTATATTTCGGACGGATTATTTAACTGTTTCTTTCCCTAGGGGAATCACAATAAGGATGTACCGTGGCTGACTTTGTTCACCTTCACAATCACTCTCATTATTCACTTCTGGATGGTGCAGCTCGCATTGATCAGATCATCAAAAAGGTCTCTGAGCTAGAGCAGAAAAGCTTCGCCCTCACTGATCATGGCAACATGTTCGGTGCAGTTGAATTTTATAAAATGGCCAAAAAAGCAGGGATTAAACCTATTCTCGGGATGGAAGCCTATGTCGCTCCCGGGCTATATACTGAAAAACGCCTACCTACGGAAGGCAAGCGCGCCTACCATCTGGTCCTTCTGGCAAAAAATGACATTGGGTATCGGAACCTGCTGAAACTCACATCCATGGCCTATCTGGATGGATTCTATTTCACGCCCCGAGTGGATAAAGAATTATTGCGGACATATTCTGAAGGTCTGGTCGCCACATCGGCCTGTTTGAGCGGTCAGGTTACCTATCACGCCAGTCGTGGTGATTATGATCGAGCCAAAGAACAGGCCATCGAATACGATGAAATTTTTGGTCGTGGAAATTTTTTCATGGAAATTCAGCGTCATTTCACACTGGAAGGTCGGGAGCTTGAAAAGGAGGCTATCGCCCGCGAGGTGATTCAAAAAATCTCAATCGACACGGGGATTCCCATGGTCGCCACCAATGACTCTCATTACGTCTCAGCAGATCATCATGAAGCACATGACGCTTTGATCTGCATCGGTCGTGGAAAGTATGTCAGCGACAGCAATCGCATGAAATATGATACCAGGGACATCTACATCAAAAGTGTGGATCAAATGCTGGAATTGTTCAAGGATTTCCCTGATGCCATTGAGAACACGGTACGTATCAATGAAATGTGTCAATTCAAACTTGAAACCGGCGTCAATCACATGCCAGAATTTCCAATACCAGATGGTCTGTCCCTCAATGACCATCTGGACAAAATTACTTGGGAGGGCATGGATCGACGGGTAAAAAATATTGACTCCCGTTATAAGGAACGTCTGGACTATGAGCTTGATGTCATTAAGAAAATGGGGTTCCCTGGATATTTCCTCATTACACATGATTTTGTGACTTATGCAAAACAGCAGGGAATTCCAGTCGGTCCTGGTCGTGGATCTGCCGCCGGCAGTCTGGTGGCTTATTCACTGGGGATTACTGATCTGGATCCACTTAAATACAATCTCCTTTTTGAACGATTTCTTAATCCCGATCGTGTCAGTATGCCTGATATTGATATCGACTTCTGTTATGATCGTCGTGAAGAAGTTATTGATTATATGCGGGATCGCTTTGGCCATGACTCCGTAACCCAAATTATTACTTTCAATAAACTTAAAGCCCGGGCAGTCATTCGAGATGTAGGGCGGGTCTTAGAACTCCCCATTAAAGAAACTGACCGGATCGCAAAGCTCGTTCCGGAAGAACTGGGCATAGAGCTCTCTCAGGCTTTGAAAAAGAGTCCCGAACTCAAGCAAGCCTCCGAGATGGATGAAGTCCACACTAAACTTTTTAATCACTCGCTCATCCTTGAGGGCATGAATCGTAACGCTGGTAAACATGCTGCAGGTGTGGTTATCGCCCCTGGAAAACTGACAGACTACATTCCTCTGTACAAATCGGCGAAAGATGGGTCCGTTACCAGCCAGTATGACATGAAGGCGCTGGAAGACGTTGGCTTGATCAAGTTCGACTTCCTGGGATTGAGAACCCTCACTGTGATACAGGAAGCCATTGAGCTCATCAAAGAGTTCAAGGGTGTGGACATTGATATAGCCACGATTCCTTTGGATGACCCCGCTGTTTACAAGCTGTTTGCAGACGGTCTTACGATTGGTCTTTTTCAGTTTGAATCATCGGGAATGCGTGAATATCTAAAAAAACTCAAACCTACCGTGCTTGAAGATCTTTTTGCAATGAATGCCCTCTATCGCCCCGGGCCAATGGGTAACATTAACGATTTTATCGCCCGTAAGCACGGCGAGCAAAAAGTGACCTCTCTTCATCCTTTGATGGAGGATATTCTTAAAGAAACATATGGGATTATTGTCTATCAGGAACAGGTAATGCAATTAGGGTCTGTCATTGCCGGTTTTTCACTCTCAAAAGCTGATCTTATGCGTCGGGCCATGGGTAAAAAAATCAAATCTCTCATGGACGAGATGAAGGAAGAGTTCATTTCCGGCGCCAGAAAAAACAATATAAATGAAAAACTGGCTCGCCAGATTTGGGACTTGATTGAAAAATTTGCTGAATATGGCTTCAACAAGAGTCACTCCGCAGCCTACTCTGTCATTGCCTATCAAACAGCCTATTTAAAGACACACTACCCGGTTGAGTTTATGGCTGCCAATATGAGTTCAGAAAAAGACAATACTGACAAGATTCAAATGCTGCTGGCTGAATGTCGAAAACTTGGAATAAAGCCCGATCCACCGAATGTAAATACCAGTAATGTCCACTTCGCACCGGGAGAAGGATACAGTATCAATTATGGTCTCCACGCCATAAAGAAAGTGGGGGGGAAAGCAGCAGAAGCCATTGTAGAGGAGCGTGAGAAAAACGGTCCTTTTGAATCCATTTTTGATTTCTGCACACGAGTGGAGTCTTTTAATACCAATAAAGGTGTTGTTGAAGCCCTTGTGGGGAGTGGCGCCATGGACACGCTTCCAGGTACCCGCTGGGAAAAATTTCTCAGCGTTGAAGATGCCATTTTACATGGTCAGCGGGTTCAAACACTTAAAAACACAAACCAGACTGATCTGTTTGGTGGTGGTGGTGGTGAGTCGGCCATGATTCGAGAACCGGAGCTCTCTGCGGCACCTCCCTGGACCAACATGGACCAGCTTAATCGGGAGCGGGAGTATATTGGCTTCTACCTGACAGGTCATCCTCTTGAAGGTTTCGAGAGTGAAATTCAAGCTTTTTCCAATATTGATCTGGTTGATCTCACGACCACGCGAGATGAACAGGATGTACGCGTTGGCGGCATTATTTCCGGCATGAAGATTCACTATGACAAACGCAACAATCAAATGGCCTTTTTCACGTTGAGCGGCCTGGACGGCTCCATTGAAGCGCTCACCTTTTCTGATCCCTTTTCCAAATACAAAGAGTACATCGTAAATGATTCTCGCGTTTTTATTGAGGGAAAGCTATCAAAGCGCAGCGATGATGATTTAAAGGTTTTGGTCTCCAGGGTCATTCCCCTCGAAGAAGGTCAAAATGAATATGCTCGTGAAGTCCATGTTGCTTTTGATCCTGCAAAAGTTCCAGGGGGTGATCTAGACCAAATGCAAATTCTGGCTCGTCGCTATTCTGGGGTCTGCAATTTGGTGTTTCACCTCCGTGAGGATGAGAACAAAGAGCGAATGATGCTGGCTCGCAACCTACGCGTTTCAGCCAACCGTGGCTTTATCCGTAGTTTGAGGGAATCCTTTGGTAACAACAATGTCTGGCTGGCTTAACCTTCCTATTCTACAACGAACCAAATAAATCATACGGAATTTTATCCAGCTGTTTTGCTGAACGGTCCTGAGAAGTGTGGCAATCTCTTTCAGGGAATAAGTGAGATCCTTTCGGTCACTGCACTTCCTCCACTGCCACTGTCGGGCTTCTGTAAACACGTTTAAGGGTAACGTTCCCGTGGCTCACAATTCAATTAATCCCTTTCATCAACCCCGCTTCACATGTATCGTTTAGTCTACTGAAATTTCAAGGAACGAGTATATGATTGCCGTTATCCAGAGGGTCAGTCACGGGGAAGTTAAGATCCAGGGGAAATCACGTGGGACCATTGGTCCTGGTCTGGTTGTGCTTCTCGGTGTCAGCGATGATGATGAGTCCCGTGATGCAGATTGGTTGGCTGAAAAGGTAGCGGATCTACGAATTTTTGAAGATGGTGACCATAAAATGAACCTCTCCCTTCATGATGTTGGGGGTAAAGCCCTGGTCATTTCGCAATTTACTTTACTGGCCGATTATAGGCGCGGCCGCCGCCCTGGTTTTACCAAGGCGGCCAAACCCGAAAAAGCCATACCACTGTATGAATACTTCATGGATCAACTCTGGCGCAAAGATATACAGGTTGAGAGTGGTGAATTCGGAGCCGACATGCAGATTCATATCATCAATGAAGGTCCTGTAACGCTGGTTCTTGACAGTACTGTAAAATATCCTCACTGATAACAGCGGGACGGTCCTCATCTTCGTCCTGTTGATACACGGAAATTTTAGAGGTACCCTTGGAGGCAATTTGATTGTCACTCTGAGCCCGCCTGCCACGCTGTAGCTGTAGCCTCGGTTGGTCAAGGATTCATGATCCAATCCCAGGTATGGGGAGTCTTCATACGTTTCACACCTTCAGAATGACGCTATGAAAACTTGAGTCGAACAGAGCAATCGCTTCTCCCGATATTATGGCGGGTTTTTGAGGACCGTTGAGAAGGATTTCTTAATTCTCAAATATGGCCTATCTTAACGCACCCTAATTGAAAGGTTACTATGTCTCAAATCGGAAGAATGAATACACTACGGGTGCTAAGGGAAGTTGACTTTGGCGTCTATCTGGATGGAGAAGAATTAGGGGATATCCTTCTGCCCAGAAAGGAAGTACCTCCTGGAACCAAAATTGAAGACTCCGTGGAAGTTTTTATCTATTTTGATTCTGCTGATATCATTATCGCCTCCACCAAAAAACCGAAAACCCAGGTTGGAGAATTCGCTCTATTAACCGTCATTGACAATAACGACATGGGCGCATTTCTGGATTGGGGGCTCCTCAAAGACTTGCTGGTACCGTTCAGGGAGCAGAGCCATAAGCTGTTAAGAAATCATGATTATGTGGTTCATACTTATTTTGACCGGGTAAGTAATCGAATTGCTGCCAGCACAAAACTGGACAAATTCTTAAGCACGACCCCGCCTCGCTATTCAGTGGGTGACAAGGTTGACCTCTTTATTGTCAACCGCACAGATCTGGGATATCGGGCTATTGTTGAGAATGAGCACTGGGGCCTGTTATACAGAGACGAGGTCTTTCAGCCCCTTGAACAGGGCATGCGGATTGAAGGTTACATCAAATTGCTGCGTCCCGATGGAAAAATTGATCTCAGCCTCCAAATACCTGGTGGGCAGCACCTGGATGCGGCCAGTGAAAAAATCCTTGAAGCGCTTAAATCCAATGCTGGCTTTTTACCCTTAACTGACAAAACGCCACCAGAAGAAATTTATCGGGAATTCGGTCTCAGCAAAAAAGTATTCAAGCGTTGTCTCGGGGGACTCTATAAAAAACGACTCATCAAACTAGAACCCGGCGGTATAAAACTAATCGGTGAATCCCTGTAGCGATAGATTAGGTGGCTCCACATGATAAGAGTGACTGATCTTCATTTCGCCTATCCCGGAAATACACAAGACACTCTCCGTGGGCTGAATTTTCACATTAAGGATGGGGAAATATTTGGATTCCTGGGTCCCAGTGGAGCAGGGAAAAGCACAACCCAGAAAATCCTTATCGGCATTCTCAAAAATTATCGTGGTACCGTATCGGTTAACGATCAGGATTTAAAATCGGTGACTCCAGATTTCTATGAATCCATCGGTGTGGCATTTGAAACCCCCAACCTCTATTCAAAATTTACAGCGCTGGAAAATCTTGACTTTTTTCGCAGTTTTTATCGCAACCACTCTCGTGATCCCAAAGAGTTGCTTTCTGCCGTAGGCCTTGAGGGCGATGCAAACACACGGGTAAATGATTTCTCCAAGGGTATGAAGGTTCGTCTAAATTTCTGCCGAAGCCTACTACATGATCCAAAATTAATCTTTCTTGACGAACCGACAGCTGGTTTGGATCCCGTGAACCTTCGAAAAATGGAAAAACTGATTCTGGCTGAAAAGTCTCTTGGTAAAACAATCTGCATCACCACGCATGATATGCATGTTGCGGATACACTTTGCGATCGTGTCGCCTTTATTGTCGACGGTAATGTGAATCTGATTGATGTGCCGCGAGAACTCAAACTCCAACATGGCGAGCGCCTGCTGGAAATCGAATATAGAGTCAACGAGAGCTTAAAAAAAGAGACCTTTTCCCTGGACGATATTGCCAGCAATACTGCACTTCACCTGATTCTGGAAAACTATTACATCGAAACCATTCATTCCCGGGAAGCAAGTCTTGAAGATGTGTTTGTAAAATCTACTGGCAGGAGTCTTGTTTGAGACTTGCAACGTCTCTCGTTCAGGATATTCGCTTCCAATTTCGCCACGGCTTTTACTATGTTTATGGCATCCTTTCTGTCATGTATATCCTGGTCTTACGCTTTCTGCCCGAGCCAATAGTTCACCCGACCATGGTCCTGATTCTTTTTACCGATGTGTGTGCTCTGGGATTCGTCTTTATTGGAGCCACTATCCTCTTAGAAAAGGGTCAAAATATTACTGAAAGTTTGTTCGTCACGCCGTTAAGGCTTTATGAGTACATTCTCTCTAAACTGGTCTCTTTTTTGATCCTGTCACTGCTTTCAACGCTGGTCATCATCCTCGCTGCCCGGATTCATCTGGAAAATCTGGGTTGGTTCTGCTTCGGTCTCATCTTGAGCTCCCTCATTTATACCTTGTTTGGGCTTATCTTTGCCGCAAGAGCGCGCAACGTGAATGATTATTTTGTGCGCTCCTTGGGTTTGGGCATGCTTATCAGCCTACCAATTGTTGCTTATCTGGGCCTCTTTGATTCTCCAATTTTCTATCTGTTCCCCAGCAAGGCTACCTTGATTCTCCTCGATGCCCTAGGGAAAAATTACCCAACAGGAAAGTTGGTTTATGCCGGTGTTAGTCTGCTCTTCTGGATGTTTCTCTTTGCGTTTATAGCGCACCGACGCTTTGAAAATCACGTGAGACATCCAGCCTGATATGAGAAGATTAATTAGCACACTGGTCCTTGGAGACGCGCGGAGTATTGTTCGGGATTCCACCATGATACTGGCTGCTTTTGGACCCCTGGCTATTCTTGTGCTTCTCTTCTTTTTACCCTTTATAGAGTCCTTGGTATATAAACGATTCGCCTTCGCCCTTGGGGAGTACCGTCTTTTTATTGTTGGTTTTTTAAGCCTGATTCCAAGCATGCTCTTTGGTATGATATTCGGCTTTGTTATGTTGGACGAGCGAGACGAGGATATCATTAGTTTTGTTTCCGTGACGCCATTGCAAAAGAGGGGCTATTTGAGTTATAAACTTCAGATGCCTATGCTTTTCAGTGCAGTCTTCTTTTTGCTGCTCATTTACACTACAAAGCTGATTGAATTTAACTTGCTACACGCCCCCCTTATAGCTGTTCTGGTTGCCCTAGAATCGGTTATCGGAGCCCTTTTTCTGGTGGCATTTTCAGAGAACAAGGTGGAGGGTCTGGCCTTTAGCAAACTGATGGGAATTATGTATCTGGCCCTCCCGGCTGTTTTTTTATGGGCTTCAAAATGGCATTGGATAACAGCCATTCTGCCACCTTTTTGGATTGCAAAAGCATATCTTCACAGCGAGCAGGGCTCGCAACTAATCTGGTTGGATTTGGGTGTTGGTTTGCTGCTTCACCTGGCAGTAATCGGGGTCCTTCTCCACGTCTTCATAAAACAGGACAGGTAGCTTTGCCTGACTCAGGGATCACAGCTCAATTTATCTTGTGATTGATCTTTTTTATTTCTTCTAGAATAGAATTCAGGACATCAATATTAATAGGAGCCGCTGCTGAATCTGGGACTTTTTCGTTGGATTGACCTCCGCGAAAAGCCTTCACTCTGCTTCTTAAGGTGGCATGTAGTGATTCAAAGTCCACCAAACCGGACAATTTCCCCTCATGGGTTCCAGCCTGGGCACCTTGTCCTGCGGTCTGCACCATTATTGTAGCTATATCCAACCAACGCTCATACAAACTACGACTAAGTGTAAAATCCGTAATAGCTCTGTACGGAATACTGATGGTCGTTTTTGTAAGGATGCCCTTGTTAATGACTAAACGCTCATCATCGATTGAATAGCGCAAATTGACGATCCACAAATACCACAGTCCGGGTAATGAAATCCATAATGCAATAAGCGAGCCCGCGACCCAGGACCAGACATATTTGACAAACTCTTGATTATTCACTTCAGGATCGAGATTAACAACCAGAACCTGTAAAATGAGCGTCGCCAGCACCAATATCAGGGTTACCGTTAAAAGAGTGTAACAATAAAGCCGCATGAGCTTGCTAATGTCAGGTCTGAATTCCATGATCTCTCCTTCTCATCGAAAGTTTATGAGGCGATACCTGAATTGAAAGTATCGATCTCAGTTTTAGGTTGATCTCGAACTGCCTGCTAATTACTAAGAGGTTTGGGCTGAATATCCAGGTACTGTTGAATATTCACTTCATCGATGTACTTCGCATCCAGGTATTTATCCGCATATTCCTGAAAGACACCTTCAATGAGAAAAACGTCAAATAAATCTGCATCAATATGGTGATCTGCTTTGAAAAAGCCCATGATTCGCATGGCTTCAGAAAGTGTTTTGCCCTTTTTATAGGGTCTATCGCTGGCTGTCAGCGCTTCAAAGATGTCAGCGATACCCATGATGCGTGCCTGGATAGACATGTCCTCTTTTTTCAGTCCCTTGGGATATCCAGTACCTATCATGGTTTCATGATGACCACCGGCAAATTCAGGAACTCGCTTGAGGTGTTTGGGGAACGGTAATTTTTCCAACATGTCAATGGTTACAACGATGTGGTCATTGATTTTATCCCGCTCGGCATTATTCAAAGTACCACGGGAAATATTCAGGTTCTCCACCCAATCTTCTGGAAGCAGTTCCTGTTCCACGCCATTCAAAACGATTCGATGCATGGCAATATTGCGCACACGGACCTTCTTGTCCTCCGCCATGAACTCGCCGCCAGTGTTGCATTCCTGGAGAAAGCTCAACTCATCATCCAGTTGAGCCAGATGCGCTTTTCGCTGTTTATTCAACGCCGTCCGCGCTTTTTTGTCCAGCGTCTTTGCAATGGCCTTGAGGTAATTGATCTCAACATCTCGTTTGAGAACTTCGAAGCGCGCATTGAGTTCATGGACGCGGTCATAAATGGTTTCAAGCTTGGTTGCTTTATCAACGACATACTCAGGGGTGGTGATTTTTCCAACATCATGGAGCCAGGCAGCAATTCTCAATTCATCCATATCTTCCTGGGAGAAACTCACATCGGCGAAAAGACCCTGTTTGGTTTGATTCACCTTCTCAGCCAACATGATGGACAGCGCTGGAACGCGAGAACAATGCCCACCGGTGTATGGTGATTTTTCATCAATTGCATCAGCAATCAGTTGGATAAATGACTCTAACAAAGATTCAAGCCCTTCGATAAGGCGAACCGTCGTGATGGCGACTGCAGCCTGGGCAGCCAGGGACTCAATCAATTTTTGCATATCCGGTGAAAAAGGAATAATCTCCCCAGTGCTTGGATCTGAAGCATTCAGGAGCTGCAAGACGCCGATGAGATCATTCTCATGATTTTTCATGGCGATGGTCAGGAATGATTTGGATCGATATCCAAATCGTTGATCAAAGCCTTTCGCTCCTGAAAAATCAAAGTCCACATTTTCATATGCATCAGGAATGTTCAGTGTGTTTCCCGTAAGCCCGACATACGCCGAGATATTATTATGGTTGGGTTCCCCATCCGGCGTATAGAGCTTTACTGGATAAATCTGTTCAGGGATCGGCGTGCTGCTTGTGCCACCCATGTCTGTCCCCAGAGATTTTGTTTTCATAATCTCAAAAGCCAGCCGATTGTCCTCTGTGGCAAGGTAAAGCGTTCCACCATCAGAATTGGTGATTCGCATACCTTCTTCAATAATGAGGTTTAACAGGGTGGGCAAGTTTCGTTCTTTTGAGAGTTGATATCCAATCTCGGCAAGTTTATCAATTTGAATTTCACACTGCTCTATGTAATTCAATACATTGGGATCTGTTTTTGCCAGGTAGTCCTTAACGTCTGCTCGATTTATATAGGTCTTGTTGATCATACTTGAAATCTCCAGCTGTAATTATCTAATAATGAGTGCTAAAATAACCATGTGGACAGGCAATGGGTCGCTTTTTTCAATTGGTGGAAGAAGATTTCTTTGCATCCTTGAATCAGCTAATAATGAAATCCGAGTAATTCCTTTATGGGTTGTCCCCGCTACAGTACTAAATTATTTCAAATTTATCTTGAGAGGAGCACCCATGAAAAAGACCCTTGTCCTGGATACCAATGTAATACTCCATGACAGTGACTGTATTTATCATTTTGAAGACAACGATATCGTTTTGCCCATGGCTGTACTGGAAGAACTGGACCATTTCAAGACAGGTAATGATGTTTTGAATTACCATGCCCGGGCTTTTGTAAGAGCTATCGATAAGTTATCTAGCGAGAAAATGTTTGAAAAGGGTGTCAAGCTAGGCGCTAAACAAGGCGTTTTTCGAGTTGAGCTTAAATCTCATAGCAAAGATCTATCTGGTGTCTTTACTGAAGACATTACGGATCATCGCATTCTTTACACCGCTTATGAACTCGCTAAAACTGAAAAGCAACGTGTCGTGCTCGTGAGTAAAGACACCAATTTGCGCCTGAAAGCCAAGGCACTTGGGCTGGAAGCACAAGATTATTTTACGGATAAAGTGGCCAGTATTGATGAGCTTTATACGGGTAAAACAACCCTTGAGCATATCGACTCAGAAATAATAGATCAGCTCTATCAAAGCCCCTTTGAGATGCCCTTCGATAAAGTCATTGTTGACAAGAATCCCGTCCCCTGGCACCATTATATTCTGAAAAACGAACAAAAGTCTGCCCTGGCTGTCTATAACCCAAATCAGGATTTATTACAGCGCCTTGACAAGCGAGCCGCTCATGGAATTATTCCCAGAAACGCGGAGCAGCTTTTTGCTCTCGATGTACTTACAAATGATGACATCCCCCTGGTGTCCATAACAGGGAAAGCAGGGACGGGTAAAACACTGCTTGCCCTGGCAGCCGCCATGGAAAAGAAACGGGCATATCGACAAATCTATATCGCCAGACCCATCGTCCCCTTAAGCAATAAAGATATCGGTTTCCTCCCGGGAGATATAAAATCCAAAATTGATCCTTATCTGCAGCCGCTCTGGGACAATCTAAAGGTCATCCAAAACCAATATTTGAGTGACAATTCAGAATTCGAAAAAATTAATAAACTGGTTGAGGAAGAGAAGATAGTAATTGCGCCCCTGACCTATATTCGTGGTCGTAGTTTGCAAAAAATCTTTTTTATTGTTGATGAGGCTCAGAATCTCACACCCCATGAAATCAAGACCATTATTACGCGGGCGGGAGAGGGAACCAAAGTGGTTTTTACAGGCGATATTTTTCAAATTGATCACCCCTTTCTGGACAGTCAATCCAATGGGCTTTCCTATCTGATTGACCGTTTTAAAGGTCAACGCCTCTATGCCCACATGAACCTGGAAAAAGGAGAGCGCTCAGCCCTGGCAGAGTTGGCTTCGAACCTGCTGTAATCATCATCCATTATTTCCCCGGCGAGAACGATGATCCTCGCCGGGGAAATAATGGTCAAAACAGCGTTGGGGTGAATTTCTGTCGCTCTAATTCCAGCAATTTATATTTGATATCCAGCCCACCTGTATAACCCCCAAGCGAGCCGTCTGCAGCAATTACCCGATGACAGGGAACAATGATCGGTATTGGGTTTTGACCATTCGCTGCTCCAACGGCTCTCATTCCACCGGGCTTGCCGAGCTTCCTTGCGAGATCACCGTAGGATATTGTTACGCCATAGGGGATTTGTAGTAATTCTCCCCAGACTTTGCGCTGGAACTCCGTGCCTTCAAGTTTCAGGGGAAGTTCAAAGGAGCTTCGCTTGCCGGCAAAGTATTCATTGAGTTGATCTTTGGCTGATTTTAAACCGGTTTCTGATTCGTTGACCTGAATTCCAGGGAATCTGTCTTCCAGATAGCTTAATAATTTTAGCTCTGCCTCCTCACCCAGAGCGAGTGAACACAGCTCATTCTCGTATTGTGCCAGATATATGAGTCCGACAGGGGTGTCGGCAGATGAATATTGTATCACTAAATCAGCATAGTACTATTGAGACTCTGAAAGAAAAGCTTCGATTCTAGCTTTCAAATCATCGCGTGTACGACGGTAGTCCGGCAATTTTGATTCATCAACGTCCCATCCATGGAAAGGATCCTTTATACTCCAGTGGATGCGTCGAACATTGCCCGGGAAGCTAGGACAACTCTGAGCTGCGCTATCGCACACAGAGATCACAATATCAATCCCAGAATTCAGATAATCATTCACATCGTCAGATGTCTGCTTCGAGATATCAATCTGGAGTTCTTTCATAACCAGAATTGACATGGGATGCACCCTGCTGGGCTCCACACCTGCTGAATAAACGTCATACTTGTCGCCGGCCAGGTGGCGAAGGAGACCCTCGCCGATCTGTGATCTGCAGGAATTTCCTGTACATAGAAACAGTACTTTCTTTTTCATTTAATCATGCCTATTGACGCTCCAGGTAAACGACTTCCCACATATCACCGAACATTCCTAAGGAATAACCAATTCCGTATGACAATCCACCGAGCATGAGGGAACTACTGGCAAACTGGAGGATGTCCGGACTTTTTTCTTCGCTAGACTCATTCTCTGTTTTACCATCACTCGAAATCCAAGTAAGAGCACTTATACTTACGGCAATAATCGCACATGTTTTCCCATAGCTTCTGCCCTTCCCCTTTTTTGCCATTATTTGACTGATATCGGAGAGTGGAAACACCTGGTCCTGTCCCAGTATTTCGAAGGTGACCAGCTCCATGGACAGGCGCAGGTTTTTTCCTTCGAGCACATAACCATTCTTAAGAAATATTTTTCCTGCAGGGTATTGTGAAATAACTGCTTGCCCAAAGACGTTGCTGCAAAAAAGGGCTAGAGCGAGGAGAAACAATCTCGGTTTCAGTAATCGATGTGTTCTCATAACGAATCAATACCTTTCATCCAGCTCATTCAAGCTGGAACCGTTCTGTCATTTAGAGTCTCGTGGGAATCAAGTGAACTCAGTTAGGATTAGCCTCGGTTGAAATAAACGACTTCCCAATTGTCAGTTGCCAGGCCAGCCAGATATCCAATTCCATAGGATAGGCCTCCAAAAAGTGCTATTTCAAAGACCACTGCTATTGGATTAAGATTAATTTCATTCCCATCAGCGTCAACCCCTTTTCCACCTGCAGCCAGAATCATCCCCAGATAGGCGCCAACACAGCTTCCACCACAATTTGCCCCATACTTTTTAGCCTTCCCCTGTTTTGCCATAATCTGGAATACATCTGTAAGCATTACGACCTGATCCTGACCCATGATATCGATGGTAGCCGAATCCATGGTCATACGTAGATTCTTGCCCTCTATCGTCATGCCATTGGAGAGAAAAAGCTTACCCGCAGCATATTGTTGTGTAATACCCTGAGCACTTGCGGACAGTGAGAGGAAATAGAGTGTGCCCATAAAACACAGCCTGATTGAACCTTTAATTTTTTGCATATTCTCCCTTTTTTTAAAGCGTCCTAAGAGTCGCTGTCCGCTTAATAATAAAGAGCCAAAGCTTTGTCTCAATTGACAACACATTCATTCTATTAATGTCAGACGACTTAATACGTGGTTGCTGTGCTTGTAATAATCATTGCTGCGATTAAAGTCCCTATGCAGCACCCAATCGTTCCACCGCCTCCGCCCCAGGTTGCTCTTTGTTTTTTTATCTGCTCTTCGTAAGACCTTATGTATGCCTGCTTTACAAAGGCATCCGTTGTATTAAGCTCTGCCAAGCGTACCTGGGATGGTTTTGCATCTACCATATACGCAGCTCCAGCCACGGCCCCTGTTGCAAACAGCCCACCAGGGAGACCTAAAAGACATCCACCTGTGGTCCCGGAGGCCGCACCCCCTCCTGCCCATACAAACTTAGAAAAATCCGCATCAGCATCACTTTTGCCTTTCTGTTGCGCGGAGAGGGCCGTGATTGCCGGGGTAGCTCCAGTAACGCTTGAAACAACTTGGGGAGAATTGGAAGCAGGTGCAGTAGGCAGACTTACTTCTTTGCCAGCGATCTCTCCGGCAATTATCCTGAACTGTCCCAAAAGACCATCAACTTCGCCACGATGATCTTTAAAATAGGATGCTATAATTTGGCCAGATTCAACCTCGACGAGTCGTAAATCGATGGTGTAGGTGGAACCTAGCTTTCCAATGGAACCGATAACCAGGAGCTCTGCCCCAAGTAATTCTCCTATTTCAACCAGCTTATCTTCACTGATAGTACCAGATAGCTGGAGCTTCTGCTCCTCAAAAATCTGCTCAATTTTGCTTCGTTCGATCTGTACAAATTTCTCTGTTCTAACAAGTTCAGATCGAAATCGATCGGTTAAGGTCGAAGCTTCAAGGCTCGATACACCTTTCGCTTCGAATTCAAGTACAGCAATGGATTTTAAAGGTGCCCCCTCTTCACTAGCAAGTGCAAAAACTGTTAAAAGTGTGGCGCACAAGATGAAATATATCGCTCTGATAGTCTTGTTGGGCACTAAACACCTCCTGTAAATTATTTAAAATTTAAGACGTAATTTAGTTGAGATTCGTTTCATATAAAGCTTAAGCTCACAAATAATCACATTCACAAAAAAACCCAGACCTCCCCTGGTTTAGAAACATAGCCAACGCAAATAAATTGTGATCACTCTATAACTCATTATATTTATCATGCTATTTCTTTTAATACATAATGATTGTTAGGTGAATATGGGTCTTGATAAAACAGACAAACAAATTTTAGACATACTTCAAGGGGATGGTCGCATTACAAATGCTGAGCTTGCTCGACGCATTAATATGTCCCCGCCTCCGACCCTTGAGCGGGTTAAAAAGATGGAGCGCAACGGAATCATTCATGGTTATGTCGCCCTGGCTAACCCCGTTATGCTGGGACTAACCTGTTTTACCTATGTTGAGGTCACGCTGGTTCGTCATGGCCGGGAAGGTGTTGAGCGCTTCATGAATGCAATCACTGCCCTGAGTGAAGTTATGGAGTGTCATCATATTACGGGGGGTGCAGATTTCCTACTGAAGGTCGCCACTCGCGATATACCAGATTATGAAAATTTTGTCCTGCATAAGCTAACAGCACTTCCTGAGGTCCAACACCTTAAAACAATGGTCGTGTTATCAACACTTAAGCATGAAACCAAGTTGCCCATTGACTACGGCGACATTCCGCCTGGTTCTTGATGGGGCTTTCAATAACACCGCAAAAACACTTTATCGGGCTGGTCGGTTTTGGAACCGTGGCGCGAGGGTTGTGTCAGATCCTCCTTGAACAGCGCGAATATTTATTAAAAGAACATCAGTTTGATTTTGAGATTGTTGCTGTTTCAACCCGAAGTCGTGGCACCATGTATTCACCAACAGGGCTCTCTCTGTCAATGCTTAAAGCTCTCGCGGAATCAGATCAACCTTTTACCGATCACCTTAGAGATTGGAATTCCGAGACTATGATTCGGGAGTCCAATGCCACTGTCATTGTTGAGCTAACACACACCAATCTTGTTTCTGGATCGCCAGCCATAAATCATTGCCGGGCAGCGTTTGAAACTGAGAAGCATGTTGTTTCCGGGAATAAGGGGCCAGCCGCAGTGGCCTATACCGCGCTCAAGGAACTGGCTGATCAAAAAGGTCTGGCCTTTTTAAATGAAGCCACCGTTTTAAGTGGAACGCCATTATTCAGCTTAATAAAAACAGCCCTTGCTGGAAATAAAATAATGGGGCTTCGCGGCATCTTAAACGGCACAACCAATTTTATACTCAGTGAAATGGAAGCGGGCAATACTTATGACCAGGCCCTGCAATCAGCGGACCTTCTGGGCTATCTGGAGGCAAATAAAACCGCTGATGTTGAGGGCTTTGATGCCCAGGCCAAACTGGCAATCCTGGCCAACATCCTGTTTAAACAATCCCTGAATCTGGACGATATAAAACGCCTGGGTATCACAGGAATCAGCGCATTAGATGTAAAAACAGCCCTTCTCGATGGTAAACATTGGAAGCTTGTGGCTAGCCTGGAAATAAAAGAAAATCAACTGGTCGCAGAAGTCAAACCGGAAGCATTAGCCCTGAGCGATCCCTTATCGCAGGTCTCGGGGACACTGAACGCGATCACGTTCTCAACTAATCTCCTTGGCAATGTCACTATCACAGGACCAGGAGCTGGGAGTATTGAAACGGGATATGGAATTCTATCTGATCTACTAACTATAAATACAGGGGTGTTTTCATGAGCCTGAACCTTACAGACAAGGGTATCAACACAAAAGTAACTCACGCTGGCGAAAATCCTGATACGGTACATGGATCCGTTGGCGTTCCAATTTATCAGACATCCACTTTCAAATTCAAAGATGCAGATCACGGTGCGCGCCTCTTCGGCGGTGAAGAGAAAGGCTATATCTATACTCGCATCGGCAACCCTACGACCAATACTTTCGAAGAAGCTGTAGCGCTCCTGGAAAACGGCTACGGCGGTATCGCCACCGCCTCAGGTATGGCCGCGGTGACCGGTGTCTATATGACCTATTTGGGGAGTGGCTTTCACATGGTGGGAACAGATGCCATGTATGGTTCGTCCCGAATGATCATCGAAAACGATTTTAGTCGTTTCGGTGTCGAATCAACCTTTGTCGACACTGCTGATCTTGAAAAAGTACGCCAGGCTATGCAGCCAAACACCAAGCTGCTATATATAGAGACTCCGGCCAACCCGACCATAAAACTTACAGATATCTCTGCCTGCGCTGAAATCGCCCATGCCCACGGTGCCCTGCTCGTGGTTGACAATACTTTTTTGAGTCCCATTCTACAGAATCCCCTGGAACTTGGGGCAGATGTGGTTCTTCATAGCATTACCAAATATATCAATGGGCACACAGATGTCGTTGGTGGGGTGATCATCACCAAAACTGCAGTAGAATTCGATAAAATAAAATCAATGGTTAATGGCCTGGGTGGGATCATGGACCCCCATCAAAGCTGGCTGGTATTACGTGGAATGCGCACCTTGTCCTTACGCGTACAGCGCGGAGAGGAAAATGCTCGAACCTTAGCTGCTTATCTTGAGGCCCATCCAAAAATTGAGTGGGTACGCTACCCTGGCCTGGCTTCACATCCACAACATGAACTGGCGACCAGACAGATGAAGGGTTTCGGCTCAATGATCAGTTTTGAGGTCAAGGGCGGGGTTGCAGCTGGCAAAACGGTTCTGAACAACCTTAACATTCCTCAACTAGCTGTTTCTCTAGGAGGTTATGAATCCTTGATTCAACATCCGGCATCCATGACCCATGCCAACATTCCCGAAGTTGACCGGAAAGCCGCAGGTATTACAGATGGCTTGATTCGCTTTTCCGTTGGTACCGAAGATGTTGAGGATTTACAGGCAGACCTGTCTCAGGCACTTGCGCTTATTTAGATAAAAAACCTGGTTTTGTTCGTTTATCCTGGTGATTTCTTGTTGGTTTTTAAATTTACCTCATCCAGATTAATGTTCATATTAGATGCTTATGTTCAACCCAACTATTTATAAGCGTAATCGAGGACACCATGTTCAGCAAACTTGTTTTTACAACAGTGTGCCTGTTACTGCTTTTATCCTGTAGCGGTCCAGCAGTTATGTATACGGGAGAACGACCTCTTGCAGGAATTAATATTACAATTGATCCCGGACATGGCGATACACAAGCCTATGATGACTTCAGGGTCGGACCCACAGGTGAACGAGAAGAGTGGATTAATCTACGGGTAGCCAAAGAATTGGCAAAGAAGCTCTCCTGGGCTGGCGCCAATGTCTTGATGACCCGCAGCAAGGATAAGGATGTCAGTCTTGGGGGAAGAGCGACCCTGGCCAAAAAACACCAGAGTCATTTGCTGGTCTCAATTCATCATAACGGTTCTACCAATGACCCGGAAATGGATCTGCCGATTGTTTACTTTTTTGGTTCCGCCAGCCAGAACCCCGCCTCCGTGGATTTTGCCAATATTCTTTTAGCTGGAATGCGAGACAAGTTGAATTTTGAACAGGCTGAAGCCGGAGCCGTTTACAGCGACCACCTGATTTATGATTCAGGAACATCGATCCTGAGGAACACTATTGTTCAATTGCCCGGGGTGATTGGCGAGGCTGGGTTTTTTACCCAGAGCGCTGGAGAGGGTCGACTTAAATCGAAATCCTATAATAAGCTGGAAGCCGAGGTCTATTATCAAGCTATCCTTAGCTATTTTGAGCGGGGTGTTCCATTTGCAACGGCTTTTCCAGCCGACTCACTTCCTTACCTCGATCTCAAGCAAACGCTTGAATTCCAGCTGGACGATGGTTTTGGCGGCGCCTTCTTTGAAGAAAATTCCGTGTCTGTATTCCAGGATGGCGAGCCTATAGATTTTAGCTGGGACCCAGTATCAGGCATCGTGAAGGTAAAACCCATTCTGACTGATGAAAGAAAGGTTTCCTTTCAAGTGTATGGGCGAAATTTTAAAGGCAACGCTATCCATCCACGCCCATTTAGTTTTTTAACCGAAACTGGAAATGCCTGGTTTTCTGATGACGAATGGGGGTCCGCTTTTAAAAAGGCTGAGAAGCTCTTTACAGCGATCACAAACATCGACACCAGTTCCTCAGAAGCAAATCTTGAAATTCTGGATGACGCTTTAAACCTCTATCAGCTTAGCCTCGAACTTCAAATTGTCCACCCTGAAGCCCGCAAAGCTGAGGAACGCATTCTGAGCCTCCTCGAATTAAAGCAGCTTGCCTTTGAACTTGATTTGAGTGAGCAAATTGAGGCACAGCGTCGACGTTTAAATGAATATTACCCTGAATGACGACAATGGTATCAGCTGGATATAAATTCCTTTAAATCTGAATGGAGCAGCTGGTAAAGCTCATCCAGATTGTCCACGGGAACGCTGCACATTAAAAATCCAAATACTGGGAAATTTTTGAAATCGGTCTTCCGTAATTCCAAAGGGGTTTGAACCGTTTCTAGCAAAGTTTCATAGTTGAAACTAATAATATCTCGTCCTGGAGTTCCTGTACTATTATTTAACACGATCAAAGCATATACTTTTTCAGGACTTCTTTGGACCAGCATATCCCAGTCAGGTCTGGTCTTTTGATCAAGAATTTCATAAAGATTCATGTCCCAGGCATAGCGTGCCAGATCTGCTGTTGAACACCAGCCTCCAAACCTCAATGGGTTTATTTCAATCGCCATTGCCGTTCCATTCTTGTCGATTCGGAGTTCAATATGAGCAGGGAAGTCCTTGAGCTCAAAACAGTCCCCCAGAAGGTTCAAATAGTGCTCAACTGGAGTTCTAAACTCCCTTATCAACTCTGCCGAAGTGATATACACGCGATCATTGACATCTGCCTCTGAGGCAAACAGGTGCTTCATCATATTGAGCATGACGACTTTTCCAAACGCATCATAGTAGCAATCAATGGCAAACTCTTCACCAGGGATCACGGACTCAAGCACAAAGCTTGAGTTATCCAGAACACCGGTCGGGTAAAGATTCTCAGATGTCTTGATGACTCCATCCAATTCTTGTAAAACTTGTTCCCACTGCTCAACGTTTTCGACACTGTGCACACCGAGACTAAAAAAGCCGACACTTGGCTTCAATATTAGCGGAAATGGAAGCTCTTGCGGGTTGATTGATGAAAGCTCTGAACGGGTATGACCTTGAAAAAAATATTCAGGATGAATCTCGGCTAAAATTTCTCTAAACCGAACCTTGTCTTTCACTTTTCGCGAGGTTCTGGCAAGATTATTCTCCGGAAGCTTTTGGTATAGCCAATCCAGGCCATTTTCTGAATTCATGTATAGTTGTGTCTGGGGAACGCAACTGAGAAGGGAAATAGCCTCTTCTTCAGTTAAATAGTTTATCTGGTAGTCCGCCAAATAGGATTTTGCCGCAGCCGTCTTTACAACTGGAATCTGCAGCGCCTGAAGGGTTTCCTTCAAATAGCTTGAAACGTAGGGACCATCAATTAAAAACATTTGGCTAAATTAGTATCGCGAGGCTGATTAGAATATGAGAGGTCTTGAACAGGCTTAGTAGCGCTGTTCCAGAATTTTAATATCAATATTACCAAGTACTGGGATCAGGTCTGTCAAGTTTTCAAAATCACCCTCGACCAGAGCGATATGGGTGGCATCCGCTGGAAATTGATCCAGACTCGGGTCTACATCCACCCACTCACCATCAATGGCAACAACTGGCCAGGCATGGAAAAGAAAACGTCCCTGTAGATAAACCAGACCAATATGTATCTTGGTTGGAATGCCCGCAGCCCTGCTCAATGCAGTATATAAAGTGGTGTGCTCAGTACAATCCCCAACACCCGTCTTCAAAATATCAACAGCACCTGAGATACTGGCAACTGGCTTTTTCTCAAGATAATTAAAAACCCATTTTGTCAGAGCACGACTCCTAGCAATGGGTTCATCCACTCCCGTCAATATTTCGTATGTCTTCTGACGAATGATATCATGATCACTTTGTATCATATCTGAGGCTCGCAGATTACGTTGTATTTCTGCCGGATTCACAATTGTAGCGGTTTGATTCAACTCCAGTATCAAGGGGTCTGTGCTGCGGATGATTTGACGTTTCGAGCTAAGTCCTTCCAAAATAGATGCTGAGATACCAGAAATTTCCATCACAAGTTGTCTGAGTTTTAGGGGCTTTGAAATTGGATAATTCGGAACAATGGCAAAACCGTTCAGCAAATCAACCTCAGCAGCCTGGGTTTTTGCGATGGCTAATTCAGGTGTTGTCCGCTCCATGGTCATCCCCATAATGGTCTGCTCTTTATAGGTGATCCCATTGTCATCCAACCACATAATGGAAGGAATCCCCTTGAAGTCTATGCGTAGCTTGTTGAGAATGTGTTTTTCACCACCGACACTTATGAGCTCCTTGCCTTCATGAGTAATGCTAACGTCAGCCATTTCGCTGGACATGGGATCATATGCAGGCACTCGAATTGTTTCACCCTCCAGGATTCCCTTGCTGGCAACCATGGGTTGTATGGCCGTATAAGTGTAAAGATCTTCTGGAACATTTATTGCGCTATGGCTGGTATCACCGCCCTGAATGAATTCCAGTTTCATCCTGGTGCCCTGTTTCTTTCCGCGGATGTGGGTTGAATACTGATCTGAAACCATCCAGAAATTAAAGGCTTCCATCCTAAACACGGTGTCCATAATAGAGGTGTTCTCGAGATTAATTTCTGATTCCAAGCCACCAAAAACAACATTGAGAACCGTTGTGCTTTTTATCGTGTAGCCTGCTTCACCCTGATTTTCGATAGAATAAACCGTATGTCCCATTTTGCGGCCATCCAGGTAGATGTTCATCCATTCTGACTCACTGGGTAACTCTCTAAGCCCGGAAGCAAGAGAGATATATTTCCCGGAACTTGACTCATCAAAATAAAGAGTATATATGAGTCTGCCTGAAAGAAACAGCCAAGCAAGAGTAAGCAGGACGATATAAATCCGCTTTTTCAAAAGGGTCCAGTTTCCATTAAGGTGTGAGGCTTAAGGCTGAACCTTTGTGGAAAAAAATAGCTCTTTTTGTTTTCTATACACATATTGGCGACAAATTTAGACCTAACATCGAATATTGGAAGCAAGATAAGCGGCCAACGTTTTAAACCTCGCCTGGCCTTAAAATTAAGGGATCGAGTCCATGAAATCGAATGCCACAACAGTTGAAGCGTATCTGAAAGAGCTTTCTGAAGATCGGGTCAGTCAGATTGCTGTCGTAAGAGATGTCATCTTGAAAAACCTTCCTGCTGGCTATGAAGAGACGATGAACTGGGGAATTATCAGCTATCAAAGACCCCTTCATGTTTATCCTGACACATACAATAAACAACCCCTGTTATTAGCAGCCCTAGCATCTCAAAAAAGCCATATGGCTATCTATTTATCAGGACTTTACCTGTTTGAGAAACTGTATAATGATTTTGAAATTGCATATCGTAAAACCGGGAAGCGCTTTGATGTGGGTAAGTCATGTGTTCGATTTAAAAAATTGGACAACCTGCCCTTGGATCTCATTGGAAGTACTATTGCAGCGTTATCAGTAGCATCTTTTATTGCTCGCGTGAAGCAGGTTCATTCACCACGAAAAGGCCGGCAAATCTAAGCTCGGCTATATCTTGATGCCGAAATTGAGTACCCAGCGGCGCTGGTCAAAATAATATGGGGTATCTGGCGCTGACAGTAGGTTTTGTGCACTGAAGCCAAAGATGACAGCTCTGCCAAGAATTGGTATTTTGGTAGATGCGTATAAATTGAGATTTTCTCGTCCATTCAACTCAACGATCATATAGTTAATTCCATCGCTAGAGTCTGTATAATATTGTTTCCCTTCATGGAAATACTGGAGACGAACATTTCCATACCCTGCCGTAAATTCAACTTCAGCCACATCTTTAAATTTGGGCTTATTAGGAAAAATGGTGTACGATGAAATATCAAGCCGGGTCGTTCCAGCAAAAACGCTGATAACATCATCAAAAAGTTCGATCATTGCGGACATTTCATATCCGGTCAAATTGGTTGTCGCTGAAAAATTAACGGGAGTTGGTAGGGCCCTGGGGATGGATCGATAATATATTTTGTCAACCCATCTGTTTTTGAAATTGGAGATCTGAACATCAATGAGGTCAACAATATTGAATCGGTCCTTAGGCTGAATGGTAAGCTGCAATCCAAGCTCCAGGGATGCATTTAATTCTGGTTTCAATTCGCCATCCTGATACAGAACGATGGTTGTGTTCTCTCGCAAATAGTGATCGTACATGCTGGGATACCTGATACTTGTTCCCGAGCTGTAAAAGAGTTGATACTTCAAATCTTTTCTGGTTTTGTTCAGGGTAAAACCATTACGCTTCGATAGATAGTCATAAACTTCATCGCTTGTTTCATCGATAAACGTATCACCATCCCAGGTTGCGAGGTGGCTCTTTTTGAGATCTATCTTGTCATACCGAAAGCTGGCATTTAGCTCCATAAAATCCACGAGTGGCAGATCCAGGGGAGCTCTATATTTAACGATTTCGGTCGCTGCAATACGAGTCTGCTCCAGGTCAATTTTGTGGAGAGAAAGATGATCCCATCTTACGTTATTGACCTCTGACTCGCTTGTGTGATAATCATTTCTGAGCTCAAGCCTGACAAAATTGATCAGCGATTTACCAAGCATTTTATTTTCGAGCACAACGAGGTTACTCGTCTCGCCTGCATCGCTTGAGTTAAGATAGTCTCCTCCCGTATGATCCAGAAAATGGCTGCTATTTTCCCTTTTCATGAGCTGGATTGTCATTTGTGGAAGGACACCGATATCCCCCTGGTAGCGAATTTGAGTATACTGATCCCGGTAGCTATCTTCGTAACTCAGTGAAGGAGCTCTGGATTCTCTGATATCCACGTGACCAACCCCGAGAATATTTGAAGAATCCCTGAAAGCATATCCAGCATATAGATTTAAAAAGTTTCTGTTTGAAACAATGCTGCCAGGTGAAGACCCATATGGCATGAACTCCCTGCTTGAATAAGTGGCCCGAGTTCTCATCTTTCTCCATTGAATAACATCTGACACGCTATAAGAACCCCGGTTTTGATCATCTCGTTGAGCATTCACCGAAAGTGCGGATTTGCCCACCTTTTGGGGTTCGATCACCACAACGCCTCCGAAAGCCCCCGAGCTATATCTCAAGGTGCCGGCCCCTTTGATGATAGAAATGGATTCAACATCATTCAGGTTTAGCCAGGATAGGTCAAAGCGACCTCCATACCCTGAGTTCATTGGAATTCCGTCATACACGATCATGACTTCATTGGCATTGCTACCACGAATAGATATTTGCTGTTCTCCGGTCTGGTTTTCGGTAACAACGACACTGGGGTCTCGCTCAAGCACCTCCCGTACTTCGGTTGCTCCCTGGTCAATCATTTCGCGCGCATGCAGCACAGTGACAATGGCGGGCAAATCGGTTTGTTCCCACTCCAGCTTGGAAGAAACCACTTCTATTGATGACAGATTTAGAACATCGGGACTCAGGGGAATAACACGGATAGCCAACACGTCCAAATAGTTTAGGGTTGTATCTGCGTATCCTATATATGAGAATTTTAATTGGTGACCGCGGTAGCTATCCTCAAGAACAAAGAAGCCTTCCAGATTTGTATTTAGACCATCTGAAGTACCAACAATCGTTATGTTCACACCAGGCAGTGGGGTTCCGGTTTGATGATCCACAACCTGAATTGTACTGGCCAGACTGATTGAGATGGAAAGGAGAATGAGGGAAACTTTTTTCATAACATTGCACCCCCACCTGGTTTAAAGATAAACAGCTTAGGTCAATATATTATCAAGACACACAGCAGAAACGCCAAGCTTCGCCTATGCTATCACTCATTCAGCTGTGTCGCAATGCGGGGAGAAGTGGTTATTTCACAATTGGACAGGCAACCAGATGCCCCGGGGCATGCTCCTCAAAGCTGGGTTTGGTTTCAGCGCATGACGCCTCGGCGATGGGACAGCGCGTTCTGAAAGCGCAACCGCTTGGCTTGTTCAATGGTGTTGGCACATCCCCTTTTAACACAATCCGCTCACGATTTTTTCGACCCGGATCGGGGAGTGGTACAGCTGAAAGCAGTGCCTGGCTGTAAGGATGTCTGGGATGATGATAAACGTCCTGGGCGTCTCCATATTCTGCCATATCGCCCAGATACATCACGGCGATTTTATCTGAAATATGCTCTACAACGGAGAGATCGTGGGCGATGAAGAGATAGGATACATTGAACTCATCCTGAAGATCCATCATCAGATTGATTACCTGAGCTTGAATAGAAACATCCAGAGCCGACACGGGCTCGTCACAAATTATCAGGTCCGGGTTGGTAGCCAGGGCCCGCGCAATTCCGATCCGCTGGCGCTGCCCTCCGGAAAATTCATGGGGAAAGCGACGCGCCTGCTCAGGTTGTAATCCAACCTTTTCCAGGAGCCAGGCAACTCTGTCGGACTGTTGTGAATTGTCCATTTTCGTATGCAGCTGTAATGGTTCACTAATGATTTGAGCCACTGTCATGCGCGGATTTAATGAGGCATATGGATCCTGGAAAATCATCTGGACACGAGAGCGATATTTTCGCATTTCTCCTGCACTTAACTGGGCAAAATCCACAATTTTATCATCAAAGTGATATTCAATATTGCCGCCAATTTCCACATCAGGTGAAACATGGCGCAAAATATTGATCATCGCCCGACCCACTGTGGTCTTACCGCAACCGGACTCCCCAACCATGCCAACGATCTGTTTGCGATCAATGGAGAAGGAAATTCCGTCTACGGCTTTTACAGTAGCCACACGCTTTGAGAAAACCCCTCCCTGGACAGGGAAATGAACTGATAGGTTTTTTACATCGACCAGGGTGTTCTTACTCATATTTTCACCTGTGCTTCCTGGACGACAAAACAGCGGGCGAAATGTCCCGGAGAAACTTCCTGTAGCAGCGGTTCTTCTGTGTCACATTTGTCCAACTTAACGGTGCAGCGTGTACAAAATTTACACCCGGTCGGGAGCTCTAAAATACTGGGGACCATGCCGGGGATAGTCTGAAGCCTATTGCTTTTGTGGCCTTGATCTGGTCTGGGAATGGAGCCCAACAATCCATTGGTGTAAGGGTGCAATGGGTTCTTGAAGAGCTCATTCACTTCGGCTACTTCTTGAATAAGACCGCCATACATGACAATCACTCGCTCGCAGGTCTCGGCTACAACGGCAAGATCGTGGGTAATGAGTACAACGGCTGCTGATTCATTTTTCTGCTTGAGTTCCAGCATCAAATCCAAAATCTGAGCCTGAATGGTTACATCAAGAGCCGTAGTTGGTTCATCGGCGATGAGGAGAGATGGGTTTTTCGCCAGAGCCATGGCAATCATAACACGTTGACGCATTCCTCCAGAAAACTGATGGGGATAATCACCCATACGTTTTTCGGCATCGGGGATACCGACCATGTTCAACAGGCCGACAGCCTCCTCATAAAGTTGTTGGTATTCCGCCTTAAAAGCCTCGCTGATCAGTTTTTCTATACCAAGAACAAGTAGAGCTGAAAATGTTGGTAACAGACCTCCAATTACAAATTCTAGCAGCATATCAACCGGGGCGAAAGTCCATCCTGCTGCCAGGCGAGAGAAAAACAAAATGACCAGACCAAAAGCAAGAGATGTCTGCAGGCGACCCTTGATTGACAGTGCGTTCAGGCTTATTGCCCGACTGACAAACCAGGCCTTTAGTGACTCTTTCAACAGGGTTGGTCTTACGGATTCCATGATCTGCATCCCGATTGTAAAAACAGGATTTAAGGAGGTCATAGGCTCCTGAAAGATCATGGCAATTTCAGAACCCCTGATGTCCCACATGCGGGTGTATATCTTTTCCCTGAACTCAACCATCGCTTTTGTGAGAGGCGAGTTATAAAATAAATGCACCATTATTGATAAATTCAAAATCAGAGAGACGAGACCTAAAAAAAAGCCGGGAATTGGTAGAAGGCTGTAAATCAACATCCACAACGCAAAGAACAAGCCTGCTGCTAAATTGCGCTTGCTTTCGGGGATCATTTGAAAATATTTGTACGGAAGGGCCGTTCTGACCCTGGCTAAATCCTCGGCATCGAAGATTTTTTCGCCCTTGAAGATGATTTCTCCATCTGAGACCTCACCGGGTGGATTTGGAATCAATTGAATCAGCGAAAGCACTGTGACAGATTTTCCACTACCTGATTCGCCGACAATACCTAATGTCTCACCCTTGAAGATATCAAAGCTGACACCATCTACAGCCTTTGCCCATTCATCGCCAACCCTGAATCGTGTTTTGAGGCCTTTAACTTCTACCAGTTTTTCCCGACTCATCTCAACCTCGAATACACTTTGGGATCAAACGCTTCCCGTACAGCCTCAGCAATAAACATGACCATGAGAAGGGTCACAAACAAGGCACCAACCGGGGCAAAGACCATCCAGGCTTTTGAAATATTTTGCAGCCCGACCTCCAGAAGTTGTCCCCAACTCGGCGTCGGAGGGGGCATGCCAAAGCCCAGATAATCGAGGCCAACCAAAGCTGAAATTCCACCAATGATGGAAAAGGGAAAATAGGTAATGATAGGAACCAATGCATTGGGCAAAATATGTTTAAACATGACCTTGAAATTTGTTTGTCCCATGGAGAGAGCGGCTGCCACATAATCCTTGGATTTTTCGCGATAAAATTCTGCGCGCATGAGGTAGGTCATTCCAATCCAGTTCACGATGGTATAAATGAATATCAACAGAAAAAAGGACGGGCGAATAATGGAGCTGATGATGATAATGACAAACAACATGGGCAGGCTGGACCAGATCTCAATGATACGCTGGAAAAAGAGATCAAACTTACCTCCCAGATACCCCATACTACCACCGATGAGAACACCGAGGATATAGTTAAGGGTGGTGAGAACCAGGGCGAAGGAAATGGAAATATTGAAGGCGTAACACAGTCTGGAAAAGACATCTCTACCCGTATTGTCAGTGCCCAGCCAATGTGTTCTGGATGGCGGATCATACATTTTATTCCCCTGGACAGTTATGTCTTCATAGGGACTGTATGGATAAACGGGCATGATGAGCCAGTTGTCACTGTTATCCAGTTTCCAGCCTTGCTTTAATTCACGATAGATAGCTTCACCTGGAACTTCCTGTCCAAATTCAGCCCCTGCATGATAACCGGAGATCACCGGAAAGTACATTTCACCCTCATAGCGGACAACCAGAGCACGGTTGTTTATGAGCAAGGGTAAACACCAGGACAGACCATAGAGAATGACCAGCAAAATAAAGGAGTAGTAACCCCGTTTTAGCGTTTTGAATTTGAGCCAGCGTTTTTTGAGAATGGAGAGGGAGATTTGTGGTTGTTCAGCCATGTCTATTTTTTTCTTCAATAATTTCGTCTTGTTTAGCCCGTCGAAGCATGACGGTGTTGGTTAGTATGTCTATCCTTCGACAGGCTCAGGATGACACTCTTTAGTCGTCTCGATTCGTTAAACATATTTATCTGAATCTTATCCTGGGGTCAACAGTTGCCAGTGCAATATCAGAGAGAATATTGGCCACAAGTCGAATCACGACGACAATAACCAAAAAACCCAGGGTTATGGGATAATCACGATCCAGAATGGCCTGGAATCCCATCTTTCCAAAGCCATCTATATTGAAAACCTTTTCAATAAGATACGAGCCTGCAATGACCACCCCAATAATCCCTCCGATACCAGAAGCAATTGGAATGACTGAATTGCGGATTGCATGTACCCAGACGACTCGTTTTTCCTGCAACCCTTTGGCAAAGGCTGTGCGGATATAGTCCTGCGAAATGTTTTCCAACAGACTGTTTTTCATAAGTACTGTGAGGCCGGCAAAACTACCAATCGACCAGGCGATAATGGGTAGGACAGCATGCCAGAGTTGATCTTTAACCTGTCCCCAAAGCGTCAAAGTCTCCCAGATGTCTGTTGGTGATCGAAAACCACCCAGCGGAAAAATATCCCAGTAGGATCCGCCTCCCAGTAGAACCAACAAGACGCCTCCCAGAGCCCAGCCCGGGATGGAATAGGCTACAAAGATGGTCACACTTGATAAAAAATCAAACGCGGAGCCGTGATTCAATGCTTTTCGAATACCCAGGGGAATACAAACCAGATAGGTAAGCAGCATCCCCGTTAGACCAAAAAAGATGGAAATCTTAAAACGGGGTGCCATAACCTCAGTAACCGGCTGATCATAGGTATATGAGGTCCCCAGATTACCTGTTAGAATTCCAGAAAATTCCGTTTGAAACAGTGTCGTGAGGATCTGGTCATCCTTAGATCCTTCAGGATCAATGGCAGCCTTCCAAACCTTGCTAACCTCTCCTGATTCATCAAGAACAACAACACGCTCGCCGTCAAGACGAAGTGTCATGTATTGACCCCTGCCGATATTTTTTTGAAGCTCCGTTTCACCAGGGCTAAATTCAACTTCGCGGTGTTTGATTTCTCGAGGCCAAATTCCCAACCAGATTAAATAGCGTTGATAAACTGGTTTGTCGAAGCCGTAAAACCGTTTCAGCTCTCGCATGGCCGATTCTGGCAGGACTGAACTCCCTCCACTCATGATATCGCCTACGCTGCCAACAGACTCTCCCTGCTGCATGGCGCCGGCTTGCAACTGTTGAATGGTGCGCTCAAGAGGTCCACCCGGAGCCATTTGCAGAATGATAAAAATAAGAATTGTCGACCCCAGAAAGGTGGGTACCATCAGTAGGATTCGGCGTATAAAATAGGTTGTCATAGGTAATTAATATGGAAGAAAGAAGAGGGGAAAGTCAATTTCCACCGGCTTTCGCTTTGATTCGTGGGGCAGCAAAAATTTTGGTCAACTCGTGGGCTTCAAAAAAAAGATTCTGCACTTTTTCTGAGATAGGGACTTCTCGTATCGTCTTCGCGGAACCGCGGAACCCAGCGATGTGCAGTGGCCAAAGGCGACGGAAGAACTTAAACGACCGTGGTGACCCCTCTTTGTTGACGAATTTAGGGGGATTGCTTCGTCCCGTGTCTTGTTTTTTATAAACCGCTCCCAAACCTGTGATAGCCCTTCTTCTTTTTTCCGCTTTCCTTTTTATTTCTTAGCGTTCGCGTTTTTCAAATATTCTGGCCAATACATGACGTCAATGTCGCTTGTTGACAGATTCGTATTGTTATCCATGGCGGCTTTGAGGGCAGCCTCTTTGGCTGGCTCAAACCACCAAAGCGTAAAGGCTGAGCGATAATCGCCAGTATAGCGTCCAACCATATACTCGGGATAGCCAAATTTATCCCAATAGAGGACCCGCTGGTAATTTCTGGCAATACCCCAGGCTGCCGGATGGATATCAGAATAAATTCCATCGATCTCGCGAATGATCTCAACCCGGCGACTCTGATCAAAGGTGACATCGTATTCGTCACATAATTCATCTACCCGGGCATTTTTGAATCCGCTAATGTTGTTGGTGTTGTTTTCATCTGCAAGGTAGGATTTTAGAGATGTCTCAGGATTAGGGAAAACCAGGCCGCTCCAGTTTTGCATAAAGATGGTGAAGTTCCTGTCCATGAGATTTTTCCAACTGGTATTTCCGTCTTCATACTTGATTTGCATGTCAATACCATATTCTTTCATCATTTGCTGGACAGGGGTGACCATATAATCCAGACCCTTTTGAATCGCTAGCTCAAACCGAAGTACGCGTCCCTCCTGGTTGACCAGCCAGCCCTCCTCATTACGTTTCGTGTAGCCGGCTTCTTTGAGGAGTTTTATCGCCTTTTCAGGATTGTAGGTCACTTTTTCATTGTTGGGATTTTCATAAACAGAACCTGAATACAATGAGTTCATCATGGAGTACTCGCTGTAGTACATCTCCTCGTTCATTTTCTCTCGATTATAGAGATAGGTAAAGGCCATGCGAATACGTTTATCATCAAAGGGCCACTTTCGCATATTGAAGGCATATCCCGAAGTGCCTGCAGGTTTTTCTGAATAGATTTTATGTTTTTGGACCCAACCCTTCTGCACCGCTTCAAAATCGGTTTCCTCTATCCACTCGCGGGCAGCAGCAACCGTGTAAAAATCACACTCACCTTTTTTGAATTTTTCAAACATAAGGGCATTGTTATCCTTGACAACACTGAACTTGATTTTATCAAAATTAGCTGAATACTTTGTCATCGGATCAGCTTTGGCCCAGTAGTCAGGCCGACGAGTCAGGGTAAATGATTCCTGATTGATGATGTCTTCTTCTTTGATTTCGTAAGGTCCCGTTCCCGGCATCATTTTAAATTGATATTCCTTTAAATACTCAGAACCGTCTACCTGATTCAAATAATAAGCAGGCATTAGCGGCATACCCCCAAAGTAGAGTAAGTTTCTCCAGCTCAGTTGTTTACATACAACTGAAACCAGGTATTTGCTTTCGGCCACGGGGCGCTCGTATTTTCCATAAACCAATTGATCTGAGGGGGACAGGATGGTTTCATCCATGTGTAAATCCCAGGTGGCAACGACATCCTCTGCCGTGACCTCTCGACCATCGGACCAGCGAGCATCCGGGTTGATTCTGAACCAGAATTTTAATTTATCATCAGAAATCTTCCAGTGGCTGGCAAGGGAGGGTATAAACTCAAGGGTCAAGGGGTGTGTGGTAATAAGACCTTCGTAACAGAGACCAGAAATGGTGCTGTTTTCAACATAGTTGGCGTTCTGGCCTTCTATACGCATGGTCGCTGGAAAACGAGAGGTAATGTGTCGAAAGGTTCCGCCCTTTTTTGCCCGTGGATCACCGAAATATACCTGCTCTTCCGGTTTCATTTCGTAGGTTACATATTCGAGACTCGCTGCCAGTTTCTCAAATCCATAACCACCCTGATCAGCAGGAGTTTTCAAATCCCTTGAAACCTGATTGCTGGCCACATCATCGGTTTCAGCAGACTGTTTTTCCCCGCCACCACATGACCATAGAACTATGGAAACAAGGAGCATTGACAGAACAACGACCTGAATACGTTTCATTTGAACACCTTAACTTTAAACTGATTTTTTTGACGTTTATAGCTTCTCATCTGAGCTTTCAACATACATTTTTTATGCCGACACTGCCAGCTTTTGATCCTGAGTTTTCTTGCATTTTAATAACAATACGCCCGCACATTTGATTTTTTATTGATTTCCTCAACATCAAATCCCTCAGCTTAATTTTCAGCTCTATTGGGCTGTTTTTCTGACCACCCAAAGCCCTGTTATCCCTATGCAAATGGCAAAGACAAGACCAATAGATATTCCTACCGGATCTTCGGGGAGTGGTCTGTGTGCCTTCAGGTCCAAGCCGGCGATGAATCCTGGCTGCTCCGATTCGGCTTTCTGAAGAATCAATATAAAATCTTCCAGGCTTCGATACCGGATCGCTTCGATCTGCCCTGAATATGAATCTTTAAGTGGTCCAAATTGTCCACGAACGGCCAGCGGGTCTGAATAGCAGGCGCTACTCAGGTTCGTTGGCCAGAATTGCTGTCCCCTCAAGCCCAGACTGAAAAAGGCAAAGCGGTCTTCTGTCAACTTCAAACGCTTAACGAATATTCCCAGATCTGGATATTTTTGAATCAGATTGTCTAACTCGATTTGCATCCGTTCCGGCGTTTTGGAATGGGGTGGTTTGTTGTGCCAGATTACCAGCAAAGAAAAAATCAAAAGCGTAATGATGGTGACAATCAGGACCCGCCCGCTTCGTTTAAGCGCCACTCAACAACCGATCAAGTCAAACCATTATTTGAAAAACAGTTCATATATTCTTTATCTTCGCCCAGAATATGATCCAGAAGCCAATGCTCAAGGAAAAGTGAGACGTCTTTTAAATCCAGTTTGTCGCCAATTTCAAAACGATAAACCAGTTGCTCAACATCGTTCATGAGTTTCAGATGCTCTGTAATATGGGCATCAGCCTTTTCATAGTCGAAGCGCTTAAAATAGGTTTCCTCTGTAGCAAAATGATCTCGGGTATATGCCACGAGCCCGTTCAATACGTTGACAATTGTTATCCTGTTATCTTCTCCATAAGGCGCCAGTTCAACCTGGTTGATGTAATCGATCATCTGTCGGTGTTGATCGTCAATTTGTTTCACTTTTACGCTATAACTGGAATCCCATTTTAACATTATTTCTCTCCCCGGTTTTTATCAAGTCCTAGATGAAGAAATTAATTTTATTGTTTATCGAGAACCATTATTTCTTTTTCATCAGGAGTCGCCTGCTGAAAAATATCAAGCTTCCCCAATAAAGAAAAAGGATCACAATAATGAGCAAAAAATCAGCTTTTCGCGCCAGGGGATTTAACCAGCTAAAGTCTGTGATGATTGTATTCACAATCAAAGCCAATATGGCGATAAAACCAATCACCAGGATGAGCTTGATTTGGTCAGCATCCATTTTTCTAGCAGTCCCATAAAAGAAGGCCGCCCAACCCAAAGCCAGAAATGAAATAATGCGGTCCTGATATGCGTAGGATGGGACATTAAAGTAAACAAATAAGCCTGGAACCTTCGCGCCTAGAGAATGGACGATAGCAACGGCAGAAAAATAGCCCGCGCCTGCGTAAAGCAGGTATCTCAAAATCCCGACATGCTTCATTTTTGTCATTTATTTGTGCTTAAATATTCCTTAAACCAGGCCACAGTTTCTTTAACTGCCTGCTTGTGATTGGCAGCCTGGCTTCCAAAGCTCTTTTCGTATTTTGAATGATCAACAATATACGGTTCTTCCCAGGTGTACATCATTTCCTTAACCTCTTTAATTGTGGGATTGAATAATCCCAGTAGAGAGATCATGGTTCTTCCAGCGACTCTAATTTTTATTTTCTCCCCCAGCTCTGATTCTATTAATTCAAGCATTTCTCGGGTTGACAGCGTTGGTGCATTTGGCGTATGCCAGGCTTCACCAAAGGCAGTGTCGTTATGACCCAGGGTTACCAGGCCGCGGGCAAAGTCTTTGATATAGCTGAAGGTGTGGGGAAGATCCAGGTTGCCGAGCATATTTGCTGTTTTTCCGGAGAATGCTGGCCGGAAGAACATTTCACCCAAAACCGCATTGATAGTATCTGGACCATAGAAATCAGAGGCTCGTCCAAGGGTGACCTTATTATCACCTCTTTCATGGGCCGCCATGAAAAATCGGGCCATTTGGGCACGCGTCCTACCCTTGTGCCCTGGAGCAATATGCGGGTGTTCTTCTGTGATAGGTGCACCACTCGTGGATCCATAGGGATATAGATTATCGCCAAAAACTATTTTTGCTTCTGTGACTGCCAGTCCCTTTAAAAAACCAGTCACCAGAGGCGGAAATTCCAATGGCCAGTTGGTATATGGAGGCATGGCGCAAAAATAGACTGTATCAGCTTCTTTACACACAGCCGTCACTTCCGCTGGCACCGTGGCGTTACACGCAACAATTTCTACACCGCCTGGAAGCGTTTTTTTTATCGTTCCACTCCGGCTGGCCATTTTTACTGATTCCCCCTTCGCTAGAAGTTCCTGCATAACCCACCAGGCTAGGGGACCTGTTCCAAATACTATGTTTTTCATACAATCTCCATCATCTAGACCCTTGGATTTTTACGGAAATGGGTGAGCCCATATCCAAGTGCAATAAGAAAAATAGGACCTCCATAGGTCATTAAAATCGCTTTTGCAGCTTCCCAGCCAGTTTCAGCATCTAAGTAGTAATCAATGCCCGCCCCAAAGAAAGCGGCAATACTGATGAGCACCGCACCTATGGCTACAATTAGAGCCAGTTTATTGGAGCGCAACATGGTAAAGGGGCCTGGTTTATTGTTCTTTCTAAAAACCAGATATGCTGCCGTTAGAATAATGTAGGGAATCACCAGGCTTAGGGCTGTCAGATCGGTAACCAGTCGAAAAAATGAATCTATGGATTCGAGGCCTATTAATGGAATGGAAATGAGAATAATTACAACAGCTGCCTGTGTCCATAGGGCATGACTCAAACCACCGTCGCTGTCTTTATGGGTTAAGAATGCTGGGAAGGTACCTTTAGGCACCTCTGAAAACATGGCTCGCAAAGGAGATTCTATCCAGACAACATAAGCCGCGACAGAGGTCACCAGCAAAATCAAGGAGAATAGACGCACCACCACCTCTCCATTGACACCCAAACTCTCTGCCAGCAGTTTATGGACCACAAAAATTGCGTCTTTTAAACCTGCTTTTGCCAAAACTTCAGGAGAAGCGACCAATCCTACTGCGAGGGATCCTAATATATAGGCCGTGCCCACTAGCATCGTGGCGATGATAACACCGCGGGGAAAATTGCGCAGGGGGTTATCAACTTTATTTATATATGTTCCTGCGACTTCAGCACCTGACACCGCTAACAGGAGCCAGGAGAAGGTGGCAAAGTAGCTGGTTGAAAACTCGGGTGTCATGCTTTCCATGGAAAACTCTGTAGCCGAGGGTGTGCCTTTTAGATAGGCAATGAAAGCAAAGATAATGAAACTCCCCGTTACAGCGAATGTCAACTTACCGCCCAGATTACTCAATTTGGAAAACAATCTGACCCCGCGGCTGGCGATCCAGGTCAACAGTAAACACAGTATAATGGAATAATATGGCAGCAGGCTCACATTGGCATCAGTAAAACGGTTTTCTCCAAACAGAGCCCATGAAGCCATCACAGGGATTCGAGCAAAGACAAACTGCAGATAGAATAAGTTGGAAATAAAATAGGACCAGGTTCCAAAAAAGGCCCAGCGATGCCCCAGACTATAGGCAATCCAGCTATAAATACCCCCGCTGTTATTCTCGTTTACAGAAGCCAGTTCTGCAATGATTGCTGTGAGCGGCAAAAAATAGAAAATACAGACCAATATCCAGGATGAGACGGCCGCCGGACCAAGGGCAACACCATTGTTGGTGATATTGGTAAAGCCAAAAGTGGGCACAAAAATGAGCATCACAAGAGTCCAGAGGCTGAGCCCTGATCTTGTTTTAAGCGTCGTCATGCCGCTCCTGGCCGGCTCTCATTCGTTACTCGTTGGGGTCAACGGACCATTCTATGGAGTCTGATTGCAGATTAAACATGGCATTTTTTGATTTTACATAAATCATATTCTCGTCTGGATACTCAACCATGTCATTTTTATCCCTGGTGCCGCAATCGAGGATCTCTAGAATTTCTTCACCGTCATTGATAAATTGATGAGAGATACCCTGCCCTGCAGGTTTTGCCAAAAAGTCTCCCTGTTTGACAGCTACGATCTCGTCCTGGATGCGCAAACTGCCACTCCCTTTGAGAATCAGGAAAAACTCTTCCTGCAAGGTGTGCGAATGATATTTGGCACTTTTAGCGCCTGGTTTAACTGAATCAATATTTACATATATTCGCTTACTGCCCGCTAATGCTCCCAGGTACTTTGTACTCATGGCAGATTCAAAGCGTGGATCATCGATAAATTTATTGGGGATAGTCTCTATGCTATGAATGACGGTCATTGTTGCTCCAGTTGTCTCAACTTGTTTTAGTCCCTTTGCTATAATGGACACCCCTATCTTCAAGATATTCAAGAATTCGTTGAAAACACCCCTCTGCCTCACCTACAAATTCCGGCGGGCTGATTCCAGGGCGATCATAATATCCATCCAATACCAATTGGGTTACTGCTGTGCAGGTGTAGCCAGTGGTTCTTGACATCGATGAGGTTTTTGTTTGAGGATCATATCGATCCAGTAGTTCGTATTTGTATTCTAGCCTCTGTCCAGCTTCAATTCCTTTTACAATGACATTCATAAGGGTGAATTCTTCTTCCTCTTCCCCGAGTTTCCACTTTGGAAACAGGAGACGCGTGGTCAGGTCAATGGGGCGGATCTGCTGGTCACCAATTTTTATTTTCTCTTCTCTGAAAAATCCCGTTTCGCGTAGAATCCGCATCAATTCAATATGCCCTGGATAGCGCAGGGTTTTTTCTTTCATATTGGGTACTTGCATGGTTCTTATCAGACTTCTCAAACCATCCGTGTTGAAGGCCTCAAGGGTTCCGACACCCGGAAAATCCAAAAGTTCGGGTTCTGACAAAGCCACTTTTTCAAGAACTTTTCCATCTTCTACCAGCCGCGATGTACGGGTGTATTCTTCGATGACATCAATGGGAGAAAAGGGAGCCTTGTATTCATATGGCCAGGTGCGCTCTAGCGGCAAACCACCAACATAACAGATAAAATCAGAGACTTCCATCTTTGCGTTGTGATGACCTAAGATAAGATTGCTCATCCCCGGTGCCACGCCAGCATCCACGACTGCTACAACCCCATTTGCTTTGGCCAGCTCATCCAGGCCAAAAGGGTCTTCAGGAAAAAACGAGATATCAACAATGTTCTTTTTAGCCTGAATCACCGTTTTCAGGGTTTCATAGCCCATAAAGCCTGGAACGGCTCCAACGACTATATCCGCTGACCCAATAAGCTTATTGATGGCTTTAGAATCACTCAGGTCTGCAACAGTTGTTATGAGGTTAGAGTAGTGTTTCAGTCGCTCCAGCGCTTCGCCATCACGATCAACCGATAATACTTCATTTTTTTTACTGAGATCGATTGCCATGGCACGTCCGACCATACCAGCACCTAATACTACAATCTTTTTTCGCATGTGGGATACCCTGTAAATTACATGTTTGTTTTTTTTGTCAGGAAGGTGGCGCTTTGCCAGACCCCACCGAAATTTTCAACATCCGCGAGATCATGTGGATACTGAAATTATTAAGTTAAAACGGTTTTGATCAGTTTGAGTAAAACTTGGCTTGGTCTATCAGCTCACGATATTCAGTGTTCGGGTTGATTTCAAAGGCCAGCTGGGCTTCAAGAATAGCCAGGCGTGGCTTTTCCTGCAGCAGATAGATTTGTGCTAGCAGAGCATGACTGTAGTGATCTTCTTGGTTAGTAATCAATGCCTGTTCGCACTGCTGTTTTGCCGCATCCAACCAGGATAGACTTTCACTCCGAGCTAAATCAATATAGAGTTCTGCAAGCCTGTGCCTCGCCTGCATAGCTTCTGGAAAGTGAGTAAGATAATTCTGTAAGACCTTGACCGCCTGTTTCTGGTCTTGATCTTTCATCATAAAATCCACATAGGCGTTCCAGATATTTACATCTTTCGCCGACAACTTTACAGCCAGGGCATAATTTTTCAAGATTACCTTATCTTCAACATCGGTGAGTTCTTGAGCCATTGCCAGGGCGCCATAGGCAGCACCTTCCATGGGTTCATTTTTTACAGCTTCTTCCAGAATAGCGATAGCCTCTGCATTCTTGCCTGACTTTCTCAAGGTGTTCGCCTTACCAACCGTTGCGGAATAATTTCCTGAATCCAATTTCAGCGCTTTCTCAAAATGACCCAGTGCTTGCTCATATAAATCTTTTTCGATAAGGATATTCCCCATACTTATTTGAGCTTCAACATCTTCAGAGTTAGCCGTTACGGCCATACGATAATACTGGTATGCATTTTCCTGGCTTCCGCTCAAATGGTATATTTCACCGATGTATCGTAAAATTTTGGCTGAGTCTGCCTGGGCATCAAGGCCGCGCTTGCACTGGCTTACAGCATCGGAGAGGTTGTTATCCTCAAAGAATAATCTGGCTGCGAAGAGATAGGCTTCGGTATAATCAGGATGTGTTTTCTGAATATCCATGAGATAATTCAGCGCTCGTTGTTTAGACCCAAGAGCCGCTTCAGTTTCGGCTTTTGAGAAGAGTACATCTGGATCTTCACTGCATGCAGTGAGACCAATTAAAAAAATAAAAGCAAGTATGAGCCAACGTTTCAGCCCCATGATATATCTCCTACGCCATTTAGGAAAAAATTAACTTGAGTCACATCTTCAGCAAGGGTTATTTGGCCCTGCGATCCAAGCTATTCCTGAGTCTTCGATTTATTTATGGGACCAAAAACCAAGTTTTCAATTCACCATCAGCATTTGTTCCAGGTAATATTCTACGCCGGAGCTGGACCAGCTTAATTTGATTCGCCAGAGACCCTTCGCCAGATCAGGCAGGCTGAATGCCTGAAGTGTGTCGCCTTCTAATGCTATATCGAACAAGCGATCCTTGTGAAGATCGGCTGGTCGAAACATCAGGACCTCGCCAACTGGGGATATGTGCCTTATTTCTGATGGAAATGTCAGGGTTAAAACCTGAGATTCCTGATTATATACAAAAGACGGTTTCTGGGAAAGAGCATCCGTGCGTGCTACTCTTTCAATTTGTTCTTCAAAAACAACATCCTTTGCATAATAATTATCATAAACGAGTTCAACATCACCTATTGAAGCCCAAATAGCGAGTCCCGCAAAGAAGGCCATTGAACACGCGATAGCCAGGATAATTCCCCTGCGCCAATAACGACCAGAATCGTTCGACAAGCCCATTTAATTTCTGGGTCCCATAAAGGATGTTTTGACGGTTTCAACCAGGCGATCATTGGTGAAGACAGCAACTTCCACCTTTGTTTCCGTGCCCTTCAGCAAATCACCTGAAAGATCTATAAAGAAGACCCCTTCGCTCTTGTCCTGACCCTTGATATCCAGATTCCCACCAACCATGGTTAACAGGCCAGGGGGATTAATTAGCTCCAGACGAATCGGCATTTCGTCAAATGTTTTATTTAAAACTTTTACTGTATAAAGGTTGGTAAAGTGATTGTCCCCGACAGCCTGAAAGAGCGTTCCATAGGAACGTAATATCGTGGTCTCCACATCTGTACGACTAATCAAAAGGAAAACGAAGAAAATCATCAAAAGGCCAAGAATGGCTGAATAGCCCGTATTTCTAAAGGTAAGTTCAAGCTTTTCCCCATTTTTAATCCCTCCGAAAGAATCATACCGGATTAATCCCCGAGGTCTCTTCACCTTATCCATAACTGTATCACAAGCATCAATGCAAGCTGTGCAATTAACACACTCAAGCTGGGTGCCATTTCGAATATCTATACCGGTTGGACAAACTTCAACGCACTGGTCGCAATCAATACAGTCACCAAGGACTTCAGCACCCGCCTTCTGCGGGTTACCCCGTTTTTCGCCACGGACAAAATCATAGGCTACCACAATGGATTTATCATCTAACAGCACTGATTGTAGACGTCCATAAGGACATACCTGTGTACAAACCTGTTCTCTAAAAAAAGCAAAAACGTAATAAAACAGGTTTGTGAAAATCAACATAAACGAAAATCCCGCCAAATGATCCGTCACAGGCTCAGAAATGATTAAGAACAGGGCATCCTTACCAATAATGTAAGCCAGGAAAGTGTTACCAATGAGAAAGGAGAGACTCCAGAAAAGGGTATGTTTTAGTCCTCGTTTAAATAATTTTTCCGCATTCCAGGCCTGGGCATTGAGCTTTCGTTGTCGATTTGCATTTCCATCAATGAGATATTCGACCTTCCGAAAGACCATTTCCATAAAAATGGTTTGTGGACAGGCCCACCCACAAAACAGTCGTCCGAAAACCACAGTAAACAGAATAATACCAACGATAATCGTGAGAGTGGCCAGCACAAAAATGAAGCTGTCCTGAGGCCAGAAAGCCATTCCAAAAATGATGAATTTTCTCTCAATAAAATTGAGCAACAGGAGGGGGCGACCATTGATGGTAATGAAAGGACCTGAAAACATGAGGGCGAGCAAAAGATAGGCGAACCAGCTTCTGGCCTCGTAAAACCGGCCTTTGGGTTTACGGGGATAGACCCACTTCCGTTTGCCCCCGTCATCAATCGTGGCAATGCGGTCTCTAAACTCGGAAGGAACATCAATATTGGTCAGTTTTCTGTCCGTTTCGACCATGACCTCTTGTTCTCCCAATACTAACATCAAAATCGATCTCAATTATCAGAATCCTGGCTCAGAACCAGGATTCCCCTAGAATCAGTTCTACAGTGCTGGATTAACCCTCATCGAGATCGCCCTGGGGAGCCTTGGGTACTGCTGGCGTTGTGCCAACCAGTTTTAGCTTGATAAAACTGGCCACCTGGTTGATCTGCTCCGGTGACAAGGTTCCCGCCCAGGGAATCATTCCTTTTGCCGGAACGCCAACTTTGATCAAGTTCACGATGGATGCGTAGTCGCCACCATGAATCCAATAATTATCCGTCATGTTGGGTCCTATGCTGCCACCTCCATCATTTAAATGGCAGACAAAACATTGAGTGTTCCAAATTTTCGAGCCGGCTGCCAGGTTGGTTTCATCATCCAGCATGCCCGAGTTTTTGGAGGGAGATTGATCTGGTTTTTCTTCCTCTTTAGCAGCTGGAGCGGCAGTTCCGTCACTGGAATAATCTGGAGTCACGTCGGGGAACGCTGCTTTCAATTTGGCCAGCTGCTCAGGATCTGCTTTTGCCATGGTCCGCTGAAGCTGCTCTGAGAATGGTGCGTTCAGGATCTGATTCAGCTCTGCACGCAAAGCAGGAGTCATTTCACGCTGACTCGCATAAGGCGAGACGTATTCTGTCAATGGTCCTCGACCTGTGACCGCTTCAACATAGGTGCCCATTTCTTTTTGATATTCCACCTCTTGAAGATCTCCTGCCAGATGGTAGTAAGGAACATAAATGGCTGCGATAATAATGGTGATCAGAAATAAGGCCTTCCACCAGCCCGGCAGATCATTATCGTACTCCTGTATTCCATCAAAATCGTGGTCGATTAGTGAGTTGGTAACTTTGCTCATATTTATTTATCTCCATGATTGTTGCTTTGGTCTGCCTCGATATCCAGGGGCAGGTTGCTCATTTTGTCAATATGACTCTTCCGCATGGTTAGAATCATCATGATCACCCCCAGGAAAACGAGAAAAAAGAGGATTAGCGAAAGACCCTGCAAAAAGGCGTAGCCTTCTGCCCCTGGATAAATTCGACTCAGCATGCGAGTGAAATCCTTCCCTACTGGGGAAGAATTCCCGTTCCCAGCTTTTGCAGGTAAGCGATCAAAGCAATGATCTCTTTGTCCCAGGTCGTCTCAATCCCAGCGTCCTTCAGATTGGCGACAATGCCTTCAGCCTGTTTTTTCAAGTCCGCCAGCGCTTGATCTTCATAGCCGGCTTCATATGGAACACCAAGGGTTCTCATGGCGCTGATTTTAGCAGGAAGATTAGCATATTCATTACTCCGCTCAAGGAGCCAGGGATAAACCGGCATAATGGATCCCGGACTCATTGATCGTGGATTTTCCATATGGTTATAGTGCCATGCATCGGGTTTTCTCAATTTTCCAACACCTTCTCTGTGAAGATCCGGACCCGTTCGTTTTGAACCCCAGAGAAAGGGGTGATCATAAACATATTCACCGGCTTTGGAATATTCACCATAACGTTCTGTTTCACTGCGGAAAGGACGAATCATTTGAGAGTGGCAGTTAAAACAGCCCTCTTTGATATAGAGATCCCGACCTTCCAGTTCCAGTGGTGTGTAAGGTGTTACGGTGGAGATGGTGGCAATATTTGTTTTTACTACAAACATGGGCACAAATTCAACCAGACCGCCAATCACCACAGCCACAAAAGCCATGATAATAAAGGGGACCGGACGTGCTTCTATCCAGCGGTGTTTGTGTTCTCCCGGAACTGAAACGATGGGCTTTAAAGGAGCTGCTTCCATTTCTTCGTTGTCAACGGCAGTACCGGAACGAGCCGTCATCACCAGATTATAAACCATTACCAGGGCTCCGGAGAGGAACAGGGTTCCACCAAATGCACGGGTCCAATACATGGGAATGAGTTCCAGAACGGTTTCTAGAAAGTTGGGATAAACCAGCAAACCCTCAGGGCTGAATTGCTTCCACATGAGGGCCTGGGTAATACCCGTCCAATACATGGGAATGACGTAGAAAACCAAACCCAGGGTTGCCAACCAGAAGTGAACATTGGCCAGCTTTACAGAATAGAGTTTTGTATTCCACAAACGTGGAGCCAACCAATACAGGATTCCAAACGTGAGAAGACCATTCCAACCAAGGGCGCCTACATGAACATGGGCAATGGTATAGTCCGTAAAATGGGTGATGGCATTATAGTTTTTCAATGACATCATGGGACCTTCAAAGGTAGACATCCCATATGCTGAAACGGCAACCACCATAAACTTGAGAATGGGGTCCTGGCGAACACGATCCCAGGCTCCGCGAAGCGTTAACAGTCCGTTGAGCATGCCTCCCCAGGAAGGAGCGATGAGCATAATCGAAAAAACCGTTCCCAGTGTCTGTGCCCAATCCGGGGTTGAAGAATAAAGTAAATGGTGGGGACCAGCCCAGATATACAGAAAGATGAGCGCCCAAAAGTGAATGATTGAAAGGCGATAGGAATAGACCGGTCGTTGAGCGGCTTTGGGCATATAATAATACATCAGGCCGAGATAGGGCGTGGTCAGGAAAAAGGCAACGGCGTTGTGTCCATACCACCATTGCACCAGAGCGTCCTGAACACCGGCATAAATGGAGTAGCTTTTCAAGAAGCTGACGGGGATTGCCAATGAATTCACAATATGCAGCATGGCTACCGTCACAAACGTTGCGATAAAAAACCACATGGCTACGTAGAGATGCTTTTCTCGGCGCTTCATAATGGTGCCGATCATGTTTACGCCCCAGGCAACCCAGATCAGAGCTATGGCGATATCAATGGGCCATTCCAGTTCAGCATATTCTTTGGCGCTGGTAATTCCTGCGGGAAGGGTAATCGCTGCAGAAACAATGATAGCCTGCCAGCCCCAAAAATGGATTTGGCTCAGGGTATCTGAAAAATTTCGTGCTTTCAATAAGCGTTGAGCGGCATAATAGTAGCCCATAAATATACCGTTACCAACAAAGGCAAAGATGGCCGCGTTGGTGTGTAGCGGGCGTAGACGACCAAAAGTCAACCAGGATGTGCTGAAGTTAAACGCTGGCGCAGGCAGCTGGAGTGCAATGGTTAAACCGACCAGAAAGGCGGTAATAGCCCACACAAGCGTAGCCCAGAAAAACATTCGTACGATTTTATTGTCGTACTGAAATTTTTCCATCTCCATTATAGATTCTCCTCGTAGTTTTCTGCCGAATCGACATCGGTTTCAGTTTTTTTATTGGTCTTTTTATCGTCAAACAAAATTCTCACTGATGGTGTGTATTTATCGTCAAACTGACCTGATCGCACTGACCAGAAATAGGCTGCCAGAAAGATTAAAGATGCCGCCAGACTAAAGGCCATCAACATAAACATAACGTACAAATTAGACGCCCTTGTTGCTCAAGTTAATTTCATCGTGCGTGCGCGCAAGGTTGTAGTAAGCGTTGTAAAAACAACTACAGAAATAGAGCTGGCTGGCATGAGTATAGCTGAAACCAACGGAGATAGTTTTCCGGCAACCGCAAACCCGACGCCCACAACATTGTAAATAATGGAGATAACAAAACTGGCTACAATTACCTGAGTTGTCGCCTTTGACATTCTGATGAACGTTCCCAATAAGTGGAGGTTTTTACCAGTTAAAATAGCATCGCTGGCTGGTGAAAAAGCTGATACATCATCAGTAATGGCAATACCGACTTCACTGGCCCGCAAGGCACCGGCATCGTTCAATCCATCGCCCACCATTAGCACATGAGCGCCACCACCTTGAATCCCAGAAACAAACGTAATTTTTTCCTCTGGGGTTTGCCTAAAATACAAATCCGATTCACTGCCAAACAAATTTACCAGGGCAGGCTTTTCACGCTCACTGTCACCAGAGAGCAAATATAGCTTAAAGCTTTTTAACAAATCATTAAGGAGTGGTCTTAAGCCCTGTCTGAAAATATTGGCAATCAGGAAGGAGCCTTTGGGCTTGTCATCAATACTGAGATAGACTCTGGTTTTCATATCTTCGACGTCGACTTTATCCGGTTCCAGTCCCACCCATTTGCCTGATCCAAGTCTCAAAACATGTCCCTGGGTTTCACCTCGAATGCCCTGTCCTGAAACTTCTTCAAACTTTTCGATGCTTAGGGCAGGTGTAACATCTAGGGTTTGAAATATTTTTTGGCTAAGGGGATGGGTCGAATGGTGAACCAGGGATCGGACCATTTGACGCTCGGTCGCAGAGAGGGTCTCCCCTGAAAATTCAATGACTTCCTGACGAACTTCCGTAAGCGTTCCGGTTTTATCCATAACGATTGTATCAATCTTGGCGAGAGCCTCAACGGCGTCTGTATTTTTCATATATAGACCGTTACGCCCAAATACCCGCAGAGCTGTACCCAGGGCAAATGGGGACGACAGTGCCAGGGCGCACGGGCAGGCTACAATCAAAACAGCAGTAAAAACCTTGACACCTTTGGCCGTGTCAAACTGAAGCCAGTACAGCGCCGCTACAATGGCTATTGCCAGGACGCCGAAGGTAAAGTAGTGACTCACCTGATTTGCCAGTTTATTAAGAGTTGAGATTCTTGGTTTGCTAAAAATCTCATTGTTCCAGAGTTGGGTCAAATAACTCTGCGAGGGGTCCTTGATCACCTCAAGCTCTATGGTGGTTCCTGATTGGCGACCCCCGGCATAGATAAAATCTCCAGCAACTTTAGCTATTGGATTCGATTCACCACTGACAAAACTATAGTCAATAAAGGCATCTGATTTAAGTAATACAGAGTCCGCCGGGATCAGCTCCTGGTTCCTGACCACAATACGGTCACCAGGCTTTAGTTTGGAGACTGGAACCACAGCTTCCACATTGTTTATTTTCCGGGTAACTGAAAGGGGAAAAAATGATTTATAATCTCTTTCAAAGGATAATACCTCATAGGTTTTTTGCTGAAACAGGCGACCCAGCAGGAGAAAGAAAACCAGGCCCGTGAAGGAGTCCAGATAACCAACACCAGTCTGGGTGAGAATTTCCCAGGCAGATCTAAAAAAGAGCATACCTATACCAAGTGTGATCGGTACATCAATATTGATTATTTTTGATTTCACACCTGCCCAGGCTGAGGCATAATAATCTTTTGTTGCATAAATTAGAACGGGCAGGGAAAACACGAGACTCAGATAACCAAAAACCATTTTGAAAACAGGATCCACAGCGCTACTTCGAGACAGATATTCAGGAAAACTGAGGATCATTACATTTCCAAAGGCAAAGCCTGCCAGTCCAATTTTCAAATATAGCTTTTTCTCAGCATCTGATTGCTCTCGCTTGTTTACTGAATCGAGATTCACCAGGGGTTCATATCCAAGCGAAGATATCAGCGCTGCCACCTCGCTCAATTTCAGCTCAGCAGGATGATAGGTAATAGACACTTCCTTACGGGGAAAGTTAACTCGGGAGCTATAGATTCGCTGATCCATATCCCGGAGTTTTTCCAAAAGCCAAATACAGGAAGCACAATGCATGGCAGGAGTAAGGAAGGTCACTTTCTCAGTCTTTCCATCAGAAAACTCTAGCACCTGCTGACGAACCGTCGCATCATCCAAATAGGCAAATCGATCAGGAATCAGATCCTGTTTTGGTGTAATCCCGGGATTTTCCTCAATACTATAGTAATCACACAATTCATTTGTATTCAAAATCTCAAATACGGTTTTACAGCCGTGACAACAAAAGCTCTTGTCTCCAATGGCTATTGAATGATCTGGACAGAGCTCTCCACAATGGAAACAAATCAGGTTCTTTTCCTTTTTTATGGATGCTTCCCCTGGTTCATATCTATCATAATTTATTGGAATTTGGAGCCTCTGTTCCTTGCGCTGGTAAACATGTTTTCCAGATGATTCTGGTGGAAACCAATTGGCCGTCTCTCAGTTCCTTGGCAAAATAATATCCAAGACTTGAAAGGCTAAGAAAATACCCACTCTCTTAATACTTTCTCCTGGCAGCAAATAAAAAAGGGCAGACAGTCGTCCACCCTTTTTTCAGAAGCTCTCAGCACTCTAGTTTTGGTCGAGCCTTAGCTTAAACCCAACCAGAATTGAAGCGCTTGGTGACCACTCATTGTCTTTTGTATAGAGCAACACTGTGAAGGGAATTCCCAAAGTGTGGCTCACATTATACACATACTTGGTCATGATGCTGGGACCTGAAACCTGAAAAGCCGCTTCATGACGAGGATAGCGTTTTTCAATCAGGGTTGAGGCATAATCTACCCGAAAGAAAAGTCCTGACTCCTCAAGGGATGCAGCATCACCATTTGTGAATTCAGCTGTTGTATCAGCAGGATCATCAGCACCGTAGGAACGCTTGAGGTTTTGGAATGAAATACGATCATTTACAATTTTACTGTGATCAACTCTGGCAATTACTGCACCGAGGCGAATTTGCATGGCACCTGCAAAAAGACGCCTTTTCTCGCCGATTTTTATACCGGACAGCGTTGTATTGAAACTCAGGTTCATCAAACCACCAAGGTCATAACTATTTATAAAGTTACCCTTGGCCAAAGCTGGCTCAAGGGACTGAAAAAACAATTCTCCATAGAGAACCTTGTATTTGAAGGCTCCAAAACCGCCGATACCACCGGTTAAATAATCATCTGTTTCAGCACCCGCTCTATACCCTAATGGGATTGAGGGGGATGGAACCTGAATTCCTAACTTGAAGATTGGGGTTATCACGCCAAAGCGGGCAAAGCCAGCTTCTCCATAAGGGCGGCCAAACAATTCGTTTCCCCATTCAACGGTTATTCCACCTGACTTTCCAAAGAGATAGACCAGTCGATCGGTGCCAATTTGCAAATCAGTATGGGTCCAAAAAGATTCAACCTCAAGATATTCTATTCCTGGACGATGGGTCTTGGTTTCATAAGGCTCCTGGGTATCCAGGTGATAGTAGGTTTCCTTTTCTGAGATAGTCTGAGCCAGGGTTGAACCTAGAACCCACCTAACTTCCATATTGTCTATGACGATGTATCCGTCAGATGCGGTTCCGTATCGAATCTGATAGAGTTGTCGCTGACCTGATTTCGAGCGCACAGCAATAACATTATCCGTTGAAGCAATGGGCTGCAGTTCTGTATTGTTCAGCGTGATATATTCCTCTACCGCATTCTCAATAAGTAGTCGGAATGGTTCATACTCTACCGTCCAGGCATCGAAGCGACGGGGGTCAAGCATGGGGGGTGCTTTTGGCTGTGCCAACACACCGGACAGTGAGATTATCAGACCCAATGTTACCAGGAGTGCTTTGCGAACATTTGTATTCATCATCTCAAATCCTCCTAGAAGTACAGTGCTACAGAGGGAACAATAAAGAATCCAGGGTTCCACTCATATTCATACACTGTTGTTATTGTCGGGTCAGGATCCACATAGTTGAAGACCATAGGTTTCCAAAAATAGGTCAAGTTTAAATTGACACCCAGCCATTCTGTGATGGTATAGCTGGTGCTAAAGTCAAACCCTCCAAAGCCATCCAGACCCATATTCAACTGGCCTGCTATTTTGATTTTGTTAAAAAATCGATTATTCATATCCGAGGCATATTCTGCTCTAAAAAGACCAAACATTGATTCCAGGGCTCCGCTTTTGTCCAGTTGATGATAGGCTCCAGTTCCATCAGCCGCACCTGTTTCATCGAAGACCTGACCATAGGCATATTCCATAAAAGTAAATCCAATCTGTAATCGCAAGGATCCGATTGGAACAAAACCGGGCTGGTCTTCGGGGGTCCCAATTCTACTAGTAAAGCTATAGTAGAATTGGCCTGAAGCAGGATTATATACAGCGTTTCCAGGATTTAAAAAATTACTGGTATCGGTTTTACCAAGAAAGTTCATATCCTGGAAGGAAATACTCCCGCCAAAATTTGGTGCGTCAAACTTGAGAACACCCCCAAAAGTCCCCTCAAGAGGCTTACTGCTACTATTCAGATTTAAATAGGAAGCGGGGAGGGTAACATAAAATTTCAATACTTCTGTAGCCAGACCCATATTCAGCGTCCGCGAGGCAGCAGCCGGAAAACCTAAATCCTGGCGGCCAAATTCAGCGGCAAATGCAAAATTGGGATTTACGCGAATAAAAATGCGCGGAAAGACGGAAATATCCACCCGACGGTGCGTCCACCAGAAAGCATCTCGAACCTGTTTGTTGCTGCGTTCCTCGAAAACATTAATAACATCACCGCGACCACCACCAACATCTACTGCGGACAGGTAATCCCAGTTATATCGCCGACTCTGAATATTGTCTATCATTGTTGAATCCATGCTGTCCAATACAGCTTTCGCCAGCTTGTTCAATACACCGCTCCGGCCTTTGGCGTAGATGTTTTCCAGACTGGAATTACCCTCTACATCGATACCAACAATAACCCGCAATTCGTCGGTTTCCTGAACTTCCAGTTCTGCCATATCATCGATTGTCATCAGAGTATCGATATAGGCTTCCATAAATGAACGACTAAAATCACGATCTTTGACAACCCACTCTAACTTGCCCGTTTCTTGAAAACTTTGTGCCCACATGGTAGAAACAAAGCTCAACACGGTCAGTAGCAGTACGAGGTTACGAAGTCTCACATCCACCTCCCTTTAATCAAGTCTAACATAGATTTATCTCGCTTCCTGTCTAATAATTATAAATAAACACTTTTTGGTAGTCCGTCACTGTTTTATTTCCATCATCAACACTAAATTTGATTTCCTGGGTTTCAGCTTTTTCAAAGGGTTCTTCAAGCTCAACCTCCCAGCGGTAAATCTTCCGGCTTCCCAAAACCTGGGCTTCGCCAAGTTGCCTGTTGGAACCAATTCCACCCTTTTTGCGGAATCGTCTGATATCATTATTCTTTCCATAAGTAATAATCTCAAAGGTCAGGAAGTTTCCATCACGTCCGACTGGATTAGTGGAAACCTTTGGAGCTGGTGGTTTAATCACACTTACGCTGTGGGTCATCCCTTTTACTTCGCGGCCATCAACCAGAACCTGGAACGTGACATTTCCTTCTTCCGTCAAATTTGGCAGTTGGGCCAGGGTTCCTGGCATAATTCCACCTCGTACAACTGTTCCCCCAACACGAATAGAGGTTTCAGACGACGGTATATCACGCAAAGCACCTTCAAAGAGGATTGGATCACCAACGTATGCTTCTGTTTCGCTAGGTTTTTTCACCCAAACGGGGGGTCGCACCTGAAGTTCAAAGTCAACATCAACGGCAATTTCATCAGAAAGTCGTGTTCCGCGCAAGGTGATTCTGCCATCTTTTCGACCTCGACCCGTCACAACGGCTACAGGAATTCCCGCTTCCAATTTGCCGACCAGATCGGAACCCTTCAACGCTTTGAGCTCAAGATCGTCAATGTCGGCGATTCCACCAATAATGACACGAACCTCCCAGGGCAGCCCTTCAACAATACTGACCTTCGGACGATCAACGGTTATCGTAAAGGGTGCTTGAATAGCTCCCCCAGAAGGATCAAGCGTGTTCTGGAACTGTTTTTCCAGTGAAATTTTCCCAACATCCGTCATAGCATCCATGATTTTCTGAACAATAATTTTTTCTGAATATGCTTTTGAAAGCTCCTGTTCAACCAGTTTTTCATCTGGCTTAACACTGATGTCTGCCGACATTCGATAGAGCACTTCCGATTTCAGGTCAAAATCAGATTTGGGGATATGTGCCACAAATGTCTTGTTATCAGGATCATCATTTTTGGCTGCGAGAGCGTACGACAACTCTTCAAGATTCAGTTCTTCGGGAGCATCGATAGGATTTAAATGAACCGTTCCCACAAAGGAGTTTTTTTGAAAGGCACCATCGAGTTGCACCTTTAGACTGATGGAGTCTTTGCTGTGGAGATCCGTTGCATTCCTGATTGTTACCAGATTTTGAATTTTATCTTTGGAAACTTCTAGAAGAATCTTCTTCTGACTGTCTTTAAAGTGCTTTACTTCGCCTTCAATAGCGAAGAAACTTACGATCGTGGCGATATAGATTATGAAATAAACTTCAACACGAGCTTGGAACTTTTTTTGGCCAGCCATGCGGCTACTCCTGTCTATTTATTTCGAAGAAAGATTTGTGCTTAATAGTCGTTGAATTTCGTTACGCACACGGATGTTGATCTGTTCATCGGCCAACTCCTCCATGTGCTTGTTCAAAGCCTGACTTTGTTCCACATTTTTGGCTAACTTATCGACAAGGCTGCTGGCCAGAGTGGTAAACTTGTTAATCTCTTTCGCTATTTCAGGCACATCTGAAGAATGCACTGAAAAATTACCAGATGGTGCACTACTCCCATCACCGTCTGGATGTTCCAGGGCTTCAACTTCCTCCTGCAAGGTTATCTCAAAGGTCTCTTTCCCAGCCTGAAATATTGTAAGTGCATAAAGCAACAATAAGCTAAACTCAACAGCCAGGGCTGTAATTGTAACATATTCTATAAAACCGAAGCCCTCTTCCGCTACAGATAGAACGGTTCTTAATCCTGTGACTAAAATCAGGAAGGCAGCTCCTGAGTAAACCAAAGCCTGTCGGCTAGGATATTGTTCCATGACTGTTTTTTTGCGAGTATAACCCTGTACTTTTTCCATAACTTTTTCTTTCGTAATTAGTCTGTTATTTTTTACGCTTGCATATGCAAAGCACAAGCAATCCGCTAAAGTGTTGCATTTTTAATCATGTCCTTAAATTTGGGGCCTGAGTCCTGATTGTCAAGGGTGATTGTGTCAATATTTATTCACTGTGACCTATATCTTGAGTCCAATTTCAAGATATCTAGGCTCGTATGTCTCCTGACCTTTCAAGTCAAATTCAACCCTGACCTTTCCATCTTCCTGTTCAATGATTCGGTCTGGATTCTGGCCAAAGCGAAGGGTTCGGCGGTCACTGATTACCGCCAAGTCCCAATCGGGGAGGGCCTGGTTCATCGCAAACTTGTATTGAAATTGATTTTGCTTCAATAGCTCCAGTTGCTTGTAGCTAAACCCGAAAGACAGGTCCCTTTCAGAAAGCTGAAAGACGAGCCATTCACCATTTTCATCCTTCATGGTACCACTAAGCGTAGCTGCACCACTTGATGTCTTTACCCAGTTTTTTTCAAAATTAAAGGGTAATAAACATTCAATTCGCAGGGGTAGCTCCACATCATCCTTCAGTTTTCCAGTAATCTCAACGTCAAAATTTTTATAGGCTGGGCCGGGGCGGACAGTCATTTCAAAAGCCAGAAATGGGGAGTTCTTCATACTCCACTCACTGAGAGCAAACACAAAGGGTATGGCGATCCAGACTGATTCTGGTTTACCATTTCTGTGGGCGGGTACGAAAGGAGTACGCTTCACAGCATTTGCCACGATCTGATCCAATTCTGGATCAAGGGTTTCGGTAATGCGTGTTTGTTCGACCAAACCGGCTTCCGACACCAGAGCACTAACCGACACCTTTCCTTCAACACCTCGTTCCCTTGCAGATCGTGGGTAATGTATTGTATTGCTTAAGGTTTCGTAGCCCCCAACAGGATGTGGTTTAATGAGTTCTGCTTCACTCTTTTTTTTATGAAAACAGGCACATTGCTGAACGAGAAATACACCAAAAAGGACCAATAAGCAGGTAAATACCCTTTGCTTGTTTTGCGCTCTCATAGAACACTGCCCTTCTGCTTGAATTACTTAAACTCAAATATAAGGTTTTGTTTGATAATAACAACGACTTCGGTAACCTGAGGGTGGCTTAAACAGGGGACGTCACCCGTATTTCCCGGCAGCGGTTCTGTTGATCTGTATATAGGTCTGGGTAAGGGAGTTGCTGAGGGGAATAAATCGTTGTCAACGGGCTTTAAAAAGTCGAGACTTCAAGCTAATTCCATCCACTTTATTCAGAGGCGCGACCCCCAGAATATCACCGACAGTGGGTGCCAGATCGGTTGTAGAAACAGAGTCTGTCAAGACCAGCGTTTTGAATGCTAAAGCGCTGAAAAGAATCGGCACATGACTATCATATTCATAGGGTGTCCCATGAGATGTTCCATAGGGATTTCGAAACAACCAACCTTCATCCTCCAGGGTGTATAAATCGGGGCTCAATTCGGAGTGCATAAAATGGCTTAACCGGACAGCATTTTGATCCGATGGATCGGGGTCCAAAAGCTCGGCTTTCGAATACAGCCGATAGACTCCTTCTACTGATTCCATGTGCATCTGAAGGATTGAATCTACGCTACCAGCTTCTACCTGCATTGAATCCATGATTGTCTGGTTATAGAAATAGCTCGAACCCGAGCGATGGATAAATCGATGATCTCCAAATAATGAGTCCAGTGCTGCATAGGCACTTTCTCTGGCAGCGCTATAGACCTTTCCGTCAATGCGACCACCGGGTTTTCCTTCAATTTTTGTCCGGTGCTCGGGCAGAGGTAATCCACCATGATCTGATGAAAGAGCAAAGAAGATATTTTCCAGTCCGACCTGATTATCCAGATAGTTGATAAAATTCATTAAATATTGATCCGTCTTAACCAGATGATCCATGACTTCATGAGAATATGGACCATAATAATGAGCGACCAGATCCATGGTTGAAAGCCCAATACTTAAAATATCTGGTGTTCCGTCTTGACCCAATTGTTCTTCATCAATTAGCACCCTGGCCAAATCGAGAAGTTGACGATCCATCCAGGGGCGGTTCCCCAGCTCACTAAGCACTTTTGCATCATCCCATTGAGACTCAAAACCGATCGGGAAAACCGGGGAGTAGGGATTGTCAAGATATCGGTCCGTCTCTCCATAAAATGAATCTCCATGGGTATATTCTGCATAGCTGGATTCAGGAAGTGATTTGGTCCAGACAGAATCTCTATATGAAATCATATTCGCCTGAGCGTTAAATTTATGAAGCCAGGCGGGGATGGTTTTGGTATAGTAGTCGGTGCTAGTAAAAGCACCGTTCCAATTGTACCAGATTGCCAGGTCTGGGTTCCGCCCACCCATCATTATGGACGCCCGATCTTTTGTAGCCACTGAATAAACCTTTGACTCTGGAGATACCGCTTTCAGCCAGTCGCCATAAGTCGTCCCGTTGACTTGTCCATAGGACACTTTTTCTGTGGGTATATCAAGTGCTTGTGCAGCAGAATCTTCCACACAATACACATTTTTTCCGGCCACACGATCGTACCAGTTATTCCCAAGAATCCCTGCCGGTCCAGGATAAAGACCTGACCCAAGCACAAAATGACCGGGACCTGTGGATGTATAGCCGTGTTCGTGGTGGGCATTGTCAAATGTGATGCCATGATCATGAAACCATTTGAGGCCACCGGTAAAAACAGGAAGGTAGTGTGAGTAAGTGTTATAGGCGAGGTGATCAAAGGAAATCACAACGACCAGTCGCGGTTTTGGTTCCGGTTTACAGGCAAAGAGGAGCAATGCCATGAAGAGGTAATGAACTTTAAACATAAGTTTCATGGTATCGGTTAAAGCGCCCTCATGGTTGCCAGATGAGCCCTTAGCTTCTTTAAAGACTCGCCATAGTGGTCCAATTTCTCATGTTCTTTTGCCACAACAGCCTCTGGTGCTCGATCCACAAAACTCTTATTGGCCAATTTACCCTGAACAGACTTGAGAAACCCTTCGGTGGCGCTAATTTCCTTTTCAAGCCGCTCGATCTCCTTTTCCAGATCTATAAGACCTTTCAGGGGAATGAACAGTTCCATTTTTTCAACCATAGCTGAGGCTGAAAACTCCGGTTTCTTTACTTCCAGACCCAATTCGATGGACTCAGCCCTGGTTAATTTTGAAATGGTTTCCTGCGTCTTGGTCAAGATGTCCAGTTGCGCCTGGGAGTGTACCTTTCCCACCAGCTTAATACTCAGCGAGGGGGGTAAATTCATTTCGGATCGGATGGTCCGGACTGCGGTCACCACCTTTTTAAGAAAATCCGTCTCTATGGCTTCCTCAGGGGCGTGAAAAACCTCTCTAAAAATGGGCCAGTCAGCCACAATCAAATCTGGTTCATCCACCAGCTTCACTTGCTGCCAAATTTCCTCGCTCATAAAGGGGGCATAGGGGTGAATCATTTTCATAATATCTCTCAGAACATAGATGGCCACCGCCATAACGGTCTGTTTCTGGGCTTCGGTTCCATCGTAAAGCCGAGATTTGATCATTTCGATGTACCAATCGCAGAAATCATTCCAGATAAAATCCCACAGAGAACGGGCGGTTTCATCAAAAGAAAACGCCTCTAATTGACGGGTCACACGCTCAATGGTGGCATTCAAACGGTGGAGAATCCAGCGATCAGCCAACTCCATATTTTGCCATTTCTCTGGATTCAGATGGTCAGCCGTAACCTCAAAATCTTTATTCATTAGCACGAAGCGACTGGCGTTCCAGACTTTGTTCATGAAGTTCCGGGCGACTTCCAGGCGTTCTTCAGTGAAGAGGATATCCTGACCTTTGGGGGCAATGAGCATGGTGCCAAAGCGCAGTGCATCGGCTCCATATTTGGCAATCAGATCCAGAGGGTCGGGAGAATTACCCAGGGATTTGGACATTTTTCGACCCTGGGCGTCACGAATAATACTGGTGAAATACACATTTCTAAAGGGAATGTCCCCCTTGAACTCATGGCCTGCCATGATCATGCGGGCGACCCAGAAGAAAATGATATCAGGACCTGTTACCAGGTCATTTGTAGGATAATAGTACTCCAGATCTTTGCTGTCCCCTGGCCATTGATGAACTGCAAATGGCCATAACCAGGAGCTGGACCAGGTATCCAGGACATCTTCATCCTGCTTTATGTTTTTCGAGCTACACTTTTTGCATAAGCCAGGAGGCTCAACCTGCACCATAATCTCGTTACAATCCTGACAGGTATAGACGGGAATCCGATGACCCCACCACAATTGACGACTAATACACCAGTCTTTAATGTTGGTCATCCAATGTTCATAAGTCTTTGTCCAGTGAGCCGGATGAAATTCTATTTTACCGTCACGAACTGATTGAAGAGCAGGCTTCACCAGTTCAGTCATATTCATAAACCACTGTTCAGACTCATAGGGCTCAATCGGCACATTACCCCGTTCTGAATATCCGACTTTGTGGACGTGTTCCTCGATCTTATCCATAAGATCAAGTTCTTTTAGCTGCTCAAGAATAACTTCACGGGCTTCAAAACGATCCAAACCAATAAATTTGTCGGGTACGTTGGTATTCATAGAGGCATCTTCGTTAAAAATATTGACGAATTCCAGATGGTGGCGTTTACCCATTTCCCAATCATTGGGATCATGTGAAGGTGTTACTTTTACACAGCCAGTTCCGAATTCCATATCCACATAGTCGTCAGCGAAAATTGGGATTTCACGACCTACCAATGGCAGGATGGCATGTTTTCCAATGAGATGCTGGTAGCGTTCATCATCGGGATGAACAGCAATTCCAGTATCTCCCAGCATGGTCTCAGGCCGAGTGGTTGCGACAACAAGAAATTCATCAGAATTTTTGATGGGATAGCGCATGTACCAGAGATGACTATTGCGTTCCTGGTAGATTACTTCTTCATCTGAAATGGCAGATTTGGTTGCAGGACACCAATTTACCAGACGTTTCCCCTTATAAATGTGGCCTGCATTGTATAGTTCCACAAAAGAATGAAGTACGGCGTGATAGTATTGATCATCCATGGTAAAGCGTTCCCGCTCCCAATCGCATGATGCACCCAACTTTTTGAGTTGTTCAATGATAATGCCGCCATACTTTTCTTTCCAGATACCTGCATGTCTCAGGAATTCATCTCGTCCAATCTGATGTTTGCTGATGCCTTGTTCGCGAAGCATGTTGACAACTTTTGTTTCTGTGGCAATCGAAGCGTGATCTGTTCCTGGAATCCAACAGGCTTCACGCCCCTGCATCCTTCGCCAGCGAATCAGAATGTCCTGCATAGTATTGTTGAGGACATGTCCCAGGGTGAGAATTCCGGTTACATTTGGTGGGGGAATGACAATGGTATACGGTTCTTTTTCAGGGTTGGGCTCTGAGTGAAAGTAGTTTTTTTCCAGCCAGTGCTTATACCATTTATCCTCGATCAGAGAGGCGTCATATCGTTTGCTAAGTTCTTTTGTCATCTTATCAAATATACCTATTTATAAAATCGCGTAATTCACCGCTTTCACAGATTAAATGTTTCGGTCATTCTGTGCGGAGCGAAGATTCTCCGAAGAGGGTCATGCCGTCACACTTCACTAAATCAAGCTCTGAATTTAGACGCGGGCATAGGGGTCTGTAAGGGGAAATGTGGACGGGCGTTGGGGTTTTCGACCATTCTGAGACCCGAACAGGGCTTGGGGCCGTTTGGGGGTTCTACCTGTTTTTGGTTTCAGACACGAAGGCACTAATCACCAAGAATTAACACTGAAATGGATTTGGGACCTTTTTTTTACTCTTCGTGCAATTCGTGTCAAAAAAAACATTAAAGAGAGATTGCCCAGCACCTGGAAGGAGCGAAAAAGACTCATACATGCTATAATAGAGTCCAGGCAATCATTAATGACACCGGAGGTGCTTTTGGGGTCAACTGAAAAACGGGCTATAAGTGGCTGTATCGCTTTGAAGATGGTGGATATCCCGGGTCCTAAAGTATGGGCGTATGGTGAGAAAAAAAATAAAGGGGGAATAATTACTTTGTTACAACCGCTTTGCGAAAATACATGTTGGGACTGAACGTCTTGGATTCATCTCAAAGAGCAGTCTATTTCGCATCCGTCTTTTTTGGCAGGCTAAATCTTGAGACTGCAACATTTACACCTTATCAGAATGAAATGAGTTTTTAAAAATAAATGGATGGCAAAATGAATAGTGTTACCTATGTCTTGACCTTCGACCTTCAGACCAAAAATCGTCTCCCTCGGGTCAACCCAATATTCATTTCGCTTATGAACTACTGAACGTGCAACCGATTCTGTACATCGTCCTTCCAGGATATAACCTTGCCTTTGCTGAAAACCACCTGCGCATCACCAAAAGACCAGAGACTATCTATGATGACATCCGGGGGACCTTGAAGGGCTACAACATCTACAGCATCTGACCCGATGTCAAAGGTGCTATAAGGGTAAACATAATTTGGGTCGCTAATGATGCCCACCTTCATGGGATTTAGCTCAGAATTTTTCCATCCGACAACTGTATCAGCTGAGAAAGTAATGGTCGAAAAACCATAGCGCCAGATGGCACCTTTAATTTGAAGCGGATATCCTTGTACTTTTGACACCCATTCTTTGTTAGAACCAAGTGTGAAAAAGGTATCCCTTTCTGCCTCAGCAGGGGCCAAGACCTTATTATTCCCCGGAATAGACTCTTCACTTTCTGGCTCAATCAATTTCTTTTTTAGCGCTGAATTGGTTCGCGGTTGAACGACGGCTTTTTCAGTAAACGCCTTTAGTCGATCTGCCGGTGAGTCTAAAAGAGATTGTATCATGGCGAACATAAAGACAACGATTGCCGTCACGACAAATAAAGCAACCAAAGTCGTCGGGCTGGGTATTAAATCTGAAAAAGTGGCTTTCTCATCATAATCATCTGGGTAAGCGCTTTCAGGCTCATGGGCAGGTGCTGGTTCAGGTTCGGGTCTGGGCGGAGGCTGTGAGCGGTTTGCCTGCTGCCTGGGGGGAGCTTGATAGGATTTCTCCTTCCCATATTCCTGTTGTTTGGACTAGGGTTGCGGCTCTTGAGCTGGCGGTGGATTAGGAGGGGCACGCCTGGGTGGCGCTTCAAATGGCGCTTCTTTCACGTGGAGAAAATGACCATATTTTTTTATATAGGTTAAGGCCACTGTTTTGGCCTCGTTAATCATTTTTATTTGCCTGTCCGCCTCAGGCTTCATGGGGTCGCCGTCGCGATATTTATCTGGATGCCACATCTTGGCCAATTCTCGATAAGCCAGCTTGACACTCTCTTCCGTAGCAGATTTATCCAGCCGGAGATGGTGTAATGCTGTTGAGATTTGCATGCCTTTACTGGCCATGGATTAGATTCGCCCTTTCAGACTTTAACCTACATTTTGTTACAGCTAAAAAGATATTCGGCTTGATCTCAATAGTCTAGTCTCGATATGCCCTTGATTGTCAGCATTACCCCTCCTGAATGATGACTCGCTTTTATTTTTCGTCGTAGATAAATATGCTCATCCCAAGACCAAATGGAGTTTAAAGCCGATCAGCCTGACATGTTTTACGGTAAAACTTGTTAAGCTTGACAAAAAGGCCTTATTTCAACTCTGGCTGCCTTTGCTAATCCGCCCTAATGCCGGGTGGTGGATAAAAAGACCCAAAAGCTTCTCCACGAATTTCCGCTGACAGACCCCGCTTCCATGCTTCTAGCTTGACCTGGAAGCAATTAAACAGGCTAGCGGCAATCCAGATAATCCAGCTTGTCTTCATCGGTTCACTTTATACGACTAAGTCTTTATTTTGTACTCAGATGCCTTCTTTGAAAGCCCCAAAGACCGATGGCAAAGTAGATTGCTGTCATAAGCGTTAGGGCAAGCAATTCCCCTTGAATATCATCAAGTCCTACTCCCATAATACTGATTTTCTGTAGAGCAGATATAGCTGGAGCCGGAGACATGAGACTCTGCCAGCTCACACCATAGTCGCCCAAATAAAACCAGGCTTTGGGAGAAATGGGAAAAGCCGCTCCCGAAAAAAACATAAATAAAAATAAAGGGAAGTTGCCTACCACGAGTACATCGGTGACAGAGCGTGTCACTGCAGCCAGGATCAAGCTGAATGCGACCATGCTGATGCTGGTGAGGATTGTTATAAGCAGGAATGACAGGATAGAGCCCCGCAACTCAAAACCCAGGTATGTGGCCGCAGCGAGGGTGAGAAAAATGGCAATCAAGCCAACTAAAACCTGGCTGGATCCAACGCCTATCAAAAACTGCCAGGCCTCCATGCCCGACAATTTTAATCTGAGAATAGTTCCCTGATCTACCTCCACAATAATCGCTATTGTGGCTGAAAACATGAGCATGATAATAGAAAGAATCAACATCCCGGGTATCCACAGTTCGAATTCATCAACCTGACCCGACAAGCCCAGCGCCGTTTCTTTTATAGTAAAAAGTCGTTCCTGTCCTGTTTGCTGTGCCATGAAATCATTGAGCAGTTCACCCAGCCAGACAGCTGAGATTAGATAGCCAGTGCTGCTAATATTACCTACGATTTCGATCTCAGGTGCGCTGGGAATTTCTGCCAGAATGGACTGACTGAAGTTGGCCGGGATCACCAGCAGGACATCCGCTTTTCTGGTTTCAATTTTTTTAGCGGCAATTTCACGAGTCGCAGCGGAGTGGATACTCAGGGGAATGTTTTCTCGGCTGGCCAGATAGGACTGAAAATCAGGTAGCACGGAACTCCCCACATTGATCAGCCCCTCTTTTTTCTCAAAACCCTGATCCAGATTGACCATAAGCGCCCGATAGTGAGGTTGACTTGCCTCATTAATGAGAAAATAGATAAACACAAAAAAGGGAGCCATAGATACCGTCAGTATGAGTATCCAGAAATTGCGTATCTGCTCGCTAATGCTTTTAATAAAGATGGACCAGATCATTCTCTTAGCGCTCTCCCGGTAAGCTGGATAAAAACATCCTCCAGTGTGGTTTTTCGGAGTTGAATATCCCGAATGTTCAGCCCGTTATTTTGAGCCAGATCAGTTATTTCAGATAGCTTTTCCAGATGTTGGAATGATCGGATCAGCACCTTGTCCTGAACCACGGATATTGCTTCCGTGCTAAGTCCCATAGTCTTTCGTATGGCTTCCATAAACCGGGCTGATGGTGTTTCCGTACCCATAAGCGTTGATTCGAGATCGGTTTCAAATCGACATTCCAAACAATCTCCCTTTCCCAGTCTTTGCTTTAAAGAATCCACGCTGCCCACAACCAGTAGTTTGCCATGATCTATGATTGCCACACGATCAGCCAGTCGTTCGGCTTCATCCATGTTGTGGGTGGTGATGATGACGGTTTTTTTTTCAGCCAGAGAACGGATTAGATCGCGAACCAGAATGCGACTCTGGGGGTCAAGACCTGCTTCAGGTTCATCAAGAATGAGAACAGGGGGATCATGAATTAAAGCAAGCGCAATATTTAAGCGTCGCTCCATGCCACCAGAGAGTTTGGCAGCATAAACATCGGTCTTGCCTGACAGGCCCAAAAGATTGAGCAATTCATCTGCGCGCGCTTCAGCTTTTTCGGCAGACATTTTGTGCATTTTTCCCAGAAATACCAATTGCTCAAAACAGGTGAGCCTGGGCCAGAATAGATTCTCCTGGGGGCAAAAACCAATAATATCCGACTGGTTGCCTGGTATCTCCCACTGAATTTCACCGCTGTCTTTTTGCAGAAGACCGCAAATCATGCGAATGGCGGTGGTCTTACCGGCTCCATTTGGACCCAACACACCCAGAATTTCACCCTGATCAATGGTGAGAGACAAGTCGTCAACGGCAACAAGATCACCAAAAGTTTTCCTGAGATGTGAGATGGATATCATGGCTCTCCCCGTGCCTTGAATATTCCTGATCCGATTACTTCAGAAGCACCATTTTTATGGTCTTGGCAAAACCTGCTCCACTGGCTCGACAAAAATAAAGCCCAGCAGGTACTGAAATTCCATTTTCATATACCCCCAGCCATTCCAGCTTGTGGTTCCCGGCTTCCTGAAACCCCTTATGAAGGACGGATACCTGAGCACCATTCACATCATAAATCAGGACTGAGATTTCCACTCCTTCAGGCAGTTCATATTGAATGTGTGTGCCTGGATTAAAGGGATTCGGAAAATTCTGCTTTAGAATGACGGCTTCTGGAATATTGAGCTTCTCCTGATCAAGCCCCACCACAACTTGCTCAATATTGTAGAGCTGGTAACGCATGGGTCCTGCAAAAGTCACCACATCCCGCTGAACCAGACCCACATGAGGTGCAAACCAGTCGTAGTATTCATAGTCAGCCCCAATAAAGCGATGGAAACCGACGCAATTGGTGAAAATTCCATACATGGTTTCCAGTGTATCTCCCCTGCTGGTCAGCGTGACTTCAGAGATATCTGAGCCGGGGAAATTAAAATTCCATGTGTCATTCAGGTCTGCCCCAAAATCATAGAGCAGCTGATCCGCCGCGCCTGCATTTACCAATACATCAAAACCATCTTTTCGAAAATTATTAATGGTTTCATTGGGATACCACTCATCAAAAACATAATAGGGCTCATCGTTCATCAAAAAGGAGTCCACAACGCTAATAAAGGTTGAGTCGAGAACGCTAGCATAACTCCAGCGTTGACCTACTGTCATGGGGAAATAATTAAAGATATCAGGTGGTTCGACTGGAATTCCCAGGCTGCCATCTTCCAACAGGCAGTGCGCTTTGATAGTACCAGCTTCAGACCAGGCAAGTACAGCATGGTTTGTGGATTGAGCGATGGATAGATCTTTTTTGTCTGCACCTGAACTGGTCAAAATCACTTCACCTGCACTCCAGGTATAAATGAGATCTGCCTGGATGCGGGTAGCGACAAGCTCCTTAGAGCCTGAGACAGATTGTCGAATATAGACTGCGAGTAAATCATCATTCCAGGTGGAAACATTCAGATCAAAAAAGTTCTGGCCGCTCAGCGCCTCAATTCCCAAACCACCATTACCCCACTGGCGAATCCCCGAAGAGTCAACTTTCTGAGCAAAAATGCCCCGATTTACCTGACTGGCGTCTGACTCACCCCAAACTGCATAAATATCAGGAGATTCTACCAGAGCAGTTATGCGGGGACTCACGCGAAAATGTGTTGATCGATCAGAAAGCTCGAGAGGGCTGGTCCAGGATTCGTCACCATTGGAATTCACCCTTTGCACTTTTCCGGTCTGGTTGTTGGTGGTCATTTGGGTCCACGAAGTAAAGACGCCTCCCGAGTTATCTGGAGCCAGATCTTGCAACCAATTTCCCAACGGAAAAGCTACAGGGCTGGCTATTGGTGTCCAGGTTGCCCAGAGAGCGGTTCCATCCAGATTAAATTTCTGGAGCACAATCTGACTACTTAAAGCAGGAAAGGATCCCGTTTGGCGTATGGCCTGAACCAATATATGTCCGTCTGAACTAAGCCGGGGTTGAGGACTGACAAGATTGGCGTTGAATGTTGAAACCAGAAGACCATGGGCTCCCCACAGGACTTCTCCATCAGCGCTGATGCGTTGAAGACGCAGTGAGGTGAAATTATCTGACCAGGTGACAATAACGCTGTTATCTGAGGGTTCGACCGTGAGTCGGGGTGAAATATTATCGTTCCCGCTGCTGGAGAGGGCGAGACCGTTTTCTCCCCAGAGTTGATTCCCTGAGGGATCAATTTTATAGGCGTAGACTTCCCAATTGCCTGTACGGGTGTCAACACTGGTAATAATGGCATTGTCCTCCCCATCAACGGCAAGGTTCAAATGATACACTGCAATCCAACTACTATTCGTCGCATCACTCACTAGCAGACCCCCGTTGGTCCACTGAGGATTTCCATTGACATCCAGTCGTTGTAGATAAATATGGTAGTTGCCATCTGAGAGCCAGGCCACATAAGTCCCGTCATCGGAAGTGCCGATAATCTGGGGTTGAATTCCACTTCCGAGATTAACTGGGTTTCCCGGGTCATCGGACCATTCACCTTTGATGACTACTGCCATCACCAACAATAATAGCCATGCCCTCACGTTATTGTCTCCTGTTTTTCAAATTTCAATTGAAGAGGGGAGAATATACAATAAGATGGAGGTCTGGGGGAACTGTCATAAATGACGGGGTTATTAATTGGAAGTCCTCTAGAATCTGAAGACACTTCACATTGGCATGACAACTTGATTTCACTTTTTCTCTCGGGAATCAGCTTCTGGAAAACTAACGCACGGAGAGGTAAATCCGTTTACTTTCGTTGCCCAGTCGATCCATGGCAGTAACCGCTATTTTATCCAGCACTTCTGGCGGGGTCATCCCGTCTTCAGAGCGGATCATATAGGGCAGGATCAGGCTTTCCTCTTCCATCAAGAGAATTTGATAGGTCCATTTTTTACCACGCTGGAAATATACGACCCATCTGTATACGTCGCCTGGGTTTTCATGAAGCCAGTTAAGACGAACATTGCCATCCCTGATTTCAAGTTCAACAAGTGGAGCAGCTGGCGCTAGATCATCTAACCACGGCGAAGGAGGAATTAAAACTGGCTCAGAATAAGGTCCCTTTAATAAAATGTCCGCAATTCCGCCATAGTTCCGCTGCAATGCCTTCATTGAAAAATGGACATTTCCCGGTCCGGCAGGAACCATCCCGCGGGTAATCATAATCTGACTAAAATTTTCAAGAGCATCTGCTTCATCTTTGATTTTGCTGGTAAACAAGCCTGGCCAGAGATTTCGATTGTGGGTATTCTCTTTCACCCACCACCCCAGGAGAACAGGATAACTCTGGGGAATCTTGCGGGTGGGCCAATAAAGTTGGGGCGTCCAATAATCTACCCAGCCTTCATTTAGCCACAGTTTGGCATCGGCGTAAAGTTTGTCATACTGGTCATAACCTTGTATAGAGGGTGGATTTCCGGGGCGCCAGATTCCAAAAGGACTCAGCCCAAATTTTACCCAGGGCTTTTCAGCCTTTATACCTTCATATGTACGTTTGATAAAGACATTCACGGCTTCGCGACGCCAGTCATGACGTTCCAGGCTACCACCACTATCCAAATACGCTTGCCAGGGCTCGTCATCGGGAAATTCAATGTTGCTATAGGGGTAGAAATAGTCATCAAAGTGAACACCATCAATATCATAGCGCTGCACCACATCCATGACCACATCATACGAATAATCCTGGGTCGCTTGCAGGGACGGATCCAGCCAGAAATAGCCATTGTCAATTTCCCGAACAATCTCTGGATGGGTTTCAAGCACGGAGGTCTCATTTTTTTGTCCTACTGGATGGTGAGCACGATATGGGTTAAACCAGGTATGGAGTTCCAGACCTCGTTTGTGTGCTTCTTCAACCCAAAAAGTGAGGGGGTCATAAAAGGGTTCGGGAGCCTTTCCCTGGGTGCCCGTGAGGTAGTAGGACCAGGGTTCAAGCTCACTGGCATAAAGTGCGTCGCATTGCGGTCTGACCTGAAAAACAATGGCATTTAAATTCAAAATTACGGCGCTGTCCAGGAGGCTGATGGCTTCTGCCTGTTGCTCTGCTGTGCTCAAGCCCGGCTTGCTTGGCCAATCAATATTTGCCACTGTAGCCACCCAGGCAGCGCGAAACTCACGTGGAATCTCAAACTCATGTATCACAATTGGTGCTGCTGGAGCAACCGTTTCAGGTGTGAGCTGGGGTTGTGGTCCGGCACAGTCGACAAGCAAGACAAATCCTATGAAGATCAGTGTGTATTTCATGGGTGGTTTTCCTGGCATTTTCGGGTCCAAAAGAATGGGTTCAGGGCAATATAGTTGCAGGAGGGGTTAAGGACTAACATTCGGTGCTTGAATTTAGAATTAACTCTGGATTTTTCTGTTTATGGCTTGTGGAACAAAGACTGACTGCTTATCGTTACCATTTAGGTCATCTATATGGATTTTTCATGGAGGGTTTCACTCAAATTGCATAGGTTTATTCTTGGGTTTCTGGTATTGTTCGGGTCATCCTTCGCAACCGAAAGCCCCATGGTTCGGGTAGAAATCGTTCCCCTTGTCAGCGAGGTGAGCCCTGGAGTTCCCTTTGACGTCGCCGTGATTTTTTCAATGAAACCAGACTGGCACATCTACTGGCAAAACCCGGGTGAGGCCGGTTTGGCAACCTCTTTTGACTGGACACTGCCAGATGGATACAGAATGATTAGTAAACATGAGCCAGTTCCTAATCGACACGTGGAAGACGGAATCACGACCTTTATCCATGAAAATGAGGCCATTTTCCTCTTCCAGGTTCTGCCACCGGCACAACTCTTAAATACAGATTCTTTTCAAGTGGACATCCGTTGGCTCGAATGCAACGAGGTCTGCAGGCCCGGGTCTCGCCAGTTTGGCTTTCAGATTCCCCTGGCTCATGAGTCCACCCAAAATATAGAGACCTGGCGGGACCTGCGTTTAAAAGCGGAGTCGCATTTCCCGATGGAGACTCAGGCTTTTGAGGGACAGGCAAGACCAAAAAGGAATCGGGTTGAACTCCGCATTCCAGCCCCCATGACTGCCCTTGGAAAACTGGTAGAGGCCGACTTCTTCCCATTTGAGGAAATGATCTATGATATAGGGTCCACTGTTCTGGTGAAGTCCCGATTCCGTAGAACAAGCATTGTTATTCCACTGGCTGGTGACCGTGATCACGATCCAAAAAGGCTCCAGGGTGTGTTAATTCAAAAATATTCATCTTCTGAAGGGCTTGTTACCATACAATCAATAATCGATACATCAATTCACTAAAAGGAGGCCACTATGCGCCTGAAACACATATTAATTCTTTCCTTAAGTGTCCTGCTGGGAATAAATCTCGGATATGGAAAGGATTTGAAAATTGGAAAATCTGCGCCTGACTTTTCGCTCACGGACATCGCCGGAAAAGTTCATGCTCTGAAGGATTATCGTGGCAAATATGTTGTGCTTGAATGGGTCAATTACGATTGTCCCTTTGTCAAAAAGCACTATAAGAGTGGCAATATGCAGTCCCTCCAAAAGACCTATACCGAAAAAGAGGTGGTCTGGCTATCCATAAATTCTTCTGCATCCGGGAAACAGGGAAATTTTTCTTCAGAAGAGATCCTGAAAAGAGCTCAAGCTCAGGGGGCCTCATTTTCTGCCTATCTTGTAGATGACGATGGGAAAATTGGCAAAATGTATGAAGCTAAAACAACGCCCCACATTTTCATCATTGATCCAAAGGGTAAACTGGTCTATCGGGGAGCGATTGATAACATCAGGTCGACCAATGTCGAAGATATAGCTAAGGCAGAAAATTATGTCTCAGCGGCTCTGGATGCCTCCATGGCAGGAGAGAAGATTGAGGTCAGCAATACAAAATCCTATGGATGTTCTGTAAAATATTGATTCAATTTGAATCTTGGATTCAGAGCACCATCTGGGCTTTCGGTTTTAGACATTTGACATTTGACATTTGACATTAAAAAAGGGGCAACATCAGCCACCCCGTTATTACTTTTTCATTAATGATTATCAATTATTTAATGGTGGTGTCCGCCTGCGCCATGAACGTGGCCATGCTGCAGTTCTTCCTTGGTAGGTTTGCGAACATCCATAACCTCAACATCAAAATGCAGGGTCTGGTCAGCCAGGGGATGATTCATGTCTACGGTGGCTGATTTCTCGCTGACGGAAACAACTGTGGCGATTCTTGTATCGTGCTCGTTTTCAACCTGAAACTGAACACCGACTTTGACTTCACTGGCATCGTGGAAATTCGCCAGGGGTATTTCCTGAATCAGCGCCTCATCTCTCAGGCCATAGCCATTCTCCGGGGCAATAATGGCAATCAGTTTGTCCCCTTTTACCCGGCCTTCCAATTCTTTCTCCAGACCAGGGATCAGGTTTCCAGAACCTTGCAAATAGGCCAGCGGATCGCGACCAGAACTGCTGTCCAGAACCTCACCATGATCATTGGTCAGTGTGTAATCTATGCTTACTACAGTATCTTTTGTTATATTCATGAACACTCTTTCTAAGCCCTTCCGGCTTGTTTTTATTCTTCTAAAACGAGACTAAATGCTGTCGTTAGCTTCAACACATTCTTACTCTCTCGTTCCAGATTGGTTGCTAATTTTTTGGCAATATTCTCCATGACTTTGAGTCCTATAGCCGGATGTTTTACACTGACCTCTTGAAAAGATTGCTTTTCCATGATCACCATTTCACAATCGGTGGATGCGATAACAGATGCTGTACGACGTGAGCCATCCATGAGCATGGCCATTTCACCAAAAAAGGGTTTGTATTCATCTGTCAGGGTGATGAAAGTTTTATCCTTGGTATCGCCTTCATCATCTCCCAGGAGGGTCAACTTTTTACTGATCGTCACCTTTCCTTTGATCAAAATAACCAGGGTCTCTCCAGATTCGCCCTCTGTCATGATAGACGCGCCTTCCTTATAGGAGACCAGACGAGTTGCGGCTCGATAAACAGCAATCTCTTCTTCATTCAAGCCCTTGAACAGGGGACAGTTTTTTAGATGTGTAATATAAGGCATAGGCGACTCATTCTTTTTCCTAACTTAACATCATCAATAACGGTTTCTGCTTGACCCTTCGACAGACTCAGTGAGATGAACCTGAGTGTCGTCATGCTGAGCTTGTCGAAGTACGACACTCAGAATTATTGGGCTTTTTCTTGCGCTAATCATTTTAACAATATCATCTGTTCGCCGGGTTTAATGATATAATCCTTCTCCGGATTGATACGTACTTTAATTTTTTGTTCTTCATTAGGACCACGACCGGCCGCCTTTAGTTTCGCGGCAATGAACTGATCCAGATAATCTCCAGAATCTGCTGCCAGAAAATCACCTATTCCTGCTGAAACCTCCTCCAGATACAACCCAAGAATGGTCATGTTTTGCTCTTCAAAAGCATCTGAGAAAAGCTCTCTAAATGTTTTACCGATCATGCGTTCTGGAACTGGCTTTGTAAGCAAGCGACTCTGGTCTGTGCTCAACATTTCTGATAAAAATGCTGGAATGCCTGGGTGGTGGAGTTGACTGGCACCAAGAAAAGGACCGAACTCGTCGGCGACGATGATTCCATCTGCTTTAGCCCGCTTCAATTTGGTTTTGTTTTCATAATTCAGGATATAGGCATAGACTTTGGTTTTTGGGGCAAGCGCTTTAATTGAATAAGTCGCGAGAGCCGTTTTTTCATCAGCTCCTGATTCACCGCTTTTACTCAGATTTGGTAAAATGAGAACGGCTTTTGCTTTAGCAACATTGGCTTTTTCCAAAATTTGATCCTGTGTGAAATCTCCGCGGACAAACCCCAAATGACTGGCATTCAATTTTCCGCGCCAGGCATCGATTTCTTCCTCAGATAATTCGTTTACCAAAACAATTGGTGTTTTTTCTTCTGCATCTTGTTTCAGGAATGCTTCCAGCAATTCATCTGCTAGATCATTCCAGCCACAGATGACATAGTGGTCAGTATACTTTATTTTTTCCAAACCTTTACCCTCTCTGATTTTCCTGGCTACAAAAATGGACGAAATGGTAGCCGTAAAGAATGAGATCAGCGCCATAGAAAAGAACATCATCACCGAAGCAGCGATGCGAGCCGCAGAGGATGTTGGTGCAAAATCACCATAGCCCACGGTAGTCATCGTTACCCAGGCCCAGTAGAAAGCATCAAACATGTTGGTGATGTTGCGATGGTCTGAGCTGTAATCCAGGAGATATACGGTGACGGCACCTACGAATAATATAATCCAGAGGATTATAAGCAAGTCCAGGACACCCTCTTCGCGGAGTCGTTTTGCCCAGTTCAACATTTGGCGGAGAATTTTCATTCGCCCCTAAACTAAGTCAAAAGCTGGAATCTTGAAGAAATAAGTTTTAGGGTTCACGAGTTTAGGTCTTTGCGAAGCTGCAAGCTGAAGCAATCCCTCTTTAACCGCAGAAGGCGCAGAGGGGATGGCGTGCAAAGGGGCTGGTCCAAATACCGTCTTTGTCAACACGACTCGATCAGCCGTTCTACTCCTTTAAGATGAAGACTTTAGATATAAAAAAGCCCTTGATTTATGAACATTCCCTACTGGTCTAGTACCGTAGTAAATTAGTAAATATGATTTAAGGATTATTTGATATGAAAATACCCAGCGAATTAAAACACAAACCCGTGATTGTTTCCGAAGATTATGATCGCATTGATGGTCGCAAAGCGCCTCACTCAGAAGCAAAAGGTCTCTCACTGGGGCTGGCTCAGTGGAATGAACGCGGAGCTGTTGATATATCCGCAAAAATCTGGCGGCACACTGGAGGAAAGTGGTCTCGACAATCTGAGGAAATACCCTTGCACCGGGTATTGGATTTGGCCATCATGATCGTGAAAACCAGAAAAATTTTTCTGGAACGCTATCACAAAAATGAAAAGGACTATCCCAATTATCCTCTACTGGATCGTATTGGTCTGCAGGGTGATGCTATGAATGTTTCCGTGTGTTTAGACAACGAACACATAGAAGGCGATCTTGATCTCTTTGAAGCAACCCTTGCAAAGGATGATGAAATTATCAGTGAGCGTCTGAAGGTCTTGTCTGGACTATTGAAAGAACTCGGGACTTGATTTTTTCCGCAAGATAAAACCAGGAAAGAGGCGTTTGAGTCTTGTCTTAATTATTTATCAAGCGTTGAATATCAGCAGGTAATGCCAACTTCAATATTTTGTGTGCACTTATTATTATTTATTAAATACTGTCCCTTGCTATTTGTTTTCTAGTAACTTACGTTGTCACAGGAGGTTTCATTGAGAAACCTCAATCAAGGAGAAATTCTAATGGGCGACAAAGGCAGTAAAGATAAAGACAAAAAAGAGACCCAGAAAAAGGCAGCACACACGACCAAAGAAAAAAAGCAGCTCAAACGGGATAAGGTTCAAGAGAAAAAGGATAAGTCCCGCTCCTTTTAATTAATTATTGCTATACCAGACAATTTTCGTTGTCTACACACCTACAATAGCCCGTTTTAAAAGGACTTACAATTGCGTCGCTTTTTTTCGTCTGAGCATGTCAAGACTGCCTGGATAGCCTGATAACACTTATTCACAGAATAATCATACTGGCTCTTGCTAATCGTTTTTCAAGGAATTAGGTTATTCTCTAAATTATAAAAACACATTATTAATAAAGGAGTAATTCAGATGGGTGACAAGGGGAGTAAGGACAAGGGCAACAAAGAGGAAAAAAAGAAATCACCACTCACGCCAAAGGAAAAAAAGCAACTCAAAAGAGACAAAGCTCAGGAAAAAAAGAACAATTCTCGCACGGCTTGATTTATGTAATTTGCTGGTGAGCGCTAGACTCATCATCAAATCTCAGAAATAATTCTAAGCCCTAGCTCCACTACTTTTCAGATGGAAGGACGCGCCTGGTTTTCGGCCATGTCTGAATCCCGATACAGGACTGGTTTAAACATGATTGCCAGCTCTCGGATTTGAAATACCTTTTGCGTGGACTACACCATCCGTCCAAAGGGATCCGAACTTCTACCGCCTCCCAGGCCAAGCGGGAACAGACTCAAAAAACGGCTTTCTTCTACAAACCAGGTTCTTTTGCGTTTAACGTAAAAATGCCGATGCAAAACATTTTCAATGTGAATTACTGGCAACGAGGAGATGAATTCGGTTTAATTCCAGGGGGAGCCCGAACCTTGATACTTGGTTTGGATTATAGCTTCTAATCGTCTATCATTGTGAAAATCTGGAGGCTAACCAATGACTTTTTCTTTGATTGACTTTTTGATAGGCATTTTCTTGATGAATGCCATGCCCCACATGCTTTTCGGGTTGATCCGATTGCGTTTTCTGAGCCTTTTCGGCTTTTCAGCCTGGGGCAATTTACTTTACTCGCTGGTCAATATGTTCGCAGCAGGCGCACTGTACCATCACCAGTATGGGATAAATGCTCTGAAATTGGACGGCATTTCTTTGGGAGCTCTCGCCATACTGGCCATATATTTGGTAACAGGCCGATTCTTCGTGGTACTCTTTCAGGAGAAAACAAAACCTCCCTTCCATGAGCCCTTTTCAATTGAGTAAGCCAATGCAAGGGTCCGTGCTTTATCTCCCTCACGGTGGCGGTCCACTTCCCCTGCTTGGTGATCCAGGGCATAAAGAGATTGTTCAATTCCTCAAGGGGATTCGGGTAAAACTGGGAAAGCCCTCAGCTATTCTGGTAGTAAGTGCTCATTGGGAGGAGGGACTACCAACCTTAACCTCGTCCAAAGAGCCGGAAATGTTTTATGACTATTACGGTTTCCCCCCGGAAGCCTATAAAATTCAATATCCCGCGCCAGGGAGCCCTGACCTTGCCAGAGAGATCCAATCAATCCTTCAAAAGGCTGGGCTTCAATCAGAGCTGGACCCATCAAGAGGCTATGATCACGGACTCTTTATTCCCCTGAAATTGATTTTTCCAGAAGCAGACATTCCCTGTCTTCAAATATCTCTGATCAAAGGGCTGGATCCTGCGAAACATATTGCCATGGGCCGAGCCCTCCATGAGCTGCGAAGCCAGAATGTCCTTATCGTCGGATCAGGAATGTCCTTTCACAATATGCGCGCATTCTTCTCCGGTGGCGTGTCAGACAGTCGTCCCGATCTGGAATTCGATCAATGGCTGGTAAAGACCTGCTGCACAGACGACCTTACTCCTGATGAACGGGACCACGAACTGATCAACTGGTCACAGGCGCCCGCTGCTCGCTACTGCCATCCCAGGGAGGAGCACCTGTTGCCCCTGCATGTCTGTTATGGGGCAGCTGGTCCTGATTCCCCTCCAGCGGAATTGGTCTTTAACGAGACCGTAATGGGTGTAAAAGTATCTGCCTTTTTCTGGGAATAAATCAACTCTCGGCGCTTTTAGCAGAGGAGAAACGTTCTATAACTGGTTTCCGAAAGGTCTGAAATAGATTCTTTCTAAAAATTCAAGCGTGATTCATCTTCGCATTCACCGAACGAGGTTTTTTGCACCCCTTCGACTTTATTAATCCCGAACCTCCAGACCTGACCTCGCTTCGGCTTGAAAGTGAGCGCCTTGTGCTCTTGTCCATCAATGACGGCTACAGTTCTGAAATTTTCAAAGAATTTAACGATGACATTATTCAATATATGTTGCCAAAGCCTGCCGAAGTCATCGAAGAAACCCTGAGCTTTATCTCAGCGTCTTTGATCGGTATGCGGGAAGGGTGGAATCTGGCAATGGCCATCACGAACAGGGAGACTTCCGAATTTTTGGGCTGCTGTGGTTTACATGGCAAGGGACGCTATATAACACCTGAAGTGGGAATCTGGATCAAGAAGTCAGCTCATGGACACAACTATGGCCGGGAAGCTATCGCCACACTGGCCTTCTGGGCTGTTGAAACGATTGATTTGGATTTCATCATCTACCCTGTAGATCGAGCCAACATTCCCAGCCGAAAAATTCCTGAATCCATGGGTGCTGCAGTTTATCGGGAAAAGCAGGTAAAAACTGCCCGTGGTACCGTACTGGATGAACTTTGCTACAAGCTCACTGTTGACCTGATTAGGCACAAGCCGTAAGTCTTATCCCCATTCCTGGATTGAATCTTGAGACTTTTGGTTTCGCTACTTCCCGGCTGAATACAAGATTGGGTTCAGCTTTGTGGTGATGCGTGCCCCATACTCTATGCCAGGAGTAAAGGCTTCACGATCCACAAGCTGGGTTGGTGTGAGCTTTTCTAATAGAACGGCATCCTCAGCCATATAAATAATGGTCATGACCTCCCGCTTCAGATCAGTTAAATTGGCACCTGCCCGATGAACAGTCCAGCCTGCATGGACACTGATATCCCCAAGCTCAAATTCATCCTCACTAATATTGAAACCTTGCTTCTTAACCCAGGTCGAGAAAAAGGCTTCGCTTTCATCACTGATGACCATCTCCCGACCACCCTCAACACGATGGCTGCCCCGGGCAAAAGAAAGGGTGCCCATTTCCCTGTTTACATTTTGCAGTGGAATCCAGAAGGTGCAGGTATTCGCCGTTGCCATGGGCCAGTAGACTTGATCCACATGCCAGGGAGTCGCCCCACCACCAGCTTCTTTGAACAGCGCCTGGTCGTGGTAAAGCCGAACACCACGAACACCCATGATTTCTGCCGCCAACCTGGCTAGATCTTTTCTAAAGACAAAAGCTTTAATCGTCTCTGATTTTTGCCAGAGATTGGTGACCTGGGTAAAGGCCTTTTTGTAAGTGGAACGACCTTTCAAATCAGTCGCCTCTGGATTCAAAACCGGCATTAATGGACGTAAATCAGCACTCAGCTTTGAAAGATCCTTTGCCTTTAGCACTGCTTGAATATGCAAACATCCATCACACTTATATATTTCTCTCATCTCTGAACTGACCTGGAATTTATTCATTGGACTCCCGCGCTATTCTTGGAACCGTGCTCAAAATATTATCCATTTGATTGATTGAATGCATTTGTTCCGATCTATCTTCTCTAAAAGTTGAGGATTCCTACAATGATCATAAGATTGACCCTGATATTATTAATTGCAATAACAACCCTTACGGCCCAAACCATGGTCAGCGGTAATGTGAGCGGAACATGGGATTCACAATCCAGTCCCTATCAACTCACTGCAAATTGCAACATCGGCTACGCTGACACTTTGATCATTGAGCCTGGTGTCCAGGTGGATTTAGGTGATCTCTTTGAATTCAGGGTCCAGGGCGTTTTATTTGCTAACTCCGTGGTTTTTCACAATGGGGGTACGGTGAGGGGTGACAACGGCCTGCTTGATCTCTTTAATTGTGCTTTTATTGAACTGGAAGGAGGGGTCAAGATTGTCAATGGGATGGCACGGCTGGATCAATGCCATGTCGAAGCCACAGAAGAAACCGGAATCTCATTTTCAAACGTAGATTCATCTTATATCATAGATTCACAAGTCATTAACAGTGGCGATTACGGCATCAAAATTTCACAGTCTGACGATGTTGAAGTTTCTGGGAACATTCTGGTGGGAAATTCAAGCAGCGATTTCAACCATCCCGCCCTATTTATTGATTCCTGTTCACCACAAGTCATTGAACGAAATACTATTCAAGAAAACCACGCCCAGGGAATTGGTGTCTGGACCCTCACGGCAATTGCTGCGCCAGTGATTCGCAACAATATTATCCGTCGGAATTATACTGGTATAACCCTCGTCAACGCTCCTCCGCTCATCGAGAACAATATCATCGTCGCCAATTATCAAGAGGGAAATTACAATTCAGGTGCCGGGATTTATGCTGGATATGCATCGTCACGAGGTATCGTTATGGGGAATTATATCGCAGGGAATTATTATGGCATTTCAAATATCAATAATGCTTCCCTGAATATGGGAGATCTGATTAACGATTATTTTAGCGATGATGGTCTCAATCTGTTTTACGACAATAGCTTTAATGGTGAAACCTGGAATATCTGGAATGGGACAGGCATTCAACTCCTCGCTCAAAATAATTATTGGATCGACCTGGATCTTGGTGCCGTTGATGCGACCCTCTACGATAACGAAGAAGGTGGTGGGGAAATACTTTTTGAACCCATCTATGCCCCACCTTTACCCATTCCGCCTGATGTGAACGCCGACACGAGCTTGAACATTCTTGACGTGGTGGTGCTTATTGATAATTTGATGGGATCTGAATTTCCCGACCCCATCACCTTTTATCTATCCGATATTAATCGTGATTATTATATCAATGTGGAAGATGTTGTTGCTCTAATTGAATTGATTACTGAGGGCTAACCCGGTCATGGACCCACAGCTTTTCAGGCTAGTTTTTGTGGTCACCCTTTTTTGACAGCTGGGATGATAGGGCCAAAAGGCGCTCCTTCTCGGCATTATTGAGTTGCTCGTAACCGACTCGGGTAATTTTATCCAGCAGGTCATCCATCTCTTTTCTTAACTCAGTTTCACTCTTCACCCGGTACCATCCTCTTGGCGTTGAAGATGGATGCGCTGGTCTGGTCTGAGAGGGTTTTTCATCCCCGACGATTCGAATTTTGCCATAACGTTGAAGCCATTGCTTCCAGGGTATATTCAACCCCCGATAGCGACCATTCCGAAGCAGATAAATCCAACCGACAACCAGCCCGCCCAGGTGGGTAATGTGGCTAATTCCGTCGCCATTCCCCACTGAGGCAAAGGTCATAAAACCCATGATTAACATGAGATATTTTACTTTTACTGGAACCAGCATATAAACCAGAACTTTGCGATCCGGGTACGTCATAGCATAGGCCAGAAGAATTGCATAGACGGCACCACTGGCACCTATAATTGAGTGGATCGGACCTCTATACCCAGCCAGAACACCCACAAAATATGGGACCAGTGAAAAAACGCCAGCGCCTGCCCCGGTGATCAGATAGAATTTTATAAACTCTTTTCGCCCCCAAAGCTTTTCAAGCTCAGAACCAAACATCCAGAGCATTAACATGTTCATACCGATATGCCAGAATCCACCGTGGAGAAACATATAGGTAAAAGGTTGCCAGACTCGATATCCAAAAATCACATCATGGGGATTTAATCCAAACCAGCCAGCCAAAACAGGCATGCCCGTAATGGAGCTGAGCAGAAAAACAGCCACGTTTGCAATGAGCAATTGTTTGACGCCATCACCCATGCGGCTGGGACCAAATCGCATGCGTGGAGTACCTTGTTGAAATCGCCAATCGCTCATGATTTAGTATAAGATTTTTATAGGGATTTGAAAGACACTGATGATGGTGCTAGAAAAATGAACCTTGAAATTTGGAAGCGTTGCTTTTAGACACTTTCTCTTTTATTTGCCACTGATTTTTTCTGATCTACACTGAAGAAAACTAATATTGTTTTTGTGTCTTGCCTGGCAGGCAGAATTCTATTCCGTGAACCCCTGGACCGATCCGTGATAAAGCGGGGGGCTTCATTTATTGGAAAAGAACTTGAATTTCAGACCCCGAGCTCAAGGTTCTTTGTGTGTTTTGCAGCTGCCGTTTTTCTCTGACAAGCGTTTAACGCTGAAGTTGATTCTGTTTCCTCAACAAAAGTTTTATCCGTGAATATCTGTATTCATCTGTGGCAACCAGGGCTTGGCAAGATTTTTTCACTCGGACCTTTCTTCCTTATTCTTTTTGCATTAGAGCCTGCTCACCCACTCCATTAGCTGGGCGGTAAGGAAGCCGAAATACAAACCGAGGATGTTTCCCAACACGCCCATGAGAAGACCCACTGGCGCCATTCCTTTTTGATAAACTTCAGCAACAATTGGAGCGCTTACAACACCACCAATGTTTGCCTGAGAGCTGGTGGCAATCAGAAACATGGGTGCTTTGAGCCAGCGTCCGACCCCAAAGAGGACAAGTGCGTGGACAGCAATCCAAACCACACCTACAGCCAGAAAAAGAGGCGCTTCTGTTATTGCCTTCAAGTCTGCCTTTGCACCGATTGTGGCCAGGAGTAGAAAGAGAAACAGATTCCCCAGATGTGAAGCTCCCTGCTTTTCAAGTTTTGCCAGTGGCGTGAATGAAAGAGCCAAGCCAAGGATGGAAACAAGAATAACTGTCCAGCCAAAACTGGTAATTATCTTACCTGCATCTGGTAAGAATTCGCCGGCTTTCAAGCATAGAAAGCCCACTCCCATTCCAATAACAACCATAAATACCAGGGATTGAAAGCGAAGGGGCTCTCGTTTATGCAGGTCAGATTCGGCTAAATGATCACTAAGGTCGCTGATAGGGGACTCTGTTACTCCGTTCCACTTATCCAATCGAGATTGGAATGCCGATAGAAAAATGACGATTCCCATCCAGCCATAGCCAACAATGGTATCAACAATGATCATGACTCCAAAGAGCTCGTCCCTGACGCCAATGGAGGTTCCAACAGCCACCATGTTCGCGCTGCCACCAATCCAGCTTCCTGATAATGCACCCATGCCCTGCCAGGCATCTTCTGGCAGCCAGGCACCAAAAAGGGCTAAACTAATGACACCACCAAGAACGATTCCAAGCGTTCCTCCCAACATGGTTCCCAACGCTTTTGGTCCCAGTTTTGCGATCGCCCGTACGTCGGATGATAGAAGGAGTAAAATCAAAGCGGCCGGCAGAAAATAAGTTTTTATCCAAGCATATAACACTGACTGCTCTGGCGTAATACCAAGGGTTGTGGAAATCATCGGCAAGAAGTAAACCCAGATGACAGGGGGAATGATCTGGAACAGTTTTTTGGACCAGCTCTGATCTTTCAAATAGTAGATCAAGCCAATTAATGAAATCAGATAGATAAATACTGCTGTAGGATCTTGTATAAGTGACATTATTCTTCCTCTAATTTACTGCAAAGACCCTTGAAATAGCAAAGGCCTGTCGATTGCAATCATTCCATTTTTCAAGGTCCCAAGACTGCAGCACAACCTCAAAGCACGAGCAGCAACTTTCAACTTTCAACTTTCAACTTTCAACTTTCAACTTTCAACTTTCAACTTTCAATATCTGCTCAATCTCTTCATCTGACATGGCAAATTCGCGAGCTTCTTTAACAAGGTGGCGCCAGATCAGAGGCAGACCAATGACCAACATTGCCAGAACCAGATAAAAGGGCAGGGTTTGCAAAAAAAACAAACCTGAAATTCCAATAAAACCCGAGACCACGGTTGTGAGTTTACCATCTCGCTCGAGAAGACGCCTTCTTTCAGCCAGCGCTTCCTGAATTTCCGCGACGCTTGTTAATTTTCTCTGCGTCTTATTTAGCTGACCCAAAATGGGATGTTGATCCATGCTGTTCAATTCTTAGTCCTTGGCTTCAAAATAAACATCTGTATATCTATTGGCATTCGGCATCAGATGGGGGACAAAGCCCTTTAGGTTTGGCTGCACCACAGTGTAAGATATGGGATACCACATGAAGGCATAGGGTGCTTCTTCCACAATAATGCTGTCTACTTTCATGGCTATATTTTTTCTTTCAGTCTGATCCAGGCTTGTTTGCAATCGCTGGATTAAGTTATCAACCTCTGGGTTGGAATATCGATTTCTCCGGGCAGCGGTCTCAGAATGGAAGAGGGGCGCCAGGAAATTTTCAGCGTCTGCATAATCTGCCCACCAATTCCCCCAATAGGAATCGGTTTCACCTTTGCGCATGGCATCCCGCATCATATTCCAGTCATTGCGGACCAGGTGGACAACAAAACCTGCTTCATTGAGATAGTGCTGGATGGCTTCAAGGGTTTGAGATACGGCTGCACCAGGATCGACCCAGAGATCAAACTCACAACCATCAACATATCCAGCTTCCCTCAGAAGGTGTCGTGCTTTTTCAGGGTCAAAGGGAATGTCGGCTCTGGTGCTATCGAAGCCCTCCAGGCCAGGCGGTATAGACCCTTTCGCCAGTGTTGCACTATTGTGCATAATTCGATAAATGATCTTTTCGCGATCGATGGCCAGGGTCACAGCCTGTCTGACACGCTTATCGTTAAACGGTTTTCTTTCAACATTCATTGCCAGATAATACATGCCCAGTTCTTCCAGCTTATGAATGTAGGGCTGCCAGACTTTGCTACGGGTCCAGTACTTAAATTCGGAATTCGGTATCGTCATGACATCCAGGTTCCCAGCTTCAAACTCTATAGCAGCTGTCAAAATTTCAGGAATATTGTTTAGGATCAGACCATCAAGTTTTGCCGCCCCGTTGTAATAGTTTGGATTTCGCTTGAATCTAATTTTTCGGTCCGCCTGCCATTCTTCGAAGATCCAGGGACCTGTGCCATTTGGCGTTTCACGAAAGTTTTGCTCTGCGCTGCCGGCAGCGTTCTTTGGAAGTATTGCAGTGGCCGGTGCCCCAAGAAAGCCCAGGAAGGGTCCAAATGGCGTTTTCAGAGAAAGTTGAATTCTGCTTTCATCCAATAATTTTATTCCGCTGATCGCACTGGCTTTTCCTTCCATAAACGCATCCGAACCTTGCAGGGGAAGCAATAGCCAGGTTTGAGGAGAGCGGGTTTCGGATTTGAGCACCCTTTCAAAGGAGTATTGTACATCGGCGGAAGTCAAAGTGTGCCCATCCCAATACTGCACCTCTTTTCTCAGCGTAAATGTATAGATGCGACCATCCTCTGAGATAAGCCATGACTCAGCCAGTCCTGGCAATATTTCGTCCCTCGTTCCAAATTGCACCAGATTATCATACATCAGGGCGGTAATAATTCCCGTTGTTATATCAGTGGACAGGGCAGGATCCAGCGATTTGGGCTCGGTATTTATAATAAGATTCAGATAGTTTTTATAAGGGTCTTCAGGACAGCATGACCAAAGCCCCAGACTAATGAGAAAAACCAAGGCTGCCAGCAGCATTTTTTGCTTTTTGAGCTGCCTCTGATTTATTCTCATTAATTTCACAACTACCACCAGGATGATTTCGCTACAAGCTTATTCTTTTTTTGATTGAATCAAGATATGCTGAAATCCCCACGAAGAAAACGAATGTTGGGGTCAAAAAAAAAGACTTGCCTGACCGACTGTTCGGTCATATTTTCGCGCCACGAACAAATCAGGAGGTAAAAAGCACCATGACTCCCCTACAAAAAGACCCCGCTAAAGCTGAAGCAATCATCCGGGCTGCAATTCAGATTTTTGCCCGCGACGGGCTCGAAAGAGGCAAAATAGCAGACATAGCCAAAGAGGCCGGTATCGGCAAAGGCACTGTTTATGAATACTTTAGCAGTAAAGATGAGATTTTCAACGCCATCGTAGACACCATTATGGGCGATTTACTCGACGCTTCTGAAAAGCTGTATTCCATGGATCTCAGTCCCTATGACAAACTACGCACCTTTATGCGCATGAATACGGAAATTATCTTCGAGATGGAAGATGCCATGCTCATCATGACCGAGATCTGGGCCCAGGGAGCCAGAGCCATAAAACGTGGAGAGCACGCCTCTACAGATCTTTTTGGTGGTTATGAGAAGCTAAAACGAATCATTAGCAATATTCTCAAGGCTGGTGTCATGGCTCACGAATTTCGCGAAATGAACATTGACGGTGTTTCAACCCTGGCCCTGGCCTTTATCGATGGCTTCGTCTGGCAATTCATGCTCAACAATGACAGAGCTGCTTTTGATCGCGCACTTATGGAAGGGATTCAAAGCTTTATGAAGGGGCTGGAACCATGATCCCAAGACTTCTCCTGGGCTTCTTACTCGCCACGTCTGCAGTAGTTGCCCAAACCCCAACAGCGACCGAAATTCTCAAGCAAATAACCGACATTATGTCACCAGAAAACGCTTATTCAAAAGGCAGTCAAACCATTATTACCAGCTCCGGTGAAGAAAGAACTTTTGAATTAGAATCCTGGACAGCCGAAAAAGGGGCGAGTACGCTTACCCGTTATACAGCACCGGCTGCCATTCGAGGACAGGCCTTTCTCACTCTTAATAGCGCTGATGATATCTGGTCTTATTTCCCCCGCACAAAACGGGTTCGCAAACTGGCGTCTCATGCAAAAAAGCAAAAGATGCAGGGTTCTGACTTCACTTATGAGGATATGGGCGGAGGAGACACTTTTCTAGAAAAATTCACGCCCGCTTTGCTCGGTGAAGAAGTCCTTAACGGTGAGCTTTCCTGGAAGCTGGAACTGATCGGTATCCCGGATAAAGAACCACCCTACCCCAAAATGATCATCTGGTCCCGGCAATCAGACATGTATCCTGTTGCCATAGATTACTATGATGAGTCCGGCTTCAATACCAAATCCCTCGTGCTGAGTGATATCAAACTTGTGGAAAACTTCCCCACAGCCATGAAAATGATCATGACTGATAATAAAGAACACTCCAGCACGACCATGGAAACACTTGAAATCACCTACTCGTGGAAACCTGAAGCCAACTTCTTTTCAGAAAGGACGCTTAAAAAATGAACAGACTGGTGCTGCTTCTTGTAGTGCCCTTCGCCCTGTGGGCACAACCAGAATTCTTTGGGTATTTTGAGTCTGAAATGGATATCCTGCAATTGGGGACAGAAAAATACAACTTTGGTTATAACAAATTCCGACTCGGTGTTGAGACCAGACCCAACGACAATGTCCTGATTGGCGCAAACATTAATGCTCAACAATACTGGGGGAAGACAAGCTGGAACCTTTTCGACTTTGTCCCGGGCTATACTGAAAATGGCTATACAATGAATTTTGTATTGCCCGATACCATCATGCTTGACAATATGTATATGAGGATCTCATTCCCATTGCTTGACCTGACCCTGGGTAGACAGCAAATCTCTCCCGGTGTGGGTTATGCCTGGAACCCAACAGATATATTCAATCACAAATCCCTCATGGATCCCAGTTATGAACAAACGGGGGTTGATGTCATTCGGCTATACATGCCCTTGGGTAATCGTTCTTCTTTTAATAGTATTATCCAGCCTTCAGATAATTTTGGCAGCAGCACCGTGCAATTCGCCCTCGGGGCTGGCTGGGGACGCTTCGACTTTGGAATGAATCTTACCAAACAGTTCGCTTCCAGCAACACGACTCCAATATTAGGAGATCCCTTTGTAGAAGAACGATTTCTCCTTGGTGGAAGCATGGTTGGCGAGGTTCTGGGCTGGGGTGTTTGGACTGAATTAGCATATAACAAACTGATCGCTACTGCTTTTCCCCCATGGTCCTCAATAGCTTATCCCGAGGTCCATAAACCATATAGCGAAATTCTCATTGGCTTAGACCATACTTTTGATAATTCTGTCTATCTGCTAGCTGAATTTCTCCACAATGAGCATGGCGTTGGGAAATTGTCGGATCTTACCGTCAATGATTACCTGGTGAACCTGGGCGGAAGTACACACAGCCTTATGCAAGATTATGGCTTCTTCTACCTGATGCTCCCTCCAATGGATTACATCACCCTAAGTGCGCTAGCGATTGCCAACTTTAATGATAACAGCGGAACCATTGCTCCGCAGTTCGACTGGAATGCATTTGAAAACACGAACATCTCCCTCCAGGCCAGCGGGTCCTGGGGTGCTTCTGATACAGAATTTGGACTCCAGGACTGGGGTCTCAGACTGCGACTATTAAGTAATTTTTAACGCTAATTAATGGGTAACCCAAAGAGCTAGCATTGCAGATCAGACACGAACAACTCCACGGCTCCACCCTACTGAAATTCGTGCCAAACCAAGACCTTTATGCAAGCCCAAATAAGCACAAGCTTTCGCTGAGAGAGGAACAGGAATGAGAGAACGATTGATCAAAAAACTGGCTGATCTGGCTGTAAATCATACAAAAAAAATGTTGTGGGTGATTGGGTTGATAACGCTCGTTTTATTGGGTCTATCTGGCCGAATGTCCATGACACCCAAGTGGTCAGACATGTTGCCTGCAGGCGACAAGCGCACTCTGGAGTTTGACCGTATTCTTGAAGAATTTCAATCGGCGTCCAGCATTGTCGTGGTCGCCCAGGGCGAGGAATCTGACATTAAAGCTTTTGCTGAAGATCTGGCGCCACGCTTGTTAGGCCCCCTGACCGTTCCAGAGAAAGAGATAGAACCTGCTGTTTATGTCCGTCGTGTCGACTATAAAACAGATCTGGATTTCATGAAGGAACATGGCTTTATGCTCATGAAGACAGACGCTTTGAAAAACCTGAAGGATGTATTCCAGAATCCAGGTTTATCCGGGTTGCTCACCAATATTAACAATTCATTTGAAAAAGAATATATCCAGCCGAATGAATCAATCTCCAGTCGAGAAGAGGAAGACGAAGCATTGGTCTTTCTCAATGGTATCGATGGTTGGTTGGGAGCGCTGGAGCAGACGCTTGCCACCGGTAGAATAGCCCCTGCCGATTCTTATGCCGCTGTTGACAAGCTTCTGCTCGGGGAGCCCTATTTCCTGTCTTATGATAGACATGCTCTTATACTCAATGTGATTCCCACCTTTAGCATGATGGATGTTTACCTCATGGTGGATGGCACTGACGCCGTACAGGGCATTGTAAATGAAGTTTTGAAAAACCACCCTCGAGTCACAGCTGGTCTCACTGGCTCTATTCCGCTTGGACGTGATGAGATGGTTTATGGAACTCAGGGCGTTGCCCTTTCTGGTATCATTTCTATTGTGCTTATCGGCTTGATTCTGTTCATGGCTTTCAAAATGTGGGTGGCTCCACTCCTCGCTCTTTCCAACCTGATGTTAGGTTTGATCTGGGCAGCTGGACTTGTAGCGATCGTCGTTCCAGTCTTAAATATTATGACGGCCATGTTCATGGTAATCCTTGTAGGTCTGGGTATTGATTTTTCAATCCATGTAATTTCAACCTTTACAGAAATGAGAGCAAGGGGTCTCGCTCTGGAGGCTGCAACTCTGGCTGGACTGGAAAAAAGCGGGAAAGGCGTCGCAACTGGAGCGATTACTACGGCGACAGCTTTTCTGGCCCTTATGGTCGGCGATTCCCGCGCCATGAGCGAAATGGGTCTGGTTACCGCAATTGGCTTAATGGCGGTCATGGTCACGACTTTTGTAGCTCTACCAACTTTTTTGGTCGTCCGCGAAAGAAGACTAGAGCGACGTCTTGCCAAAAAGGGACTCTCTCAAACAGTCAAAACTCAAGACCTTTCATTTAGCTCTTTAGGACATGTTGGACGTTTTATTCAGGATCGTCCAGGGTTAACGCTTGCTGCAGTATTAATCATCAGCATCCCCTTGATTTATTCTGCAAAACAAATCAGTTTTAACTATAACTATATGGATCTGGAGCCCGAGGGAATACCGAGTATCACTCTCCAGGATACAGTTCAGGATAAGTTTGATCTGAGCATGGATTTTGCCTATCTGGTGGCCGAGACAGTTGAGGAGGCTCGCGTCTTACAAAAACGAGCGAAGGATTTACCAACCGTAGCATCCGTCGAAGACATCTCCACCTACCTGCCCTCTGCTGAGCAACAGGAGCAGCGCTTGCCATTTATCACCGAGATCCGCGATCTCATGATGCAGGCAAGTGTCTCGCCACTCCAGGCTGAGGATCTTTCCAGAGTCCGCTCAGAAATAGAGCGCTTGGAGATGAACATTATGGAGTTTCAAACGATGGCCTTTTTGGGTGGCCAGGATAAGGTGCTCAAGCGTTGTACAAAAATTGTTGGTGACATGGAAAAAGAGCCAACAAATACCATCTTTTTGCGACTCTATGAGCTCCTGGAAAAAGGTGAAGCTCCAGTGCTGGAAAACATGAATACTTTTCAGGACAGCTATACTGACTATTTCAAATCAAGCGTACTCTCCATGGCAGGTACAAGCCCCATCACCCTGGAGTCCCTGCCAGAATCAATTGTGGATCGCTATGCCAACAAGGATAGAACCTTATTTTTGACCACAGTCCTGCCTTCGGGGAGTATCTGGCAAGACTTCAAATTTCTGGATGCGTTTACCGATGATCTGGAAACCATTAGCGAGCGGACTACTGGGATGCCGCCCATCTTTAAAGCGCTCATGGATATCATCGGTCGTGATGGTCGCAACGCCATGATGCTAACATTGGTTTTAGTGTTTGTCATTCTGCTGATTGATTTTAGACATATTGGTTTTGCCTTTATGGCCATGCTCCCACTGGCTGTCGGGGTGGTTTGGATGGTCGGCCTGATGAATGCCCTTGGTTTGCAGATGGACGTTATCAATGTCATGGCCCTGCCTTTGATTCTGGGTATAGGTATAGATGATGGTGTTCATGTCGTTCATCGTTGGCGTCTGGAGGGTCCGCGATCTGCCTTCACTGTATTTTCCAGTACGGGTAAAGCTGTTCTGCTAACCTCTCTGACCACAATGCTGGCCTTTGGATCAATGATGTTTTCAGCATATCGGGGATATGCTAGCCTGTCTTATGCCTTAATTCTTGGTGTAGGTGCCTGCTTTTTTACAACCCTCATTATTCTGCCTGCCCTCATGGGGTTGGTTGACAGAAAGACCGCTAAATAATTCTTTTTCTTCCTGCTCCGCGATTCTGATCTTCAGGTCAGGATCGCGGAGTTTGCTTTCCTCCACGATAGATTACAACTCTAGGTTTCGCTGGCTGTGGTACCTGCCCGACTGAACAATAAATCCTTCATCAAATAGGGTAAATATACCAGCCAGAAAGCAATATAGGCTAAGACCACAAAAAAGGGTATGTGCAAGGGAGGGGCGGGAAGAAAATCCATGAGGGAACCGACAACAGGTGGAAAACGAAGATAAAAATAGTTGGCCCCGCCACCGATCATATAATTCAATGGAAAGATTACCAGCATCACATAGAGGGACACTTTTAACACCCTCCAAATATCTGGAGCGTTGGGTCTCAACCCCTCAACAACAGTGAAATACAGGGCTCCAAGAAGCAAAAGACCATGAGTAATCATATACATTATATAGTTTGGATCAGGCCAGCCATAGATCAGGTCAGGGGTTATCAGGGCCATAGAGGCGCCAGCAAAGGTCCAAAAATAGAGAACAGGAATTAAGAACCCGCGCTTTCCGGTTAACAGACAATACATAATGAGAATATGCCCAAGCTGGCACATGTGTAGCGGCAGCCAGATCTGCCAGGCTTCGCCAAGTCCCAGAGGACCATAGAGGTGCTTAACAAAAAAATAAACAAGCATGACCCAGCCCAATCCTGAAGCAAAATGATGATTGAGCTTTTTATTGTTCATTTGTCTAAGAATTAGCGGCGGCCCTATAGCCACAACCAGAATTACAATGAGTGCAACAATATGATCATATTCAAACAACCCAAATGTATTTGCCATTTAAGCGCCCCTGGTAACATTTGATTTTGTGAATTATTAGCAATAGAATATAGACGATTCAGAAAAACATAAAAGAGGCAGCAAAAAAAATAGGCATACCGCCAAGACTAACACCTTATTTAATTGAGAAAGCCCCTGTTGATTATATTTTGTTGGCGCGTATAGAAAAAATGAATCAAAAAAGGATAATTATTATATGTCACAACAATGGAACACCCCACCAGAATTACAGATTGACCCAACAAAAACCTACTCAGCTGAAATTGTGACCAACAAGGGATCGATGCTCGTCGACTTATCAGCTCAGCATGCTCCTAAAACGGTAAACAATTTTGTTTTCCTGGCCAGAGAAGGTTATTACGATGGTGTCGCTTTTCACCGTGTAATCTCAAATTTTATGGTTCAAGGGGGAGACCCAACAGGTTCAGGAATGGGCGGACCTGGATATCAGTTTGAGGACGAGTTCACAAACAACCCTTTGCGGCACGTTGATAATGTCCTCTCAATGGCAAACGCCGGACCGGGCACAAACGGCAGTCAATTTTTCATCACCCATGCCTCTCAACCCCACCTTGATGGTCGCCACACTGTATTTGGAACCCTCAGATCCGGGCAGGATGTATTAAACAGCATTCAGCAGGGTGATGTTATGAAGAAAGTAATAATTACAGAAGTTTAAAGCTGGATTGTCCCGGCGGGGATTCACTCCCCGCCGGGCTATTTTCAATTTTCAGGGATCCTGTTTAGGATTCGTAATGGTTGATGGCACGGAAGCCCCATTTTAAGGGTAACCAGGTGTACAGAACTGTTAGGACCATCACAAAACCAACAATAACGCCAATAAAGAGACCCGATCCATTTCCCTGGTACAGATTGATTACCAGGATAAGCGCCGTCACCGAGAGCCCAACATAAATAAGGCTGAGGACAACGGTAATAATACCACCGTATCCACTGCTGATTTTCATTGGGTTTGCCTCGTCGAACTGAGCGTAGACCGCCCCTAATCCAAGCGACAGGCTTATCAAAGCCAGACTGGTCATCAGCAAAAAAACGCTGGCCAAAATGGATATCTCCATCTGTTGCCCCAGGAAAAAGTTTGAAATCAGGGCCACCACTTCTGTTAGCGTGAAGAGGACAAAAAAGGCAAACCAGAACTTTTCCAGGAAGACCCGCTTCATGGAAAAGGGCGCCATTTGAAGCATCCAGAGGCTGCGACCTTCCATGCTGATCATGGGATAAACAAAACGGGCTGTAAGCGCCGCCAAAATGAAACCGGTAAAACCAAAGTTGAAGATATAGATCGCTGTCTGCCAGAAAGCCGCCATATCTTCAAAATGCAACTGCCCGCGGGATAGATTGATTAAATACACAGCAATAAAGAACCCCATGAGCAGGAACTGAACCCACTGCTGAGGCGTGCGCAGAAACTGAACCATATCTTTTGAGATTAACGCCTTAGTCGACGTTCGTATACCTGGCCACTTGAACATAAAGACCCTGCTCATTGACTTCTGGCTGGTTTTTTGACCCTGGCCTTCCATGATCTGATAGGTCCGAAAATAAGCTTTCCCGGCTATCCAGCTGACAACTTCCCAGCCCATGGCTGCTGTAGTGAGAAAGAGGGCAGAAAAGAAAAGGCGTTCTGTCCAGTCCAAAATATCGCTCCCCATAAATAAACGACTCAACCAATAGCTTGGGATAAAAGGGAAGGGTGTGTTTGATAAGTTTGATAAATACCTGCCGAGTGCGCGGAAATTACCCAGGCCTCCACTCAACATCGTGTCCTGTTGACTGATGGTGAAATAAAGATAAAAGAGACCTGAAAAAGTCAGACCCAGCAAAATAAAAACGGTCCGCATTTTGAAGAATTTTGAAAGATAGACCAACAGCATTAGCAAGAGACCAGCCGACACCGTTGCAATAAACAGGAAGGGTAAAATTCCACTCAGGAAAACCACTACATATTGTATGGCTGTCAAACCCTGTATTGCCCCATATCCCAGAGTCAGGGGAATTCCCAGAATCAGGATCGCCCAGGAACTATAAACCAGGTTCTCTATAAATTTAATTCTGAAGATCTGAATGTTGTCCACCGGCAGAGTCAAAAGAAAGGCGACTTCTGGAGATCGGTAAAAGGTTGAGAATCCCGTAACAAGATTTGAGAGAACGAGCAAATAAAAAATGATTGACCACCCAAGATAAAAGAGGCGATCCAAAAACACCTCACCCAGCTCACCCTGACGGAGCAGAAAGTTTCCCCCAGAAAGGAATAAGCGGTAGCCGCCATAAACCAGGCCGAAGACGATTAAGCTGGAGACAACGATTTGAAGTCGTTTTTGTTTGAAGGCAACAGCGAGAAAGCCCTTTAGACTTTGTCGCTTTACGCGGAATAAAAGTTGTGCCTGCTGAGTAACTATTTTTCTGTCTCCTGTACGTGCTTCTGTTTGATTTACTTATTGCAAGTGGGGTGAAAATCAGCTGTCCGGATTATTCTCCGTCGAACTGTTCTACATCATCCACAATTTTAAGAAAACGCTCTTCCAGGTTTTCCTTTTCACCTGAAACAGCCTGAAACGAATCTACAGTCCCCAGGCCAAGCAACTTACCTCTGTTGATAATGGCAATTCGATCCGACAATTCTTCGGCTACATTTAGATTATGGGTGGAAATAAAGACCGTAATTCCGCTTTGGCTTCGCTCTTTGAGCATATCCTTAATAATTCTTGCTGTTTTCGGATCTAAACCCACCATGGGCTCATCAATAATTAGAATTTCAGGTAAGTGTAAAAATGCTGAAGCAAAGGCCAGTCGCTGTTTCATACCCTGGGAATACCCCGATATGCGATCCCCGAGCCATTCACGCATAAACAGGCGCTCGCTAAGCATGTCTTGTTCATGCTCAATTTTTTTGGTATCCATTGAATAGAGCTGACCGACCATCATGAGCAACTCGAGGCCTGTAAGATGTTGATAAAGAAACGCGGCGTCGGGGACGTAACCAATAATTGATTTAGCTTTTTGGGGTTCCTTCTCTACATCAAAGCCACCCATTGTGACTTTTCCGCTGGAGGGTGTCATCAAACCCACCATCATCTTGATCGTCGTCGTTTTTCCGGCTCCATTAGGACCGAGAAAACTAAAGAGCTCCCCCTTTTCGATATGGAGCGACAGGTCATTTACCGCCAGCGTCGTGGCAAACTGTTTGGAGAGTTGTTCAATTTTTATCATTTCGTCTTCATTCTTTTTTACTGGTCCGGGTTGCTTTAGCTATGGAGCATCCAGACGTTGGGCTCAATATATTCACCACAATTTTTGTCAACCTCAATACTAATAGCCGATAGAGCGCCGGGGATGACATAGCTCCCACTGCTTTGAAAGCTCATCCCAGTCCATTCTTGCCACTTTTCAATCGGTGCTGAAATTAGCGTCGACTCGTGACAAATATTAAGAATTCGAGCTCCTAATCGTTCATGTACCCGGAGCCACGGATCAAACAACCCAATCTTGCTCGACCATTTAATATATAAATCCATGGGAATTAAAGGATAATCACTTTTTTTGTTCGGCCGCACAGGAGCAATTAACTGTTCCAATCCAAAATGGTGACCAATTTCAAGCATGCATTGAATCATGAGGGTGCTTACCTGTCTGCCCCTGAACGCTTGTAATATCTGGATGCTCAGTGCACACAAAAGATTGGGGGCTTTGTCTGTTTCCCACAGCGATCCATTTTTGTGATTTTTCGTCAATTAGTGCGAACTGGAAATCCTTGTGCTGTCTGTTTAAGTCCGACCAATATTTGTTTGCAATGCTGTCATTTAGCATAAAGGCCGGCCAGGAAGGAAGCGTCACGTCGTTGGCTTTATCCAGAAAATTACCCACCTCCATGGCTCTGATGAACTGAAGATTCCTGTTCCTCAATTCCAATTGAAGCGTATGCGAAAGCTGAAAAGTTAATGACATTGTTTGTAATTGAGCTGAGAGAATTAGTCTTTTTTGGTGCGGGCTTTTACTGTGGACTCCCTGAAGACGCGTATCTTATTGTCTTCTTCCAGAATGTGGATAATAACCCAATCGTTGACCAGCGTTCTAAAATTGTTCAACAATTCGCCCATGTGGTGGGAGCTTGTAAGGCAATGGTTCATTTCTCTAATAATGAGATCATGCTTTTGATGGTGGGCATCAAACTCAGGATATTCCCACTGCTGCATTAATACTTCCTCCCGTGAAAAATGATCTTGGACATAATCGTATAGCTCTCGAATCGCTTGTTTGAGTTCTTCTGCATCCCGTTTGGGTCGGTTCAGTTTCAAGACACGGTTGGCAATGGACAAGAGTTCTTTATGGTCTGAATCAATCTGACCCTTATCTATTTGCATTTTCTTTGTCCACTCAAAAGTCATATTACTCTCCCTGGAGTTATCTCTTAAGATAAACCCCTGTCATCGGTTTATCCAATACCTGCAAGATTTGAATATTCGGCGCCATTTTCCAAATTAATGAGCCTAATTCCTGTAAGGCGCACCACTGTGACTAGCTTGGGGCACTAATCTTTTTTTAGAAAGGCCTTAACCTTAGCATCCATAAACCGCTGAAGCTTTTTGTCTTCATTCATGATATGATCGATGACCCACTTACTGACAAGTTTGCGGAAGTTGACAAGAATCTCGTCCATGTTTTGCGCGTTAGCGAGGAAAAGATTCATGGCTTGAATAATGTTTTCGTGTTTTGTATGGTGACTTTTAATGTCTGGATATTCCAGTTTTTGCATCAAGTCCTCTTCGCGGGCAAAATGATATTTTACATATTCGTATAGGTCCTGAATAAGCTGCTTTAGCTCATCAGCTCTCTTGCTGGATTGCTCAAGCGTAAGAACTTTGTTAGCAATAGAAATCAGCTTTTTATGATCAGCATCAATCTGACCATCATCAATTCGCATCTCTTTCGTCCACTTAAAGGTCATGTTTTGCTCCTGAATCTACCTTTTAAGATAAACTGCTATCCCTGGTTTATCCTATTCCTGCGAGATTTGAATATTCGGAGTATTTTTCCAAAATAATCAACCTGATTCCGGCATGCTGGCCTTTGCGCAGGTGGGGATCCTGGCTGGCCAGTGAGAAGGCTGCCTGTCGCGCTTCCTTCAAAATAACACTATCAAAAAGTATGTTTGCTATTTTTAGTGCCGGGAGACCCGACTGCCTGGTTCCAAAAATATCTCCAGCACCGCGCAGGCGCAAATCTTCTTCCGCGATCTTAAATCCATCCAATGTTTCGATCATTATATTGAGTCTGTCCAGTGAATCTGGACTTATTTTTCTGTGTACGAGAACACAAACCCCGCGGTGTTCACCACGACCAATTCGTCCACGAAGCTGGTGTAGCTGAGCCAATCCAAAGCGTTCTGCGTTTTCAATAAGCATCACTGTCGCATTAGGAATATCAATGCCAACTTCAATCACTGTGGTGCTCACCAGTAACTGAATTTCATTTTTTGAAAATGACTGCATAATGCCGTCTTTTTCTTCTGAACTCATACGGCCATGGAGCAAGGCAACCTTAAACTCAGCATAATAGGTGCTGAGTTTTTCGAAACCCAGGGTGGCTGCTTCAAGATCAATTTTTTCTGATTCTTCAATCAAGGGGTAAACAACAAATGCCTGACGACCTGCTTTCAGCTCATCACGAATAAACTCATGAACTTTGGGCAGGGTATGAATATCAACTTTGCGGGTGATTATTTTTTGTCGACCTGCCGGCAATTCATCCAATACAGAGATAGATAAATCACCAAAGAGGGTCATGGAAAGGGTTCTGGGGATGGGTGTTGCTGTCATGACCAACACATCAGCTTCGGCAGCCTTTTCCAGTAATTCTCCCCGTTGGAGTACCCCAAATCGATGCTGTTCATCAATAACCACAAGTTGCAGGTTTTTGAAGTGAACCTTGCCCTGAATCAAGGCGTGAGTTCCAATTGCTAAATGGTAATAACCTTCTTTGAGTGCTTTTCGTAAATCCCTTTTCTGGGCTACAGTTTGTGAACCGGTGAGTAGAACGACTCGGATGGGGGTTCCTTCAAAAAACTTGATTGCATTTTTAAAGTGCTGCTCCGCCAGAATTTCCGTCGGCGCCATGATTGCTGACTGGTAGCCGTTTCCAGCAGCGATTGCAGCTGCCAGGAGACTGATGACTGTTTTTCCAGATCCAACATCACCTTGGAGGAGTCTGTTCATGGGGTGGGCACTTTTTAGATCTTCCCAGATTTCATTCATCACCCGTTTCTGGGCACTGGTGAGTTCATAGGGCAATTTTTTGTATTGAGATTCCAGGTAGTCACCCAATGTTTTGAATCGATTCTGCTTGATTTTTTCCGTCATGCTATGACGACGAACAGCCAGAAGCAACTGCATGAAAAAGAATTCATTAAACTTTAGCCTGTGCTGAGCTCGCTTTAAGGATTCCATGTCTTCAGGAAAATGAATATCCCGGATGGCCCGCCCCATTCCCAGCAGCTTGTATTCCGCCAACATCTCGCTTGAAAGAAACTCTTCCAGTCTCTGTTCAATGCCTTCCATCAGGGGGCGCAACAGTCGCCTGAAGCCACGACTGTCCAGGCCAGACGACTGAAGTTTTTGTCCAGAGGGGTAGAGAGGGACAATGATTCCTGTGTTTATTGGGTTGGTGCCTTCTTCCGAAAGAATGTCAAAATCGGGATGAACCATCTGGAAACCACCATAGAAATCGACCTTGCCACTGACGGCAACAACATCGCCTTTTTTGAAACGATTTTGGATCCATTTAGCCCCATTAAACCAGCGACATTTCAGAAAGCCACGTTCATCGGCCACGACCATTTCGAAATAGGAACGCTTGCGACCACGCCTCATTTGGGATCCAGTAACTTTCCCCACTATCGTTGCAGTAACATCTTTTCGGAGGTCGCTTGTATAAGTAACCGTTGACCTGTCCAGATAGCGTCGGGGGTAATGTTCCAGTAAGTCGGCCTGTGTGAAAATACCGATTTCAGCCAATGCTTCAGCTTTACGGGAGCCAACTCCTTTGAGCGAACTGATCTGTGTGTCAAGCTTCATGTAAAATCAATTTAAGATTGGGGTTGAAATTGGAAACCACAGATTTCACGGATCACACGGATTATTAAAAGTACCAATCAAACCAATTTTGTGAATGACACAGACTGTCTTTATGTCATTCTGAACGCAGTGAAGAATCTCCACCATGGGTCGTGATCACTTATTAATTCACGATTGGGGATCAATATTCGCCGTATTCAGCATGGCGTAAGCCTTATTCGACTGCACCGTCCAATATTTTTGTTTCTTTAGTGACTTCGGTTTGAATGATGTTTGACTCGAGAACGGGCACTTTTTTTCTCACTGGATAACGTATGATTGTATAATACTTATCGGGATTTCCCGGTCCAAACATGCCTGGACCTTTCAAATATTCTTCTTCGTGGGGGCCTGAGATTTCATAGCCTTCCGCCTCGATAAGCTTATGAAGTTTCTCAACCGTAGCCGGCTCAGAAGCATAGGAGCCAATATGGAGAATTTCAGCCGTCATCCCATATTTCCAGGTTTCCAACTTAAGTTTTGGATATTCCATCTGCACTTTTTCAGGGATTTCCATCACAGAATCATTCACCGGCATGGCATAGATACCCAGCCATTCATCCTTGGGTGTTTCCAGGGGTTTGGGCCAGCGCGCCCGCGGAACAGCCATGTCCATCTTATGGTCCTTCTTCAATTTGAAAAAGGTCGAGAACAGAGCTCCAAAAGCTTCTCCTCCAACTTCATTGGGGTTGCCAACAACTTCATATACCAGCAATTTCTGGGGTGCTTTATCAATAATTTGTGGTTCAAGCAGGTATTCATACTGCTTGACATCTTTTCCGCATCCAAGCAAAAGCATACCGAGCAGAGGCATTAGGTGTCTGGTCTTCATTTTGTCTCCCTCTCTTGCGTTTTTATGGATTGACTACCTGTCAATTATCCGCACCTTTCCTGTTCATTCCTTTTTGGTGCTAATTCCTACTTCCCCCGATTGCTGGACTCTTTGTTTTTGACATAGATAAGCTTAAAACGTCCTTTGGGGCTTTCCCGTTGATCAATCTCGAATTTCTGGATGGATTTGATTAAGGGTGTCAATTTCTGAAACCCGTAATTTCTGGAATCAAAATTGGGTTGCTTTTTTTGGAGAAGATTACCCACGTCACCTAAAAATGCCCAGCCGTCATCATCAGCCAGGTCAGAAACCGTTGCGGCAATCAGCTTAATGACTTGGGGGGTAACCTTGTCAATGTCCTTGGTTTGCCGAGGCTTGCTCTCAGTAACTTCGGTTTCATTTTCTTCGGCCTGGTTCTTTAGGATCTCAATATAGATGAATCGGTCACAGGCAACGATGAAGGGGTGGGGCGTTTTCTTCTCGCCTATACCGATCACATTCATCCCCGCTTCTCGGAGCCGGGTGGCCAGCCGAGTGAAATCACTGTCGCTGGAAACCAGGCAAAAGCCATCTACTTTTTCAGAATAGAGAATATCCATGGCATCAATAATCATGGCGGAATCGGTTGCGTTTTTTCCCGTGGTGTAGCCATACTGCTGTATGGGCGTGATTGCATTTTCCAAAAGCACATTCTTCCAGCGGGAAAGATTGGGCTTGGTCCAGTCTCCATAAATGCGTTTAATGGTCGGATTGCCGTACTTGGCGACCTCTTCCATCATCTCTTTTATATATGCAGACGGAATATTGTCACCATCAATGAGCACTGCGATTCTTAGGTCCATAATTCTCATGCCTTCTTTTTCATTCAAAATAGACTTTTCCTTTTATTAAAGGTTAGCTAATAATGCCCTATTGTAACCTGACACCTGCATATCCAGAAGTCTCAATTGATCTCGCCATGTATCAGAAAGAAGGTATAGACAATAAAACCTGCAAGCAGAATCGCTGCTTCCCAGCGATCCAGTTTTTGTTTTTCACCAGTGAGCAAGGCCACGAACAGAAAAACGGTGCCAAGACTGAGCACCAGCATCTCACGGTTAAAAACAGCATTATAGGCAACTGGATGCAGTAGGGAACTGACCCCCAGAATTAAAAGGATGTTAAAGATGTTAGAGCCAATGATATTCCCCACAGCGATATCACTGTTTTTTTTCAGAGCGGCCACTACCGATGTGGCCAACTCTGGAAGCGAAGTTCCTGCCGCAACAATTGTAAGTCCGATGATCTTTTCGCTAACCCCCAGCACTTGTGCCAGGTTAACGGCACTGGACACCACCAGATTTCCTCCGAAGCCAAGAGCGACAAGTCCGCCAATTATGCTGAACCCCAAAACGCGGCCGGCCATCAAGATTGGCTGTTTTTCTTTTTCTCCAATATCCTGCTTCAATTGCCTGAATACATAGACCATAAAAAGGGCAAAAATGAGCAGAAGTATCAATCCATCCAGCCTGGACAGACCCGGGTCATTCTGAAAAACATTACTATTCGCAAGCACCATAAGCAACAAAACCGCGAAGAGTGAGAGGGGAATCTCCTTCCAGACGGTGGTTGACTGAACCACCAGGGGGCTGATGATACCAGCCAGCCCTAAAATCAGGAGTAAATTGAAAATATTACTGCCAAGAATGTTGCCGAAGACCAGATCCTGGTGACCATTGAGGGATGAATATATATTTACTATCAGCTCGGGAGCCGAGGTTCCAAATGCAACAATGGTAAGCCCGATAGTGAGATCAGAAATGCCATATTTTCCAGCAAAAGCAGAAGCGCCTGTTACCAGCCAATCGGCTCCCTTGACCAGCAATATCAACCCAAGGATTAGCCAGAATATGGTTCCGAACATGCCTTCACCTCCCTTTTGTATTTATCCCATGCCGATCCGCTTTAAGCGGGTGCCTTGGATGGACATCAAGCCGTTTTGTTTCATCTGTACGCAACGCAGATCCTTATGAACTCAGTCACTCATGATATACTGATCTTTCTGTGAAAAGACATGCTGTTCCCAAACACGACTGAACCTCATCGTATTCACTGCCGGCTTTTTAATCATCATGAGGCATAGTCGCTGCTGACGCCGATTGCTGCTGGGCTTCGAATAAAGTTGAAGGGCAAATTTCGAAAAATCCCGCACCATAAAATCAAAGATCTGATCCAGAAGATCATCTTCAATCTGATATATCCTGGCATTTTCAATGATGAGTTGACCATATACAACCAGGGTAAACAATTCCCCAACTGCCATCAGGAAGTCCACATCCTTTTGCTGTTTCGGTGTTGGCCTTGACAGCAGAAGCAATATTTTCAGCAAACGGATTTGCTTTCTGAAAACCTTCACATTTGGGATATCTATACTGGAATAAACAGCTTTATAGTCATGAAATTGTATCTTTCCCAGACCCCGGGCAGGTCCCTGTTTAAACAAAAAGTCATCGTTCACCGTGTCTTTTCTGCGTTCAAGTTCGTTGTAATCGGCCGGTTTGAAGAAATAATTTGCCATAAATTTGAGGATAAGGGCGATGTTCACATGAACGGTTCCTTCAAGCTTGGGAAGCGCCCGGATATCTCTGGTGACCATATCAAAAAAAGTGTCTTTTTCAAAGCCCTTGGCCGCAATCACATCCCAGAGCAGGTCAATTACAGCCTCTCCCTGGGTGGTTACTTTCATTTTCACAACTGGATTATACAGCAAGTATCGCTTGTCTTCAAGTGAAGCTGCACGCATGTAGTCAGCAGCCCTTAAAGCCACCAGTTTCATGGCTACCAGGCGACTGTAGGCATCTACAAACATATGCTTGACGTGGGGGAAATCAGTCACATGCATGCCGTACAGCTGGCGATGTGAGGCATGGTTTATGGCTTCATAAAAGGCGTGGGTGCTCATGCCGATGGACGCCCAGCCCAGATTGTATTTCCCAATATTGACTGTGTTTAAGACAGCGTTCCAGGCAGCTTCCCCCTTTTCAAGGATATCCTCCTCGCTGACGGGATAGTCGCTCAGGGTGTATTCGGCGACATAACTCTGGCTGTTCACCACATTTTTAACGCAGGTGTATTGTTTATGGAGATAATTCGCACTGAATACGACATAATCACCGGTGTCGGACATTTTACCAAAAGTAGACACCATTTTAGCTGTGTTGCCGTTCCCTATATAATATTTTGACCCGTTGGCTCGATAACTCCCATCATCCAGTGGCGTCAGTGTCATTTCTGTGGAATAAATATCAGCCCCATGATTTTTTTCAGACAGACCAAATGCAAAGACTTCCCCTTCCTGAAGCAGGGTGGCTGCTTGCTGTTTCAGTGTTTCATTGTCGGACATCCAGATCGGTCCCAATCCCAGGATTGAGACCTGCCAGGTATACCAATAAGCCAGACCGTAAAAACCCAGAATTTCGTTATAATGTGCAATCCTCCAGGTATCCCAGCGACAATTCTCATCACCATATCCAGCTGGAGTGAGCAAGGTTGAAAATATCTGTTCCTTCTTTACGAATTCCAAAAAATCAGCATACCATATCCGTTGCCGATCGTCGTCTTTGACCTTTTGGAGACCCTTCTTTTCAAAAAAGTCGATGGTCTTCTCAATAATTTCCTGAAAGCGTTTATCGTCATGTTTGAGTGCGTAGTTTGTTGGATTCAACAGCATGGAGCCCCCCTCCCGAAAGAGTCTATTTCAATCCTTCAAGGCACCTGGTGTGCCTTGCCAACGAGAGCGGAAGATAATGCTGACCATCTGGGTGAAACACTTTTTTTGGGTTACTTGCGATCTAAAAAAACAGCCTGATCTCCATGGTGACCTCTGTTTTTCCTGCTTTTAGTCGACAAAAAAGCCACCCTGAAGGATGGCTCTTTGGAAAAGGTCTGTAAATCTGTGCTTATTTTGTCACAACATCAAAGGTGATGGTAAATTCATCATGGATGGTCTTGTCACCGAGATTTTCAAAGAATTTTTCTGACCTGTAGCGGATATCATATTTGGTCCGGTCCACGACGATGGTCCCTTGAGCGCGAGATCCTGAAGCTTTCAGATCAACCAGAGCATCAAATTCCAGGACATGGCTGATACCCTTGATGGTCAGGTCACCCTTGAAATGATACAACGGACCTTTTTTTTCTGTCGTTTTGATGAGACTGGGGGAAGAAAACTCAAAAACAGCCGTGGGGTATTTCTCCACACTGAAAAAATCATCGTTTTTCAGATGGTTCAAAAGTTTTGTGTTCCATTTTTCTTCTTTGATGTCAAGGACCTGGATGCTGGTCATGTCTAAAACAAAACGACCGCCTGTCAGCATTCCCGCTTCCATCGTTATGGATCCTTCTTTAAGGTTCACGCGACCACTGTGTTGACCCGTAACCTTGGTGGCCACCCACTCAACCGTGCTTTTATTCAAATCAATGGGGGGGGCGGCAATAACGTTTTGTATCATCAAGACGAACATCAAGAAAGTAAGAATGATATTCGCGCCTTTGTTTTTTCTCATAGTGTATTGTTTCCGTAAAGGGTTATCCAGGCGAGGATTAAAATCCTCGCCTGGGAAATCAAGTTTATTCTTTTTCAAGGGCTTTAAAATCGGCCAGAATTTCAGCGCCATGTCCGGTTACAGTGACGTTTTCATAGATTTTTTGCAGAATGCCTTTTTCATCAATCAAAAAAGTCTTCCTGGATGGGGCAAACAGGCCTTTGGTACCATAAGCCACTGAAATGGCTTTATCCATATCGCTTAGAAGTGTGAAGGGCAGCTCGTATTTTTCTGCGAACTTTTTATGGCTCTGCATGTCATCATAGCTGATGCCAAAGACTTTGATGCCATTTTTTTCAAACAAATTATAATCATCCCGGATGGAACAAGCCTCCTTGGTACAACCGGGCGTGTCGTCCTTGGGGTAAAAATAGACCACCACCTGTTGTCCCTTGTAGGCAGAGAGTGTATGTTTAACGCCGTCCTGATCTGTCAGGGTGAAGTCCGGTGCTTCCATTCCCGGAGACAACAGACCTTCAGCCCCCAGAGCCATTCCAAAAAACATTAACCCGGCGATTAGTATTTCAGTCATTTTATTCACTTTCCTTTATTTTTCTTGATCATCTTTTGTTTGAGTGGGATTATTATGACACGTTACGTCATATATTCATTTCCGATGAAATAGTTCCTTATTCGGACATGATTCCGATGCCCACTACACCGATCCCATTATGAGCTCCCACCACTGGAGATATCTCCTGAATATATGCTGGTGGTTTTCCCAGCTCTTTTTCAAGGTCTGCAGCATAGATTTTTGCTCGATCCAGAGCCTGGGCATGGACGATGGCGTAATTCCAGACATCACCCTCGGTTGCGTAAGCAGTCACCAATTTTTTGATCTTTTCCATGTTTCCCTGACGACTGAACGATTTTCCAAAGGCAACACCTTTCCCCTCTGCATCTAGAGAGATAATCGGCTTTAGATTCAGCAGCTTTGCCACCAGACCTTTCATGGGGCTCACCCGACCCCCACGAACCATGTATTTCAAGGTTGCAACATCCACAAAAACCCTGGTTTTTTTTACATATTCCTCGGCCAGTTTTTTGATTTCATCGAGGCTTTTTCCCGCCTCAATCGCCAGTGCCAGGCGATATACTATCAGCCCTTGAGAGACTGATAATTGTTTTGAGTCAATTGCCACAATCCTATCCCCTGCATATGTGTTGATCGCCTGAAGGGCCAGATTGTAAATACCACTCAACTGGCTGGAGATGTGAACACTCACGACAGCATCATAATGGGTTCTTAGAAAGGCAAGCTGATTACTCACCATGGCTGGGCTGGGCTGGGCAGTAGAAGGATGCACGGGGGCGTGCTCCAGCAGGCTATAAAATTTTTCAGGCGTAATCGTCACTTTATCGAGATAACTGTTGTCGCCAAAATTCACGGTAAAGGGGATAATGTTTATCTGGTGTTTTTCAATAAGCTCTGCTGGCAGATCACAGGCTGAGTCTGTAACCAGCGCGATGGCGTGTTTGCGCTTGTGACTCACCTCAAATTGACGCAGCATATCCTCAGCCTTCATGCTGGCCAAGTCTCCTTTGTCCCGCAGCCAGTCAAACAGCTCTGCGGGAGTATTGGTATGGACGTGGAGTCTCAGTCGCTGGGGAGACCCGGCAACAACCACTGAATCCCCAAAGCTTTCCGCCTTGCGCTTCACCTCAACAAAGTCAATCTGACTATGGGTGAGCAAAGCCTCGGTACAATAACGATAGGGGATGTTATCATCGCCTTCAAAATGGTGAATTTCTGCCTGTTCCTCAGGTTGTTCGAAGCTGGGAATATCTCTCAAATTGCCACTTTTTATAAAGTCGATTACACCCTTAAGAAAATCTACAAAACCTTTTGCCCCAGAGTCCACCACGCCCGCCTTGGCCAAAACCTCCAATTGTTTGGGCGTGTTGCGCAGCGCCTCTTCCGCAACCTCATAGGATTTATTCAGAAGAATTGCAAAATCGTCTGTGGTTGCCACGATTTTTTCCATTGAATTTGACCAGGCTTTCATGACGGTCAGGATGGTTCCCTCTACCGGATGGATCAAAGAGTCATAAACATGTTCCACACTCTCTTTGGCCGCTTGAACGAATTTTTGGGCTGTGGCAAACTTTTCATGTTCCAGAGGCTTTGAAAGCCCATAAAGAAATTGGGCAAAAATTATTCCCGAGTTCCCCCGGCTTCCCGTGAGAGCCGCTTCTGCTGCTCCAGAAATCACCCGCCCCAGGGAAGCATCTCGGTTTAGTTCAGCTGCGACAGCCTGCACCGTTGAAGCCAGGTTGGTTCCGGTGTCGGCATCTGGAACGGGAAAGACATTGATCTTGTTTAAATAGGCGCGGTCGTTAATAACCGCCTGTGCTCCGGCGATAAAGGCTGCCCGAAAGCGATACCCATCCAGATATTTAACGCCCTGAGTTAAGACTGCTTCACTCATCAAGAACTCCTTCGCTTGCCTGTTTTTTTGATATTTTACCAGATTTGCGGAACTTTATGAATCTCACTGATAGCATAGCCTTGTTGTTCCACTCTTCCTAAAATATTCTGATAAACCGAGTCCGAAAGACTGGGCTCCCTGGCCATAATCCATAGGTATTTCCGATTCGGAACCCCGATCACCGTATAATTATAATCTTCTGCCAGATCCAGAATCAGATAACCCAACCTCAGCGGCCATAAAGGCTGGACCCTCCATTCAGCATTTGATTCCTGGTCGTATATAAACCCTTTCTGGGTCATTCTTTTTGCTTTTCCGTCGGGCTTATCCTGATTATAAGTGAAGGTGACGTCAACATAACCCTTAGCGTTCCAGGTATAATTTTCTACGGCATTCACAGCCCTTTTTTCGAACATGGTGGGAATACTGGCGATGACGTACCAGTCACCCATAAACTTTTTCAGATCAACCTGGTCTACCAGTTTCTGACCATGGTCTGCTCCTGAACCTTTTCCCATACCAACAACTCCTACTATTAAAGTCATCAACCCTAGTGCCTTAATTGCCCGTTTCATTTTTTCTTCCCTGGCAAAAAGGCGTTTGTGTTTTGAATATATGCTGCATAATCCGGTTTGGTTTTTAATAGCAGCTCATCCAGCATTTTTACACCTGACACCTTAATCAAAAGCCAGGTCATTATCAGCGGACTCATAAGAATCCAGACGGTGTTTATCTCTACGGCAATCAGCGCAAAACCCCACCAAAGCAACGCTTCTCCAAAATAATTGGGGTGCCTGGTGAGCCCCCACAAACCCGTATTGAGGACCTTGCCTTTGTTCGCTTTATTCTTTTTAAAAGCGCGCAACTGCCAATCTCCCACGGATTCAAAAAGAAATCCAACCACAAACAGTAACATTCCAAGATAGTCAACCAAGACTAAATCAGCTTTGTCCTGCAAGCCCGTAAGCAGGGGAATGGAGACCAGCCACATCACCACGCCCTGGAGGACAAAAACGCGAAAATAACTCAACCACCACCACCTGGTACCAAACTGTTCTCTCCAGTTGGCATAACGGGCATCTTCGATCTCCCCAAGGTTCCGGACACCGATATGAATGGTGAGTCTTAGACCCCACAACAACACGAGAAGGTATAACAGGCGCGGCTGCATGGCGGCTGTGTACTCTGCCGCAAGATAGACATAAGCGACGATGGTAAATCCCAGCCCCCAGAAGATATCCATGATTCCAGCATCCTTTTTCAGCAAGCTGAATATCCATATTACACTCACATAGACCAGGATAGCAAGGCCTCCCTGTAAAAATAGCTGTAATAAACTCATGTTATCCCTTCCCCTCTGTTGATCGACGTTGCGTTTCTATCAATGCATCTTTGAATATACCCACAATAGACACCCTGTTGAAGTAATCGCTTATGTTCCCTGGTATCCAACCACCTGGATCCATCACCAGTCGATAGGATACCTCGTACAATCCATCCTCAAGTTTCTTCATGGACCAGGATCCTACGCCGTAATCGATATACACTCCTGGTCTCGTGTTGACTTTATAATTCGCAAGCTTGCTTTCTGGGATCAACTCCCAATCTACCCTCGTATCACCTGTGACAGGTCTATACATTTTGAACGCGTAAACGCGATCTGAGATCAGAGGGACATCAACGTATTGATACCCCACCAGGCCGGATTCATCTACAGCCAGGAGATCACACTCCATGGCACTGGCGCTGGTAAGGAAGCGTCCATAGTTGGCCACATCTTCAATAACCTGAGCGAGAATCTCCGGGTCAATATTGACTGTTTTAGTAACCCGGACTGCTTTCACCGGAACCTGTTCAACACTTTTTTCAGCCACAGAAATACCGTCAACCGTTGTCTCCACAACGGACCAATTCAAGTCGTTATACAAGCTCTCTTTTAATACGGCTGGAGACGCCGATAATGGCAGTGCTTGAAAGCCAACCAGAAACGCAGTCAGAAAGATCGTGGTTTTGGTCATGTAAGCTTCTCCTGGATAAAGGTATGCAACCTCACCAAGCCCGGCACGGCGAAACCCCAGAAGAGCCCCAGGATAAAAATCGTGGTCGTCATCTCCATGTTAAAATGAATTGCCCCAAATTTTGAGCCGGCGATATAGGAAAGGGGACCAAAAACTCCTCCGAGTAAAAAACCTAGAACGGGTCGGGTTTTTATCCATCCCAGGGAATGATTCAAGGTTGCCGCAAAACCGCCCCACATGGCAGTAATCCATAATGGCGCTACACCAGGAGCTGTTGAATATCCCCCTGCATAGGAAAGAAAGTTTGTACTGGCAAAAATACTATCGGCCACGGTTCCCAGGAGCATTGCGCTGAAAATCAAGAAGACTTCAGCTTTTTGTTTGGTTAATGAAAAGTGATCCGCAACCATATAAAGGGTCATGGCCAGCGGACCGAGAAATGGATATCCCATCACAATGCCCAGAACGGTTAACCACCAGGCTGATTGAAATCCAAGGGCGTTAAAACCTATTTTTAGTGTTGCTGCTTTTGTGCTCATCTTACGTATCCTCAATTATTTCGTATCGTCCGTTTCATCCACAGCATAATTAAATCGCGCAAATCGCGCATTCCAAGCGTTTTTCACTTTTTGAAGAAAAAAAAGCCCCCTGACAAATAGGGGGCAAAAAAATGAACCGTCCGTTTTTCGTCTGTTTATCTAGCAGGTCCGTCCCCGGGTGACTGAGGCAAAACCCATTTTTTAACCCTTTTCCTGTTGCGGAGAATGATGAACATAGATCAGCTTGGACGTATCAAAACCCCGAGACCGTGCCATGCTTTCAAAATCATCCAGAATTTCCTGGTCCGGTTCCGGTGTTCTGGAAAGCAGCCACAGATAGGAGGTATCATCACCACACACAAACGCGTATTGATAATCCTGATCTAATTTAAAAATGACATAGGACCCATAGAACGGTGGAAAAAAGGATACTTTCAAATGGCCGACATTAGGCTCATTTACAAAAAAGGCTTTCCCTTCGGCATCTCGCCACTCACCGCGCTTGACCAGGAAGCCACGATTTTTTACTGTCACACCACCACCTGGACGCATTGAATATTCTGCAGTAACATTGTTAAGACCTCGCTCAAAGCTATGATCCAGCCGGGCAACCTCGTACCAGACCCCCAGGTATTGGTTTAAATTAAATTCTGAGACTGGCGTAACCCCGGGAGGCACTTTCACGCAACCACTCATTAAAATGGACATTAACATTGCCAAAAGTTTTTTCATGTTAAACCTCTTCCCTTGTTAATTAACCCTTTTACCGTAATAAACCTGACCCACTTCCACTCCTTCAAATTCAGCCACTCGAGGCAGATGAGCCCATTTTTCAAATCCAAACTTTTTTACAAGCCTAACACTGGCGACATTGTTTTCAAGCAGAATCGCGAACAGGTTCTTTATCTCCAGTTTCGGGCACAGGGTAACCGCCTCTTCAAGCAAACCGGAAGCGACGCCCTGATGATGGTGCTTTTTATCCACAAAATAACTTACAAGTGCCGTGTGACGCAGCGCGTCCCTCCCAGGTCGATAGGGGCTGATACTTAAAAACCCCAGGACTTCACCCTGGTTTTCCGCAACCAGTACAGGATGTTTTTCCGCTTCACGGGCTTCAAACCAGATGCCCCTGTCCTTGATGGTCACTGGCGTTGTAATAGCAATTTTATGTTCACGTATTGCCTGGTTATAAATTTCAACCAGGCTTGGTAAATCACTTTCCTGTGGGCTTCGAATAATCATTTCCACTCTTTTCATTAATGCTCAACGCGTCCAGTCCTGATTTTGAATCACCACCCGGTAGCCATCCACATCTTCAAATGTCCTGCCTGAGATATACCAGTACGGATTGAAGGATTTAAGCTCGACAAAACCGGCGTCTATCATCCTCGAGCAAGCTCTCCGCCATAGATTCTGATCCGGAATGTAAAAGACCAGCAGATTGTCAGGATCCGGGTCTCTGATTGTTTTAGCCGCTTTGTGGTGGGTAAACTCCAGATGATAGAGCTTCTTTGGGTCTCCGATGATGATTCCGTCAAAACCCTGGTGGTTTTCAAAACTGGACAAGCACTGGAACCCCAGCCCATCCATATACATCTGGCTGATGCGTGTCAAATTGTTTGTTGACCTGGCAATGCGAACTTTCATTTAATTCTCAGATAACATGACTGGCTCAAGAGGAGCATCTTTTTCAAGAAGCGCCAAGGTCTCCCTGAGAATTCGTTTCTGTTGATCGCCAGCGTGGGGATGTCCCAGGGTCATGCCCCGTTTTAGCGATGTCAGTGTGGCTCGTGGTGGCAAGACGCTGAGAATCGGTCTGGCGTTCCAACTGGTCAAAGTGGTTCGTATTCCTTCACTTTCCAAAGCCCTGGCAATCAACCCCACGGATTGAGAGCAGAGCGGTCATGAAGGCACCAGGAGAACAGCGTCAATCTGTTCCTGCTTCACAATCTTTAAAATCTCAGGAATCATTTTGTTTACAACCTTGTTGACTCGTGGCTGGTAGCCCATAAAGCTGATCATAATATCACTCAAACTTCCGATGACTTTCTCATCCAGCAGTGCCTGCAGATGAGTAAGGGGAAGTAGAACCTGCGCATCTTCACGAACAGCGGTCTGGTCGTAATGGTTGTGGGCATATTCCAGTTCTGAATAAGGCGTTTTAACAGGAAACACTCTAATGCTGTAATCACCCAGAATGTTTGAAGCGTTAAAGGGCTTGTCTATAGAGGGCAAATATGCCCCCGCTGAGGAAATGAAGAGTAGTTTTGCATTTGATAAATCAATACCCGTGCTTGGTGGGCTCACTTCATTTTTTACATATGAATAGAGCTTCCAGTTCGCCGTTTTTGTGAGCGTGAATGCTTTGAGCCACCCCGTGTTGAAATTTTTGGTCCATTTGTCAAGACCCTCAACAATGCTCATTCATGGAATCCTAGGCTATTGAATATCCGTTTCATCTTTATTTCCCCGGAGGCATCAGGGTGAATTGATATCCTCTACCCTGCAACTCAACAATGAGAGCGTCAAGCTCCCTATAAAATTTATCTGTCCGGTCGGGGTGTGTTCCGATATGCAGTAATAAAATGAATCCATTCATTCCCGTTTCTGAATTTGTCTCATAGTCCAGTATTCTTTTATATATGGTTTCACTGTTGACATATCTATCTCCCAGGTCAGGTGTAGTATAATCAGCGTTTGAGCTGGTTCCCGCACTGAAGTTGATCAAAGTCAAACCCAATTCGCCCGTCCACTTGCTGATTGATGCGTTATACCACTCATAAGGCGGCATGAACAAGGGTGCTTCTGCTTTCGTGATCCCAAATTTTCCCAGCTCCACATAATTATCGTGGAGGTCAGAAATGAATTGGTTGCGGGTTACAAGAAGGGAGTCCCGATTCTCCCAAGACGCATAAAGTAAATGTTTGTCCGAATGAGCTCCCAGATAATGGCCGTCTTTAATAAGACCCTTGATCAGCCTTTTATTGCCACGATTCCTATAAAAGTCACCGGTGAAAAAAAAGTGGGCTGGAACCAAACGTTTTTTCAAGACTTCCCGGATATGCGTCCCGCCGTCAGCATATTCGTGACCCGTGAATACAAGGTGGATTTCAGCTTTGCTCTCATCACCTCGAACCATACCACCATAAGCTGATACGGTTTTCTGACTCCTGGTGTTTTGATCATCGTCTGCCAGGGATGACAAATAATAGGTTAAACTGGCGGTTCCATCCATGGTGGGTTCATTGGTTGAATAATCACCATAATCATCGTGATAAACACAGAGCTCCGATTGAAACTCGGCATACTCATCGCCATTTACGATCTTTAAGCCTCTCAACGATTCAAAAATGGAGGTGTATACGGGTCCATCAACCAGACCGCCGGGGATTTCCAGATTGAATACGGCGGTTTGGGCAGCATGGGGATCTACAGGTGTATCAGCATGCTCCGGATATGATATAATCATGCTCGTCCCCCAGGGGTTGCAGCCAAAGAGCCAATCACGCAGGGCAGCTTCCATTTCCAAAAACTGCGTGTCCCCTGTCAATTCACTATATAAGCGACACTGAGTAAGGGCTGCCGCCACCAGATTATTGGAACACCAGATAAATGGGATCCCCATATAAAATCCATTTTCCCGCCCCCGCTCCTGAATGGCCTCCAGACCCTTTTTCAGGTAGCTGGTAAATGCAGCCCGATTCAGACTGTCTGCCATCTGGGCGATACGGACATGGCCCAGGTTTACAAAAGGGTACCACTGATAATGCCTTGCTGTATTTGTGGACATCCAGGGTGTGACCTGCTCCAGCTGCCCCCAGGCAATGGCCTCCGTCAAATACGCCGGACTATTTTGGCTTTTGGAGAGTTGGGCTGCAGCAAGCTCCAGATCGTCCACATAATTATCCTCCTCATAAAAATAGGGTGAACGATTACAGGCGGTTTGATTGACCCCCAGATCTGAAAGGGCAAAGGTATAGGCTTCAAGAGACTTGGTTCTGATTCTTTTGCTGAATTCCGGGTAATAGTCTTTAAGCAGCTCTGACCCAAGGGCAAAAGCTGACGCAAACTTGGCTGCAGTAGAGGAAACGCCGGTTGAACGATTTTTATATTTACCCAAGCCCTGCGGTTTACCTGTAACCAAATAAACCGGGCGTTCTCTGCCCTTTCCATAACTGACTGAATCCAGGGAGGGCAGGGTAAATTTTGTATGATCCCGATCATCAGCGATCTGGTTATACATGACACCGGCTTCAGGGTTCATTTTGTCCAGCCAGTCCAGACCCCATTTGGCCTCGTCCAAAATATCCGGAATGCCATTGGCACCGGGATCACCATTCTGGTCAAACCAATCCTCAAAAGAGCCTGGGTTTGCTTCATAGGCGAAGAGCATCTGGTAGGTTGCATTGGCAGAGGTTGTTACATATTGAAGATAGTCTGAAGCATCATGCCACCCACCAGTCACATCAATATGACTTGAGTCCACCTGCGGATCAGGATGATCCACAATGAATCCGTCCCGGGTATGACAGGAGTCCTGCAAAAAGGGATTGTAGCCACACCTTTGCTGACGCATATAGTTAAGCAGGAAGTCAGCTGCATGGTCATAGATATGGTTCGCTATCTGAAGCGGGGGCGAGCTTAATTCGCCAACCCTCAGGATATAGGTGCCTTGCTCTTTGAATTCGGAAAAATTTAGCCTATATACCTTCTGAAAACTCCCGTAAGCACCATGGACTTCAATGTTTCGCCCCTGGAAAGCCACCGTTCCAGTGAGTACGTCAATCAGTTTAAAGTTTTTTATTGAAATGTCCTGTTTGCTTCCCAGGACTGCAACCTTTAACGCTTCAGGGGTATAGCCAGCCTGATTAATTCTTATCCAGCCGCTTTGGGCGAACGTACTGAGGGTCATCGTTATGACCAAAAAGACAACTGCTACGAACCTCATGCTTCCTGACCCCCTGTTTTTTGAGTGTTCACGTCCGACCCCTTTTAGATTTTTTTGAATTTAACCCTAATGCTTAAGAGTCGCTCCCAGATCAATCAACACATCCCCTGTTGATTTGACCACGCAGAATTCGTTATGCAGACTTGCCAGATTAATTTCATGCATTTGATCGGCAGAATAGGTGGTGCCATTGACCCCCTTGCGTTCAAAGGTCGCCGTGGCATCTGAAACCAGAGTTACATCAAAACCCAGATTCCCGGCCATTCGGGTGGACGTTGAAACACAGTGGTCGGTTGTCAGGCCGACGATGACCAGTGAATTCAATTGGTTTTCTTGCAGATACTCCTCAAGACCGGTTCCGATAAAGGCGCTATTCACGGTCTTGGTAAACAGCGGCTCACCGGGGAGCGGTCGGGCTTCATCCTTAAAATCATTTCCCGGTTGATCCGGGTGCAGGGGAGATTTTGGAGAAACAGAACAATGCTTCACGTGGATAATGGGCAACTCCTGATTTCTCCATGCTGAAAGAAGCCTGGCAATGTTGGACTCCGCCTCGGGATTATTTCTGGCGCCCCATAAGGGCAGATCAAATCCCTTTTGAACATCAATGAGTAATAAAGCTGATTTTTTCATTTGAGAGTCTCTTTCAACTTGTTGCTTTTTTTCGCTGAAGATTCTAAAAGCGACACACAGAATCCAAGCAAGAGCGTTAAAATGCAAAACACACTTCCGGCCCATGGCGTTTTAGCTCCCGTCGTGATGGAAACGGAGACTGTAGTAATCAAGATAATGGACCAAAAAAACAAGCCGGTCAATGGAATTGCATAACGCGACCATTTCTGGTCGTCACCGGCAAAGGGGTAGATGATCATGAGGATCAGACACAGCGCCACCGTGAGAAAACCAGCCCCTACGATTTTGAATCCTGCCAGCATTAATAGCTGCAATCCTGAATTTACATCGGTCCAATTCACCCCGGAAGCCTGGGCATGATAGGTGAAATACTCTGAGGCCGTAATGAACTTCAACCCGGTTCCCACAGTTATGAAAGCCACAATCGAATACAGAACGATGGAGACACGTTTTGCTTTGCTCATCTTCATTCGCCTCGATTCTCCGTTACCTTATTTTCCACAGACCCACTCTATTTCCATCCTTGAAGATATCTTGATCTGTCTACGAATAAACCCTTTTCGTCTGGCGCTCTTGGGGAGAACAATTACTGGATTTTACTTTTAGACAGAAGGCTCTCGGTGCATCTTTAAAGACCATCAAAACAGGAACAATTATGAAACTACTCTCATATGGATTGGATTTACGCATGGAGCCCCGGCTGGCATTTTCGCTGAAAGGACATGCTATAGATGTTATGCGAGCCTCGCTCTGGATGAAGGAAAACCGCCAGGTTCAGGACTTTCTCAAGCTGGCATCATCCATGGAATTGACTCTTAAAGAGTGGGGGCAATCCTACCCTCTCCTGAAACGGCTGGAAGCGTCTTTTCAAACCATAGACATTGCTGGATTAACCATCTATAATCGAGCCCTGGCAATGCCTGAATCAGACATTGTTTTTTTTGCGCCTGTACCACATCCGCCTGTCATGAGATATTTTAATGTCTTCAACGAGGACAATTCGAAAGGCTTTATTTTTGGAAACACACAGACGCTGCTGGGCCATGGCCAGGCTCATTCCCATTCAGGACTTATTGCCCAGGCTGAGATGGCAGCCATTCTTGGCAATGGCGACACTGGGCTCGATATAGCTGGATACACCATAGTCAACAACTGGCTGGACCCGCAACAACTAGGAAATGATGGTCTGGCGCTGGGTCTGGCGACGAGCCTCGGTCCATATTTTATTCCAGCTGCAGAACTTGAACCCCATAAGCTGGGCAAGGGCTTCAGTCTTGACTTCCAAATGAGTGTGAACAAAAAGATCGGTTCAATCGGGAGCTTTAAGGATATGAACCCGAGTTTCGCTGAGATGCTGGCGGAAGCCCAAAAAACCAAATTGCAGGCAGCCGACATCATCTGTTCCGGAAGCCCACTCAAGCCAGATTCAAGTCTTCCGCTAAAAAATGGAGATAGCATTGATATTGAAATCCAAGCCCTCGGCGTTTTGTCCTCCCCGGTAGGGAATTCTGGCCTATAATGTCAATCTATCAGGTGCTTGAAAGTGAACTTGAACTCAAGGCCATAAGATCAGGGGGTCCTGGTGGCCAGAATGTGAACAAGGTGGCAAGCGCCATCCAGCTCCGCTTCGAAAGTCAGTCTTCCAGCCTTCCAGATCATATTAAGGAGGCCTTGTTAAAATTAAGAGACCAGCGCATCAATGCCGAGGGCGTTATTGTGATTACTGCTCGGCAATTTAGAAATCAAGAGGCCAATCGACTGGCGGCATTGGGAAGACTTGATAAAATGATAGAAAAGGCGGCGAGTAAACCCAAACCGAGGAAGGCAACCAGGCCGACCAACAGCTCTGTCAACAAGCGACTGGAAACCAAAACAAAGCGTGCAAGAGTTAAACAGCTCCGAACCCGCGTTAAACCCGAAGAAGACTAAACCCTTAAAGGATTCTATGTCAAAAAATATTTTGTGGACTCCTGCTAAAGATCAGATTGACCAGGCTCAAATCACCCACTTTCGGGAACTGATTAACAGGAAATACGGACTTCAGCTGGACGGCTATGAAGCACTTTACCAGTGGTCACTTTCAAATGGGGCTGACTTTTGGGATGAGATGTGGCGTTTTGGGAAGATCATTTCGCACCAAAACTTTTCATCAGTCGTTGATGACCTGACAAAGATGCCCGGCGCAAAATGGTTTGATGGATCCCTGTTGAATTATGCTGAAAACCTGCTCCGCTACCGGGATGAACGAATCGCCATTCATTTTCGGGGAGAAGACCAGGTTGAAAGATCACTGAGTTATTCAGAGCTGTATACAGAGGTAGCACATGCTGCTTACGCCCTGAAAGCGGCAGGTGTCAAGCGAGGAGATCGGGTGGCAGGCTTTATCCCCAATTTGCCCGAGACCATCATTGCCATGCTGGCGACGGCGAGCCTTGGAGCCATCTGGTCATCGTCCTCGCCTGATTTTGGTATCAAAGGCGTCCTGGATCGTTTCTCTCAGATTGAACCAAAGATAATTTTTGCTGCTGACGGCTATTTCTATGGCGGCAAGCGTTTTGATACATTAGAAAAACTGGGCTCTATTCTTAGCGAACTACCCACCGTTGAACAAGTCGTTATTGTGGGCTACACGGGCAAACCCGATCTCACAAAGCTGCCTGGAAGTCTGCACTGGGATGATTTTTTGGACAATCCGGCTTCAGAAATTGATTTCGAGCCGCTTCCTTTTGATCAGCCGCTTTACATCATGTACTCTTCTGGAACAACTGGTTTGCCAAAATCCATCGTTCACTCTGCCGGGGGAACCCTCATTCAACACCTGAAAGAACATCTGCTGCATTGCGATCTGAAGCGCGAGGATACCATTTTTTATTTTACCACTTGTGGCTGGATGATGTGGAATTGGTTAGTAAGCGGCCTGGCCAGCGGTGCCACCCTGGTACTCTATGACGGCAATCCTTTTTATCCAAGCCCCACAGCGCTCTGGACCATGGCTGAAAATTTGAATATTTCCATTTTTGGTACTAGTGCAAAATATCTGGATGCCCTTGAGTCCGCAGGAAGCAAGCCCGGAGAAACGTGCAAACTTGAAGCCCTCCGCGCTATTCTCTCCACAGGGTCGCCCTTGTCTGATGCGAGTTTTGACTATGTTTATAGGGATATCAAGGCTGATCTGCTCCTCGCCTCTATTTCTGGTGGAACAGATATTGTTTCGTGCTTCGCTCTTGGGAACGCGGTGCTTCCAGTTTTTCGAGGTGAACTCCAATGTCGCGGCCTGGGTATGAAAGTGGAGGCTTTAAATGATTTGGGGCAAGCAGTCCTGAATGAAAGCGGCGAGCTGGTTTGCAGTCAGGCTTTTCCATCCATGCCGATCTACTTCTGGAATGACCCTGATGGTCAAAAATATCACACCGCATATTTCACTGAATATCCAGGTCTCTGGCGACACGGCGACTATATCGAGATAAATGAGCATGGCGGCGTGCGCATCTTTGGACGCTCCGATGCAACGCTGAATCCTGGCGGAGTCAGAATCGGTACTGCAGAAATCTATACTGTTGTGGAAAATCTTCCACAGGTCAACGATAGTCTCGTCGTCGGACAGCCCTGGGATGATGATGAGCGAATCGTGTTGTTTGTGAAACTCAATACTGGTTTCGAGCTAAACGCAGCTCTGGAAATGATCCTAAGGACCGCTATTCGGGTTAACTGTAGCCCGAGACATGTACCGGCGATCATTCTTGAGATTGCAGACATCCCTTATACCATAAATGGCAAGAAGGTGGAAATCGCTGTTAAGAAAATTATTCAGGGAAAAGAGGTTCAAAATCGTTCTGCCCTGGCAAATCCAGAGTCGCTTGATTTGTTTAAAGATATAGCGGTTTTATTGGTTTAAAGGCGTCGGGTCACGATGCATCGTGACCCGACGAAATGATGTTATACTTATATGACCAGGCCAGCTTTTTTCATGGTGGTTATCAGTTTATCGCGGAGCACTGGCTTTACCAGATAGGCATCTGCCTGAGATTTGAATGCTTCCATGACATTTTCGCTATCCCCAAGAGCTGAGACCATGATGATTTTTACATTTTTAGGTGGAAGAATATTGTTAGCCTCTTCCAGTTCACGGATTTTTTGCAAAACCTGCTGACCCTCAAGTTTGGGCATCATAATATCCAGGAAGACCGCATCATAGGGGGTTTTGTCTTGAACAGAATTCAGAACTTTCGACAGACCTTGAATACCATCTTCTGCCATATCGCTCGAACCAAATTCATTTAGAAATGCTTCCATGAGATTGCGTACATCTTTTTGATCTTCTATAATTAAAAACCGCATTTCGAACCTTCCCCTTTGAGTGTTGTAAATTTGCTCGCGAATATATGGCACCAAATATCCAAATGCAATTAAGGCTTAACCGAACTTTTTCAATATAAATTGGTATCTCGTGGAAGACTTTTAGCAGCAGCATACTCAGTAGAGTATCCTAAAAGGAATAGCAAAAATTCAATACCTTAGAAAAGAGGAGGGGTAAATTGAGTTCACTTTTGAGGCAAGGTGCTCGCTGCCCTGAATGCAGGATCGGCTCGGGGTCTGCACTTGGGATCACCCAAAGGATGATAAATAACTTCGATTAACGCGGGAAGACCACCCATTCTACAAAAAGAGTGACCTGCCTTTCAATATAATTCTCTTCCACCGTTACATAGGTATACAGATCACGATGCCATTTGATGAAAGAATAGGCCAGCGCCAGATTGACCTGGCTTCGGGAAAATTGTTTTGATGTACCCAGGGTTAAGAGATGTTTGATATTCTGATCTCCATACGCAATCACCTGTGCTCCGCTCAGTGGCTGATCCGTTGTCGCTGATGAATAAGCCTGGGGAATGATAGCGTACCCAGCGCGAAATGGAAGCCCACTTTTACCAGACTCCTTTTCCAGACCCAATCTATAAATCAAAACCTTCTCCCAGTTTGGGCTCCCGCCATATTCAAAGAGATTAAGTTCTATTTCAGAGCTTGAAAAATTCTGGTACTCTATATCCAGAACCAACGATAGCTGCTGATCAAAGGTATAGGCAACGCCAAGACCTAGAATGGAGGGAAGGTTCCAGGTGGTCTCCGAATAGCTCGGAAACAGATTTTCATAAAGCCTGTTTTCTGAGAGACTGGTCTCAGTTTTTACTTCGATCACTGTTCTCGGCTCAAAAACGATTCCCGTTTTAAAGTTGCCAAGCTGCAATTGTGCGCCTAATCTGAGTCCTGTACCTCTCATTGAACTTTCCAGTTCAGCCCACTTGTCAACATCGTTGCCATGATTTTCTCCATGCACAACACTGGTGATCTTGCCAAAATATCCATAGCCAGTAATTCCAAGCGAGAGGTGAGGCGTGACTTTTAATCCTGCAGCCAGGAATAGACTTCCCAAACGTCCGCGGGTTGTCTGATTAAAGAGTGGGCTCCAGGTAATCGCTCGACGTTGATTATATAGAAAAGGATTTATTCGATTTAAATATCCCAGGCTGACACCCATTCTCGATTTGACAGGGAAGGTCACCAAAAGATTGTTCAGGGATGGATTATATCGTGCCCATTTGAATATTCGCGTCAGCTTTTCTTCGATCCGCTCATTGATCAACTCATATTTATAATAGGATTCCTGTCCAGATAGAACGGCTCTTGAGGAAGTAATTCCAGCTAGCCCTGCGGGATTTATGTCTACAGCAGAATAATCTTTGGCCAGCCCGATTCCTGCCCCTGCCATGCCTTGATAAATACCTGAATTGCTCTCGCTGAGCAAATCCATATTCTGGGAAAAGCCTATAGTACCGGCCAGCAGTATTGCAACACTGACCATTCGCAGACTTTTTCTGAATGGACTTAGCTGAAGCTTGGATCGCACCTTTTAATTCCAGCCCTCAAGAATCACTTTTCCAAAGGAATGATCAAATTCAAAATAATCATGAGCTGCTTGAATGTCGTTGAATTCAAAAACACGATCAATCACAGGAATCAAGGCCCTCTGTTCTGCCAAATGCAGGCATTCGTAAAAATCGGATAGCGACCCCATGGTTGACCCGAGGATGGACTGGCGTTTATAAAAAAGATGCCTGAGGTTAATTTCAGCTCTCACTCCCGTCGTTGCTCCACAAGTTACCAGTCGCCCACCGACAGCTAGAGATTTAATGCTTTCAGGCCAGGTTGCTTCACCAATATGCTCAAAAACGACATCGGCCCCATGACCACCGGTCAACTGTTTGACCCTTTTACTTAAATCTGGCTCTCTGTGATTTAACACTTCAGAGGCACCCAGTGAAAACGCCGTTTTTTGCTTTTCTTCTGTACCTCCGGTGGCAATAACTTTAGCCCCAAGATAGCGTCCTATTTGGACTGCCATGGAACCAACCCCAGATCCGGCCCCCAATACCAGGAGGGTTTCGCCCTGTTTGAGCTGTGCCCTGTTCTTCAACATATTCCAACTGGTCATTGCGGCCAGAGGGAGTGCTGCTGCTTCGGCGAAACTTAAGGATTGAGGCTTTGGACCAATATTCTGTACTGGCAAACATACAAATTCCTGCATGAGGCCAGCTTCAGTCTCTCCCAGAATGCCATAGTTAGCACATCTGTCTTCTTTACCAGCCCGGCAATAAGCACACTTAGCACAAAAAGTCCCAGGTTGAATGACCACCTCATCACCGACCTGCCAATCCTTAACATTTGAGCCCAGCTCCCTTATCACACCCGAGGCATCGCTGCCGGGGATATGGGGTAAGGGAATATGCAAGCCGGGTAATCCACGTCGAATCCAGAGATCAAGATGATTGAGACCGGCTGCTCGAATTTCAATCAATACCTGATTCTGATTACTCAGTCTGGGTTTTTCCTGTTCCATAATTTCAAGACCTGAGCTGGCTCCGTGTTTGTTGAGTTGTACAACTTTCATATGTGACCCTTTATGCCTAGATTCATATTCGAATTTCATTTTATATGCGTTGCTAAAAAAGTAACTTTTTCCACATCTAAAGCGGGGTAACAATGTTGAAAAAAGCTGTTTTTCTGTCTGTGTCAGTATTTCTGCTCATCTCATGCTATCCACTGGCGACTTTTCAAGGTCCTGATGTTTTGCCTGTTGACAAAGAAGTGATCGGGCTGGGGATGAACTGGATGACCAACATGGTGGCTGTGGTTGATTCTTCCACGGGAAACGAGGATTCATTTCTCGGCGAATCCAGTATCATGTTCCGACGTGGTTTTCCAAAGCGCATCGAGGTCGGATTAAAATTTGTTGGAACTCCCTGGCGAAGAGGGGCGATGATGGCTGACATAAAATGGCAGGTCATCTCAAAACCGGTACTGATTGCCCTGGATTTTGCCGTTTCATCCTGGCCATATTCTGCTGAGCATAAATATTCAGGTTATCATCCCAGTTTGATTATTGGCTCCGAGAAGCTTTTTATGGGTGCTCAATACAATTATCTGCGATCCTCTGAATGGGTTCAAGAGACACAGGATTTTTTTATTGGACGCCACTATGACATAAAGGAGTCGGATTCCAGATTCAGCCCCATCATAGGCGTTCATTTCAAACTTGGTGATACCAGCAACATTTATTACTCGCTAGGTTTCAATTTCAGTATGACCTTTGCGGAACTCTTGAAACGTTGAGAGGCGGCTCAGACTTTCGGTAAAGCGATCACTTCTTGAAGATCACTTGATTCAGGCAGAACCCCCAGCACTCATCTTTCAGGGTTTTATTTTTTAGCTAAACTCTATCCGTCTATTTTTCGTACCACAAAGAACCAAATTTCGCAAAGGCTTTCTTCCCGCCGATTGTTCTATGTGAAATCAAGAAGAAAAGCAAATAGGCCACGGCAACACCGATGGCACCCCAGAAGTATAAGGGATTGGCCTTGGTAACGCTGTAGGCTGGCAGGTTAATGGACAGAATGAAGGGGATCACCAGGAAAAAGGTTAACGCAGCCGAATACATATAATCGGTGGCAACAGGGGTTTCAAAATCGGGATCCACGACGCGTAAAAGAGCCAGACCTGTGGGCATGGTTCCCGTGCAGGCGCCATAAATAATCAGGGCACGATGAAATTGATAATCTTCAAATATTCTTGAGCTGATCCATATTACCGAAACAAACGTAACAAACCCTCCTATCGCCGAAATAACCAGTATCGGTAACCAGTATTGAACGACCACAGTGAGAGAAATAGCTCCAACAGCTGCCGCGACCATGATATCAACGCTGTTGCCGGCAATTCTGGTCAGGCTGCCATTGTCCAGAGTGTGCTCGAGTTTAAGCTTGATCATGAGGGTTTTTACGATGAGAGCCACCATGGCTGCAAAAACAAAAGAGATTCCCCAAAGATTCGTTGCAAGGTCAGTCCCCAATTTTCCGGCGAATGACAACCCCAGCCCAAAACCCTTTAACATGAGATAACTGAAGAGATATACCATAAGCACAACGGCCATGTTATAGCTGGCTGAATCGATGGCTTCTGATTCTGTTGTCAGGCGTGAGCCCACTTGCAGCTCATCATCCCTTCCCATCACACCCGACCGAAAGCGTTTGGCTTTTATTTTCTCTATCTGAGCCTCTCCCAGCCAACCCCGCTTGATACCCATATTGATGAGAACCACACCGCCAAAACATGCCCACATATAGCCTACAGCAGCAAAGGTCAAGCCTACATCAGGAGCGCCTTTAAAACCCATGTCAACCCAGCCTTCCCCAATAGCATATGCTTGACCGGGCCCCAGGGCGAACCCGAGGGGCATAAAAAAGCCGAATGCTGGATAAAGTTCTTTCATGATCGTACTCATAAAGAAAAAGGTTAACAGCAGCCCCACGAGTGACTGCAACGAATACTGAGAAATAATGGAAATCGCGGTGCCAAAGACACTTTTGTCACCGGGACGCTTCGTGTAGGCAGGTTTTCGAAGACTCATTGCGATAAATGATATACTTAAAAGATGATAGACAATCGCACCCAGGCCTACTCCTGACATGCCAACCATGGGTGCCACGAAATTATAAAACGGCAGGAGAATAAAGCCTGCAGTAAGGGCATTAGGGATTAGGTATTTTTGAAAGAAATTTATTCGGGCGCGGAGAAAGGTTGCCATAAGCAGAGCCATGGAGATTACACCAAGATCTAGAAACAAATTCCAGGGAAAATTCATAGATACAGCCTCATAAATTGTTGCAGTTTTTTAGTAGAAAAACATGAACTGGATCAGTTTACTTGCACAGCTCAATAATTACAATGCTAAAACACTCGTTGCCCGATTTAGACGCCAGGCCATTATAGGGCTGTGCCGTAGAATCTTGTTCCTGGGTTGTGTTGTCTGGTATTGGATCGAGACATGTCAATGCGTTCAGTGTATCATTACTCATCTGGTTTTTACTCTGAATACTTCATGTTAAATTAAAACGTATAAGACGCCATGGCGAGTTCGATCCGTTCAACCCAGTCCATGTTCTTCCAAAAATTGAGACCCGCCTGATTATCCTTATTAATGAAAATGTGGCACTTCTCAATTCCGGCAGCCTCTATTTTTTCCAGGCTTAGTTGCAAAAGCTTTGTAGCGACGCCCTGTTTCCTATACTCAGGGATTACCACTAAATGGTGGATGGATCCAAAGCGACCATCATGCCCTCCCAGAATTCCACCCATCAATTGCCCTTGTGTCTCAGCCACAAAACTGATACCAGGATTTCGCTTGAGGAAGGACATAAACCCTTCAAGCGTATCTGCTTTTCTAATGGTCAGACCAGGCGTTTTTTCCCATAAAGCATAGAGGGCAGGGTGGTCATCGGGAAACATTTCGCGATAGGTGACCATGGTGTTTTCCTAGTCCAGGACGGGCTCTGCTTTTTGAGCTGGATAGAGGATCTCGTTATGCAAAACCTGCTCATCCGCATGGTAGGATGATCTTACCAGTGGTCCGGACTCCACATAGCTAAAGCCGATCTTCATGCCATAAGCCTTGTACTCGGCAAACTCATCGGGATGGACAAAACGATGTACGGGTTCGTGTTCTTTAGTGGGTTGAAGATATTGTCCAAGCGAAAAGATCTGGGTGCCTGTTAGCCTGACATCATCCATGACCTTAAAGACTTCTGCTTTGGTCTCACCAATGCCGACCATGATGGATGTTTTGGTCTGGAGACCTGCTTTAACCGATTGTCTCAACACATCAAGTGATCGCTGGTAGGCGGCCTGGGGACGAATATGACGGTGAAGGCGTTCCACTGTTTCCATATTGTGGCTCATAATCTCCGGCTTGGCATCCAACACCACCTGAATACTGCGGCGATCTCCCTTAAAATCAGGGGTCAAAACCTCAATCGAGCAACCCAGTACTTCTGCGTGGATCTGACGGATTGTTTCGGCCCAGATTGCGGCGCCCCCATCATCCAGTTCATCACGATCTACCGAGGTGATCACACAATGGTGGAGACCCATCTTTTTCACAGCCTCAGCGGTACGTCTGGGTTCGTCCAGGTCAACAGCCGATGGTCGGCCTGTCTTGACAGCACAGAAGGCACAGGAGCGCGTACAGGTGTCACCTAAAATCATGATGGTTGCAGCACGACGCTCCCAACATTCGCTAATATTCGGGCACATGGCTTCCTGACATACGGTGTGAACCTGATGGCTCGATACGATACTTTTGAGGTCCTGAAAATTTGGACCATTTCTTAATTTTGTTTTAAGCCAGGCTGGCTTATTTCCCTTGGGCATTTATGATACTCCAGACATTTCCTGGGCAGGATTAACCTTTTCAAGATGTTTCACAATGGACTCAATGAATTGGCCACCTGTGGCTCCATCGATGAGCCGATGGTCAAAACCAAGCGTAAAGACACCCAGCTGGCGGATGGCAATCTCATCACCTCTGGCGCTTTCGATGACCACGGGTCGCTTCTTAATAGCGCCAACACCCAAGATGGCAACGTTGGGTTGATTGATAATGGGATATCCAGCCAGATTGCCAAAAACCCCAAAATTAGTGATGGAAAAGGTAGCGCCTTCCAGATCATCCATGGTGAGTTTCTTCTCTCTGGCTTTATTAACGATCTCTGAAATATCATTTGAGATTTGGATCAGAGACTTGTCCTCAGCCCTGCGTACAGGGGGAACCACCAGTCCATTTCCCACTGCAACTGCAATTCCAATATTCAAATGTTTATGACGAACGATTCGCGCGCCATCCAGTGAGGCATTTATCAATGGAAATGCCAATAACGCTTCACGAACTGCCCAGGCAATGAAATGGGTAATGGTCAACGAATGTCCCAGTTTCTTTTTCAGTTCATCCTGGTTTTCACTCAGATAGTTCATGATATGGGTTAAATCCACTTCGCTCACAACATAGACATGGGCTGATGTATCAATACTTTGACGCATATGTTTGGCAATACTCTTGCGCATGGAGTCCATTTCAATGATCTCCACATCTTCGGGCCCAAACTTTTCCGCCAGACCCGTTTCTTCCAGGCCAGAGACTACATCTGCTTTGGATGGAACCGAGCCCCGCGTTTCTAAATAGAAGAGAACATCTTTTTTCGTTACGCGACCCCGGAAACCACTCCCTGGAATTTTTTGAAGCTCTGAGGGCTGAATGTCCTCATTTAAGGCAATACTTTTCACCAATGGCGAGTAGCTGCGTTCATCATCAAACGATACCGGCGACTGGAGTTGGGGCTTTGGACCTGGCTGGGTCGCTACACGAGCCGATGGTTCGGCGGGACGTGTTTCACCCTTTTTATCCGGGGCAATTTCATCGGATGTTTCTATCCGTGCAATCACTGTATCTATGTCGTAAGTCTTGTTGACCTCACCAATAATTTCCACCAGGGTTCCAGATACGGGGCATGGGATTTCAGCATCTACCTTGTCCGTGGCTATTTCAAGGAGGGTTTCATCCTTATCAATCGTCTCTCCCACGGCTTTTTTCCACTCGAGCACGGTTCCCTCTGTGAGGGATTCACCCATTTTTGGCATTATAATATCGAAGATCATATGTGAAACCTCCTGTGTTGTGTTCCACTGAACCCGCGTGTCCTGGCGTAGCTTTTAAGCAAAGACCGGTCAAAGTGTGATGCAGCAGTGCATGCCTTTGACTGGAAAATACTTGCTGAACCCTGTCGTGCTTCGACTGGCTCAGCATGACACTTCGTGACCTGCTTCATGTAAAAGTGATTACCCATGCTAATACCCGAGGAGTCTTTCAGCAGCTTTGCGAATGTCCTCAGTCTGGGGTAACACTTCATCTTCCAGATCCCAGTTGAAGGGTACTGGGCTATCTTTGGCTGCTACGCGCAAAACAGGACCATCCAGCAAATCAAAATAATCTTCAGCGATAATGGCAGCAATTTCAGCGCCTGGCCCTGCAGTTAGGGAATCTTCATATACAACCAGGGCTTTGCTGGTCTTCAGTAAAGAACGACCAATGGACACCTTATCCAGAGGACTGAGAGTGCGCAGATCAATGACTTCAATGGATGCGCCGTGGCTCTTCTCCAAGAGTTTCGCAGCCTCAATTGACTTGTAGACCATAAGACCATAAGTAATAATGGTCAGGTCTGTCCCGGACCTAACTACGGCTGCCTGGCCAAAAGGGAGTAAGTAATTTTCATCTGGCTCCGGCCGTTTTGCAAAACCCTGTCGATACATACCTTTGTGTTCCAAAAAGAGAACCGGATCGTTGATGCGACAGGCATATTTTAGCAATCCTTTTGCATCAGCTGCGTTTGAGGGATAGACAATGTGAATGCCTGGCAGGTGCATAAAAAAGCCTTCAATACTCTGGCTATGACACAAACCACCGTGGATGTATCCACCGACAGGCGTACGAATAACCATAGGACAGGAGAACGAATTATTGCTGCGATATCTGATGGTTGCAACTTCATTGCGCAACTGCATCATGGCTGTCCAGATATAGTCACCAAATTGAATTTCCACGACGGGCTTCAGCCCTGCGATGGCTGCCCCAACTGCAGTTCCAATAATGGATGCTTCAGCCAGAGGTGAGTTGAAAACACGATCTGGACCAAAGTCTGTGGAAAGCCCCTTGGTGGCAGTAAAAACACCACCTTTACCATCGGCCACATCCTGACCATATATAATCATGTTTTTGTTGCGGGTCATTTCTTCATGGAGGGCGTGATTGATGGCATCAACAATAACAATCTCATCGCCCACGCTTGCAGGTATGGGAGCGCTTAACTCTTTTGGGTTATCATCCACTACATGAGTTGTAGCTTCCGATTTAGCTGGATAGGGTGCTGAAAGGGCCCTGTCGGCAATACCATCAACCTCTCTGGCGGCTTCGTCCCACAGATTTTTAAATTCGCCTGATGAGATAATGCCTTCCTTTTCACATAGCGTCCTAAATTTTTCAATAGGATCACGCTTTTGTTCTTCAGAAAGATCCTCTGCGTCGCGGTATTTTCGGTGGTCGTCTGATGATGAATGAGGAAAAAGTCTGACGACATTGGAAACGACGATGGCTGGTCCATTACCGGATCGGATGCTGGCTATCGCCTCTTTAAAGGTTTCGTGGGCTTCAAAAAAATCTGTTCCGTCGGTTTCGAAGCGTTTGAGGTGTCGATAACCTCCCACCATGTCATATACGGACCCTTCAGCCATTTGGGATGATTTGGGAACCGATATGGCGTAACCATTGTCTTCAATATGAAAGAGGACCGGCAATCTTTCTCGACTCGCCCAATTCAAAGCCTCATGGAATTCACCCTGACTGGTTGTACCCTCTCCTGAGGAAACATAGACCAGGGCACCATCCCCGCGGCTCCTTGCTGCCATTGCTGTTCCAACAGCCTGAAGATACTGGGTACCAGTAGGGCTGGACTGGGTGACGATGTTCAATTCTTTTTTGCCGTAATGTTGAGGGAGTTGGCGACCTCCGGAGCCGGGGTCAGCCTGTTTCGCCAAAAAACCAAGAAATAGATCTTCAATGGTCATTCCCAAACCCAAAACCATGGTTTGGTCTCTGTAGTAAGGATAGGACCAATCCAATTTGGGGTTCATCTGCATGGCACAGGCCAACTGGGCGCCTTCATGACCGGCGGCACCAATATGAAAGAAGGATTTTCCCTGACGAAGCATCATCAACATTTTTTCATCCGTACGGCGAGAAAGTGCCATCACCTTGTAGATGTTGAGAAGTTCTCGTTTGCTATAACCTTTAAAGCTTGCTGACACGCAAAGCCTCCCTTAAAGATTTACCTGGTCATGGAAATTAAAAACAGACCGAAAGGCTTGAATGAGTGGAGGGATAACATCTTCAATCTCTATTTCTTTCCCAAGTAGGTCCTTCATGCTCACAACCCCCTTGCCTTTGATACCGCAGGGTATCATGCCATTGAAATATGACATATCCGGTCTCACATTCAAGGCAAATCCATGCATGGTAACCCACCGGGATAAACGCACTCCCATGGCACAGATTTTCTGGTTCCCGACCCAGACTCCCGTCATGCCTGAAATTCGGTCACCAGAAATTTCAAAGTCTTTCAGAGTGCTAATAATGACCTCTTCCAGATTTCGCATATACCAACTCACACTTTTTTTATGCTCTTCCAGGTTTATGATGGGATAGCCGACCAGTTGACCTGGTCCATGCCAGGTAATGTCGCCACCACGATCACTTTGAATTACTTCAGCATCCAGGGGATCAATCAGGTTTGAGCGGTCGGAATTCTTTCCAAAGGTGTAAACCGGTGGGTGCTCCAGAAGAACCAGGGTATCAGGGATGTCTCCCGCCAACCTCTGTGCGTGCAACTCCCGCTGGTATTTCCAGGCAGTTTCGTAAGGTATCAGTCCCTTTGTTATTACATCCAGTTGAGGCATATCGCTAAAACAATTTTTCCACTTTTAGACAGATGGCTTCCAGAAGTTCAGTATCCGATTCGGTAAAGGGAGAAATAGCGTGTGAGTCAATATCCAGCTCAGCGACAAAGCGCCCTTCTTTTTTTATGGGAAAAACGACCTCTGAGCGAACATTTGAACTGCAGGACAAATAATTGTCTTCAAGGGACACGTCTTGTATGATTCGACTCATTTCAGAGACAGCAACCTGGCCACAGACTCCTTTACCAAAAGCTATTTTTACATGGTCTGTGGGAGCGCCAACAAAGGGACCCAGAACAAGATGGTCACCCGATTCATCCACCAGGTAAAAACCGACCCAATCATAGTGAAAAACCAGCTCGGAAAGAAGCTCTGCAATCGCCTGGAGAATCTCATTTTGAGATTTAGAGTCGGCAATAATAGTATCCACCGAAGCCAGGATCTTTTCAATATACGGAAATGCTTTGTTCATTGAAAACCTCTTTCTTTCGCCCTCATTCTAAGTGCCTGGAGACCGGAGACCAAGCTGCTTCCGCATTTATTCTTTGCTCCTGAGTTCGCGATTAAACTTTCTTCCCTTTTATTTGGGAAGCCACCAAACCCATATATTAAAGGGATGTTCGCCAGCCAGAATCAACATATTGTAGTCGTTCCCATATTAATGGGACTCACGTGGTCGTCTTTCACGAGGAACTGGAGCTAAAGATGGATGCCACGATTCAGGGCTAAACCAGACGCTTCTGAAATCATTTCCGAAAGCGTGGGGTGGGCATGAATGGTCTCAAGAATTGCTTCGTGGGTAACTTCAAGCGAGCGAGCGATTCCGATTTCGGCGATCAATTCAGTAGCTTCAGCGCCAATGATATGAGCACCCAGCAATTCTCCATATTTTGCATCAAAAATAAGTTTGGTGAAGCCGTCTGTTTCGCCAGCTGCCATCGCCTTTCCAGATACGCGATAGGGGAATTTTCCAATTCTTATATCATATCCAGCTTCACGGGCAGCTTTTTCGGTTAAACCGATAGATGCGACCTGGGGGCTGCAATAGGTGCAGCCTGGTACGTTGTCATAACTCATGGGTTTTACATTCAAGCCAGCTAGATGCTCAACCGCCGTGATACCTTCGTGGGAGGCAACGTGAGCCAGCCAGGGCGGTCCAGCGACATCCCCAATTGCATAGATACCACTGGCGCTGGTCTGCATAAATTTATTGGTCTTGATCCAGCCTTTTTCGAGAACGACACCAGCCGCTTCCAATCCAAGATTCTCAACATTACCCTGGACACCGATTGCAACCAGAACCCGGTCTGCTTCAAGCTCCATAATTTCATTATTCTTGGTTTTCACTTTGATGCTAGCCTGGTTGTTCGAAATACTGATTTGTTCGACCCTGGTTTCTGTAAGTGCCTTGATCTTCTTTCGTTTAAACAACTTCTCCAGCTCGGCAGAAACTTCTTCATCTTCAATGGGCAGGAGCTGGGGAAGCATTTCGACAAGGGTAACCTGGGTTCCCATGGCGGCATAAAAATCGGCGAACTCAACACCAATAGCGCCAGCCCCGACGATAAGCAGGCGTCTGGGAATTTCTGGCAAGTTCATGGCTTCTTTTGAGGAGATAATCACTTCTCCATCAAAAGGAGCTCCTGGCATTGGTCTGGGGCGCGCTCCAGTGGCGATAATAATGTTGTCAGCGGTAATCTGAGTGTCAGTGTCAATCTGGATCTGTCTGTCACCAAGCAGTCTTGCATTCCCGGCAATGACATCCACCTTGTTCTTTTTCATCAGAAAATCTACACCTTTGGAGAGGGACTCGGCGATTTGCCGGGAGCGACCAATGACAGCCGGAAAATCCACGCCAACATCGCCAACACTTACTCCATATTTTTTGGCCTTCTGGGCAGACCTGAGAACTTCTGCGCTTTTTAAAAGAGCCTTTGTTGGGATGCAGCCCCAATTGAGACAAATCCCACCCAGCGCAGCGCGTTCAATGACCACTGTCTTTTTCCCCAGTTGAGCGGCTCTTATGGCAGCGACGTAGCCACCTGGACCACCACCGATAATTGCGACTTCGTAATGTATTGGGGTCATAATATTTCCTTTATCGTGTCAACCAAGGCGAGGCTTCTAATCCTTGCTTTGAGATGTCTTCAAATATGTCCGTAGAGACTCGAGCTTGTCAACGGTACCAATATCAATCCAGTAAACATCATCCATGGGATATGCTCCGATACTTTCACCTGCTTGAGCCGCTTCTAAATAAACCTGGATTGTTGAAAAATGTGGCCCAAGATCATTCATATAATCGAATATTTTGGGCGACAGTACTTGAATTCCGTTAAAAGCCCAGGCTTGAAAATGATCCTGATTCCAGGATATCACTTCAGCGGTCTTGCGGTTTTCCCAGCCAATCAGTAGCCGCCGATCATTAAATCGTAAATAGCGCGAGGTATCACGATTTGAGACCGCCAGGGTGGCAAGTTGATTACCTTTATTGTGAGTTTCCACGAGTGTTTTAAGATCCAGAGTGCTATAAATATCGCTGTTACAGACAAGAAATGATTTTTCACCACGAAAATGTTCAGCGGCAAACAGGAGACCCCCACCGGTTTCAAGGAGTTCTTTTTCTTGTGATATCAGAATATTTACACCAAAGTCACGACTGTTCACAAATTCAATAATCTGATCAGCAAAATGGTGAACATTAATCACGATAGATGTGACACCAGCCTTTTTTAAATTCTGGATACCGTGTTCTAGCAGGGTCTTTTCGGCGGCCGTAACCAGACATTTTGGATGACTGTCTGTGAGGGGTTTGAGCCGGGTTCCTTTTCCGGCTGCAAAAAGCATTGCTTTCATGCCCAGGCCCTCAAGTCCTTAGCTCGAGAAGCATCTATTCCAGTGTGTGTGAATATCATAGGATATGCTTTTTATTCGAGCTCCCGGTGATGCAGGGTAACATCTACATCATGGGTTTCCTTCAGGTGGGCAGCGAGACGATTTGCAGAATGAACTGAACGATGCTGGCCTCCCGTGCATCCAAAAGAGATCATGAGATCCGTAAAATTCTGTTCCTCATAACTTGTTACTGCTGAATCAACCATCGTGTAGACGCTTCGCAGCCATCGATCCATCTCAGGTTTATCAGAGAACCAATCAATTACTTCCTGGTCGTTGGCTGATAGATTTTTATAGGCAATCTCGCGACCGGGATTGGGTAGAAAACGACAATCAAAAACAAAGCCGCCGCCATGACCACGTTCATCAACTGGAACGCCATTTTTATATGCAAAGCTGGAAATACGTATATTAAGCCGCAACCTGGCCTTGCCAAATTCCCGCATTTTTGAAGACTGGATCAACTGTTTAAACACACTCATCATGACGGGTATTTCGATGGGTAAATCTATCTTGCGGACCAGATATTCAAGATTTCGAATGGCGTATGGAATACTTTGAAGAAAGTGGGTTTTGCGTTCATAAAAACCTCGATAACCATAGGCACCCATGGCCTGCATAATCCGAATAAAAACGAAGGCATAATAATGTTTGGTGAAAAGCTCCCTGTCAATGGGGATCTGTTTTTCAACTGCTTTCAAATAGTGGTCAAGAAGATGTTCGCGTACCTCAAAGGGGAGATCCGCCTTTGCATCAAAAAGCAAGGAAGCAATATCGTATTGCAAGGCACCCTTTCGCCCCCCTTGATAGTCAATAAACCAGACTTTACCATCCTTGAGCATGATGTTGCGAGACTGAAAATCGCGATACAGAAAATGTGATCCATCTGCTTGAAGCAGAAAGTCCGTGAAGGTCCTGAAATCTTCTTCCAGTTTTTGCTCATTGAATTGGATATGAGCCAACTTCAAAAAGTAATATTTGAAATAATTCAAATCCCACATCATGGATTGTCGATCAAAACTGTGGTGCGGGTATGACTTGCTGTAATCGAGCCCCTTCCCACCCTTTACCTGAAATTGGGGAAGCAGCTCAACGACCTGTTCATAGGTCTTTAACAAGGCGTCGGGGAATTCTTTTTTTCCTTCACGCAAGGATAGCAAATGATCAAACAGTGTCATATCACCAAGGTCTTGTTCCAGGTAAATACCCCGGTCAAGATTCTCAGCATAAATTTCAGGAACGGTCAGATCATTTGAATGAAAATGTTTGGAAAATGAAATAAAAGCCTCGTTCTCGAGCCGGTCTTGATTCCTGGCCCCAATAACTGACCGATTAGCACTGGTGAGGCGAAAATACTCACGGTTTGATCCATGAGCTACCAGGGGGTTAATATCCTGGACTTTTTCTTTGAAATGATCTTCAAACAATTGCTTCAGGTCTTCAGACATGCTATTTCTCTTTTTCAGTTGTTTTCTTTTTCAAGAACAATGCTGACCAATATACTAACGAGCCACAGGTTTGCACCGATCTGATGCAAACATAAACACGGATCCTGCAACTTCGATTATTATTGAAAACTCGATTCCGGGTCTTCCCTGTCTACACTCTTTGTGTTTGCGGCATTCTCCGCGGTTAATGTTTTTTAGAAAACCGGCTGGTCTATAAATTCTTCATGCTGATTATGCTCAGAAATTCGGCTCGCGTTTCTGCTTCGTCATGGAACTCACCGAGCATGGCGGAAGTGGTGGCAAATGAATTTTGTTTTTCAACACCTCGCATTTGCATACACAAGTGGCGGCCCTCCAAAACCACGGCAACGCCGGCTGGATTCAATAACTCGTTCAAGGCTTCTGCTACCTGGTGGGTTATGCGTTCCTGTATTTGCAATCGGCGTGAATACATTTCCAGAATCCGGGGGATTTTCGATAACCCGATGACCTTTCCTCTGGGGATGTATGCCACATGAGCTTTGCCAAAAAATGGCAGCATGTGGTGTTCACACATACTGAAAAATTCAATGTCTCGAACGACCACCATTTCTGAACACTTATCCTCAAAAATGGCATCATTCAAGACTTCCTTGAGATTTTGGTCGTAGCCTCGTGCAATAAATTTCCAGGCTTTGGCTACGCGTTGAGGGGTTCGAAGCAACCCTTCTCGTTCAGGGTCTTCCCCGATCTCCATCAGAAGGGAGCGGGTGATGTCTTCTATTTTTGTCAATTCATTCATTCTGTAGCTCCTAGCGAATGTTTATTCTTTTTCAAAATCAGCCAGTGGGTCAATCTGTAGGTAGCGTGAAAGATAGTGAACACCAAGATAAAAGGGACCGGTATCCAGTAGTGCAACCAACAATTTGAAGGTATAGCCAGAAACGATAAAGATCAGCAATTGATTAAATATGGGCTTGGCCATGTCCACGGGTAAAGCTTTTGCATAGTAATGGGTTACCAGAATCACAGCAATTGTATCAACCAGTTGGCTCACTAAAGTAGACCCATTGTTCCTCAGCCAGAGGTGTTTACCCCTGGTAAGTTTTTTCCAGAAATGGAACAGGTAGACGTCAACAAACTGGGCCGCGAGATAGGCCAGCATGGAAGCTGTTACTGCTCCAAAGGTAAGTGCTCGTATTTCATAAAAGATGGGGAGCCGTCCGGCGGCGTCTCGGAGGATATCACCGCTTGCTGTCAAAGTCTCAAACCCGGGCATTACCCCGCCCAACCACATGATTAAAATTACCCACAGATTTAAAATCAACCCGACAAAGACCACAAAATTAGCCCGCTTGCGACCGTAAAGCTCGCTAATCAAATCCGTTGCCAGAAAAGTCAGAGGGTAAGGCAACACCCCGACTGCCACAGCAAATACGATATCCCCAGTACCTTCAAAATTCAGGGTGAACAGCTTGATAAAGCGACTGATGCCCAGGATATTCAGCATCGCCAGAGTCCCCAGGAAGAGGCCGGCTAAAACAAGAAAAACCCTTTCTCTCCGTTGAATGATCTCAGGAGTTGGGTTGGTATTATGATAAGTCATATATCATCCTTTTTGAGGAGAGCTATAAAATAACAACTGAACGTTGAAAATCAGGGAGAACCGAAGTAATCCGTGTAAATCGTTGGGGTTTCATGAAGGCGAATCCGGTAGAGCTTTCCGTCCTTCAAATGGGCAGCAATCTGCTCCCACATCCATACAACCATGTTTTCAGTAGAGGGTTGCTTCCCTTTAAACCAGGGTATGTCAACTTCGATCTGGGAATGATCAACCAGACCAATAACGTGTTCATTTACCACGTCCTTCAGATGGCCGAGATCCACGATAAATCCTGTATCTGGATTTACTTCACCCGTAACAGAGACGACCAGCTCGTAATTATGGCCATGGATATGTAAATCTTCACCGAAAACCGCCAGGTTTTCAGCCTCACTTAGCTTTGGGTTTCCGTATCGATGAGCGGCACAAAAATAAAAAGCTTTATTTAAAACAATCATGGGAATCCTTTTTTAGTGCCTGGAATTTATCGCAGGGCTAGCCAAAGTCAAACACAGGTCCTGAAAGAGGGCGGCTTGTGTTTAATAAAATGATTCGTCCTCCCAGCGTGAAATCCGCCAGATGTTTTCAGTTGAATCTTCTCTGAAATCAAACACTGCATTTCCATAGATAAGTTCGCCACCAATGGTTAAATCAAATGTCTTGGTGAGGCTGATGGTTCCAGTTTGAGATGTGTCTGTGGCAATGGTAGCGTTCCAGACCAGAGTAAAGTGGTCAAAGGTTCGAAACAGGCTGCTCGTGGTACGCAGCTCAGTATCCAAGCCCCAATAACTGTAGCCACCGGTGCCACCTCCCAGATCAGGATCATAATAGAGAAAGATGAAGCTGGTGTCAAAGAGTTCGCTGTAAACGAGGCTGTCGCGATAAATATAGGCATAGCGAAAATTTTGCAGCACCTCTTCAGGCGTACGTTGTTCAGTCAGCGTCAAGTCAAGCCCTCCTTCAAGAAGGCCCTCGCTTGGTGCAAAGGGATTCCAGCAGCTAACAATTAAGAGGGTCGCCGTTAGTGCTAAAACATGTGATTTAATCCGCATCATTGGCTATTGGACCAGGGTTTTCAGGTCGCTCCAGCAGGGCAGGGTGTCTGATTTCAGGTCTTGCCAGACCGATATTTCATAAAGCAGATCGGCGTTTTGGACCAGAGTCAGAGTGGCCTGTCCTTTTAAATGACCGGGAAGCGGTGTTTGGCTTTCCTGATAAGAAAGGGTTAGCTCATAATCTGTGATAATTTCATAGCGGTTTTCTATGGGGGAGAGCTGTTCCAGCTCAAAATCAAGCCTTTGGAGACCTTCTGCATTGAGAGATTGAAAGAGCTTGGTGATAAAATTCTCCTCTTCTACATAGCCCCAATTATCAAACACGCCTGGCTGAGAACTGGCCACGCCCTGATCAGGAAAAAACAGAAAAGAAGCGCCGGGTTCCACTTCATTTGCCAGAACATCAAGATGATAATTCAACTTGTTAGCTGGAAAAGCGTTGGACAGGTTTTGTAGTACAAATTCAGGGGCCGTTGGCGGTATCCACCCATAAGGATCCGTGCTTCCAATTGGGGGCTCCGATTCACGAGGCGTAAAGAGCTCGCAGCCCATAAGGAGCACCAGAAAAGCCAGATTAATGATTATCACTCTCATCAAAGGCGAAAGTACACGGTCCTGCCTTAAAAACAAATCACATGTTGCGCCTTTCTGGTATCTTAGGCTATTTTCGAACATGGAGATTCAGTTATGATGAGAATATTTGCCTGCATGGCTACTTCACTGGATGGTAAGCTTGGAGCTGCCAATCTGGATCGATTTGTTTCCATCGGATCGCGCCACGACATGGAAAACCTATTGCTTTTGAGAAATGAGGCTGATGGCATTCTCTTTGGGGCTGGCACATTCAGAGCCTGGCCTAAAATTCATTGGGGACAGGACCGATCGCATATTGCTCACCACTTTCTTATGAGCAATAGTTTGAATCTTGATTTCCAGGCCGATCTTTTTGCTGACCCCCAGGTCCCGGTCACCATTTTTTCAAGCTTGCACAATTCAGATCCAGTGAAAGCCCCCGCCAATCATGTAACGATTGTATCGACCCCTGAAGGGACGGATCAACTCGCCTTCGTCAGCGATTATATTGAGGCTTGCGGGGTGACAGCTTTACTGATTGAGGGTGGTGGTGTCATTCTCAACCATTTTACAGAAGCTCGCTTGCTTCAGGAATTATATCTAACCCTGACACCCCTAATCATTGGTGAAAATGAGGCACCCGGTCTTTTTGGCTCAAAAGCGCTATCGGCACCACCGCGTATCCAGATTGTTGATAGCAGACAGGTTGCAGATGAAATCTTCCTCCACCTGGAATTGAAATATTAATATCGATAGAAGGAGATCCTTTTTATGCCGCTTGTTATAGAATCACCTACCATTATTGAATCCGCTGGAAATAAACCCAAGCGGATTGAAGAATTTGTCGGAAAGGTTAATTCTCAGCACACTCAGGTAAGTGTCGCCCGGATGGTCTCTCCCTCGGGCTGGGTTGAACCCGGCCAGAAACCCGATTTTTTGGAAATCACTCTCGTCTTGAAGGGTCGGCTGCATGTGGAGTATGAGGGTGGACAGTGTGACGTGAGCTCGGGACAGTCCCTTGTTACAAATCCTGGAGAATGGGTTCAATACAGCACTCCAGATGATGGTGGCGCTGAATACATTGCCGTTTGCCTGCCAGCATTTTCACCAGACAGCGTCCATCGGGATGACGCATAATCAAGGCAGCTAAAATGGCCAAAAGAACGGCGTCAACAGGGAAGCTAAAATCCAGAAAACAAAATTCAGCGGTGCTCCTGCTTTTACAAAATCCATAAACTGATACTTTCCCGGACCGTATACCATGAGATTGGTCTGATAGCCAATAGGGGTCATAAAGCTGGCTGATGCCGCAAAACAGATTGTGAAAATCAAGGGGCGGGAATCAATTCCTAAAGTGTGGGCTGCCGCAATAGCGATGGGTGTCAACATAATCGCTGCTGCATTATTAGAAATTACAGCTGTAATAACAGCCGTTGTTAGATATAAAATAGAGAGCAGAGCGTGGGGAATCATGCGCGTGGGGAACAAATTTGCCAGCGAGCTTACGCTGTTCCCAATCAGGGTTGCAGCCCCACTGGTCTCCATGGCGGTCCCAAAAGGTATCAATGCTGCAATAAACACGATCACGGGTCCGTTTATTGATGCATAGGCTTCCCGCGTTGAGATATGCCGAGTGACCAAAAGTAGAAAGACGCCTGCCAGCGCAGCAGCCAAAATATCTACCAGTCCTGTCGCAGCGGAAATCATAATGATGGGTATAATGATGACAGCCAACCACCGAATCCGCTTTTTGCGCATATTGACTTCATGGTGCTGAATAATAATCAGGTCCGGTTTGTTGCGCAGATCATCGACTTGATCTGCAGGCATGAGCATGAGCAGGGTGTCCGCAAATCGCAGTCGGATATGGGCGATTTTCTGTTTAATGGTTATTCCCCTGCGTCCAATCGCCAGAACAAAAGCCTGATACTTTTTTCTGAAATCTAACTCGCTGAGAGAGCTTCCAGATATTGCTGACCCTGGCCCCACCAGTCCTTCAACCAACACATTGTCACCGGCCTGTAACTCACTTTCACCAAGCTTAACATCCGAAAGGGCCAGCACTTTTTCCTGCTGGTGAAATTTTAAAAAATTATCCACAGCCCCTCTGGTCAACAAAACATCACCTGCGTTAAGCGTTAAATCGGAAATGTTTACTGAGATTTGCCGGCCCTCCCGAATGACCGCCAGAACGGTAATGTCATATCGCTCGTTCAGCTGTTTTTCTCGGCAACTTGAACCAATCAAGGGTGACGAATCATCAATTTTGAATTCGGTCAAATAGGTAGACATGTGATATTTTCCCACAAGCGTGCTTACTGGAGCCCGAGAGGGCAGAATTCGAGGGAGGACCACAATACAGTAGATTGATCCGACGATCAAAAAAATAATCCCCATTGGTAAAAATTCAAACATACCCAGCGGTTTGAGTCCGTGAGTTTCTCCAACAGAGCTTACCAATAAATTGGTTGAGGTTCCGATAAGCGTTATAGTCCCACCGTAAATGGCGGCATACGAAAGCGGAAGAAGAAGTTTCGATGGCGAGATTCTAAATTTTGATGCCATATGCATGGCCACTGGAATGAAAATGGCCACAGCAGCCACATTATTTATAAATCCTGAAAAGAGACTAACGGACACAAAAAAGAGACTCATCCCCGCCCACTTTTTCTTTTTTTCCAGATCAATAAAATACTGAGCCAGGTTTTCAAGTACGCCTGTTTTGACCAGGGCGTGGCTCAGCACAAACATCAAGGCAACAGTCAGGACAGCCTTGTTACTGAAGCCTGCGATTGCTTCGGAGCTATCTATATATCCACTTATCCATAGCACCAAAAGCAAACCAATTCCAAGGACATCGATGGGCAGGATTTCCAGCACCAGGAGCACCAGCACGAGAAGCATCAGCATCAAGATTCCGACTATTTCAAGGCTCATACGTACCTTTCGTTATGGTGTATTGGCATTGCTGTTCCGGTTTGCTGCTGAGGTCTGAAGCTATGAGTTTCCGTTTTGAAGAGAGTAATCGTTTAAAAAGCTGTCGATTCACCGGAATGTCGCTTAGAACAAAATCTAGAGTCATCTATCAGTTTGAACAAGAATATTCGGATGAGCTTATGGGGGCTGAATGAGTTGTTTCATTTGTAAAAATGCTGAGAATTCTGGAGATCCAATACAATATCACTCTATATCTAACATAAGGAAAAGGCTTGGCGGGTTACCCCAGTTTGTTAAATTCCGCACTGTTGTCAGACCGATGCGAATCAACATAGAATGAGGACGTACCCATGAAAAAAGTTGTTACCCAATTATTTACCCTGCTTCTTGCAGTTGGCGCTTACGCCGAAAAGGTTGCAGTCGTTGCCAAAGCTCAGGGAGAGGTTCTGTTACAAAGAGCTGCAGATTTTGACTACAACACTCCTGTTACCATGGGAACGATCCTTGAAAACAATGACCAGATAAAAGTTAATGATGGCTTTGCTGTCATTTTGCTTCTTGATGATAAAAGCCAGGTCAAGCTTCGCGAGAACACTGAGATCGCTATCACCATGGCTGAAGATATTGGCGGTACTGGATATCATGTTCGCCTGGATTATGGCCAGGCCTTGACCAAGTATGCCAAGGGTGCTGATTTTGCTTTTCAGCTTCACACCCCGACCTCGGTTGCATCCATTAAGGGTACTGAGTTTTGGACCCTTACAGATCCTGAAACCGGTGATAATGTTATCGTTCTTGAGGGTCAGGTGGATGTTATGAATAATCTCACCGGTATGATCAGCACTGCCGGTCCTGGTGAGACGGTAAACTCAACGACAGACGGCTATATCGAAACGGGAGCAACCCAGGAAGGCACCGTCCCGGAAGATCCTGATGGTAGCTCAGAAGTCGAGCCAGAAGGAACTGGGGATGCTGGATCCGATTCTACTGAGACTGAAACTGGAACCCTGGTTGAAGATGAAGATAATACGAGCGGCACAACGCCTGCAGTACCACCATCAACCATTGCTGAAACAACTCCCGAGCCTGAGGATGAGCCTGAGGATGAGGGCGGTGGTGGCCTTGGCATGGATGCAGCCTTTGGTGCCGTAACCATTGATGGCCAGCTCTATAATCAAATCGCTCTGCGCCCAGAATTCTCCATCGGAAAACTCGGTGTTGGTCTTGATGTTGTGCTCTACATGGATCAGGATGGAAACATCCGTAAAGATGAGTGGAATGACTATAAAGATGTTATTGACAAGATCATGTATGTGCGCTGGGGTGTGCAGGGAGATCCCTTCTTTGTGCGCGTTGGAACTTTAGAAAATGTCGTTCTCGGTTATGGTCTCTTTATGAATGGTTATTCCAACATGATGGAATATCCATCAGTTCGTAAAACCGGACACCATGTTGGCTTTAAGCTTGGCAATTTCGGCATCGAAAATTTTGTTGCAAACTACAAAGAATTCTCCTTTAATGGCGAGAGCACCGGTCTTGGTCTCCTGGGCTTGCGCGGAACCTTTTCACTGGGCAAACTTACCTTTGGTAGCACCCTGGTTATGGATAATAACCAATATCTGGGACTGAAAGACGATGATGGTGATTATATCCCCAACGTTTTGGATGATTTTCCAGATGATGCGGCTTACAAAGTTGACTCCGATGGTGATGGTCGTCCCGATCAATCTCCTGACGAGTGGGATATCGATGGTGATGGCAAGACTGACAATTATACCCCGGATCCTACCAGAAACTGGGATGATATCATCAGCTACAAGCCAGATCCTTTTGATATTAGTGCGAACCCCAGTACTGTCGGTGGTCTCAGCGTTGATATCGCTTATCCTATCCTCAATATGGAAAAACTTAAATTGGTTCTCTTTGCTGAGGCCGGTTCATACTTCGGTACTGCTGATTCCATGTGGTATCTTGACGAAACCGGTGCTGCCAGGCAAAAAGAAGTTAAGTACGGAATTGGTGCAACTGCACCCGGTTTGCGTGCTCAAATTTTCAACTTCCTCACCGCCAGTGTTGAATTCCGCATTACGCCAACAGGCAACTTCGTTTATGGCTTGTTTGACAGGAACTATGATCTTGAGCGGGTTGGCTTCGTAAATCTTCCCGGCATGGGACTAACGCCTCAAACGCGCTATGAAAAACTCTATGATAACCCATCCATGATGGGTGTCTTCGGTAGTGTCGGGGCTGACATCTTGGGGCTGGTTACCCTCCAGGCAGGCTACCAGCACATGACATCCGATGCAGCTGAGGTAAAGGGTATTCAGGGCAGTATCGGTATCGCCCCCGATCTGATTCCAAAGGTTGAAGCGGCAAATGCCTATATTCTTCGCATGAATGTTGACGATCCTTTTGACATTGTCAGCGAGGGTACGCTTTTGGGTTATTACGTAACCATGGGTCTGGGTGGTGGAGCCACGCTGACCTGGAACTTCCGTCAGAGTTATATCGATCTTAATGGCGACGGAACAATCGACACCGCTCCTGAGGCTGGTGAGGTTATTGCCCAGACCAGTATCGAAACCGGTTTCTCTTTCTAAACAGAAAGACAGTCTATAAGCATAAAGCGCCTCGGTTTTCCGGGGCGTTTTTTATTTCAACCCTGGGGTCAGCTGAATCTTACATGGTTCGGGTCTCCGCCAAGAGCTTCGCACCACCAGGACACCGCTCAATTCACGCTGGGTAGCTCACAGAATAAAAAAGCCCCCGATCGAATGATCGAGGGCTTTGATAATGTGTAATCTTTAACTGAAAGATCAGCTGGCGGCTAAGAACTTAGCCTTCTGTTCTTTGTAGTAATTGTCTTCAGGTTGAAGAGTGATACAGGCATCCATGACTGCTACGGCTTCATCAATCCGACCCAGTTTCCAGAGGACTTCGCCTTTGGTGTCCATGATTTGGGCGTGCTCCCGGGCGTCAGCTTCACCGGTGAGCATGGCGATTCCCTGATTAATTCGCTCCAGAGCGTTTTCCATATTCAAGTCCAGCTCCGTCATGCGCCAGGCATATCCATTGAGCAGGCCCGAGCTTTCTTTCTGAATTCCCGACATGAAATCAATGTAGCGACGATAGGTGTCTGCTTCAGCGGTTTTGTCTTTGGACCGCCGATAGAAGTTTCGGAGTGCATCATAAGCACTGGGCAGCACTTCCGTATTGGTTTCCCCGTTGATGAACGACAGCAGGGACTCAGCATCACTGTTCTCCTGGGCATAGAAAAGAGCCAGTTTCAGTGCGGCTGTTGAATGCATGATCGGGTCTACCGCTTCCAGACCAAACAGAATTTCCCAATAGGACATGGCTGCCTTTAAGCCGCTCATGGCCTCTGCCTTCTTGGCAAGTGAAACCAGCAGGTCCGCATTTTCCGGATCGTCTTCCAGTTGCCTGAGCAGGTCTGGAACGGTGTTGATCCCGTTACGAATCCGGGTCATTTCGGTCAGATATTCTGCAGGAGGCATAAAGCCAACAATGCGATCGATTTCCGCACCGTTTTCATCAACAAAGACAAAGGATGGAATCGAATGAATGTTATAGCGCTCGGTTAACGCATCATTTTGAGTGGAATCTACATCGAGGTGGTATGAAACAAAATTTTTGGAAGCGTAAGCAATAAGCGTGGGGTCAATAAACGTTTCGGCTAACGAGCCTGTCGAAAAAGCCCTAAAATAATCCAGAATAAATGACGGGTTTACTTGTCCGTAAAGTGGTCTATGTTAACTTGTAGCAACTCCTAAAAAGCAGGTTATCTATGCCCCGATACAAGCCCTATGATTACCGTCAACGCCAGTTAATGTCGATCTCATTAGAGGATCAGATTCGGCCAGGGACGATGGAATATGTGATCCATCATCTGGTTGAGAATGAGTTGGATTTTTCTCAGATTGAAGCGGAATACAAAAATGACGACACTGGCCGGCCAGCCATAGATCCCCGGATATTATTTAAGATAATACTGCTGGCTTATTCTAAAGGTATCACAGGATCCCGGAAGATTGAGCAGGCTTGTAAGGAGAACATCCTTTTCATGGCTCTGTCTTGTGGTCAGGCACCTGATCATTCTACCATATCCGCTTTTGTGACGGGCATGACAGATAAGATGACACCACTGTTCCAGAAAATATTACTGGTGTGTGACAGTCAGGGACTTCTCAGTGGAACTCATTTCTCACTGGACGGATTAAAGTTGCCATCCAATGCGAGTAAGGAGTGGAGTGGTACATTTGCGGAGTTATCAGCTAAGAAATCAAAGCTGCATGATAAACTAAACAAACTGATGAGTGATCATGTGGCTCAGGATAAAGCAACTCCAGAGCCTGGTGATGAGCATGATCGCAGAGAACGGCAGATAAAAAAGTTAAAGCATTCCTCTGAGCGGATACAGCAGTTTCTGGATGAGAACGAGCCCCGCATGGGAGCCCGGAATAAAGAGAAGAAAAGCAATATTACTGATAATGACTCAGCCAAGATGAGTACCTCTCATGGTGTTATCCAGGGCTATAATGCTCAAGCACTAGTCGATGAGAAACACCAGATCATTGTTCATGGAGTAGCCTCCGGGAAGGGTCAGGACAATGACCAGTTAGAACAGATCATGGATGGAGCCAAAGCCAACATGGAGGCGATTGGAAAGGGTGAAGATTACTTTGAAGGCAGACAGCTGTCAGCTGACTCCAATTACCACAGCGAGACCAATCTAAAGACAGTAGTAGCCGAGAAGTTAGATGCTTATATCCCGGATAATTTATTCAGAAAGCGTGACAGTCGTTTTAAGACCCGGGACCGTCATAAACCAAAGACAAAATCAAAGATCAGATATGAACTTGATAAATTTACATATGATCCCCAAACAGATCGTTATACCTGCCCGGCTGGTGGCCAGTTAACACTATACGTGAAGCGTAATGAGATTAATGGGTTGGTGTATCGCACCTATCGGAGCCCAGTATCGAACTGTTCAAATTGTAAGTTAAGAAGTGAATGTTTACGAACCAGGAGTACCCTTCGCAGACAATTAAATGTTCAGATTGAACACAATATTCCCAGGACATTATCACAGAAAATGGTCTCCAAGATAGACAAGCCTGAGAGTGGCAGGATCTACGAGAAACGTATTGGAGTCGTGGAGCCTGTCTTTGGCAATATCAGGAGCTGTAAAGGGCTGGATCGATTTACCCTGAGAGGCCAGTTAAAGGTAGATGTACAGTGGTTACTGTTTTGTATGGTGCATAATGTTGAGAAGCTCTTAAACTACGGAACATTAGGTGTATAGATGAGCAATGGGGATGAATATCAGTCAATATGTGGCTCATTACAGGGCATATGTGGGCATTTGAAGGCGATATAGCTATGGTAGATCTAAAACGGGCTGGAATGAACTGAAATAGGTAAAACCTATACCATGCGAAAATACCACCCCACATCGTCACTTTTTCAACATCCTCAACAATGGCTTAGAGCGGACTCACACGCAAGGGAGTACAAGGCGAAAATGATGTGGATGGATACACTGAATATACAAATCGATGCTTTCTCGGGAAGCAGCTCAAGCCAAGAGCGTTATGTTTATCGACAAGGATCAATCCAATTCTTGCGAACGACCTATATAAGGACCATATTATGGTCATATAAATGGAGGTCATATGAAATTTAGTAAATCAATAAAACCGATCAGCTACTTAAAGTCTCATGCATCTGAAATAGTTCGGGATGTGAATGCCAATCATGATACGATGATTATTACCCTCAATGGAGAGGCGAAAGCAATACTTCAGGATATTGAGGTTTATGAGCAGAATCAAGAGAGTCTGGCTTTATTAAAGATTTTGGCTCAAAGCTCTGCAAGTCTTGGTAAGAAGAAATTCAAACCAGCAAAGGTAGCTTTTTCAGATATTCGGAAAAGACTAGAGCAATAGCAGACATGGTTAAACACTTTGAAGTCTTTGTCGTTGAAGATGCTGAACGAGATCTGCATGATATCTATACATATATTGCGAGAAACGATTCTGTTGAGAATGCTGACTATGTCTTTGATGCAATTCAAGATATCTGTTTGAGTTTAAGCTCACTGCCAGCTCGGGGTCATATTCCTCCAGAGCTTGATAGAGTTGGGATTATGGATTATCTAGAAATTCATTTCAAGCCTTATAGAATAATTTATCAGATCAGAGAGAATGAGATATACATCCATTGTATTCTTGATGGGAGGCGATCTTTGCAGGAACTTTTGCAGGAGAGATTGATACGATCGTAGCTTGTTTTGACGAAAACATAACAATGGCTTAGAGCTGACTCACACGCAGGGGAGTGCAGAACGACAATGACGTGGATGGATACAGATAACTTACCAAGCGATGCTATCTCAGGAAGCAGCTCAAGCCAAGGGCGTTATATCGCACCAGGGAAATATCCTTTGATAATTTTAAGATTTTGCAAAGAACAGTTTTAGATTTTGTTTTTTGAACATGAAATCTGGGGTGAGCTCTTTTTTGGTTCCTCGGCTGGGATTATATCTCAGGCAGGCACCGGCTCAAATTGTTCTGTTTTTCTCAGATTTACGATTGGTTCGATTCTGAAACCACCAGTTCGATTGGTCTCTCAAGATTGTTGAGCCTGAGGATAGGTTCCGTTCTGATAAGCTCTTTAAAGCTTTGTCACGTGGGGACGCAAAAGAATGTGGTCGGCCCAGCATTTGTGAGTTGGTGAATTATTTGCAGCTTTCGAGATCTAAGTTTGCCCTGGTTCAGGGGCGCAGATATTGAGGTCGCTTATCAGAACTCCACTTTTTTGATGCGGTATAACACCTTTTAAAAGGTAATAGTCAATAGAAAAAAAAGAGTCCCAGTCAATAAAGTATAATTGATCCGCTTTTTCTCAATTTTAGTACAACTACTCTGACGGTATCCTATTCTATCGCGGGGGACGAACTAGCGTCCAAACACCTTTCAGGACTTATCCTTGAAACCCATTATTGTTTCAAGACTTCCCGGTAAAACCCGGGATATTCCAGATAGTATTCAGGAACAGCGTCTGGCTTCCCAATCAAAGAGCAAGTCTCAGTGATTCACTGGGACAGTTAGGCACCAGGGCTTGCCAGACGCGGCCATTTCGTTGTTTTATGTCTGCTCAATGGAACGCCTCTGAACATGTGATTGAAGTCGGTCTGACTTTCCAGTACATGATATGTGATCTTGGCTAACTCCTGAGCAACAAGTGCCTTAGCAATATGTTTATGTTTTTTTCTAGCTTTGGACTGATGGAAACTTTTTATCTCTTTGAAGTATTGGACAGCCCGTACACTGGCTTCCATAAAAGCCATCTTGAGATACTTATTACCGTCCTTGCTGGATTTATGCTTAACCGTACGGTTAGAGTTATCTGCTCCTGGAACAAGACGGCAGTATGAGAAGAAGCGGTTGACAGATGTGAATCTTTCAATGCCATCGACTTCCAAGTAGATGGTAAAGGCCAGTATTTTTCCAATGCCTGGTATGTAGAGAAGTCGTTGAATGTCAGGGTTGGGTATGAGCTTAGGGTGGATGCTTTGCTCAAGTGTTTTGATTTGACGAACAATGAGCTGCAGTTGCTCTTCCAGGATAGAGAGTTGTAGTTTGGGTTCTGGAAGCAGCTTTGACTTGAGTAGAGCGAAGTCACTGGGTTTGGGATACTGGGGTAGATTGAGATTATACTTGGCCAGGAGTCTGTGAATGCTGTTACGACAACTGGTCTTCTTGACAACTAGGGAAAGCCTAGCTCTCATGAGATCCCTGATGGGACGTAAGTCCTGACTGATCTGATGGGCTTCAGGTACCATATCCAGTCTGAGCAGATTGGCTAAAGTATGAGAGTCTACTTTATCCGTTTTGACTTTAGCATAGCTGATGGCTTTAAGGTATTTGGCATGAGCAAGCGTAAGATCAATTCCCTGTTCGGTGAGAAGGTCACTGAGCCAGTACCAGTTGGCTGTTGATTCCACCACAGCTTTGTGATCAGATCCCTGGGGACTGACTTGATTGAAATAGGTGATGATATGAGCTTTATGATTGGGCACTTTTCGTTGAGAGAGCAGAACTCCATTCTCATTGATTGTGGTTATTAAGGACATATCTTTGTGCAAATCGATACCGGAATAGTACATATGGGCCTCCTTGGTTTGAAAAAGAACCTAAAACAAAGTGGGAAGTTTCCAAAATTTGGATTCAAGCCCTAATACGGAGGCTCTTTTAGCAAATATCAATGGCTTCAAGCTGTCTCACATGCAGGAGAGTGGAAATTGAAAATGACGTGGACGGATACACTGAATTTACAAAGCGATGCTATCTTGAGAAGCAGCTTAAGCCAAGAGCGTTAGAGCTATTGAGGAATAATTATGAAGCAAAAATCATTTGAGACACTCTATAAAGACAAGAAGATTAGAATCGAGAGTCTGAAAATTAATTTTCCACCTAAAATTGTTGAGACATGTTACATAGATGGTGCCCAAGTAGGAAAAAATATTAGCTCAGTATTCCGACAGTTCTACACAACCCGATTTGTTGTAGCTATCGAGGGGATTAATCGAGAAATTGAGCTTAGGATGTCAGCTAAACCATATTCATTGAAAAGTGGTCATCAGATTCTTGTAGATGGAGATTTCGTTAGTGGTGACATAAATCTACAATTTCCAGATCCAAAAGATGTTGATGAGCAGTTCAAAAAAGGGTACTTGAATTTCTTTTTAAAACATGGATTAGTTCGCATGGGAATTCCGATGGGTATAATTGTTACCTTGCTGACCCAACCTGATACATTCGCCAAGATTGTTTTCACGTTTATATTCAATTCCGCTTTCATCGGATTTGTTTTTTCAATGATGCAATGGAGAGAACTGAAGAGGGCGTTTGGAGAGTTCAAATGAGGGGAAAGAAAGTTGAGTGCGAATACAAAGGGAGCAAAATTGAAGTTTTTCTAAAAGATTCTTACTTTCCACCAAAATCAATAGAGCAATTAAGTGTCGATGGTAAAGTTATCGCTAAAAACGAATTGAGTCCCTTCAGACTATTCTCTAGAATTGTTTCAAAACATTCTTTTGATGGTATTGATGAAAAGATTGAAGTAAGAATTGCTCAAGGAGTGCGTTCGGTCAGAATCGCTACTCAAATTAAGATTGGAGACAAAGTTATTGGTGGGAGCGAATCTCTTCAGTACCCCGATATCGATAAATTGAATTTGAGGATTGGGAAAGGTTACGTTCAATATTTTTTGACCTTTGGGTTATTTCGTTTCGGGTTGCCTTTTGGGATATTTTTCAGTCTGCTGCATATCGGTGATATAGCACCTTGGTCTATAGGGAGATTTATTTTTGCAACGGTTACGTTTGGTTTGGTGATGTCAGCATTCTTCTGGTCTTGGCTTAAGAAATCAATTCATCAGTTACCAAAGCTCTAACAAAAGCTTCAAGCTGACTCACATGAAGGGGCGTGGATGACAAAAATGACATGGATGGATACAGTTATCGAACAAAGCGAGTCTGTTTCTGGAAGCAGCTTAAGCTTAAGGCGTTAGAGCGACAAGCATTTGTACCATAGAGTTGTACATAATTCTTGTAACATCATTGTATGTACATTATATTTGTACAAATTAAATGGAGATGAATTATGACAACCATAGCAGTAAGTGAACTTCGGGCAAATCTTATGCAAGTCCTTGAACAAATTAAGCAGGGGGCTCAAATTCAAATTACATCTCGCGGGAAAGTAGTAGCTCAGCTTGTCCCTGCGGATGAAACTCAAGAACAAGCAAAGATGGCTCTGAAGCATTTAGCTGAGGATGCAAAAATAGGTGATATGATCAATCCCATTGATGAAACTTGGAATGCGGTTTCTCAATGATAGTACTTGATACACATATCATTGTTTGGGATGCTCTTCAGCCAGAGAAGATAAGTAAAAAAGCCAGAAAGATGATTGACCGTGCAAATGAATTGAGCGAAATAATCATTGCTGACATCTCACTTTGGGAAATCGCAATGTTAATGAAAAAGAATCGTCTTAGTATTGATGCAACTTATCCTGAGTTCATCCACTTAATTCGATCTGCAAATCACTACACTTTTCAGGCAATCACCCCTGAGATAGCTGATCTTTCTGTATCCTTTTCCTCCCAGGTAAACCTTGATCCTGCAGATAGATTAATTTGTGCTACTGCGCTCTATCGGAATGTTCCACTTATTACTGCGGATTCAAACCTAAAAAACGCAAAAAGTGTTGAGACGATCTGGTAGAAAAGCGCTCTAACAAAGGCTTAGAGCTGACACAAAAGCAAAGAAGTGTAAGGGGGAAAATGATGTGGAGGGCTAGAATGATCTTATCAAGCGAGTCTGTTTCGGGAAGCAGCTCAAGCCTAAGGCGTTAGATGCATCAAGATTATTGGAGTGGAAAGAATCCTTGATTCTCAGGTAAGAATAACCTACCTTGCATAAAAGAAGGAGGTGACTCATGAGTGTCATCGAAATAACAAGCATGTCGACCAAAGGTCAGGTTGTAATTCCCGCAAGCATGCGCAAAAAGCTCAATATCCATGGTGGTTCAAAATTAATCGTCGTTCAAGAGGGCGATAATATTCTTTTGAAACCAATCACTAAACCCAAAGACGATGAATTCGATAAAATCGTCCAGCTGGCAGATCAAATACGAAAAGAAATTGATCTAAATGAAGGCGATGTTTTGGAAGCGATCGAAGCATCCAGGAATTCTCGTGCGGATCGTAGTTGATACAAATGTAGTCGTTTCGGGGGTGTTTTTCGGTGGGTTCCCTAGAAAAGTTCTGGAATTCTGGAGAGAAAAATCATTTGAGTTGATCTGTAGTCCTGAAATAGTTGAAGAATATGAAGATGTTTTGAATCGCCTAGAGCGCAAAGCCAAGATTCGAGATAATTCGCTTGTCCCAAGATTTATGAAACTCGTCCTCAAGGATAGTACTGTGATTTATCCGAGTCATCATCAACAGATATCTCGAGACCCTGATGATGACAAATTTATCAACTGCGCCTTAAGTGGCAAAGCCATCTACATAGTAAGTGGCGATAGTGATTTGTTGGATATTCAGCAGGTGGGGAAGATAAAGATACTCACGGCCAGAGAGTTTGTTGAAAAAATGAGCATCTAACAAAAGCTTCAAGCTGACTCGAATGAAGGGGTGTGCAAGGTGAATATGTCGTGGTCAGATACAATAATCATACAAAGCGAGTCTGTTATGGAAAGCAGCTTAAGCTTAAGGCGTTATACCCATCCGCTACCAATGATCGGGGTTTTGAACAATTGAATCAGAGTAAATCATTCTGTTGCCAATATGCACACAATGCAATATATTTAGCCCATGAAATTATTAAACTGGAACAGTGAGAAAAATGAGCTCTTAAGGAGCGAGAGGGCAATCTGCTTTGAGGATATTGTCTTTTATATTGATAAAGGGTTTTTGGTTGATGATATCACACATCCCAATCAAGAAAAATACCCCGGTCAGAGGATGCTAGTCGTCAACATAGAAGAATACATCCACTTAGTTCCATACATTGAATCTGATACGGAACTATTTATGAAAACGATTATTCCAAGTAGAAAAGCAACAAAGAAGTATATGGAGAGATTAAAATGACAAAATTAGATAAAGAAGAAAAAGACCTTTTAGAATCGTTTGAAAGAGGTGAATGGGAATCAATACCTGATCTTGAAAAAAGAAGATTAGAGCTACAGGGATATGCTGCAGAAACTCTTCGTAAGGACAAAAGAGTAAATATTCGTATTACTGGGCGTGATTTGAGGCAATTACAACGGATTGCTTTACGTGAAGGTTTGCCTTACCAAACGTTAATATCCAGTATTTTACATAAATATGTAAATGGCGTTCCAATCTAATAGTTCATAGACCTAAGGGTCTTCGCTACGGGTATAACAACGGCTTCAAGCTGTCTCACAATGGGGGTGTGCCAATCGAAAATGATGTGGATGGATACAATTAACTCACAAAGCGATGCTTTCTCAGGAAGCAGCTTAAGCCGAGCACGTTATACCGAGATAAGAGAATGTGATACTAAATGTTAGACATAAAATTTCTGGGGTGATCTTATGAAAAAAATCAATGTTCTAACCATCATCTTTTTTTTAGCTATGATTGGGTGTGATGAAGAAAATAATATTGGAGAATATACTCCAACAGTATCTCCAATCCCTGTACCTCAGGAATTAGTTGAAAACGGGAAGTATTCATATGGATATATGAAAGTTCCTGAGTCATATGAACAACCTGATGGAAAGTCCCTTGAGCTCGCGATAGCGATATTTAAATGCAGGTCTGATTCAGCCACACATGCCCCCCTCGTTCTCAACACTGGCGGTCCAGGTTTGTCGAATATAGATAATTTTGTACCCGATCTATTTGGCGAGCTTGGAGACTTGATGCTTGATAACAGAGATCTGGTAGTCATTGAGTTACGAGGATTAAAATATTCCAAACCCAATTTATTCTGCCCAGAAATAGATAGCTTACAGATGTATCTGGTTGATAAGAGTTTATCCGTTGACGAGACGATTGAATTGTATATGGACACATTGCAGGTTGTTTACGATCGTTTTGAGCGTGAAGAAGTAAATTTATCTGCCTTTAATAATTATGCGATCGCAAATGATATAGTATTTGTCATGACACAATTGGGCTATGATAAATTCTCAATATTTGGATCTTCCTTTGGAACACTAGTAGCACAACATCTATTGTTAAATCATTCGGAACATCTGGTTAGCGCTATAATGAATGCCGTCGTCGATATTAATCGAGGCCTGCCAGGGATGCATACCAACAGCATAGAAAGGTTAGAATCAATTTTTAAAACATGTGCAGATGATAGTGTCTTGAACCAGGCGTATCCTGATTTGAAAGACAGGTTCCTGACCTTATTAGGAGAACTCAATGCAAACCCCAAAATATTAGATATTACATATGGGAAAGACGGCAGAGTATATAAGGTACCGTTAACGGGCAACAAACTCGCGGTTTGGCTTTTCGGCTTTATGTATTGGGATTCACAACTTCCCTCAACATTGCATACAATTCTATCTGGGGATTATAGTCTGATCAGTTCTAACCCTGGTATGTTGTTTCCCATCCCAGATTTTAGCAATGGATTATCACTTAGTATCATTCTCTCGGAATCTTCAGGTTTTGCGGCTGAAGATATCCCTCTTGATGGTGAATATGTCGATTGGGTGAAGGGCTGTGGAACGATGATATTTACTCCTTATTTTTTGAACAGGGCACAACATATTTGGAATGTGAATAATTTACAGGGTGGAAATATTTCGGCGGTTTCTGATGTACCAACCTTAATGTTTAGCGGTGAATTAGACCATGTTTGTCCCCCAGAGTATGCTGTAGAATTATCAGGGATTTTAAAAAATTCATATTTATATATATTCCCAGGAATCCCGCACTCACCCATTGATTATGGATCATGTGGCGTAATGATGATGAAAGCGTTTCTTGATAATCCAACAATAGCACCCGATAATTCATGTATGGAAGCATTTCAAAGCGGCTTTAATATTCCAGGATAGATAGGATATCAAATCCACTGAAATTCTGATAAGACCGGCAGTATAACAACGGCTTAGAGCTGACTCACTCAAATGGTGTGCAAAGCAAAAATGATGTGGAGGGATACAATTAACTCACAAAACAATGGCTTCTCGGGAAGCAGCTCAAGCCGAGCACGTTAGCCTGAGCTGGTAGTTATGAGGAAATGGCGCGAGCGAGTTGCTTTTTTGAAGCTCCAAGAGCAAGAAGAGATTTAATGATAAGATCTATTGAAACAGTAGGATCACCGGTTTCAATCTTTGCCACTCGAGATTGGCTTGAATGGATGAGCTTTGCCATTTCAACTTGTGTCAGATTTTGTTCTGCTCTCAGTTTTCGGAGATTAGCACTTAAATTGAGTTTAAGGTCAATGTATGCGGATTCCTCAGGAGAGAGTCCGAGAAAATCTCCTGCAGAACCAACTTTCCAGCCCTTGCTCTCTAATCTTTTAATTTTCTCTTTACGCATTGTCATATTCCTTTATTCTTTTCTTGCAGACATCAATCACCTTTTTAGAGGTCTGTTGAGTCTTTTTACTGAACACTTCAAGAATCACAATGGCGTCATCATCAATTCGATAGATCAAGCGCCAAGTCGCTGCTTCATCATTGATCCTCAATTCGTGACATCTAGCACCAATACTTGGCATTGGTCTGGATTGAGGCATGCTCAACTTCTCGCCCATTTGGAGAGTCCTCAACAGGAATCCAGCTTCAATTCTTGCAGCAGAAGAGAAGGGTGGTGTTTTGACTTCACCGTGTAACCAGACGAGAGGTTTGTCATTCATGTTCATCGAAACTAAGATATGTCAGATATGACATATTGCAAGCGAAATAATGCCAGGCTAACAAAGGCTTAGAGCTGACACAAAACCAAAGAAGTGCAAGAGGGAATATGATGTGGAGGGCTAGAATGATCTTATCAAGCGAGTGTGTTTCAGGAAGCAGCTTAAGCTTAAGGCGTTAGCCACACTTTGTTTTTGCTCAATCATTTACTTGCCTGGACGTATGGTTAGAAGTACATTCAGGCATACAACAGGAGACAACAATGACTACAGTCCCACCCATTATTCCAATAAGCGACCTTCGTCAGGATGCAGCTGCAGTTTTAAAAAGTTTAAAGACTTCAGATCAACCAACCGTCATCACACAAAGAGGACGAGCCGCTGCAATTATGTTAAGCGTTGAATCGTATGAGCAAAGCCTGCATGATAAAGAACTTCTCATGCTACTAGCCAAGGGAGAAAAGGAAATTCAAGCTGGCGAAGGATACGACCTGGAAACCGTCCTGGGGGAAGCAGACTCCATTCTTAAGGAGGAATAGTGAAACTAAAATTCACACCTTCAGCAAGGAGTATGTTTCTTGATACTGTTCTCCATATAAAGAAGGAAAATCCTAAAGCGGCACAACGATTCAGGTCAAAGGCAGAAATCGGTCTTGGTCGTTTGATTGAGTACCCTGAATCAGGAAAACGTGTTCAGGAGTTTCCGGACTTGGATTTTCGTGAAGTATTTATTTCACCCTATCGTTTTTTTTACAAGGTCAAAAAGGAGACGATCTGGATTGTTGCAGTTTGGCACAGTGCGCAACTTCCGAAAAGATCAACAAAATAAGCGAGTGTTTTGATGACCAGGAAATTTGGTGAAAGCGAATCACAAAACATGTCATATTGGAATACTCGAGTTGTTCGTAAGTATGATAAAACATCGGAAACGACCACTTTTGAAATACACGAAGTCCATTACGATGACAATCATCAAATTACAGCTTGGACTAAATCTGCAGTTGGACCATTTGGTGAGACATTAGCGGAATTAGAAGAGGACATCAAACACTTCATTGAAGCAACTCAAAAACCCATTCTTGAGTTGGAACATCATGCTGATGGAGAGAGGCTGGTTGAGGTAAAAGAAACTCAGAAATGATTTATCATTTTATGGCTTTCGATGGTGTTACCAGGTGGCTAACAAAAGCTTCAAACTGACTCACACGCAAAGAAGTGCAAGGGGGAAAATTATGTGGACGAATACATTGAATCTACAAAGCGAGTCTGCTTCAGGAAGCAGCTTAAGCTTAAAGCGTTAGGCCTACAGCAGTCTGGCCGATAATCAGGATTATACAGAGTAACGGTTTAAATGCGATTAAATCAATGAAAGGTGGAGAGGAAAACTTGGGACAAGATTTCATAACTATTAGTCTTGATTTACGTTTTAAGCTCGGAACTGTAAATTGCTTTCTTGTGAAGATCAAATCTGATTATGTCCTGATAGATACAGGCGGGACAAATAATCGCAGGAAACTTGAAGAGGAGCTTGGAAAGGCAGGGTGCACCCCTGGCAATCTCAAGCTAATAGTATTGACACATGGTGATTTCGACCACATTGGAAATGCTGCCTTCCTTCGCCAAAAGTATGATTCCAAAATAGCAATGCATAATGACGATTTTGGAATGATTGAATCTGGAGATATGTTTTGGAATAGAACTAAGCCAAATTTTCTCATCAAAGCAGTTGCAGGGCTATTGTTCAAGTTAAACAACTCGGATAGAATCAAGCCGGATGTAGCCGTGAATGATGGACATGATCTCTCATGCTATGGATTGAGCGCAAAAATTGTTCATCTTCCGGGTCATTCAAAGGGTTCGATTGGTCTATTAACATCAAGTGGTGATTTATTTTGTGGTGATCTTTTTGAGAATACCAAACGACCTGCTCTCAACTCCATTATGGATGATATGGAAGCTGCACATTTAAGTGTTGAAAAATTGATAAAAATGAAAGTAAAAACTGTTTATCCAGGTCACGGTGGTTATTCCGGAAGTTTCGGACAGTCATTCCGGAAAGTTTCGGACACCCCGATCGCCCCTGTTCAGGTCGGGCTAGTTTAAGTAGAGGTGTCCGAAAGCGCCACCCTGTTTTTAACCTTTCTCATGGATTCTCCTTTCAAGTCTAATCGGTGAGCATTGTGTATTACCCGGTCCATTATGGCATCAGCCAGAGTCGGGTTATTAAAGTAACTGTACCATTCTTTGACAGGTAGCTGACTGGTGAAGATGTGGCTACCAGTCCCCGTTCTTTCTTCTATTACTTCCAATAGTTCCTGCGCTTGCCCTGTTGTCAGCGATGAGAGCCCAAAGTCATCCAGGATCAACAGATCAAAACCAGTCATGCGTTTCATCAACCTGGGATAAGTCCCTTCAGCTCTGGCCATAGCTATATCTGAGACAAGCGGTGATATTCTGGTGTAATACACTGAGTACCCGGAAAGGATCGCTTGATTGCCCAGAACACAAGCCAGATAGGTTTTGCCAGTTCCAGTTGGTCCTGTGATAACGACATTCTGGTGTTGTTGCATCCAGTTGTTCTGCAGCAAGCTTTTTACTACTGATCTATTGAGATTACGAGAGGCCTGATAATCAATGTCCTCTGAGAAGATGGGCTTGTACTTCATTTTAGAAGCTCTTAACATCCGTTTGGTTTTCCGGTTCTTTCGATCCAGGACTTCTCTATCAATAAGATAGGAGAGTCGTTCTTCAAAGCTCATCTCAGCATAGTGGTTGGGCTGCTCCATTTGTTCTAACAGAGCCGCTTTCAGACCCGCAAGTTTGAGCTGTGAGATCTGATCAAGTGTGTGGTCTATCATCTTATCACCCCTACTCGTAATAACCCTGACCACGCACATTCTCATGATGGTCTTCAGGAGCAAAAATGTCCATGGTTTCAGGGATGGGATGCTCATAGCTCTTGTTGCTCATGATATTCACGAAGTGTTTCACTCTGAGGAGCCGTAACTCAAGCATACGTTTTGAGACCGCTTCGATACGGAAGTTATCCTGACCCTTAGCTCTGGATAGTATCCCTAGACAGGTTCGAAAGCCCATTTCAGGATGAGGCTTCTCTGCCATGATCTTTTCAAAGAGTGCTCCTGTAGAAGGACCATGACTCTTGCCCCAGCCGATGATCCTGGAAGGTGTCCATTCTGCCATGGCCCGGTGGGCACTTGCCATATGTTCTGCCTGTGTCGCTGCTACTCCTTTACCAGGACCTCGAGCATGCATTGCAACTCGTTTGTCCTTGTGGTAGACTTCTACTGTGGTTGAAGTGTAACGGGCATTCACGACTTCTCCAGCTAATTGGTAGGGTACACTGTAGTAGTCACCTTCCAACTGGATGTGATAATCGATATTTACCTTGCAGTCTTTGAAGTCCCTATAGATATAGGTTCTGCTCGGTAAGGCTTTCAGAGCTGGCTGATCCAGTTCTTCAAACAACTCACGTCGGCTCTTGTTCAGATGCCTCATCTTACGGTTGTTTAAATCTTCCAGCAGCTCCCAGATCGCTTGGTTGAGTTCGTGGATATGGAAGAACTGTCTATGCCTTAACCTGGCCAGTATCCATCGCTGTACCAGCTTGACACTGAGCTCAGCTTTGGACTTATCTTTGGGTTTAGCTGGTCTGGCAGGCAGGACTACTGTTCCATAGTGGTCGGCCATATCCTGGTAACTCTCATTGATGTCGGGTTCATACCAGTTAGCTCTGGTTACAGCGGACTTTAAGTTATCGGGCACCAGTATTTCTGGACAGCCGCCAAAAAACTTGAATGCTCTGACATGAGAAGTAATAAAGTCGTGCTTCTTCTGGCTCATGCTGGCTTCAGCATAACTGTAACCACTGGCTCCCAGGGCTGCTACAAAGACTTCTGCCTTACTGATCTCACCCGTCTTTGGGTCAATGACTTCCATGGTTAAGCCGGAATAATCAACGAACAGCTTCTCTCCGGCCTTATGGACTTGACGCATGCTGACACTCACCTTGTTTGACCAAAGCCGGTAGTGCTCACAGAACTGGGAGTAGCCCAGTCCATCTGGATGCTGCTCACGGTATTCTTCCCACAACAGGGATCGAGTCACATGTTTCTTTTTTAACTCGGTATTCATTTTAGCGAAGTCTGGTAGTGGTCTGGCTGAGCCCTTGGTCTTGTCACCAAACAGGGCGGTGTATATCTGATCATCATTCAGAGTCTGGATCAACTCTAGAGTCAGGTCACTGGCCTTGTAAGCTGTGAGGTAATCGTTGACTGTTGATCGTGGTAAATTCAGGGCATTCCTGATCGCACGAACAGATAGATCTGTCAGCTCGCTTAGCTCTATTATCTTGCGGATGTGTTTCATTTTGAGTCTCCCTGCCCACCTGTGAGGCGGGCTGTTCCTAAGGTGTTTTATGCGCATTTATATCCTCTTCGTTAAAAGAGAACATGTTCACCCTGAACAGGAGTCTGGCAACTAGGATTAGTTCGCCAAGGGGTTTTTAAATATTATTCCGGTCAACTCGTCGAAAGTGTCCGAAACTTTCCGGAATCACTGTCCGAAGAAAATCGGAATGCTGTCCGAAACTTTCCGGAATCGGTGTCCGAATGTCTCCGGATTTTCCATCACGGCAACAAATTTCTACTGGAGCAGTATTTTTTAAAGAATCAATAATGTGTGTAGATTCTTGTCGGAGATTGGGAAGACCTTTTAATGGGATTCTATGACTGAAAACGCGCTCTAACAAAGGCTTAGAGCTGACACAAAAGCAAAGAAGTGCAAGGGGGAAAATGATGTGGAGGGCTAGAATGATCTTATCAAGCGAGTCTGTTTCGGGAAGCAGCTCAAGCCGAGCACGTTAGGGGCACAAAAAATAAATCACAATGAGAGTGGTCTTCACTAATCTGTGTGGATAATCACCAATCTTGCCGAAGAGGGATAACTATGAAAAAAAATATCTTAGTTGAGAATAAAACAACTATACCTGTTTATTGCCTTCTAATCCTCATCACGCTGTTGGCATTTCCACCAATAGGTGTGCTAGTAGCCTTTGTATTTATATGCTTGATTGTTATTAGCAATAGGAAGGAATCCATTCTCAAGTCAATTGGTTTTGTACCTCCAGAGAGCTGGAAAAAAACTGTCTTAGTCAGCTTATGCTTGGGGATATTGATAGAATTATCTTTTCAAATCTTCTTCAACGATATATTTGAGTACATTACGAACTCGAAGATTGATGTAAGTGGCTTCGATTCGGTTCGTGGAGATGTCGCTGGGTATATGATTATGCTTTCAGTTGGTTGGGTTATAGGAGGATTCATTGAAGAAATCACATTCCGTGGGTATTTAATTACCAGATTGATAAAGGTATTCGGTGGCAGTCGATTTGTTGTACCTCTTATTATTCTATCTACATCTATTTTGTTTGGTATATCCCATATGTATCAGGGCTGGTCGGGGGTATTGAGTACAGGTACTATTTCTCTTATCTTTGGCATCATTTTCATCAAAAGTCGTCTAAATATGTGGTATCCAATATTGATCCATGGCTTTGTGAACACAACTGGATTCACCCTGATCTATCTCAACTGTGATACTATTCTGCAAAATATCTGGTAAAGAAAATTGGCCCCTAACAAAGGCTTAGAGCTGACTTACTGGCAAAGAAGTGCAAGGGGGAAATGATGTGGAAGGATACAATTATCCTACAAAACAAGTCTGTTTCAGGAAGCAGCTTAAGCCTAAAACGTTAGGCAAACTGAAAATTACGTTGTTAATCTCTGTGTTCTAATGTATTCTATTGGTGTCATAAAGAACACATTAAAAAGAGGTGTAAAATGTCCAAAACAGTAACATTAAGATTAAAAGAAGATACATATGATCTCTTCCAGAAGCTTGCGAAGCAGGATAATCGTCCACTTTCAAATTTTATAGAGACTGCAGCATTACGATTTATTGATGACTCAGAATATATGGATAGTTTCGAAATGAGTGAAATCGAACAAAATGATGAGTTGAACGCGAGTATGAAGCGTGGGCTGGATGATGCAAAAGCTGGTCGAGGTCAATTTGTCTGAATTTAGGATATTTGAAACAGACGAGTTTATTAAACGGCTGGAAAAAATGTCCTCGAAGGATGCTGCGCGTATTCGGTCAAAACTGAAATCGTACGTATATCCTCAATTAAGAGAAGATCCTTTCTGGGGACCAAACATTAAAAAACTAAGAGATTACACGCCAAGCATCTGGCGATACCGCATAAATAAATTTAGACTTTTTTATACAGTAGACACGACAGAGAATGTCGTATTTATTCTGACGATTGAATTTAGGAAGAACGCTTACAAATAGCCTGAAAAGCAGTTGCCTAACAAAAGCTTCAAGCTGACTCACATGCAAGGAAGTGCAAAACGAAAATGATGTGGAGGGATACAATTATCGAACAAAGCGAGCCTGGTTCAAGAAGCAGCTCAAGCCTAAAGCGTTCGGCCGCATCATTGATGAATGGGCTATAGTGGTGGGCAAGGTCGGATTTATTTTTGTGAATTCAAAAAGCATTATGATGAAATCATAGATTAATTCGCACGTGATTCGGAGGATGATATGAAGTCGAAGGCAGTTGATCAAAAGGTAGTTCAAACAACATCTCGCCAGTGGATTCGTTTGATTATGGTGTACCTCTTCATACCACTGATTCTACTCGTATGCGGGGGAGATTTCGGATGGTGGCAAGCTTGGGTCTATTCCCTGCTAATTATTACTGCTGGTGTGGGAGGGCGCATTTTGGGGGAATGGCGACATCCGGGATTGACAGCAGAAAGACAAAGTGTCGAAAGTATCCAAGGAGCGAAAAAATGGGACAAGGTACTTTCCCCACTAATGGCGCTTAGTATAAGCCTCCCAATGGTCATTGTGGCAGGATTGGATCATCGCTTTGGTTGGTCACCTGCGTTCCCGCAATGGCTCATTGTGCTCGGTATCTCCCTAATCGCGCTCGGATACGCTTTTTCTGCGTGGGCATTTGTGGAGAACCAGTTTTTTTCTAGTGTGGTGCGTATTCAAGCTGATCGAGGGCATTCGGTGTGTGATAGCGGTCCATATCGATTCGTTCGGCATCCAGGCTATGCCGGAAGTATTCTGCCGCTGCCAGGAATGGCGCTGGCTTTTAGCTCCTTGTGGACAATAATTCCATTTGTTGTAGCACTGGTCATATCAGTAATCAGAACCAGACTAGAAGACAAAACGCTGCAGAAAGAGCTACCAGGGTATAGGGAATATAGTCAACGCGTGCGCTATCGATTGTTCCCTGGCCTTTACTAGAAGACCAATGTTGATGTGAGACAATGTTCTGGTCGAAGCTGCAAAAGGAATCGCTTAACAAAGGCTTAGAGCCGACACAAGACCTAAAGAAGTACAAGAGGTGAAGAGATGTGGAGGGCTATATTGATCTTATCTAGCGAGTCTGTTTCAGGAAGTAGCTTAAGCTTAAGACGGCAGGCCGAGTAATAATTGTGATTGGTAAGAAGTAATGAAACCTGGCTATCCGAATATCGGAATCTGCGGATTGTCATGTGGACTATGCCCAAGCTATTATATCGATGGTCCGAGTCGATGTGGTGGGTGCAAAAGTGAATCCCGTATGTCCGTCGGATGTCCGTTTATAACTTGCGCAGTTAAAAACAAGGGTATTGAGTTCTGCTGGGAGTGTGACGAAAATGCATCTTGCGAACGATGGGCAGGACACCGAAAATTCGGTCAAGAAAAAGATACATTTGTGTGCTACGCATCTCTCGAAGACAACATAGCCTCTATCGTTGAAGACGGAATTGAGTCATTCATTGAAAAGCAAAGTGCGAAAGAAGAACTCTTGTGTGAGATGCTGGATGGTTACAATGAGGGACGTTCAAAAACCTACTATTGTATTGCAGCAACCATGCTAGACACAATCGATTTAGAGCTAGCGCTACGTGATGCCAGAGAGCGAACTTGCGACATGGATAAGCGGGAGAAATCAAAATATTTGCATTCTCTTTTGGATTCAGCAGCTATAAAACATTCAATCAAACTTGCATTGAGAAAGTGATAAAAAACCGGCCTAACAAAGGCTGAGAGCCGACTCACAGCCACTTAGGGGGATTTTAAATGTTGATTGGAAGGACACAAAGTTATGTAACTGTTTTGACTGTTTCTAATAAAGAAGCTCAAGCCTAAGGCGTTAGCCATACACCGAATGTAGCAGGAGTGGATTATTTTTATGATCATAATTCGTTCAAATGTTCATGTCCCAGCCATTTGTGGTGCAAGAATAATTGATTTTATGCTCAACTGTGCTGACAGTGAATATCAGAAATGGTGGGAGGGAACGCACTTCCAATTTCATACAATAAAACGGAATCCTGACAATTTAGGGAATCTTGTTTATATGGATGAATTTATCGGCTCTCGTCGTCTTCGAATGAAAGCAATTGTTAGAGATATTATCCCAGACACAATGATAACATGGCAAGCAAAAATGATTTTCAAACTTCCAGTACGTATCATTTTAGAAGTTTCAAATGACAGAAATGGAACAAATATTTCGCATGTCATCAAAGCTGGTTTTCTAAATATGGGTAGACTCCTAGATCCAATCTTTAGGCTATATTTATCAAAGACCTTTCAATCTGATATGGATGAACATGTAAAAATCGAATTCCCTTTGCTGGGAAAAATGCTTTTAGATTCAGGTGTTGAAAGTCAAAAAAAGTGATGCCTAACAAAGGCTTAGAGCCGACTCACACGGTTTGAGGGGGAATACATAAATTGATATCAAGAACACAAGGTTATCGAACTGTTTTGACTGTTTCTGATGTAGTTGCTCGAGCCTAAAGCGTTAGCTTACCTTCTGATAAAGGTGCAATTCGCTAATCATAAAATACGTATGAATATTAAAAGGGTTGTGACCGCGGTAGGAATCGAACCTACGACCAATTGATTAAAAGTCAACTGCTCTACCAACTGAGCTACGCGGCCATGAAGCGTGGGTATCATTCTACTTGAGACCCTTTAAAAAGCGAGGCAATATAGTTTTGTCCCCACCGCGGGCAAAACAATTTCCAAGTGAATTAAAGGTTTTTAAATCGCCTATTTGGGATTGGTTGTTTTTATAAAATATCTATCTTGAGAGCATGGAAAAAATAAATAGTCCGTGGAGGGTCATCTCTACTGCAGTATACGGTGCCCCGAATGAGGGCAAGATATATGGTATGCTGGAGGTGGATGTTACCAATGCCTGGGATATGATTATGAGTCACCGGGCTGAAGGTAGACGCATTACTATGACCCACCTGGTAGCTGCAGCTGTTGGCCGATCTATTGGCTGGGATATTCCTGAGATGAACGCATTTGTCAAGCGGGGGGCAATTGTTCAACGAGATCAAGTGATTGTGACAGTGGCTGTCAACATGCATGGTGGCAAAGAAATGACCAGTGTGAAGCTGTATGATGCCCACAAGAAAACAGTTTTTGAAATAGCCGATGAAATTCGCAATCGCGTAGCACAAGCCCGGAGTGGAGATGACAATGCGACCATGGACAACAAATCTTTCATGGCTAAAATCCCCTGGCCTTTTCGTCGTGGGGCCTTTCTGCTTTTTCGATTTATCACCAATACCTTAGGCATTCAAATTAAATCCATGGGACTGGGTCACAATGCCTTCGGATCGATTCTCCTGTCAAATATTGGTTCTCATGGCCTGACCACAGGAATGGCAGCGTTGTTCCCTGGATCTAAACTGCCTGCAGTTCTCGTAATGGGAAAAGAGGAAGACAAAGCTGTGGTCCGGGATGGGGAGATTGTAATAAGAAAAATTTTACCACTCACAGGTACTTTTGATCATCGCATTATGGATGGCTATCATGGTGGCATGCTGGCCCATCACATCAAACGCTATCTTGAGCACGCAGAGCTTTTAGCGGAAGTTCCTCTCGAATTGAAAGAGGAAACTGTATAAACACCATCCCATCTGTACAAATAGGTTTATGATTTAGGCTGTACCAGCTTCGAACGGTATTCAATGAGTACAGTGCTGAGGAACAGCCCTGAATTTTGAAGGATTTTTAATAATCCAACATTGGATTCCTTACTATCCACACTAAAACATCCACAATTAAAATCCAGACCCCGGGCCATGGCTGAAACGGTTGCCAGAATAAATATCATGAGCAAACTACCAATGATAATATTGGCTGCGCGCTGGTACCGATTGATGATCAGGGCAATACCACATATGAGTTCCAACCAGGGAAGAATGATTGCAGAGATGTGGAGGAGGGGTAAGGGCAATATACGATAATTGGAAATCGACTTGGCGAAGAGACCGGGATTCCAGATTTTATCCAGACTGGCGTAGATAAAAAGTAGACCCAGGCCTATTTGAATGCTTCGAACGAACCATTCACCGTATTGACTCTCAAGGAAATTTTCTAAACTGGAACGCATCAGGGAGTACTCTCAGTGGGGTAACCTGCATCTCTCCATTCCTGCCAACCCCCAAAAAAGAAATTGACCTGAGAAAACCCCATCATTTTTAAATCTGCCGCCAGATCAATGGATGCGTTGCAATCTTCTCCATCACAGTAGGTGATGATGTGTCTATCAAAATCAAGACTCTCTAGATATTGGAGTGAATCCAGAAAGGCATGGACTGGTAAATTGACTGCATGGCTTATGTGACCAGATATGAAATCCTCAGGGTTGCGAGCATCAAAAAACAGGGCCGAATTATTCCCGAAGGCCGTATAAGCATTTTTTAGTGAGATATTAGTTGCAGCTTTATCATCTCCATTCGGGTTAATGGAGATTGAGGGTACTGCCACCCCAGTAGAATCATCACCTACTACTGTGATGTCAGTTAATAAACCAATACCATTTGGTAGAACAGCCTGTGCAGATATACCCAACACTGTGGCCAGGGAAAACAAGGTGAGAATATCTCTAATGATTTTGTTCATCTGATTCATACGATTGATAATAAAATGAGCTCTAATTGAATCCTACAAGAAACTAAACAGATTCTACTTAATCAGGGAAAAGAATGTAAGTGAGTAGCGTATTCACCTGACTTTCGATGAGACGCCTTCTATATTCAAAGGCTATAATAAAAGGAGGAAAAGATGGCTGGAAAGCGTATTGTAATTGGTGACAGTGAGGTTGAGATTCCAGATTTTGGAATGAAGACCTTTATTTACCCAATATTGTTATTATTGTTGGTCTGGATATTTTTTGCCGGACCATTTTATGTTGTAGATCCTGAGCAAAATGGCGTTGTGAAAACATTCGGAAAACTCAGTGATATCACTGAACCTGGTTTAAGATTTAAATTTCCCTGGCCCATACAGACTGTTGAATTGGTCAACGTCGAAGAAGTTCGGCGTTTAGAGCTGGGTTTTCGTACGATCCGAGCTGGCGGGAGCTCAAATTCTGCTCAGTATAAAAAAGTACCTACTGAGGCCTTGATGCTTACTGGGGATGAGAACATCGTTAGTGTGGATCTGGTAGTCCAATACAAAATTAAGGATGCCGGGCAATTTCTGTTCCGAGTGGCAGACCCAGAGCGGGCTGTTTCACATGCTGCAGAAGCCTCTATCCGACAGGTCGTAGGATCTCAGCCCATTGATCAAACCCTGACAACTGGAAAAGCTATGATCGAAGCAGCGACGAAAGAGCTGCTTCAAAAAGTGCTGGATAGTTATGAAGCCGGTGTCTATGTCTCTGAGATCAAATTGCAGGATGTAACGCCACCTCAACAGGTTGATGCCGCTTTCAAGGATGTTCAATCTGCCAAGGAAGAAAAAGAGAAGAAGGTGAATATTGCCCTGGGATATCAGAATGAAATTATCCCTCAGGCCCGTGGAGAGGCAGCTCAGGCCTTCCAGGAAGCTGAAGCTTTCAAGCAAAAACGTATCAAAGAAGCTCAGGGTGATGCATCACGCTTTACACAGATGTTGAATCAGTATGAACTGGCGAAGGATGTTACCAAAACCCGAATGTATCTTGAGACCATGGAAGAGATTCTCCCTGGCCTGGATAAGTATATTGTTGATGGCAAAGATGCTGGTGGTCTGGTGAATGTTCTAAGCCTTGAGAAGGTGAAAGGGGGTGCGAAATGAGAAATATTGGATTAATAATCGTTCTCGCGCTTGTGCTCCTCGTGGTTTGGGGCGGTATCATGATCGTCGATGAAACGGAACAGATTGTTATCGTTCAATTGGGAAAACCTGTTCGCAATATTATGAAACCGGGATTGAACTTCAAGATTCCCTTTATCCAGTCAGCAACCGTTTTTGAAAAAAGACTGCTGGAATATGATAGTGCACCGAATACCATCTTGACCGAGGACAAGAAAAACCTGATTCTGGACAATTATGCCCAGTGGCGAATTTCTGATCCACTTAAATTTATGCAGACCATGCGTACACAGGCTCTGGCTCAATCTCGTTTGGATGATATTATTTATTCAAGCCTTCGAGTTCAGCTGGGTACCCATCTCATGCACGAGATCGTATCCACAATGCGCGATTCACTCATGCATAAGGTGACACAAAACGCTAATTTTACCGCTGCGGACTACGGGATTGAGATTGTGGATGTTCGTATCAAGCGGGCTGATCTGCCTCGTGAGAATGAACAGGCTGTCTTTGATCGTATGAAGGCTGAACGTGAAAGAATGGCGAAACAGTTCAGGTCTGAAGGGGACGAAGAGGCTGTAAAAATCCGAGCCGAAACCGATAAAGATCGTGAGATCATTTTGGCTGATGCATATAAATTAGCTCAGGAAGTTCGTGGAAATGGTGAGGCTCAGGCAATTAAAATATACGCCGATGCCTATACACAGGATCCAGATTTCTATGAATTTATTCGTACCATGGATGCTTACAAAAAAGTTTTTGATGACAAAACCAAGTTGGTCTTGACACCAGAATCAGATTTTCTCAGATATTTGAAGGAAATGAAATAGTCTTTAAACTTATCCTGAAGATAGACTGTAAATATTACCCAGGGGTGGCTGTCAGAATGGCAACCACCCCTTTGTTTATAAAGCCGTTCTCATCCCAAAAAGGATTGCGGCAACTGGGAGCTAATTTATATTCAGCGGCTTCAAAATAATGAAGCAATGAATAAGTAATATGAGGCACTTGATATGAGCATGTTTCCCGATCTTCACTCCACAACAATTCTGGGAGTCAGACATAATGGCAAAGTCGCCCTGGGTGGTGATGGCCAGGTCACTTTTGGGGATACTGTGATGAAGCATGGAGCAATAAAAGTCCGCGCTATCTTTGATGGTGAAGTCCTTGCTGGATTTGCAGGATCTGCTGCAGATGCTTTTGCACTATTTGAGAAATTTGAAGCCAAGCTTGATGAATTCAGTGGGGATCTGGTACGAGCCGCTGTAGAACTGGCCAAGGATTGGCGCATGGATAAAATGCTTCGCAATCTTGAGGCCATGTTGGTGGTCATGGATATCGATCATGGATTGATTATTTCCGGTAATGGTGATGTGGTTGAGTCCGATGATGGCGTCATGTCCATTGGATCCGGTAGTCCCTATGCTACAGCTGCTGCACGAGCTTTTATAGCCAGCGGGAAAAAGTCCCCAAAAGAAATTGTACGTATGTCCCTGGAAATCACTGCAGATATCTGTATTTACACCAATAATAAAATCAATGTTTTAGAATTGAAATAAGAGAACCATATATACATGAGTAAATTTTCACTTACACCCAAACAAATTGTCCAGGAATTGGATAAATATATTATTGGTCAGGATAGTGCGAAAAAATCTGTGGCCATTGCCCTCCGAAATCGGTGGAGACGTCAACAGGTTACTTCAGAGATTCGTGATGAGATTCTGCCCAATAATATCATCATGATCGGTTCCACAGGTGTGGGAAAAACCGAGATTGCCCGCAGACTCTCACATCTTGTACAGGCTCCATTTGTAAAAGTGGAAGCCTCAAAATTTACAGAAGTTGGTTATGTCGGTAGAGATGTGGACTCTATGATTCGTGATCTGGTTGACAATAGTTACAATATTGTCAAATCGGAGCATGAGATTACCGTTCGTGAAGCAGCCCTTGAGATGACCAATGAACGTATTATGGACTTGCTGTTACCCCCGTTGAATAATCCAGATAAAGAATCTGCAGAGTATCAGCGCTATCAGACTACACGGGAGAAAATGTATGCCAAACTCATGGCTGGTGATTTTGAAGATCGTCAGGTGGAGTTCAAGGTTCAAGAGGATAGCAGCAGCAGTGCCATGATGCAAATCTTCAGTCCCATGGGGATGGATGATCTGGGTATGAATATCCAGGATATGCTGGGCAATGCCATGCCCAAAAAGAAGAAGATGCGTCGTCTGAGTGTGACTGAGGCAAGGGTGCTCATTACTGCCGAGGAATCTGATAAGCTCATTGACGAGGAAAAGGTCCAACATGAGGCCATTCGCCGAGCTGAGCAGGATGGTATCGTATTCGTTGACGAGATCGATAAGATTGCAGTTGAAAGAGGTGGCAGTGGTCCTGATGTATCGCGGGAAGGTGTCCAGCGAGATATTTTGCCTATAATTGAGGGGAGCACCGTTAAAACCAAATATGGGACTCTGACAACAGATCATATTCTCTTCATAGCAGCTGGGGCTTTTCACATGTCCAAGCCTTCTGATCTCATCCCAGAGCTCCAGGGAAGATTTCCTATCCGAGTAGAGCTTGAGAATCTGACAGAAGATGATTTTATTAAAATTCTCACTCAACCAAAATCTGCATTGTTAAAACAGTATACAGCACTGGTGGGTGCTGAGGATGTCAAAATCACATTTAACAAGGACGCCATCGCAGAGATCGCCAGGGTGGCATTCGAGGTCAATGAGAGTGTGGAAAATATTGGTGCAAGGCGGCTGCATACCATCATGAGTAAACTCCTTGAGGAGACTTTGTTTGACTTACCAAATGAAAATACAAAAAGTATAAAAGTCACCAAATCCATGGTTACCAATACATTTAAGGATACGATGGCAGATCAGGACTTGAGTAAATACATACTCTAGAGAAAGCTAATTGAAGACTCAATATCAAATGAAAATACAATCATTAAAGACTCCGTCTACAGGCGGAGTTTTTTTTACAATCGATGCAAAGGAGGCCGAATGAAGCGAGATTTTTTAGCCGTAACAGATTTTAGCAAGGAAGAGATCTATGAGACTTTTCGTATTGCAAAGCAGTTAAAAACAGATGTAAAGGCAGGAAAAGAACATCATTATTTTGCCAATGAAACCATGTCCATGGTTTTCGCAAAACCCTCTTTAAGAACACGGGTTAGCTTTGAAACAGGTATGGTTCAATTTGGTGGTCATGCGTTATATCTTGGACCAAATGATATTAGTATTGGCAAACGAGAGTCTGTTAAGGATATCGCCCGGGTAATTTCTCGCTATAACAATTGGATTATGGCCCGGCTTTTCAAACATGAGCATATGCTAGAGATGGCCAAATATGCCTCAGTCCCTGTAATCAACGGTTTGACAGATTATAATCACCCCTGTCAGATCATGGCGGATATGTTGACCATTTATGAACATCACGGCAAGGTTGAAGGTCAGAAGGTTGTCTTTATTGGTGATGGTAATAATGTCTGCAATTCATTCCTGAATTTTGCCAGCGTCATTCCTTACCATTTTGTTCTGGCAGCCCCTGAAGGTTATGATCCAGATCCAGAGACATTAGCAAAGGCACAGGCAGCTGGTCTCAGCAAGATTGAAGTTGTTCGTGATCCCATTGAAGCTGCCAGGGATGCTGATGTCCTTTATACTGATGTGTGGACCTCCATGGGTCAGGAAGCTGAGCGTCAAAAACGTCTGGATGATTTTGACGGTTTCCAGATTAACGCTGAACTGCTGAGTCATGCCAAGTCAGATGCTCTGGTCATGCATTGCCTTCCCGCTCACTATGGTGAAGAAATCACTGAGGATGTACTGGATGGACCCAATTCAGTTGTATTTGACGAAGCCGAAAACCGTATGCACGCCCAAAAGGCTGTGATGGTGATGCTGGCAAAATCTGGTGGAGCAGATATTCAGATATAGTCGGGTCAACTAAGCACTAATAAAAAAAGAGGCTGTCCCAAAAGGGTGGTCTCTTTTTTTGGGGTCTAAGGGATCTAGCGGTTAATGCCCTCTATAATTGGCTTCAAAGATTTAGCCATTGAGCATGCGGACAAGACCATAGTGTTGAGTATGTTTTTCGTACAACGAATCTATCTACACCCTATGGGCTTCGATAGACAAGTCTTACGAAGTTTACGAAAGGTAATAAAGACAATTCGTTCTACTCGTTTAGTTCGTTGAAAAATAATGAGAGATTAGCTTTTTGCTGGAGCTGTATCCAATTCCTCTTAGGGAGATCTGAACCAAACATCCCTATAGACTGAAAGAGGCCGCCTCAGGTTCTGAGACAGCCTCTTTTTTTATTTCGTAGTGTTATCAGATTACATGGTTCGGAAGGTATCATCCTCGGAATAGACATTGATCTCGCCATCCGCCTGAGAATAACCTGCTATAAACCACCAATAACGAGTATTACCGTTGAGGGGAGTGGTTGCGTTGGTGGGGTAGGTCACGCTCATGGTGTTTGCAGTCGTCGCATCCAGCTCAAAATCCCAGATATCTCCTGTTGCAGAAGAGGTACGAACAATGATTTTGTATTTTACGGCTTCATTGACATTTGACCATTCAAAGGTGGGAGTCAGGGAGGTATTTTCTACATCTCCAATGGGACGCATCAGAATGGGAACCTCCAGAGGGGTATCAGAGACAACAATGGTTGGATCACTGTCTTTATGACCGATGTCGTAAGCTATGATTTTATAGTGGTAGGTGTTTCCCGGGGTCACATCTTCATCGATATAGAAAATACCAGTTACTGAATCCAGATATGAATTCTCATCTGGCGAAAAGAGTGGTGTGGTTGCGGATCTGAAAACTTTATAGTAAGCAAAATCAGTTTCAGTATTCGCATTCCATGTGAGTTCAACATTCACTTCAAAATCATTGGGAATATTGTGAGCCTTTATAGCCAATCCAGTGGGGGTTGCTGGTGATAATAGATTTAAGGGCATAAGATTCACTTCATTGGAGAAGGGACTCTCGTTGTCACTATCATCCACAGCAGTCACTTTGTAGCCATACTCAATGCTGTAATCCAACTGACTATCGAGATAAAAGGTTTCAACTACGGAAATGAGAAGCGAGAAAGTGCCATTTCCGGAATCACGGTAAATGTTATAGGTGGCAACATCGTCATCGTCAGGTGCCTCCCAGCGTAAATAGATTTGGCCATCACCAGATTGATTGGCATCAAAGGCAAGACTAGTCGGGGCACCTGGTGCAGTAGTATCATCTTCTTCAGGATCGCTGCATGACCACATGAAAAGTGCCAGGCTGATTGCTAAAATTATAGTCAGGTAACGTTTAATCATATTATCCTCCGATTATTAATGTCTGCTAATTTAATATTATCCCGTGAGAGTCAAGGGCATTATCTCGAGGGATGCTTGTGCTCAGATGGATGTGATCTACGTCTATGTAATAGTGAGCTTAGTTGAGGGATGGTCAGATCCATTGATTTTGCAATGGAATTTTACCTGACCCATCAGATCTATCCTGGACATAGTGGGGGAGAGCATAGCCAGGTACTTCGCCCTGAAGTTCCTTCAGTATATCCAATCCATGCTGTTGTGACACGCGGAGATGACCTGTACCCTGGACCATATCAGCCTGGTGGAGGTAATAGGGTTTAACCTTCATTTCAATCAGGGATAGAAACAATTCTTTCAAAACCTCAGCCGAATCATTGACTCCCTTGAGGAGGACACTCTGATTCAAGAATGGGATTCCCATGGATACCCAGTTCAGGATATGCTGTCGGGCTGTTGCAGTTATCTCGGCGGGGTGATTGAAATGAGCTGACACCCAGACCGGGTTCTGAAGTGAATTGATAATCGCACCCAATTCAGGTGTGAGCCGGAATGGGTTGACCACCGGTAGGCGTGTATGTATTCGGATCACGCGCAGATGTTGAATACTATCCAGCTCCATAAAAATGGCGTGGAGTGCCTGGTCACCCAGAGTTAGCGGATCGCCGCCCGTGAGGATGACTTCCTCTATTTCCGGGTGGCACCTAATATAGTCGTACGCAGCCTGAAGATCCTTCTCACGGGCATTGTGCGCCGTATCTCCAACAAGACGCTTCCGGAAACAAAATCTACAATATACGGCGCACAGGGCCGTTGGCATGAGCAGGACGCGATTGCGATAGCGGTGGACAAGGGCCTTCAACGGCCGAGATCCGCGAGCGGGGTTTTCATCGCCTATGGGATCAACCAGTTCTTCAGCTAAAATATTCAACTCTTCAGAAGCTGGAACTATCTGTCTGTATATGGGATCTGTGTCATCATATTGGTTTATCAACCTGAAATAATAGGGTGTGATTCCCATGCGATAGGTGGAGGTTATCTCATGGAATTGGTCCTTGGGCATCTTGAGGTTGCTGCCAGCGTCTTCCAGCCATTCAGTGAGCGTTGAAAGATCTTGGCAACTTTGTGCATGCTGCCAGGTCCAGTCCTTCCAACGCGGGTTTTTAGGATGAGAAATCATGAGCGAGTCTAATCCCTGAGGGATTGAATGAAAATGCTTTTTCGGCTAAAAAGAAAAAGGTGCTCTGACCGGAATCAAAGCACCTTCATTAATGATCAAGCTGTGCAGTTACTCTGTGATCGACTCAAGGAGATATTGAGCGATATCCTTACTTGATGTTTTTGTATCCAGCGCTTCTGCCATGATGCCATCATTTATCATGGTGGCACAGAAAGGACAGGCTGTGGCAACTTCATCTGGATTGACGGCCTTTACGTCTTCTATACGCTCAAGGTTGATGGTTTTATCGCCCAGGGTTTCCTCGAGCCACATGCGACCACCACCTGCGCCGCAACACATGCCTTCATTCTTGTTCCGCGGAAATTCCTCAAGCTTTACTCCAGGAATTGCTTTGATCACATCCCGGGGAGCTTCATAGATGTCATTGTGTCGGCCCAGGTAGCATGAATCATGGTAGGCAATATTGGCATTGCTGGCCTTGGAGGGGCTAAGTTTTCCCTGATCTACGAGTTCAGCTAGAAATTCAGCATGATGAATCACTTCGTAATTTTTCCCCAGAGCTTTGTAGTCATTTTTCAGTGCGTTCAGGCAGTGGGGGCACTGGGTGATTATCTTTGTCACACCGTAGTTATCGAAGGTGTCGATATTTTGTTGGGCCAACATCTGGAACAGATATTCATTTCCCAGACGACGGGCCGAATCACCGGTACAGGTTTCTTCGGTTCCAAGAACAGCATAATCAACATTTGCATGATTCATCAATTTGACCATGGCCTGAGAGACTTCCTGTCCCCGAGAATCGTAAGCACCGGCGCAGCCAACCCAATAGAGATATTCAGCTTTGCCTTTCTCTCGCATCATGGGAACTTTAAGATCACCAATCCAATTCTCACGGTCTTGGGCAGATTGTCCCCAGGGGTTGCCATTGACTTCCAGATTTTTGAAGGTGGCGACGGCCTCTTTGGGGAATTTACTCTCCATCATCACGAGATCTTGGCGGGCACGTAGTATGTCTACCATGGGTTCATTTGCAACGGGGCAAACTTCCACGCAATATCCACAACTGGTGCAGGCCCATATGGCATCTTCGGAAAGCATCCAGTCAGCCAGGCGATCTCCAGATTCTTTACCCTTTGCCAGATCAGACACATGATCGCGAATGTAATAACGCTTGTTAACCTCAATGGCTGAGGGTGAAAGAGGTTTCCCGGTGATGTAAGCTGGGCAGGCGTCCTGACAGCGGTTACACATGATACAGGCATAGGCATCCAGAATATTTTTCTGAGGAAGATGCTCCAGAAGGGCAGCACCGTATTGCTCAAGAGATTCATCTTCAAAATCAATGGTTTCAAATGAGGCTGCAGTATGATCATTTGAAGTGATCATGTGATTGAGGGGACCCATAAACAGATGGGCATGCTTGGTGGTGGGGAAGTAGGGTATAAAGGCCAGAATCAAGCCTATGGCCAGCCACCAGGCTGCGTGTTCGCTGAAAACCAGCGTTCCAGTGCTCATATCACTCCAAAGAGAAGCCAGAGCTGATGCAGCAGGTTGAAAGACATCAACTTCAGCCAGGGCTATTTCAAAAGATGCGCCGAGGAGTCTGAAGCCAACATGAAAAAATATGAAGAATGCCACCAGGGCAGAATCAGTGAAGACACCCTTGCGTGCTTTCTCATTCAACATAACTGTTTCATTGATATGCAGGGCGGGGTCGTTCTGGATAAATCGTCTGAAAAGGAAATATAGAACTCCCAGGAGAACGACTATACTGAAAATGTCCACGAAAAGGCGGTAGATATTGCCTGCTATGGAATCGGGGAGGAAGTGAAACCCACTAAACAGCCCATATATGATATCTATAAGGTTCACCAACATATAAAGGATGAATCCCCAGGAAACGCCCGTATGAATGATGGTCGCTACGGGTCGGGTTTTAAACAGTGGCTTTCCTAGAAGAGCCAGTATACCTGGCAGTATGCGCTTGAATGTGGTGGTCCAATCTATGGGTATGGCGCCTCTCCCAATAATCTTGAACATATTACCGAAAGTTGTGCGTGTGGCTCCCAGTGATCCTAGTAGGACTAATAAAAAGACTGCTTTTTCCCAACCTGTTAGCATGAGAATTATCCTCCGTATTGCCAGCCTGTCTCAGAGAGACACATGGCTTTCTCTTCTTCTCTATGAATACCTGAGTCTACAACCTGGGAGATGATGATATGATGATCCCCCTCCTCAACGATAGTTTTAACTTCACAAGCAAGCCAGGCAGGACTGGATTCCAGGATGGCTCCACCCAATTCGTGAGTCTTTGCAGGGAAACCACCAAAGGTATCCCCATCCCATGAACCAGGCTTAAAAAAGGCGCCTGCTAATCCCTTATCATCTTTGCTCACGAGACTGATAACTAAATTTTTATTGGTTTTGACTGCTTCATATAAACGGCTGTCTGCCTTGACAGCCATAGTCACCAGGGGTGGCTCAAAACTGCTCTGAGTAAACCAGGTTACCGTTGCACCTACTGCGTTTTCAGCCTTCCCGGAGGAAACAATAGCTACGTTGTGATGGAACAAACGCAATGTATGTTTTTTTGCATCTAAGTTGAAAGTCATGATAGATCCCTTTTGCTATTTAGAGCTAATCTAGTCAGACCATTGTTATATATCAAATGAAAGCCTACCCTTAAAATTTGGGTAAAAATATGGTCAATTTATGTGCCTGACTTGTTGCAAATATTGAACCGAACTTTGTCAGGAAGCCGGTTCAAAAAATATTAACTGCCAGATATGACTTTGAGTAATAATAGTGTGTCTTCATCACGCAGCGCATGAATTTGACCCTGCAACCCCAATCGCCAGTTTTTTGCAGGCCATTTCTTAAAATGAAGGAGTTTATCTGAGAAGTCAGACATATTCAACCAGCGTTGTTCACCTAGAATCGTATGGGGAGAAATTTGAAATCTCCACGGATAACACTCCTCTGGATCTTTGCCCAGGTTGACCCAAATTTTATCTGAAGCTTCGGTGACAAAGGAATCAATTTTGACAACAGCGGCCAATTTCTGTTCACCTGTTATGTAGTAGAAAAAGTAATCGCCTGGTTCAATCTCCAAGGCTTTTTTTCGGTGCCGTTTCTTTAAACCCTGTTGGGAAAAATTGAGACTTGATGTGATTTCCAGATTCTGTTTTGATGATATAATGAGCCAGCCTGACATGGGCTATGCTATCCTTTGGTTAAATACAAGCAACTGAGATGCAGTGAATGGGTTTTGAACTAGCCCTGTTTAACTTTCACATGTGCTGGATCCATCAGCGAGCCCTGGATGTCCAGATGATGGTTCGCAGCATGATGGCGGAGAATATGATAGATAAGAATTTCTTGTCCTGCCAGAGACAACTTTTCACTGATCTCGCCTATGGATATAAAATCATCACTACTACTTAAGAGCTTAAGTATGGCATTTTTGACTTCCAGAACATTACCCGCAGCCTTTTTTCCAGCTTCCACTCCAGGTTGATGATAGGCATTGATGTTGATCAGCGTGGCATAGAGGCCGACTGCGCGTTCATAGAGAGCAATGAGGGCACCTATGCTACGCGGTGATATATCAGGGATGGTGATGGTGATAGATTTTCGATCACTGGCGCTTAGCGCAGTCTGAGTACCCTTGTAAAAACCGAATAGGTAATCTCCACTGCTATTTTGACCATCCACGAGGATGGAGGAACCTTCACGATCTGAAAGAACCTCAATAAAGGTGACGAAGAAGTTGTTCAGCCCATCGCGCAATTGCTGCACATAGGCATGCTGATCTGTTGAACCTTTGTTTCCATACACAGCGATACCCTGATGGACAAGGTTGCCCTGGGTATCCAGGCGTTTCCCCAGGGATTCCATGATCAATTGCTGTAAGTATCTACTGAAGAGGAGCAATCTGTCTTTATAAGGTAAGACAACCATGTCTTTACTTCCCTTGCCCTCACCGAGGATAAACCAGGCTTGGGCCAGGAGTGCAGCTGGATTATCAGAGATATCGCCGGAACGGGTGATCTCATCCATTGTAGAAGCTCCTGCAAGAAGCGCATCAATATCTATACCCAGCAATGCAGCAGGGAGGAGGCCCACTGCGGACATCACTGAAGTTCGACCACCCACCCAATCCCACATTGGGAAAATGGATAGCCAGTTGTCCTCAGAAGCCAACTTATATAGTTGGCTATCTTGACCAGTAATTGCCACTGCTTGCCTGCTGAAATCCAATCCACGGTTCGTAAACACCTCTTGGGTTTCCAGCATACCATTTCGGGTTTCAGCAGTTCCACCGGATTTGGAAATAACGATAACGAGGGTCTCTGATAGTTCCTCTGAGAGATCTGAAAGGATCCGATCTATTCCATCGGGGTCTGTATTGTCTAGAAAGTGGATAGTCATACTCGTTTTGGGGTCCAGGGCATCAGCAATAAATTGAGGACCGAGGGCAGAACCTCCTATACCTATTAATAGGATATGCGAGAAAACAGTTCCGTGAGGGGTAAGTAGTCGACCGTGGTGAACTGCAGTTGCGAATGATTTTATACTGTTTATTGTATCATCAATTTGCTTAGTAATTTCAGCAGTTGGTGCCAGCGAGTGGTTCCTTAACCAATAATGACCCACCGGTCGATTTTCGTCAGGATTAGCAATAGCACCATTCTCTAGTTCCTGCATATCATGGAGGGCTATTTTAAGAGCAGCCTCTAAATCTCTTATTGAAGTATCTGACAAATCAGCTTCATTTAGGTCTAAAAAGAAATTCAAGGCTTTATGGGTATATAATTTATCGGTATAACTTTCAAGGTTGGATGAAAAAGGCATCAGAAGTATCCTCTGTAATTGATAATAATAAACACTAGTCCAATATATATGGCATGCCAAATAGTTGAACAATAAACTTGGTTTCAGAAAAGAAAACCCCCTTGATGACAGGGAATCAACAAGGGGGCTAGTCAGTGGAGATTATCCGATGCGATAAAATCTGACTAAGTATATAGGAAGCTGACTCAAAACAGAGGGGGAGGGCTGAAATCTCGGGTTAAAAAAGACTTGATGCAGGCGGAATATTCATGCCTGGATCTAACTTTTTTACCCTCTCTTGTCATTCGCTCTCCTCAACGTTTTGTTGCGTCAATAAGGTAACTAGAGTCTCAATAGCCATGCCAATGGGTTCAAGGATATCCTAACTCATTGTATTATATGTATATATAAAAGATAGTACTCTGCAAATGAAGTTGAAAATGGAGCAGGTTTCGATATAATGTAATATCAATATGATATACAGACTTAAGTATCTTAGAAATACTGATTTCAACTAAAATGAGATAGGATTTGGTCAATTGAATCAGGGGGAATACAAGGGCGACTAAAGGGTGCAGATTATTGCATGATGGACAACATGCGGGAATGATTGGAGCTCAATAATAGGTTAAAAAATCGACAATGCGTGTGATTAAAAATGGGTGGGGATGTCAAAATCTTCATTATAAAAAAGAAAAGTACCAAGTTGCTGTTTCAATTTGTATTGATTGAGAGATTGGCGAGAGAGTGCATAAAGATTGGTATGTATGGTAATAATACTAACGTTACTTACGTAAAAGCAATTATTACGAAGTGCAAATAAATAAAATTGCTTATAGCAGGCTGTTATATTGAATATATTTTAGATATTATAAATTATAATGAAATTATTTTGATCTGATTCGGAGTCATTAAACATGATAGGAGGGTGCGGAGAAGATACCGAAGTGGCATGATTTTGCATCCTGAAGGATAGATAATTAATCTTAATTGTTTAAGGAAAGGGCTATATACATTCACTTCATCTATAGATGATTGTTATCTCCAAACATGGTTAATAGAATACTACTTTCCGGTCATCCCATCCAGGAGTATTCACTCTGGGTTTGAATAAAATGACAAAAATTCTCATAAATATAAGACGCCAAATTCGGGGACAAATAATTTATCGTTAAAATGCTAATGGCAACTAATAAAAATAGCATGCAATATCAGCACAAAAAATCTACTTAATACCAACTCAAAAATTACCAGATTAGACCAAGGCAAGTTGAGGAATATTATCCTCATTTTAACATACTTCCACAATTTAAATACATCACAACTGAGTATTTGAATCCCCAAATATGAGTTAAAATTAAGAAATAAAAATATGCTTTTACTCCAAATATTTCTCTGGATTTGCACAACGCAAAATTGATTAGAAATTCACAAAAGTGAATCAGATTAATATTCAAAAATCCTTAAAATCCTTACTCAGCAATGGCCTCAGATGGCATAAATCTGATGTGACAATATTTGGCATCATTTATGGCGATGTAATATAAATATGCTAATGATGCCACATCCTGTCAATAAATTGTGACACGTCAAATCGACCTTCCATAAAACCATTAAAAAAAATACCCATAAATACAATAATAACAGTATATAAAGTGATGCTTTTACTGGTGGCACATACTTTGACTTATATAAGGAAGAGAATATGAGAACGAGAAACGAAACATACAGTAGCCAAATCATGAGAGAGAGAAATTCTGTTTCTAAAAAAGTGAATTGGCTAAAATCCTCTGAGAACGAATGTGCTGGAGCGAATGCTAAAATCAGTAGTCAAACTAGTCCTCAGAAAACTAGAAAAACATCGGTTCAAAATCCAACTGGTCAGATGATTAAATCCAATTCTGATGTGACAATTCTCACACCAGAAGCGGTTAAATATTCGACTCTGAATGCATCAGGAAAACAGGGTGCAAAGAGATATCAGAGTGTTGGACAAATAGAACTGAAGGAGAGAAAAATGAAAGATGTGTTAGGCAGTATATCAAAATACGCAATATGTGCCATTATGACTCTTTCGGTGGCATTGGGGCAAGGAACTCCAAAGCTGGACATCCATATCCTGGATCAAAAAATCAACCTATCAGAAGCCGAAAAGAAAGATGCTACTCTGATTAGCTACTTCCCTGGAGACACGTTGCAATATGTGCTAACTGCCTCAAATATTGGTGATGGCTTGATGAAAAATCCTGAGATTGTGGATCCAATTCCAGCAGGTGTGACATATGTCGCGAAGAGTGCAACAGGTGAAGATACTGAGATCACCTTCTCGATGAATCAGGGCAGTACCTACATGTCATGGCCTCCTTACTACACTGTGAGGAATTCAAAGGGAATCCTGGTTAAGCGTGAAGCAACACCCGAAATGATCAGTCATATCAAGTGGAGTATTTCAAAAGATCTCACCCCTGGTGAAACATCAACCATGGAATTTCTAGTGGTGGTGAACCAATGACCCATTCAACAATTTTTAAAAACGATTCCACTATGGGATCAAAAAATATGAAACAACAACAGAAGCTAACAAAAGGAGGGTTTAAAATGAAACCTACACGCTTCTTAATCGTTGCTCTTGTCCTGATGGGATTAGTTGCAACAGCCAGTGCCGTCACAGAAGAGGGCACTGTTATCTCAAACCAGGCCTTTGGTAATTACAAAGATGCCAATGGTAATGACATGGCTCAGGTCCAGTCACTTGTGGTGACAACCACTGTGAGCCAGGTTGCTGGTGTGAGTCTGGGTGGCAACCTTGCCAGTCCAGTCTCAGCGATGGACTCAACCCTGTATGCCGTCACATTGTCGAATACAGGTAATGGTAGTGACACCTACACCATTGGAGCCACAGGCGCAGCAAATGATGGTGGTACTTATGATTTTTATGTGTACCACGATGCTGATGCCAGTGGAACCATAAATGCGGGTGACACAGAAGTCACAAGCTCAGGTGCCATTGCATTCTTGGGTAGCTATGACCTGTTGATTAAGGTTGTAGACGTAACTTCTGGTGGTGGGAATCCTGGTGAGGCGCACGTTGTCACATTGACAGCAACATCTGCTTTTACCGTAGATTCAACAGCCACAATTACACTTACCTCAACCGTGCAAGCTGCAACAGTAACGGGTGAAACTACAATCATTGGTGACAATACACCTGCTCCAGGTGAGCCAATTGTGTACGAGTCATGTTTCACGAATGGTGGTTCTGAGATTGCTTATAATCCTGTGTTTGTAACTATCATGCCAACAAATACAACTCTGGATTTGACATCTGTAAAGATCAATGGTGGCAGTGCTGTAACCATCGAAACTGATGGAACACCACCATACTTCTACGACGTCCCAACGAGAACCCTGACACTGCAATTAGCAGATCTTGGTTTTACAACTGGTGTCGATGATGAAGTCTGTGTTCAGTTTGCTGCTATAGTTGATGCTCCACTGGCTGCAGGCGAACCCATTGGATTCCCAGCTGACAATCCAAAACTCACCTATGAGAATGAAGGTGGGGATGAGTATCCAGGTACAGTACCTACTGAAGATCCTGTTACCTTCCCTCCAGGTGGAGTTGAAGTTGATCAAACCTATGCTGTCTCTCTGGACAACGGCGGTGTGAATGCTCCTTATACATATACTGGCGATCCCGGAGATACGCTGATCTTTGACTTTACCGTTACCAATGATGGCAATGGTTTAGACAATTTCACCTTCGATGATACAACAGATTATGTGACATGGGTATTCTACGAAGATACCAATGAAGATGGTGTTCTCTCTGCAGGTGAAAAAGCTGCAGGTCCAGCGACTGAAACTGGCAATCTGACTTCTGGTCAGGTCGGCTACTATATAGCTATTGGTACCATTCCAGTTGGAACCGCTGATACCGCAACTGATACAAGTATCATCACTGCGATTTCACAGGGTGCACCTGGTGTGGTAACTGGAACAGATACAAACAGTACAACATGTACTGCTCCAATTCTGACCTTGCTCAAATCAGTGACCCATGGTGGCTCAACCTACTTCAATGGCGATGCCAATGAAGCCGCACCTGGAGATACACTGACATATACCATCCTGGTTGCCAATAGTGGCACTGGTGTGGCAACAACAGTTGTTGTGACAGATGCCATTCCTACTAACACAACTTATGTTGCTGAAAGTATGACCATTGATGGCGCTGGTGATGATGATGATAATGTTGGAGTTGGTGATTCTGCTTTCAAGGCTGCCAGTTCTGTTCTGTTTGACTTCGATTCATTACCTGCTGTCACAGCTGGGGATGATACAGATCAGCGCATCCTGACTTTCAAGGTAACCGTAGACTAAGGTTATCGAAGGTCAGTAAGTGATTATTAGGTTCAAAACCCTCCACACGAATCCCGTGAGCGGTAGATGAGACGATTCCTCGCCTTAGTCTCCCTCATGGGAGCCGTGGTTTTTGGTCAGGTTCCAGTTGGTACCGAGATCATAAATGTTGCCCAATCATCCCATCAGGATGGTAATGGGACAACATTTGTGGGTTCTTCAAATGAGATCGTTACGATCGTATCTGAGGGGTATCAACTGGCAATCTCCAAAACCGCTGGTGCATCTGTAATTGCACCAGGCGAGAGTTTGACCTATACAATCACTCTTACAAATACGGGAAATACTTCCCCTGCACCGTTTACTCTCACAGACACCCTGAGCTCCGGTCTTGATATCATTTCAAGCACACCTGAGGCCAGTGTATCAAATCAAATAGCAGTTTGGAACGTCGCCAGCATCGCTGGAGGCCAGACACTGGTATTTGAACTTGAAGTTCTGGTGGACGAAAACCTGCCGGCCGATGAGGTCGTATCGAATACAGCCTGGTTAGCCGTACCTGATGGTTTTCTTTTAGCTAGTGAATCAGCTGATGTAAACATCGGTGCACATTCAGATCTATTGATTACAAAAATGGTAGCCGAAGATGTATCCGCTATTGGAGATACACTTCACTATACTATTAATGTATACAATACTGGCAATATCCCATCAACTGAAACAATCATTACTGACGAATTGCCAGAACACATATCATTTGTGAGTGCATCCCATTCGGGATCACTTGTGGATGGCAGCGTGTCCTGGAATGTCGGCGAAATGATGCCGGGAGACTCGATGAACGTCTCCCTCGACGTTATTGTTGATGTAAGCATGCCAGCCAATGCAGACTTAACCAACATTGCATCAGTTGAGAATGCACAGGGAGTTTCTAAAGAAGCTTCAGTTCATTCATTTGCAAATCCCTGGATTCAGACCATTAATAAATGGGCTGCTGATGAGGAATATGCTTTTGGTGATACCGTTGAGTTTACGATTACTATCGATAATACTTCACCGGATCCTGTGCACGCCATCTCAGTGCATGATACGCTTCCAGAACCTCTGGAATTTGTATCTGCATCAAATGCTGGCATTTTCGAAAACGGCGCGGTCGTCTGGACGCTGGGTACTCTGAATGCAGGAAATGTTATAACCCTGAATATCGTTACAACTGTGGGCTCCCTTCTGGAAGCCCGACCTGAAATCACAAATAGAGCTTGGATCTCTACAGCCAATGCTGGAACCAGCTGGGGTGACCATATTGTGTCACTGGCGGCTTTCCCAGAATTGACATTAGAGAAACGATCATCTGCAACTGTCCAGGCAGGGGATTCACTGGTTTACACATTTATAATGAGTAATACTGGAAACTCAATGGCTCATGATGTAGCCTTGATTGATACCCTTCCCGCACATGTTTCTTTTGGTTCAACCTCTGGTGATTTTACCTACGATGAAGCTTCTCACAGCATTCTCTGGAATGTGAATGAGATTGCCTCAAGTGCCACTGATTCTCTGAAACTGGTCACTTATGTTGACTATCCAGTAGTCGATGGTACCATACTAGAAAATACTGCACACCTATCTTGTGTTGAAGGAAGTGTGTCCCATTCTACATCCATTACTGAAATCTTTTCAGCTCCAGGATTATTCCTGGATATTAGCGGAACGAGAACAGTACTGGCAGGTGACACTATCCGACTCAGCCTTGATTATCGCAATTTGGGAACCGAAACAGCCACCGGTGTTGTTCTTACGGACACACTGGGAATTGAACTGGAATATCTCAATGCGTCACGAGAACATACTTACGATCCTGAAACTGGAATTATTACCTGGAATCTAGAAGATCTGACTCCTGGTGATAATGGTGTCATAGACATTACAGCTAAGGTTCCAGATGATTTTAGTGGAAAAGCTGTCATTCCTGTTTCTGGTATGCTAAGCTGTGATCAAGGTGAACAAAGTATAGATATACACATGGTTATTGTACGTGCTCCTATTATGGACATCGTACTCATAGGTGATACTTCTTTCATAGAAGCAGGTGAATTTATCCAATATGATCTCTCTTTTGAGAATCAGGGTGATACTACTGCAGTTAACGTTGTCGTTGTAGACTCACTGCCAGCAGATGTTGAGTTCATGGGTGCCTCCAACGGTGGTGTCTATGATTCTACCAGTCACTCTGTGACCTGGAATGTTGGTGATCTCGAACCGGTTCAACCAGAACGCACAGCTGGGAAATTCAGTGGTGCCTCTTCAAGTGAATCAAGTCGTCTTTCAAGAAGAAGTGAACCTGCAAGCGAGTTTACCATTGATGTAAGGGTTGTCTACCCACTACCCAATGGTATGGAATTACCAAACACTGCCTACATCTATGCAGATGGGGTTTTACAAGCTACAGCTACCTGGTTAGCCATCGTAGTGGCAGCTCCTGAATTTGTATTTACCAAAACTGCAGATCTGGAAGTCTTCCCCGGCGATACTATCAATTATCAAATTGATGTGGCCAACTGGGGGACCGACCATGCTAGTGGAGTCAGCATTCTGGATACACTCGATTCTCGAGTTACCTTCCTGAGCGCAACTGGGGCTTACATCTATGATGAAGCCTCGCATTCACTTTCATGGTATATCGGACCGCTGAATGTTGAGCAAGCTGAACACTTTAACATTACAACTACTGTATCAGACCTGTTGGGTCACGGTGAACAAGTTGGAAATCGCGCCTGGTTGGTTTCAAATGAAACAGATGCCATTCCAGCTGAAGCACTTACAACCAACATTCTTCCGCTCAGTATCGTTGTAGATGCACAGCCCAAAACTATTCTTGGAAATGGTGCTGCTACATCAACTCTGTCAGCTCATGTTTATTCCTTCCTGGGCAATCCTGTTCCAGATGGTGTAGATGTGAACTTCTATACTGACTTTGGAACTATTCCCGACTCAGCTCAGATCACATCAACCATCGATGGTGTGGCTTATAGTACACTGGTTGCTGATACAGTTACCTTCGAATCTGTTGTAGCAACTCCTTATGCCAGAGCCGTTTTTGCACCAACCGAATGGGCTGATGACACAACCCAAGTCACCTTTATTATCGGTGCCTTTGATGGGATTATCTTCAATTATCAAGGTATTCCCCAAGAAAATGTAAGAGTCGAATTGAGAACCGTTGCTACCGGGGCCCATGCTGGGCACGATAGTACGGACGCCAACGGCTACTATCTCATCCCAATCTATAGAGACGATCTGTATCAGATTATCTACACTTTGATTGGCGATAATGGTATTCCTTATGAGACTGTACAGGAAATAGAGATTAATACACCAAGTGAAGGTTCATTGGTCACCAATCTCAATTCTGTTTCCGGTTGGATTTATGATGAGCTTACTGGAGAACCCATCCCTGAAGACAGTATTCTGATTATCGTGAATGGTGAAGTGATTGATACTACTGGTACACTGGGCAAAGCTTCAGATCATCATATGACGGATTCGACTTATACTGATACCACTGGAAGATACTTCTTTACTAACCTGCTACCTGGTACCTACAGTTTGGAAGTTGTCTACAATGGAATCAGTTCATATAGCGATGGTGGGCTGGATGTTAATCTAACCACTCCAGGACTATATGTTGTGAATGCAAATGTCACCCTGAGAAGTTCACCCTTCTACATGGTGAAAAAGGTAGACCAGATTGAGGCCGCAGTTGGAGACACCCTCCACTATAGCCTGAATTTTGGTACACAGGATATTACGTTTATTGATTCAGTATTTATAACCGATTACCTCCCCAATGGGCTGGAGCTAATCGCGAATACAGTTGTTACTGATGCGAACACGAATTACATCGGTCTGGACCCCTTCACCAATGAAATGAACTTCACAAGAAGTGGAATTCAACTTGGTGACTCACTCCATATTGATTTCGAGGCTAAGATCACTATAGATGCTGGTCTCGGATGGATTGAGAATAGGGCACTGATTGCAAGTACCATCGATAGCACATGGAGCAATAGAAATACAAATTCGCAAGCGAAAACCAAGATCATCTTCCCCTTCCTCAAGGTTACCAAGCAGAGCAATCGTCGAGTCATAGAAATTGGCGATGTCGTTACTTATACTGTGACTATTTCCAACACCAGTACTGATGACATTGTCCATGATTTTGTGGTTGAAGATGTGCTGCCATATGGCTTTAAATTCCGTAAAAATACCTCATATTTGGATGGCTCAAAAATAGCCGATCCAAATGTTCAGGAAGCAGTCGGTAAACGTCTGGCAATGACCTGGACAATCGGTGATACCCTACAACCAGGTGAATCCTTCACGATGAAGTACCGCATTATTGCTGGTATGAATAGCCGCGAGGGAACCAACACCAATGAAGTCATGGCCAGAGCACACACCCTCTTAGGTTTTCCTGTGATTTCCAATCTCGCCACTGCCGATGTAGTCGTGAAGCCAGGTCTGTTTAGTGACCGTGGTCTCATCATCGGTAAGGTCTACTATGACAGCAATGCCAACGGAATCCATGATGAGAACGAAGAGACTGTGAAAGATATTGAGCTCATTATGGAAAATGGTGCCAGGATCCTCACAGATGAATATGGAAAATACAGTGTTCCTGATGTGGAAGCTGGTATGCATGTTATCCGGGTTAACGAACGTACTCTCCCAGACTTGAGCGAGATCATTCTCGATTCTCCAGATTATTTAGGTGATACTCAGAGCAAGATGGTAAGAGTCGCTGCAGCAAGTATTGCCAAATCGAATTTTGCTCTACGCCAAGTTTCAGTACCTGGCAAAATAACCGGTACTGCGTTTTACGACATGAACCGTAATGGTATTATGGATCCAGATGAAGAAGTTCAATCTGACCTGGTTATGGTCTTGAATGATGAAAAAGCCACCATGACCGATAGTCTTGGTAGATTTACTTTCAATAAAGCAAGTCTGGGTGACCTGACCCTGCGCATTGACGAGAGCAGCTTGCCTTCTTATGGGAGACTCTTCTCAGTTGATTCTACCGTTGATTCTCTGGGACTACCGGCAAATTTGTGGAACGTGACGCTGTACTCAGGCGATAGCATAAACATCAACATTCCACTAGAAAAACTTGAACTTTTCAGTGTCCTCAGCAAAGAGTCAACTCTGGAAATGAAAACAGAGATGCTCACTGAAGAATTTAGACTCCTCGTATACAAACCTTGGAGCCTCCTGATCAGAATCGGTTTTGTTTCTGGTTCCGCAACTCTGCAGAGTGAAATTTTTAATGAACTGAGAAATGTTGGCGATTTGATGAAATGGCAGACCCAGATCAATCTCGATATCAAGGGTCATACAGATCATCTCCCAGTAGCGCCTGGAAGTGGTTTTAGAGATAATCAAGAACTTTCTGAATCCAGAGCAATGGCCATCAGAACCTATCTGATACAAACAATGGGCATCAGCGAATCTCGCATTTCTGCCGTTGGTATGGGCGCCTCAGAGCCAATCGCTGACGGTGGTACTCCAGAAGGGCGATCACTCAACCGTCGTGTAGAAATGGTGTTCTACAATGCAGCTGAAGACGATTCTGAATTCAACCAACTCGAGTTCATGTATGACATTAATTACACAGGCGAAATACCTGTTCGCAGCGTACGTTTTCACCAAGAATTACCTCCAGGTTTTATCTATAAGCCTGGTACCGCCATCCTTGATTCAACCAAGCTGGAACCCATTGTCAGTGGTGAATCACGAGATATCTGGAGCTTTGGTGACTGGGATGCTGAGAAACACACAAAATTTGATGCAGCTATGAAACCAGATGATTATGAATTAGTTCAGAATACTGGTATAGTTGCCGCTCACCTTGAACTCATGGATGAAGACGGAAACCTGATTCAGACCGATACATTGGAAACTCGCATCTCAACCCTGGTTGAAACCCTGTCCTTTAACATGATCCTTGAGGGGACACAGTTTGATGTTGGATCTGCAGATCTTAAACCTTCGGCCGAGCCAAGCCTTCGCAAACTGGGTGACTTCCTCTCATGGCAACCAGATATCGAAATCGTCATTGAAGGTTTTACAGACAATCGTGGTAGCATGGAATTCAACATGCTGCTGTCTGATTGGAGAGCCATCAGTGTCAAGAATTTCCTCCTTGAAAATTACAACCTGAATCCTGAGAATATTCATACTCACGGCTTGGGTCCTCACTATCCTGTTGGCGACAATGAAACCTGGGTTGGTCGCGCAACCAACCGTCGAGTCGAAGTACTGGTGAATGCTGAAGTGGGTGAAGCTGCCTTACTGGAACTTGATGTGATAAAAGAATCATTGAAACAAAAAATTGTTATTCCTGTGGACGCCTTTGAAAGTATGTCACCTGATTCTGCCTTAGGCATTCCAGCTAACCAGTCATCAACCCTTCTGCTGAACATGAGCTATCCAGCCTATGCTACAGCCGATTCTATCTCTATTACACTAGCGCTTCCTGCTGATTTAGAGTATGTTGATGTTGCAGGTACCTTTAAAACTTGGGGTCAGACACTTGAATCTGGTGGCCTGGAAGTGGTCTCACCGGTCAAACTACATGCTCCTGAAGGTGTTGTAGGCCTAAGAGAACTCTTCATGAATGTTCAGCTGTTCAAAGGAGGACAACCACTGTCCAGCAATATTGAGAAAGTATTGAGAGTAAATTTACAAGAATCGGAATCCGGCAATGAATAGACTGTTTTCAATACTGGCTGGTCTACTCCTATCCACCACACTTTTTGCTCAGATACTCATGCTGGAGCCAAAAGACAATGCCGTGAGCAAACTGAATAATATATCAGTCACTGTGGCTGGAAAAGCAGGATCACCTGCAACATTATTTATAAACGATGTTGAAGTGGCCAGTGAGATTATAAGAATTGATGGTTTGTTGGATTTTCTAAGTGTTCGAGTGCCTGCTGGACCAGTTACACTCCGCGTGGAAGCATTAGGTGCCTCAGAGCGAACCTTCACAGTTGAGAAAAAGATTCACGTCCTGGGACCTCTGGGACAGATTAAAAATGTTTCTGGAGATATCATCCTGCCTGCCGATGGAAGAAGCATTGGTAACTATAAATTTGAATTATCCGATGAATGGGGCTATCAGCTCCACGATGTGAAGGTGGTAACCTTGAGACTTTCATCAGGAACCTTGATTGATAAAGATTTTGATGAGCATAGCACGGGACACCAGGTGCAAGCGGTTGCAGGCTATGTTTCGCTTAGCATCCAGGCTGGAGACGAACCCACTGAACGTTCGACCCTAGATTTTCAGGCCGGAGGCTATAGCCAGCAATTCAATGTCAGCTATACCATTCCAGAAGAACCTTTTCTCCTGGTTGGTGCCGTCAGTGGTAGTATATCTACCCTGGGTGCAGGGCAGGATCCAAACGCTTTGCCCCATTTTGGCATCATTAACAGGAATAACACCCAACTGGGTGATAATGTGCTGGTAGGCGGACGAACCGCCTTCTATGGCAAAGGGAGTATCAAACCTGGTCTCCGACTGACAGCCTCTCTGGATACAGATAGAGGGTATCTCGATCAACTCTTTGTTGATGTTGATCCCCAGGAACAATATCCCTTATTTGGTGATGCCAGTACCATCACATTCGACGCACAATCCAGGTCAAAACTTTTTGCTAAACTTGAACAGAATGAATCCTTTGTCTTGCTCGGTGATTTTAATACCAGTATGACGGATAACGAATTTACTGCCTATAACCGAACCTTCAATGGTTTGCTGGGTTCCTATCTCTATGAAAATCATGAGATTCAAGTTTTTGCGACTGCGACTGATAGATCTATGGAGCAGGAAGAAATAAGGGGTGAGGGTATTAGTGGTTTCTACTATCTTAACCATGGTAGCATGACGCGTTTCTCCGAAAAAATACGTATTGTCACCAAAGATAGATATCATCCAGAGACTGTACTGGAAACCAAAAACCTCACCCGCTTTTTTGATTATGAAATCAACTACGTCGATGGAACATTGATGTTTAAACAACCCGTCGCATCTCTTGACGGAGCAGGGAATCCAATTTTTATTGTGGTTTCCTATGAATATCAAGGTTCAAATACCCGATCCTGGATCGGTGGATTCCGTCATAAGAGCAAATTAGGCCCAGACGGAAAAATCAATGTGGGTACCACCTTTCTCACCGAAGAGCGTGCCACTGCAAACTATATGCTTTATGGTGTGGATGCCACGGTACCTGTAAACGATATGATTACCGTTTCTGCTGAATTAGGTCAATCCCGTAATCCCAATGATTTTGTCGATAGCATCTCTGTGGGGACCGCAATCAAGACAGAAATACAGGTGCACAATGCCTACCCGGGATTAAATGTAAAAGGCTACATCCGCAATGTGGGTGATGATTTTGTGAATGCCTCACAGGTAGGGGCTGGAACTGAGCGCGGATCATTCAAATATGGTTTAAATGCAAAATATGACTCCAAAAAATACGGTAAAATCACATCAGAGTATTATGATCAAACCGGATCCCTGGGTACCGCCAATACCATAGATAGTCGTGTGTTTAACATGCATGTCGCACGTCAAGTGAGGGAAAATTCAACGCTTAAATTGGGCTATGAAAATGCACTCCGGGAAAAGTATGATGCATCAGACAGTCTATTGACTAAAGACTATTCCAATCTTCTCAAGGCCCAATATGATGTACTGCTCCTGGACCATATCAAGGCTGTATTTGAGCATGAACAAAATTTGACGCTTACCAATAGAACCAAACCTACCAATTCAAGTGTTGGACTGGTTTATCCCATAACGGAGCAACTCGAGGTTTATTGGAAATACCGCTTTATCCAGGGTACTGGAGTGAATCGTCAGAGCGTCCTGGGTTTTAGATCCAGTGTGGGTGAAAACACTGATATTGAAGGTAAATATGAAATCGGTGGAATTACTGGAGATCAGCGTAATAGGGCCACGTTGGGTTTGAAAAACAAATGGTACTTGCGTGAGGACCTGGTTGTGAATGTCTCCCTGGAAAATACAGCTACTGTAGATTCATTTGAAATTCCAACAACAAGTCACCAGGCCATGGCTTTATCGTTCGAGTATCTCCCTGAGATGCCCTGGAAAGCCATTGGTAAGTATGAGGTTAGAGACGACGCCAATAGTCTCCAACGTGTAATTACACTGGGTGGGGATATGCGCATTTTTGCTGGGTTCGGTGCCATCGCAAAATTAGATCACTGGGAAAATAGATACAAAGTTGGCAATATGGGATCTCAGACCCGTGAAAACTATCAGGCTGGTGTGGCATATAGACCGCAGGATTCTGATCAAATTAATGCCCTGGCCAAGATCGCTTACGTCTCAGATCGGAACAGTCAGATTGCCATTCCAATACGTCAGGATCGCTACATATTCTCAGTTCATTCCTACTGGCAAATTGATAGGAAAATTGGATTAGCATCGAGATTTGCTACCCGCTATGTATTGGATGATGATGCTGTTTTTGATGAAAGTATCAGCACCCAAACCTATTTCTTCCAGTCAAGGGCCGAGTATGCATACACCAATGAATGGAGTGGTATTCTCGATGCACGCTATATCTATATGTCGCCAACCAGTGAAGGCGCATTCGGTCTCGCTGCAGAGGTCGATTATCTTGTTTATAAAAACATTCAACTCGGTGTGGGGTATATTTTAAAGAACTATTCAGATGCTGATTTTAGCTTCCTGGACTACCAGTACCACAACCTGTATTTTGCACTTCACGCCAAATTCTCTGAGGATATTTTTAACTGGCGATAATATCCTGAGTTTTATACAACTGTAAGCGAAAAATAAAGCGGGTAAATGGGTGGTTTTGTATTCCCCCCTGTAAATAGTGCCATTGATAATTAGAGACAACGAGCCCATTTTATGGTGCAAAGGAGATTGTCAATGCGCAGTAAAAGATTTACAGAGACACAGATCATCCGGATTTTGAAAGAAGTTGAAGGCGGACGGACCGCCAGAGACGTCTGCCGTGAGTATGAGATTTCAGAGGCCACCTACTACAACTGGAAGAGTAAGTATGGTGGTATGGAAGCTTCAGATATTCGTAAGCTGAAAGAGTTGGAAGATGAGAACCGTCGATTGAAGCGGATGTATGCCAACCTGAGCCTGGAGCATGAAGCTCTGAAGGATGTTGTCGCAAAAAAGCTCTAAAGCCAGTCGAGAAGCGTCCCGTCATCCAACACCTCATATCTGATCATGGCTTGAGCCAACGATCAGCTTGTCAAGCCATGAGCATGTCCAGGACCTCGTTCAACTACGAACCTGACATGAGCAAGGATGAACCGGTGATAGCAGCACTTCTTGAGCTGGCAGAAAGTAAACCAGCCTGGGGATTTGGATTGATGTTCGATTCATTACGCAGAAGAGGCTATATGTGGAATCATAAGCGGGTATACCGTGTATATCGCCTATTGAAACTGAACAAGCGTCGTAAGCACAAGAAGCGGCTGCCCAGCAGATATCCTGAACCGCTGTCCGTGCCAGCCAAGATGAACCAGTGTTGGTCTATCGATTTCATGAGCGATTCACTAATGGATAAGCGGAAGTTCAGAACTTTTAACGTAGTAGATGATTTTAACCGAGAGGCATTGGATATTGAAGTCGATTTTAATCTGCCAGCTCCACGGATCATACGGGTACTTGATCGGATTGCGTTAGGGCGTGGTTATCCTGAGAAGATGAGGATGGACAATGGACCGGAGCTGATTTCTGTCAAGCTTGCTGATTGGGCAGAGGAGCATGGTGTTGTGTTAGATTTTATTCAACCGGGCAAACCGACACAGAACTCATTTGTGGAAAGATTTAATAGAACATTCAGAACTGAGATATTGGATATGTATTTGTTCCGGGATCTTGATGAGGTCAGAGAGATAACAAACAACTGGATTACTGAATACAATGAAGAGAGGCCACACACCTCTTTGGGCAAGCTTACTCCCAGAGAATATGGCTTAGCAAATAGTGAAGAATACTCTAATATCTACTGGTACTAATTCGGGTGGGATTACAGTTTGTTCAAAGTCATTCTATTGATCTTCTATTCGATTTTGCAGAAATTTATCTATCTTCTTTCATGCCTGGACACTTACACATTGGTACCTGCAGTTGGAAATACCCTTCCTGGGAAGGCCTGGTGTATACTTCAAACAAGCCCGAGAACTTTCTGCAGGAATATGCACAAAAGTATAAGTCAGTGGAGATCGATCAATGGTTCTGGTCACTTTTTGGAATTGATAAAGTTGTGCTACCTAAAGCTGAAGTGGTCCAGGAATATGCGAGTTCAGTACCCGAGGATTTTCGATTTGTCATAAAGGCCCCTAATAGTCTGAGTCTCACACACTTGTACAAAAGTCATTCAGCTGGTGAACTGGTAGCAAACCCCCATTTTTTATCTCCAGAGCTTTATAAGGCCTTTCTTGGTACGCTGGGGGCTATTCATCCTCAGATTGGAGCTATAAATCTCCAGTTCGAGTATCTCAATAAACTCAAAATGCCATCTCCTCAATTATTTTTCGAACAACTCGTTAATTTCTTAAAATCAATTGACACATCCATACCCCTGTGCATTGAATTAAGAAATCCAAACTTTCTGAATGACGGATATTTCAAGATTTTGGCTGAACATAACATAGGCAACACCTTTTGTCAGGGATACTACATGCCTGGTATACAAGAAGTATACACCAATCATGCACACCTCCTCCATGGAACCTCAATTGTTAGGCTCCTTGGTCCTGATCGACAGGGTATTGAGAAGACAACCGGAAAAAAATGGGATAAGATTGTTGCGCCCAGGGATTCAGAAATTCCAGGGATTGCCCGTCTCGTAAGAAAAATGGTGGATCAATCTGGCATGGATGTCTATTTGAATGTGAATAACCATTATGAAGGCTCCGCGCCTATAACCATCGAAAAATTGCTTCAATTTCTATAAATCTCAGGTTTTTCCATTGCCATTGTGACATGGAGAATTAAGCTGAAGTGTCACTATCATAAATGGGGAACCGAATGCAATCACAGTTACAAGTTGATGTTGAAAGATTAGCCTCGCCAGGCTCACGCAAGGTGGGAAGCTCTGGACATGATCAGGCAGCAGTGTATTTGAAGGAACGTATGCAAAGTGCTGGTCTTGAACCATATCTTGAGAATTCCTATGAGTTGGCATATCAGGTTGAATCAACTCAATACAAAAATCTTGCAGGAGTGAGGGTAGGATTAGATAGATCCTTAAAGCCAATGCTGCTTGTGGCCCACTATGATACATGTGGTGACCAACCTGGAGCCGATGACAATGCTGCCGCCATCGCCATCTGGTTTAACGTTTTGGAGGCGTTGACGAGAGTCAATTTGCAAAGAGACATTATATTTCTTTTCCCAGATGCTGAAGAACCCCCGCGCTTTTTATCCGAACACATGGGCTCCACAAATTTCTACGAAAAACAGCTGAAGCACCCCATCCATGCCGGGCTGGTTCTGGATCTCGTAGGTCACGATATCCCTCTGGAAGGATTGGAAGAACTGCTCTTTATTTTTGGTGCAGAGAGTCACCCTGAAATAGCTGATATCTTAACGACTGCCGAATTACCAGATGGGCTAAAAAATATTGCCACCTTGAATCGCTATGTGGGAGATCTGAGTGATCATCACGTCCTTCGGGAACATGGTGAACCCTATCTGTTTTTTACGTGCGGGCGTTGGGAACATTATCATCAGCAGAGTGATGTACCAGAGCATTTAAACTATGAGAAAATGGCCAGGATTAGCCAGTATCTGGTTTCAGTTGTTGAAGCCTTAGATTCAAGGGTATTAAACGAGAGTCGGACTGATTATGACCCGGTGGATATGGAGCTGTTTCTCCTCAAGCGTGCCCTGGGGTCCTATTTGAATCACCATGGTATTCCCATGAGCAATAGGGATGATATTCAGAATTTTGTACTAAACTGGATACAACAACACCATCTATAGATTAGTTAAAAATATACTTTTCAAAACCGCTGGTCATGAACTCCTTGAACGATCCATCTGCTTCGCGCGTGATGAGTAAGCCTTCCACATCGGTCAACTTTTCCAGCCAAATTAATCCTTCTTCCTGACCCATCACCATGACTGAAGTAGACATACCGTCAGCAAGGAGACAGGTATTTGCGATAACAGATACTGAGGCCAGATTGTGAGCGATAGGAGATCCAGTGCGGGCATCGATGGTGTGGGAAATGCGTTTGCCCTCAACTTCACGATAATTGCGATAATCTCCACTGGAGGCGATAGCTTTACCAGTCAATTGGATCACATGTTGAAGATCAGCCCCCGGTGCGCCACCAAGTGTCGGTCGATCTATACCTATTTTCCAGGGTTCTCCCTCCTTATTAAAACCCTGTGTCACGATTTCGCCCCCAATTTCTACAAAAATGTTTTCATGACCCCTCTCCCTGAGGAAATTAGCGATATAGTCAGATCCATCCCCCTTGGCGATGGCGCTCAGGTCGATGGTAATTCTTGGATCAGATTTTGTCAGTGTGGAATCCCCAACTTTCAATTTATCACAACCCGTTAGTTGCAGCCAGGAATCGATTTCCTCAACAGTAGGAAAGCGATTTTCTCCAGGTTCAAATCCAAATCCAAAGAAATTTACTATGGGCATGACGGTAATATCAAAAGCTCCATTTGAAGATTCGCAAAAGTCTTGGCCAGCTTTTACGACCTGAAGCAATTTATGGGATACTGGAATGGGGTAGATACTCTGATTTCGATTAAAACGAGAAATTTCACTCTGGTCTTCATAAGTGGACAGAATTCGATTAAAATCTAGGAGTACGCTATCTACACTGGTTGCAATTGCACTGCGACCCATGGCATCAATGGGGTCCCCAACGATAATGATGTGATATGTGGTTCCCATGGTTGATCCATTAAAGGCAAACTCTGAGAAGTTGACACCATTATCACCGCAATTGTTCAGGGAGAAGGAGAGACAAGCCAACAATGCGACAAAAATGGATTTCGAAATGAGATGAATTTTTGTTTTCATGGGAAAGCCTCCTAATTGTCTTAAAATCTAACAAAAAGGTCCAGATAACCCGAACCTTTTATGTTATTATTTTTTTAAGCGGTCCCGAATTAGAAACTATCGTAGTCGATCATCTCTTTTTCAACACCCATATTGTAGAGCATGCTGTCTACTGCATCCACCATCATGGGTGGTCCACACATGTAATATTCGATATCCTCGGGTGCTTCATGATCACAGAGATATTTATCCTGGACCACTTGATGAATGAATCCCACTGGGCCATCCCAGGCATCTTCCTTCAAGGGGTCTGACAAGGCGACATGATAGCTGAAATTCGGAAATTCTTTTTCCAGTGCTTTGAACTCTTCATCGTAAAACATCTCACGTTTTGAGCGGGCACCGTACCAGAAAGAAATTTTCCGCTTTGTCCGTTGGGTCTTGAGGAGATCAAAGATATGGCTACGCATGGGTGCCATCCCCGCTCCACCACCAACATACAACATTTCACGGTCGGTTTCTTTGGCAAAAAATTCTCCATAAGGACCACTAACCATGACCTTGTCACCTGGTTTCAGGTTAAAAATATAGGAGGAGGCTAGTCCAGGAGGAACATCCATTCCTGGGGGAGGACTGGCGATACGCACATTGAGCATCACAATATTCCCCTCTGCTGGATGGTTGGCCATTGAGTAAGCTCTAAAGATGGTTTCATCCAATTCGGAGTGATAGCGCCACATATTGAACTTATCCCAATCACCTCGATATTCATCCTCGATATCGAACTCTGAATAATCCAATTTATGAGGAGGAATATCAATTTGAATATATCCGCCAGCACGAAAATCAAGATTTTCGCCTTCAGGTAGCCTGACTACAAATTCTTTGATGAAAGTTGCCACATTATTATTGGAAACAACCTCGCACTCCCATTTCTGAATATTAAAAATCTCATCGGGGATGCGAATATCCATATCAGATTTGACCTTAACCTGACAGGCCAGACGGACATTGTCCTTTATCTCCGAGCGTGTAAGATGAGGTTTTTCAGTGGGTAATATTTCACCACCACCGCTGTCAATCTGGCAAGTACACATACCGCATGTACCGCCGCCACCGCAGGCAGAAGGCAGGAAAACCTTTTCAGCTGCCAGGGTCTGAAGCAGGGTAAATCCAGCTGGCGTAGTGATTGATTTTTCATCATCACCATTGATAAGAATCTTCACGTCACCAGTGGCAACCAACTTGGAGGTGGCATAATTTAATATCACCACCAGAACCAATATTGTACCTGTAAAGACGAAGGTACTAAGCAGAATTAAACCAAGCATGCTCATATTTCCTCCCTTACAGACTGATGCCGGAAAAACTCATGAAAGCCATAGCCATGAGTCCCGTGATTAACATGGTGATACCCAATCCGCGTAAACCGTCAGGAATATGCGAATAGCGAAGTTTCTCTCGAATAGCTGCCATGGCTGCTATTGCCAACGCAAAACCTGTTCCTGAACCAAGTCCAAATACGGTTGATTCCACAAAGGTATATTCCCTTTCGACCATAAAAAGGGAGGCACCTAGAATGGCACAATTCACGGCTATGAGGGGCAGGAAGATACCAAGTGCACTATACAGGCTGGGGCTGTACTTGTCTATGATCATTTCCACCAGTTGTACCAGAGCTGCAATCACAGCAATGAATGAGATAAAGCTCAGGAAGCTTAGATCCACATCAGGTAATCCAGCCCACGTCAATGCACCAGGCGCCAGTAAGTAATGATTAAGGGCCCAGTTTACAGGAACCGTAATCACCTCAACAAAGATAACGGCGAGTCCCAGACCAATAGCTGTATCAACACGTTTTGAAACTGCCAGGAATGAACACATTCCCAGGAAGTATGCCAGGAGGATATTATTGACGAAGACTGATTCAACAAATAGACTAATTAGATTTTCCATCATGTCCCTCCTAATCCGCTACAGTGCCGGTTATTGTGCGTTGTACCCATATCAAGAGTCCCAGCAGAATAAAAGCGCCTGGAGCTAATACCATCAACCCCATATTTTGATAACCTGCAGCATAGGCAGCATCTGGTATCAGCTGAAATCCAAACAGAGTTCCTGAGCCCAGTATTTCGCGGCCAAAGGCCACTGCAATTAAAAACATACTATAGCCTAGGCCATTGCCAACCCCATCCAGAAAACTGGGCCAGGGTTTATTTTGGAGGGCGAAAGCCTCGGCCCGTCCAAGTACGATACAGTTGGTAATAATCAGTCCAACAAATACGCTCAACTGTTTACTGATATCATACAGGAATGCCTTGAGAACCTGGTCGACTAAAATTACCAGGGTCGCAATAATTGCAAGTTCAACAATGATTCGAATATTTGATGGTACTTTGTTTCTTATTAATGAAATCATTAAGTTTGAAATACTTACCACTGCGATCACTGCGATGGACATCACGATAGCCGTTTGCAGTTGTACTGTAACAGCCAGTGCTGAACAAATACCCAGTACCTGTGTGGCGATGGGGTTGTTGTCCATGAGTGGATCCTTGACGAATCCCATGTTCTTTTTACTTAGCAGACTCATGACGAACCTCCCCGAACGATAGAGAAGTAAGGCTCATATTTTTCCAGTGTTGTTTTGATAAATTCATTTAATCCGTTACCTGTTAAAGTAGCCCCACTGATACCGTCCACCTTGTGCTCGATATCCTTGGTGCCATCTCGAATTTTACCTTTGACCACTTCGACTGAGACAATCTCACCGTCACTATTTCGAATAGTTTTCCCTTTAAAGCTTGATGTAAACCACTCCTTCTCAATTTCACCACCCAGGCCAGGTGTCTCGGCATGACTATAGAAGGTAATGCCTTTTACTGTATTGAGATCATTTTCGAGCGCGATATAACCCTTCACTGTGGACCACAGAGCCTTTCCCTGAGTGGGCAGACAATAGGCCACAATTTTGCCATTTTCCCGGCGGGTATATAAAGGTAATAGGTCTGGATCTTTTCTGGGATCAATGTCCTCAGCCTTGCGACCCTCCACCAACTGACCTTTAAGATCAACGACGAAAGTGCTCACATTCTCCTCATAGAGTGAAAGTAGTTTAGTTGCTTCCACATCTCGGCTGTCAACCAGACCAAGAACACTCAAAATATTATACTTGATATCCAACTGGATGTTTTGATCCTGACGTTCCTTGAGCAAGGTCGCTGCAGAAGCCAGCAATATGCTGCACACCATGGTTACTGCAGCTGCAAAACCAAGCGTATATGCTTTGGTAATACGAGGCTTACTTGCCATAATTCAGCCTCCTTTTAATGTTTGCCTGAACCACGAAGTGGTCAATCAGGGGCGAGAATACATTTCCAAATAAAATGGCCAACATCATGCCTTCTGGATATGCCGGGTTGAAAACTCGGATCAGGATGGCCATGACGCCGATTAAAATTCCATAAGCCCATTTACCTGCATTGGTTCCAGCAGCAGATACGGGGTCGGTAGCCATGAATACCATACCAAACATGAAACCACCCATCACTAAATGATAATGTGCAGGCAAGCTTCGCATACCTCCAGCAACATCACCACCAAAGAACTGGACTATTAGTGCCATACCATAGGCTCCCAGAGTTGTAGCCAGCATGATACGCCAGCTTCCAACACCAGTAATAAGCAAAATGGCAGCTCCAATCAGGATGGCGATGGTTGATGTTTCACCAATACTACCCGGGACAAATCCGAAAAACATATTACTCAATGAAAAACCTGCGCTGTTCAGTGCTTCTACTGCCGGTCCCGTTGAGGCTGCAGCTGCAGCCAGGGGTGTTGCTCCGGAAAATCCATCCACTGCTTTCCAGACACTATCCCCAGAAATATTTCCAGGATATGTGAAAAAGAGAAAAGCGCGAGCGGTTAATGCCGGGTTCAACAAATTCATACCCGTACCACCAAAGACTTCCTTGCCGATGACCGTTCCAAATGAAACAGCAACAGCAACTTGCCAGAGTGGAATGGTGGGGGGCAGGGTCAGGGGCAGTAAGATACCCGTGACCAGGAATCCTTCATGAATGTCATGGCCATTGATATGACCAAAGATCATTTCCCATCCCAGACCTACGGCATAGGTCACCACAATAATGGGGAGCAATTTTAGAAAGCCAAACATAAAGGCAGCAAATAATCCCTCTACACCGGCCTGAGCACCCACATTGTAAGCGCCAACCAGAATACTAGGCACCAGGGCGAAGATAACAATGCCCATAAAGCGCTTCATATCAATAGAGTCTCTGATATGAGGTCCAGTTGTCGTACCATGACCTGGTGTAAATAACATGGTGTTGAAGGCACCAAACATGGGATGTACAATCTTGAAAGGACCTTCCTTTATCTTTACATCCAGTGTCGCTAAGAATTTTTGGAGAGCTTTCATTTCAATCAACCCTCCTTTTCCATGGTTTCAATACCCTTTAGAATGATATTTCCAAACTCAATCTTCGAGGGACAGATGTAACTACACAAAGCAAGATCCTCCGGGGCAACTTCATAGATGCCTAATTGTTCCATGAGTTCAATATCCTCGACCAGAATGGCTTTGCAGAGATGGACCGGTAACACATCCATGGGTACAACTTTCTCGTATTCACCAGTGGAAACGAAAGCTCGTTCTTCACCATTCATATCAGTAGTGGGAGAGAGTTTCTTTTTAGGGGTAAGTTTTGACAGAAACATGGGCCAGAAACTGTTGGCGTTTATTCCCAGTCTTAACCATCCAAAAAATCGCCGACCCTCAAGCTCAGGCACAACCGTGATCATATCATCGTAAAAACCTACAAATCCTCGAGATGAGCTTTTAGCGCCAGTGAGGACATTCCCAGAAATAACACGCTGGGTACTATTGTTCAGAGCAACACCAACAAGATCACTTACCAGAGCACCTTCAGTACCAGTGACATAGTGTCGTTTCTCAAGCTCTGATCCGGTTAATGCGTATGTTTTGGATCCTGGATATTCCCCGGTACTTAAAAACTTTCCGATCTGTGAAACGTGACGGGGTGACAAGTACCATACTTTTTCACCAGCTTGAATACGATCGATATGATGGATTTGAACACCAACATTTCCTGCTGGATGAGGACCTGAAAACTCGTGCAGCTCTACACCTGTTATGTTGGATAAAAATGCTTTGGTACGAGCTGAGACAGAGAGATGGATTTTTCCATCTGTCAGCCTTGAAAGCAATTGAATTCCCAGCTGAAAGTGCTTTTCCTGGCCTTCCAGGAGCATATCAGATTCTGCCTGGAGAGGAGCCGTGTCCACAGCCGAAATGAAAATGGATTTGGGTGAAGCATCCGAAGTAGCAATTCTGCTAAAAGGCCGTTGACGAATAGTAGGCCAGAGTCCGCTGTTGAGTAAAATTTCTTTGACCTGGCTGGTTGAGAGGGCTTTGACCTGGTCTGCAGTGTAGCTATCGAATTTTTCAGCAGAATCTCCAGCTACATCAATGATGACGCGTTGAATCACTCGTCGCTCTCCACGGATCACTTCACGAACCGTTCCAGCCGCTGGTGATCTAAAAAGAATCTCAGGCTTCTGCTTATCAACAAAAAGTATTGATCCTCGGCTGACTGTATCTCCCGCTTCGACTTTCATGGCAGGCCGAAGCCCTCGAAAATCGATGGGTTGGACTGCAACCGCTGTGGTTTTTGGGGCCTTTTCTATACGTCGCTCGGCACTGCCTTGCAGCGGTATGTCATAGCCCTTTTTAAGTTTAAACACTCCCATTAGAATGTGTCTCCGTATTGGTTTTATTCACTTTGATGGTGGCTTGTTATCTGAATACAAGCTCTCTGAAGTGAACCCATTTTCGAACGGTTTTATGTACATTTTCATAGCGCACTTGTCAAGATGTTCATTTAGACTTCTATATATTAACAAAATATATGCCATAAGAATTCAATATATTTCAGAATGACTGCTAAGTGACAATTATGCCTAAGAATTGTAACATAATAGTTGGCAAAATAGTGCTGAGCTAATTACTCATTTCTTCTGTTTTCAGGGCGACTATATTGAACAATGGCAATCACACATCTCAAACCAGAATCCTACCCAACCTGGAAAGAATATTACTGGACCTATCAGAATAAATTAGCTGAACTCCACTACCTCCCCCTTTTTGAAGCGTGGGGGGTTCCCATGACAGGTAAGAAAGTGTTGGATGTAGGGTGCGGAGATGGTGGGTTTACAGCTGCTCTCGCTGAAGCAGGGGCAATCAGTACTGGGGTGGAGATCAGGGATTTTGGATGGGAGAAAACCCATGCCAATTTGCGGTTTATCCAACAGGATATCCTTGCAGATGATGCCCAGTCAATTCTGGGAGATGATTATGATATTATCATTCTCCGGGATGTCATCGAGCACATATCCCTGGAGCGTAAGCACGAGTTTATGACTGCTTTACGGAAATTCACCTCATCAAAGGGCATCATTTTAATGACCTTTCCACCCTTCTATTCTCCCTTTGGTCTGCATCAACAAACGTTTCTGAAATCTCTGTTTAAAAAACTGCCATATCTGGGCTGGATTCCAGGCTCATTCCTCGACATTCTACTCAAGCTGTTGGGGGAATCCGATAAAGCTCGAGCCGATGTAAAAGAGATTCGTGAATGTCGTATGACCATCAGAAGATTTAAGAAATTAGTGAAAGAACTAAACTACTCCATTGCCAATGAGAAATATTATCTGATTCGACCCTCGCATGAGTTGCGCTATGGGTGGAAATTGAGAGAATCCCGGCTGGCCAAGATACCCATATTGAGAGAGATATTTATTTTGGGGTCGGTGTTTAAATTATCAATAGGTCAAGAATAGTTTCCATACAATTCCTGCCCAAAACTTTGTTCGCCCCAAGATTAAAACCATCTGCATACCTCAATGAATTAAACAAAAAATTAATTCCAAGTCCAAAAATTCCACGACATTCAAATATCCATGAAACTCATTGACCACCCCTGGTCGGTCGTCTATCTTCGGCGGCTTTATGTCAATGCTATTTGCTGTATATATATTGTATTACATATATACAGAGATTGCATAGAGCCCGTAGTAGACAAAGTAGGAAAATGGAGTCATGCTAGAACAACTGTCACAAAATCTGGAAGGCATATTTAAGAAACTTCGCGGTCAAGGGAAGTTATCTGAAGCCAATATTTCAGACGCCATGCGGGAAGTTCGTCGTGCTCTGCTTGAAGCTGATGTCAACTACAAAGTCGTTCGAACTTTCATCAACTCCATAAAGGAAAAAGCTCTCGGTTCTGAAGTCCTGCGTTCTATCACGCCAGGTCAACAAATCGTGAAGATCATCCATGAAGAATTGATCATCCTCCTGGGAGAAAAAACAGCAACTCTTGAACTGTCAGGAAATCCAGCCATCATCCTCTTGGTGGGTCTCCAGGGTTCAGGAAAAACAACCACATCAGCAAAACTGGCAAGAAATTTACGGAAAAGCGGTCGACAACCACTCCTTGTGGCTTGTGACGTTTACCGTCCTGCAGCCATAACCCAGCTTCAGGTACTTGGGAAACAATTGGATATTCCTGTTTACGCAGACGAAGGTAATCTTGACGTTGTTCAGATTGCACAGGCTGCCATCAGGGAATCTGTGCGTTACCCTGCCAATGTGGTAATTATCGATACTGCTGGTCGATTACATGTTGATGCAGACATGATGGATGAAGTAAAACGACTGCAACAAGCCCTGAAACCTGCAGAGACTCTGTTTGTGGCGGATGCCATGACAGGACAGGATGCTGTAAACGCAGCCGGTACCTTTGCAGAATCAGTGGATCTTACAGGTATTATCCTTACCAAACTTGATGGTGACGCCCGTGGTGGTGCAGCTTTGTCTGTACGTGAAGTCACTGGAAAACCCATCAAATATATTGGTGTTGGTGAGCACCTGGACAAGCTGGAGACATTCCATCCGGACCGAATGGCTGGTCGCATTTTAGGAATGGGAGATATTGTTTCACTTGTGGAAAAAGCTCAGCAAGATATTGATGTCGATGAAGCTGCAAAACTTGAAGAAAAAATGCTCAAAAACACCTTCGATCTGGAGGACTTTAAGCAACAGTTAAAACAGCTGAAATCCATGGGGCCAATAGGTGATTTAATGTCTATGATCCCCGGTGTAAAAGGAATAAAAGATGTTGATATTGATGAAAAAAGGTTGACTAGGATTGAAGGAATCATTAACTCTATGACCCTTGTGGAAAGGCGTCGTCCGCAGATACTTGATGGAAGTCGTCGAAAAAGAATAGCAAGAGGGTCTGGGACAAAGGTTCAAGATGTGAACCAGTTGATTAAGCAGTTCCAGTCCATGCGGAAGATGATGAAGAAATTTGGAAAAATGAATAAAAGGCAGTTAATGAAAAATCTGCCTATGGGATTTTAAGGAGAACACCTTTTGGCTGTTAAAATCAGACTGAAGCGGATGGGCAAGAAGAAACAACCTTTCTACAGAATAGTTGTTGCAGATTCACGCGCTCCTCGCGACGGAAGATCAATCGAAAAAATTGGACATTATAACCCGATTCCAGATCCAGCAGAACTTGTGATTGATGAAGAACGACTTTTTCATTGGATGGATCAGGGTGCAAAGCCCAGTGATACAGTATTTAGCTTGCTGCGTGGACGCGGACTTACACTCAAGTATGAGTTGGTAAGCCGCAATGCAGATGAAGCTACCATTAGCAAAGAGATGCATAAATGGGAACTAGCCCGCGATGAACGGGGCAAAAAAGTAGCCGCAGTAGAGTCAGCCAAGCTGGCCGCCGCTGAGACTGCAAAGCAGGCTGAAGAAGAGGCCGCACAAAAAGCTGAAGAAGCAGAAGAGGCCACTAAAAAGGCCGCAGAAGCTGAGGAAGCCGCTGAACAGGTCGAAGAGACTGAAGAAGCTGCTGAGGTAGTTGAAGAAGTTGCTGAAGTAGCCGCAGAAGAACCTGTCGAAGCACCTGCTGAAGGTACGGAGAAGCAAGATTCTTAAAAAGCTGAAGAAATTCCTTACCGTTGATCAGGTGGATTCGACAACTGACGGAGGTATGAGCATGAAAGAGTTCGTAGAGTTTGTAGCGAAGAGTCTGGTTGATAATCCAGATGATGTTGAAGTCAATCAAGTTGACAGCGAACGGGTGACCATCTTCGAACTAAGGGTAGCCAAGGAGGACATTGGCAAAGTAATTGGTCGTCAAGGCCGCACAGCCAAAGCCTTCCGCACGCTGCTAGCTGCGATTTCAGCAAAGGCCGGTACCAACCGCGCCATGCTCGAGATCATCGAATAGGTAATGCATTCAGCAGAGGTGAATAGAACCGCCATTGGCATGGTTCGTAAACCTCACGGTATAAAAGGGGGCCTCAAGGTGACCCTGTACAGTATCGACCTTGACACGCTCCAGACCATGGAGCAGCTTTTTGTAAATACGGGTAATGAATGGAAGCAACTCACGCTAGGAAATTGTCAGGGTTATGATGACTTTGCCATTCTTAGCTTCAATGAAATTCCAGATCGAACCGAGGCCGAAGCGTATCGCGACAGAGAAATATTTGCTCTCCGCGATGACATGCCGGAATTGAGTGACGATGAATTTTTCATCGATGATCTCATTGATTGTGACGTGGTTGACGAGAACAATAAAAACCTGGGCAAGGTTATTGAGATTCTAAGTCCGGGTGCTCATGATGTCCTGCTCATTCAGCAGGGTGACTCTGAAACCCTGGTTCCACTGGTTGATGAATGGGTCGTTAGCGTCGATTTAGTAGGTCGCAGAATCCAGATAAACAGTCCTGAGGAGATAGTATGATAATAGATGTCATCACTACTTTTCCTGAGACTCTGGATGCATTTCGCGAAATGGGAATTGTAGGAAGAGCCTTTGACAATGGCCTGGCTGAAATGAAATGCTGGGATATTAGAGATTTTTCTGATGATACCTACAAACACATCGATGATGTGCCTTATGGGGGAGGAGCCGGGATGATTATTAAACCGGATCCCTTGTTCAGAGCTTTTGAAGCCGTTGCAGAATACCGCAAAAATACAGGCCATCGCATCTTTCTCACCCCCCAGGGGAAACCTTTTCAGCAGGATGATGCTGAGAGATTGGTTGAGACTCCCCATGTGGTATTGCTCTGTGGTAGATACAAGGGTATCGATCAAAGGGTGAGAGATGAACTCATTGATGAGGAAATCAGTCTGGGAGATTTTGTACTCTCAGGTGGTGAGATCGCAGCCTTTGCAGTTATTGATGCAATGGTTCGATTGCTACCAGGTGCTGTCAGTGATGATGAATCTACAAAATCGGACACTTTTCCTGTTGGATTATTGGACGCACCGTATTATACCCGCCCCGCTGAGTACCGGGGAATAAAAGTACCCGACGTGCTGCTCTCTGGGCACCACGCGCAGATTGAAAATTGGAGAGAACAGCAACGTCTTGAGCGAACAAAAGTTAAACGCCCAGACTTGTTCCATAGATATATGAGAGGACTGGAGGAAAGTAATGAACAAAGTAGATAACCTGGTTGCCGGGCAGCTAAAAACTGATTTGCCTGATTTCAAGCCAGGTGATACTGTTGCAGTTGATGTAAAAGTTATCGAAGGCCAGAAAGAAAGAATTCAGGTCTATGAGGGTAATGTTATTGCCCGCACTGGTAAAGGCATCACTGCTACATTTACAGTTAGAAAAATTTCAAATGGTGTTGGTGTTGAGAGAATATTTCCTCTCCATGCTCCCACTGTTGCAGGTGTGAAGGTATTGCGTCGCGGTAAAGTACGTCGCGCCAAACTATACTATCTTCGCAAACTGCGCGGGAAGAAAGCCAGAATCAAGGAAGCACGCGATTTCTAAGCTTCACTCGCTCCCGAACCATCTAAAGGCTGTCCATTGGGCAGCCTTTTTTTATCCAAAAACATGTTTTCGGATAAACCACGACATAGCCCGGAGGGCGACGCCGGGTTATTCCTCACTATCTCGAAATCAAGCTTTCAGATATTTAATTTGTAATGGCATTTGACCCCGGTATCAATTAAGGTGCTCCCATGCTAGAAAATTTAACCCTACTAAATCTTGCAGCTGTGCTATTGATAGGAGCCAGTGCTGGCTTCATCAATGTACTTGCTGGTGGTGGTTCATTTTTGACCCTGCCCCTCCTCATTTTTCTGGGATTACCCCCCAATATTGCCAACGGTACCAATCGTCTGGCCATCCTCATGCAGAACACCTTTGCTGTGGGTCGATTTATGAAGAAAAAAGTAAGTCCCGGCAAGTTTGCCCTTAAAGCGGCCCTGTTCACGGTTCCAGGTGGAATTATTGGTGCCTGGCTGGCAACTCTGGTGAGTAATTCTCAATTTAAACTGAGTCTGGCACTGGTCATGATCGGGATGTCTCTGTTTACCCTCTTCTCTACCAACAGGCAGGAGGGAGACCTGTTGAATCCAGATTCCTATCTTGGCTCCTGGATAGGACCTGGAATTGCTTATTTCTTTGTTGGGATCTATGGTGGCTATATTCAAGCTGGAGTTGGTTTTCTGGTTCTATCTGTGCTCTTGTGGCAGAATATTAATCTGGTTCATGGGAATGCCGTCAAACTCACCATCATTTTCTTCTTTACATCAATCGCATTGGTCATCTTTGCCTGGAATGGCCAGGTCAATTGGGCCATGGGTGCCATGTTGGGCGTGGGCAATATGATTGGTGCCTGGTTGGGTACTCATGTTGCCATTAAGAAAGGTCATAAATTTATAAAGCATGTGGTAACCGTTGCTGTCATCGGATTTGCAATTAAACTATTGATAGATATGTAAAGCGTTTCTACCGCAAAGAGCCGTCATCTCGAGCGGAGTCGAGAGATGTCTATTTGGCTCGGGATATATGATATATCATTTAACGCACCTTGACTCCGCTCGGTGAGACGAACTGATGGTTATGTGAAATTCAATTGGGATTAAAATCCAATACAGTAAATTTGATCCAATAATATTTCCAGGGAAATTGAATGAAAAAAACCTCAACCAAATCAATCAAGCTCTCAGCATTACCCAGCGTGGATACCCTGCTTCAATCGGTTGCAGATATAGAGTTGCCTCATAATCTCAAGAAAAATGAAGCACGTACACTCCTTGATGATATACGGGAGCTGGCCTCACAAGGGAAAGTGGCTCCTTCAGGCAACCTGGAATCCAATTACCGGAAAAAACTGCTAAAAATAGCCAACTCCCTCCGCAAGGTCATTAATGGCACCGGGGTTGTTATCCATACCAATCTTGGACGATCTCCGCTCAGTACCCAGATGCTCAGAGCTATGGATGAACTCAAAGATGGATATGTCAACCTCGAGCTTGATCTCGATGATGGTCGCCGGGGGAATCGCCATGATCACTTGAGACCCTGGATCCAGTCCATCAGCTCCGCTGAAGATGGTATCCTGGTCAATAATAATGCTGCTGCCGTGCTCCTAACTCTCAATACACTGGCTGATCGCAAGGAAGTCATCATTAGCAGAGGTCAACTGGTTGAAATCGGTGGCTCCTTTAGAATCCCAGAAATTCTCCGTAAGGCAGGCTCAAAACTGGTGGAAGTAGGCACCACCAACCGGACACATCTCAAGGATTATGAGGAAGCGATTACTCCTCGAACCAAACTTTTGCTCTGGGTGCATACTTCAAACTATAAGATTTCAGGATTCACAAAGGAAGTCTCTCTGCAGGATCTGGTGGCTGTGGGAAAGAAACATTCTATTCCAGTCATGGCCGATCTGGGAAGTGGAGCCCTTGTCCCTATTGATGAATTTGGCCTCCAGAGAGAGCCCCTGGTTTCAGAGGTCATCGGGACCGGCGTTGACATTGTAACCTTCTCAGTTGACAAACTACTTGGTGGACCACAGGGGGGCATTATTGCTGGTAGGCAGGTCCTCATGCAAAAGATAGAAAAGAATAACCTCTTGAGGGCATTACGGCCTGATAAGATGCAGATTCTACTCACCTTACAGGCTTTGAAAGCCTTTTCTGATGGACAAGAAGGGCTCATTCGCATTCCTGTTTATCGTGACCTGCTCATACCTGTGGCGACCCTCAAAAAGAGAGCAGAGATGCTCCTCGAGGAAATAGAGAATGCTAACATAAGTTTATCAATTCTTGAGACAGAATCCCAAGTAGGATCAGGAGCTTCCCCTTCAGAGAAAATGCCCTCCATAGGAATTGGCATTAAGCATTCAAAAATGAAAGCAGCCCGCATTTCAAGTTGCTTGCGAGCCCATGATCCTGCCATCATGGGTCGTATCACCGATGATCTTTTTATAATTGACCTGAAAGCTGTGCGTGAGAGTGAAGATTCAATAATCGTTGCTGCTTTGAGATTATTATAAAGTATTATTTGATCATTAAAATTTTCGTTTTAAGTCATTGCGAGCGAATGAAATGAGAGTGGCAATCTCCCACCTCTTGGTTAATGATCGGACCGAGATCGCCGCGTCCAGACGGACTCGCGAAGACTAGTAAAGGAACTAGGCATATGAATAGCTCTATCAAGTGGCAATCACGTCTCAAAGCCTTAGGTCCTGGTCTATTATGGGCTGGAGCTGCAGTCGGTGTTTCCCATCTGGTCCAGAGTACCCGGGCTGGTGCGAATTATGGTTTTGCCTTACTCTGGGTTGTGGTAGTAGCAAATATTTTCAAATATACTGCCTTTGAATTCGGTCCCCGTTATGCAGCCGCCATGGGTGAAAGTCTGCTTGATGGCTATCAACGGGTGGGTAAATGGGCGCTGGTAGCCTTCCTGATTCCAACCTTTGGGACCATGTTTGTCCTTCAGGCTGCGGTCACTATTGTAACTGCTGGATTGGCATCCAAAATTTTTGGTACCAGTATGAGCCCCCTGGCCTGGAGTGCTGTGATCCTGGCTGTTTGCGCAGGTGTATTAACCATAGGGAAATATCGGGTTCTTGACAAGTTGATTAAGCTGATCATCGTGATTTTGAGCATTTCAACCATTGTGGCTGTCCTGACGGCTTTCGGGCATGGCTCATCAGCAAAAGTGGATTTTATTCGACCACAACTTTGGAATGTTGCAGGTGTCTCCTTTATGGTAGCCCTTATTGGCTGGATGCCTTCAGCCATTGATATTTCTGTATGGCATTCACTCTGGACCATAGAAAGACGCAAAGAAACTGGTTCAGCCCCCAGTGTGGCTGACTCTCTTTTTGATTTCAGGTTGGGCTATTTTGGTACTGCCCTGCTGGCCCTTGGCTTTCTGAGTCTTGGCGGTCTTATCATGTATGGCACCGGTGAATCATTTTCACCATCGGGGAGTAAGTTTGCTGGTCAATTCATAACCCTGTATACCTCAACCCTGGGGAGTTGGAGTTATCCAGTAGTGGCCGTTGCGGCGCTTACCACCATGTTTAGTACGACCCTTACTGTGACAGATGCCTTTCCCAGAGTATTAAAACGGTCCACAGAAATAGTATTTCCCCACAGATATGATGGAAAAGATGATAGGTCACTCTACTGGATCTGGATGGTGATCGTGCTGGGAGGAAGCCTGGTTATTATTGGTCTCTTTATGAGCGGCATGACCCTACTTGTCGATCTGGCCACAACCCTGGCATTTCTGACAGCCCCCATCCTGGCCTATATCAATTATCGGGCAGTGACTGGCCCATGGATGCCAGAGGAGGGAAGACCTGGTCCAAAACTTTTGCTATTTAACTGGGTTAGCATGGCTTTCCTGGCTGGCTTTGCACTCTTCTTTCTAATCTGGCGCTTCATTCTGAATTGAAACTTGGAAATGGGATAAATTTGATACAATGAATTACTTTGCTAATAATGATGGATATAAATGGAGACCTACCCCTCCAAATTTCAAGTTTCAAATTTCCAGGTCAGTATGCAAAAAGTAATCGGATTAGCCGGTCATATTGACCACGGAAAAACAGCTCTGGTCAAAGCACTCACCGGTGTGGATACAGATCGTCTTGAGGAAGAGAAACGACGGGGTGTAACCATTGATATTGGAATCGCTTTTTATAGTGAAGATGTCACCTTTATTGATGTCCCTGGTCACGAAAAGTTCATCAAGAACATGGTCACAGGAGTTAGTACTGTGGATGCAGCCATGCTGGTGATTGCTGCTGATGATGGGGTCATGCCTCAGACCCGTGAACACCTCGATATATTGCACATTCTTGGCATTAGAAAAATTCTGGTGGCTCTGAACAAATCAGATCTCGTTGATCCCGACTGGCTTGAATTGGTTGCTGAAGAAGTGGCCACCTATCTCACTGACAGGGGCTATCCTGACACCAAAATTATCCCTGTGTCGGCCACAACGGGGCAGGGAATTGAAGAATTGCGGGGAGCTCTCGATCAAACCATTTCTGAAATAAAAAGTCAGGATAGGCAGGGTGTCTTTCGTCTTCCCATTGATCGGGTTTTCTCAGTCAAAGGTTTCGGTACAGTTGTAACTGGAACAGTGCTCTCCCATGAGTTGAGAAAAGGTCAAAGTGTGGAGCTTTTTCCACAGGAAAGTACCTTTCCCGTGCGTGGACTCCAGTCCCATCATCTTGAAGTGGATAAAATCAAATTTGGTGATCGGGGAGCTATCAATCTCGGTGGTGCCAGCGTCGAAGAACTGGGTAGGGGTGCCTTTCTGGGCAGTCCTGGCATGTTTCAGACGGGGACCACCTGGGTAGCAGAGTTGAGTGTCTTGCCGCACTGGAAAAAGCCCGTCAAAGAAGCAGATCGCGTTCATGTCCATGTTGGAACTGGGAAACGTGAGGCCCGAGTCCATCTCCTGGAAGCCAACCAATGCGATCCAGGTCAAACCATGATGGCACAATTCTTCTTTGAAGAATCGATTTCAGCAGGCTTTAAGGAAAAAATGGTCATCCGATATCTATCCCCTGAGGAGACCCTTGGTGGCGCCGAGTTACTCTGGGCCATGGAACATCGATTAAAGAAGCAGGATAAGCATCTACCAATGCTAAAGTCTCTAAAAACGGATGATCTATCTGCTTTGATAAACGCCACAATGGATTTCTTTGATCGGCCCTTAAATCGACGAGAAATTGCCCGATATCTCAGCGTGGCAGAGTCCAAGGTTCACACCTTGCTCCAGAAATCTGAGGATTTTAAAAGTCACCAGGATAAGTTCATCAAACACTCACTGTATGCCATGAGCCTTGCTCAAATCCAACTGGGTCTAGAGAATTACCATGAGAAAGAACCTCTTGGCAAGGGTTTACCCAGAGAGAAACTGACCGATCTGGGCCAAGCAAATCGTGAATTTATCCTGGCCTCTGCTCTGGGAGAGGGCATCCTTAAAAATCAAGGTGATCTCTGGCAGCTATCCGGGCATCAGGGCACTCTGGACAAAGGAGATGAACAGGCAAAACAAAAAATCGTGGATATTTTCAATCATTCCAATTTTTCATCACCCTCCATGGATGAGTTGAAAAAATCTCTGGATGCTCAGGAGTACACCGTCCTCCAGTGGATGATTCAGCATAAGGAGCTGGTGCGCATTGATAAGGATTTCCACTTGCTCAACAGCCAGATTGATTACTTCATAGAAGCCTTGAAAAAATGGTTCAGAATTAATCCTGAATTGACCGTGGCACAGTTGCGAGAGTTCATCCCCACCACCAGGAAATACATCCTGCCCATGCTGAACTATGCCGAGCGCAAAGGCTTACTCCTTCGCGATGGAGATGTCAGACGCTGGGTCGGTGAGGAACTCTAGTCCACATTCCTAATTCGTAATATGTAATTATAGTCTATATTAATTAGATGTCAGCAAAGCAAAAAAAGACCGATGATGGCACGACGCCACTCATGAAACAATATCTGGAGATCAAGGCCAAGTATCCCGATGTATTGCTTTTATATCGTATGGGCGATTTCTATGAAACCTTTGGCGATGATGCCAAAGTTACTTCAAAAGTCCTGGGTATAACCCTTACAAGTCGTTCCAACGGCAAGGCTGCCAAGGTTCCTCTGGCGGGATTTCCCTATCATGCCCTGGATGCATACCTTTATAAATATATGCAGGCGGGTCTGCGTGTGGCCATTTGCGAACAGGTGGAGGATCCCAAACAAGCCAAGGGTATTGTAAAAAGACAGGTCGTGGAAGTTGCCACCCCAGGCTCCGCCATGAGCGAACATTTCCTGACTGCCAAGGAGTCCAATTATCTGGTTTGTGTTTTTGCCGGGAATAAACGAATTGGCTTATCCTTCCTGGATGTATCAACCGGGAAATTCAGTGTATTGGAGCTTCTCCCTAATCAATTGAGGGCGTTTCTCGCTGGTTTGTCCCCCCGTGAAATATTGTTGTCTGAGGATGATTCTGAATCGGAATCCTATCTTGGCCGTGGAAAATGGTTAATAACCAGAGTAGAGAGCTGGGTTTTCAATATAGATTTTGCACAGAGTGAGCTTACCAAACAATTCAAAACCCAGGGACTCAAGGGTTTTGGGATGAGCGGGATGAAAGCCGGGACTTCGGCAGCCGGTGCCATATTGTATTATTTGCAGAGTTACCAGGGTCGGGATTTGAAACACGTGACCGGAATTCAGAGTCTCAGTGCCGATGACTGGATGACCATTGATGATGATTCACTCCGAAACCTTGAATTGTTCCGATCCCTCAGGGGTGGTGATGAGGGGACCCTGATTTCTGCCCTGGATGAATCTGTAACCTCTGGTGGTGGTCGACTTCTCCGTGATTGGCTCCACAAGCCCCTTTTAGACAAAGAGCGCATCGAGAATCGCCTGGATCAGGTGCAGGTTTTTTTTGAACATTCAGAATTACGTCAGAAGCTGCGCGAAATATTAAAGCAAATCGCCGATCTGGAACGACTGCTTTCAAAATTGAGTTCAACCCGTGGCTCAGGCCGTGATTTGGCAGGTCTTAGAAGTTCCATCCAGCTATTACCCGAACTTGCGAAGCTTCTTGACGACAAGCATATTCATAAAATTGGTCTCCACGTCGAAGCCTTGCCTGATGTCAGTCCACTCCTTGCCGAACTGGAACGTCTTATTGTAGATGAACCACCCGTTTCCGTAAAGAATGGGGGGTTAATCCGTGATGGCATTGACCCTGAGTTGGATGAGATTCGCGGTATTGCCCGCAATGCCAAGGCCTGGCTGGTGGAATTTCAAGCTACTGAAAGACAGCGTCTGGGAATTTCATCCCTGAAAATCGGTTACAATCGTGTATTTGGTTACTATATAGATATAACAAACACCCACAAAGATCTGGTTCCTGAAGATTATATCCGCAAACAGACCCTGGTGAATTCTGAGCGCTTTATTACTGAAGAGCTCAAAGAATATGAAGAAAAGGTTCTTCATGCTGAAGAGCGCTATACAGCCCGGGAGTACGAAATATTTGATGATCTCAGAATCCAGGTGCTGACAGAAGCTGTCAATATCCAGGCGATTGCTGATTTTATCGCCAGGCTGGATGTGGTAAGTACCTTTGCAAAAATATCCTATGACCGAAACTACTGTCGTCCCGAACTCAACCAAAGTCTCCAAATTGAGATCAGTAATGGGCGTCATCCTGTTATAGAACAGTTGCTCCCTGTAGATGAGGCCTTCATTCCCAATGATCTGCTTATCGACGCTTCAGCAGATCAGATATTGTTAATTACCGGTCCAAATATGGCTGGGAAGTCCACTTATCTGCGACAGATAGGGCTGTTGGTGCTTCTGGCACAGATTGGTTGCTATATCCCAGCCGATAAGGCTAAAATCGGTATGGTGGATAGAATCTTTACTCGCGTTGGTGCCTCAGATAACCTGGCTGGTGGAGAATCAACTTTTCTGGTTGAAATGAATGAAACCGCCAATATTCTCAACAATGCCACTCAACGCAGCCTGATCCTCCTGGATGAGATCGGCCGTGGAACTTCCACCTACGATGGCCTGGCCATTGCCTGGGCCCTTATTGAATATCTCCATGGAAAAACCGAACAGGCCGCCCGCACTCTTTTTGCCACACATTATCATGAATTAACCAAGCTGGAAGGCATCCTGCCGCGTTTGAAGAATTACAATGTGGCTGTCCGTGAATACGATGAGAAGGTCATCTTCCTGAGGAAGATAGTTCCTGGTGGTGCGAGCAAGTCTTATGGTATCCATGTAGCTCAGATGGCAGGGGTGCCCCTGCCGGTGATCCAGCGTGCCAATGAAATCCTGTCTGATCTTGATTCTGGTGAAATTAGTGTACGCTCCGATGAAATTAGTGAGTCCACTCCCACCTTTGATAGCCACCAGATGTCCCTTTTTGATAAGCAGGAGCGGGTGCTCCGTGACAAGCTTAAGGGGTTAAAGCTGGACCAGATGACACCTCTTGAAGCAATGGTGCTTTTAGATGAGATGGCCAAGAGCATTGGCGAAGATAACTAGTCAGGAACCATGGATACCTCAAAGGCGTAAGCTTTCTATGAAATATTTATCACTTCTTATCTTCCTTCCTGCCGTTTTACTGGCTGAATCTGTTTCCTATGGAGAAGATCCATTCGTCCTGGGTATGTCTATCGATGCTTATGCGCTTGGTAATATCAAGGCCCTGCCCATGGCAAACCCAAGTCCTGGATCCAATGTGGCCTATCTCACAGGAAGGAATCAAAAACTTGGTTTTCAACATACAGAAGGTTTTGGAGGTGTCTACCAGACAGATGTCCTCAGCGGTATAAAAGATAATTGGTCGCTACTAATTTTTCGAGGTGGCGTAAGTGGTATTGCAGATACTCGCAAGTCCTTACTGGATTACGGGACGGATGGGGTAGCAGATACAGACGATAGCAATGGAACGGAGAATAATGGGGAGCTGGATCCAGGGGAACGCCTGAACATCAATTCAATCAGTTATTTCAGCACGCAACAATTTTTAGCCGAATTGGGCTATTCTCATCTGCTTAACCCAAAGCTTGCTGTACACGGGACCGCACGTCTGCTGTATCATGATTTGTATTCTGAAAGCGGTTTTGGAGTGGGATTTCATGGTGGATTGTTATACCAACCCCTTGAGAAAATGCGTCTGGGTATTGAAGTGACTGATATTTTGAGTACAACTCTGTTCTGGAGCTCTGGTCTCACTGAAGTATATGCACCTCAACTATTTCTGGGCGCTGACTATTATATAAGCTTTGAAAATATCCCCTTCATCATCCATCCCATTGTCCAGGCTGAGGTCTCGCTTACCGGGAAACAAGCTGAGCTGAATAAGGAAACCTGGGGATATGCCACGGGTCTGGAAATCGGGTTTCAGAATCAACTATTTATTCAATTGGGTCGCAATGCTTTAGATCAGTTTCAGGTTGGAGCACGCATCCGGACAAAATATATAGATCTTCATTATGGCACTGGATTTTCAGAACTAACCACTGTTGCTGGTCAAACGCACAGAGTGGGAGTGGGCCTCAATATTGGAGAGTTTGACTTGTTCTAATGGACAGACAGGTTAACCCTGTCTCCTAATATATTCGATACATTTAACAATTTGGGAGGTCAATCATGGTGCTAGATCGCCAATCAGCCTGGGATTTGCTGTGTGAATACACAGGGAGTGATTCTTTGAGAAAACATGCCCTTGGGGTAGAAGCCACCATGCGCGCCATGGCAGGCAAATATGGGGGTGACCCTGAGGTCTGGGGTATCACAGGCTTGCTTCACGATTTTGATTATGAAAAATATCCAACTGCTGAAGAGCATCCCTATAAGGGCGTCGAAATTCTCAAAGGACTGGGATATCCCCAGGAAATCCTGGATGCTATTATGGGACATGCTGAATATACAGGTGTGGAAAGAAAAACAGTGATGGCCAAATCTTTGTTTGCCGTCGATGAGTTGGTGGGATTTATTTTTGCAGTGACCTATGTTCGGCCAAGTAAAGCCGTTCGTGATGTGGTGCCAAGATCAATCAGGAAAAAGTTGAAACAAAAGTCCTTCGCTGCCAGCGTCAATAGAGATGATATCGTCCAGGGAATTCTGGAACTTGAGCTTGATGAGAATGAACATTTCCAATTTGTGATTGATGCTTTGACAGGTGTTGCCCAGGAAGTGGGTCTGGCCGGTACAGCGCTAGAATAATTAGTGTCTGTCTGTAGAGTTGGTTCTAAACAGATGCACCTACAGTTTTTACAACCTGCCTGCGCTATACAGCTACGGCAAGGCAGGCGAATTTGACGGATATTACGAAATAGTATTAAATATTTTTGTGGATTTCGTTTATTTCGTTGTGAAAGAAAAGTTTAAAGGCAGACTCCAATTAGACCACTTTAGTCACAAGGGTCCGAAACTCACTTAAGATCATGGCTGTGGCTCCCCAAACTTTGTGCCCATTTATTTCAAAAAATGGGATTTCCCAGTCTTGCTTTTTAAAGTGTCGCAATTCGTATTGAATTTCCCTTTCACAGAGTGACTTAATCGAAACACTAAATATCTCTGCAACCTCTTTGGGCTCTGGGATGAAGTCTGGTTTATGCTGAGTATATCCCACCACGGGTTGAACGATATGATTACTCACAGGGATGGGCAGCACACTGGTCTTTCCAATCACCTCAACATTTTCGGGTAAAATATTTACCTCTTCATGGGCTTCCCGCAAAGCAGTTTGGATATCGCTCTCAGCACCATCCCGTCGACCGCCTGGGAGAGCAATTTGCCCGCTGTGAGCAAAACCATCCACCGTTCGTCGAATCAACGGAAAAAGCCACTCTCCATCTTGATGGTAAAGGGAGATCAGCACGGCTGCAGGATGTAGATTGTGACCAAGGGTTTCTAATTCACGTCCCTCTGGCATGAGATGCTTTTGAGCCGTCCAGCCAGGCAGGGGCTGTTTTAGGAGTTTGCTCAAATTAGGGATAAAATGATCCATTAGTCCGCATCTCGTATTGTTTTCATTGATAACCCCATCAAACCGCTCATGGCTGCGCCCACTCCAATCAGAAGGAAAATCGTGCGAGGTGAAATCCATTCCGCCAGAATACCCGTCAAGGCAACTGAAATTGACATCACACCAATGACTGCAAGATTAACCATAGAAAAAACGCGTCCCTGCATATGTCCAGGAACCAGGGAGTGGATCAGAGTGGTTCTGGTAACCTGTATAAACGGGATACCCAGAGAATGGATAAATATGATTGATAGGGTCAACCAGAATGGATCAAACCCTAGACGTCCCACCCAAAAGAGAGGGATGAATGTAAGCCCATCATAAATCAATCCCAGCATGAGCCAGGTCCCCTTTTTGTATCTGCTGGCATAACGATATACAAAGATTGTGGCAATGAGCATGCCTACTCCGTAACTGGACTCAATGAAGGCAAAATCTCTACCACTTCCATCCCAGACTTCTTTAATGAGCAATGGCGTACCCACCACTGCAGGACCCATAATAAAAAGATTATTCAATGCTGTTATTAGAATGATCCAGAAAAGTCGGCGGTCTTCATAAATGACATATCTTAAGCCCTTTTTGAGCTCGGAAAGATGCCGGTTTTCATAAGTAGTTGCTCGTTTCTCACCACGTTTATATGAAATCAGCATAATCATGAGAAATGATATTAAAAAGGTTCCTGAATCTAGAAAAAAGAGATTCACTATACCCAGGGCGGAGAGAAGCATACCAGCACCAAATAAACCGACAAAATAGGCAAGGTAGCCAGTCGACTGGATTAGAGCATTGATCTTGAGCAGCTGAGATTTATGAACCAACTCAGGGATAATTGCATCCCTGGCAGGATTAAAAAGAGTTCCAAAGGATGCAGCAGCAAAAACAATTGTAGCCAGAAGCATGGGGCTTAGCATATCCAAAGAGTAGAATAGGGGGATGAGCAGGATGAGAAAAAATCGAGCGATATCGCTAATGAGCATGAGCGTTCTACGCCGATAATGATCAGCCAGTACACCTGAAAACAATCCAAAAATTAGCGCGGGAGCAGTGGCAGCGAAGGCAATAAAACCTGTCATGGAAGGCGATCCCGTGATGTCCAGCATCAACCAGATAACAGCCATATGTGTAATACTGTCACCGGCCTGGGAAACGAGTTGCCCCACCCACAGAAAGGAGATATTACGATTAACGAGAAGTGTGAATTTACTCACTGGAAATACAGCCACAGGTTCCGAGACCTTTATAGACTGAAATTTATTGATCGAAAAGCGAGAGCAACTATGTCTTTAGGGGTAAGCAATCCCTGATTTATTTGATCGATCGAATAAACTCACGGGGAATTTTTTCAAGATCTTTCCTCTTAATCCCATTCTTATAAACATCGACAATCTCAGGCGTGATCATGACCAAAAGCTCAGTCTTTTTCTTGCTGGTTTGGGTAGATTTAAAAAGTTCACCAATGATAGGGATGGACCCAAGAATGGGTATCTTCGAAACTGAGGTTACGTCAGATTCTTGCATAAGTCCTCCCAGTACCACCGTCTGGCCATTTTTTACAATAACTTCCGTAGAAGCACGTCTGGTAGAGATGATTGGGATGCCATCAGGGGTTGCACCCTGTTGGAAATTAGCCTGGGGTGATAGTCGAATTGTGACGGTCGAATCATTATTGACATGAACAAAAATAGAGAGCTTAACCGTAGCATTTTTAAATTCATAGGAGGTCATTCCAAATTCATTCAGCTTGGGGTATGGAATCTGATCTCCAACCTCTATCTCGGCCTGTTTATTGTCCAGTACCATAAGATGAGGGGTGGAGAGGAGATTTAAATCATTTGTGGTAGACAGCATACCCAGAACGACATCAATATCTGCCGCAATAATACCCATACCAAAACCACCTGATATTGCAGCAGGTGTTGGATCAGTAAGGGGCTCCGTAAACAGATCACGTAATCCAAAGTTTGTTTCAAAGACACTGCGAACGTCCCCATTTCCAGCATCTTGCTTGGTAAACCACTGGACCCCTCTGTCATGATCATTGGTGAGGGATACTTCCACAATGGCACTTTTAATATGTACCTGGTCCGTATGAACATCCAGAGTAGCCATAAGTTTAATAAGCTCAGCAACCTGACCCGGTGTGTCTTGAATAATCAAGGTATTGGTCCTGACATCACCGAAAACCCTTCCAATCTCAGGTGTTACAAAAGGTGCCAGTGCTGCAGCCAGGTCTTTTGATTCAGCAAACTGGCATTCATACGATTCTGTCCGAGTCGGGATGGCTATATCGTCCTTATTGGTGACCAGGTATTTACCTGAAGTACCGAGCTGTTGAAATCCCAAATCATATAGCTCGGTCATTATGGAAAGTGCTTCCAGTGGTGCAATATCTTTCAAATCCAGAGTAATTTTGTTGGTACGAATTTCAGGGTCAGAGATGAAAATCATTCCACTTTTTTCACTGAGAATACGAAGCACGTTCTCTAATTTTACTTCCTTCACAGAAATGGAGATTCTATCTCCACTGGCTTGAGCAAGTGCATACAGGGGCGTCAACACAATAAATAGAATTATAATAGTGTGGACTAACTGATTGAAATTATTGCTTGATCTCATATCACTCTCTCTCGATAACAATGGAAAATATATCTTCACTATTTCCTAATACGATCATTGTATCCTGTATTGTTTGGACAACGTAGCCTTGTATCTGGTCACCTTCGCCATAAATATCATTGTTTAAAATAGCGTATGGAGCTGATCTATCCCAGATAATACCATTGATTGTAATTTTGGGTCGTACTATACGTTTTTTACGCTTGACAGGCTGTTTAGTGGTTTTCTTGGTGGCTTTAGGTTCTGGTTTATCCTCTTTTGGCTTGGGAGGTGGTGCCACATAGACTCTTACAAAGGGATTGCGCATTTTCGTCAGGTCGGCTTGGGAACTGAGTGTATCTATGGCTTCAACGAATGCAAGATTCTCAACGCTTTTAGAAGATACGGTTCTTATCGTGGTCTGCAGCGTCTCCAGATCTAATGCAAGTGTGTTGCCAACTGTCCCAGCCACTTCCGCAGAAAATATTTTATCAAAGGTCCCTGTGAAATAGAGACCGCCAGAAAGAATTACAATGAAAGCCAGCAGAAAAATAAGGAGAGTGGTATTTTTATTTTTCACTTTTTTTACCCTCCTTTGAGACTAATACTGAGAGTGTTAAATCATATCGAGCATAGTCATTTCGTTCAAGAGGCTTAATGCCCATTTCATCAATAAGAATCCATTCACTATGCTTCTCGATCATATCCAGGAACTTCAGAAAGTCCTGAAATCTTCCAATCATACTCAATCTAATGAGATGAGCCTGATAGTCTTTGCCAATATTATTAAATTTATTCATGGGTTCCAGAGTAACAACCTTAAGCAAAGCATTGGTACAGAACCTATCGAGGACTGGAAAAATAGCATTAACTCGAGTACTTCCCAAGAGGCGCGACTTGAAGATTGCTTCCAGAGAGTCCAGGACGGCCAACTGAGTATTAAGGTTTTCAATAGCCATCTCTATATCAAGGCTCACCAGGTCGATATAGGTCTCTGCGAGTTGGTTCTGTCTTAGCACGGCCTCATCGTAGCGTTGACTCTCAGGCAGGATCAGAACTTGCAGGGAAGAACCTGTAATAGCGAAATAGATTACAATGGCTGTTACCAACCATTTCATCTGTACTGCTTCTAACCAGAATTGGAATTGTTTTTTCATCGGTACAATCCCAGTGAGAATACCAACTTAAGTCGGTCTTCTTCCTTGTAAATTCGGTTGTTTTCTACCTTGATATCAGAGTAGAGTGTAGATAGCGGTAAGCTAAAGAGAAGATTCCCGCGGAAATTATCCACAGAAAGAATATCCCGGTTCCCACCCTCTATGTAGGTATAGCCTTCAATGGTTAAATCAGGGCCAGTATCCTTTTTTTTGTTGGTCTTTACTTCGGCCTTGGAGAAAATTTTTGTAATCACCAGATCCGGTGGTAAGGCTTTGGTAATATCGATCAATATTTTGCGCCAGACGGACGGACGGGCACTGGGCTGCAGGAAGACATCAGATTCTTTTCTTAGTCGATTACGCACTCCGATTTTTCGTTCAAGAAATAACATGCGTGGTTCGACGCTTGAGATTTTCCCTTCAATATCGGAGTTTAAACCTTCAAATACCTGAGCCATGTAGGCTTGACTTTCATGAGTCCTCACCAGAATAAAGATTGTGGCCCCAAAAATGATGACATACAAAAGAAAACTAAATCTCTTGAGATGTCGCCTTACGCGTTCATCGGCAGTGGAGCTTAGAAAATTTAGTTGATATTCCATTACTATCTCAGAGCCAACCCAATTGCTGTGGAAAATTGATACTGATTACCGGTGGTCACTTCTATATCTGGAAAGAATTCCAACATAGGATCCCATATCTCAGCCGGGATTTCCATAATCTCTTCAGATAAGGTAAAAAAGGATTTGATGAATGAATCATTTAGCAAGCCACCTGTAACATAAAGTTTCTCAACCTTCTGCCCGGTATTATAAAAGTGTCTGAAGTTTAATTTGCGAATGGTCAGGGATAATTCTTTGAGCTTCTGCCCGACGATTTTGTTTTCCATGTACAATGCTGTAATCGGCTGGTCATTTGAGCTGACCTCGAGGACTCCCCTGCGCAAGTATTCCACTTCGATAAATGAAATATCTGCAGATTTCGCAATAATGGAGTTGAGATTGTTGCCACCAAAAGGAAGATAGAGAAATTCAGGATGCTGCGCGGAATCAATGATAGTGTAGTGTGAATTCGTCCCACCCAATTGTAGAATACCAACCGCTTCAGTGATTTTCGGGTTCATTTTATGAAATAGCTGAACAGTGGGCAGGGTAGAGGTTTCTAGCACTCTAATATTGGTAGAAAGCGACTTGAAAACTTTGGTTAGCCACTCAATTCGATTCTTCTTTATAACAGCGAGTAAGACATTCAGTTTTTTCTTCTGCGATTGTGGCAGGACAGTAAAATCATAGTCATAGTTATCGGCAGGATCAGCCAGTAGGGGAGACAGTTCCCAAAAAAGAGCCTGCTTCAATTCGTGTGTGGCTATCTGGGGGAGTTGCAGGAAAAATAGGTTCTGATATTTAGCACTCAGACCCACGTTGATATCAGCTCGTTTGTAGGGCAATTCAGATAAGAGGGTTTTGACACCATTCATGACGTGAGTCTCATTTATCTCACGTACATCTTTGACCACATCCTCTTCAAGGTAATCGTACTTCAAAAGCTTGCCGTGTTTACGGCTACTTTTCTTAGTATAGTATGCGGCCACCTTGATTGCATTGGTCCCAATATCTATACCGATTCTTATTTTTTTTGCTCTAGCCACGATCCCTAAATGCTTGGTTTTATTTTATAAGCAATTCGTAATTCATTTCAGGTCACACACATCTAATGAATATAGAAATGCCTGCTCTAGATTCTATTCAAAAAGGCTGCAAACCAAGTATTTCAATAATAAAAAAATCCCCCTGATTGAGGGGGATTTTTGGGGCTATTTGGTGAACCGGGGCCATTATGCGAGAAAAGGTTTTTTCTTCCAGTTCCTGGTTTTACAGCGACCCATCGGTAGTGGTAGATCATGATTTCTCTCTGGAATAAAATCCGTGAGCCAGGGAAAAAGTTCCAGATGTTCAGCGTCTGTGTATTCAGTATGAACGGAATCTATTAAACAAGTGTCGTTATATCTCCAGGCTGATGAGCCGAGGAGCTCTATGTGAGGACGATTTGACTCCCCAAAATGCGCAGCTTGAGTTGATCTGGGGATTTCCATAAGATCGAGGTCAATATTGTTTGATTGCTTTGCCATCATCAGATCCAGGGGCTGCTTAGTTTCCGCCAGCCAGAGTCCCCGATTGGTCAAGCGTTCGATCAGAATCAAGTTTGTCCTTGGCTGAACAGGTAATTGTGAATTCAACACCTTCTACACTTACGTAGGTATAGGAAGAGTCGTCAAAGTACTTACCGCTTAACTGACCGCTGTTTATGTCATTCCAGGTCGCGCCAACAACCAGGGCTGCAGATTCAGCTCTGGGGTATTCATTGTTATTACCATAGTAGATACGTAGCTGTGTGCGAATACTACCTAAATTGGCATCTGCTTCGCTCAGTTTGGCCTTCATGACATTGTTGGAATAAATTGGAACTGTGACGGCAGCTGAAAGAGTTGTGACGGCGATGACAATCATTAATTCTACCAGAGAGAATCCATCGACTAGTCTGGAAACATTGGCTCTTATACCTGGTAATCCTGAAAAAAGCCGTTTAAGATTGGTAGTCATTTTGCGATCTCCTCATGCATCTTTTGTTAGCACTTTAGTGAGTATTGCAGCTGGTATTAGACGTTATGATGTTTTTTCCACGACTTGGTCTTCCAGCGACCGATCTGCTTTGGCCAATCGTAGTCATTTCGGTTTCCAAAACCTTTTGTCCAGCGATAACGGTCACTATGCTCAGCATCCAGTAGACTGAAATGGTTATTCAGTGTGACATTGCGTCCGATGACGGGTCCTGAAATGTTGCCATTTTGAATGTTGATATTGCCTTTGCAGTAGATTGCTCCAACAATTGTTTCACTTCCATTTTGACTATATATATCAAAATCTTGATCGGGATTGGTAAAGATTACTGCTGGATAGGTACCGGTAGTATCGCCAGCGGGAGCAGTAATATCATTGTCGCCCCAAAAGCTTACATGGTGTCCGGTGAAAACTAATGTTCCGGAAGTTATTCTAATATCATCAAGGGCAATGTAGTTACCAGTAAATACGTGGATACCATTAGGAAAGGTGTTGTTGGACCAGACCTTCCAGGAGTTAGTGTGTACTGAAGTAGCATTATCAAGAAAATATTGAAGATCTGCTTCAGGAAGAAAGTTAAAGCCACCACGTGCCTGATTTTCATCTTCCAAACCAGGATCATAGCCATCTAGACTGACAGATCCTTCAGCAGCAATACCTCTATCGAAATGAGTATCGTCAGAAAGGTCCAGGAGGATTTCTGTTTCCATCTGAAATCTGTCAACATTAACACTCAGGGTATTCAAGACTGGATCAAAGATTGTGGTGATGCCATCAGCTGAAACATTAATAAGACTATCAGGACCGTTATTCAGTCGCCATAAGGACTCGTTCACTGAAGATTCCATGGCATACTGTAGTTTGATATTATTAACGGTCTCAGCTGAGCTGGCAGTTGAAACGTATGCTACATTAAGTACGGCCACACCAGTAAAACTAAAAACGAGGAAGAGCATAAGGACGGCTACTAACATGATGAGACTCCGATTATGGCAACCACTGCCATGGTCTGATGATGATTAGAACTATTATGTTGTGTTGTGTTTCGCATACTGCCATATATATATTCAAATCGCATGCCAAAAAATTAGAATCACTATAAAACCAAATTATACAGTTACTTAGCATGGTCATATATATATTCATTATATGAATTAGTAATATATTATTGACATAATAGATTGTATGGAAAATGTACTGTAGCATATATGAGACTATTATTATGTGATCTATGTTATATGAATATATATGTGACTTAGTTAATCATAATAAAAACAGATATATAGATAATATTGGTGTGATTTAGATCAAAAAAGCCCTCAATAAATGAGGGCTCTGTGGGCTTTATGCGGGTTGTTTAGCAGTAATGTTTAGGCGTGATGCTTCTTATTCCATTTGTTGGTTTTCCAGCGACCAATCTGTTTGGGCCAATCGTAGTCACTTCGGTTTCCAAAACCCTTTGTCCAGCGATAACGGTCACCATGCTCAGCATCCATCAGGTTGAAATGGTTATTCAGTGAGACATTGCGTCCGATGACGGGTCCTGAAATGTTGCCATTTTGAATGTTGATATTGCCTTTGCAGTAGATTGCTCCAACAATAGTTTCATTTCCATTTTGGCTATATATGTCAAAATCTTGATCGGGATGGGTAAAGATTACTGCTGGATAGGTACCAGTAGTATCGCCAGCGGGAGCAGTAATATGGTTGTCGCCCCAAAAGTTTACATGATGTCCGGTAAAGACCAGGGTTCCTGAAGTGATTCGAATATCTGAAAGTGAGATGAAGTTGCCGGTAAATACGTGGATACCATCAGGAAAGGTGTTGTTGCTCCACAACTTCCAGGAGTTAGTGTGAACAGTAGTGGCATTATCCAAAAAGTATTGTAGGTCAGCTTCAGGAAGAAAGTTAAAACCACCGCGTGCCTGATTATCATCCTCCAAACCAGGATCGTAACCATCTAGATTTACAGATTCTTCAGCTGCAATACCTCTATCGAAATGAGTATCGTCAGAGAGGTCCAGAAGGATCTCAGTTTCCATCTGGAATTTATCAACGTTAACACTGAGGATGTTCAACACAGGATTCCATACAGTAGTGATACCGTCAGTATCAGAATTTACGAGAGAGTCAACACCAGTGTTAATACGCCATAAGGTTTCGTTAATTGAAGACTCAGTAGCATACTGTAGTTTGATATTATTAACTGTCTCAGCTGAGCTGGAGGTTGAAACGTAGGCAACATTCAGAGCAGCAACACCTGTAAAGGAAAAGACTACAAATAACATAAGGACTGCTACTAACATGATGAGACTCCGATTATGGCAACCACTGCCATGGTGTGATGATTAGAACTATTATGTTTGGTTGTGTTTCGCATACTGCCATATATACATTCAAATCGCATGCCAAAATCATATAAACGCCATAAATACATATTATACAGTAATTTAAGAGAGTCATAAAAATATTCATAATTCATCAATAGTAGTAAATAACCGACAGAAGGTAAAGTTGATGATAATTAATGTATTATTTATATTACCAATATTGTCTGTTGTATAATATAGAATATATATATGACTGAGTTAATATCATTATATACAGTGATATAGATCAATTTAATGGCTTCGGGGCGAGATAGTAGGCCACTATTTACTTCTTGCCTTGTGAAGGGTGTCAGATGGGGTTTGCAAGCGCCCCAGAGCCCTCCTGGAGCGCTCTGTAGTTTGATGAGGGGTAGGGTATGGGTGGCTGGTTTAGGACATAAAAAAAGCCCTCAAGTATCGAGGGCTATAGGAAGGAAAATTTTGGGGTGGATCTTAATCGATTGTTTTATGAATAATGCTTCTTATTCCATTTCTTTGTTTTCCAACGATCAATCTGTTTGGGCCAGTCATAACCATTACGGTTGCCAAATCCCTTGGTCCAACGATAACGATCAGTGTTTTCATTGTCTAAGAGATTAAAATTGTTGTTCAAAGTGACGTTCTTAGCCATGATTGGACCGGAGATATTTCCATTCCGTAAATTGATATTACCTTTACAGTAGATTGCTCCGGTGATGGTTTCATTTCCACCAGGGCTATAAGCTGTATAATTCTGATCGGGGTTGGTAAATATTAATGCAGCGTTGGTAGCTGAAGTGTCGCCAGGAGCAGCTGTAATGATGTTATCACCTATGAGAGTGATGTGGTGTCCGGTGAAGACCAGTGTGCCAGAAGTAATGCGAATGTCCTCGAGTTTTAAAAAGTAGCCAGTGAACACATGGATACCATCAGGGAAAGTATTATCTTTCCAGGTTTTAAAGGATTCAGTATGAATTGTAGTGGCATTATCTAAAAAGTATTGAATATCAGCTTCAGGTAAGAAATCAAAATTGCTTCGCACTTGACGCTCCTCATCAACCTCAGCAACATAACCGTCCAGGGTTACAGATTCTTCAGCAGCAATAGCTCTATCAAAGTGAGTATCTTCAGAAAGGTCTAAAAGTATCTCAGCTTCCATCTGGAACTTGTCAACGTTAACACTAAGGATGTTCAAAACAGGATCCCATACAGTGGCAATACCGTCAGTATCGATATTAACCAGAGAGTCAACACCCTGGTTAATGCGCCATAAGGCTTCGTTGATTGAAGACTCAGTGGCATACTGCATTTTGATGTTGTTGATGGTGTCCATTGAGTTGGAGTTGGAGAGATAAGAAACATTCAAAACGGCAACACCGGTGAAGGAAAAGATGGTAAAGATCATCAGGACGGCAACTAACATGGTGTTATCCTGTGACCTTTTCTAGTGTAGCGGTTATTATATTTTTGTCTCTCAACATGCCTATATATAGTTCAAATGGTGTGCCAAAAAAATAATCATAGATAACCACCGAAAAAACAATATGATAGCCATGTCATAAAAATATGCACATTCAAAAATCAGTCAAAATTATGTCACAAATCAACCTGGATGTAATCAAAATATGTCATAAAATTGCAACATGTCGAGTGGAATCAGGAGAAAAAGAGGGCTTAAAACGTCAAAAAGTCACTGAAATGCAATACCAAAAACATCATAACCATATATAATACAGTATGATAGGTAAGTGTAATAATTTGCATGCATATTCAATAGTCAAGCGCAGAATCGGGATAAGTCAAACTCTCGAAATCTCCTGATTCGGGTATTATGTATTAAAAATATTACGATAATTAAGGGATTATGACGGAAGGCAAAATCTAAAAATAAGTGAAAGTATATAAAAATAGGTGCATATAATATAAAAAAGTGTGTATTATTGAGAACATATTAAAAACATCATGTATCTGAATACTATTTTGGGGGCATGAACACCCTCCCCATTTGGTCAAAGGATGTAACACTTAGTTCTAGGGGCTCCCTGAAGCCTGTCGATTACTTAGTGGACGCTAGCCACTACTTTTAGATCCAACTGCTTCAGATTGCCACGAGGGGATTGTATCTCTTCCTGGAGAAGTTATGTCCTTCTGGAAGAGCCTCCACCGTCCATCAGGTATCAAATATCACAAAGGACATACAGGAGTAAATTTATTAGGTAGCCACAGTATGGCGCTATTCACGGATTTGAGAAAATCTTACTACATGAGAAATAGTGGAAGGATCACTATTCGAGATATTGAAGGGAGCAGCAGGTATGATGACATCCTTGTTCACTGTATTCATATTGGTGGTTGTTTAAATGGGAGGAGCGTCAAGAGCTATGGTCTCAGTGGTCATCGATGTTATGCAGAACTTAGAAGGCAAAGCCTAAGAATGAGAGTTGTCCAAATTGAAAGCGGGGTAAAGCTAATTTCTGAGTGTTAGGGTCCAGGCGACAGCAAGCGTGTCTTCATCAGAGATTAAATTCATACTGACATTTAAGATTTTGTTAATGTTCCCTACTCGCTCTGTAAAAAGAAGATCTGATATCCTGCTATCAACAGGGTTATGAGTAACTGAATCATCAGTAACCCACAGGAGTGTATTGTTAGCAAGTTTGAGATGATAAATGGTAGAATCCGCATCAACCGCCCTGAGGATGGTTCCTGAGGTACTGGTAGTATTAGATGCTTCAGCCGTGGAATCCGCATAAATGCGCATGGAATCGCTTACTGTGGATGTGAGTTTTGTGCGGACATATCGATCAATAATGACTTGATCGTATCCCAAACCAACGCGAGTATTGGTATCTGTCAATTGTTGACGACTCATTACAATAACGGATCCAAACCCAAGGACCAAAATTGCACTGGCAACCATTGCTGATGTCAGCTCAACGAGAGAAAAACCTCGATTGTTGCGGGAGCGTATGTTCATCAATAAGTCCAGCCGCGTTCTTCAGAGAAGCTGCAGCTTAAACTATCAGTGATGTTGTTGGTTCTAAACCAGGCAAATTTTATGGTTACATCGTAGTAATCGGGTAGGGAGGTGTCAGCGGGCCAATATCCATCAGAACTATCATCAACTGAAGTGACGATAGTAGTACGGTATCCCTGAATACCGTTAAGTATCAGGGATACCGAAGTCTCAGGTAGACTATCTTGAAGAGAATCGTAACCAAGGTCTATGGCTTTTTCCATACGGGAGGCCATGTTGGCCCAGGCTAGTTGAGCTCTGATTCCCTTTTCCACTTCCCAGCGACTCAATGTAAAGTACTGCATAGTACCAAGGACAATGATTGCTAAGAGCGTAGCAGAGACCATAACCTCAACGAGGGTATAACCTTGATTATTCATCAGTTTCAAAAAACCTAGTTTACCATAAATAAACTAGTCGTACTATTCAATACCACCGGCTAAAGTACCTGACTGATCAAGTGTACGATCAGATTCCAGGATCGATCCAGCTGCACAAGTGACAGTGAAGGAATCACCGGATGCATACCCATAATAGGTATATGAAGCATCGGCGAAGTACTTACCGTTGAGCTCACCAGTATTGATGTCGTTCCAGGCTGCACCAACGATTGTGGTGCCAGAAGCGGCAACAGGATATGCTCCATTTTCGCCATAGTACACACGAAGCTGTGTTCTGATGCTTCCGAGAGCTGCATCAGCTTCACTCATTTTAGCTTTCATTACGTTGTTGCTATAGATTGGCACTGCAACAGCTGCCAATACACCGATGATCACAATAACGATCATCAGTTCGACTAGTGAAAAACCACTATTTCTTTTCATTTTTAATATCCTCCTCTAAGGACTTTTTTTTTACGTTTGTTCAGCGAATCGCATTTTAGTGTTTTTGATAAATACAATCGCGTCATGGTCTTATTTAACTTCAAAGGTTGTGCCAACACGAAGCTTATGCCATAAGTGCATAATAAACATACATATAAAAAAATGTAACATAAATATGCTAATTGATTATATGTAACAATTACAAAGAGCGATTCCACTAAGATGTCTTAAAATTAGAACAACAACCCCCCTATTCCAAGAGGTATTCCCTATATTTTAATCAGGAAAAACCTTACGACGTATATCAGTTATGTTTGTAAAATTATAAAATACAGTACTATATGTGAACTGTAATATTCTGCTAACAACAGATTCTTGAATGGCACAGTCGCCTTTTGTAAGTGGTTGAATTACCAGCAAATCCTTGTGAAATGTAGGATTAATATGACGAAAATATGATGCTTCACTTTTCTGAGATTTAACCGTCAAACCCTTGCTGGCAAACAATTAATCAAATAAGTCTCACTAGGTTTACGTAAAAAATATCACAAAAACAAAAGTATTTTATAAAAATATTTCATGACGTGAAAGGCTCAAAGAAACCTGGTAAACAGAGTAATCTATAGAATTGCTAAAAGTAGTACCGGATGAGGGAAATATTGTGTGGATCAGATAGGGGGTTTAATGGATGGCGGAACTCATCTGGAAGATGGGCAGATAGAGCGTCACAATAATGATACTAATGACAACACCTAGACCACCCATAATGATTGGTTCAATGGTTTTAGATAGCTTATCTACGGCAGTGTTGAAATCAGCTTCATGAAACTCGGAAATCTTTTCAAGCATAATGGCCAAAGCACCAGATTTCTCCCCAACTGTTATCATGGAACTAACCATGATGGGGAATACATCAGTGTATTTTGCTAATTGTCCACCCATACTGCGACCGTGGGTGACCTGCAAGGCAACATGCTCAGTGATTTCTTTGATATATTCATTGTCCGAGGTGTTTCCGGCAATTTTTAGTGCATTCACAATTGAAACTTCAGCTCGGATCAATACTGAAAGCGTCTTAGCAAATCTGGAAACCATAGATTTGTGTATAATGTGACCAGCCACGGGTAATTTGAAGACATGCTTATCAAGGAAGTACTTTCCCTTCGGTGATACTGCGAACGCTTTAAAGCCTATCCAAAGTCCACCAATCAGAATTGCTTCTATGATAAGATTATTCCGGAGAAAAGTACTTAAATCGATCATTATCTGTGTGGACATGGGTAACTCGGCACCAAAACTTGCAAATATATCAGCGAATTTGGGCATGAGTCCAAACATCACTCCCATGAGAACAACAGCGAAAAACATTCCAATAAATTTTGGATAACTGGTAGCAGAGCTAAGACGCTTACGCACGTCATCTTCTTTTTCTATATACACTGCAATCTGTGTCAGAATCTTGTCCAACCCGCCACCCATTTCTGCAGCTGTGACCAAAGAAATGACAAAGGGTGGAAATATGTGTTTATGCTCAGCGAGCGCATCTGAAAAGGGGTGACCAGACTTTACAAATACCAAAATCTCGCCAATAGCCTTTTGAAAGTGTTTATCTTCAAACTGTAATTGAATAATTGAAATGGCATCCACCAATTGGATACCTGCATCAAGCAAAGTTGATAATTCACGAAAAAATATAACTTGTAGGGATGGATCAATTTTTGGTGGGCTGAGATTGATCTCACTGAGCTTCCATTCTCGCTTTTTCTTACGAACTGGTTCTACGCTTACGGGTTTGAGACCCATACGACGTAACTCAGCACTAACTTCTTCGCGAGTGAAACCACCCAGAGTACCCTCAGTACGCTTGCCTTTAAGATCAACTGCGATGTATCGAAAATTACCCATCAAGCAACCCTAATGACTTCCTCTAGAGTAGTCAAACCTTTTCTTGCTCTGATCAATCCTTCCTCAAAGAGTGACAAAGTGCCAGCCTCCTCTGCAGCCTTACGAATCTCCATCTCAGATGCATCATTGATGATGAGCTCTTTAATATTGGGATTCATAAATAATATTTCATGGATTCCCATGCGACCCCAAAAACCTGAACCGGAACACTGTTTGCACCCCTTACCCTTGTAAAAGGTAGATTGCGTTAAGTCAATACCCTGTCGCTCCATAAACATTTTAATATCATCACTTGGCTCTACAGGCTCTCGACAACTGGAGCAGACCCTTCTAACCAATCGCTGAGCAACAATTACTGTTATTGAAGAAACGATCAGATACTTGTCAATGCCCATATTAAGTAAACGAATGATGGTCGCAACTGAATTGTTGGTATGCAGGGTACTTAACACCATATGACCGGTAAGGGCTGCTTTAATAGCGATTTCAGCAGTTTCAAGATCTCGAATCTCACCAACCATGACAATATCCGGATCCTGTCGCAGAATCGATCTCAAGGCCGAAGCAAAGGTTAGCCCCACGTTGGGACGAGCCTGCACCTGGTTAATTCCTTCAAGTCTATACTCAACTGGATCCTCCACAGTAATGATATTCAACTGGGGACTATTTACATAATTTAGTACTGAATACAAGGTCGTCGTTTTTCCAGATCCAGTAGGTCCTGTTACCAGGATCATACCATTGGCTGCGTTGGCCTTTTCTTTCAGAAGAATTAGCTTATGTTCCTCGAATCCCAGATCATCAAGGACCAAAGATGTTGATCCTTGATCAAGGATACGCATAACAATCTTTTCGCCGTAAATACCGGGGATGGTTGAGCAACGGACATCAACGCTCCGGCCCATAATCTTAAACTTGACTCGACCATCCTGCGGGATGCGCCTCTCGGCAATATCAAGGTCAGCTAGAATTTTTATTCTTGCAATTACACCAGATTGAAGTCTTCTATTCGCAGGAGGGAACTCACGCAACATTCCATCAATTCTCAAACGAATTCGGAGGTTGTTTTCCTGAGGTTCAATGTGAATATCACTGGCACGTTCCTGAATTGATTGGACCAGCAGGGAGTTGACAAAAACTACAGCAGGCGCATCAGTGGCCTGGGTTCGAAGAATATCAATACTATCTTCATCAACTTCATCTTCCTCTTCCATGTCATCTTCGACCTCAACCAGATCCTGTAATGTGTCTTCGAAGGTGTTTTTATCAGAGAAAATGGAACCAATTGCGAACTCAATCTCATCAGAGTCAGCCCAAACGGTAGCTATATCCTGCTTGATCTTTGAGCGTATAATCTGGACAGCAACCATATCAAGCGGATCAGCCATGGCAATGACAACGGTACCATCATCCTTAACATCAATGGGAACTATTTGATGAAACTGACATACTTCTTCTGAGATTTTGAGAGCAATACCAGTCGCAAAAGAGGCTATACCTTTTAGGCTGGTCATTTTCAGACCAAAGGTACCATATATTTCTGAAATTCCTTCAGCCTGTATTGCACCAAGGCTTGGGGAGGTTTCTTCTTTAACTAGTTCCATCTACTTTCTCAGTTGCTGCGCTTGCAATTAATTAATCATAAGCTACGTAATGTAAACAACATTGAGCGAATGTAAAAAGGGGAATATGTCGCTATTCTAATATGGGCAGTGGTAAAATCGATATAATTATCAGTTTTGTATGCCTAGTTTTTTTAGCTTCAAGTGCAGATGTTGACGACTCAATCCTGCAGTTTGGGCGGCTTTGCTAATATTCAACTCGGTTTGCTGTAGAAGGGCTTGAAAATATATCCTTTCAAACTCTTCCTTAGCTTCAGCATAATTGTCAACCATGTTATTTTGGTTGAGAACCATGCTGCTGCCGCCACTTAAGAGGTGTGTGGGTAAATCCGAAACTGAGATGGAATCACCTTTGCACATTATCATTGCGTTTTCTAACACATTCACCAATTCACGGATATTACCAGGCCAGTCATGGGTGTTGAATATTTGGAATGCCTTTGGGGCAATTCTAGTGACACTCTTTCCCATTGCGCTGGACAGGCGTTTTAAGTGATACTCAATGATCACGGGTAGGTCTTCACGTCTTTCTCGGAGAGGTGGAATCTCAATATGGAACACATTTAATCGAAAATATAAATCTTCCCGAAAACGACCCATCTTCACCAACTCGTCAATATGTTGATTGGTTGCCGCCACGACTCGAAGATTGAGGGGAATTTCAACACTTCCACCCACACGACGAATAGTACTGGTTTCCAAAACACGTAAGAGTTGAATTTGAAACTCTGGTGTAGTCTCGGTGATCTCATCCAGGAAAATAGTTCCATTATGAGATTCTTCAAAAACACCCTTTTTACGTTCATTTGCGCCAGTAAAGGATCCCTTCTCATGACCAAACAGAGTACTCTCTAATAAAGTCCCGGGAATACTGCCACAGTTAATGGGAATAAAGGAACCACGGTTGTTACGACTTTGTTGATGAACCAGACGGGCAGCAACTTCTTTACCTGTACCTGATTCACCAGTGAGCAGAACTGTTGTATTATAATCAGCCACGGTGCTGATCTTTTCAAGAATTTTCTGCATGACTGCAGAATGAGCTTCTATTTCCAGAAAATCAGTGTGTCGCTTCAGCTCTTTCTTTAAAGCAATATTCTCACTACGGATACGCTTTTCAGATAATCCGCGGGAAATTCTAATTTGCAATTGGTTGAGGTCAATGATCGGCTTTGCAAGATAATCATAAGCACCATGCTGGATACATTTGACAACGATATCCGTATCCTGAATAGCACTCACCATAATGACAATAAGTTGAGGATTTGTCTGCTTAAACTGTTCCAACAACTTCAATCCACTAATGCGAGGCATGTTGATATCCAGAACAGCTACATCAAAATCTTCCTTTTCGAATAGTTCGATAGCTTCTTCAGGTTCAGTGGCTGTTGAGATATCATAGCCAAGATCACTTAAGAAGTTCTCAAAAAGATGGGTGATGTCTGGCTCATCATCTACGATGAGCACTCGGGCGTGGTTTTTTTGCATACTGTTCATAATCACTTCTTACATGTGCATATTTTTAAGTCACTTTTGGTAATCTTCCCATTATTTCTCGAAGGAAGGATTTAATATAGACTAAAAATCGCAATTGTGTAGTATAAATACGACAATTGTAACATTTAATTTCCAGGGTGAGATTTGTCATATTTTACATCCCAAACCAATGGGTGTAATGGCCTATAATATTGTAAAATATTAAGATGACTGTTGTGATAAAAGGGGGTTTGCAGTCAAACAGGTCTCCCACCAACCCAATCCAGTAGGGTCCATAAGATGCTTTAAAGTCGTCTGACTAAGCACGTGATCCAATACGGACTGGATAGCACACCAAAAAGACCTGACAGTACAGTGGTCAAAATGAGCACAAACATTACCGGTCCCTGCGTAGTGATCACAGAAGCCTTCACCAAATAATTTTCCACCCAGAACCTCAAATACCTCGCTGAGCAAAATATCTTCGGGTGCTTTGGCCAGGGTATAGCCGCCATCTTTTCCACGACTACTTTCCACAAATCCATTCATGCGCAGAATGCGAACCAGTTTAGCTGTATTGCTGGGAGTGATTTTTTCCGCTTTGCTGATGGTAGATATACTGCTACCGCCCCCCTCAGTCTTGCGACCAATGTGGAGCAAACATCTAATACCGTATTCTTCTTGAGCGCTAAGTTTCATTTTAGAGTAAACCGAGCTGAAGTAAACCAGCCTCACTAATCATATCTTTGTGCCATTGAGGTTCCCAGACAACCTCCACATCGGCGAATTCCAATTCATGAACTTCCTGGAGGATTTGTTGTTTCACCGATACTGGCAAAGAACCAGCAACTGGACAGTTTGGCGCAGTCAGCGTCATCTTTACGTAGGCTTCCAGTTCTTCAGTGACTTTTACATCATAGATCAAACCCAGGTCATAAATGTTGACAGGAATCTCAGGATCATAAATGGTCTTGATGGTAGAGACAATCTTGTCCTCTATTTCTTTTAAATCAATTTCTGGCACATTGTCATTCATATATAGAATCCAATTATTTAGCTATTCAGTTGCGGCTGTTTCATCAGTATCAGTTAGGGCATTCATGAGGGTATGCCAGGAAAGACTGGCACACTTAACTCTGGCGGGGAATTCTTGTACACCGGCAAAAACACCTAATTTCCCCAGACTTTCCAGTGCATCATCATCCAGCCCCTTGCCTATTACCAGATCATGAAAATGTTCGAAATAATGTTGTGCTTCCACGATTGACTTACCCTTAAGGAATTGAGTCATCAGACTGGCTGATGAAGTGGATATTGCACAGCCACTACCCACAAAGGATATGTCTTTTATGATACCGTCCACTACGTAGAGGAAAAGTTCCAACTTATCACCGCACAGGGGATTGTGTCCATTTGCATGATGAGAATGAAGTTCCAGTTTCCTGAAATTGCGGGGATTTTTATTGTGGTCCAGGATGACTTCCTGATACAACTCTCTTAAATCTGACATCAGCCCATGAGTTCCTTCACCTTATTAATGGCCCTTGTAATTTCATCAATCTCATCCACTGTATTGTAAAATGACAGGGAGACACGAGTTGTGGCGGGGATGTCATAGTGCTCCATGACCGGTTGAGTACAGTGGTGACCTGTTCTAACAGCAACACCTTCCATATCCATAATGGTGCCCACATCATGGGGATGAATCCCATCCAGAACAAAAGAGATAATACTGCCCTTATTGGGTGCTTCTCCGATAATCCTCAACCCTTGAATCTCTGAGAACTGCCTGGTCGCATAAACCAAAAGGTCCTGCTCATATTTATCTATGGTTTCAATACCCAGATCGGAAACATAGTTGAGTGCAGTTGCCATTCCGATGGCCCCCTCAATGTTCGGGGTACCGGCTTCAAATTTGTAGGGAATGTCATTGTATTCAGTTTTCTCAAAACTCACACTCAGGATCATATCTCCACCACCCTGATATGGTTTCATGGTGAGCAAATGCTCTTCTTTTGCATAAAGAGCTCCAATCCCAGTAGGACCGTAAATTTTGTGACCTGAAAACACAAAGAAATCACAATCCAGCGCTTGAACATCTATTGACATGTGGGCAATAGATTGAGCCCCATCTACTAACACTGGAATACCCAGAGCATGGGCTTGATCAATGATGAGGGAAACATCGTTAATCGTACCCAGAGAATTTGACATGTGAGTTACGGCAACCAGTTTCACCCTAGGTCCGAGTAAATCAGGCAATGCACTCAAATCCAGTTCACCATTTTCCAGTAGGGGAATGATCTTGAGTTGCGCACCAGTTCTCTCTGCCGTCAACTGCCAGGGAATGATATTGGAGTGATGCTCCATTTCAGAAATCAATATCTCATCATCAGGTTTTAGCAGCGGCTCCAGAAAGCTGCTGGCCACCAGGTTTACCCCTTCCGTTGTCCCACGTACGAATACGATCTCTTCGACCTTACTCGCATTGATAAAGTTTTTTACAGTTTCGCGGGCGCCTTCATACAGCGCAGTGGACTTCTGACTGAGATAGTGCACACCCCTGTGGATATTTGCATAATGATTTGAGTACAAATCTGAAATGGAATCTATGACTTGCTGGGGCTTTTGAGTTGATGCAGCATTGTCAGCATATACCAGAGGTTTACCATAGATTTTGGTCCCAAGGATGGGGAAATCAGAACGTATTTTATTGATGTCAAACACCAGGAGCAACCATCTCATCCAATGAGGCTGCAATTTTGCCCTGGACATAGGCTTGCAGCGAATCAATATTAATTTCCTGTGTAACTTCGGCTGCAAATGCTCTGGTGAGCATGAGGGTGGCATCTTTTTTACCAATTCCCCTGGACTGAAGATAGAATAGGGCATCTGAATCCAACTCACCTACGGTTGCACCGTGGGCACATTTCACATCGTCAGCATAGATTTCAAGTTGAGGTTTTGTGTCAATCCGGGCATCTCTAGAGAGAAGCAGGTTTTTATTGGATTGCTGTGCATCTGTTTGCTGTGCGTGCTTGCGTACCAGCACCAATCCGTTAAACACCCCTCTTGAATGTCCATTTAGAATACCACGGAAATGTTGGTCACTGCTACAATGGGGATGGGCATGATCCAGATAAGTTCTCACATCCAGGTGTTGCTTATCATCACCCAGATAAACCCCCCTTAGCACTGCTTCTGCACCTGGACCGGTAAAGCTTACTTCCAGGTTGGATCGAGTTAGATGTGAACCCAGGAGATATTGGTGTGACCTGAAGGATCCTGATCCACCTACTTTCACTGATGTATTGCAGACATGCTGTGTCTCTGCGTTTTCGAGGCCAATTCTGTAATAGTCAAGACCAGCCCCATCTTCCAATTTAATATAGTTTGCCGGGACTGTGATAACGGCTGCATCACCAGGTGAAGCATATTGCTCAACAACTTTTAGGTGACTATTAATTGCCAAGTTGATGATGTTGACTGGATTGGTAAACGTCATCGCGCTGTGAGCCGTACTTATATGAATTATATGTATAGGCGTTTTGCAATCCGCACTTTTATCCACTTCAATGAATAGACCAGCTTGAGATAGCCCAAGAGCGATATGCTGGAAAATATTGTCATCAGTTAGATTGGAATTGAGAATAATGTCTTCTGCCATTTTTAGCGAAGGACCCTCAAGCTGGGATAGCTGGGTGATGCTCAATCCAGCATTTTCAAAATCCACTGGATCATCTGAATATTCATCTGAATATTCACCGTTTAAAAAGATGATAGTATGGGCAGTTGGCACAGCATGCTTCAGGCTTGCAACAAATTCAATATCCAATGCCGTGGCAATATCTTTGCCAGGGTTGGAGTTAAGGATGGGGCCGAGAGGGGTGTATCTCCATTCCTCGTCCTTGCGTGTAGGGAAAACACCTCCAGCCAATTTAGAGAGGGAGGGCGACCTCACAGCCTCTGAGAAAACGAAGGATGAATCAGTGTCAAGCCGCTGGTTGAGCCACTCTGAAAAATTATTTGTTTGCTGAGCCACTACAGATTCCCCACCTAAACTTTTTCTGCTTCTTCAACTAGCCAGTCATAGCCGCGTTCTTCCAGCTCATAAGCCAATTCTTTGGTACCTGATTTGATAATCTTACCATCAGATAAAACATGTACAAAATCAGGAATGATATAATCCAGGAGTCGTTGATAATGGGTGATGACCACGAAGGCGTTGTCAGCGGTACGTAATTTATTAACACCGCCCGCCACGATACGCAAGGCATCGATGTCGAGACCTGAATCAGTTTCGTCCAGGATGGCCAACGTGGGATTTAGTACTGCCATCTGCAAAATCTCATTCCGCTTCTTCTCGCCACCTGAAAACCCCTGATTCACGGGGCGCTTGAGGAGATCTTCTTTCATTTCCACCAGATTCATTTGCTTTTTGATAAGGCTCAAGAAATCGATGGCATCCAACTCTTCCTCACCCCGGTGTTTGCGGACTTCATTGAGAGCTTTTTTTAAAAATGATGTGTTGTTAACTCCAGGAATCTCAATGGGGTACTGGAATGCGAGGAACATTCCCTCACGGGCACGAATTTCAGGTGCCATCTCCAATAAGTCGAGACCCTTGTAATGAGCAGATCCGGCGTCAACGCGATATCCTTCTCGACCAGACAGAACATGAGCCAGTGTGCTCTTTCCTGAACCGTTGGGACCCATGATGGCATGGATCTCACCTGGTTTTACCTCAAGGTTTAGCCCTTTTAGAATTGGCTTTTCCTCTACTGAAACTTGTAAATTTTTAATGGATAACATCTATTTCCCCTCTCGCAGAACCGCAAAGTCGCAGAGAATATTTAAGGTATTTCTACTACAAATTATTTGATCATTCATTTTATATCTTCCAAAACTCATCTAACTCATCTAACTCATCTAACTCATTTACCCCACCGAGCCTTCAAGACTCACAGACATCAAAGCCTGGGCTTCTACAGCAAATTCCATGGGGAGTTGTTGAAAGACCTCTCTGGCATAACCCGAGACAATCATTCCCACAGCGTCTTCAGTGGAAATTCCCCGCTGATTTAAATAAAAAATTTGATCCTCAGATACTTTTGAGGTGGTGGCTTCGTGTTCAACCTGGGCGCTAGGATTTTCAATCTCCAGATAGGGATACGTGTGGGCAGCACACTGATCACCAATGAGTAGGGAGTCACACTGTGAATAGTTGCGAGCATTTTCGGCCTTGGCATTCACCTTCACAAGACCGCGATAAGCATTGTTGCTTTTTCCGGCAGAAATACCCTTGGATATAATCAGACTACTGGTATTCTTCCCCAGGTGGATCATCTTAGTGCCTGTATCAGCCTGCTGGTAATTATTGGTCAGGGCCACGGAATAGAATTCACCAACTGAGTTGTCGCCTTTTAACACGCAACTTGGATATTTCCAGGTAATGGCAGAACCCGTTTCAACCTGAGTCCAGGAAATCTTAGAATTTTTTCCACCACAGAGTCCCCGTTTGGTCACAAAATTAAAGATACCACCAACCCCTTCTTTATTTCCTGCATACCAATTTTGGACAGTCGAGTACTTTATTTCGGCGTCATCCAGAGCAATAAGTTCAACCACAGCAGCGTGCAACTGATTCTCATCGCGCATGGGAGCCGTACAACCCTCAAGATAACTTACATAGCTGCCTTTATCCGCCACGATGAGGGTCCGTTCAAATTGACCCGTCTTGGAGGCATTGATTCTAAAATAACTGGAAAGCTCCATGGGACAGCGTACACCAGGCGGGATGTAGACAAAGCTTCCATCACTAAAAACAGCTGAATTCAGCGTGGCATAAAAATTATCTGTATAGGGGACAACAGTGCCAAGGTACTTCTTGACCAAATCAGGATGATCCTGTATGGCTTCACTGATGGGGCAAAAGATAATGCCCAATTCTCCAAGTTTACCTTTAAAGGTTGTTGCAACAGACACACTATCAATGACTGCATCCACAGCCACACCAGCCAGCAACTCTCGCTCTTCTAAGGGAACACCTAACTTTTCAAAAGTGGCAAGCAGCTCAGGATCGACTTCATCGAGACTCTTTGGGGCTTCTTTTTTCGGAGCGGCATAGTAGTAGAGATCTTCATAATCAACTTCGGAATATTCCAGTTTCGGCCATTTTGGTTCTTTTTGCTTACGCCAGTGCCGGTAGGCTTTTAATCGCCATTCCGTCATAAATTCAGGCTCTTTCTTTTTGGCTGAGATCATCCTGACAATATTTTCGTCAAGACCTTTAGGGAACTCTTCCATTTCAATATCAGTCACAAAACCGTATTTGTAGTCTTGATCAGTAATTTTTTGTATGGTCTGTTGATCATCGCTCATGGCGATATTTTCATCATTTTTTGGGGTCATTTTATTGGTCTCGTCAATCATTTCCTTCCAAGTAAAGCATATTGTACAAAAAAGTCAAGATTAAACGAATTCATCTGTGTACATGTGTAAAAATTGTGTGAAGGCTACCTGCCCAAGAGCAAGTATAGTGAGCTGGAGCCTTGTCAGACCTAATGGATTATGTTTCCAAATGTAACCCCAACGATTATGTTTAATGCTCTGTCAGGAGTGAATTATAGGATATGATAAAAAAATCATTCAAGGGACATAGTCCCAAAATACATCGAGATGCATGGGTCGCTGAAAATGCCGTCATCATTGGCGATGTTGAAATTGGCGCCGGTACAAGTATATGGTACAATGTTGTCATTCGTGGTGATTTGAATAAAATCAGAATTGGTGAAAATGTCAATGTCCAGGATGGAGCTATCCTCCATGTGGAATCGGAGGACGGACCTTGTCTTATAGGCGACAGGGTCACCATTGGTCATCAATCAATTGTCCATGGATGTATTGTAAAGGACGATGCCCTGATTGGTATGGGAGCAACCGTATTAAGCTGGGCTAAAATTGATGAAGGTGCACTGGTTGCAGCCGGAGCCCTGGTCAAAGAACATGAGCATATCCCGGCGAGGACACTCTGGGCTGGTATCCCGGCCAGGCAGAGAGCGGTAATTGATGAGGATATGTTTCAGCGCATGCAAACCGGCTGGAAACACTATGTTGAACTGGCAGAGAGTTACAGGAGTGAAGATGATTCCCTATCAGATCATTGAAAAAAAATCATTGGGTCAATCGCTTAACGACAGTGAAATCAGGGACTTCATACTTGCCTATACAGATGGTAGTATTCCGGATTATCAAATGTCCGCTCTGCTCATGGCCATTTTCATCAAAGGAATGACCACCGAAGAAACGCTCTCCCTTACGAAAGTTATGTTGGAGTCCGGGGAACGAATGGATTTTAGCTCGGCTCCTGGTTTTGTAGCAGACAAACACAGCACCGGCGGCGTGGGTGATAAGGTTTCCATTCTGCTGGCTCCCATTCTTGCTGTATTAGGTATACATATTCCTATGATATCAGGGCGAGGGCTTGGACATAGTGGTGGAACCCTGGATAAATTGGAATCCATTCCCGGGTTCAACGTGAATCTCGATTTGAATGACTGGCATGACATGGTCCTAAAAGAGCATGTTGGTCTCATCGGACAAACAGGAAATATTTGTCCCGCCGATAAGAAAATTTATTCCCTGAGAGATGTTACCGCCACGGTGAGATCCATCCCCCTGATTTCTGCCAGTATCATGAGTAAAAAAATTGCCGAAGGCATCCAGGGGCTGGTCCTGGATGTAAAAACGGGGAATGGCGCCTTTATGCAGACTCCTGAAGATTCTCGAACATTGGCCAACAGTCTGGTTTCCATTGGAAAGGGGTATGGGATTAAAACCACTGCCCTGATCACCGATATGAACCAACCACTGGGTTCTGCTATAGGCAATTGGTTTGAAATGGAGGAATCAGTGCGGGGATTGCAGGGAACTGGCCCAACTGACCTTATGGATGTCACCTATGCATTGGGGGCGGAGATTCTGAGGATGTCAAATCCAAAGCTATCCCAGCAAGCTGCCATTGATATGCAATCCAAAACTGTGGCAGATGGCTCAGCTTTTGAAAAGCTCAAAAGAATTACTGAATTGCAGGGTGGCGATCCTGGTGTTCTGGATAACTTGAGCAACTACCCCAAAGCAAAATTTTCTGGGGTGATCCCTGCACCTGAATCAGGGTACCTCGCTCACATAGATACCATGGCCCTTGGTTTTGCAGGTATACAACTTGGAGCAGGTCGCCGCAAAATTACAGATACCATCGATTATTCCAGCGGAATGTATATCCATGGTAGAATTGGGGATAGTCTGAATAAGGGTGACGACATTCTCACGCTTTACTCCAATGATGAAACAGCCCTTAACAAAGTACTGGCACAAGGTGAGAAATTCTTTTCCATAGAGCAATCACCACCTGAAGTACCACCGCTCATACTTGAAAGAATCGAGTAAACCACACCACAAAAACCCTGCTCCACCTAAGTTCAAAATTGTTCACTTTTCTGGTTTGAAGAGGAGCTTCCAGCAACTATATGATCCCTTGATGTTAGAAGTGATTATAAATAGGACAATTATCCACATATGCTAAGTACCAATAATGTTAGTTTGACCTTTGGTGGTCAGAAGTTATTTGAAGACGTAAACATCAAGTTTACACCAGGAAACTGTTATGGACTCATCGGAGCTAATGGTTCTGGAAAATCCACCTTTCTCAAACTGTTGGCCGGAGATATCGAAATGCAAAAGGGCAACGTCAGTATGGGGCCAGGGGAACGCATGTCGGTGCTAAAGCAGGATCAGTTTGCCTATGATGAATTCACCGTTTTGGAGACGGTTCTGAAGGGCAATGAGATGCTCTTCAATATCATGCAGGAAAAAGATGCGATTTACATGAAACCGGATTTCTCTGATGCAGATGGGATGAGAGCCGCAGAGCTTGAGGCTGAATTTGGTGAAATGGGTGGCTGGGAGGCCGAGTCTGAAGCCATGGTGCTTCTGGCAGGGTTGGGACTTGAAGTGTCCTATGCTGATCGCGGAATGAAAGATCTCAAGGGTTCTGAAAAAATAAAGGTTTTGCTGGCTCAGGCCATATTTGGTAATCCTGACATTCTGCTTCTGGATGAACCTACTAATCACCTTGACATCAAAGCCAAGGATTGGCTGGAGCAATTCTTACTTGGCTTCACCAATACAGTTATTGTCGTCTCCCACGATAGACACTTTCTGAATAAGGTCTGTACCATGACCGCCGATATTGATTTTGGTAAGATTACAACCTATGCGGGCAATTATGATTTCTGGAGACAATCCAGTGAATTGGCTCAAAATTTAAGAAACAATCAGAATAAAAAAGCTGAAGACAAAGCCAAAGAGCTAAAAGCATTTATCTCACGTTTCTCAGCCAACGCCAGCAAGTCAAAACAGGCTACATCCAGGCAAAAGCAATTGGAAAAATTGGAATTAGGGGATATGCCAGTATCCACCAGAAAATATCCCTATATCCATTTTGAACCTGCTAGAGAGGCTGGCAAAGACATCCTGACAGTTGAGGGGTTGACCAAGAGCATTAAAGGCAAAAAGATTCTGGATAATGTCTCGTTTCACATTGCTAGAGGTGAAAAAGTCATTTTCCTGGCTGAAAACGAACTGGCGACTACAACCCTTTTTAAAATTCTCGCCGGTGAAATGGAACCAGATTCCGGTTTTGCCAGCTGGGGCGTTACCACAACCCAGTCATATTTCCCCAAGGACAATACCGAATATTTTGAACCAGGGAAATATAACCTGATAGATTGGCTCCGTCTATATTCCGAGGATCAACATGAACCTTATATACGTGGGCTGCTGGGCCAGATGCTTTTCTCCGGGGAAGATGCATTTAAGAAAACCAATGTGCTTTCTGGTGGGGAGAGGGTCAGATGTATGTTTGCCAAGATGATGGTGACAGGTGCCAACGTACTCATGCTGGATGGTCCAACCAATCACCTGGATCTGGAAAGCATCACTGCCATCAACGAAGGACTTATTCGCTTCAAGGGAAATATACTGTTCACATCCCACGATCATGAGTTCAATCAGACCGTATCAAATCGCATCATTGATCTTGATGCCAAGTCTGTCGAAGTCAATGTTTCAAGCTATGATGAATATCTCGGATTGCATTAGGACAGCATTTAGACCAATACCGAATTAAATCTATACGGGAAACCCGCCAAATATTTTTGGTCCCAGGGAATAAATCCGAGGGATATTTTCAGTATGTACATGGCTTGCCACTACTTCACCTGAAAAGATCATATGATCACCTGTAATCAAGCTATCCTTCAAAACACATTCAAAATTTAGGCTCGCCTCTGCAAGCAAGAGACCATCGATCATCACAGCGGGTTGAGTTGGGGTGCCCAGAACTTTTAATTTGTCCAGATCCCTGCCTGACTCAGAACCAAAAAATCTGACTTCCTCAGCCATCCGTATAGAGGGGTAACTGATAACAAATTCTTTTTGTTTCCGCATCAGTTCGTAGGTATAGCGTTCAAATCCAATGGATATTGCCATCATCCGTGGTTCAATAGATGTAAACATAGCCCATGCTGCAGACATGGGGTTGTATCTTCCATCTTCATCTTTGACAATTACTATACTCACGGTCTCAGGATAGTGTAATGCGCGGCTTTCTCGGTAATCAGTAATTTTCTGCATCGTCACAGTTTAGACGCTGATTCTATAGTTGTCATGGACAATAATCAAAATGATCAGAAATTTTTACGCAGGTGATTCAAAAACCCTGAAGTATTTGTTGGTTGGAGCCACTGAATGTTTTGATACAAAATTTATGGAATAAATAATATCATCTATAGTTAATAGCTACAAAGGCACTATTTTTGCTTTTAGCAAAGAAAATGTTAGTCTTGGGTTCAATCCAATACTAAATTTTTGTGTAATAGCAATCATTAGCATAGACAATGATTATATATAATGAATAGCTTGAATAAGACTTACAGCTTAAAGGGGATTAAAGATGGACGTGAAATTGAAACAACAGGCCAGCGCAATTACCGAATTGACATTTGATTTGTTGAGGTGCTGTGAAGCCAAAGAAAAAATGTTTGCTAAAGACCATGGACTAAAAGTTGCTGAATTCCGTTGTTTGAGAATTGTCGAAGCGGGAAAATCCTACTCTGTACAAGAGCTTGCCACCAGCATGCACCTTTCTCCAAGCCGTTTGACCAGAATTATTGATGGTCTCTTTGCAGAAAAATTGGTTGACCGGGTTCAAAGTATTGAAGATCGTAGATTTGCGAAAATCAGCCTCACCAACAAGGGTCAAACCCTGGTAGGTAAGCTGAAAGAAGAGTATGCAGATCTCCATGGTGAAATGCTGAAAGATATCTCTGTTGAAGATAGAGATAAGATATATAATGGTATTTCTTTGATGCAGGGATTGGTAAGTACCTGGCTAGTCAGAAACGCCTGATTCATATTACTGATTTTGGGAAAAAGTCCGGTTTATACCGGACTTTTTTTATTTCACTTGCGGAACAATTGACAGAGTAGAGACTAGGACAGACAGAATGAATAAGCTGGCAACTTTGTGTTACCTACGTGATGGCGAGAAGACCTTGATGCTTCATCGCAATAAAAAAGTCAATGATATGCATGAGGGGAAATGGAATGGCCTAGGTGGTAAAGTTGAGGAGGGTGAATCTCCAGAGGCCTGTGCCATGAGAGAAGTATTGGAAGAATCAGGGTTGCAGGTCTCCAGACCACAGCTAAAAGGGTTTATCACCTTTCCAGATTTTGATGGCGAAAACGATTGGTACGTGTTTGTATACCGATTTGATGAGTTTATCGGCAAGTTGATAGATTCTCCAGAAGGTCATCTCCAGTGGATCTCAAAAGCTGAACTAAAAGACATCCCTCTCTGGGAAGGAGACCGGATTTTTATGGATTGGTTGGATCAACCAGGTATTTTCTCTGCGGTTTTTAAATATGAATCAGGTGAACTTCTTAATTGGAATGTGACCTGGTATTAAAGTATAATGTATTCTGTTATTGAACTTAATGGGGAATGAGAAATAAAATGAAAAAATCCTTTATCCGACCTTTGATTCTGTTGCTAGCCGTACCTATGCTTTTTGCCCAGATCAAATCAATTTCTGGCACCATTAGAAATTCGGTTACACTTGAACCTTTACCATATGCAAATCTTACCATAAAAGGCACTTATCTGGGTGGCACCTCTAATGTGGACGGCTACTTTTACCTTGGTGGCTTATCTCATGATAGTCTACTGGTTGTCTGCTCTTATATGGGATATAATTCCTATGGCAAACAATTCTTTTTTGAAGATGATACCCATATCATTATCCCGATCCATATGAAACCTCAAACCCTGGGAGGGGAAGAGGTCGTGGTTGAAGATTCGCTACTGGAAGTGCCTGAGATCAGAATTACATCTCAACTCCCTGGACCCGAGCAGCCCCAAAATATTGTCCTTATGCAAACGGAGGAGCTCGAGAACGATGGATTCTCATATGAGCTTATGGCTCCGACTCGCTGGCTGCATCCCACCGGTGAATTTACCCGATATGTTATTGATGGTGTCCCAGTAGAAAATACACGTCACCTTTACAATATTTATCCAGCATTCAACATGGATGCGGTGAAGCATATCGAAAATCATGGCGCTGGCAATGTGAGACAAACTACTACCGACCCAGTAGGTACGACTGAATTAATCTATCAGGAAGGTAATCGATCAAAAACGGATGTCCGTGCAATTCTGGGGCTGGTTGAGAGTGGGCTTACCACATCAGGTCCTCATCCTGCTGGTGGCTCATGGTATTTTTCTGGCCGTCGCATAGATTTTGATGCGATCTACTCATTGAGTACTACCCAATCAGATAGCGTCTATCGAAGATTCAAGCCTGATTATTATTTTTATGATCTGAATGGAAAAATCACCTTCGATATAAGCGAAGATACCAAAATATCAGGCAACATGTACCTGACCTTTGACAAACTGCATTGGTTGGGAGCCCAGGGACGCAGTGCACACTCAAGTTGGTACAACAGCTTTATCTCAACACGCATACAACACCGATTTAGCCCCAGGCTGGCAACGCTTACAAATTTATATGGTAGGAATTATCATACTTTTCTGAGAGCTGACCAGATTCCGTTTGGTTTATCCCAGGACTTAAATGGTGATTTTACCAACGATCTGAGCACCTACGGAATATCCACCCATGCCGAATACTTCCTGGGTCGCAACAATATGGTATCTGCAGGAATGAGCATTGATCTGCTAAACTCTGATCTTGCCTACGTCGATTCCAGCACCTTAATGGATGTTTCCGGTTTGATATTTAAAGCCAAGGCAGGGTATCGATACACATTACCCTATAATCTGTCTACAGATGTAGGGCTTCATACTGTCTACTCTTCCTTTGCAGAAAAGCTGGCTGTGAATCCAAGTCTTCGCGTTCAGTGGGAACCTTCGAACATTTACTCTGCCTATTTTTCAATGGTACAATCCACGTCTACAAACCGGGAAGTATCTCTCTCAAATACTTTGAGCCAACCACTCCTGGATATTCTGATTCCAGTAGATAAGAGTCTCGATATGCCTGGTGAAGTTGATATTAGTCTGGGAGGAAGTTTCATGCCCCGTATTGGGTATGATATATCAGCTGAGATATTCACCCGCCTGCTTGAGAATCCCACACTCCTTGATAGTAGCTGGCAGGGGGATTTTAGCGCACAGGATAAATGGTTGATTCCCTATGAATCAGGTTTGGTGAGCGGATTCAATCTTTCAATGGAAAAATTAACCCCTGGCATTCGGACCCTGGCAAAATATCGATTTTCCACGGCAACTCTCACTGACACTACTGGTGTCAAGGACCTCCTCCCAGGACACAGACAACATGAATTCTATTTTACTCTAGATGGAAAATTCAGGGACAATATGGGCTACAAAATGGATTTTGCCCTGGCTTCAGGAAAACGCTATTTTGATAGCGATCAAAGCTGGGAATGGTCATCAGCCTATCATAGACTTGATTTATCCTTTTACCGTGAGGTTTCATGGGAAAAGGTGGATGGGAAAGTCAGTCTGAAACTTATCAATCTGACCAATAGAAGGAATCTTGAATTTAACGAAGCCAGCTGGGTGACAAACAGTCTCCAGGATAGAACCTTTGTTCTATTGCCGTTTATGCCCACCATCAATTTTGATTTTGTTTTCTAACCAGAGGTAGAAATTTTTACCAAAAAGAGGCTGTCTCAGAACCTGAGGTAGTCTCTTTTCTTTTACCACGGATTCACACCCGTCTCTGCTCGTTGAGCTACGCCGGGCAGGCAGATTTCCACAGATTTATGTAAAATCCAATCTTCAGAAGTCTTAACGGCTACCTCCGAGATAACTGTTAAGATCCGTATCCAGTTCCATTTTTTTAATCACCTTAATGATTAGACAAACCAAATGGTTCTTTGGTATCCATTCATCCAAAATTGAGGGAAAGAGTTGAGACTGGTGCAGGTCGTATGCTTTTAAGCTACCTTAAGGGGATAAAGGGTTCTTAATAAACTAACAGGTTATGAATCTCGTTTTTGGCTTAAGCTGCTTCCCGAAACAGATCCGCTTTGTTCGTTAATTGTATCCATCACTTCTTTTTCGTTCTGCACGTCCCGGCATGTGTCAGTGCTAAACCTTTCTTTGGAGCCAGTTAACGGGACAAATCTCCGAAATAGCTGGATCGAACGTATGCCAAAAAGACAGCTCTGATTGCAAAGAGAAATCCCCCTATGAATAGAACACCAAATATACCTTCTGTCAAAGAGGAAGAATAGAAAAGCATGTATAACATTAGTCCCACAAAGGAAGGATTTACTTTGCTCTTTACCTCAATCTGCCAAGTATTTCCTTGTGTCAAGATCATCATTGGCAACGCAAGACTCCACACTCCAAATATTCCTCCCCTGAAGAAACACTTGTCCCCTTTTTTGTAAGAAACCACAAACATATTTGATTGTTCACAGATTAGATTTGGATTTCTCATGGATCGGGTTCTGGAGGTGATCCAATATTCCCGAATGTATATATCGGATATTGACCCAGGTTTATCCTCGTCATGTGTGAAAAACACATACAAATCGTAAAAGAACCAGATCAACCCTAGAAAACTAATTACTGCTCCAGTGTTTAGACCCAAATCAACTCCTTAGCGTGCAACTGCTGTTTTAAGCTTGAGTTGCTTGCTGAAACAGATTCGCTTTGTGAGTTAACTGAATCCCTCCACATCATTTTTATTTTGCACTCCCGTGCGTGTGAGTCAGATTGAAGCTTTAATTAGGGTACTGCGCTAATGGTGCGTTTAATATCACCATAAGACTCAAACCCAGATGATGTACTCATTTTTATCCGCTTGACAGAGGTCCCAACTCCATGATTGTCCTCCCAAGATATTGCATGATATCCTGGTGGAAAGTATCCAGAATCGATTGTATGTGGAGAATTAGAAAATGCTTCATGGGCAGTTATCAATACGGAATCATATACAGGAATCATGAATCCGATCGTCATTAACGGACCATCTGTTGGATTTGGGAAAGCGGGCATCAAGTGAAATGAAGAGGGGATGGTAATATCTCCACTCTCTTCTAGATATGGAATCCAGTCAAGCGAATCGCCTCCGAGTACTTGACCCGTGTAATCAGTATAAAGAAATCCACCGTATCGCTGCAAGTATGCCTCAGAGATAGAAATTTCTTGAGTATATCCTACAGAGTATTGGTCTCTAGTAATTTCATTCTTAAAGTTTTCTGCGACTTCAAGCGAATTCGTGAGAGGGTTCAAAGTAGAGCGCCACCAAACTATAGTCAGAGAACAGCCCTCGTGATAGGAATAAATATCTGATTCGGTAACAGACATGCTCTGCCCCGGTATTAGTCGATATTTAAAATTGGGAGAAGGATTATATGGGTCGTATGCTATATATGCAAGGTCACCATTGTATATCTGAAAGGACAATACTTGGTCTGAGGTGTTCTTTATTAGAAGCCCATCTTTCTCTGGCTCAGAGCAAGCAATTAAAACGAGCAACACTGCGAGACATATTTTTAAAATGAGAAACTTCATATCGTCACGCTAACGCCATAGGCCTGAGCTGCTTCCTGAAAAACAGTCAAAATAGTAATGAAACCTTGTGTCCTTCCATGTGATATTCGATCCCCCCAGATTGGTTGTGAGTCAACTCTAAGCTTTTGTTAGACAACCGATTATGTCATTGATTGCAATATTCATCCGAGCGTTTAGATGTTTACTTCTGCAGTTCCTTTGACATACTTGTGAATTAGGCTTGAAACTAGGGTCTGGTATGGAATTCCTTCTTCAAGTGATTTCGCCTTAAGGCGTAATAAGTCCCATTCAGAGATTCTAATGTTAATACGCTTATTCTTCTGGAAGGTATTTCTCGCATACTGAGCATACTTCTTCTTCATCTCTTTTGTCAATCCGACGGATTTCAACTCATCATTTTCGTAAGCTTTGAGTATTTCTTCTTCATAACTGTCTAGTTTATCCATGATAACCTCACTTCAAGTAATCTTTTGTGGCTTTACGACTAGGAATTATTGTCTTGAGGAAAACCTCATCATCATTTTCTACAAATGGGACGAAATATGCATATTCCTCAAATTCAATTACAAAAATCCTTTGTCCTGGATATTTATCCTGATTGGGATGATCTATTACATCGAGGATATTCCCAGCCTCAATTTGAAAAGCCATTATCTCAAATGAAATACCTCGCTCCTTTTTTATTGATTCATTCTTCTCTGAATTCCAGTTGAGATATTTCATGTGACTAATCTATCCTATTGTGTGCCTTATGTCAACCTCGAATTTATTCGGTTTGTCCAGCAATCTCTTATGCCTCTATCCCCAGGTACTAATAACATGTCTTGTCCTGATATAGGTTGACGATAATTAGGGCAAGAATGTAGTAATAAAAGCCTCAAGTGACCACCTGGTTGCCTGAGGCTTTTTCTCGCCATGTTTTTACTCTTATTTCATTCTGTTGATGCATTTGAGCGGGTGTTAACATGCTACAGCTCAAGTGCGGTCGTTTTCGGTTATAGATTGCTATACTTCTAGCCACGATTCTTCTATTCTCGTGCAGATTGCCCTGCATTTCTTCAAGATAGAACTCCTCCTTCAATATCCCGTTTACTCTTTCAGCCACAGGATTCTCATAGGGATCTCCATTCTCTGTCATACTGATTTCGATGCTGTTCTTTCTTAATACGTCCGTGTACTTTTTGCTGCAGTATTGCAACCCCCGATCAGAGTGATGCACTAGGGGAAGGTGCAGGTATACTCTGCTTCTTAGTGCCATTCTTAGCGCCTTGGTGGTTGAGAGAGCCTCCAGATTTTCACATAACTCATATCCCATGATCTGCTTTGAATAGGCATCAGTTATCAGATGAAGATACTGATGCCCCCGAGATACTGGCACATAAGTAATGTCAGCTACCCATATTTGCTCAGGTCTGTCAGGGATGATATCCTTGATCAAGTTTGGATGTTTTCTCAACCAGTGTTTTGAGTTAGTGGTACAAGTATACTTCCGACGCTTCTTAATCAACAGCCCCTCGCGACGAAGAAGTGCAAAGAGCTTATCGCGACCATACTTGATTCCTTCAACCCTGCAGATCGGTTCAAGAAGGTAGTGTAGTTTGCGTGTGCCCAAAGCTGGCATCTCCCTACGGATCATGCGAACCTGATCCAGTATGACACTCTGCTTAAGCCTGGTTGCACTCATTCTCTTAAGCTGTTGGTGGTAGGCTTGTCTGGTGAAGCCAAACAGTTCGCAGAATACGCTTACTTTTCGCCTGTACTCCTGGGCAAGTTCGGAAACTGTCTGGCTGCGTCTTTTTTTAAGAGGTCAATACCGTCCTCACGCTTAATGATCTCTAGAAGCTTCTCGTAGGCATGAACCTTGAGGCGCTCATCTTTGAGCGCTTGCTCTAGTTCCTTAATCTTTTGTTGTGCTGGGTCTTTCATGGGTCTCCCGATAATACCCCTTCGTGGTTCTGAATAATGTAGCTTACCATATTTTCGACACCAGCGCAAGACTGTATTATCACCAGGAATGGCATACTTCCGGGATATCTGCTTCATGTTAAGCGAGCCCTGTTCAAACTCCCGGACTATCATGAGTTTGAAGCTCTCTGTATAACGGGGATCCGGCGTGAAAGGTTTTCGATGAAGGCTATGTCCTGTCATGTTGACCTCTGCTTTCTGTCAACTTTTTTCAGGACGAGGCAGGGCAATAAAAAAGGCCAGTGAAACTGACCTTTTTGTGTACTCCGGACAGGGCTCGAAGCTCAACACAGGTCTCACTGCTGACACAACTAAACAAAAAGGCCAGCAAAGCTGACCTTTTGTAGTACTCCGGACAGGGCTCGAACCTGTGACCTACGGATTAGCAGTCTACGCACTTCGTGCTACGCCAGCCGGGGAAATCCGTTGCCTTTTAAGCTATATACCTGTTGGGTCGAAGCTCTGAGGTTTACAAAGAGCGTAGCCCAAAGGCTTTGCGGGGTATCAGTGATTAAAAAGTGACTACTTTGAAAAGGTCTCATAATTCGAGGTTATCTTGCTCTATGATTAGATTTCGTCGATGTTTACTGTAGTTACACTATCTTCACAACGCTCGAACTGAGGTCCACCCTCACACTCAAGCATCCAACTCATTGGAATTATATGTGATCATGTTACATTTTCCTGACTCAGATTTTTTAGCCAGAATAAAATGGATTGAAAGCGATTTTTTCACACTTGCTCAGGTAAACATCAGGTGATTTACTCTGAACATCACATGAGAGGACATTAGCATTTTGAATGACACATCCACACCTCAGAGAAACAATCTTCTTCGAAAAATCATAGCGTTGATACTGGGATTCGGTCCTGGAATATTCGCAATCGGATACACCATTGGAACAGGTAGCGTAACGTCTATGATCGTCGCTGGAAGTACATACAATATGCAACTATTATGGGTTCTCATGCTCAGCTGCTTCTTCTCCGGGATTCTCATTTATAGTTATGGCAACTATTCACTGGTGACAGGTGAGACGGCTCTTTTTAGTTTTCGAAAGCATATCCCTTTTGGTAATGCAATGGCACTCCTGATCATTGTCGGCGTTTCGTTTGGTCAATGGAACTCACTAACCGGTATTCTAGGTATCTCTTCAAATATCATATATGAGGTCCTGGCGCTCTATTTTCCCGTGTTTCAAGGCTATCATTATATTTCAGTATTGCTGATCGCTTTGGTCATCATGGGTACTATGTATGCTTTGCTCATGGTTGGGAATTACAGTTTTTTTGAAAAGATACTGATCATTTTCGTGACCATCATGGGACTATCCTTTCTCATCTCTTTATTCCTGGTCTACCCACTTCCCAGGGATGTGATCCAGGGTCTTCTGCCATCAATCCCTGAGGTTGAAGGTGGCAGGATGCTTGTAGCTGCCTTTGTTGGTACTACCATGGCTGCAGCCACATTTCTATCCCGACCACTCTTCGTCAAGGGCAAGGGCTGGACTCTCAAAGACAGAAAGCAGCAGAGAAATGACGCGATTGCTGCTGCAGTTTTAGTTTTCATTATAAGCGGTGCTATCATGGCTGTTGCCAGCGGTGCCCTCTTTCACAAGGGTCTTGTCGTCACAAAGGTGATTGACATGGGGAAAACCCTTGAACCCATCTCAGGGAAATTTGCCTTATCACTTTTCTTTTTTGGGACTATTAGTGCTGGTTTGTCATCGATTTTCCCTTGCTTAATGATCGCACCTCTGCTCATAGCGGATTATCAATCAGGAGAGCTCGATGTGAATTCCAGACAATTTCGGATAATTACAGCTTGTGCTTCGGTTTTCGCCATGTTGATACCCGTATTTGGTGTGAATCCCATCAAGGCTCAACTCCTCACCCAGGTGTTTAATGTATTTGTATTACCATTGGTGATCATTGGGATAGCTATACTCATTAACAAGAAATCACTCATGCGTCAATACAAGAGTACTATTTGGTTAAATCTGGGTCTTGGCCTAGCTCTCTTTTTCTCATTGATGATCTCATACAGCGGTGTTTTGGCTATCATAACTTATTACTCGTAAGCATGCGAGAGGTGCATAATGTCGGATTCTCATGCGGTAACTCGAAGGAAATTTTTAAAACTCACAAGCATGGCTGCGTTGGGAGCTTCCCCCCTAGTAGGGCTAACAAAACCACTTTTATTTCCAGCGTCAAGCCCAGGTGCAAAATTAACAGTCTATCTTTTTTCAAAACATCTTCAATTTCTTGATTACCAGGACATGAGTGAGGTTGCAAAAGAGATGGGGTTTGATGGAATTGATCTCACCGTGAGACCCAAAGGACATGTGTTGCCCGAGAGAGTAGCAGATGATTTTCCAAGAGCTACTGAGGCAATGCGGTCATTTGGACTTCGCACTGAGATGTTTACTTCAAAAGTGCTGGACGCTAGGAACGAGACGGATCAGATCGTTCTTCAGGCGGCAAGTCATTTGGGGTATGAATATTATCGAACTGGGTGGTTCAAGTATAAGCAGGGTGCTGATATTCTAGAAAGCGTGGATTCATATCGAAGTAAACTGAGAGGAATAGCCAAGTTAAATGAGAAGTTTGGATTAAGTGGCTCCTATCAAAATCATTCCGGTCACTATTTTGGCGCATCAATCTGGGATTTGGATCAAGCCTTGGATGGATTATCTCCCAAATATATGGGCTGTCAATATGACATCATGCATGCAACCGTCGAAGGCGGGAAAAACTGGGAGATTGACTTCAATCTCATCAGGAATCATGTCAATACACTCGTTGTGAAGGATTTTCTGTGGAGCAAGGTCGAGGGAACCTGGAAACCCCTTCACATACCCATGGGTGAGGGAATGGTGGATTTTAAACGATATTTCAGTCTTTTAAAGGAACACAATATCAATGTCCCGCTCTCACTACACTGTGAACATGATCTGGGCGGTGCTGAGAAGGGTAGGAAACCCACTATCACAACCAAAGAAGTGTCTAGAAGGATTAAGAAGGATCTGATTTTTTTACGAAGAAGCTGGGAGGCTGCTTAATTCCCTATTTCAAGTTTGGATGAGTTGCCAAACATAAGGAAGCTCCCTCATATGAGGTCTCTTTTTAGTACTCCGGACAGGGCTCGAACCTGTGACCTACGGATTAGAAATCCCTGGCCTTTTAAGCTATATAAGGGCTAGCAGGGAGTCAGTGGCTAAAAAGTGACTATTTTGAAAAAGTTTTGAAATTTGGGAATAAATGGAGCTCTTACAAGGTTTGAAGGGTGTGGGCGAGTCTTTGTGTAGGCAATACTAGACCATATGGGAGATCAATCACGACCATGTCATTACAGGTTTTTTCTTATGCTGCGCACAGTCCATGAGATATGAATTAATCAAGTTCTGGTATGGAACGCCCGTCTCTTCTGAGAGGGATTTAAAATAGTCAATTACATCCACACCAAGTCTTATGGTAACCTGTTTTTTGAGATATTTTGAGTAGGGATTCTTGCGACTTTTCATTGCGCCAAGATCATATTCGTTTTTCATGTTTTCACCTTTTATAAAACGATGTCTCGTTCTTGGTTGCTTTCCTTGCGGAAATGATTCGAATGGTTGATTCATCTTCCTTTAAGCAATGACACACTAGCAATACTCTGGTTAATTATTAATGCACAGTATCCAAAATAGCTTCTGGATGTTTAGCGGCTACTGACAAAAGGATTCTAGCTGGACCCTCAGGGTGTCTTCTTCCCTGTTCCCAGTTTCTCAGGGTAGCTGCACTAATCCCCAGAAGTTGGGCAAATTTATCTTGAGAAAGACCATACTGTTCGCGTATTGCCTTTACATCTGGATTATCAATATCAAATGAACGACCAGGAGCAAGCTCACCTCGAAGGATAGCTCCTCCCTGCTTAATACTATTCTTTAACTCTTCAAACATGTCTTCTTTCATTTCAACTCCTCTTCAACGATTGATCTTAGAACTTTAATTTGATCCTTCGTCAAATCTTCAGTCTCATTTTTGGCGTAGATAAACAACATCATAATAATTTTGTCATCTCGCATGTAATAGTAAATGAGTCTACTGCCACCTCGTTTACCACGACCGGAACCAGTCCACCTCAATTTCCTGAGACCACCACTTCCTGGGATGATTTTCCCAGACTCAGGACGAAGGACTAGTTCTGATTGCAAAAGCCTGTAATCCTCAACACCCATTACACCTGTTACTCGTTTTGTAAATATAGGTGTCTCAACAATTATCATTTCTCAATATACGCCATTGGCGTAGTCCCCGCAAATACTATTTTCTCCTAAACATTCAGACGCCTCTTCTTCTTGGTCTGACATTATCAGTTAATCAGCAATACAAAACTGAAACTACCTGACCTCCGTAGTATTAGTAGAGGCAACAAAAAAAGGCCAGCAACGCTGACCTTTTTAGTACTCCGGACAGGGCTCGAACCTGTGACCTACGGATTAGAAATCCGTTGCCTTTTAAGCTATACAAGGCTTTGCAGGGAGTCAGTGACTAAAAAATGACTATTTTGAAAAAGTTTTGAAACTAGGTGGGTAAATGGGTCTATTGCTGGGCTCCCGCACCGCTTATCGCAGATAAACCATCTTCACTACACTTGAATACTCTCCAGCTTGGAGACGTGCGAAGTACATGCCTGCAGGGACTTGGTGTCCATTCTGGTCGGTTCCGTTCCAGCGGACAGTATAGGCTCCTGGAGACCGTTTATTTGAGACCAGATCCTGAACTTCTCTTCCAGATACATCGTAAACAATCAAGGATACATCTGACTGTTCTGAAATCTCGTACTCGATGGTGGCCGACGGGTTGAATGGGTTTGGATAAACGCTTGTGATCTCATAGTTGCGGGGCAAATATCCTTTGTGATTTTCTTGGTTTATGGCTACAGTGTTTAGATCAAGAGAAAATAAGCCCGACCAATGCGCACCCGTAAACAACCTATTGTTTTGCGTATCAAGAATTAACATCTCAACTCCGCTACCCAATTGATCTCGATTATATGTATAGTCTAACCATGAATCTCCAAAGTCATCACTAAAGAAAACACTATCTGTTGTCGCTAAGTATAAGAGAGCTGAGTTTGTAGGATGGGTGATAATTTTCCCATATTCCTGTGACGGGATATGATCACTCCATGAGGTCCAGGAGGCACCACTGTTTTCAGAGAGATATGCTCCAGCTCCATAAGCAGAAATTAAAATTCGATTGGGAAAATCCTGAAATAGTACAATTGATGTTAAAATCTCACCTTCTCCACCCCATTCGGTTGTAGCATCCCACGTTTCTCCCCAATCAATGCTTCTATACAAACTATTATCTCCGGGTGAGTAAAATACCTCACTAGGATGGGTTGAACTCTGTTTAACAAGTGGAACATCACCAGTCCAACTTGGAGTCGCATCACTCCATGTGAAGCCACCATCAATACTTCTCCAGAGATCACCCCCACCAAATCCAACAGTTCCCACAAACATGGTATCTGGTGATAAAGGATCGATTTCAATGCAACTAACAGACCTATCTGGGTAAAGTTGAATTCCTGCATCCATCCAGGTTGTATCATACTCAGTAGCATACCGCACTACCTTTACTACTCCTGGTCTCGTATAGTTAATTTGTGCAGCGGCAAGGAATAGGGTATCTGGACTGTTTGGGTGAAATTCAATTTCGAGAATGGACAAATGACTGAAGAGTGTGTCAAAGGTATCCCCATAGTCATAACTCACCATCAAACCTCCTCTTCTATCCCGACTGTAATTCGAACCTGTGCCCATATAAATTATATGGCTAGAGTCAGGATGAATTGCAATGTCTGCTGGCTCATAAAATTGCCATTCAACCCACTCTTGTCCTGATACTATTGTAGGGAGTACTATGAATCCCAACAAGCTAATCTGAGTAAATATCTGAGATATTTTTTGGTGATACATTAACGACCTCATTTTGCCAACATTACATCAAGCAGTTTGCTCCCAATTCGATGCATATTCTTTTTATTGCTCAACCCCAATGAACAGTTCCAATGGAACGACTTCTCACTTAATTCATGATACATCATTAATCGACAAGTTAAATCCCTGTATTCATATTCAATCCCATTTTAAACCAGTAATTTACAGGTAGTTCGATATTGTTGTTAACATTTGACCCCCTCCAGTTACTAGCCATGAAATTTTGAAGCCCCCAAGCCCAAACACCGTGTAGCATAATTTGAGATCTGTCTAACAACTGGCTTTGCCCCCACATTTCAATAATTTTGATTGTGTGAAGAAATGTACACTCGCCATTCAGGATAGGCAAGACCTTTTATTTTTATAACACTTTATATCATATATATAGAATGTCTTGACATATCAATAAAACATTAAGAACTTCTTATACTAGTGCAATGATGCACATAAAGAAGGAGTTCGAAATGAAACGAACACAAGTTGTGTTGTGGTTGGCTATTGTTGTCATGTTCTTTGGATGTGAGGCCAATCTTACTCAACCGGAAGTACGTAACAGTCACGAATCAGGGTTATCAATTGATGGTTTGGCCAAGCAGCCAAGAGCTGTTGCCAAGCTTGATTCAACTCTCCCCTCCGGTACCATCTACAAAGAAGCTGGTGATACCACTACCTATTATGCAAGTGGTGGAGAATTACTTCATGATGGTGATTGGGCCGGAAACTTCAAAGACTCATTCTATGATATCCATCTTTATTCATTAATGAATGTTAGTTTTGACAGTTTGACCACGGTTACCATTGCTTTCCCATCGAATGTACAGTATTTTGATAGTACAGGTAACTGGGTTTCAGTTACCATGGGTGGAACCTTCTCTGCCGAAGCGGTAAAGATTGGTTCATCTGGTAGTGCTACACTTTCAGTTAGCACTGGGAGTGATTACGATGATGATGAAGAGCAAGGTGGAAACGACTAAGTGAAGAATAGCTTAAACATTAGTAATTCTGGAACGCCTCAAGCAATTGAGGCGTTCCACTCAAAAGAATATTCACTCTTCATTAGCCAAATTGGTTTTGCCAATCCCGGGCAAATGAAGGTGATATTTGATCAGCCCGACGCTCTTGATCAGGTTAGTACTGATTTGAAGTCAGTACTAATTGCCGGAAAGGCAAAGATTGCATCTCTAGAGGGTAACTTTAACCTCACCCAGAAGTATTTTGAACATGCATTTTCTGCTGCAAATGCTGCTATGAGCAATGAATCAAGTTCTTCCGCGGAAAATGCCTTAGCTTATGTTCATTTTGAATATGCACTCTTTTTAAAACTTCTTTTTGACCCTGGCCATGCTCGAACTCACTTTAATCAGGCAAATCAGTTAACCAAGAATCTGAAATTGAAAGATCTCATTAAGTACCATATTGAGCTGCTTTCCGTTCAAGAAGGACAAAAGACAAGTTTAAATAGACTTATCCGCTTTGTAGAGAGTTTCAAGAAAAAGGGTTTGATAGTTCAACACATACTAGGGTTACAGCGACTAGGGATACTTGAACATGACAGAAGAAACTATAAAGATTCTGAAGACTATTATAAGAGTGCTCTATATCTAGCTGAGTCAAATGATTTGCAATACCTTGTTTGGACGATTAAAAATTCAATCGGTCTTTTACTACACAAGCGGGGCAAGTTTACTGAAGCCTTGACTCATTTTGAGAGCTTTGTCGACAAAGTCGAAAGCCACTACCTCAAATCAATCGTCATGAAAAATCTAGCACTCAAATATAGAGTGTTGGAAAGAACAGGCGAAGCAATTGAGCTGAGCCGAGATGCCTTAGATTATGCACAGACTTATGGGATATTCAGTGAAATACCCGGACTAGCTCTATTGACAGGTAAACTAATACGTGATTACTCTCAAAATCCGAAGGAAGCTTTTCACTACTTCAAACTGGGATATGAAACTAGCATGGAGCAGAAAAAGGCTGGCCTTCCAATTTCTGGTCCACGACTAAGGGCTGTCCAAGGATACGCTGAATATCTAGAAGCGCAACTACCAGAGAGTTTCAACAATATCACTGTTGCCAATTATTTCGAATGGGCAAAAGGTAAATCCTGGGTAAAGGTTCAGGATCTCTTCCACTACAATTTCTTCGTTTATCACTTTATCCATACTGGCATCGGTCAGAAAACATTCAAACACCTAGATATGATTTCAACGACATTTTACTCACTGGCCAAGCGCATGCGGGATCTAAGGGGCATCTCATTCCCAGATCTAAAAGATGCTGACCTGACTCTCCCACCGGATCTGTATATTGATTCAGTTCAGAAGTATGTCCAGCTCCATCGTGATAAGACCTTCAAACAAGCCAATGCACAGTTCGAGCATGATATCTATGAGTATTTATTCAAGGAAAGTGGATATAACAAAAAGCTACTATCCAAATCACTGGATTTGAGCTATTCAGTGGTCTTGAAGAATACAAAACAATTTACACAAGCTTCGGAGACTTTCACACAGCCTCAGCTCGAAGCACCCCGCTAGACACCTTCTAAAAAAACAGAGTGGCATTCTCTATCTTTATCTTATATTGAGATATGGATAGATCTTGGGCCTATTATTATCACCTGGGGGGTGACACTACAGGCCTTCGAACTCCTTCGTGTAACGATCCCCCATGGTGATATAAGCAATTTTTATGAGGGTTCATCTGAATAAACCGCATTACAATTTTCATTGATTCCCGAATATAATAAACAAGTAACTTTTTTTTCGCAGAAAAGCCATTATCAGAACTGTGGATGGCTGAATGACATCATGAATTGTTCAAAATTACTACACTTGTTCTGATGATATAATTAGTACAGCTAACCGGAAATAATAGTACTCTACTCACCATAGAGCAACTAGTAATCGCTGTATATACTCAATTGATTAGAATATATGATTTGATCATAAGTTATTATAGATTATAATATGTTAAATCTTGCTATATATAGCATATTAACAATTATTTGAAATGATTTTGTTTATCAAAATACATATATGCAATAGAAACCAAACAATATTTTCAGGAGGGGACAGATGTTACGCACATTAACGACAAAATTATTGGTGGGCTTGTTTCTATATAATATGACCGCCATTAGCCAGGAAGCCATGTATTTGGGACGACAAGAGATTAACCCTGGCATAGTACCAGGATACGATAGAGAAGTTCAGGACTTTCTTTCTTCCCAGGACAGCTGGCAAACGTTTAAAGCTCAACACGGTACTAATTTACGCGTCTTATGGGATGAGATTACTAATACCCCTCGAATCATTTCCGGTGGATATCTTTCACCAAACATTGAATCTTTATCACAGATAGATTCTGAGTTTGGAAACAGAATCATAAATCAACTTGAATCTCTTTCTGGACTTTCCGCGAGCGATTTCATACTAAATAAAATTACAAGGCGAGAGGGGCGGGTCATCACTCGGTTCTCACAGCTCTATAATGGCTACCATGTATATGGGAGCGAAGTTCAAGTTTCAATAACCCAAACAGGGCATATACCGCGAATACGGCTCTCTGTTCATCCAGATATTGATTTGTCACTTGACTCCTTTATTCCAGAATTGGAAGCCAAAAATATTGCCAAGACGCTCTTTGAATTTGAAGAAAATGCTGATATTGTGAGAAGCACTAAACAGATGGTATTTCCAGTTAGAGGCGAATTTGACATTGACTACCACCTGGTCTATGTCATCAACATAGAGGAATTGAGTAGCGCCACTGCCATAACGTACTACATAGATTCACATACAGGTGACGTTGTCTGTGTAGAGAACATATCGAACCATGCCAGCATGAACGGGACTGTAACCGGTTACATTTTTCCAGAACATTCTACGGATGCAAAGGTGGAAGAGGGTTGGACTTTGGGTACTGTCAGTGCCGGATCATATTCTGATGAAACTGCAAGTTCCGGCTACTACGATATCTTTGAGCCTTCAAGTGGTGCATATACTGTCACAGCATCGCTTGAAGCTGACCATCTACGGATAGTAGACCAAAGTGGTCCCGAACTCTCTCATAGTGCTCTTGGATATACCTGGGTTAACCACAATTGGTGCTGGAATAGTTCGGGTAGCTACTCAGCGTCAACAGATGATGAGATCAATGCATGGTTCCACGGCACACTTATGTACGAGATGTTCAAGGATTCCCCCTTTAATCATGATATGATGACTCAATCATATTTTACGAATTATGTAAATGACAAACTCACTATTAATGTCCGCTCAAGCAGCACGACCACTGGATCATATGCAGCTGCCACAGGGGAGATCACCTTGGGACAGGGTACTAGCCAGACCACTAATCCAGCTCTAGACAATGATTGGATTTATCATGAGATGGCTCATGCTGTTCATTATTCGGTAATGGATTCGAACTACTATACATATGGGGGTGGGAACTTTTCTGGAATAAAAGAAGGCCTCGCAGATTACTGGACTTGTACGATAAATAATGATTCTGAAGTTTTTGAAGTCTCAAAACCAAGTAGCGCTCGTGATCTAGATAATGAGTTGGTTGATGGTGTAGATTGTACCGGCGGCGAGAATACGCTTTATTGTGTCTCACAAATATTTGGTGGATCGCTCTGGGATGTTCGACAAGCCCTCGGAACATCTATCGGAAACATTCTCATTTTTGAATCAATGTTTGACGATGCAGTATTTTTTGAAGATTACCTCGATGCATTATTAGTGAATGATGACATATTATACGGAGATGGGGATGGAACTGTGACAACATCGACTCCGCATTTAGATAAGATCCTGTATGCATTTGGAGATCATGGCTATTACCCTGCTACAGCATCATTTCCTCCAGCGGCTCCCAAAAATGTTGCTTTAACAGATATTAGTGCCGGAACTAGAATATCTTGGGATGGTTTAAATGATGATACCAAAAGTGATTTTGATTATTTCAAAGTATACAGAAAAACAGACCCAGACATTGGCGGTGGTCGCTATCCTATCTGGGTAAGCATTGGAACAACCAGTAACTTGTATTTCGATGATACGGAATTTGACATGAATCCTAGTGGAACAGTGGAGGCATGGTATAAGGTCATTACAAAAGACGATTCTGGGGTGTATTCAAATTATTCAGAGACTGTTGAGACCGATGGTTATGAAATGGCTTCAAAAAAAGTCCACGATCCTTCAAATATCGATAACCCAATTCCCTCAAATTACAAATTAGTAAACAATTTCCCCAACCCATTTAATCCGTCTACAACCATTCAATATGGCATTCCAAAAACTAGCCATGTCAATATTGACATTGTTAATATCCAAGGGAAGACAGTTAAGACGCTAGTTAATGACACTCAAATTGCTGGTTGGCATACTGTAGATTGGAATGGGCTGAATACTTATGGAGAAAGCACAAACACAGGACTATATTTATGCGTGTTGCGCACAAAATCACAAACTTACACATTGAAACTATTGTACTTGAAGTAACATTTGTTTAAGAACGATACGAGAATGAAATGAATCACATAATTCGGATTACTTGCCTGTTATTAATGGTGAGGGTTTTGTATGCGGAACCTCTCGTCGAAACGACCTGGTCTGATTTTAACCTTGGACGTGACTCTGCGACAGTGATAATAGATTCATTTGGTGGCGAAATTCAACTAGCAGGTATAAAAAATACAAATACTGAGTTCACTGCCATGGATTTCGCCTGGAGCGGGCACAACATTCCATTATATCTCGACCAGTCTTCAGGAGATTCAATCGCTCTAATATTTGGCGCATCATCTTCAGCACCTAATGGAAACGGGCATTACGTCAGATGGTATAACTCTGCAGGCTCTCCCATTTCACAAAGTATATTCTTGCAAGGAGCGTTTTTTGGCAGAGCATGTGTGGATGGTCAGGGCAGGATTCTCCTACCAAGCGTAAATGATACATCAGTGACTGTAAAAAGATACTCTGCTAATGGCTCACTCATTGACGTGACAGCAATAAATACAATCGGGAACCATCCACGTTGGCCGAACGTCTCGTGCAACAACGAGGGGAGCTTTGTAGTAACATGGGTTGACAACTACCTTGATGGACTCCACGACGATATCTTTTGTCGGGCGTTTAATTCTCAAGGAGAGCCAAACGGGGTTGATTTTAAGGTCAACAATTCACTTGTCACAACAACATGGGAGAGTTTGCCAACATCAGCAGTTGCTGAAAATGGAGACTTTATTGTTGTTTGGTCCGAATGGAGAGCCACTCTGGAGGAGCAGACAAGTGTGTGGGCTCAAAAATTCAATTTAAACTCAGAGGAACTGGGCTCAAACTTCAGGATAAATGAAACATTTGAAGACGGGGCTACAGGTGCCAAGCTTGCAATGTCAACCTCAGGCACATGGGCGGTAACCTGGGAGCAGTATCGAGGAATCTGGATCCAGTATTTTGATAGTGAATGGTTAAGAGTTGGCTCAAATAGGAATATTGTAGTACCCTTCAATGAGCTGACCCGCTATGAAGAACCAGAAATCGCATTCGACAATAGTGGAAATTCATTAATAACCTGGATGGATGACCGAGATCACCCTGAGGGTCCTCCTGATATGGCTGAATGGTGGCCCTGGGATGTGTACGGACAATACATAAATCTAGATTTCGAACCTGTTGGAAATAATCAGCAGCTGAGTCATTCAGAATTAGAAACTCTAGCTTCTGTTAAAATTGCTGGTGGGATAAACAATATGTTCTTGATGTTTCGTGCTGACCAGGAATTGACATGGGGCGACCAGCACTATGGGGATGAAATTCTCATTGGGTCAGCCTGGAAATACGAAAACAATGAGAATGGAGGATTTTGCTCTGCAGTACATGATTTTCTCTCTTCGGTAGAGCCAACTACTATCTGGTGGGACGCAGAGGTTCCCGCGAACTCCACTTTGAATGTGTGGCTTAGAAGCTCCGAATTCTCATTTGATTCCGCAGCAGCTTTTCCAAACTGGATACTACTTGAGAATGGGCAATCTGAGAATATTCCTTTTGGTCAATTCTATCAATACAAACTTGAATTATTTTCTGATGGAGTTGGTGGCTCACCAGTTTTCAAAAGTATAACTATTGGTGATTCCACATTGAGTATTGGTTCACAAAAGTATGCAGAGCCTCCTAACACTCTTTCACTCCTAAGTGCCTTCCCTAACCCATTCAATCCAAGTGTAACTATTCGGTTTGAAATGTCAGCACAGTCCCTTGTAACGTTGACCGTATATGATATTAATGGTAGACTTGTTCGAGTTCTCTTCTCAGATGTAAATACTGCGAGATTGGGAGAAGTAGCATGGAACGGCAAGAACGATCAGGGTATCCAGGTTAGTTCAGGAACATATTTTGTACATCTGCAAACAGGCAGTCAATCTGAAATTGTTAAGCTAGTTTACATCCAATAGCTATTATTCGAATAAAAACACTTATCAGAAGTATAATTGACCTTTTTTGATATATCTCGCATTGTAGAGCCCGCTGAGAGTGAAAATTCTATACCTCAAATCTTAACAATAATTATGCTTCACTAATGGAATTTACACGATGATAAGTAATGTTATGTTGAGTAATATAAAAACTACCTGACATCAGTAGTATATATTGAAGCAATAAAAAAAGCCAGCAAAGCTGGCTTTTTTATGTACTCCGGACAGGGCTCGAACCTGTGACCTACGGATTAGAAATATGTTGCTTAGTTCATGTAAGTAGCTGACGGTCAACATATTACAGGCTTTACAAAAAAATGTATCCCGTATGTATCCCAAAAAATGCATTTGAATTACCATTTTTAAAGGAAAATCGTGGGAATTTTTCTGTCCACACTTTGGCTTCATTGCTTGAGCCTTTTTTTCAGAATGAATTGTATCCCTATACTTCTTGCCTAACTTCAGGACTAACATCTATTTTTACAATTTCTGTGGGTAGAGGGACGATAGACAGATTTCATAAACAGATCCGCATTTGATCAAATATAAAATACTTATGGATGTAGATGCAGAAGTTAGCAGAATAATTATAACTCGTTTTAGACGCAGGGTGAATGAACGATATAGTTCCTATGGGGAACTGTCTAATCATCGTTAGACCTGGGAGGCCTTTTTGAGAATATTCAAAACTAAGTCGATATTTTTTACCGTTTTTATATTGATTATCCTTTTTGCTCAAGGGATTTCCCAAGGGATGTATGGAATTTTAGGATTTCGCACACACACTCTTAATGATGAAATCAGTATTGGATTCTTAGAGGCTGGAGCAGATTCTTATTGGGGGCCAGACAAGGTTACACATATCCAGCAAAACAACAAATTTAGTAGTTCCACCTTTGGACTTGGATTCCTTCATGTTAGGAAAAATGCTTCAAAAGTATTTGGTGGTTCACAATTTATTAATGGTTATCTCTATTTTGACTCAAATAGCTTCGATTGGGAAGGATATGAGTTCCTATCAGGATACAATGGGCCAGTACGTTTTGATAGAGACGGAACAGTAGATGTTATAGATTGGAATATTGGGATTTCCTACGGTTTCAGGTTTTTTGAAGGATATAATATAAGCTCATCTCTCGAATATTCCTTCGGCTCAATGGATTCATACGAATTCTCTCCCGATTATTCCAGCTACCTCTCATTTAGCATTTCTCTAGGTGGTAGTAGACGCACTAAGTTAGGACATCTGGGGGTCTCAGCTATTTCTTATCCAAATCATTATTTTGCCGGGTCATCAGGACCATCGGGAAGTGCCATCGAAATCCGAACTGAAATACCGTTCATAATATATGGGGGTATTGTCTTTCTTGGAATTCTGGTCGTAGATCCGGTACTTGGATCAGAGATACTTTCCAATCTAAATTCATCGGCGAGTGGGAGCGGGAAATCGAAATACTGCCATGTTTTTGGAAAAATTCAATATGTTGATTACGGTGAAGACTATAAGGTAAAATTTGTCAATTCAAGTGGCAATCTAGATGTTAAGTTTGTGGAGTATGGTGCGGATTCTCCAGGTGAATGGAAAGTAGTTGAATATGGTGAAGACTTCAAAATACGTATAGTTGAGTATGGTGAGGATTTTACAATTCGGCGTGTCCAGTATGGGGCTGGCTGCAACTAATAAAAAATTATAAACCGTAACACAATGGCATAGAGCTGAACGAAACCAAGGGGGCGACAATGCAAAGAACAAGACTTACAATTCTGTTAATATCTACACTATTAATACTTCTCAATGGCTGTTCAGAACCGGCAGCCGAATCAACAATCGGATCAGCCAGGTTAAGTATTACCCTCAAGAATATCGGTGAACTAGCCAAATCCAGCGCGATAGAACTCCAGAGCCTATTCGTTGAGATGAGCAAAGGGGTCAATATTATTCGAGACACAATTCCTTTAAACGGTAATTCTGAGGTTCTTGTTACTCAAAACTATGTTGATATGTCAGAGGGAGTATGGTCTCTTAAAGTCGAGTCCAGGGATCAAAATGCTGAGATGATTCACGCTGATTCAACTCAATTTTCCGTTGTTGCAGACCAAACAGTAGATGTAAGTCTCTCTCTCGTATCTAAGTATTCTATGTTGATCGCCAACTTTCTAGGTATTGCTGAAGATGTATACCGTTGTGAGCTACTGGTGGATGGTAGTATGGTTGCCGATTCAACATTCCCAGCTCAGACTGAATTAGAATACAACATAACACTCGATTATGATTATCTGACAACTGGAACAGATCATACTATTGAAATGGATGCCTATGGAGAATATGAAGGAGTTGAATATCTTTTCTATACAGGTGACACCACAATCACCGTCTTGGCTGGTTTAGATACCAGTTATGAGATTGTTCTTGAGTGGGTCGGTCCTTTTGGAGCGCTTCGTGGGGATCTCTTTATTGAAGTTACGATTGGGGCAACAGGAAGCATTACCATGAATGGAAACTTTCCTCTTCCAGGAGATATAATGCAGGACACTGATGGTAACTTGTATCGGACGGTTCAGATTGGTGAACAAGTTTGGATGTCTGAAAACCTGAAGGTGACGCACTATCGTGATGGCACAGCAATCACATATGTATCAAATGATAACTCTTGGAGCGCTTTGACAACTGAAGCATACTGCCTTTACGATGTTGATGCTTATGGTGCATTATATAATGGGTACGCGGTAGCTGACAGCAGAAATATTGCACCTGTGGGTTGGCATGTGCCTTCGGATGCTGAATGGAAAGTGCTGGAAATGTATCTAGGAATGAGCCAGAGTGATGCTGATGGAACTGGTGATCGGGGTACGAATGAAGGCAGTAAGCTTGCAGGGAATCCGGCTTTGTGGAACGACGGTTCATTAGAAAATGACTCCGAATTTGGCAACTCTGGTTTTATTGCTCTACCTGGAGGCTACCGAAGTGATGGCTTTGGTAGTTACTCTAGTCCGCACATCAGTGGGAGATTTTGGTCAACACCTGAGAGCGGAGAGGCCAGCGCTTTTTGCCGTGAAATGCTTTACGACCGATCAACCGTCAACAGGGAGAGCAATAATCCCAAACACGGATTTGCTGTTCGTTGTGTACAGGATTAGGTCATTTTACCTTTTAAAAAATACCCAGGAAGCCTTTAAAAGAGACTTATCATGAGAGAAACGTATCACGGAATAGAGCTTAAAGGTGAATCTTTCCTTACAGTCGGGCAAATAGCCATGATGCTGAGAGCCTGGCCTGATGAAATAAATGTATACATCAAAACCGGTGAGCTGGAAAGCCAGGTGATTGACAAAAGCACAATGATTTCGGAAGCTAACCTGGAAGCGTTCCTAGAAACGCATATCTTCCCTGCAATGTGGATTGGGGGTGATGTTTAGGAAGCTAAAAGGAAGAGCCTAGAGCATCATAAATGAATATGCTCGCCTCGTATTCTAACAGCCCAATCTTTGAATGAAATTTCACTATACCGACAACCATAATGATTATATATCACTGTTTATATTAGATTAATGGTATATTTTTATACTGCAAAACACCTCCACTTTTTGTAAAAAACATCAAGTTCTCCTTTCCTTTTTCCTTTTTCGGCTATTAGGTTGATTGTCGACACTAAGGAAAGTGGAGGCATTATGAAAACCCTTTTAACCCGCAAAACCCTAATCAGAATCACAGGCGCAACAATCAACCAGATAGCATATCTGAGAGATATGGAGCGCTTACCAATTGAACATGAGACAACTGGTGCAGGTAGGCCAATCGTCTATAAACCAGGAGCTATTCAGATTGTATTAGCCCACATTGGAAAAGCAAGCCTTCAAGATTAATGCTTGAACGGGATCAAATCCATGAACGCCTCACAGCTATCGAAGCTCATCTTGGTAGTAGTGACTCACCCTGGCTTAATCTTCGCGAAGCCTCCAAGTATACCCGCGTTTCAACCACAACCCTCAGACGTTGGAATCAGGCAGGCCTATTACCTGGACACAGACCTAACTCAGACGGGAAACTACTATTCCACAAACGAGAGATAGACGCTGTATTACTTTTCGGTAAGGTCAAGCTCACGCGACCACAGCGTGAAGCCTTGAAGGATTTGCAATGAATATCATCAGTGAAATGCAATATCTGATTGAGGGGAGGACACCGATCAAACTATTTCTGATGTGTCTTATAAAGGCTGTTTGGCGAAGAATATGGGTACCTAGAGCATGACAAATGGATTAGCAAAGGGTTATACCAAAATAGCTAATCAGATCCTTGAGTCTGTAATGTGTAGCGGATTTAATAAACGCGAATTACTTATCCTGCTTTATGTCTTTCGGAAGGGCTACGGGTTCAATCGTGAACAATCAGCTTGTGAACTAAACGTAAAACATATTGCCCAATTTACTCAACTGGACAAGTCACATATCTGGAAGGTTTTGCATCTGTTAGAAAGCAAGCAAGTCATAAAGATTGAGTGCAATAAAATCCATTTTAATAGACACGCAGAGCAATGGAGTGTGGCCAAAACAGCCTCGAAGGAAGCAAGGCCAAAACGGCCACAATATGAGGCTAAAACAGCCACAGAACGAGGCCAAAACAGCCATGAAGATTCCCCTATTCGATTGGTTGTCAGCGACTTACCGGCACCTAAAGAAACATTAAATAAAAAAGAAACCCCTATACCCCCAAAAAATGGGGGTTCTCATCCATTTAATTCATCAGCAGCCACAAGTCAGATTATTGCATTTTTAAATGAAGCAACCGGCAAAGCATTCAAACCATCCATCAAGGGAACGCAAAGATTAATCAATGCGCTGTATGTCGTCAAAGTAATTCGGACAAGATCGCTTAAAAAATAAGAGACACTTTCCGGGCATCCAACATATTAAGCAAACACCTCTTGGTGCTGCGATTTCATGTTAATCTGCTTCCTCTCCAGAAGCGTTTTTTCTTTGATGATGTCTCTCTTTGTTAAGATCTTCTCCTTTCTTCCAAAATACATATCTGCAGGGGTCACGTTATCAAGCGACTCATGTAGTCTCTCATTATTGTAATGATTCACCCATTTGGCGATCTCTTGCTCTAGGTCTCCAGGCAGGTAATAGTTATCCAACTTGATCACATTCTTCATGCTACGATGATAACGTTCGATCTTCCCTTGGGTCTGTGGATGATAAGGAGCTCCACGAGTATGATCCATCTCTCTGGTTTTGAGATACTTCTTCAGTTCACCAGAGACATAGCAAGGACCGTTATCTGATAATAGCCGTGGCCTATGCTTGACAATGACTTGATCCGTCCCAGTCTCAGCTATGGCCATATCCAGAGATTCCTGGACATCCTCAGCATTCATGGTAGTAAACAACTTCCATGATAGAATGCGTCTGGAGTAATCATCAAGAACTGTGGATAAGAAGAACCAACCCCAGCCAATCACCTTGAAATAGGTGAAGTCAGTCTGCCACATCTCATTGATCCGGGTTGTGGGATTCTTGAACTTATCTGAGGCTGCCATGACTATGTAATGGGGGCTGGTTATCAGGTCATAACTCTTCAGGATGCGATATACACTCGATTCAGAGATGAAGTAGCCTTGTGTATCAGTGATGTACCAGGCTAACTCCCTGGGGGACTTCTCTGTCAGCTCAAGGGCAATATCCTTCACCCTTTCACGTTCTTCGTCAGGAATACGATTCCAGAACCGCTTGGTGTGAGGTTCCGCATCTGCCAGCCCATCAAGACCATTCTCATGATACCGGCCATACCAATCATAGAAGGTGCTACTTGGTATATCCAGCTCACGAAGGGTCTGTTTAACAGGCAAGTCTGATCCTTCTACAAGACGAATGGTCTCATACTTCTCTGATTGGGTATATCTCATATAGCGCTCACTGGTATACCCTGACCAACACAGCTTTTTTTTAGAACATCTGCTTTCATGGCCAGGCTGGCATAGAGTTGTTTTAAGTGATTATTCTCAGAGCGGAGGGCATCTACCTCAGTGCTATTGGCTTCTCTGAGTATATCTCCTGACAGGCGCTTCTTACCTGCCTCCAGAAAGTCCTTACTCCACTTGTAATAAAGGTTCTGAGCAATACTCTCTTTTCGGCAGATTGAGGCAATAGTATCTTCTCCTCGTAAACCTTCAAGGATGATTCTGATTTTCTCTTCGGCTGAGTACTGCTTACGGGTGTTTCTTTTGATCGCTTTTACTCGTCTCTCTACTTCTGACTTTGGGCTCATTATTGGCTCCTTTTACGGTTTGTTAGCCGCCCAAAGTATCTCTTATTTATTTAGATCAAATGAACCGAATTGGTCTGACGCCGCACACTCACTCGCATCCCAATCAAGTTTTGGATGATTATTGTATACCGAGATTGATAAATTGGACGGATTTGTCGGCTGGAATAGTTCATTACCTGCTTCGTCATCAATATGGGTAGTAATTGTCGTCCCACTGGCTAGATATGTTGTTCCAGCAGTTCCACAATTGCCCCCAGTATAAAAGTCATCTTCTCGCCAATCATATGTAAAGTATATGTCGCTTTGAAAGTCCTGACCCTCTGCTTCAAGATAAAAGTAAGCGCTTTTGCCAGAGTTTAAAACCTTAACAGTGTAAAAAGGGTAACCAATTGAGGGATCTTCTCCAGCACTCCCCTGGTCAACCATATGACCAGAAACACACAATAAATTATTTTCGTATATTGAAATACAGATTGAATCACTACCTGTGTCAAGAACTTTATACTCATCCCAATGTGGACTTTCGTGGCTTACCAGCGCAATCTGAACTGTTGTTTCATCTGGTACATGAATTGTTTGGAAAAAATATTCATAATTGTCTGCTCTAGATTGTGCATTAATGCCAGAAATCACTACAAACATTATCAAGATTGCTGTCATTCTAAAGTATCGTTTCATTACACACCCCCTCAGGTTTATTTTATTGCATACACATACTTGTTACTATCACTGCCTGCAAACCCCAAAAATAAAGTGTTGTCAATGCCAATTACAGGACACTGGAAAACCGTTTCAGGTATTTGCATTGTCCATAGTGTTGTTCCCTGTGAGCCATCAATTGCCTGAAGATTATTACCAGTAATATAGATTGTGTGACTATTGTCTATAATTAGTGGTGTATTAGAATATAGGCTAAGGCTCCTATTCCAGAGCTCCGTTCCATTGTAAGCAATTGCAAATAGCTCATCTCCTGTACTTAGATATATATGACCATCTGAGTCCATTGTATACATCTCATATATTGGAACCTTTGGATATATCCACCTGATTGAGCCATCTGAATTTAGAGAATAGAACCCAGAGTTGGGCGGTTCTGTAGCCGTCAATGTTGAATTGACACCCAGATAGATATTCCCTTGATTATCTACTAAGGGAAGTCCAGTAATCCTTGCTGTTGAGTCAGGAAGATCCATAGACCATTGGAGCTGACCATCTGATGATACTGCATACAATGGATCATAACCGTAAGCTCCAGATACATATAAGGTGTTTCCATCAGGAGAGATAGCTGTACACCACTGACCATTTGCTTTAAACGCTTGATTAGCTAGAAGTTGCCATTTTAGCGTTCCATCATCATTTAGGGCAATCAGATTACCACCACCGTCTATAAAATAGATCGTTCCATCTAAACCAATGTTCAAATAATCACCAACAAATGGAGAAAGATCATGTTCGTATTTCCACAACAGCTGACCATCCACGCTGAGGGAATAGATGTTCGCGTGATAAAAATAATATGTGGCAAATATTATTGTGCCATCATTAGTGATGAGTGGACTTACTTCAATTTCCTCATGACTTTGGTCTGGATCTCGGAAAGTCCATTCAACCTCACCAGAGTTCGAAACGGCATATAGCAACCACGATTGAGACCCCTCTGGACGTTCATAGGATGATCCAAAATATAGAGTTGAGTCAGATCCTATTCCAAATGAGGTGAATCCATTACTTTTTTGAATTCCATCGGTCCAAAGCTGCCATGAAATTTCTCCTAAGGTAGGTCCTGTATACTGGCTACGCCTCGTTCCCTGTGGATCATGAGAATACATAGGCCATGGACTATCAGCCAGGCTCGCCCAGGGTATATGTTCCTGCATCATGGAGCTGGGAATTGTATCTTGGATTATTGGATCATCAGTGATTTTAGGGTCGGTTTCCTCACACCCCGAAAACAGAAAACTTATTAAGGTGGATATAGCAATAGTAGCGAGAGTTTTTCCACTTAACATCTGAATGCCCCCATCAGTTATCTTAAGCTTCTTAAACCTAATTATATCAATTGATTATACAAGGAGTAACTCCGTCATCTTACTGTTGAGTCCATGAAAAACTACCTGACTTCAATTGTATTTATAGAAGCAACATAAAAGGCCAGCAAACACTGACCTTTTTAAGTGGGCCCACAGGGACTTGAACCCCGAACCGACGGATTATGAGTCCGGCGCTCTAACCAATTGAGCTATGGGCCCGATTTTCAATTTGGTCATTTCAAAGCTGACCTGCCTGCCAAAGCTCGTAGAGCGAAGGCAGATTAAAATAGTCGGGGGCGAAAGCAGTTCCAAAGACAATGTAAATTGAGATTAATCTTCCTTAAAATTCTTTCAACACACTATTCTAAGCCTTCAGATCCTGGATAAAAAGCTTCAAAATGTAACTATGCAAGACATAAGGGATGTTGTCGTCAATTCTGTCGCTCTTGTATAAACAAAAAGTCCCTGATTCTGCCGAATAAGGGACTCCTCGCTGTCATTTTTCCATAGGTATTTTAGACCTAAACAGAAAGCGTGTCAAGCGCACGCTGAAACTATTTTAAATTATTTTAAGCATGCCTATATTGCTGATTCTTCTTCCTTTAGGGTCTTTAAACGCTGTAATAGACTGCCAATGTCAGCACCGGTTTTTTCGGCATCCTTCAGTTCTTCCCGCAAGGCGTCAGCTTCCCCTCGAATTCTCCATCGCTCCAGAGTCTTAACACACTGGTGAGCATGTGAAATACTTTCCAGATCAGGGCGCGCTTCGTTGATCAATCGCGTGATAAAACGTCTCAATTCATCCGATTCAATCTCATCTAAAAGACGAGAATGGTTGATGGGCAATTCTTTGCGCAAACGACCTCGCAATAATTGAAAGATCTCAACATAATGCATACGGCGAATATCATCGTCATCCACCGTGGAGGTGAGCCAATTCAAGAGACTCTCATCCTGACTTAAATGCAAACGCAATAGTTCAAATTCAGCCTTTTCAGCGCCGCTTTCTGGTCGTCGTAGATTGGCTGCCGCTTTTTGCCGCGGTGCTTGATGCTTTTCTTGACTATAATCCGATCTTCTAGCCCGCTGTGCCAGCTTTTTAAGCAGACTCATGACTGCATCCTCTGGAACATGCATCTGGTCAGCTAATTGACCGGCCAACATCCCCCTTAAAATCTCATTTTGCATCAGAGCAAGATCAGAGACAATATTTTCGAGAAACGCCGTTCGAGTGACAGGAGAATCCATTTTATCCTGGTTGGATCGAAGCACAAAAGTCATAAAGTCCAAAGCATTGTTGATTAATTTTTTAAAGGCTTTGGAATCACTGTTATCAAAAAAACTGTCAGGGTCCTCAGTGGCAGTCAGGCGAATGATTCGGACGTCGAGCCCCTTGTCTAGAAGCGTTAAACCTGCCTTCTGTGCAGCAGTCTGACCCGCTCCATCTCCATCATAACAGACCAGGACCTTATCGGCAAAGCGCTTGATCAGACTGGCCTGTGCAGAGGTGAAGGCGGTGCCCGTTCCAGCAACTACGTTCTGAAAGCCCTCCTGAAAAAGCCGAATCAAATCCATGTAACCCTCAACCAGGATCGCTGTTCTGCTACTCCTGATCGCTTCACGGCTTTGATCGAGTCCAAAGAGCGTACTACCCTTGTGGTAAATCGGCGTCTCAGGACTATTCATGTATTTTGCGCCTTCTGCATCGCCAAAGATCCTGCCGCCAAAAGCCTGTACCTTCCCATTGATATCCATAATAGGAAACATGATCCGATTCCGAAAGCGGTCATAATAGCCGCCTCCATTCTTTGGCATAAGCAACCCACTTTTAGTGAGAATATCCTGGGAAAGACCGAGCTTCATCACACTCAAAGTCACTGCATCCCAGCGGTCAGGGGCAAATCCAACTCTAAATGTTTTCAGGGTTTCTTCTGTGATACCCCTTTTGAGTAGATAGGTCTTTGCTGCGGATTGACTGGATTCGTCAAGCTCTTTCTGAAAGACCCGGCAGGCTATTTCATGCATATTGTAAATTGAAGCCTGATCATCCTTTTTTCGAGGTTCACCCTGCTCGGTTTCGACAATGATATTGGCTCTATCCGCCAATAATTTTACTGAAGAGAGAAAATCAAGCCTTTCATGTTCCATAATAAAATTGATGACATTACCGCCTGCTCCACAACCAAAACAATGGTAAATCTGCTTGTCAGAACTGACGCTGAAAGAGGGCGTTTTCTCATTATGAAAAGGACAACGCCCAAAGAAATTTCGTCCTGAACGCTTGAGCTGCACATAGTCGGAAATGACCTCGACGATGTCATTGGCTTCGCGAACTTGTTCGATGGTATGTTCAGGTATTAGGCTCATACTATTTTCTTGGCGAAAGATAATCGGACGGGAATGTATTACTAACTGAAGTTAAATCCTTTTGTCTGCAGATCATTATTTCAACTGAACGAAAGTTATCCCTGCCCCACCCTCATCCAGGCCACCGAGATGATTTTCTTTGACGGCAGGATGTTTTGACAGGACCTCATGTACCACCTTCTTGATAACACCGGTGCCCTTCCCATGAATGACCTGCATGATGGATAAATTGTTCAATACCGCCTGATCCAGAAACCGATTCAATTCTTCAATAGCCGCATCAGCACGATAGCCTCGCAGATCCAGGGAATAGCTACTCCCACTTTTTTCGGTGGAATTAACAATGACCGTAGATTGGGCTTGCCCTGTCTGCTGCTCCGGACCTTTCCCCAACCACTCAACTGGAACACGTAATCGTTTACCATCTACCTCTACCAGAATTTTGCCCTTCATCGCTTCTTCGAGAATAGTGCCGGGTTGATCAAGACTCAATACAGTGACAAGCATGCCTTTAATGATGTCTTCCGGAGCAAGCTTCTCAAGTTTCACCAGTTCTTCGCTGGCTTCAATGACATCATCCAGGCGAGCTTCAACTTCATCCAGCGTCGATCGTACCCTTTTAATATTATCCTTACCGGCCTGGGATTCTCGAATTTGACGGATGACCTTTTCTACGGTTTGACGAGCATCAGCAATGATTTGTCCAGCCTGTTTAGCGGCTGCCCTGTCTGCTTTTCGCTCTGCCTTCTGCACCGATTCCAGCGCTGTATCCATGCGCTGTTGTTTCATTCTTAAGTCGCGCTGCAAATCAGCATTATCGGATTTTAGCTCAGAAAGCGTAAGTCGTTCGGCTTCCAGTGAACGGAGTAGTCTTTCCATACTATCGCGGGTCCATCCTACGTATCCTCGAGCGACCGCAAGAATTTTATCCGAGAGGCCAAGACGTTTTGAAATTTCAAAGCCATAACTGCTGCCTGGAACACCCGCCTGAAACCTGTAGGTCGGTTTAAGTCCGGATTGGTCAAATTCCATGGCGCCATTCATCACATTTTCTGCCTCATGGGCAAAAACTTTGAGGTCTCCAAGATGGGTGGTTGCTACTGTTTTTACACCCTTCTCCCCGAGGGTTTCCAATATGGATCTGGCTAAGGCGGCACCCTCAGCCGGATCTGTACCTGTCCCAAGTTCATCCAGAAGAACCAGACTGCTGGAGCTGGCCTGTTCCAGTATCTCAATAATCGTTGCCATATGGGCAGAAAAGGTTGACAGGTCATCCACAAGAGACTGCTGGTCACCAATGTCTGAAAAAAGCTTATCCACAAAGGGAATGATACTGCCTTCAGCAGCAGGCACCGGAATCCCGGCATTGGCCATGAGAGTTAACAAACCGATGGTTTTCAGGGCGACGGTTTTTCCGCCAGCATTTGGGCCCGTGATGATCAGCGTTTTGATCTCTGAGTTCATTTCCAGATCCAAAGGGACAACCTTCCGCTGGAGGGCAAGACGGGGATTTCGAGCATTCATCAACTTGAATACACCATCCTGGGACAGAATCGGAATTGTGCAGGCAAATGTTTTTCCAAATTTTGCCAGGGCGAGATGGAAATCTAATATCTCGAGCATTTCATAATTGATGCGGATTTTAGCGTGGTGGTTATGTAATCTGCCTGTAAGCTCACGGAGGATGCGTTGAATTTCCTGCTGCTCTTCATTCTCGATGGTTTTAATTTCATTATTTAATTCAATGATCTCAAAAGGTTCGATAAAGGAGGTTGTACCCGTGTTAGACATATCCTGGATGACACCTTTGACCTTGTGCTTATAGCTGCTGATTACTGGTAAAACGAGTCGGCCCCCTTTTATACCAGCCTGGGTTTCGTTAAGATAGCCACTTTCACCATATTTTCTGACAAGGTCCGCCATTCTCGAACGCACCAACCCGGCGGATTTCCGGAGTTTACGTCGCAAAGCAGACAGAGCTTTTGAAGCCGTGTCCAGCACTTCACCATCTGGTCCAATGGTATGGAGGATATCCTTCTCCAGATCCTCGAGAGTGCTGATCTTTTCAAAGGTCTCACTCCAGACAGAGTCTGGCTCAGGTTGACTTTGGAGATAGGTTTTTTTTAGCTTCCGGCTCTGCTCAAGGATGTTGTGAATTGCAACGAGATTATCGGGATAAAGCGTCGATCCACTTAAGGCCAGCAGGCGGAGTATCTTAAGTAAATCTTCATAGTGGCTGATCTGGAAACTGTTGCTGAAATCGATGAGGTTTTCAATCTCAGCGATACGCATAAAACGGAGCTTTATTTCAGCGAAATCCTCTCCGGGATGAAGTGATTGAAAGTGTTGACGGACGCTTTCCCCTGCAGCTTCATCGACCAACCATAATCGAACATCGTCAAATCCGAGGTGCTGGTAGCTGGGGGGATCCGACTTAGGGAGACTCATCGGTGGTTGCTTGACTTGGATTCAGCAATTCTGCTTCCATCTGCCTGATGAGATCATTCATATCAACTTTTTGATCAGGATCCATATATTTCATGGCCTCCTGCATGAGGGAATTTCCTGAAGCATCTTTGCTGTTGATTGCTCCTTCCATCAGGGAACTGGCATCACCAGATTGCAGAGCTTCCACGGCTTTTTCAATAATTTCTCGCTGCGGTCCGCCCAGGGACTCCATGGCTTTTTTAAGCATTGGATTGTTCATGATATCGCCAGATCCGCCAAGCAAATCGTCACCATCAGGGATGATGCTGTGACCATCTGCAGACAAGGTTCCGGCACCCCCAATTTTTGTAATAGCCTCCATGTCAATTCCGCCGACCCCGCCAAGAGCCTGCTCCATCAATTGATTTTTACCTTTCCCCATCATCGAACCCACCGTGCTTTGCAGTTGGTCTAGCTCATCCTCAAGCGAAAAGATGCTTACCATATTGGCGGCAAAAACTTCGACAAAGGGATATAGTTGAGATTCTTTCTGCCAGGTTCCTCGCATATCGGCAGGAACCATGGCAAAAGCCCATACAAAAGCAGACAGTATGAGACCCGCCTTTACAGCTCCAAAAGTAATTCCACCTACACGATCGACTATCCCAAGATTCATGGTGGAAATCAGTTTTCTGATCAGGTAGGCAATAAAACTTATCGAATACATGGTTGCCAGGAAGATCACAATGAATCCTACTACCGTTTTGTAGGATTCAGGAATGCTGATGAAAGGTTCCAGAATTACTGCCCCATAATTGCCATAGTTCATAGAGGTATACATGGCAGCGTAGACACCCACCATTTTTAGCACGCCATTGACTAGACCTTTTTTTAGCCCGCTCACAGACATGAAAATAATGAGGCCGATCCCGAATAGATCAAAAGCTGTTGCCATTATCCTAAAATCCCCTTTACGATTTCTTGTAATCGTTTTCCGTCAGCCTTACCAGCCGCTGCTTTCATAAGGGGTCCCATCACCTTGCCAAAGTCCTGCATGCTGGTAACTCCGGTCTCTGCCAGTACTGATTTTACAAGTGTTTCCATTTCGGAATCTGTCATCATCTGAGGTAAATACTGTTGCAGAATTTCCAATTCAGCCTGTTCGATTTTAACTAGCTCAGGTCGATTGCCCTGCTCATATAAATCAATAGCCTCTTTGCGCTGTTTCGCAGCCGTCTGAACCAATTTGATAAATTCAGGTTCAGTGAGAACCTCACCCTTCTCTATCTCTCGCATTTTTATCCTGGTCTTAAGATCCCGAATCGTTCTTAAGGCCGTATCGTCTTTGGCTCGCATGGCTGCTTTTAATTGATCACTTAACACCTGCTGGAAATCCAATTTAATTCTCCTGTTGTATACATACGAAAAGTTGAAAATAACCCAGGATTGCTTATTTATAGAATATTATTTATCAGGCTGTGCCACAGGATTGACAGACAATCAAGTCAATCCTTAGCATATTATTTATCCTGATTTATCTGCAAGTGCCTGAAGGAGCCTTGTTCTGTTTGGTTCAAACACTGTAGGCTAGTTCAATGAGATTTGGTCAGTAGATTTTGGATCAATGCGTTTTAGTAACTCAATCGTATCGATTTGATCATCAATATGCCAGAGAACTCGATTGGCTCTGGCTCGGATGGAATCCATTGCTAGTAGCGCATATTGTTCACCATTTTTAAGCGGGAGTGTCTTGGCGACGAGATTCACCAGTGCAATAAATGATTCCTGCTCGCCGAGAATTGGGCTGAAGTCGAGCTCAACGGGGGCTTGTTTTACCAGATAGTTTAAACGGAGTAACAAATCCTGTCGTTCACTTTTGAAATCATTCTCTCGATCTGTTTCCGGCAGTTCTGTCATTTCCGCTACTCGATATGGATTATCTTTAACCATTTTACCAAAACCGACTCGGTATAGACCCTCTAATACAATGTTGTAATGACCATTCTCCAGTTTCTCATAAGACTGAATCCGGCCCAGGCAGCCTACAGGTTGAATATCGGGATTCCCATAGTAATCATCTTCATATCCAGGCTTCAAAACGCCCACAGCTAAAAGGCCATCGCCCTGGAGTACGCTCTCAATCATTTCTACATATCTGGGTTCAAAAATATGGTAAGCCGCTGAAATCTCAGGAAAGAGATTCACGGATGGCAGTGGAAAGATGGGGGCGTACATGGCTTTAACGGTTTTATCAGCTGCCAAAATGAATGCCGGGAGGGGCAGCAATTTTCAAGACGGTCAATTGCTCGTCACTTTCATTAATGATACCCGAACTTACGCCCATTTCAACCAGCACTGAGGTATTCCGGGTCAATACCAATACTTCATCACCAACTTCAAAAACACCCTCCCCTCTTAGAACAAAATATATCAGATCCGAAATGGGTTCAACTTTGGGTGAAAGGTATTGATGGCTATTCAAAAGCAAGACATCCATCTGGAGCTGGTCACTTTTGAACAATGAACTGATTCGCGCAGCTTCTTCAGAGAAATGAGCGACTTGTTTGAGGTCTTTTACATTATTTTCCATTTGTCATCTCTAACACTTTATTAACGAGTTTTTCTATTCCAGTGGCAACCTCACTGATGCGAACATCTAACATGTAGGCCGGGGTCGAAACAATTTTGCGTTCTTCATCAACGATAAAATCCTCTACAGGACAATTCACATGGATACCACCCATTTCATTTATGGCTGCTGCCGTATCAACGTCTGATCCAATAGTTAATCGTGCATCAGCACCATAGATATGTGGTATCAGAGCCGGGGAGATACATAAGAATCCCATGGGTTTCCCCGATGCTGCAAAAGCTCGTGCAAATTGCAGCACATCTTCTTGTACTGTACTGGCGGCACCCTTTACAGCAAAATCGGACAAGTTTTTGGCTGCACCATATCCGCCAGGAAAAATGACTGCATCATATTCGTTTGGATTTGCTAAAGCAATATCCACCACATTGGTTCTGGCGATTCGAGCAGCTTCAACAAGGACGTTTCGATGTTCCCCTGCACTGACTTCACCTGTGAGGTGATTCACAACGTGCATCTGTTCTATATCTGGCGCCATACACTGATAGCTGACACCTGATTTATCCAGGTTAAGCATGGTGATCACACTTTCCTGAATTTCAGCACCATCCAAAAATCCTGATCCGGATAGGACTACGGCCACTTTAGTCATCATTTGCTCCCCTCGGTTTACCAGTCAAAGGCAGACGTATCAAAATCATCCTCTCGGGTGGCTTCTGCCTGGGGTTGAATCCATATCTCTTCCCCCTTTATGGCAAGCGGGTAGGAGTCCAGGGAAGTCCAGCTGGGTTTGATACCTTTTCCTGTCGTTATATTATACTTCCAACCGTGTAAAGGACAGGTAACACTGTCCCCTTGTCTTTCACACAGCTCAAGTTTGAATCCATTATGCTTGCAAACGCCTGAACGGGCAATAAAGCGATTAGACGTGTGAAAAATAGTGATTTCAATCCCATTTAAATTCACATTCTTGGCACCATTCTCTGGCACGTCTGCTGCTAAACAGGCAAATCTATATTCAATATCTGGCATGAGGTTCCCATTCTCCGCTGGCAAGCTTATCAGCCCAGAATAGTCCTACCATGGTTTTTGCATCCGTGATTTCACCACACCGCAACATTGCCATAGCAGTCTTCAGGGGCATTTCAATTATTTCTAAAAATTCGTCTTCATCGCGATCAATCTGCTTCAGCTTTAAATCTCTGGCAGCAAAGACAGCCATTTTTTCATCGGCATAGCCAATGGCTGGATAAAGGTGGCTGAGAAAGCTCCAGGTCTTGGCCTCATAGCCAGTCTCTTCTAAAAGTTCACGCATACCTGTTGCCAGAAAGTCCTCACCGGGATCTGTCTTACCCGCCGGCAATTCATAAAATATTTGATCTGGATAATATCGATATTGCCGTTCCATAATCAGGGTTTTTTCATCAAGGAATGGAACAATCACCACGGCACCGGGGTGATGGATGCCCTCGCGTAGGCTGTGCTTGCCATTCGGCAGTTCAACCTGGTCACGTGTAACGTGGAGGAGATTCCCCTTAAACATGGTTTCAGAGCTGATTTTAGTTTCGCGTAATTCTGACTTTTTCATTGGCCTGAATCATAAAAGAGGATGGTGGTAAATGCAAGCGAGATGCATATGATTTCAACATGGATTTGGAATATTAACCGGCATGACAAAATTTGGTTCAAAACCAGCTCAGCTAAAGATATTTGCCCGCTCCCCAGATTCGCTTTATACCTATTGCCGGATTATTCCCAACGAAATGATTTTTGCGAAATAAACACCCCTATAATGCTAACCATTCCAAGAATACTAATATGATACAAATAGTCTGGCATACTTGTGTTCAGGGAGGACATTTTTAGTAAAATAATACCATGTGTCAGAGGGACTATCTCAAGAATTTTCTGTAATGGGGTTGGCATTATTTCAAAGGGAATCGTGCTGCCGGATAGAAATATTTGCACAAAAAAAAGCATATTCGCTACTATTTCAGCTGTCCGCTCCCTTCGAGCAATGCTGGCGATGACTAAGCCTAACGAAAAGACTGAGAGCAGCGTGAGGAAATACGCCAGTAGAAAAAAAACGAGCGAACCCTGAAATTTGTAATCAAAAAATATTTTTGCCATTCCATAAGATATAATTGCCGAACCAATTGCTAAAATTGAGTTTAGAAGGAATTGTGCTCCCAGAATTGTGAGCGGATTTAAGGGTGTCGCCTTGAATCTCTTCAAAACTTTGTGTTCGCGATAATGTGATATTGAAAGCGGAAAACTGAGGATTCCTGATACGGCAAGCGAAAGACCCAAATACGCTGGCAGGGAAACATCTATCATACCGTACCCGCCCCATTGTTCTGATGGCTGGTTGCCAAATATATATCCAAAAAGAACAATTAAGAGGATGGGAAAGATTAAGCCAAAGAAGACTACCAAAAAGTTACGCGAAATTAAGCGACCTTCGAAACGCAGTACGGCCATAAAGTGATTCATCAAGTAGCCCTCAATACCTTCGCTCCCCCAGTTAACTTCAAATAGGCATCCTCAAGTGTGGGAGATCGAACAGATAAGGTTTTGATTTTTATGTGCCTGGAATCTATAAGGCGGATTATCTCTAACAATGATTCAGTCTTTTTATAGGGAATTGAGAGTTGGTTTTCGATGATACTGATTTCCGAATTACCCAAAAACCCACGTATGAGTAATAGGCTTTTAGGATCGGCCTGAATTTCCAATGTACTCTCCAGCGAACATGCTGAGATAATATTTTCAACTGTATCAATATTCTGGATCGATCCGTTTAGCATAATTGCCACTCTGTCACATAATTCCTGGGCTTCGTCCATGAAGTGAGTTGTTAATATTACGGTAATTCCCCGCTCTTTTAGCCTGCGGATGTGGCTCCACATTGAACGACGGGCATGTGGATCCAGGCCGGTTGTCAGCTCATCAAATACAACTATTTTTGGATCTGGTATCAAGGCCAGGATAATTGCCAGACGCTGACGTTGACCACCTGAAAGGTCTGCAATATATTCAGATCCTTTATTGTCCAATTCGAATTCATCAAGTAGGGCTTTATAGGAAAGGGGTGATTCATATAGAGAGGACATCAGAGTGCATAGTTCATTTACCCTTGCACTTCCTGGATACGATGTTTCCTGTAATTGTACGCCAACAAGAGCGTAAATTTTGTCCCTCTCCACCGAGGGATCATATCCAAGAATTGATATGCTTCCAGAATCCTTTTTTCTTAATCCCAGGGCACATTCAAGGGTTGTGGTCTTACCTGCTCCGTTGGGTCCAATCATTCCAAATATTTCATTTTCCTGAATGGAAAATGAAATATTTGACACACCTCGATTTGTAGCATAATTTTTATACAGATTTTTTACCGCAAAAACATCCATCTTACTTTCCTTCAAGGTTCAATCATGATAAATCAAACCAGATTTATCAATTTCTTTATCCCATGCAAGCATGTCACCTGTCCCTTTAAAGGGCGGATCGATCCAGGGACAAAGAACAGGCTCTACAGTTCATATATGGAGATGGCGACTGACCCAAAGCAGCCATAGCCCCCCGTGACCGTTGAGCCATCAGGATGGTAGGTGTTGGGTATAAAGGAAATGGGAATGTTTCCATAGCGGGTCAAATTTTCATCCAGGGCAGCTATCATTAGGTACAAAGGAGAACCGATTCCTGCTGCATAGCTCCAGTGAACCTCAATCATATCTCCGTTTGATGGATCGATTACTTTTTCCAGCGTACTTTCAGCAAAAATGAGGTAAAGCTTGTATTCAAAGGCACTGGCATGGTGTCCATACTGGAAAGCAATGGAGCTCTCCGTCAATGCAAGCGTGTTTGTAATCAGTTGAACCTTCTCAGGTATCATGGTTCTGCCTGTCAAAGTGGGAAAACCGGGAGCGCTAATTTCAAGGTCATAGGTTTCGCCGGGCTGGACGTTCAAGGTTGAATCCCCATAGTTAACACTATCTGAAGAATCCGTTTTAGGAATAAACAAATATTCAGCTCCCGTGCCTGCAGAGACCACTCTGACCAAATCAACTGCTGGTGAAAAATTCTCAATGGAATCGGAATAAATATCTTCGGTGGTCAAGGCCCTGTTAATGCTAATAAAGGAAGACCCACTCTGATCATCTGCCCGGAGTACGCCGAAAATGTTTAGACCCTGGACAAATTCCGTCTCCACTATCTCCGTGGGCATAGGACCCGGTTGGTGGGGTAGATCGCAGGTTGACAATAATATCAATGAACCGAGCGTTAGGATTGCATTTCGAATTCTCATAACATTTCCACCTAGAATTGTAAGCTGTATCCAAATGAAACCGACGGCACTAACTCTGCACCAAAACCGTAATACCCATATTCCGGTATATAAAAATAGTAGACCGGGTTCCTGTGCAAGAATAGCAGATTTCGGATGGTCATTGTCATATACGCATCGACTCCGCCCAGGTATTCGGCGAGATTATAACCAAAACCGGATCGTAGCTTTTTCTTCCAGCCAATGTCCCAACTGAACCTGGCAGGGTAACGTACATTATTGCGTTCAGGAGTGATGTACGTTGCGAACCATCCAATTGAGTTGGTTAGAGGGTCATAACTGGAATGCATACGCATACCTGTCTCCCAGGTACGGGGGAAGCCCGATGTGATTTGGAATGTGGAACTGGCCACAATATCAGGCGTCAGCTTGAAGAGCAGAATAGACTTGAGATTGTGGGGTTGATCGGCATCAAACAAACTTCGCTGATTATCCAGAATGGAAGGATACTGTCGAAAGCCTCTGGAATAGTTGTAGCCCAACCAGCCGGAAAGACGGCCAAATTCACCCTTTAATAAAACCTCAAATCCATATGATTCCCCTGAGCCGCTTTCAATGCTTGCAGATCTTTCACCGGCTGTCACCGTATTGCTATAGGTCGTCCTGTATAATTGCCTTAAATCTTTATAGTAGCTGCTTATTTCATATTCAATATCTCCAAACAGTGGACCGGAAAGCCCTAGTATATAATGGATCGATTGGAGGGGTGCGCGGTCTTCCAGCGATTGATAATAGTCCAGAAACTGGACAAATTCATCACCCTTGGAATCCATTGTTGTGAGGTACTGAAAATATTTTCCGTAGGCTGCTTTGAATTGATGTCCACCGGGAATGGAGAGGCTCGCTGACGCCCGGGGTTCCATCTGCCATTCACCCTGGACCAGAGATCTGGAGCTCCTCAACCCAAACTTTAGCTGTAAGGGTCCCAGCCCGATTTTGTCTTGAAGAAAGTAGGCCTGAAACTGTGTGCCAGATTGATTGGGTTTAGCAGCAGCGTCGAAACGGCCAACTTCATTGGCAAAATTCAAATCGTTTAGCTCTACGCCTAACTTGACCGTTTGATTCCAGAAGGCATACCATGTCAGATTGGTTTTCACTGTGTTTTCTGAGATAGTATTCTCGATATGAGTTTTGTAATCCAGGGTGGCAAGATTCTCGCCAGAGGTGTCAGAAATGGAGTAGTTGAAGTAGGTCAGATTGTCCACGCTTGAGGCTGAGTGATATACTTGACCTTCTAAAGTAAGGTTCGGAAGTAGGACGGAGTTGAATTTTACACCCAATGCTCGATTGGTGGTGTTGGTCACAAAACCCTCGCCAAATGAATCAAACAGATCCTCAGGAAAGAAAAGCATGAGATTGTCCACACTGTAATCCATGTAATCACGGGCGAAAAAGCCTGAAAATCTGAGCCGGGTTTTCCCCAGCAACACCTGATAGGCAGCATTGTAATCCATAACCAGGTTGGGCGTGCCCATCATGACCCGCATCATAAAATCAGTGAATATGCGTCCTGAGAGCATGGCGGTTCCACGTTCACCTGCGGGAAATTCGATTGCCCCACTGATCCCGGAGATTGAAGGACGAAATTCGCCATGGACTTCGGACTTGTGACCCTCACGGGTCGAAATATTCAAAATTGAGGCATTGCGGCCACCATATTCAGCATCAAAGCCTCCTACCAGCATCTCAACATTCTTGATGGAATAGGGATTAAAGATGGCACTGGAGCCCATAAAGTGTTGCGGATTGTATATGGTCATTCCATCCATCTGGACCAGATTTTCTCCAGGATCACTACCTCTAACATAATATTGGGGCGACATGGGATCCGAGGTTGTGACGCTCGGTGAAAATTTCACCAGATTGAATACATCTTTATTGAGCTGGGGAATTTCAGTAAGGATGATTGGATCAACCTGGAGGCTTGAAATATCCATGTCCTCAATGATACTTGATCTTTGCCCAACGACCTCCACCGCTTTTGTGTCGAGAGCATGTGATCTGAGAACAATGGTGGAAATGAAAAGATTTTGGCTCCCCAGGAGTAGATCAATTGTTGTGTCCTTATAAGCGATGTGTGAAAGGGTGAGTTTTACAAAGCCTTCGCCTGCGTTTCGGAGAATAAAGAAGCCTTCCAGATCTGTAGCTGCTCCTTGACCGCTTGATTGAATAAAGACATTCACACCGATGATACTTTCACCGCTTTGGGCATCGTGAACAAAACCGGAGAGATCTCCAGCATTAAGGCTGACACAAAGAACGAGTGACATGAGCAGTTGAATCTTCAGAAACTTTTTGATCATGGCAATATCACTCCAACACTCATGAGTAAGCCGAGTTCTAATCGGGGGATGACCTCTGGCAGGATATTGTAGCCGCCATAAAAACCAAAACCACCATAGACGCCCTTGTGGTAAACAGGGCGGTATTCTACACTGGCCTGCCCAGAGACATTCACATAGAGTAGATTCTGATATTCAAGATGATCAAAATGACCGCCTTCGAAATTATTAAATCCAAAGCGAAAAGTTGTTGAGGTTTTTGCGATCCAATCCTGAGACAGTCGACGGTACCACTGTTGATCCTTACCGCCAATGGCAATGGATTCATGGATATCTGATTTTCGATAGAAGAGTCCCGGTGAACCTCTTTTCCAGGTGGACTGTTGATCCGGTGGAAAATCCAGGGTAAAATGCACATTGATCCCATAGCCATCTTTAAAGAAAATAAATTCAGACCAGGACATGAGCTGACGACGGTATAAATGGGGATAGAACTCAGAATTGAAAGCTCCTCGGGCCAGAGCTTCTGATTGCTGATTGATAAGCTCCTGGACAAAGCGACTTAAGTAGACAGCCTCCTCCTCTTTTTTCTCTTTTTTGAGGCGAATTTCCCAAAGCCAATCATTTATGGGTGCCCCACTCGTATCATGGTAGGTTGTATAAGCATTCAGGCTGAGCCCTTTGTCCAACACAGGTGAACCATCCCACCAGAGTATTAGTTTTGATACGTGGAGGGTACCGGTTAATTCCAGGGAGTCTGCAACAAATCGTGCCTGGAACAAGTCTGCAAGTCTTTGATTCAAAGCCAGGTATTGATCCACAGGGATATATTTGTACTTTTTTGTCTGACTGATTCCCAGGATATCACCATCAATATTTCTTGAATCCACAACTTTCAAGGCGGTTCTTTTCCCTACAGCGTTGGAGTCAACAGGGACTTGAATATTTAAAGTATCTGAAATAAAAGTATTCAAGTCAGGCAATTTGAATTTCTGAGCCAAAGTTTGATTTGAAAAAGTCAGCAGAAGGATGAGGATTAATACCTTTATTTTAGGCTTGCTCATTTGAACCTTCTAAAGCTCAGCTTGCTTCAAAATACTGCGCATCTGTTGCAAATAGGTTGATAATTCCTGCATACCTATAGGGGTCAGACTATAGGAGCTGTTTGGAATTTTATTTTGAAAGGTTTTGGTCACCTGAACATACTTAACCGTTTCAAGCTTTGTAATGTGACTGCTTAAATTTCCATCTGAAGTATCCAGGGTTTGTTTTAGAAAATTGAAGTCACAGGATTCATGTTGACTTAATACTGTCATAATTCCCAGGCGCATGGGAGTATGGATCAATGGATTCAGTGATTTAAAGTCTAACATATCACTTATTTGAATTTCACTTTAATGAGATAGGCAGGAAGCAGATAGCCCAGCACGACAACCACGGTTAAGATGTGAACATAATATTCCAGGGGAAGAATCGCTGCGACTATGGAACCTGCAAACCAGAGGAAGCTCAATACAATTGTTGGTGGATGTTTGATAGTCAGACCGGTAAGTATGATTGAAATAAACATAAGGGTCATCACGAGGGGTAAAACGATCGTATCAGGAAAGAGTCCCAGGCGTGGTGCAATAAAACTGAGATAAATCATGACCAGTCCAACGACAGCCCAGATATTTATTAAGAGTTTTTCGCTAATGGATTTATTGTAGCGATTCGAACGCTTCATACCACTAACAACCCCAAGAAGGGTGCAGAGGATTGGGACAACAATCCAGACGGCCTGTATCCAATTATACGCACCGATATATGCTAGAATGAAGTGTGCGACACAGCCTGCCAGAATGACCCAGCCGAATCGAAAGAACTCCACAGCACGGCGGGCGACATTTCTCTGAAGCTCACCCAGGACATGGTCCAACATCTCAATTTGATTGTTCATAATTGCCGCTGTCTCCCTCAATATTATATTCCGAAAAGTACTTTGCACTACAAAGTGCATTTGATAAACAGCAGAGCCAAACTTTATTTCTCAGTTTTTTAAGAAAATATTTTGGGATGGTGGAGCGATTTAAATTTCAGTATTAGAGCAGGAGCCCCGGAAAATTTTTGGTCATTATAGCGATAACACCTGATACGATGAACTGCACCGCCATGGTCACCACCAGGAGACCCATGATCCGAGAAATAATGCGTAATGCCGTCTTACCGAATCGTTTGACCATGATATGTGAGTATTTTAATACGTAATAGGTTATGAGACCGGCAACCAATATGGAAAAGACCAGTATGGCGATTTCAGAGTTCGAGGTGGTATTGGATCGAAACACCATAATTGTGGCAATACTTCCAGGACCACTTAGAACAGGAATACCCATGGGAATAATAGAAATGTCCTCCCGGTCAACAACTTCTGCCCTTTCCTTCTCAGTAATTTTTGATTGATGATGTTGGCCACGAATCATACTCATACCCATACCGAAAAGGAGAATTCCTCCAGCAATCCGGAAGGCATTCAGAGTGATGCCGAACACCTCAAAGATCAGTTGACCCAAAAACATGAATGAGAGCAGAGTCACAATTACGGTGAGCGAAGCCCGTCTTGAATTCTTGATGAGTTCTGATCGATCCTCGCCCATGGTTAGCGAGACAAAAATCAAGGCTCCCCCAAAGGGATTCAAAATGACGATAATCGCCGGAAAGACATTGATGATATAGCTGAGTATTTCCATTAGAGCAGCTTGCCGCCAATCGTTTCAACGAGGAGTTTGGAATCATCAGACATAATCCCCCTGATCATGGTGTCCTCGGAGAAAGCAATCATGTCAGCAGGTTTATTGACCACCCACACGTGCATGGGGATGTGCTTTACTCTTGACCAAAACCTAACCCCTCGATTCACGTTTTCTTCAAAGGGATGAAAGATGTCTGGATGAGACAAATGGACGCCCATAGGATGCCTCAGTGAAAAGAGACTGGGATTATACCAAAGCAATGCAGTGAAAATGCTGGGATCTGAGAGTTTTACTCGCCAGATATTTAAAGGATTAAAGGATGAGAGAATCACGCGATTCCGGAGATTGTTTTTGTGAATGAATCTGACCAACTCCAATTCTGTGCGTTGATCAGAGAAGAAGGAAAAGTTTTTTATCTCGAAATTGAAAACGATATGCTCCGGAAGGGCTTCAATAACTGACTGCAAGGTGGGGATTTGTTCATTTCTGCCAGGCCACAATTGGGCAGCATTCAAGGTCTGAAGCTCCTCTAAAGTATGGTCTACCACCCTACCAATTCCATTGCTGGTTCGCTCTAAGGTATCATCATGAAAAACCACAAGATGTCCATCCCTACTCCTGTGAACATCCAGCTCAATGGCATTGCAGCCATCGGCAATCGCCTGCTGAAAAGATATTATTGTATTCTCTGGTTCATGAACCGGTGTTCCCCGGTGGCCAAACAACAGATAAGGGTGATTTTTGTAGAGAATTGAAGTATCAAGGGGTTTCCAGATAAAGAAATGGTAAAGCAGAACTGCAAGAATTGAGAGTAATAGCAGGAGTACGAACATGAGTTCAAATTACTGCGGAATTATTCCATCACAAGGGTTGGGACTTCGCCCAAGGCGTTTTTATGCCTTCCAGACGAGGATAATAATCCTCGTCTGGAAAATAGTTGGATATGAAACGTGTGAATCAATCAGGGCTTCATCACCAATTTTTTATAGCCGGCGTTTTTAACCGTTTCCTCATCAATTGGCATAACGCGGTATTGGCCGGTATTAAACAACTCAGCCTGATCAGAGTAATGTTTGGACCGGGGATTCCCAGATTGACCTGTAGGCAGGACACTCAACGCACCCTTCTGGAAGTTCGCGAAATCGTAGATGTGTCGCACGGAAGGTCCCAGGACTACATCAAAGGGATGATACATGCGATATTCCATATTATTCACCGTGGTTCCTGATCCACCTGCCGGGAAAGGGCCAACATTCAAATCCAGCAACCAGTCCAGGACTTTTACTTGTGCCATGGGATGTGGGTGGGTGAGTGTATGCATTTCAGCCCAGATCCAATCCTCAGTATTCTCGCCAAATCGTTGTTCCAAATCAGCCACCGATTCTTGTAAAGAACGTTCTGCAATCTGGGCGGCTGTTTCGATCAGGTCAGGAGTGGAAACATCGTCAAACCAGGATGAGCCGGGAATCTGCTCCAATAAAAAGATGGCATTACGGATACTGAGATTGGCCAACTTAAAAAATCCGTCCTTAAACTCTGGACCGATGAGATCCATTTCATCCCCGTAAAGATTGTAGGCGAATTTTACCCAGAGCGTGTTAAAAACCGCGGCTGCCAGCGATTGTTTTCCCTGGATATAGTCCCAGCCCTTTAATGATTGATAGGCGGCCATCATATTGGGTTTACTGAGATCTGCCGTTTCCAGTAGAGTCACAAACAGCGGAGTCAAATCGCGGGCATGATCGGACAGTATATCCATCTGGATGTTTTTCATGTCCTCAACATCGTAGCGTTTGTCTGGTACCCGAAGCAATTCATTGATGCGATTGGCGCGAGCCGGTGGCTCCCAGTAGGCACTGATGTAATATGGAAATTCATCGCCAATGGTTTTATTGTTGGCTGTGGCGATATATCCCTGATCAGGATTGTATTGAAAGGGCATCTCCTCGAAGGGCACAAAGCCCTGCCAATCCCACTGAGGATCATCACCAGGGAGTGGCACTAATCCCGTTCCAGGGGCTCTGAGGGGCAATGCGACAGCAGGCCGCCAACCAATATTCCCTTCCAGGTCAGCGTAAATCATATTTTGCCCGGGAATCCAGAAATTTTCCACTGCATCTGTGAATTCATCCCAGTTAGAGGCTGTATTCAATCCGATAAAAGCATCGACTTCTCTGGTTAAGTAATTGCCGACCCAGGACATTGAGATGGGCGGCGAATCGTTGGCCGCCAGAACTTTGTGAACCTCATTGATGATGGGACCATGGTGGGTTTCCCTCACAATGAAGGTCACAGGTTCTTCACCCTTTACGGCAATGATTTCCTCGTGGAGAATCATATCCCGCCACTCACCATCATAATAATATTGATCGGGATGATCGGCATCAGTCACTTCGCTATAAAAATCCGTATCGTCCACCATGACATTGGTGAATCCCCAGGCATAATGCTGGTTTTGGCCGAGGATTACCAGAGGAATACCTGCCAGCGTTACACCTGATACATCAAAGCGCCCTCCCACCAGATGCATTTCGTACCAGACGGCTGGCTGGGAATAGCCGAGGTGTGGATCATTACTTAATATTGGATAACCACTTTTGGTCATGTATCCACTCAGGACCCAGCTATTGCTACCAATATGAGAGCCAACTGCTCCCGTTATTTCACGAATTTTTTTCTCACTCTTGAACATGAATTCAGCAGATTCGCTGAAATTTTTTGGGATTTGAGGAACGATGTAGGGCTTGGTATCAGGATAGACAGGATACAGTTCACGGGCTTTTTCCTCACCCAATTTTTCCAAAACCCCACCAAAAATAACCTCAGGCATCCAGGCCAGGCAGAGGTCATGACCCATGAGGCGGGCATAACCGAGCATATGTTCAAGCTTCCAATGCAGCGGTTGATAGCCAGCGATTTTGAATTCCACCGGCAAATCTTCCAAATGTCCATCTATATAGGCGTTGATACCTTCTAGGCCGCGCTCCAGAACTCTGCGAGTATCCGGTTCCAGGGTATTAACCAGGTTTTTTGCCGTGCGATAAAAACCCCATACTCTCAAATACTTGTCGTCATCGATGAGATCTGGACCGAGAACCTCAGATAATCTGCCCTCAACGGCTCGAGCGATAACATCCATCTTGTAAAGTCGTTCAGAGGCCTGTAAGTAAGCCGCAGCAAAAAACAGATCATCCTCGTTTTCAGCATATACATGCGGAACACCATACTCGTCCGTATATATCGTTACGGGAGCGGAAAGCTGGGGCATATCCAGGGTGCCCTCGTGTATTGCCAGCGGACCCTTCAAATACACCAGTTTTAACCAAGCAAAAATAATTATAACCAACACGACAATGATAACCAATGCCCAGCGTAGCTTACTCATATCCCAATCTCCTGTATCCTTTAGGGCAGAAATGTAGTTTTTTAGCCCGGATTATCCATGAATATTCAGACTGGCTCAACTCCAATGCATACCCATCAAGAAAAAGCTATTCCAGCCGCTGATTCACACAGATTCTCATCGATGATTGATTTTGTTTTTTGCGCTTTGAACTTATCGCGTTGTGATAATCGGGATTTCTAAATTGCCTCTTGGGGAGCAGGTCGATTGAGCTTCAATTGAAATGGACGGGAGCTACACCTTCAAAACGTTTTGCTAAAGCACTGGACTTGATCTGGAATTACTCAAATAGGCTCTGAGGCTTCGAGAGAGTGCCTCTCTACCAAACGGATTTAGTTTAGATAATTGTCTTTGATTTTGAAGAAGTACTCACGAGCTGCCGCGTACTCATTTGGGATTTCACCTTCAAGGATAGCCTCCTCAATGGCAGCCTTTATTTTGCCAACCACGGGTCCTGGTTTGACGCCAAGAAGCTCGATAATTTCATCGCCTCGTAAGGGGGATTGGAAAGCCCGCATGGTGTCTTTTGCCACGACTTCTTCAATACGATTCATAACGCGATCAAAATTTCCATAATATCGTTTTACCCTTTTGGAGTCCTTGGAAGTAACATCAGCCCGAACCAGAATCATCAGATCTTCCAGATTATCAGCTGCTTCGACAATCAATCGACGAATACCAGAATCAGAGACTTCTTCCTGAGCGAGGGCAATGGGGCGCAAATGGAGCCTGGTCATTCGCTTCAGATAAGCTGTAAGTTTCTTTGAGAGACGCATGCGCATGCCAATTTCATTGAGCATTTTGCGACCGAGTTCTTCATGACCATGATAACTCCACCCAGTACCATTAATAAATTTTTTGGTGGCCGGTTTTCCAATATCATGAACAAGAGCGGCAAACCGAATTTCCATCTTTTCTGATCGCTCAGCAGCATTATCTACCACCTTCAACGTATGGTGAAACACGTCTTTGTGTCTCTGTCCATCTCGATCTTCAACACCTCCCAGGACAGCTATTTCCGGAAATACGAGTGGAAGTAGTCCAGCCGTCTGCATCACATAGAACCCAATGGATGGCACTCTCGATTTTAGTGTTTTTACAATCTCATCAGTAATTCTTTCCTGGGAAACGATACTGATACGCTCGGCCCGGTTTTGCATTGCAGTCATGGCTTCTGGAACAAGTTTGAATTCAAGTTGGGCAGAAAATCTGGCGGCACGCATCATACGGAGCGGGTCATCGTCAAAGGTTTTTAGGGGATCCAGAGGCGTTCTCAGAATCTTATCATGCAAATCTTGAATGCCTCCGTATGCGTCAATTAACTCCCCAAAATTGTCGGGAGCCAGATTGAGCGCCATTGCATTGATGGTGAAATCACGACGGCTGAGATCGCCCTTCAAGTCAGTGTAAACTACTTTTGGCTTTCTAGAACTGGACTCGTAGGTCTCAGAGCGAGCCGAAGCCACCTCAATCAGAAATTCCCCATAAGGGATCAAGGCTGTACCAAAATCACCATACTCAACGATCTCTGATACTTTCAGTTGTGTGGCAAGCAGGCGGGCAAATGCCAGGCCATCACCAATAACCATGATATCTACGTCCTTGCTGGGAACATCGAGAATGAGATCGCGGACAAAGCCACCAACTGTATAACACTCAAGCTTGGATTCTTGGGCAAGACGACCGGCAAGCTGGAGGACGGAGAGGATATTGTGTGGGATTCGTTCGATCATAGCCAATGAAGATAATCCGAAATCGAGCTACGTGAAGGAAATTGAGTTTGATGGGGTTTATGGGGTTTATGGGTTTAATGGGTTCAATGGGTTTAATGGGGTCAATGGGGTTAATAGGTTTAATGGGGTTGGTGGGATTGGTGGGTTCAATGGGGTTAATGAGTTTAATGGGGTTGGTGGGGTTGGTGGGGTTGGTGGGTTGAGGGTCTTTGCGAAGCTGTAAGCTGAAGCAATCCCTCTTTCAATGCAGGAAATCATGGCGAAACATTCGTCTCGTTTTGAGAGAATAATATTTCCCATGAGTGAGGTCCCAACTAATTTCGTTAGATGAACCGCAGCATTCGACTTCGCCTTCTCCCCAAGCTCATTGTGCTACTCCTCGTGGTGGCAGGTATGGAGAATTGCGCCATCATTTTCCCCGTGATAGCCCCTTTTGCAGATCTACCACGGCCCAATGGACCTTATGCAGTGGCAACACGAACTGCCACCTGGATAGATAGCTCAAGGGATGAGACCTTCACTCCAGCACCAGACTACCGTAGAATCGTGGTTCAGGTCTGGTATCCTGTTGAGAAAGGTTCCGAACAGATACCAAATCTATACATCGACGATCCAGGCTTGAGACTGCCTGCTATCGCCAAACAATTGAGACTACCGGTATCCATGATAAAGCATATTGATGGCGTAAGAACGCACTCATATACAGAGATAAGCACAGACGCTTCCGGGAGCAAATTTCCAGTAATCCTCTTTTCCCATGGGCTGAGCGGGATGCGCTTTCAAAATACAGCTCTCATGGAGGAATTAGCCAGTCAGGGCTACGTGGTGTTTGCGGCTGATCATAGCTATGCTGCAAACATTACTATTTTTGACAATGGTGACAGGGCAGAATATAGAGCAGGAAAACGGCGACCCTTAACTGCTGACATGTTGAAAAGAGTTGATCTCTCCCAACTCTCAATCGTAGTGGATGACCTTGAATTTATGCTTGAACGGATTCGTGATATCAAACCGGACCTTTTCCTCAAGAATATACCCTACGACCAGAATACCATCGGAGTTGTGGGTCATTCTCTGGGAGGGGCAGCAATATTGAACGCCATGGCCATTGATGCTCACATCCAGGCTGCCATGGTATTAGATGGATGGTATATTCCACTACCAGACTCCATTCTCCTGAACGGCCTGGACAAACCCATTTTCCATCTTGGTCAAATCCAATGGTCTGACCCTAACAATTATCAGCAGATGGAGATTCTGCTTAGCAATTGCAGTGGCCCCCTTTACAAAGTGCTGGTGCCTGGTACCAGTCATACTGACTTTACTGACATGCCGCTGTTTACCTCTTTTTCATTGCTTATTGGTTACACCAAAATTCAAGATCCGCTCTGGCTGAATGAGTTGACACGCGCGAGCACGGTCAAATTTTTTGACGTGTATTTGAAAGGTCAAGCTTCCTCAGAATTAATCCAGTGGATGAACTCGGCAAAAAAAACCAGCTGTTATGTCTTTATTCCAAATGAATCCTCAAGCATACTGAATCCCGGCGGGAAATCAGACCAGGTTATACAGCCTTAAATATTTATAAAAACAATTACTTTAAAAAAGTGTTAATGATTGTTATTTCTTTTGTTTTTCGGCATCAATTCCAATTAGATTTGCGCCATAAAAATGGGGGTGAAACCAAACAAAGTAATTGTGTGCCACATCACAGATTTTCCCATCAACTATTATAATTTTGCCTGTTATTAACATCAATTGGAGGACAACTAAATGAGTTCCATCAAATCAAAGGCAGTAAGCTGGTCAATGCTTATCAGTATTCTGATTCTGGCAATGCCCCTGCTGAGTCTTGCAGAAGACAGCGCCGTACCAGCAAGCGTTAAAAACCTGAAACAAATCCGGGAAATAAAGAACCAGGCCACTGTTGTGGAGAATATGAAAAACAACAGTCGGCAGGTTAAAGCCAGCCCCGAGCAAAGCAAGGCTCTCAAGGTCAGCAATGCCCTGAAAAAGATGGAGGAGCGCAAGACTCCAAATCTGACCAGGAGCCATAGTATTCGCCTGAAAAAACTGGCTGTTCAGCTCCCTGAATTTCAAAACAGTGGCGTAAGAGAGGTCATGTACGGCCAGGGCGCCATGAGCTTTCATCCTGACTCTACATTTTTTAATTTTTTAACAGGTATGAACAGTGGTGACAGTGCCGGGATGGATATCCGCATCACCAGCAATGAAGGCACCAATTTTGGGAATGAATATGTCAATTATCCCAATCCGAGCCTGTTGTATTTTTTGGATCCAATTGGCTCGCTGGAGCATGTTTCAGAAGTTGCCAGCATTGACGATCCGGGGCAAGCCTGGACAGATGTATCATGGGACTGGCAAGGTGGAGGGAACTCAGGTGCTCCACTGGCCGCTGGGAATCTGTGGGTCATACACACCCGCACGTCAAATTTGTATGTCGTTATGGAAGTGACATTTGCGCTCCCGTGGAATAACTATTTTGAATTTAATTATCTGATCCAGACGGATGGATCTACGCTTTTTAATGGAACACCCTCATTGGTTGATATTAAGGTGAATGGACTCGATTCAGAATCCCTGGAAATTGGATCCAATCCTTATGTTGAAATTGATCTTGGCGGTGGCACGTCCGGTGAATTTGCCGTGATCTGGGATGGAAACCAGAACGGTGACCTGGATGATTCCGATTTTGGCCTGAACTACTACGAATTCACCGATAACGACATGCATGATGAAGATCCTACTCCTGGTATCTTTGGGGTCACGTTTTCTGATGACATGGCTGATGGGTTGAACTATCTGGTTGGCGATCTGCTTTTTGTAGCGTTCACCGATATGGGTATGGATGCGGCGCCAGTAGCGTTTTATAGCGTGCCAACGTCCTATTCAGTTGATGGTGCAATTTACATTGGTAATGGGGGTGGTCCACCTGCGGCCGGCGTTGTTGTCTGGGCCAGTTATGAATGGAGTGATCAACCCACAGTCATCACCGTGACGGATGCGGGGGGACAATACCACCTGGATCTGCCGGACAGCGGTTTGGTCATGGTTGGCAGTGAAGATTATTTTCAAATGACCGAAGGGCTCATACCTGTACCAGAGTATCATCAGGTCATGGTCATTGGCCATGAGCTTGGCTACAATTTCTATTATTCTGAACCGACCAGTGCCATCAGTGGTTTTGTTCGCGATGAGATGGGCAATCCCATTTCAGATGTTGAGATAGAAGCTTATAATGAGGGACCTTCCCGCACAGCCTGGACCGATGAAACTGGGTATTATTATATGGGTGTCATGCCTGGTGAATATGGTGTGGATGTTCGCTGGAGCTCCCTCGCTTCACCTTACATGATTCCATTCAGTCAGTATGTCTGGGTTGAGAATGAAACTGAAGCTACAGTGGACTTTACCCTCTACACCGCAAGCAGTTCTATTTCTGGTACCGTTTACCTTGATGGAGCGCCCTGGCCTCACCGGGAAGTCGCAGCCATTAACAATTCCAACGGCTATGGTTATTCCATTGCTTTCACCGGTGCAGATGGAAGTTACTCCGTCCCCGTTGTGAATATGGGAGGCGCTACTTTCGATCTGATTGCCTGGAATGGTGATATGAATGAAGTCATGCAGGTGAGTGAGAACTGGAATGTGACAGCCGGTGCGACGGGTGAAGACATTTTTATGGAAACCCTCACCGGTGGACTTTATGGATATTTCATCAACGGAGCAACCGGAGAACCAATACCGAATGATGGGGAAATCGGAATGAGCTTGTATAACATCGAAAACGGCATGGGATTCTACAGTAACCCAGCTTTCGATGGCTCATATGAAATTCACGTTCCTCCAGGCACCTACGAGCTTTATGCCGGCGGTAGAACCTGGATGCCAGCCCAAATCGATAACCTGGTTATCACAGATGCGCTGGTGATGTTTGACATCGTTCTGTTCCCCTTCACTTTTAATGCAAGCATTGAAGGTTATGTCTACGATGACAATCAGAACCCGCTGCCTTATGCTCAGATTCAAATCGGCAACGAATTCTGGGGTGACTGGACCGAAACGGATGGCTCAGGCTACTACCACTTTGAGCTGCCTCAGGGCCATTATTACATGTATGTCTGGCAGACGGGCTTCTATGAGGAATGGACTGAGGTCGAAGTTTACCCTGGAACAAATTATCAATCCTTCTATCTGGAATCCTATCAGGTTGATGGTGCAATTTATGGTATTGTCATGGATGAAGGTGGGCAGCCCATCATGAATGCCGAAGTGTATGTCGGTAGCGATATTGAAGGCTTCATGCAGTACACTGACGAATCAGGAGGTTTCTGGTTTAATCTGCCTAACGGTGTCTATGATTTGTACACCTACCATTGGGATTTCATGCCCTATTTTGCCAGCGGAATCGAAGTCGAAAATGATACGACATTCCAGCAGATCATCATGACAGCTCCCCAGGGTGGTGTTGAAGGATACGTTTACAGTGGGGATGGCTATCCCATCTCTAATGCCGAAGTGGTAATTTTCAGTGCATTGGACTCAACAGGGCTCTGGGGATATACCGATTACACAGGTTATTATAGTATTCCCGCATATAACGGTGAGTTTTACATATCTGCCTGGGCCGATGGTTTTAATCCCAGTCAACCCAGTGCTCTCAGTATTAATGATGAATGGGTATTCATTAACATCTGGTTGGAACAGCGCGAATTTGCTACGCCTCCGGAGATCAATTATGTCGTTGACCAGCCCTATGATCAGGGTCGTCAGGTTCGGATGCAATTCTGGCCTGGAGGCACCGAGTGGGGTCCATTCATGGGTTACAGTATCTGGAGAATGACCAACACCCCAATGGGTCCCATCATCGATTTCGTAAACTACGTTCCTTTCCGGGATCTAGAATACTACGATCTGGTAGCCCCAACTCTGGTGGATTCGAATGCCTATGTTAGCGATCCTCTCCAGTACACCAGTCTATTCATGGTAACCGGCCATTGGGATATGTGGGGATTTATTGATGGTATCCCGGCACCTGGATATTCCGTTGACAATATCCTGCCCGGCATCCCCGGTCCATTGACGCTACTCAGTTCAACTGAGGATGGCGTACAGGTCGGTTGGGAGGCCAGCATGGATGACGACTTTCAGTATTTTCAATTAAGTCGTGCCAGCAACCCTGGATTTACCAACGCAACGGTGATTCCAACGCTGGAAACTGTATACACAGACTTGAGTGTCACTGTCGGCCAGACTTACTACTATAAAGTCAGCACGGTTGATGCCAATGGCAACCTCAGTGGAAGCAGCAATATCGTCACAACTTCCATTGTGTCCGTGGATGATGTTCAAGCGCTTCCAACTGCCTATGGATTGTCTCAGAACTATCCTAACCCCTTCAATCCAACAACCAGCATTGAGTTTGCATTGCCTCAGGCTTCAGAAGTCTCACTTGAGATTTACAATCTTCTGGGGCAAAAAGTTCGCACACTCATCAGTGGCTATGTAGCTGCCGGGTATATCAACACTTCCTGGGATGGTTTGGATCAGAATGGAAAAGATCTGAGCAGTGGAACATACATCTATCGTTTACAGACTGGCGATATGTCATTCAGCAAAAAGATGGTATTAATGAAATAATGCCGCGCCTTATTGGTTGATTCAATTCAGCCGTACTGAAAAGGGGCCGTCCGCATTGAGGATGGCCTCTTTTTTTTGAAATATTTTTTGGATAAGCTGCCTATTGTGGAAGACAAGACCCGATTTATGAGAAGCGTTGTTGCCTGCATAAAAACACCTGATTCTAATGCAAAATCATCCCTGACCCCGGTGGGAATTCCGGAATATCTGCAAGAATCCTTTAAATGAAGATTGCAGTGATATCTTTAAATGCTTGTTATTATGACATTTACTAAGCGCATTGTTATCACAATCAAGATAGCTGATTGTAGCAGAACAGAGGGTGTTAATCATTGACTGAAGAAAGCTCGAACGCTACTTTTGGCCGCTTCGAATTCATCCCGAAATCTTGGGAACTAAAGAATTGATAACAGAAGCGCTGCAGGGGAACAATTCCTCTCTAAAATGGTAGGTTAAAAACATGAAATTGCTGTTGGCCACACAAAACAAACACAAGGTAGAGGAATTGACCCGTCTCCTCGAGCCCTATCATGTTGAAGTTGTGTCGCTTCTCAGCTATCCTGAAATAGGGGAAATTGTTGAAGATGGTGACACTCTGGAAGCAAATGCACTGATTAAGGCCAAAGCTGGTTACAAACATTGCGGTTTGCCCACCATGGCTGATGATACCGGTTTGGCAGTTGATGCCCTCAATGGAGCACCTGGAGTCTATGCAGCGCGCTATGCCGGCGAACATGTGAGCTACGAGGAAAATGTTCAAAAAATGTTGAACGAGTTGCAGGACGTCCCTGAAAATAAGCGACAGGCAAAATTTCAAACCGTAGCTGTTTTTTATGATGGCGAGGTTTCCATTTCAGCCCTCGGCGAGGTTCCTGGCATGATCACTACAAGTCGGCAGGGTACAACTGGATTCGGTTACGATCCCATTTTTTATCATCCTGAAAAACAAAAGACCTATGCTCAAATGACACTTGAAGAGAAAAATCAGGTAAGCCACCGGAAACAGGCCTTCGGAAACCTTCTGGAACAATTAAGTCAAACACATCATGCTTTCAAAGCGGAGCAAAACAATTAGAATCCTAAGCTAGTCTTTCCACTCATCCTAAAAGGATATAAACCGGTTTTGAAACACACAACGTGAGAACGATTGCAGCACTCATATTATCCCTAATCGCCCTTTGGCCCTATTCATATGGTCAGACAGAAGAGCTACAATCAGTCGGAATAAGTTTCAACATAAAAGCAACTTTTTACACCCCTGCCAGCACCCCACTTTTCGCGAAGGGAAAACAAGGGCTCTTCTTTCGCGATTCAAGTCTCTACCTTGCTGCCCCCTTTAGTGAAATGACGCTGAGCAGCGTAAAAACCACTTTGGAAATGGATAGTACCATCACCTTTTTTACCATTGCGCAGGTGATGGATGGCAGAATAATCGGGATACCTACGGTTGTATCGATCGATGATTATATCGCATTGAGCCTGGAAGACAGAAAAGGAAAACTCTTCAAAAAAATAGCCACAGGTCGTTTACAGTCAGAAAAAGGTAGCGGTTCTGAGCAATCATTTGAATTAATCGGTGCTGATATTGCTGGCCAGCGTGTTTCGCTGCGCGTGCGTGGGAATGTGAACATTACTGGAAAATTACGCAGCGAGGATCGTACTAAAACGACAAATGTGAACAATGCGAATCAATCAAACACCTTCCAGATTGAACAGAAACAGGCCTTTAAAATCGAAGGTAAAATCGGTGATCGAATCAGTATTCAAGTGGATCAGGACAGTGAGCGCGACTTCGATTTTGAAAATAATATGGAAATCTTTTACAATGGCAATGAGGATGAAATTATCCAGAGAGTTGAAGCTGGTAATATTTCCCTAAGCCTTCCTGGCACCAAACTGGCCATGTTCTCGGGACAGAACAACGGTCTTTTTGGCTTAAAAGCGCTGGCGAAAGTTGGTCCCATTGACATTACGGCTATTGCATCACTCGAGCGTGGCCGTAAGGAAAAGCTATCACTCAATGATGATTCAGATGCGTCTGAAGTGACTGTAGACGATTACAATATCCGACGGAATACTTATTTTTACGTTAACCACTTTTACCGTCGAAAATCCTACCCCCTGAATGAGAATGGTCAGTACCGTTTGACAGGAAGGACCATTCAGAACATTCGAGTCTATAAAACCATTTCCTCAAATCTGAACGACGAGCTAACGAATTACGCTAAGATCTACGACGAATACCCTGTCACGAATAACCAGCCGGATTCAGATATACTTCCTGTCACCAGCAGACAGGTTGTCCAATTGGTTCAGGGTGCTGATGCTGACTTTGTTCTCTTTGAGGATCTGGGAGTGATTCGCATGAACACCCCCGTTCAATACAACGAAGTTTTAGCCATCGCTTACAGGGATACCTTTGTCAATCCTGATAATATGGATCAGACCAATTTGATTGTCCCTGAATACGATGCACTCTTCAATGAAAAGCGGATTTTTCAGGAGGGAGATGATATTGCGCTCGGCACACCTGGAATTACAGACACGCTTAACCTGAAAATGATTAAACCGGATAACGCGCTCCCCAATGATCCATCCTGGGCTTTAGAATGGAAAAATGTCTACTATTTAAATACTTCTCAAATCAACAAGGAAGGTTTTGATCTGAAAATCCGGAGGAGCCTTGGTGGAGATGAGGAAGAGCTGGCCGCTGATGGAACGCCATTTTTGCAGCTCTTCGATTTGGATCGGAAGGGCGTGGGTACCGAGACAGAACCTGATGGAATTATCGATCTGGATTACGAAAATATCCTCAATTTCAGACGGGGAGAATTAATCTTTCCCTTTTTAGCCCCCTTCAGCGCTGATACAACAGTGACAGATCAGCCCATATGGATGACTAATTCAGCCGGACAGCCCTTGAAGAGTGGAGGAAATCCCAATCTTAATGACAGCGCCTATTCAATATATCGAAGTAATTCCTTTTATGATCATGCCCCCAACACGACTGAGTACAAAAAAGATCAGAAGTTCCGCTTGCATATCAAATATGCAAATCAGAGTTCAACATTCAACCTCGGCTTTAATGTGATTGAAGGCTCAGAGGAGGTTACACTCAATGGAGTCCTTCTTGAACGCGGACCATCCAGAGATTACACCATCGATTATTTCTCCGGTCAGCTCATCATCCTGAACGAAGCAGCACTGGCCCCAGGGGCCGATCTGGGCATTAAATATGAGCTCAATGAGTTTTTCCAATTGGACAAAAAGGTCATCCTGGGAACCCGGGCCGAAATCAAATTTGGCGAGGACAAAAATTCGTTTCTTGGTTTGAGTGCCATCTATTTTTCAAAAAGCAGCATTGATGAAAAGGTTCGCGTGGGTAAAGAGCCCATGGAAAACTTTATCTGGGATCTGAATACGAAAATATCCCAGGATCTACCCTGGCTCACACGCGGTCTGGACTGGCTACCCCTCATCAAGACAGACTCAAAATCCAATATCACAGTGAGTGGAGAGGTCGCTCAGGTAATCCCCAATCCCAACACTTCTGAAAATAAGGATTTGGGGGATGTTGGTCTGGCCTATATAGATGATTTTGAGGGGAGTCGACGAGAAGCTCAATTGAGTATTATTCGAGGTGCTTGGGGACACGCATCTGCGCCAGCCGACGGGACAAATCGTGGAAATCGTGAACGATCCTATACTTATTGGTATAACCCTTATAACCGTATTCTGACCAAACAGATCTGGCCAAATAAGGAAACCAGTGCCCAGGCTCAGAACGATGTTACGGATATTCTCGTTCTCAACGTCATCCCTGATTCTTCTTTTGCCTATCGAGAAGGATCTGCCCCTGGCGACGCCTGGGGTGGCATCATGAGATCCCTGTCTTCAGGCTATTATGACCAGAGTGAGTCCAAATTTCTGGAGCTCTGGGTCAAGGGTGATGTTGGGCGCTTGCATGTAGATTTGGGGTATATCAGCGAAGACCAGCAGGATGCAGATCAGGAATGGACGGTAAGCATCCAGGGAGAATCCGTTACCAAGGGCTTTGGTCATCTGGATACAGAGGATATTCGAGAGGGATTCCTTCCAGCAGATGGTTTTGTTAGTAAAGAAGAAGACCGGGGCTATGATGGTCTCTGGGCGGACTCTACTGACGAGAACATCGCACTATATGGCTATCACCACCCGGATTGGGATGTCTATCAATTTGAGCCGAGCATCAGCCCTATTAATTATAGACAGATAAATGGAACTGAAGGCAACCTGGACTTTGAAGGTGGCACCTACCCAAACACTGAAGATTTGAACAATGATGGCGCTCTTGATACGAGAAATGCCTACTTCACCATGGATGTGGATTTGACCACAGAAGAATACATCGCAGGGCGCACCAAGTTTTCTGATAATACGGAAACAGGGTGGAAACTTATTCGGATACCACTGGCCGACTTCAGGGAAGCTGGACTTCCTGGTCTGGCCCAATGGTCTCAAATAAAATTTTCTCGTCTTTGGTTAGATGAAGTCCCTGATGGTGGTACCGCATTACAAATCGCTACAGTAGATATCGTGGGTAATGATTGGCAGGAACGCGGTGTTTTCTCAGAATATGCAGGGAAAGAAACCAGTGTTTCAGATTCTCTCCACGGCACCCTAAATGTGATTGTCATAAACACTGAGGACAACCCCACACGCTATAATTCAGATGCGCTTCCAGGCAGCTATTCCTCTCCCCCTGCCGGTGTGGAGGGCATCCTTGATCCCATCACCCAACTAAGATCAAAAGAACAGTCCCTGGTGATTCGGGCCGATAATCTTGCACCAGGTTATACTATCGTTGCTGACAAACTCTTTCAAGGGTCCAAGGCCAAAGATTTTATCCATTACCAAACCATGAAAATGTTTGTTCACGGCTGGGATCGATTGAAAGGTGGAACATATGAATCAGGCTTCACAGAATATCAGGACGACGATAGTTCAAAACTGGAATTCTTTTTTCGCTTTGGTGAAACTGATAAAGATTTCTACGAAATCCGCCGTCCAATTTATTCCGGCTGGGATGAGCGCAATCATCTTGATATTAATCTGTCGGATCTCGCCAACTTTAAATTAGCCCTTGAGGATTCTCTTTTCATCATAAGCACAACTTATTTTGAAAATTTGCACAACGAAGGCGGTCAAAATTCGGACAGTACTGTTTTCGATACCCTGTACTGGTCAGAGTTACCACCTGATTTAAAATACGCCTCAAAAAAACTGGAAGACGGAGGTACCATCGCCGTCAAGGGAAAACCATCGCTTTCCCGAGTGAAACTCATGAAAACTGGATTCAGAAACCTCACGGATCAGCCTATGACCGGCGAAATCTGGATGGATGAATTGCGTCTTAGCGATGTTGAAAAAAACACCGCTACAGCCTATCGAGCCAATGTGAGTATGCAGTTTGCCGACATAGCCAAAATCAATATGGATATCCAACGCGACGATGCTGACTTTCACAATGTGCAACAGCAATTCGGTACTGGTGAAAATTCAATCGCTGCCAACATCAGTGGTAATTTGTCAATTGACAAGCTCCTGCCCAGCTCGTGGGGTCTCAATATTCCACTGTCCATGTCTTATCGGCAAAGTGAAAAACAGCCAAAATACATAACCGGTAGTGATATTAGAATTGTGGATCTGGATCCTTCGCTGCAGGACACCCTGGAGACAATGACCAACCGCAATGAAGCCTATAGCTGGAATGCCTCCATTGCCAAAAAGGAGAAGTCTGAACATTGGTTACCCAAGTATACAGTTGATAATATGAATTTTAAAGTGGGAGCCACAAACAGTACGGCTTCTAATGCACAGAAGAGTGAACAAAAATCTGAAAAAATTGATGGGAATTTTTCTTATAAATTGAATCTGGGGAACGACTTTAAGATCGCTCCCTTTGCATTTCTTGAAATGATACCATGGATAGGTGAAACAATAGCATCCACTGAGATTGGCTATCTACCTACCAATATTGGCCTGGATGGATCAATGGCAGAGGATAAATCGTCAAGCGTCTTCCGAAACCCCTACGCGACGCCTTTGAAGCCGACCCACCAATTAAGCATGAGCCGTCATTATAATGTGGATTGGAATCTTTTGAGCACCCTGAGCGCAAAGTTCAGCGCCAATCTTTCAAACAATCTTGACAGTTTGAAAAACAGAAAAGAAGACATCCTTCGAGAGCTGGACTTTGGCCATCTCGGAAGCTACAAAGAGACCTATAATTTTAGTTGGAATCCAAAGGGGTTAAAGCTGCTGTCACCCTCTATATCCTATTCCTCAAACTTTTCGGCCACAGACAAAATTAACACCGACCAACCCGGTCTGGATTTGAATGTGAGTTCCAACACATCAGGTAATTTATCCGTAAAAGTTTCTGATGTGTTTGGGCTCATTCACAAACCGGAAAAAGCGAATAATTCTTCAGGTGGAAACACAAATGCTCAGCCAGCCAGGGGTCGTGGTCGTGGGAGGGCCAGTGACACAGCTGAGCCAGTGGTAGATACCCCTGAGCCTGAAGAGACAGAACAGAAAGTTGACCCCTTTACGCTAACCAAGCTCCTCGATTTTACCTACAATACACTCGATCGCATCGATGCGATATCATTGAATGTGACCCAAGGGCAAAACACCTCTAATTACCGCCAAATAGCCTCTCTTGATACCATAGCGGTCACCCGCGGAGGCGATACAACCGGGGTTGCTGACTCACTTGTATTGGTGATAAAGGAGATGGAGCTTTCAAGTGTGGGTTATGGCTACCGACTGGGTTTTAATACTGGCTTAGACAATTTGAATCACCCTGATGCAACCAATCCGGTGGCACTAACCGATAATTTTAATCTGACTGCTCGCTCGGGACTGAGACTGACCAAGACAATGACGACAAAATTTACCTTCACCCTGGGTCAGAAGACAACCTTGGTCAATAAAAGCCAGGGGGAAGTTGTCTCCACCAATGTGGATTTCTTGCCCAGCGGTACGATTTATGGGAAACCCAAAGACGAATTTTCATCATTTGGTACCTCCGGTTTCCCCATGCCTTCGTTTAATCTGAGATATTCTGGTTTAAAGGATATTGAGTGGCTTAAGAAATATATCACGGGTGCTAGTCTTGATATGAATTATGCCGGTAAAAAGACGGCTAAACAGGACAAGGGGGTCCTCACCGGGGAAACCTACTCAATCGCCTTTTCGCCCCTGATCGGTCTCAGCATCCAGGGCAAAGGCAGCATTAACGGGTCATTAAATTATAGTCTTACAAAAAATATCAGCAACACGATCAATGTTGAGGAGCTCATCACTTCAAACCAGAATTTCAATCAATCTGTGAATGCTGGTATATCTTATTCTCATCGGGGTGGCATGACCATACCACTGCCAATGATGGAGGATAAATACCTTGAGAACAATATTGATTTCCGCCTTGAAGTCGCTTACACCCACGAACAGGAATTTATCGGAACTGAGAGCGCATCTTCAATCAAATTCAGGGAAAACAGTTTTACCAAAACCTTGTCTGCTCGTCCAAGTATCCAGTACAGTTTTACAGATAAAGTATCGGGCAACATCTCCTATGATTATCGCATAACAGATACCCGTGCCCATGGCCAGCAAAATGTCGGCGATTTCCAATTTGGTGTAAATATTCAGATCAAGGGTTAAGATGCTTAAGCGAATGAATCCCATATCCATGCTGCCACTTCTGTTATTATTGATCGGCGGCGCTCCCTTGACTGCCCAAAGTGGTTTTGATGCAGCTCGTGCTTTTAATTATCTGGAAACCCAATGCGGTTTTGGTACCCGTGAGCCGAACTCCCCCGGGGCACAAGCGGCCATATCCTTTTTCCAGGACATACTTAAACCCCTGGCGGATACCCTCCATATACAAAGCTTCGAGATGAACGATCCCTACTCCGATGGCAAATTGAAGCTGACAAACATTGTTGCTCGTTTTCAACCTGAGAAAACGCAGCGGATCATTTTATGTGCTCACTGGGACACAAGACCGCGGGCTGAATATGATACCTTTTCCCCCAATACAGCCATCCTGGGAGCTAATGACGGTGCCAGCGGTGTAGCTATCTTGCTGGAAATTGCCCAACAACTCCATAAGACCTCCATCAATCCTGGAATCGATATCGTATTATTTGACGGAGAAGATTATGGCAAGCCTGGCGATCTGCAGCATTATCTGTTGGGAAGTCGCTATTATGCAAAAAACCCCTATCCCCCTATGGCGCAACATGTCATTTTGCTGGATATGGTTGGTGATGCTGAACTGACGCTCAAAGTTGACCCTGTTTCCTACCGCTCTGCTCCACGGATGATAGAAGAAATCTGGTCTCTTGCAGCAGAACTCGGTTATGATCAATTCCAGTTTGTTCAGGGCGCTTCCATGTATGATGATCACGTTCCTTTTATTGAAAAGGGAATCCAGGCTATTGATATCATAGATTTTGAGTACCCGGGGCCTGATAATCGATACTGGCACACTCAGGAGGATACACCCGATAAGTGCAGCCCAGAAAGTTTGGAAGCCGTGGGAAATACGCTTCTGAGTTGGTTATACCGACAATGAGAGACCGTTTAAAAAAAGGACTCCTAGCATGAGTAAAATTTATGCCAACCCCTTTAAATGGGGAGAACCAGTAGGCAGCACTCATTATATCTCTCGACCTGAGGAACAATCGCTGATCCTGGCTGCCATTGAGAAACAGCTGCCTATGGTCGTCTCAGGTAATCGTGGTAGTGGAAAAACCAGCCTCGTCAAACAGGTCATTGATAAATGTCTGATCCCCTCAATTTATTTAGACTTGAGTTTTATCGTGAGTCGTGAGGGCTTGATCAACTTGTTGCTGGACGGCATTGAGCAGAGTTACCCCAAGGCAAAAACTGATGGGTCTACAGCTTCTATTCGGACACTTGGCGCCGCAGCGCCGCTGGACTCGATTTTTGATTTATGGGTTGAATTGGTAAAGAATAACGGTAAAAAATTCTGCATCGTCTGGGATGAATTTCAGCATCTCGCGCGACAAAAAGAAAATATTGTTGAAGATTTGCGGGCTTGCCTGAAAGAACGACGGAGTATTTCTCACATTTTTATCAGCCCGCGGGGGGATATCCTGAAAGAAATTTTCAGCGATCCAAAGAAACCTTTTTTTGCCAAAATTGAAACTTTGACAGTGGCAGCTTTAAATCAAAAATCGGTCTCTCGTTATCTGACCCAACAATTCCGTCGACTGGGTCTCAGCGATTTTGATTTACCGGATGCAATCTGGAACTTTACCAGGGGTCAAGCCCAGTTTACGCAAAAGTTGGCTCACGCCCTGGCTCAAATCTGGCTGGAGGGTACTACAACCAGACTTCTTGATCGTAGCATCGCAAAAATGCTGGTCGAGGAAAATGTGCTGTTCACAGCACTTTGGGATAATTTTGGCTTGAATGAAAAGCGGCTACTCCTGGGCTTGGCGAGTGGTTATTCACGACCCACCGAATTAGGTTTTATCAGGAAGTTTGGTCTTTCCGCCACCAGCACTGCTCACAACACTGTATTGAAATTGCTCAGGGAAGGATGGCTGGTCAATCGGGATGAAGGTTACTACATCTACGATCCACTTTATTTAAAGTGGCTCCAAACCACAAGAGGGCTTGCTTGATGGATACAATCTCACAGTGGATTTCCGCTGATGTCACCATATCCGAGCGGCATCGGGATATTGCTATTGATTTTGCAATGGCACTTGGTGGCCTGGCCATTGTTGAAAAGGATCCTCTTTTCCAGGTCAGCTATCCCCTGGATAACGAAGTTCAATTGATTCTGAGTGAATTGGCCACCTTTATCCAAGATCTAGATCCCAACGCCAGCATCAGCCAGTATATTGTCGACCAGGAAAACTGGAACAAAAACTGGCAGGCTTTCTTCAAGCCAACAGAAATAACAGACCAGCTCATTGTTCTCCCAGAATGGGAAGCTGGGGATGATTTTCCCCATAAAGTCAAAACGCATATTCGTCCTGCCATGGCTTTTGGTACAGGTACCCATGAGACCACCCAGCTCTGTCTTAAAATGTTGCAGGCCAGCATTGTCGGACAGGAAAGAGTGCTTGACATCGGCACCGGTAGCGGTATCCTGGGGATTACAGCCTTACACCTTGGGGCAGCTGAGGTAGATGCCCTTGAAAATGACCCTTATACTGAGGAGAACATTAGGGATAATCTCAAATTAAATGGAATCCAGTCAGGTTTTAATCTTCAGATTACTGAAACTCCTATTTTAAAAACACCCTACGATCTATTGGTGGTCAATATTATTCGCGCCAGACTTTTCCCCCTTTTGCCTAAATATTTTGAAGCTGTCCGGTCTGGAGGGAAGGTCATTGTCTCTGGCTTGTTGGCCATCGAGGATGAAGAAACAAGAGCTTTAATCGCCACGTCTCCGTGGAAAATTCTCAAACCTTTTAGTAAGAATGAATGGATCGCCTATTTATGCGAAGTCAAATAATACTTACCGCCTTGCTGACCCTCAGTTTGATCCAGTGTGAGCAGACACCGACAACCCTTGACGAAGAACCCTATATCGCAGGATCCGGGGAAACCCCATTTTCCGTGGCCATCTCAGCCTTTGAATTTGATTATCCTTCACAACAATTTTACTTCTCCGTTTCAGCTACAAGCCCTTCAAATGATCTTGTCATAACAGCCGAACTCCTGGTTGACGACCAGGTGATGACTTACATGACTCTGAATGATTCAGGAAGATTGGGCGATATACAGGTTAATGATGATTCTTTTGATGCGAATTGGACACTGCCGGATTCCCTGGCAGAGCTGTTTGAATCACTCTGGGTCTTGAATATTAGTGCCAGTTCAGACGCAGAGACCAAAACCACAACTAAATCACTGCAACCCGTGCGTCCAGCAGCCCCGACAATTTCAGCTGTAACCCATCTGGACACGCTTACGCTGGCAACTGCTGATTTAGTCCTGGATACACTGCGACTCACGGTGAGCCACCCGTTAGGTCTGGATGAAATCAAGGATGTGAGTATGATGTCGCTTAAACCTGATGGTGAATATGCCAATAATGGTCAGCCGATCCCACTCTATGATGATGGCGGCAGCGTCGTCTTTTTTACATTTGGTGGTATCGACTTTACCAGCGGTGACAGCGTCGCAAATGATGGTGTCTATAGTTTGTTACTGGCTCTGAGTCCCAATAACCTGAGCGGTACCTATTTATGGACTTTCAATGCCAGATCCTGGCTGGGTATAGCGGCAATACCCCTTGAAGACTCGCTCCTTGTTTTGCCTGCTTCCGGGATGGGGAAACTCAGCTCAAACTTTCCTGAAGTGTCAGGAGTCTTTAAATGAAGAAGCTGATCAGCCTGAGTTTATTGCTCCTGGCAATTTCACTTGAAGCTCAACTATTGCGACCATCGACTTATTCACTTGTGTCGGCAGACACTGTCTATAGCGGTCTAATCGGAAGCAGCATTTCTGATATTGCTGGTCTCGGTGATACGCTCTGGCTGGGATCAGGTCATGGTCTCAGCGCCAGTTATGATAATGGAGCTTCCTTTGTTGGCTTCAGTCAACGGTTTTCCAATTTAGGCCAGGGTGGTGTTTCAGCGCTTGAGGTCTGGGGAGATACGATCTGGGTAGCCACAGGTTTTGATTCAACGACAGGTTTTGGAGACCTGAAAGCCGGCGGTGGAATCAGCCGTTCCTTCGATGCCGGAGCTTCCTGGACCCACTTTGAACAACCCATGGATACCTTAAAAATGACCGTGGTGAATGGTGACACCAGCTATGAAAAATATTCGCTTATGAATGTTTGGGGTGTCCCCTTACTCAGCGTTGATGTAGTGACCCCTGTCCAAAACATTACCTATGATCTGGCTTTTGATGGGACTCGCTTATGGGCTACTTCCTTTGGTGGAGGGTTAAGAGTCTCTCACGACCTGGGTGAAACCTGGCGCAGGGTGTTGCTGCCCTGGGACGATTTTGACAGACTTGATTCCATGACCATTCAAAATCTTGGCAGTGAAATTGATGCTGCTCCAGAGAAGTATGCCTTAGATCCTCTCCAACATTACAATCACATCGCCTTTGCCGTGAAAGCCTGGAATGATACTGTCTGGGTAGGTACTTCAGGAGGGGTCAATCGCTCCATCGATGGGGGAGCCAGTTGGGATCATTTCAACTTTCAAAACTCAAATATTTCTGGCAATTGGGTCATCGCTTTAAATCGTCAGATACTGGAGGATGGCTCTGAAAGAATCCTGGCATCCACCATTACAACCGGTGCTGGAGATGTAACTGGTTTCAGTTTCTTTGATATGGAAACCGGGTATTGGAGAGCCCCATTCCTGAACAATAGAATCTGGAACATCGCCTCAGATGCCCACAACATATATGCCGCAACAGATATCGGGCTATGGAAATCCAAAGACGCCCTCCATTTTAGTCTGCTCCCCACTTACCATAATGCAGATTATTCTGAGGCTATTTATTCTGATGCAGTCTATTCAGTTCTCATAAATGAAGACGGTGCAATCTGGGTTGGAACTGGTGATGGGCTTGCCATCAGTCACAATGAAGGTCTAAGCTGGGATATTCATAAGGCTCGGAGTGTGGATAGCGATGATTTCTATGCCTACCCGAATCCATTTACCCCGCGCTATGATAAGGTCCTTAATGGACAGGGAAATCTGATCATCCGATTTAAAGCAACTGCTGGTGAAGATATCTCCATATCGATTTTTGACTTCGCCATGCACAGGGTAAGGAATGTGTTAGAAAATGCACAGACCCCCTTCTCCGGTTCTCAAGAGCGCACCTGGAACGGACGAAACGAGGGTGGTTACCTGGTCTCCAATGGAACCTATTTTATTCGAATCGAAACTGGATCTGATATCCATTGGACGAAAGTGATGGTGATCAATTGAAGCGTGTAATAATGGCTCAGATGTCTGTCCTTCTGGACCCGTCAAAGGATAGGCACATGATCATGCCAGTATGCTTCGATCAGTCAACACCTTCTGGCTTTGGCCTGGGAGCTAAGCTCAGCAAGACAGACCGGCCTTCCCAAGAATTGAAGTCAAACATTGCCACCATTCTGACTTTTTTCATGTTAGTTCTTGGATTTTCTCACAGTGCATTTGCCTCTGGTTTGGGTGGTTTCACGGGCACATCCTCTCGATTCACTTCGGATCCGCTAGCTGCTGGCACCGGAGGTATAACGCTTTTCAGCAATACCAGCACCAATAGTTATTCTCAAAATCCCGCTTCTCTAGCATTCTCGAATCAAAGCAGTTTTGATGCTGGATTGGTGCAGCTTTCATTGGATCGATTCATCTATACCGTAAATGCAAGTATCCCCTTACCTCCAACAGCAATTCTGGCCTTTGGCGTCATCGCCGCTGGAACCAACAATATCGAGGCGCGAGACTCACGTGGCTATCCTGCCGGTCAATTGGATGATACTGAAATGACCTATCTGGTATCATTCTCAAATCGCTTTTCTGATAATTTGGCTTTTGGTTTAGCTTTAAAAGTATTAACCAAACGCTTCAGCTCAGATGATGACTGGTTGGATCTAAAGGGTAGTGGTTTTGGTGCTGGTATTGGGATTAGCTATAAGCTCTTCAAAAGAACCACTCTTGCGCTAGCCCTCAAGGATTGGAACAGTAGTTATAAATGGAAGACTCAGGATCTTTTTGAAAGAGGCAGCAGCTATACGGATGCGTTTCCCATGAGTTTTTCCTGGGGATTGCTCCAGGAAATCAATGCACTCTCTTTTTCTTTTGAACATGACCACTATTTTATTGGTGAAGAAATTTTCAGAACAGCGATGACCTGGAATGGATTGGAACAACTTTATTTGAACGCCGGGGTCAGTTATGAAGACAACACCATATTCCCCGGTGTGAGTGTGCGCTATGAATTGTCCTGGAATCATGGACCTCCTATGCATATAGATATTGGTATGCGAGCAGGGACTCGCGGTGAAGGTTTAAGAAACTATCTGGGATGGGGAGTAAATTTCTAATGACCAAACGGCTCTTAATCCTGTTCGCTATGTTAGGTGTTCTTTTTGGGCAGAGTGGCTTTGATATCCTGAATATACCGACGGATGCCCGTGGTGCTGCGCTTGGTATGAGTTTGAGTCCCACTGTAAAACCAACCAGGATATTGACCCACCCTGAGCAATCGGCTACTCTGAGTGTCTGGAACTGGGTTGCGGACGTCCAGGGAGCCTATATTGGTCTCGGTCTTAAAAATGTTTTTCTGAATTTTCAAGCCATAAGCAGTGGAGAGTTGGAATATCGCAAGGACGTTCCCAGTGAAGAGCCCTTGAGTACATTCCAGTACCCGATATATAATACAGGTGGTTCCTATGCTCTAGAGTTGGGTGATTTCATCCTTGGTTTGGGTGGCGAGTTGGTCTATGAGCGTACGCTCAACGCATCAGCCACTGGTCTTTCCTTGAACCTGGCTACGGCGTATAGCCTAAACCAATCTTTATTGCTCAGTGCTGGTTTGCGCCATTTTGGAACCACTGGGAAATTAGTTAATGAGAGCAGCACTTTGCCTACTGAACTCTGGCTTGCTGTAGATGCGGATCTGAACAATCTTACCCTTTTGGCTGAACTGAATGATGGTCCCATTCCTGCAGCCATCGGTGCATCCTATTCTCTTTTGGACAAGTTTGAGATTTTAGGGGGTCTGCAGGTGGAAGCGGCAGACTCTGAAACAAGGTTACACCCATCGGCAGGCTTTACAACAGTCTGGACTTCTTTTCGAATCGGTTATGCGATTTATCAGATGGATAATAATCTCGGTCCACGTCACTACATCTCACTGTACTGGAACTACTAAATCAGGATCCTGATTTAGTATGGTGAAATTAGCGAATGCATAGGAGAAAAAATGGATAAAAATACTGTAATCACAGATTTTTCAACCCATGTCTCCCAGGGTAAAGCTTCATTTTTCAAAAATTATGGGATGGATTTCGTCATGGGGCATCGCGAGGGATCCTGGATTCATGACATGGATGGTAAGAAGCGTTTGTTTAATTGTCATTCAAATGGTGGCGTCTTCAATCTAGGTCACCGAAACCCGGAAATCATTGCAACCTTAAAAACGGCCCTGGATGAGCTGGATATTGGTAATCACCATTTTATGAGTCAGGAAAGAAGCTCGCTGGCAAAACTTTTAACAGAAAGCATGCCTGGTGATTTGAATGTATGTATCTTTGGTGTTGGCGGTGGTGAGGCCGTGGATCTGGCCTTAAAACTGGCCATGGGTCATACTGGCCGGGGCAAAATCATTTCGGCCAGCGGAGGTTTTCATGGTCATACTGGACTGGCGCTGACCGTTGGCGATGCCCAATATCGAGACCCTTTTGGCATTGGGAGTGCAGCAATGAGCCAGATTCCATTCAACAATACCAATGCTCTGGAATTGGCCCTGGATAAAGATGTGGCCGCAGTCATCCTGGAAACGGTGCCATCCACCCTGGGAATGGTCATGCCGGAAACCGGTTATCTTCAAGAAGTTAGAAGACTGTGCGATAAAAACGGCAGTCTCTTGATTATGGACGAAGTCCAGTCTGGTCTGGGGCGCACAGGGAAACTCTGGGCATTTGAGCATTCTGGAATCATTCCTGATATGGTTATTATTGGCAAGGGGCTTTCGGGAGGTATATATCCTATTTCAGCAACAGTTATCCGCGAACCCCTTGATGCCATTTTTAAACGAGACCCCTTTGTTCACATCTCCACTTATGGGGGATCAGAGCTGGGCTGTCGCGTAGCTCAACGAGTCCTTCAAATTTCTTCTGATGAACGCTTCCTTGAGCGGGTTCAAGTGGCAGGCCTGCGCGTCCGGGATGAGCTCGAGCTGCTAAAGAAAAAATATCCACATTTTTTGATCGGGATTCGACAGGCCGGCCTTATGATTGGGCTCGAGCTAAAGGATAAGTATGGCGGTCCAGCACTGACTAAAGCAGCTTATGACAATGATCTGCTTATGATTTATGCCAATAATGATACTTCCGTGAGTCAATTTTTGCCACCCTTGATCATCAGCAATGCTGAAATTGATTGGGTTATGAAGCGGTTGGACAAGGCCATTAATTCAGCCCGCAAACTTCGGACAGCCCTAAGACTTAAGGACACTGGAACTGGATTACTCAAACGCTTCTCAGGAAATGCTTAAATTGAAATTGAACCAGGAAATACTTCAGGAGTTTGAACGGGGCTTAAATCCCCAGGAGCCTCAGGCATCCTCCATCCCCTGCCAGATTCTTGGCTATGGTGAAATATCAACAGTGCTTCAGATCAATGAGGATGCAACTGTAGCTGCCAAACGGATGCCCTTGTTTGACACGCTTGCAGGAGCTGAAAGTTACGCCCGGAATTACCAAAACTATTGCGGACGCCTGAGGGATGCGGGCTTAAACGTCCCAGAGGATCAAACCATTTCCGTGAATGGCCATGGCGATCTAACTGTGCTCTATATCCTGCAAAAGCAGCTGCCACCAGAGCGGTTCTGTCACAAACTGATCCACACTGAAGATGAGACCTTTCTTAATGAGATGGTCCTCAGAATTGTCCAGGAAATTGAGAAAATCTGGACTTACAACCATAATCATGACCAAAAAATTGAACTGGCCATCGACGGACAATTATCTAACTGGGTCTTTTTGGAGTCCGGTGAATTGCTCTTCATAGACACCTCCACGCCGCTCATGCACGAGAACGGGATTGAAGTCCTGGACCCTGAACTTTTGCTCAAAAGCGCTCCTTCCTTTTTGCGATGGCTCATCCGATGGCAGTTTTTGGATGATGTCATGAGTCGTTATTACGATCCTAATCTGGTCTATACCGATTTGATTGCAAATTTATTCAAGGAACAGTGTCCTCAATTAGTGGATCCCTGGATAGAAGCAATTAACTCGGAAACCCGAGGCAGGATGACGTCATTGTCCCGAAATAAAATTGAATCTTATTACAAGGAGGATAAACTTATTTGGAGTCTCTTTCTTGGTTTAAGAAGAATTGACCGATTTATTAAAATGAAGCTTGTGAGACAACGTTATGAATTCGTTCTACCTGGCAAGATTAAACGCTAACTCTGGGAACAGGATATTTTTAGCCACAAATGAACACAAACAAACCGCTCAAAGGGGCTTAGGATGATTAACACTCAAGACATGGCGGTCTTTGATAGAAACTATCACCGTCCTGTTATTATCAGGAGCAGGTTGGTGTGTCGTTTGAAAGATATGCGCAATAACGGAACTATCATTATCAAGAACCTCAGAAGCGAAAGAATAAGCTATTCAGCTTCCCGTCTTCGAGACCTGGTGGTTGGAGAAAACTCAAATGTGTGACACTTTTGTAGCCCTGCCCTCCGTCACGAAGGATGGCAGCATGATTTTTGGGAAAAATAGTGACCGAGAAGCTTCTGAAATTCAGCTCTTGGAATTCAACCCGGAGTGTCGACACGATCCTGGTGAATTGGTCGAATGTACCTATATGAGTATTCCTCAGGTTGAAGAGACCCATGCCGTGCTCCTGAGCCGACCATTCTGGATGTGGGGGGCTGAAATCGGAGCCAATGACAAGGGCGTGGTCATCGGAAATGAAGCTGTATTTACAAAAATGCCTCTTCAAAAGGATTCTGGGTTAACAGGTATGGATCTCTTACGCCTGGCTCTGGAACGTCGCAGTACCGCCCGAGGTGCTCTGGATACGATTACTGAATTGATCGATAAGTATGGACAGGGTGGTAATGGTGGTTATCGGAACAAATCTTTCTACTATCATAACAGTTTTCTTATTGCTGATCCCAACGAAGCCTGGGTTCTTGAGACTGCCGGTCATCTCTGGGCAGCCAAAAAAGTTGAAGACTTCTATGCGATTAGCAATGGGCTGACCATTGGGGCTGATTTCGATCTCATGCATGAAAATCTCATCTACAACGCCCTTGAAAAGGGCTGGATAAAAAAGAAGTCTGAGTTTCATTTCGCAAAATGCTATTCTGATACATTTTACACAAAATTTTCAGCATGCTCAACACGGCAGGGAAGATCACAGGCATTGTTAAGAAAACGATCCTATGCTATCACTGATGCATTTTCACATCTGAGGGACCATGGCGATGCTCCGTATCGACCTGACAATCACTTTCTAATGAATCATGTTTGCGCCCATGCTGGAGCCAGCCCGGCCAGGCAGGCTTCTCAATCCACGGCGTCCCTCGTGGCTCATTTAACTCCAGATCTGAATACTTTCTGGGTTACGGCCACTTCCAGTCCATGTACTTCTGTCTTTAAACCAGTCTGGTTTGGGGATAATCCACTGCCGACCTCCTTTGTCGGTGAGGGTGTGGATAGCTATGACAAAGATATTTTCTGGTGGCATCATGAGGAACTTCATCGGCAGATGCTCCGGGATTTTGTGCATAGACACGAATTGATTCGCAAGGAGTTCGATGTGCTGGAGCAACGCTGGATAAAAGAAGCATCCAAAGTAAGTCTGCAGGACAGAGCTGCCCTCACTGCGGAAGCTTTTGATCTTGAGCGTGAAATTGCTGACGCCCTTGTCGCCATGATGGAGACCGAGACAGCGCAGCACAAACCACACCTCCCATATAGACGCTTCTGGAAAAAACAGAATTCTCTCGTGAATTTGGAGTTGAAATAAGCTCTTAATTTGACACTCGATTTGCTCACAAGTATGAACTTGCTGCAAAAAAGTGGACTCCGACTCAACCCCGGCAGAAATAAACAGGAGACTGCCGCGCCCCCCAGGGCTCTCAAAGATTGAAGACTAAAATTGGACAGTAAATCCAAATGTCGTGCTCCCGGCTTCAGATTTCTTAACCCTCGATACCCCAGAAATTCCTCAGTTCATCCAAGAGTATGAGAATAAGCCTTTATATATTCTGATTCATAGCGAATTGCTCATCTGGTTTTTAACAAATTTTTTGATCCTTCCAGACTTACAGTTGTTATATAATTGAAGTTGATTTTCCTTCCACAACAGAGGCTGAGTATTATCTTGGCCAAATGCCACTACGCGTATTTGCCCTAACTATTCTAACCATTTCCGGACTTATTAATCCGGTTTTTGCTCAGCTTGAAAAAGCCTCCGTCGATGATTATGACAACGCGACCATCGTTGGTGAAATGGGGCTTACAGTCACCAATTTCGGGATTCTGGGAGAGGGCTGGAATAACCCGGATCAGGCATCTTGTCGTTATAAGCAATATGGTACAGAACGGGAAATGGTTGAGCTCATGAGTTATGGCGGTCTCTGGATTGGTGGGATCCCCATGATTGATGGTGAAGAGCAGGCTCCCAGAGTTTCAACAGCTATTGTTGATGGCGCTTTCGATTACGGTGAAGAGGGCTTCGAATTTAGCACATCCAGTGCCGTTGGCGACACCATCAAAACACGCTCAAGTATCTCTTCTGCAGGGACATCTCCCCTGGCCAGCTACTTTTCTCTGGATGCTGTGAGTCATCAGGACTTGTTAGCTGACTTTAACGATGCTGACCCAGCGATCATAAATCATTTACCCCTGGGAATAGAAGTTCATCTGGAATCTTATGCCTGGAGCCATGCATTTATGGAGTCCTTCGTCATCCTGGACTACACCATTACCAATCGGAGTGACCTGATTAACGAAAGTAGCTCTGGTTGGGATATTAAAAATATCTATGCTGGAATCTGGGCAGACGCCTCAGTCAATAATATGAATTACAAGAGTCGCTGGGAGGCTGGTAGCGGTTTCAGTTGGTATGACAATATTAACAGTTTTGAACGCTCCTATAATGCCAATGGCTATCCCCGAAATATCGGATATCAATATGATTACGACGGCGATGATGGCTGGTCAAGAGTGTATTTCGGCCTCATGACCCTACACGGACCCAACCGGCGCGGCACTTCTCATACTGATGCTTCAGCGGACTGGTATACCTATTACAACCAATGGCGATGGAACAGCCCGGAAAACCTGGATATTCCAGAATTTAACATGCCCATTGATGATGCTGAGCGCTATGCAAAACTTTCTGATTCTCCGTTCTATGATCAAGATTTTGTTCAGAGCAATGAGAGTCAACCCTGGCTTGACATGCCTAACTCCTGGATGATGCTGGTCTCAGCTGGTCCTTTTGGCACTCAGTCCGACGGGGATGGATTTGTCCTGCCAGTTGGCGAGTCAATAAATGTCGTATTTGCCGTTCTCGGTGCACCCTGGTCTCATCAAGGCTCAAGCAATAATTTTCTACGGCGTCAGGATCTGATAAAAAATGCAGATTGGGCTCAGAAGGCATTTAATGGTGAGGATGTGAACGGTAATTCTATTCTGGATCCTGGCGAGGATTTAAATGGGAACAATCTCCTGGATCGATATATCGTCCCTGAGCCTCCCCCATCTCCAGCACTGTCCGTCGTAGCAGATGACCAAAAAGTGACTCTGTATTGGGACAAAGCACCTGAATCCGCTCTAGACCCGGTATCGCGTAAACATGATTTTGCCGGATACCGTATTTATGGCAGCGTAAAAACCACTGGTAATCCCAACCAATACTCACTTCTGGCTGAGTTTGATCTCATAGGCGATGACTTTGGCTATGATTCTGGTTTTGATTTGGTCAGAATTACTGACGCGTTTGGGCTGGCAGATTCAATAGAAATAAATGGTCATTTCTATCATTATAAATGGGTGAATGAGTTTGTCCAAAATGGTTGGCCGGGAAATGCGATATATTCCATTACAGCCTATGATAGTGGGGATAAAGCCACAGGTCTTGCCAGTTTAGAAAGTTCCCGAAACGAAAATCGAATCAGTGTCATTCCAGGTACACCAGCGACGACTGATGCACAAAATTCACCCGTGTCAGTATATCCTAATCCTTACCGTGTCAAGGCAAAATGGGACGGCTCTGGACAGCGGGATCGTCTGGTCTGGTTTAGAAATTTACCCGGGAATTCACTCATTCGCATCTACACCTTGAGCGGTGATCTGGTAGAAGAGATTGAGCATGAGGGAGTAAGCTATACGGGAGGTGACCTTACCCGTCTTCCGGCAGGTAACACCATCCTCTCCGGTGGGGAACACCCCTGGGACCTGATTAGCAAATTTGATGAGCCCATTGCCACTGGTATGTATGTATATACGGTGGAAGATTTGAGCAATAGCCATATACAGACCGGAAAATTATTGGTGATTAAGTAAATGTCAGCTGAAACAAATAACTTATTAATGCGCTGCTCCTGAAGGGTAGCGGGAACTAAAAAAAGGAGAAATCCATGAAACGTTGGTACCTATTTCCTGTTTTGATCTTGATGGCGATCTCAGCTTTCGCTGTTGATTTCGACACAGAGATTCAACCTATATTCACAAACAGTTGCGTCGGTTGTCACGGCAGTAGTGGTGGTTTAAGCCTCGTCGCTGGAAGCAGCTTTAACAACCTGGTGGACGCAACTTCCCAGGGTTATTCCCCGGCTGTCCGAGTTGTCCCTGGCGATCCTGGTGCCTCAGTCCTCTATAACAAGGTGGCTGGCACTGGTGTCTATGGACAGCGCATGCCCCAGGGTGGACAGCTTACGGCAGAGCAAATTGCGCTCATCAGTAGCTGGATTACAGAACTGGGTGCTGCGAATCCCATCCCAATTGCTGAAGCCAGAGCGATGGCTGATGGCGTGGTCGTGACGGTACAGGGTATCATCACAGCCAACACCTGGGGAACATCTGGAGCTTCAACACAGGCTGCCATTCAAGATGCTACTGGTGCGATGGTCATTTATGCAGGTGGTTTTGATGCGGGTCTGCTTGTAGGTGATGAAGTTATCGTTACCGGCGCTATAGATATATATGCCGGTCTCATTGAAATAGCACCAACAGCACCAACAGATTTTGAAGTGCTCAGCAGTGGAAATGACCTTCCTCCTCTCCAGAATTTGACAATTCCAGAGATTCTTACTAATGGAGTAACCTACGAATCAGAGTTTGTCCATCTCGATAGCGTTACCATTGTGGGCGGCACCTGGCCGACGGCCACTTCCAGTGTCAATATGACCATAGCAGATGCCGATGGGAACACCATCACGATGCGTATCGATGGTGATACAGATCTTCATAATTACGAGCAATTGCTGGGATATTTCAATTTCACTGGTATTGTTGGTCGCTACAATGCTGCCTTTCAGGTTTTTCCCCGTTATTATTCGGATCTTGAGCAGATCGGTGATCCTGTACCCCTAATTACAGATGTTGACCGGGATCCAGCCAGTCCAACACCAGCTGATGATGTAACTGTAACGGCGAACATCATTGATAACAATACTGTTGCGTCAGCTTCGGTAAATTATGTCGTTGATAGTGGTGTTGAAATGGTGGTGGCTATGACTGCCGGTGAAAATGACAGTTATTCTGGTGTGATCCCAGCTCAGGCAGGCAATGCGATTGTAGTTTATACAGTTAGTGCAACGGATGATCTTGGCGGTGTCAGCACATCAAATGAATATTCCTATATCGTTTATGGTGGCAACGTTAACTCGATTGCCTCACTACAGGATGGTACCGTTCCAAGTGGTACTTCGGTAACGATCGAGGGAATCGTGACTGCAGAACCCTACGCTTTTTATCCTGAAGATGATTTAAGATATTATTATCTCCAGGACGATTATGCTCCATTATCCGGTATCAAAGTCTATGATCCCGGTCGTGCCTTGAGTCAGGGCGATGAAATTCGACTTACCGGTACTGTGGATGAGTACTTTGGTATGACGGAAATTCTGGATGTGACCGAGTTTGAGATCCTCAGCTCCGGCAATGATATGGAACCCCTTCTTGTCACCCTGGGTGGCGACATGGAAATGTATGAGGGTGTTCTCATAGAAATTCAGGATGTCTTCGTATCCAATCCCGATTTAGGTTTTGGCGAGTGGAGTGTCAGCGATGGAACCAATGAACAGGTGATCGATGATGCTGCGGATTATTTCTATACTCCCATTCAGGATGAGGCCCTTTCCTCTATTGTTGGCGTACTTGATTACTCTTTTGATGTCTTCAAAATAGAACCTCGTCTGGCACTGGACGTCCAGACTGCCGATGGCCTGACTCGCATTCAAGCCATTCAGCAAGTCCGATATTCTGATCTGCTGCCCCATTACACAGCACTGGACAGCATACTCTACTTTGATGATACCAGCTATTATGATGAGGAATTTACAGACACAATGATCGTTACCGTACAGGGAATTGTCACCATGCCTACAGGCTTGTCCTACGCAGGTGCCGGTGTCAAATTCATCCTTCAGGATGTGAACGGTGGCCCCTGGTCCTCAATTCTGAGTTACTCCCCTGATTCTACAACTTTCCCTGTCCTTTTCGAAGGTGACCTGGTTGAATTAACCGGCAGGATTTCAGAGTTCGTCACAGTTGAAGGACCAAGTACATCAAACATGACGGAGTTATGGATAACGGCTGAGGCTGAGATTCTGGATATTGGGCTCCCGGTTCCAACTGAGCCTGTAGTAGCAACCGGTGATTTGCGTTGGCCAACAACGGCTGAACAATGGGGCAACGTGGTTGTCAAGGTCGAAAATGCCACCATCTTGGAAAACTGGCCTACCGCTTTTGATATTCTGTCCATTGATGATGGCAGTGGTGCTGTATTGGTAGATGACGACTCTGATAGTCTTTCGAACTATATCCAACCACCCATTGGATCCGTCTTTGACGAGGTGCGTGGCTGGGTTTATCACCACTACGGTTCGTATTCAGATTCATCAACTTACAAATTGGTTCCCCTCTATGAAAGCGACCTGCTGCTGAATACTGATGCAATTGATAATCTCGTGGTTCCAGAAGGCTATGCTCTGGGTAACTATCCCAACCCCTTCAACCCAACGACGACTATCGCCTACCGTATTCCTGCAGCACAATCGGTCCAACTGGTGATCTATAATCAAATTGGGCAGTATGTAACCACACTGGTAGACCAGCCAATGAACGCTGGTGAATATCAGGTGAACTGGAATGGACTAGATTCAAAGGGTCGACCTGTTTCATCTGGTTTGTACTTCTACCGCATGGTAGCTGGCTCAGAACAGCTGGTCGGAAAAATGACCTATTTGAAATAGGCGAAGATACATCCCGCCCGGTGACATCACTGGGCGGGATGTTCACTTTTGTATTGGACACGAATTGCACGAATAAAACCAATGGACACGAATAACATTATTTTAATCAAGCATCCACAACAGTTAATAAACTTCGTGTTTATTCGTGGTCAATTGCGCAATTCGCGTTCAGTTTTTGAAAGTGCGTTTAAGCTTGCGAACTCTCATGAGTAAATTGTATACAATAATGAGAAGTAAGTCCGGCATCTTGATGCTGCTTGCCTTCTTATTTATTGTCGCCTGTGAATCTCTGGACAATCCATTTCTGGAATCTTTGCCCTCGGAGGGTGTCCAGAATGCTGCTCCCGAGACCCACCTCTTTCTCACTTTTGCCCCGGACCAGATAGACACGGTTCTTTCAGATACCAGTTCTGACACAACATTTATATATACCCGCCACCTGGCCGACACAACCACCAGTCACCAGATTTTATATTGGTGGGGAGAAGACTCTGATGGTGAAGTTGTAGCCTATCATTATCGCTGGAATTTTGAAGAGGAGTGGACGCGAAGCACAGCTGAGTCTGACACTTTTTTTCTGCCCTTACAAATCGCTTATGATGAATTTCTATTTGAGGTAAAGGCCGAAGATAATGAGGGCTCGCTGGATTTAAGCCCGGCAACATTAATAATTCCCGTGGCTAATTCCCACCCTGAGATTGAGTTCACCAACAACAGCAATCCCACTGCGGGAGACAACCCCAACGTCACAAATGTGACTTTCCCAACCCGCACTTTCTCCTGGACTGTAACCGATATTGATGGTCCTGAAACCATCAATCAAATTCGATATCGATTGGATAACACAGACATCTGGCACTATCTGGATGGCGTCATTTCCACCCTTACCTTGACCGATATCGATCCCGGTTTTCATACATTTTTTGTTCAGGCCATCGATACAGCCGGTGCATATAGCAATCTGCTTCATTTCCCAGACTCAAGTGATGCCGCTTCACCAAATGGCTGGCGTGTTATCGAACCCGTTGGTGATATCCTGCTCGTAGATGATTACAAATTGGATGATGGCTCTACCCACGCCTTTTATGCTGGTTTGATAGATTCGTTGGTTGGAGCGAATAATTATTCAGTTCTTGAACTAGGCTTCGATGAAAAAGCGCTACCTCAGGCGACCACTGATCAGCTGGCTACTTTTGGCTATTTTAAGACGGTCGTCTGGTATCATTATTCTGAAGCTCCCGGTCTCCCAGGGGCTGATGGTGCCCTGAGAACCTATCTGGAAACCGGTGGGAATCTCCTGGTCTCCAGTATTTTTATTGATACCGACTATACTTTTACCAGTATTGATTCAAACTGGGTGATAAATCCTGGCGGACGTATGGTAACAGGCTTGGATATAAATTTTATTGATCTCAGTGTCAGTAATTCTACGGTGACCATTCCTGAGCTCACTCTAAAAACTTCGGCACTCATATCCAGAAGGGTCAGCGCATATTACCCGGCCGAGTTGATCGATGGCGAAATAAGCAGAGATCTGCTTATTCTCCAGGACCCGCGCAATGCCAATGATGTCTGGACTGGAAATCCCCCTGTGGCTCAACTTTTTCAACCGGCACCAGGTTCAGGTCAATCAATCTTTTTTAGTCTACCCTTACACCTCTGTGTCGGCAACGGCAATACTTATGAAGTATTCGAATACATTATGAATGAGGTATTTGAGTGATCAAATACCTGTTAACAATTACACTTATTTTTGGTATGGCGCTATCGGCAGCTGGGCAGACCACCTGCATTATTGAAGGTCGGGTTAGCGATCCCGAGGCTGATATTTTCCTACCTGGCGTAAATGTTATGATCAGGGGCTCCTACTATGGCGGGGCGACTGACCTCGAAGGTCGTTTTCGTTTGACAGGCATGTCACCTGGGACCTATGATCTGGAATTCTCCATGATCGGCTACAAGGTTGTCCTTAAAACCGGAATAGAGGTGTCAACTGCAGAACCTGCCTTCGTGGAGATTATGCTTGAGCAGACCACCCTGGCTTTGGGTCAAGAGGTTGTGGTTGAAGGCGAGCGACCTCTCCTGGAGGTTGATCAAACAGCATCCAGTGTCAGACTTTCTGCTGATGATTTAAAGATGAATATTGTTGAAAATGTTGCCGATGTTCTGGCCGAGCAGGCTGGAATTACAAGCCAGGACAATGAGATTCATATTCGTGGTGGGCGTGTTGATGAATCCATGTTCATCGTAGATGGAATGTCAGTTAAAGATCCACTTTCGGGCAGTGCCAATAGTCTGTATTTAAATATTGATGCAATTGAGGAACTTGAAGTAATCACGGGAGGTTTTAATGCTGAATATGGTCAGGCCATGTCCGGGATTATCAATATTCGCATCAAAGAAGGTTCTCAGGATTATCATGGTACCTTTTCCTATTCCAGCGATCATTTCGGTTTAAAAAAATTACCCTGGGAAATTTACACAAAAGACCGCATTGAATTTACCCTGAGCGGACCAGAGATTTTTACCAACTCACTGGGTGCTTTGGGTTTGAAACTTCCTGGTAGTTTCAGCTTCTTTATAAATGGCTATATGAATCTCAATGACTCTTATCTGCCCAAGGCCGATGAATTGTTTCCATCTCAAAGCTGGATGAAAAATATGGCGCTTCGTCAGGAAAATGACTGGCATGGTCTCTACAAATTGACCTGGCATATGAATCCCCAGCAAAAACTAAGTGTCTCTTATGATCGAACCCTGAACATCAATCAGGGTTATGGCTTTCCCTACGCCTACAAAAATATTTTGAACAATTTTAACACGATAAGCAAAGAATCTATCCTTGCCTCCTTGCTATATACACATACGCTCTCTGCCAAACTTTTTTTCGAAATCGCCATGGGGCGTTTCTTCACCAACATTCATTCTGCCGTCCAGGGGAAGCATTGGACTGAATATGAGCAAACCATCGACACCGAGCCCATCAACTATTACCAGGTTGGGATCGACGGCCAAATTGACATTGCTTATGGCGATGAATTCTGGGATTACGGAGATGCTCCAGACTGGTATGATTATTACTCTGACAATCGCTCCGTGGATTTTGACGTGAATTATCAACCCTCACATCGTCACAGCTACAAATTTGGCTTCGATCACAGGCAATCAGAATTGCAGGTTATTGATATTGATTCACCCTGGCTGGGGGAGTCAGGTCTGGGCAGGAACTATGATTATTGGAATGTTACAACTGACTATGGCTCATTCTATGTTCAAGATCGAATTACTTTTGATGGAATGATTGCCAATCTGGGCATCCGCTATGATTATTGGTTCCCGGGAAAATATCTGGAAGACGCCGTGGCAGATAGCTCTGTGCTCACTATAACCGATGCAGCCAGAGAATTATTTTACAGCAAAACATTTGAATTTATGGGTAAACGCGGGAAGGGACATTTAAGTCCCCGACTGGGTATTTCCCACCCTGTTACAGATTCTGATGTACTCTATTTCAATTATGGACATTTTTCCCAGTTGCCCACATTCAATTATGTTTATGCGAAACTCAGATCTTCTGCCGAAGCCACTTATCAATTGTTTGGCAACCCAAACCTGAATCCAAAGACTACGGTTGCCTATGAGATCGGAATAAAACATAAATTTGATGCCAACCAGGTTCTTGAAATCAAAGCCTATTACAAGGATATGTTTGATTATGAGACCAGCCAACGGGTCACTTTGTTTAATCCCCGCTATGGTCACCTATCCTATCTCATTTATATCAATATGGATTATGCCCGGGCCAGAGGTATCGAGTTGAAATTTAAACGCCGCTTTGCAAAATTCTTATCGGCCGACCTCAACACAAGCTACAGCTACACCACAGGGAAAAGCTCCACGCCTTTGGACAATCTCCTGGTCGTGGCAGGGCGCCTGGATGAGAAACCCTTGGGTGAAAATTATTTGCGCTGGGATCAACCCTTCAGTGTCTTCGCCAATCTTCATTTCAATGTTGGCAAAGATGATCAGATTCGATTGTTTGGAATTCCCCTGCCAAACGATTGGAGTGCCTCCACGCGCATCGAATATGTAAGTGGTCGTCGTTATACCGGCATGAAGGACGTCACGCTAAGAGAAGAAGATGGCAAATTGTATTATGAAGGGGTGTCAGCCAGTGATACACCTTATGGTGAAACAGCCGCTCCCATCACCACTGTCGATTTGAAACTAAACAAGTATTATGAATTCGGGGCAACTCAATTAAAGCTGTACTGTACCATCGAAAATCTATTCAATGTGGCTCGTCCTACCGGTATTAATCCCTTCACGGGGAAAGGATATGATCCAGGTGAAATATACTCTTACAGCTTCATCAATAGTCCTGATCCAAACTATAATCCAGGTCGCTATAGCATTCCACGAACAATTGAATTGGGAGTGAGCATAAAATTCTAATGCGTCGATTACTCCTCCTATCCGTTTTGATATTCAGTGCTCAGATAGCCCTTGCGCAAAATAATTTATTCCCTCGCCTGGGTGGCCAACGAGCTGGTACGTCCTCATTTTCGTTTTTAAAAATAGATATTGGTGCTCGGGCGCATGGAATGGCTGGGGCTTACACGGCCATTGCTGACGATGCTTCAAGTTTATTTTGGAACCCCGCCGGGGCAGCCCGGAGTACTGAAAAAGTGACCACCATGATTGATCAAAGTCGCTGGATTGCCGATTTCCAGCTCAGCGCCTTTGCCGGTGTCTGGAAATTTGGACAGGTTCATCATATCGGAATCAGTGCTCTGGCTCTCTATGCCCCACCGACTGAAATTACTACTGAATATCTACCCGGTGGAACTGGTGAATATTTCAATTACGGGGACATTCTTCTCGGTCTCACCTATGCCTTGAGGATGACAGACCGCTTCTCCTTTGGAATTACTGGCAAACTTGTTGAAGAACAGCTGGCTGAACTCAAGATGAGCAATGTGCTGATTGATCTTGGTACTTATTATCGCACAGGTTACAAAGATTTACGGTTTGCCGTCTCACTCTTGAACTTTGGCGCTCCTGCCCGACCCGCCGGTTATTTTGTCATAGACGATTCGACCCAAACTGAATATGAAGCTTTTGCTCCGCCGACCATTTTCAGACTTAGTGTGGCTCATGAATGGTTGCAGTCTGATCGACAGGAGCTGACGACGTCTATCCAGCTCAACCATCCCGTGGACAATGCTGAAAATATTTCCGTAGGCCTGGAGTACGGCCTGAGTCACCTTTTGTATTTACGCGCTGGGAACAGCTTTGCTGATGAAGTTCGATCATGGTCAATTGGTCTGGGTGTAAAATGGGCCGGGTTTAGTTTTGATTATTCATATGCTGACATGGCAGATCTGAATCGGTCTGATCACCTTAGCCTGGGATGGACATTTTGATCTTATTATCAAGCAGAGGATCAATAGCAAGTCTTGCCGGGTGCTTATTATTATTCCTAATCAGCTGCGGTGTAGAATTTGATCTTCCAACAGCGACAAACGGTGGAGACCCCGTTTTCGGTGCTGGAGACACCAGTTATATTCGTATTAGTCCGGACTGGGATGCCAGCAATGGTTACTCCTTCTCTAGTCCCTGGGATATTATCGTTGGTGCTGATGGCTACATCTTTATCGCGGACCATGCTCAACCCAGAATCCACGTTATCAGCCCCTCAGGAACTGAAGAAATTGATGATGACTTTGGCAACGATTTTACTGATCTGGCTGATCTTCGCGACTCTGATGGAAATCCCATTTTCCCCTTCGCTATTGATCAAGATTCTCGCTTGAATCTATTTATCGCAGACAGCAGTAATCGTCTCTTAGTTTGGAATCAATATTTAAATAATATTGGCGTTGATTCCATTATGACCATGATGGAAATGACATCTCCCACAAATGAGAGTCTCTGGGTAAGCCGATTAGACTCTATTGCATCACTCCAGTTGGCTGGCTGGGAAGCCAATGATGTTCGTTGGTCTGCAGACAATCTTGAGTACTGGCAGAAACCGCATCTTTTCTGGGATCTTAATGATCCTGTGGAAGCCAGCAAGGTAGCTCGATACTTTGTTGATCCAGATTCGGTTCGAGTTACTGGAGTTAGCAGCTCTGGAGATATGTGTTATGTGGCAGATGCTCGTGCCAGTGTCATCTTAGGGTTACGCTATCTACCGGTGGCTCTGATTATGACAGGCACTGGAGAACAAATTCTGACATACAGGGGTAGCGTTGTAGAGCGTAAGGTTTCATCAGGAACGGGGAACGGGACTGTAAATGATCCCAGGGGGATGACTTTTGGTAAAGATGGCGGTTTATTCTATACCCAGTGGGGAGAAAATTTCAGCGTTCACAAAGTGGGCGGAAGTGCCGGCTTTGAATATGGTGAAGACGACATTATGGAAATTGAACGCTATCAACAGGCTTCAGATATTAGTCTAGATCCTCTGGGCAATATTTACGTGGCCGATACAGGAAATAATCGTATCCAACAATTCAATGCCTCTGGAAGATTCGTATTTAACATTGGGATGAGTCAGGTTCTCATAGATTCAACGATCATCGATTCGGTTCTGGTTGATTTCGAATATCAGACCCTCGAAATTGATACCACCTTCCAAATTGAGGTAGCTGATATTCTGAATGGTCCAAGAAGTGTGGCAATTGATGGCGTGGGAATTGTTTATATTGCCGATACTAAGAATCAGCGGGTCATGCGCTATCGGCTCTCCACTGAACTAGATTATAGCATTCTGGAATAAATTCTTTTCGATCACTCCATGGCTTGTTAGCTTACACTTCCATGAAATATGCCAGACCTCTGATCACCGTCATTGCGCTCATGACAATGATCGTTTTCATTTTCGCTTATCTTGGTAAAACGCAGCAGATGCGGGTTGTTTACGAATCTAATATTTCGCGACTTCCCGTTGAAATGATGCCCGACAAATTTCAGTGCAGTGAATGTGGCATGATCATCCATGATTTAAAATTTGCAGCTCAGGTTATCGCTCCCGATGGGAAGACCTGGTTCTTTGATGACATCGGCTGTATGGCTGCATGGATCAATGCCAGACCTTTCAAGGACAGCGCTATAATCTGGGTCAACTCCCTGGACCTTGGCGGCTGGATTGATGCTCGGAGGGCAAGCTATAGCAGATCGGACACAACCCCCATGTCGTACGGATTTGGAGCATATAGCGGTAGTCGTGCAGGCTATGTTGATTTTAATAGTATGCAGAGTTACATGCTAAAAGGAGAAACGCTGGCAAATCCTGATTTTCGCAAGCAGGTTCTGGGAAATTAATGGAAACTGTTGATCTAATATCCATCATCACCATAGCCTTTATGGGCTCGTTTGGGCATTGCATTGGAATGTGCGGCGGGATCGTCATCGCCTATTCGACCGCTGGCCTGGAGAAAGAACGCAGTCGCAGTCGACAGGCTTTTTCTCACATTCTCTATTCACTGGGGCGGGTGACCACCTACACTCTCCTCGGTGCCATTTTTGGCATGCTTGGTGGTGTGGTGGTTTTTAACCATACAACCAACGGGATTCTCTGGATAGTGGCAGGTACTGCCATGATTCTGGCAGGGCTGGCACTCATGGGCAAGCTTCATCTTTTAAAGATTTTTGAAAAATCCTTCTCAAGCTCAAAATGGTATCAGGATCAATTCCGATCACTCTTGAAAAGTGAATCGTTATTCGGTTTTTACCTGCTGGGTATGTTGAATGGACTCTTGCCCTGTGGATTTGTATACTTCTTTGCCATAACGGCAGCCAGCACCGCCAGTCCTGTTTATGGTGCCCTGGTTATGTTTATTTTTGGTCTGAGTACCATCCCTGCCTTATTTGGTCTTGGGTTTTTTGTGGGACTCTTTAAGAAATTAAAATTTCGCCATATTATGACTCAGCTGGCCTCCATCTCAGTAATTGGCTATGGAATCTTTACGCTTTACAATGGTTACCAATTTTTAGTTCAGCCAGCCCGCACCATACTTGAGTGCCATTAGAGCCACGCTGACAGTCTGTCGAATGAACCGACTGGTTCAGGTCACGACACCACCCCCCTATCGTCATTCTGATCAATTCGGCTCAGTATATATACTGAGCGATTGGGAAATGCTCAGCACAAGCTCCGCGAAGCGTCTCGATCCCACTGGCGTAATATTATTTTTTTAGGGAAGCCCATACATTTTCACGTCGAGGGAGTTCCTGCTGAGCGTATGTGCAGGACTCCCTTTTGGGATTAATCTCTTAAAAACAAAAAATCCGCCACAGCGGATTATCATTTAATCAATTGTCAGGATGATTCTATTTGAACAGAGCTTTTAATGAACCCCAGGTTTGTCTAATAACTGGACTGATGGACTGTACCGATATAACATCGCTGATTTGGGAATTGCCTTCCATGTCACGAATCTTAAGCCTATAATAATAATTCCGACCTGAGACTTTGGCGATGATTGAATCATCGATAAAGGTATACCCGCTTCCCTGACCTTGAGCATTGAGAAAACCGATCTCAAAAAAAGTGTGACCGTCTGTACTGCGCTGTACTTCAAAACCAACAATGGCCGACTCAGAGGAGGTATTCCATTGGATAATAATGCGAGCATCATCCTGGTAGCCTGCAAAGCCATTAATTTCGGCACCACCAAAGCCCAATGAGACCATTAGCAGCATTCCGATTATTGTCTTAAGATTTTTCACGATGCGAAATTAGTTAAGAGCTCATCGCAAACCAATCAATTTTTGCTAATGTTCTGTGACTATTTGATTTGGATCATATTTGATCCCTGGGGATAAATCCTGGGATTTCACACTTACCAGCCAATCTTTTTATAAAGTCCTCTAAAAACAAACAGCCCCGATAGCGGGGCTGTTTGTAGTATTAAGTAGAGACGTATTTTATTTTAGATACATCATCTTCATCGTTTTAACATAGCTCGCAGATTCCAAACGATAGATGTAAATACCGGAGGAAACTGGTAAGCCTGAATCTGATAAACCATTCCAAGTCGTTGTGTAATGACTTGGGTTCTGGTAACCCTTTACCAGGATGCGTACTGGCTGTCCTACAAGATTGTAGATAACGAGTCGAACATCAGATGCTTCTGGAATATCATAAGTGATTGTCGTAACCGGGTTGAAAGGGTTGGGATAGTTCTGATACAAGGCGAATTCCGTGGGAATACCAAGTTCATCAACACCAACAACCTGAAGCTGGACTGTGTTTGAATAGTCAGATTCGGCAATATCATACTGTGCCGTCACCTTGTACTCGATTGATTGACCTGCTAGAGGTGTCTCGTCCAGATAAACAGGATCGTTTGAAGCAGCGACCATGTTCCAACCAGCTCCATCCACATTGCTGTAGACCTTAAAGAATAGAAATTCAGATCTAAGCGAACTGGCTGCATTTGACGCTTCATACTCTGCCAGTCTTGTTTGGATTTGTGCTTCTGTCATGTCTTCAGCAACCCTGAATGGTATCATTTCAAACTGCTCCAGATCGGCAGGAGTTTCAAATGTACTGGTAAAGAGTGCTTCTCCGTTATCATTGGTCAGTGAAATATCATCTAATGATAGATTGAAGACATCGGTTACTTCATTGTGTACCCATGCCACATACACGGACAAACCTGCGTATCCGGAAAGGTCAACCACAACTTCTGTCCACACATCAGTGGTGAGTGTGTAGTCCAGCAATTCTACATTAAAGTCTACTGGATTTGAGCCACCCACAGAAAGCATGACATTAAAGTGTTCCCAATACCAATCTGCATCCGATGCACCAACCCAGAATCGCAATTCTGCGCCTTCACCAACATCAATCTGAGGTGTAATAAGGTAGTTATTGGGTGTTAATGGTCCAGATGCTGAACTCCAAGAGAAACTGGCCAGTGAATAAATACCTGAATGTGCGAATAGATCCCACACACCCCAGTTTGCTCCATCACCATCTTGATCAACAATTGACCAGTCTGCTGGGATAACGCCACCTTCAAAACCTTCCACATCAGCAGGTGGTGCTGTAGGCATAATCCAACTCAGACTGACACCTCCAGCAACTTCTTCGGCTACGAGATCTGTTGGAGCAAGAACGTCAGGTGACATTGCCATATCCACAGTGGTGGTCAAACCCAGAACAATATTAACATTCATTTCCACCACATGATAGTCTTCGTATCCCATGCGGATATCATAGTTACCTACAGGGAGAACAAGCGTGTAGGTTCCGTCAGCCATACTCATTGTACTGTATTCTTCGAGTGTAGTTGATTCCTTGGCCTCGATCATGACATCTGCCATTGGTCCGTTATCATAGGCGGAGGTAATTGTACCTGCCAGTGTACCGGCTGGACCACCGAGGAAGATATTAAAGGGAATCAATACATATGGATTCTGTGGATCGTTCGATTCAATGCCAATGAAGCCAGGATAATATCCCTCTTCATAACGGTTAACCGTCACTGAGCCTGTAATCAAATCAGAACTTGTAGGTGTAAGGGTTCCGGACATTGGACTGAGGGCAACTTCAAGAGCTGGCTCCATAAAGACGAAGGTGCCGGAAACTTCATGAGGTTCAGCGCCGAAAATATCTCCAGCCAGGAACCAGTCGAAGTACACATCACCGACATAGGCAGCGTCAATGGTGACATTCACAGTTGCCATACCCAGGTCAGTGCTATAGAGGTTTCCATAACCACCATCCCAGTTGAACCACGCGGCAGATGTATCGCCAGCGGTAACTGGTGAACCCTCAAGATAACGAGTTCCATTTACCACCATCATATTGGAGATGCTATTCACAGTGATACCAGCTGGGAAAGCAACGTTTACACTATCGATCCATTCAGCATCGGAACTCTCGTTCTGAACATAGATGCTCAGGTTCACTGTCGTTCCGGCAACTACAGGCCATGTTGTTGAGTAAGCATTGGCACCCAGAATCTCGCGACTACCAGTATTTCTACCAGCAGCTACCTCATAGGAGAGCATGTACTCAAGATCTGCAACACCTGCATTGAGGATGCTGAAATCATCTGAGCCTGAAGTTTCGCCATAAGCAATATCAACACCAAAGTCTGGATCAATATCAAGAGCCAAAACTGGCAATGGAAGGTCTACTACGCTGAAGTCATCAAGATAGAATCCAGGGTATTGAACCGATCCATCAGATTGGAAGATGAAAGCGACTTTAGCATAATCCGAGACAAATTCTTCAGCAACAATAATCGATTGCTCAATCCATCCGCCTGAATTTCCATTGTACTCTGCCAGGATATTATAGACACCGTCATTGTCGTGATCGATAGCGACATAGACATAATCCCAACCAGATTCTAAATCAAACCAAGTCATAAACGAAAGTACAACAGATCCTGTTGCCCCACTCAAATCAAAGGGCTGTGACAACCAGGAGTCGCTGTTATTTGGATAATCTCCGTCCAACACAGTACCCCATAGTTTGGTTAAGCTGTAGGCTGTATCAGGACCATCCACGAAATCGGGAACGCCCCATGCCCAGTCACCGTCACCAGAAAAGCCACCGGCATCAGCTTCAAAATCACTGAAGAATGGTAAGCCTGCTGCACCTTGCGGCGTAAGCATAACCATGTTGGTTGGCAGTGATTCACCTTCATCATAAGTCGCAGTGACCTCATAATAATAGGTGGTTCCATTCTCAACAGTTGCATCTACATAAAAGATATCAGTTGCCAGGGCCAGGAACGCTAATTCACCCATTCCCGTACCGCGATAAACATTGTAACCAAGTAAATCGCGAGTGGCGATGGCACTGGTTGCCTCTGTGTATCTACGCAGATTCGTGTTGATAGTTGCACTAACAGGGTTCACACTTGCAAAGGATTTAGTCTTTGAAGGTGTACCCAGAGTTCTTGGATTATTGCTGTTATCCATGTCGGCGGTTACCAGAACTGTCGTGCCATCATAATTCAGATAAGCTTCATGGCTACCCACGGCATAGATGCCATATAGACTCATTTCATCAAAGCCGAGTGTATGATCACCGAAATACAGATTCGCTGCATAATGATCCTCATCAACATCGATATAAGGTCCACCAGCCAGCGTGTTGTAAGTCGCGACCATAAATGCACCGGTTTCAATGGTGATATCATCAATATCGATTGTGACCCAGCCGTCTGCAACACCATTGACAGCATAAGGACCGCCAAGAACAGTGACACCGTCACCACCCAGGATGAAGACTTGAATCTCTTGATCAAAACTACCATAATCACCTACATGGAATTGTACCTGCTCGACTATAGCAGGATAAACCATGGGAGTAAACATGGTTGCGATACCAGCTCCACCATCGGTTGATGCGTACCCATTTTCAAAAGTATCATCGTGATAGCCAAGCCACCCTGTTTCAATAACGATAGGTGGTAACCAGGAAAGATTGACAACTGCATTCGCAGCCGATCCAATCAGATCCATAGGAGCATTCGGTCGCACAGAAACACAGGCCGCATCCGAACCTTCGGATTCACTCAGGTCTTCCATGTTTTGAGAAACCACATAACAATGCTCGCCAAAGGGTACGCCTGTGTCCATATAGGCGCCGTGAAAGGCGAAATCAGTGGGCTCAAGATCTTCAGCGACGAGTACATCATCACGATATACATTGAAGGTCGGGATATATGTGGGCTCCGCGATAACCACTTCCAATGAGGCAGTATTGTTATCTTCGTTGCTCTCGTAGGTGTCATTATCTACATCGGCAACGAAATCAACATTGAATGTTCCAGGGCCAACATTAGCATAATCAAAACCTTCCAAGGTAAAGGTTGCGCTGGCACCCGCCAGGAGAGCAGGACCTGAGGCATAGCCCAGGTAGTCCCCGTTCACGAACCAACCGTGGTAATCTGTCCCAAAATATCCGGGAGAGTCAACGGTACCCTGGTTTGTAACAGCAGCATATACAGTACCATTATCAAGCCACATCTCATCAACGATAAAATCAGGTGATGGTACAGCTCCTGCCGTAAAGGTCAGGTTGAAGGTATAGGTAAACTCATTGGGTGTTGGCCAGTTGGAAACCACTAAGAAATAGTCACCAGCATTGATGGGTACATTGGCAAATGAACCACCACTGGATCCAGTACCCATGGCGATAGCTACGCCAGCGGCATCTGGACAATCAGCCAACACGAACATTCCGCTATACTGATAGCCAGGATCTACGATATCTCCACTAATCGATCCAGTCTCGGGAATACTGAATGAGTATACTATATCAATTCCATTCATATAGCTGGAACCGGTATAGCTGTAGTCATCCGCAAATCCGACTGAAGTGCCGGCCATAGCAACAACAGGCAGAGTGAGAGCCAATGGATCATCACAGGTATCGCCTGTTTCGCGGAGATCGCGCATTCCTGAGGCGGATTTAGCCTGGTAGGCAGCGCTTTCAGATTGTTGTGCAAGCTTGGTTTCCAGCAATGCCGGGGACATGACATTTTTGTCAATTCTGGCAATACTGTTTACTGCAGCCAACCTACTGGACGCGCCTGTAGAGAGCGATGCAACTTCCAGTGGGGGAGGTGCTGGATCCCAGGTTAGACTAACTGTTGTAAAGTTCAGATCTGCTTCAAGATTTCTTGGAACACTGGCAGGGTAGGCCACCTCGAAATTATAGAAGCCATAATTATTTTCTTCATCAGATTCTTCGGTGTCGTCATCAACATCGGCGACTAAACCAATCTCGAAGATACCTGCACCTAGATTGTTCCAGTTTAATCCTGTAAGGAAAAACGTGGCACTTCCACCAGCCTCAAGAGCAGGACCAGCGGCATAACCAATATATGCTTCATCAATAAACCAACCGTGGTAATCAGTACCAAAGTATCCTGGAGAATCAGCATCACCCTGATTGGTGACCAGGGCAAAAACAGTATCCTCGTTGGCCCACATTTCGCTGACAACAAAGTCAACCATTGGGGGCGGTCCAACCGTATAGATCAGATCAAAGGTGTAGACAAAGTCATTGGGTGTTGGCCAGTTTGAAACCACCAGATAGTAATCACCGGCAGCAATAGCAACATCTGTAAAAGAGCCACCACTGTATCCAGTCGCCTGAGCAATCGACATCGCTCCATCTACATCGGGGCAATTATCCATAACAAACATACCGGTATAATCACCACCACCATCTGCAATGTTTCCACTGATGGATCCGTCCTCAGGAATGGAGAAGGAATAAACGATATCAATACCATTCATATAGCTGGAACCACTGTAGCTATAATCATCGGCAAAACCATCTGAACTTCCCGTCATTCCTTCAACGGGGAGGGTCAATTCAATAGCCAGCGCACAGACATCACCAGGACCTGGATAAGCTTCATTGTGATAACCGAGACCATACCAGTAATTCTGCTCAAAAACGAGCCATTCGGAGTCATCTGCGTTGGTTCCTGCAGAAAGCGCCCAATCGGTGTTTCCAGTTACGACACTTGCTTTACGCATCAAGGTGAATTCACTGGTAGCGCCTAAACCACCGGCAACCGGCCAGTTTGTACCTGGATCTTCACCCAGTACACCAATAACATCAACAACTTCTGTTGCTATGTCAAAGATGTCATCACCATTGGCATCAAATACCAGACCTAGGTAGTCGTCACCATTATAATAGGTGACTGTGCCTGTTTCATCGGCAGCATCTAGAATTCCTTGAATAGCTGCTGAATTAGCAATAACATAAACTTCATCATTAGCCAGCATACCGGTTAATGAGGTAGAGTCAGCACCGATAATTGCGCCATTATTGTATCGGAGAATTACATAGTCAGAGAGATCAACTTCAGCACCCGTTCCATTGTAGATTTCAATGGCTTTGTTGTTGCTTGATCCTTCCATATACTCCGAGAAGAATAAGGTATTTGCTGAGGGTACCAGGGGTGGCATGATGAAATCGTCAAAACCAAACCCATAAGATGAAGACTCACTATAGTAAACATGGATGGCGACGTAGACATCCTGTCCGGCATAAGCCGACAAATCCACGCTCTCCATGGTCCAGGCGGTGGTGGCACTACGCGTATACATCGGGAAATCAGCCACTTGAACAAAGTCAGTGCTTGCTGTTCCCGTCGTTGACACCATGATCTCAAACGAGTTCTGATAACTGACAGATTCCTGACCAACCCAGAAGGATAATGGAGCGTAGCCAGCGGGAATTGCCAACAGAGGGGTAACCAGATAATCGTTTTGACAACCCATGCCCTCAGCACCAAAAGCACCGCTATGAGGTGAGATATACGCCAGGCTGGGATTGAAAGCGCTTAATCCATCAACATCGATGATGCTCCAGCCAAAAGGTGGAAATGTTCCTTCAAAACCTTCCATGACGAAATCATCAGGATATGCACTACCCATGACGTCTAGTTCATTACTACCGGTGTAATCACCAGTTACAGTAAAAGCTAGTGTTTCAGAGTAATCACCTGCAGCGCCAGGATCGAAAGATATAGTTGCTACTGCTGATCCAGCGGAAGCAATGGTTTCACTAAATGTGGATGAGAAGGGAGCTGCAATAGAAACACCGGAAATAACCAGATCTCCAGCGCCGGAATTAGTAATGGTTACATCAGCCTGCGCGCTTCCACCAGCAACTACTGCCCCGAAATTAAGCTCAGAAACATCCAAGACCATATTGGGAACTGAAGGCGGTGGAGGTGCAATAAAGTGGATCACTTCATTGGCGTAGACACCTTGAGGTGCGCCATTAAAACCGATAAGCAAGGCATCGCTTCCATCAGAATTTTCAAGACCAACAGTTGCCGATTTACCATTGTCATACAAAGCATTGGCAATACTAACATCCAGATACTGGAAATAAATATCACTGGTTGCTTCATCAAAAATAACTTCAAAAGTATACCAGTCGTCAGTTGCAGCACCTGAGCGATAAACATCCTGCCAGATAACAGCAAATTGACGATTCGGTTCAGAACCAACAGTCTTATGAACCATTGTACCGTGATAGGTGCCACCAGCTTTTAAGTCATCCCAGAAAGGTGCAATCACGTTATTGGGAACACTGCTTACAGGCATGGTGACATTATTATAGTAAGAGCTAGAATAACCAGTGGAGGGACCCATTCCGATCCAACCGTTGGTCGTACCAGTAATCTCGTTATATATGACCTCATCAAAGCGAACGGGGAAGGGCAGCGCGATGGTACCGCGATAGTCATCACCATTGGCAATATTAGAACTGGTTGAGCCGGTAGAATCGATCCATGCAAATGTAGGACCTGCAGCATCAAAACTGCTAATCCAGGAATAACCTGCAGCGCCTGGACCACCAGATGTAGGAGCCCCGGAACCAGCCACTGTGATGACGTGTGGGGAGTCTGGATCATCTGAAGTGATGGTCACATCACCGCTAAAATCACCTGAGGCAATTGGTGCAAACGTAATGGTTACATCCATGGTTGATCCTGCAGCAAGAGGAGAATTATACGACCCAATAGCGAAGGGGGGATATGAAGACGGGAGGATACTTGAAATCTCAAGGGGACCGCCACCATTATTCGAAATTGTCAGCACGGCATCCGCTGACATCCCTGGCATTACGCCTCCAAAATCAATCGCTGCAGTCGAAAGTCCAATAACTGGACCCGTCGGTGCTTCAGAAACTGAGAAGGCATCAATATGTGGGTTTGAGGTACCCCAAACACTCACGGCAGCAAATCGTATATAAACAGTTGCATTGCCTGCGTAGGCCGTCAAATCAACAATAATTTCTGTCCAGGGGGTTACCGTAGTTGCAGTTGTATATACTGATGTAAAAGTTGTGTTGTCGGTTGAGACCAGTACAGTAATAAAATCTGAGCTACCTGAGTCCCAATACCAGAATGACACTCTCGGCGCTACACCAGCTGTCAAATCTATGGCAGGAGATGTCATGGTACCGGCAGTTCCACTGGAATAATCGTAATCGTTAAACCAAGCAGCAGAGGTTCCCTCAACTACTGAACCAGGACCGTGCGTTGTGCCAGCACCTTGCAACCAGGCACCATTACCCGTTGCTGGATCTAGTGTCCAACCAGCTGGTGGCCAGGTCTCAAAACCCTCTTCGAGATAAGCTGTTCTCAGGCTGGAGGGATTGTAATAGGCCGGTGGAGCGATTTGCTCTTCAAACAGGCCATTTTCCCAAGCCATGGCTTTCTCAGCCCGGGTGAGTGTTTCATTGTTTTCCAGCTTGGCTTTGATCAAGCCAATCCTGGAGTTATCCTCGCCAATAACATTGGTGGCTCCAGCAAAAGCAAAGCTGAATGCCAATAAGGTTACCAGACTAAAGAGTATCGATTTACGCCACATACATCCTCCGTTTTTTGTTGATACGCTATAACCACAAAAATATCAACAGCTTGAGTGTTGATGCCTTTGTTTTGTTTTATTTTGTCAATAGTATTCTATGATCAGAGGTCTTCCAAGAACAAAAAGTATCACAAATATAACGTTTTGTTTTGAATTGATCCTGCTCACTTTCAAAAATACTTCCACGCACTATTAAAATTATTTTGAACATTCAAAGCTTAGCTTAATAGATTAATTAAATCACTTCGTATTTCTATATTTATTTAATGTTGTGTTTAAAGATTACGCAAGAATACCACTTATAGCATCCCCATGCTTATGGATTATATTCAGTTGATGAATCACCTAAATAACAGTCTGGAAATTCTATTTTCACACATATTGGATGTTATTCCAGAACTTGACAGCCAGCCTGCATTGGCCGTCCATGAACTTCGCAAACAAACCAAGTTCATGCGAGCGCTTCTTTTGCTCAATCAAGCCGCGCCCACGCCCCCAAAGCAACTTCTAAAATCCCTAAGCGCGCTGCTAGCCCCTTATCGTGATGCCCAAGTTAATATTGATACCTACAAGTTTCTTACCGAGAACGCTCCCACCCTTCAGGATTCTGACTTCGAAAACTGGCTGAGCAAGAGTCCCTATTATTTGGACTCCACACCGATCCCAGCGCTCAGAAATAATATTGAGACACTCCTCACAGAGCTTGTTCCGGTCATGGGCAAACTTCCAGACCCCCCTGTGGCAACATCCATCCTTGATTCCATTGATACAAGCTTTGAATTGGCAAGCAAATCAATGATCCAGGTAAAAATTGATTCCAATATGGAGGATCTGCACACCTGGCGCAAAAAGACCAAAAGACTCTGGTATCAACTTCGCTTTCTGTTCGGTGATAATGTTGAGGATTTGAATCATCCCCTGAACCTTAGTGATCAACTCGGTCAGCTTTTGGGTGACATTCACGACTCAGATGTATTTGATTTACTCCTGACAATTGACTCGACTACAGGTCTACGTGAAGTGATCCGCAAAAGAAGATTAGTGCTTTTGCAAGAAGCCTTCCAGACAGGAGAAAAATTATATCTTAAAGGACGTCCTTATTTCAATCAGCTGCTTCAAGAAGCGCTATAAAACTGGATAATACTTATTTAATGGCCTCAAACGTTCTCGTCTCCACCCAAAACATTCATAAGTCCTATAGCAGCACGCTCCTTTTTAAAGATTTATCAATCAGTATCCTCCAGGGCGAACGGATTGGTTTGATTGGTCCCAACGGAGCCGGGAAATCAACCCTGTTAAAAATTCTTGCCGGTCAGGAACAGGTAGACGAAGGGAAGCTTGCTTTCAGTTCAAAAATCCGCGTTGCCTATTTACCTCAGATCGATGTCTTTGATGAACACTCAACGATCAGACAGATACTTGAGAAGCATTTCCCTGACCACATGGAAGAATGGGAGATCCAAAAACAACTTAATGAGCTCCAGGAGCAAGCTCAATTTTCAGATCTTGATCAGGCTTTTGGAACTTTGTCGGGAGGCTGGAAAAAAAGGGTAGGCATTGCTGCGACCCTTGCTCAAAAATGCGATTTAGTGCTTCTGGATGAACCGACAAACCATCTTGATCTACAGGGAATTCTCTGGCTTGAAACCCTGCTCCAGACAGCCAGTTTTGCTTTTGTGCTCATCAGTCACGATCGCTTTATTCTTGAGAATACCTGTAACAGCATAATGGATCTGGATCGCCGTTATAAACAGGGCCATCTGAAGGTTCGCGGGAATTATTCACAATTCCTTCAGGATCAGGAGAAATATTTAAATGATCAGCGAGCTGAGGAGTTGACCCTTTCCAATAAAGTTCGAAGAGAGATCGACTGGCTGCGTCATGGACCCAAAGCTCGCACCACAAAAGCACAGTACCGTATCGATAAAGCCCACAGCATGATAGATGATTTGTCAGATCTGAAACGTCGCAACAATCTGGCTACTGAGGCCGGAATCAGCTTTGAAGCCGGTGATCGACGTTCAAAAAAATTGCTCCATGCGAGAGGTCTTGCAAAATCCCGGGGTGGCAAAGAGCTCTTTAAAGACCTTGAAATTTTCCTCTCTCCTGGTATGAAAATCGGCATCATGGGAGCCAACGGCAGTGGCAAGAGCAGCTTAATCAATATTCTTAGAGCTGAACTCAAACCGGACCGAGGCGAGCTGGATTTAGCGCAAGGCGTGCACATAATCACTCTGGATCAAAATCGAGAATTACCCGATGAAAACTTGTCCTTGAAGCGAGCCCTGTCGCCAGATGGAGACACAGTCATTTTTCAGGGTAATCCGCTTCATATCAGTGCCTGGGCACAACGATTTCTGTTTCAAAAAGAACAGCTTGAACTACCAGTAGCTCATTTGTCAGGTGGCGAAAGAGCACGAGTCCTGTTGGCCAAACTTATGCTCGACACAGCGGAAATTCTCATCCTGGATGAACCAACCAATGATCTGGATATTCCAACTTTGGAAGTTCTTGAGGATAGCCTGCTAGATTATTCCGGTGCCCTGCTCCTGATTACCCACGATCGTTTTCTCATGGACAGGGTTTGCGATCAGATTATTTATCTTGTTGGTGATGGAACCGTGAAGGTTTTTGCAGACACCTATCAATTGACAGCCTTTCAACGCTCCCTCGACAAGCCACTGGTTATTGAAGAAAAACGATCGCCGAGCAACAACAAATTCAGGCATGAACAATTGAAGACCTTGAGAAAATCATTTGCCAAGGTTGAGCGTGACATCGAAAAGGCTGAGGCACGCAAGACCGAACTTGAGATCGGATTACACGCTCCTGTCAATGCCACTGACCCTGGTAAACTGGCTGAATATTCCGTTGCGATTGAGAAATTGAATGCGGAGATAGATGCGCTTCTGGAAAACTGGGGAACCCTCGGGGATGAAATTTCTGAGATCGAGGGTTGATTTTTTTGGGAGGCCGTCTTTGCGAGGAGGGACGACGAAGCAATCCCCTGAATCCCACCGGGGAAAGTGGGATCGCCACGGTCGTTGCACTCCCTCGCGAACACGGTTTGGGTGAAGCGCGTTAAAGGGTCTTGAACCGAAACTTGGGATCAAGATTCTTCAGTCGGGCACTCCTTCAGAATGAACTTGTGCAAAATCTTTTTATTTACCGAGGTAAAGCCGTTTTTCGACAGATGCGCTCATATAAACAATAAGCACACGCAATATTCTCGTCCCTGAGCGTCAGAGGAAAATTGTTATCAACCAGGGGTTGGGCGTATACCAGGGTTTCTGATCGAATCCTCTCTATGGACCACTCTTCAGCTTCAGCGATGGGAACCACAGCCCTGGATTTAGGTGACAACCCGTCCAGCACTGGATTGTCGGACTTGACATCTCCCACATAACCCTGAATACCATAAGCCCCATCCTTGAAGCTCTTCAACTGCTCGTAGGTAAGAACAACATCTTTATCAGGGTATCTCGACTTTAACACTATATAATAGAATAACATTTGACTTGTCCAGAATTCTCTGGAATCATTGACATCAACTCTGCCTGTTTTGTAATCTGCCGCCCAGACATTTTTCCCTGAGACAAAAACACGATCCAGCTTTCCCCTGAGAGAGAGTTTTAACTCTGAACTTTCAATTTCAAAAGCAGGCCAGGAATCTTCATCGTTGCCGTCTCCAAATGCCTGCTCATGCAAGCCGATATCATTGAATTGGGAAAGGACCTTGGATTCGGCCTGGAGCATGGCAGCGATCAGGTTTCGTTCAGGATCATGGAAATTTCTAAAATAGAGCTCACTCCACTTGTTATTGAGCAAGTCTCCATCCAGGTCAATTTCTTTTTCTGACAGCATTTCAATGGCAATCTTCTCCAAGACTTTCAAGGACTTCTGAAAATCTTTCGCCACCAGTAAAAAGCCCCCTGCCCTACCAAACATTTCCAGAACCTTATGTACTAAATTCCCAACCTCAATTTCCTGGCGTTCAACAATATTTGTTTCGGCAGGCTCCAATTGCAGTTTTCGTCCATACCAGTAGCGCTGCGGACATTTGATCAGTTCATCAAAGGCAGAAGCAGAGAAATGATCAAATGAGCGTATTTCGAGAGGGTCAAGTTTTCCGTACCAATCCCCGACTCCTTTTCCAAGTAGCAAGTTGTTGTGACGCTCTTGTCGGATTGTTTTTGGCGATTCCAGGACCTTCCCTCCCAGCTGATCAATTTGTTGATCCAGGCTAATTGCAGCTAGTTTGGGATATTCAATTTTATTGAGATATTGGCAAAAAGTACTCTCCTGAAGTGGAGCTCCATCTGCATTTCTCAGTGGTGCTGTGAAATGCATTTTATCTGCTGCTCTGGACAACCATTGTTTAAACAAAAACAGGTTCAGAAACCAGGGATTCAGTTTGGAGAGTTTTAAATACGGATTGGTATCTGGACTCATGGGAAACTGCCCTTCCGTCAAACCCAAGACAAAGAGATGGCCACTTTTTAGATTCAGTGTATCCAGGAGTGAAATTACATCGACTCCGAATCCCTGCTGTGCAGAAGCAACTTCAACACCTTTCAGTCGCTCCCGGAGCTCACGATTCAAGTCCCTCAGGCTTCCTTTGCTGTTCAGATATCTAACCCAGTCATTCCGGATACCAATCAGCGCATTCTTCAGGGACGTATAGGATTTGGATGCCACACTTCCGCCATCCAGGCGATGGGTAAACTGAAATGTCTTGAGTAGCGCCAGCAACCAGTCTGCACCATCCACCAGACCAGTAACCTGCCCGGCTAGCCAGACTTCTTTAACAAACTTGAGTAGGTCTTCGGTTGCAGCCTTCAGCTTTGGCAGATTCATCAATCCAGTCAGGGAATCATCCAATATGGTGACTCCTAATTTGCGCATCTCAATATCCAATTTTAATCTGGTATAGCCCTCTCCACCTCCAGGTATTACCAAAGGGTGCAGCCAGACTGACATGGCCATATCCCAGCTTAGCTGGCGTGCCATACGACCTTGAATTAATGCAAAAGCTAAATGGGTTACAGGACGCTCAATGACTGGCTCGCGCTTGCTGAGTCGTACCGAAATACCAAGCTGGTCGAAGACCCGCTTGATAGCCGGAACATAGCGCTCCATGGAAGAGACTGCTACAAGGATATGAGCAGGAACCTCACCTGCCATCAAAAGTTGCCTGATCTGATTCCCGGCCAACAGGACCTCCTCATTAACTGAAAAACAGGGAGTGTAGCTATGTCTGCTCTCCTGGGGAGGCATTTCCTCCTGAGTCATCCAATCCTGTATCGACATAGTGAAGCCCGGCCTTGGCTTTCCAGCACGAAGTGGGTCGAGGAAAATAATATCCCTGGTCTGTGCCAGCTTTGTCAGAAATTGGTAGTCGCTCGGGGCGGTTGAGTGGATGGAGTTAATAATAATTTTCTTCCCCTGGTGAAGATTTTCAGAAACCCTGGCATGTCCGGGGATCATGATCCCATGCTCAGAGCACCACACTTTAAATTCCTCAAAAAGTGGCTCCTTACCAGCAACCACAAACTCACCTTGAGTCGCTTTGTAGAATGCCTCAGCCAGACGATTGACAATTCCCCATTGTGGTCTTTTCCCCAATAGTCGAGCAACTGCCAATCGAGTAAGGTATGGGGTCAGTCTCCGTCCACCAGGTTCAAACATTTTTCGGAATTCGCTGAGTGTAAGAATCTGTAGGCGGGGTGAATTCAAACCAGCACTTGCCAAAGATTGTGCAAGACGCTCGCCGCTGTTTTTCGTGGGCTCGATGAGAATGATTTCAGCTTCAGAATTGAGGCGACCAAGAATATCAAACAGTTCTTTCGAGACTTCATCAGCGCCTGGCAATACGGGTGTTAAGCCACTGCAGTGTTCAACTTTTCCCAGACTGGAAAAATAGCTGAATTCATCATGAGCAATGGATATGGTCTCGTCAAAGCGATTAAAATACAATTCACCTCGAGCTTCAATTCCATACAGGCGTTTTAAAATCCATAGATAAGTTTGAATCTGATACCAATATGCATGTTGTTTGAGGGTTGCTGGATCTGGTAGCTCTCGATCGGTTTTATAGTCCAAAACCACCCAGTCATTCCCCTCCTTGTAGAGCAGATCGATGATGCCCGAAACTTTGTACATACGGGATTCACTCTGGAGATAGCCAAACACAGGTAATTCCGGAAGTTTATCTGAGCTCCCCAGGGCGGCCAGTTTTTTGGCGGTCTTGCTGCCCCTGTAGATACTCAGGCAGTCTGAAAGATCGCTAAGAAACAGATGCTGGGCTTCCGGTTCAGAAACGCCTTCATCCTCAAGAAAGAGCTCTATTTCGGATTTGAATTTGTCCGGAATAAACCATTCCAGCTCCATCGCGCGATGGAGCAATCGTCCAAATGTCAGTGCGGAAGTTTCTAGACCAAGATCCTCCCCAACCTGCCGCTCTTCAGAACCTGCATAATTTTTTTGATCCATCCAGGTCATTATCGTGTGCGGTGAAATTTCTTCGTAAATCAGTGCTGGAGTTGCTGGAGCGGGTGCAAGCAGAGGTGGGTCAATTATTGGATGGATGATCTGTTGAACGTCCACGAGATCGGTGGATAACACCAAATCATAATGGATATTTTGCGTTGACCTCTTTCTCCATTCTTGCTGTAAAGCTTGCGGTTCGTTCAAGGCTCTTTCTCTATCCAGCTCAAGGTCGAATACAGGTGTCAGATAACGACGCCAGCGCGTGTTCGAACTCGGTTGACGTGAAGGATTAATTCTGGCAACAAACCCAATCCCGACCTTTGCTCGTGTAACACTCACATAGAAAAGACGCTTGTCTTCCGCCTCTTCCTCCGCTTTTGTCTGAGCCTTGATGCGCTCATACATCCAGGTCTTATGGCTTTCCGAAATCGAATCAATGCTGATGCCAGCCTGCCATTTATCAGCCTCTCGACCAATATAGATCCCACTTTTTTCTGAGGGAGACGGAGCCTGCAAATCGGGTATAATGACCACTGGGAATTCCAGACCCTTGGCCTTATGAATGGTTAATATCTGAATCCGGGTTGCACCGGGGAGCTCCGCCTGAGAGTCATCTCCATGCTGAATCTGAAATTTAAAGAACTCCTGAATTTCTCGTAAACCGAGACCGTCCAGAGATAGTTGGTGAATTATTAGAATAAGTTGATCGAGATTTGCGAGTCGAAGTGAGCCGCCAGTCTCCGAAAGCCAACCCAAACGTCGCTCATCTGTAGCCAGAATGTTGCTAATTAATCGATCAACAGGCTCGCGGGCAGTGGCCTGCTGCCAGGATCTGAGTGTCTTGATAATCTCTGGGTAATTCTGACTCAAACCGTTCCAGACCCAGCCCGAGCCTTTATGGTCTGAATTCTGATCCCGAAGACGCTGGATTTCGGCGTCGCGAAGCACAAAAAACGGACTGCGCAGGACACCCACCAAAGCCAGATCGTCCAGTGGATTCACCAGGACGCTCAGAAAATGATAAATATCAAAGCTTTCCTGCTGGGCGAACAGACCCTTACTGGAAAGCACTTCGAATTCCAGACCCTTGTCAGTAAATATTCTGATGTAGTCCAGGATGTGGGTAAATGAACGCAGCAGAATCCCAATACTGGGTCCAGAGCCAGGCTCCAGATTTTTTTCTGATATCCAATCCAACCAATCCCTGGCCAGACTTGCTGTATGTAAAATGTCAGCGGAAGTACCTGCTGTTGTCTCATCCTCAAGAATCACACTGAGAACACAACGGGATATTTCATGCTCTGCAGCTGATAGCGGACTGCCTTTAGCCGCTATAGTTGGCCTAAAGACTGTCTCATATAGCTTCAATGACGCTTGCTCATCTGCATCTGGGAAAGCCGAGCTGATCAGTGGGTTGATAACCTGGGATACTAATTGCTGCGAAGAACGGAAAGTTTCATCTGCCGTGAGTGTCCATCCACCGCCCTGTTCAATGAGGCTGCGCACTCTGTTCATGACCTGAACATCAGCCTGGTTAAATCGATAAATGGATTGTTTGGTATCCCCGACTATAAATAGCCCGCGAGAACGAAGGGATGCTTTTCCACCTTGTGCAATCAGACGGACAATGTCCCAGCGCAAATCATTGGTGTCTTGGAATTCATCAAACAGAATATGCGAAAAGCGCTGTCCATAGTGAGCGGCAACCTCAGGGTCATTAAGCACTTTTCTTGTCTGGACGATCACTTCATTAAAACTGAGGACGCCCTCTCGCTTTAAGCGTTGATTCAATACTTCGAGATAATCCTGAAAAAATCGGGAGAGATGATGTTGAACAAGACATGCATCAAGGTCAGCCTTGCCTGGAATTGCTCCCATAAGTGTTTCAAAAGGAAGCAGGGGTACCACTTCAGCCAGGAAACCTTTCAATCGCTGGCCTATCTCAGCTTTCCACTCCGGGGTCCACACATTGGAGGGGATGGTGATACGCGAGAGGTAATTGGCGCGGGTACTTGTGAGAGCAAAGCGTCGGACAAATTCAAAGATTTCCAAACCGTGGAGATAATCATCATCTATAGGATTGCTCAAAAAAGCCAATAGCGCTTTAAAGTTTTTGTAATGGGGGTGCTCGGGATCCAGTGTTTCATTAACGTCTGGCAAGCCCTCTACCAGCGCTATCAGGAGCTGTTCAATCTGTCCAACTATGTCAGGCAATGGGTGACTCGATTTGAAATCAGACTGCAATGCTTCTGGTGTTTGATTCGCCTGGAAATCCAACCATTCAGCGAGAAGTTGAGAATGGGACTGAAGTTTTTTGATATACTCGCTAAGATGGTAAACGGAAAGGTGTTGAAGTAGAATTTTTAGATTTTCATCTGCTGTTCTGCTTCGCTCTCTTAGAAAACTTTGCCAGGTTTCCAGCTCCATGCGTTGCGTATCTGCTTCATCCTGGATCCGAAATTCCGGGTCAATATCCAGGTTTTCTGCTTGATCTCTGAGAATCTGAGTACAAAACGAATCAATCGTGGAAATAGCATTTCGTGAATAGGTAGAGCGGATGTGCATCTTACTTGACTGAGAAGCGGCTCTCAAATGTTTTCCAAAATTTTCAGGAACATGCTCAAGGTCATGATCATTTAGAAGCTGATTTAAATCGCTATAAATACGACCGGACATTTCGGCCGCCGCTTTCCTTGTAAAGGTAATCACCAGAATATTTGAGGCGTCTTTCCTTGGGAGCTGTGGATTCTCAGCATGCTGACGCGCGAAGTCATCCATGATTGCTGCGAAACGTTTAGACAGAAGCCAGGTTTTGCCAGCACCGGCGCAGGCCTCAATAAAGACATTGCGATCAAGGTCGAATACTTTTGTTAAATCAATACTCATGGGTTTAATAAAATAGCTCTCTAGTCGCTGATAGCGAGTGGATAAAAAAGGGGGTTATTCGACGACCTTCTATATGATGAGGATATCTAGCGATTACTTTCTTTCACCAATAGATCTGAGCAGATCGGACATATCCGGTTTTAATTCCAACCAATATTTTTTTACACCAAGCATGCTAGAGATATTAAGTATGGATTCTAGCAAGATCTCCCAGTCATGTTCTTCCATTTGCCCTTTTTCATACTCAGAACACTGGGCTTCAAACTCTCTCACCGCTGCTGCAACCAGCATAGCCATACTGACATCCTCCTCAGGAGAGCTCGGTAGTTCGCCTTTGGCCAGCTTTGCCCACAAACTGGTCTGATCGAGAAACCCATGCATCATATCTTCTGACTTTTGTTTAACTGAGGGGCTCCCTGAATTTCTCATGAGCTTGGTATTTTGATAAATTTTGTAGCCCAAAAAAATAAACAGAATAATGGTGATGAATCCTGCAATTAAATTATATGAGAGTGCCATTGTATCCCCTAACGCCCAATTTTCAGCTTTAATTTCTGTACTTGGTTTGTTTTAGTCGAAAATCCTAAATCAAGAACAGGCCAATATAATGAAGTCAGAGTCTTTTGCTCAAGACTCAATTAGTTCGTAAAGAAATCAAAAATATCTTCGAGTGTGCCTGACTTTCCAGCCTTGTAGATTTCTGTGTATTTGCATTGAGTGCAGGTAACTGTCCTGAATTTCTTGTTTTGAATATCAAATATTTTTGTAAACAGACCCCCTGTCGCTGCAAATTGATCCGTCTCGTATTCACTGTTCTTACACTTGGGACATTGCCAATTCGAATGTTGCATATGAATTCCTTCCTAAAGTTGACGATCTCGAAACAAGTAACTGAGAGACCAAGATAAACGACCTGATTCCATTAAATACAGCCTTATAACGTAAATAGCCTTATATCCATGATTATCAATATTTTGTGCGCTGGACCCCCTCTTTAGTCACTGGCTGCGAAGGACTCTTTAATGCATTGTCAACCTTGTGGATTCAGTCTCAGCGTAGATTACTTTCAGGTCTGGTAATTCTGTGCAGTAATAATGGATCCAGATATAAAGATGGTTAAACAAGGCGACAATCAAGGCCAGTTGTGATAAAAAAAGTAATCCCGGCAGGTAAAGAACCATCAGTCCAAAATGAGTGACCGCTATTTGCAGACCACCAACCAGCAAGAAAATTGCCAGCAAGTGCCATATTTGATTATGAAATATCGCCTTCATTTCGGCCTATGTTGCTCGTCTTTTTAACTGAACCAGTGTTGCTCCCAGGGCAGCAATAGCCATTCCAACACCCATTTGATTTGTAATTTTTTCATCGAGAAAAAACCAGGCCAGGAAGGCAATCTGGATCAGCATGGTACCATTAATGATACTGGACTCCATAGCGCCAATTGTCCGCAAGGTGTGATTCCAGAGGGTGAAAGCGACTGCTGTATTCACAATGGCCATCCAGAGTAGATATCCCCAATTGGTCGGACTGATACTAGGTGGTCCATCCAGAGCAAGCCCCACGAGCAGGAGCAGAATTGACCCCACTCCCATGCTGATAAAAGTGATGAGCAAAGGACTGATATCTTTGTGTCGATTGATGTCCCGGCCCAAAATACCTGATCCGGAATTCGCCAAAACGCCCAGGGCCATTACCGCCAGTCCAAGACCTTGATTCCCTTCAAAGGATACCGGGAAAAAGTAGAATAGGATACCAACGATAAAGAGCACGGCACCTGACCATTGCAGGGAGCTTGGATATTCATGCAGAAAAAGAATACCCATGGAGGCAACAATGAGAGGAGTGAAATTTAACATTAGACTGACGCTTACTGCTGGGAGCAAAGACAGACCCAGGAATTGGGTGCCCTGGGTCAGAGCATAAAATATAACGCCTAAAAGAATGAGCTTCTTCCATTGAAGCGAGCTCAAGGCCTTAATTTCAGCCAGGTATCTCTTTTTGAAGATAAATGGCAGGAAACACAAGAATGCCAGGAAGTAGCGCAAACCTGCGTAAGTGATAGGTGGAATATCAGCCAAACCCCATTTGATAAGAATAAAAGACGTTGACCATAAAAAGGTCACCAATAAGGCTTGAAGGACTGAAAGCAGATACCTGTAACGGTTCAATCTATATATTTTTCAGCCGAATTTTTGGAGGGTCTTTCATTTGCATGTTTATTTGCCCGGGTCATACTCGCCATCATTTGCTGCTGTTCCAAAAACTTGACGCTTTCCATTTTCTTGACAAATTTACTGGCGCGGCCGCCCTTCAGGGTAGACACGGTTTTTCCATTATATTGAATTTCAACTTCGCCATCCTTGGCAACCAGAAAATCAAATCCCAGATCGCCCCTTTCATGCTTACTCAAGACCAACCTCCTCGTTTGTTATGGTCGTAACGAATGCTAGCTCAGAATTATTGTTTTCAGCTGAGATCAAACGTGTTTTGCAGGCTGTCAGAATTAACTCCAGCATGCTATTATAATTAATATCCTCAAGCTTTGCCATCTTGGCCAGATGGCCGTCCCAGCACCAACCTGGATTCGGGTTGACTTCCAAAAGTCGCGGTGTCCCATTTTCATCTACACGCCAATCAAAACGAGCATAATCATGGCAATCAAGACGCTCAAACAATTTCACACAACTTGCACCTAAAAAACGCTCTACATCCTCAGATAAATTGGCGGGAATAGACGTAATTTTCCAATATGGGGACTCAGGGTCCCATTTGGCCTCATATCCGCAAATTCTGGGTAAGTCCTCAGGCAATGACGAATAGTCTTCCTCAATAATGGGCAGAATTTTATAGTTTGAGCCTGGATTTCCAATAATACCTACACTTAAATCTTTTCCTGTCAAGTACTCTTCAACCAAAATAGGTTTGCCATGACCAAAAAGCTCTCGATTTTTCAAGATCGCAGTTTCAAGGGCCTGCAAATCAAAGCAAACGCTATCCTGTGTGATTCCAAAACTGGAGTCCCCAAAATTTGGTTTAACAATGACCGGGAAGACCAGTGGAAATTCAACAAAATGAAAGTCTTCCGGTTTAATCACAAATGCCATAGGGACTGGAATATCCATCTCCTGGGCAATTCCTCTTACTAATGATTTATCGTAGCAGTAAGCCAGGCATTGCGGGCTTCCGCCAGTATAATGATATCCTAGCATTTCAAGAATTGCCGGTATATGCAACTCTTGAGAAGCATGATTATTGAAGCCTTCATCGCAAAGATTTAAAACGAAACTGCATTTGCCCTGGTATTTTTGGAGATCCTTTATCAGTGTTTCATGGTTGTCCAGATAGATAAACTTATAATCAGGTAGACTCGACAGCGCCTTTTTCAGCTCGTTTATGGTAAAAAAATCATCTTCATCGAAACTTGAATCAGGTTTGACCATGTCCGCTTTTTGGGGATCACCCAACAGAACAATTACAGTATCTTTACCTTGAGGAATTTTTATTACTGGTGACCAATCTTTATGAGCTACGGCGGTAACAATCATTCTTTGAGCCATCATTCCCAAATCCTGATTACGTTTTGAATCGGAAGTCACCTTTGAGTAATTTGAGTAGTCCTTAAATCCAGCCTGAACCAACGAAGCTTCCAGCTCAGCTTGGGAATAAAGCCGTTCAGCATAAAATTGGTCTGCAATAACACCCTTACTTACATGGGTAATAACCTCTCGTGAGATTAAGCGCTGCTTATCCACTGAAAGTGATCTCTCTCGACACACAAAATAGTTTTTGTCAATCCATTCCCAGCTTCGTGGGAGAAAAGAGTCTCGCATGTGAATGCCATCAGTGATATCAATCAGCAATTTGCCATCAGGTTTTAAAACACGCATGACCTGGCGGAGAATCTCCAGATCATCCTGGGCAGAGTCAAAATATCCAAAACTATTCCCGGCGATGATCACAGCATCAAAGCGGTCATTTTTGAATGGCAGGCGACGTGCATCACCTTCTTTAAAAGTGACATTCATTCCGCTTGCCTTGTTCACTTTTCTGGCTCGATCAATGAGATAATGTGATCGATCCAGCCCTGTGACATTTTTATAGCCTTGTTTTGCTATTTCCAGCGCATGGCGACCTTGGCCACAGCACAAATCGAGAATATGGCTATCTGGATTAACTTCCAGAGCGGCGAGGAACAGACCGACCTCGTGAGTCGTGATATCTTGATCTTCAACTACATCCCCATCTGTTCGCAGATAATCCGCATTGAAAAGATGACGCCACCAGTCAGATTTTACATAGCTTTCCAGATTATCAACAGGTCCCAGGACCTCAATCAATTTCTTGTTTCTCGTTTTTATCGCCTTTGCCATCATATGTCCTTTGGTCAGTGTAAAATATTACATATTGTATTTGTGGACCCAAATCTATATCGTGATGTCCATCGTCATTCAGCACACAGAAACCTTATACTAAAAGCCTTGCCACTGACAGCCCTCCTTTTCGGCTTCATTCATCATATAATGCCAGTCTCTGTTTTCCCCATAAGGCTTAAAGATACAGAAAAATATCTTCTTTATGATACGAGAAATTTAGAAGTGATCATAAAAAATATTAAGGGAAGGTGCTACTCTGATGCCGCGAATATGTCATCTAATATTCAAATGGAAAAAATGTTTACCTGTAAATACCGTCCAATAATTGACGGGAATCTAAAAACAACAGCTCAATTAGCCCCTTATTCGTGAATAGATTGACATAATCAGGGTGTTTCTATATTTACTCGGAATTCGTCAACTCTAGATTATACCCGACTCGAAACCAGGCGAAGCCCCACTATACCGCTTACAATAAGCAGCAGAAAAAGAATTCGGGGTAGCGCATGCGATTCATCAAAGAATATCATCCCAATGATAGCGATGCCAATTGCGCCAATGCCAGTCCAAACTACATAGGCTGTTCCCATAGGTATTGATTTCATGGCAACGGACAAGAGCCATAAGCTGACACCCATGGCGGCAAGAGTCAAAGCCGAAGGCAGCAGTTTTGAGAATCCGTCAGTGTACTTTATCCCAATAGCCCAGGCACACTCAAACAAACCAGCTATAACCAGGTATATCCAGGGCATAGTAAGATCCTTTCATTATTGAATAGATTCCTAAGCTCAAAAACAGTCAAATTAATGCTTAGTTAGGGACAATCAGCACTTTCCCACCAGTCATTTGATTCTGATAGTCCATGACAGCTTTTTTGATATCCTCTAAAGGATATCTTGCTCTGACAGCACTCCTGAGATCCGAACTCACCAGTTTTTGAGCCTTTCGCCAGATATGAATTTTTTTCAGCATACTTTGTCTGGCCAACCAGGGTGAGAGCCAGAAGCCTTCGATCTTCTTATTCTGGGTAATTAACTGTCCTGGATGTGCCATTAGCGCTTCTCCAGAAAGACCGCCATAAACCGTGACTTTACTCTTTGAAGGCATAGCTTCCAGCAGTTGTCCTGTCATGGCACCTGACACGGCATCGAAAGCCAGCCGGGCATGCTTCCTCTGACAGATTTCCTGAAGACTATCAGCAAAATGTGCCTCACTGCTGTTCAGGATCAGTTCTGCACCTTGTTCCTTGAGGAAGTCCACCTGCTCCATTCGACGAACAATATTGATCACCTCAATACCCTCTTTTCTCGCCAGGCGATTTAGCATCAGCCCCAGCGTGCTCGCCGCTGCGGTGTGAATGATCGTTTTATGTCCGGAACTTTTTGCAATGCTGATGAGGGCAAGAGCTGTCAAAGGATTGACAATTGACATGGCGCCCTGTTCCAGACTCAGTGATTTATTCAATGGAAATGCCGAATCTACCCCGCATAGCATATATTCAGCCCAAACGCCATTTCCCCTGGCTGAAGCTGTACAGGCAACCGCTTTAGCGAGTAAATAATTTGCCCTGAATCCCCCACCTGAGGCCACTACGGTTCCCGAACCTTCCAACCCTGGGATCACCGGGGCAGGTTGCCTCATATTGTAGAGCCCTTCAATGAAGGAGAGATCAGAAGGATTGATTGGAGAGGCTGCAATTTTTATCAGAACCTCGCTCCGTCCTGGTTTGGGAACTGACCGTTGTTCCACTCTCAGAGCTGCAACACCAGAATATGACTCAAGGACAACGGTTGTCATCTGATCAGGGACGTGATTCTGCGACATATTCATATTCTCCATAAACAATTTTTGAGCAAGAATGGCGTTATTGTGCAATTATTGATCTGAATTAAAACTCGCTCTGGGCCAAACGCTAAAGAATCAGTTCCCTAATATGTGGCAAACCATTCAATCCTTTTGTCAGCGTGACTTAAAAAAAGATCGCTATTCTTAAAACACAATCCCACTACAGAAGTATCCGACAATGTGTCCATGGAAACCAAGCTCAGGCTGTTATCCAAAATTAGCAAAAGGTCCTGGTGTGTGGAATCGACGCCAAGGATATAGAAAAGTGAATCATGATATTCCATTGCATAAACACCGTGATATGCCCGCTCCATAAATTCGAGCTGAAAGATTTCATCCCTACTGGGATTAGCGAGTGAATCCTTTGAGATACTCCTCAATCTAAACTCATTCAAATTTTGAGAATTTCTATGCAAGGTGAGGAGAGAATCAGTATCCGGGTTATATGCCAGACCAGCTGGGAGCCAGCTGGTTGATAACTCATCATAGCCCAAAAAGCCGCGCTCGCCCACACTTGAATATTTCATGATCAGCTGTGTGTCATGTGATTGTAGAAAGAGATTTGACCCGTCGTTCGTAATAGCCATATATCCCTGGCCGTTTATTTCTAATGCATAGCGGTCAGATAGAAAAATATCCGCGCCATTCATTTCAAATTTCAATAGGTCGATTTGTGAACCTGCGTGACCAGAAAGATCATGATTTGTTGAATAAAAATATCCGTTCAAAACGGTAATATCGGCCATATCATCATAAAAGGTTGATTTGTCAGTGTTAGCAAATGGCTCATCCTCACAAGAGGACAGAAATGCAATTATCATCAGAACAGGGAAATATTTGAACTTCATTTTGTGAGCCAAATCCGTTGAAAAGATTCTTGCCCAAAATCGAAAAAAAAGACAGAAGCCGGTCCCTCTTCCTGAAAGAGATTTATGGCGTCAGTCATCACAACAATATGCGATTTAATGTTTTGCCCCCTATCCGTATAATAGTCGAAGTCCATAGGTTTTATTACCTGAATACCCGTTGTATTAAGAGCTTCTATCGGAAAAGTAGCCAGTTCAATCCATTTAAAAGATCGCTTGTCACTCGTCGCTAAAAAGACCAGCAATACAACCGTATTTGTTGAATTATTGACTGCAAGTTGAGCACCATCATAAAGAGAGTCTCCATTGAAGTCCCCACCCCCAAATATGAATTGTCCCGGCTCTTCATGTCGCCATTGTTGAAAAACTTCCTGGATTTCAATGTAACGGTACATTTTTGGCAAAACGGGATCCATCGCATACAAGCCGACAGCCCCAAGCAATAGAATTCCCAGTATTTTTTTTATCATTTTTGACCTTAGAGAGGCAGCGTGAAAGTGAAAATGGTGCCTTCGTCAAGAGTTGAGCTAAAGTCAATTCTTCCGCCGAGTATCTTCTCTCCGAACATTTTCATGGAAAAGGTTCCAACACCCCTGCCATTGTTGCCCTTGGTGCTGAAATTCCGTTGAAATATTCGGCGCTTCGTATCCTCTGGAATAACCTGATTATTGTGCACCCGGAAACATATACTTGAAGATTCCAGTAGGATCGAAACTCTTACCCTATCACCAACTTCAGAGGCTTCCAGAGCATTGGTAATCATGTTGGCAAGGACCCTTTGAAATAACGAAATATCTGTCATGATGGTTAAATCTTCAAAGTCCTGGGTGAATTCCAGTGTTTTTTCCAACCTGGCTGGATGTTCTTGAAACAGACTCAACATATCATCACGTATTTGAGCCACAGATATTTTTTGTTCCACCAGGTGGTAGGTTTCTGTTTCACTTTCCAGCAGGAGCTTCTGGATTTCAACTGCTTTCTGCAGACGTAAGGAGGAGCGCTGGATAATATCGATCATGGGTGATTTTTGCATGTCCCGGGATAGCAGCTGGCTGGCACCCACCAATCCGGCCAGCATATTATTTATATCATGAAAAAAGGTTCTTTCGAGGGCAGCTCGATGCTGCTGCAGGGTGATATCCTGCATAAAGAGCAGGAGAAATATGCTTCCACCAATTGAAATGGGATGTGATCTTACCTGGAGCACCAAGTCAACATCATGACCATCTTTGGTTGATTTGAGCGCACATAAATCCTCAGCTGGACGATTATATTTAAGGCTTGATACAATGGCTTTGGCTGAGCCACATGTCGAACAATACAGGGTCGTTCCGCAACCGGAATCAGTTTCATTGGCATGGACACATCCCAAGGCCTCTCCTGGTCTTAAGCCCAGAGCCTGTCGTGGCTCATTCAACCCTGCTATATCCATAAAGGCACGGTTTAATCTGATAATTTGGCGATGCTCGTTTAAAACGGCCAGGAGTCCACCAACCGTTTCCATTAATCCATCTAAAAAGACATCTTGATTTAAAATCTGAATTTGCTTCAGCAGCTCTGTTGCTGAAGATTTATCGACTGATGCAAAATGACTATCCAATGGCAGGTGCCTCCCCTGAAATTTTGCTAATATAACTCAATAAGATATTATGGGTAACTAAACTTCAATCTGCCTGAAGTTGATTGCCTCCGCCTGTCACCATACCCAATTATTAGGATCACACCCATACTTTTTATTTGGGGGAAATAATAAGATAAAGTGTTATTCCTGAGAATAACACTGCCAGATAGGGTGTGATATGATGTGTAATTTTGAGAAATGAAGGAAGGGCAAGATCAGTGCTCAACAATCCGCCACTTACCAGGGAGCCAAGAAACAGCAATCCCGTAATCACACATAGGCTGGTTACCACTGCATTGAATTCGTGTATCTGGCTAAAACGATAAACAACGATGCAAAGCAACACAAAGAGCGCCAGAGATATCAGTTTGTGGCTAGTCAAAAGGGCTATGTGATAAGGTTTACCCATTTTGTTTAACCAATATCCCAAGATAAAGCTGAGGATGAGCAATAGTGCAGCGCTAACCAACTTAATCTGTGTCGCAGCCAGATCTGTCCCGGTCGGCATGAATCAAACTCCCAGGGCTACATCAGGATTGGGCTCTGACGCTTCTGGTTCAATCATCATCTCAGGGTTTTCTACGAGACTTTTTAACAACTCAAGTGCTTTGATGCTGTAAAATCCATCATTAATGCGTTCATCAAAACTGTATCGAATCGTCATCATATCCTTGACGGCCGGACGTCCACGCGAATCCAGAGCCATACGCGGCTCGTTGGTTCCCAGAGCCATAAATATGGGGATATCACCGTATTCGTAAAGATGATGGTAGGCTGGTTGAAGCCCGATGCTGCCGAGATTAGCAATAAAGACGCTCGCATATAATTCGTCTGCTCTGATCATACTACCTGGCAGTAAACCATAATGATTCAGCGTCTGGAGCAACCATGTGAAAAAACTGACCATAAAATTTGGCAGCATAAACACAATATCCATTTCCTTGTCCGAAACTGATTTGGACCCTTCTCTGCCTTTTGTGATACCGCCCTGGATATGCTGAACGGTTTCCTCAAATGACCATTTTGGATCAATTTTTTTCTTCACCACAACCAGAGGGGCTTCATCGTTCATCTCTTTTTTCATAGAGAAACTCACCCAGATGCCATCACGCTGGTAAATTCGACGACCGGCAACAAAGCGATTCAATCCTGGCCGATGCTCCAAAACCTGAGCACTTCTCCAGATGATATAATGGAGAATACTGGCCTTCAACCCGGTTTTTTCGCGAAACGCTTCTACAAATTTCCAGGCATTCTCAACTTCAAGATGTTGTTCATAATACACTGTTGATTCAGTTCGACCATGCATTAAAAAGGGCATGATTTTACGTGTGTTTTTCAGGTTTTTAACATAGGTACCATCAGGTCTCCACCAAAAAGGCATAATCCGTCTCCGTTCTAGTAATCCAGTATATAGCTAAATTGCATGGCCCGCTCCAGGGAACGTTCCTTTGCACCTATATTACGCCAGGTATAGGCAATACTGGATGAATTATTTAGGGCGAATTGGAAACCCATATTCCAGGTGAGTCCAACGTCCTTCAGAAAGATATGGTCAAATTCAATTGTAGTTATCAGGCGACGGGTAATCTGTTGTTCAACACCCATGAACAGGAATGCGTCTGTCGCCCCATCCCTGGTCGCTGATGTATCGTGGTAAGCATACAGATCTGTCATTGCCAGGCCACCACTCACTCTTCCACGACCGAGATGCATTTTTTTAAAGCGGTCATATTTATAGCTGGCAACCACATAGGCGTTCCGTGGAGGACTCCATTGTCTCTCCACCACCTCTCCGGTTGAATCTGTTTTGGACACGGTCCAATGACGGCTCGAACTTTCCGCTCCAATCGCCAATGAGGGTAGAATTTTACCCTTTTGCTCCCAGATTCGGAATTTGGTGCATGCAAAGGGTAATTCAAATCCAAAGTCATCAAGATTTTCACCCAGGAATTGATTTACCTGGACTTCCAGGCCCCATTCCCAACGATTCCAAATACTGACTGAAGTGGCAACCCGCAGATTTCCATTAGCATCATTTTGAATATCCAGGCCGATGAATCGATTCTCAATAATATCGGCTGTGGGCACATCGATAAGGCGCCGAATCCTGATTGGGTAGGCCTTAGCCAGCAGGTGAAACTCTCCACCAACCTCGCCGGATCGCAAATCCGAACCAGTGAGTCGACGAGCCCCGATATAGCGCTTCATCCAGTAATCTGTCGCCATGGGAACTTCTATGACCCCCGTTTTCGAGCTGGCGTGAATCATTTTATTCCCTCCAGTGTAGACACCCACATGACTTACACCCTTGCCAAGCGTATCAAAAAATAATAGATCACCATATTGGAGATCGTCTCGGGCAACTTCATCCCCAACAGCGTATTGCATTTGGGATGTACGGGGAATAATGATCCCTTGATCTTGATAAATGCCAGATGTAAAACCTGAGCAATCCACCCCTCTTCCAGGCTCTGTACCACCCCATTTGTATGGGGTACCCATGTATTTATCAAAGGATTTTTCCATCTTCTGTTTGTTTAAATCATCGTAAACGCCCACCTTTTGTGAACTACAGTCATTCAGAATAACGGCAAGGATGATTATCCAGATATACAAGTATTGTCGTTGCATTGAGCCACTCCCGTATTGATTCCCGACCTATAAAAAGTGCCGAAAATATAGTTCTTATCTGTTTTGCTGCAATGGTGAGTTCAAGACTTCTTTATGTAAACCTAAAATCGAGATCTATAAAAAACACACGACTCGGGGATTGCCTGATATTTTAATGATCCTCACAAAAACGTGTGAACATAGCGAGCGAAAGGTTTATAATTGAGGATATGAGAAAACAGTTCAAAGCCCGCGAAGGGCAGCAAAAATTTAAACAACGCATCTATATTGCTCTGACCCTGACGCTCATCTTTGTCACCAGTATTTTCTCCTGGCTGTACATCCTTGCTCAGGACTTACCCTCACTGGACGAGCTGGAGCGTTACGATCCTGATTTAATCACTCGAATTGTTTCAGCTGATGATAAAGTCATCCAGGAACTATTTACGACCCAGAGAACCCTGGTAAAATCCAATGAGATTCCACCGCACGTCAAAAAAGCCCTTATTCTTACTGAGGATCAGCAATTTTATAGACACTGGGGAATGAACCTTTTCCGGACCGTTTACAGCATTACTCTCAATGTCTTTTCAGGCGAAATTCACGGCGGTGCTTCCTCCCTTACACAGCAGTTGGCTCGCAGTCTGTATGCCCGAATTGGCTTTAAGCAAACCTATACCAGAAAAATTCGTGAGTTAATTACTGCCGTTCAGATCGAACATACCTTCACCAAAGAAGAGATTCTTACCATGTATTTGAACACCGTGTATTTCGGTCATGGCACGTATGGTCTTCAGGCTGCAGCTAGCAAATATTTTAATAAGCGGGTAGAAAATCTTACCCTGGATGAAGGAGCCATTCTCGTGGGGATGCTTCGCTCTCCAGCCTATTATTCACCTATCACCCATCCAGAACGATCCAGGCATATTCGAAATGTAGTAATTAATAACATGTTTAATGAAAAAGCGATCAATGCTGTTGAGCGGAATTATTTCAAGTCTCTACCGATTGAAACCTACCAACCCGATAGCGTTGATGCCGGGAATGTTGCCCCTTATTTTGGCGAATATGTGCGCAGGTTGCTGGAAAAAGAAGACGAAGAACTGGGTGTGGATTTGTACAGCGATGGGCTCACCATCTACACCAGTCTTGATACCCGAATGCAGGTGATAGCGAATGCAGTAGTCGCCAAAGAATTGGTTCGAGTCCAGGCCATCGTCAATGCCCGCTTTCTGGACAAACGCTCCACTGCCCTAACGGAGATATTGGAATATCACAATATTGAGTATACTGCCGATTCTGTTAGACTAATGATATTGGATTCTATTGAGATGCCGCCGAGCATTGAACGACTGCTAACCGTGCAGGCTCAATTAATATCCCTGGACGTGGAAACAGGTCAAATCAAGGCGATGGTTGGGGGTAAGGATTTCAAAAAATCGAGTTGGAATCGTTCGATTCAGATGGTTCGACAACCGGGATCTTCATTCAAGGCCTTTCTTTATACGGCGGCTATTGACAATGGCTATCCGGTCACCACCACCCTGTTAAATCAGCCTGTCGTCATCAAAACGGGCAAGAATGATTCCACCGACTGGCGCCCCAAGAATTATGACTTGAGCATGGGCGGGGAGACCACGATTCGTGAGGGGATTCGTCGTTCGTTGAATCTTATCGCAGTGCGAACAATCCAGGAATTGATTGCACCTGCTGCCGTAGTGGAAAAAGCCCGCGCTATGGGCATAACAACCTATCTTTATCCCGGCGATGCCCTGGCTCTGGGAGCCTCTTCCGTACGTCCAATTGAAATGGCTGCGGCCTATGCTGTTTACCCCCGCCTGGGAATTTGGATCGAACCATTGGGAGTCCTTTCAATTCAAGACAGGTTTGGTGGAACCCTTAAAAAATATTCGCCGGAGCGAAAAGAGGTATTGGGTCGCGGGACTTCCTATGTGATGTTGTCATTATTGGAGACTGTAGCCAATGCCGGTACAGGTGTGGGAGCCAGAACTCGCTTTGGTTTTCAGGAACCCTCCGGTGGAAAGACCGGTACCACTACTGGCTTTACAGATGCCTGGTATGTGGGCTTCACAACGAAATTATCAACAGCTGTATGGGTTGGATTTGACGATCAATTAATCAGTCTCGGGCCAGCCATGTCTGGTTCTGCGCTTGGTGTTCCCATCTGGGCCCAGTATATGAAAGCTGTCTATGACAGTCTGGCATGGGAGCGGCAGGAATTTGAGATTCCTAATGAATCCGTCATTTTTGCGAATGTCTGTTCGGAGACTCACAAATTGGCCACAGAATACTGTAGTCCAGAAAGGGAAGTTTTCCTGCCAGGGACTGTCCCCACACAGTATTGTGATGTCCATGGCAGCCGGAGAAAACCTACGATTATCGATTTTTAAAAACGACAGCTGGCAATTCGAAACAACGCTAGCCAGACCACAGTTCAGAACTGAAAATCGTTCAGTCAATCCTCGGTTTGATAGATATAATGATCTGAGAAGACTTTAAAATGCGAAGTGTTTTATCTGTTCACCCTTGTCCGCAATATGAGTCATGGCATCGATGCCGATTTCAAGATGCAAATCCACATATTTTTTGGTTACACTTTGATCCAGCGCTTCCGTTTTTATACCGTCTGCCATCATGGGTAAGTCACTGACCAATAACAGGGCACCTCTGGGGATATCATTGGCCAGACCGGTAATGAAAATTGTCGCTGTTTCCATATCGATACCAATCGCTCTGATCTCACGCAAATAATCCTTGAATGCCGCATCATGTTCCCAGACACGCCGATTTGTTGTATATACAACGCCCGTTCGATAGTCAAGACCGTGTTCAACAAGTTTCTGGGATGTGAATTTGTGAATTTTGAAGCTGGGCATCGCCGGCACTTCAGGTCTCAGGTAATCGTTGCTGGTTCCCTCACCTCGAATAGCGGCAATTGGGAGTATAAAATGACCCAATTCAGTTGACTCTTTCAAACCACCGCACTTCCCCAGGAATAGAACTCCATAGGGATTGACTGCAGTTAGCAGGTCCATGATCGTCGCCGCATTGGCACTACCCATTCCAAAATTGATAATGCTTAATCCATCCTTATTGGTGGCAACTGTCATGGTTCGATCTTCGCCAGAGATGGGGACATCAAAACGCTTTGCAAATTTGTCCACATAATTTTTGAAGTTGGTGAGCAGAATCCGATCACCAAACGCTTCAGCCTCTACGCCGGTATAGCGGTAGATCCAATTTTTTACGATCTCTTTTTTTGTTTCCATGCTGTAATCTAAACCAAGTCCCGCATCTCCAAAACAGTTTGCATGTATTTCTATTGAAATCATGCGCTTCATTATTGACTCAGAAAGCCGAAGCAACTGGGTGGAAAAGAGAACAAAACCCTTGTCATCAATACCATGGTAATGGAAATTCAAGGACATGTTCAAAACCACGGCATATCAACTTCTCATTACAATTCCCCTATTGGTTGCGGTGTCATGTACCTCCCATGCGGTTATTTCCCCGGAGCCGTTAAAACCTGGTGAAACCTATCAAGGGGTCGTTCTTTCCGTTGAGAATATGCTTCCCCAGTTTGTCTATCGAACGGGCATGGGAGAGAAGATGGATGCTGGAATTCGCATTGGTATGCTGCCAGTTCATGGAAGTGGAGTTGATGCAACTTTTGTGTTGCGTGACGAGGGCAAACGTTTACACACCATTAATTTTGCTACAACCTATGCTGAACAAAGTTCATTTGAAACGACCTACTACAATGTTTCTCGCAAAGACCGCAGCAAAACGGTGAGGCGGGATGGCAAGGTTTTCAAACAGACTGATGTCGATTTTTTTAACTATGGTTATCTCGGTTTAAGATACGCCTATATACCATCAGGATTCTGGGGTGATAAAGTTCACCTATTTGGTATGTTGTATGGCCTGAATTTTAAAAAAACCTGGGGGGCAGAAATTGGATACTTCCACGATTTCTCTGGTAGAACTCCAGTTTCAAAATATGACTTTAACCCCAAATATGCACCCTTAACAGGGCTGTCTTTAAGGGTTTGGTTTGGACAGTTAAGCAAAGATTAAAGAAGACTATATATCTATATCTCTAATACATCTCATTTTCATGTCATCATAAAAGTCAAAGTCAATAGCCTTGAAATGAAACTGAGTCAACTCTATATTTGGCGTTTAATCAGAGAATTGAGGCCGTTTTTTTTTGGGCTTCTTGTTATCTGGGAAAAATTTTAGCTCATATAATGACCGAGATGGTCAATTATTAATTGAATACGAAGGAGTTCACCATGAAACGATTGTTCTCTAATGGATGGGTTTTTGTGCTCGTCATGCTTATGGCAACTGGAGCCTTTGCTGACCGTAAGGTCGTTCCCAATGCTGCCTGTGATGTTTGCCCAAAGACTTCAACTGATGGGATAATGGCTGTAAATTGGAATGCGGAAACAATCGCTTCTTCATCTCTTCGAGACGAAGAGGCCGTCTATCATGATGGTTCCTTTGAAGGTCAGATCGGTTGCGGCGGCGGCTGTGCATTTAGTGTTCGTTTCACTGCTGAATCTCCGATTTTTCTCACCGGCGTTACTCTTTTCACCCAGGGTGGTACTGCCTTTGGAGCAGTGGTAAGCATTTACGCAGATCCTGCCTCAGGAATGGCCGGCCCCCCAACATTACCAATAGGTCCTTATGATGGCAGCGCCGTTTGGGAATCTGACGCACTGGATTTGACTACGATTGGTGAACAGAGTCAATTTGATATCGTCATAGACGACCTGACGCTGGAAACAGGTGATTACTATGTTGTTGTCTGGGAAAATGAAACTGGTTTTCTTGGAATCGGCAATGACCTTCAAACAAATTTTCTGGATCGCAACTGGGCCTATGCCGGTGCTGTCTGGTCAACCATTAACGATGCCGTTGCTGGTGATCCAACGCTTACAGGTAACTTCGCCATTTCTGCCTTGTACCTGCCTCAAGTGATTGATGGACCCTTCATGACTGTAAACCCTAGAAACATTAATTTTGGCGTTCTCCAGATTGGTGATGGCGCTGTTTCTCAGAATGTCACCATTGGCAATATCGGAACAGAACCTTACGACGTGACCTCAATTAATGTTGCCGGTTTGGACTATACGACCTCTCTTGCTGTCCCTGTAACCGTCGCCGCTGGTAGTTCAGTTGTCATGGATGTTACGTTGACCCCAAGTGTTGAAGGTGTGGCTAGCGGTACTTTTACCATTACTTCAACGGCGACAAATATTTCAGAAATTATAGTTAATGCGACTGCAATGGTGTTCGATGGATTCCCTGAATATCTCGTTTGGAACCCAGTCAATACTATAAGTGGACCTGCCTTCACCACTGGCCTGGCCGAATTAGGGTATACAGCCGTCGAATCTCCAGATCTATTCATGTTTGGCGATCCCGTCGATGCAGAGTATTCAGCCATATTTGTTTGTCTCGGTATTTACCCGGATAATTATTCTCTTACAGAAGGTTCCGCAGAAGTCCAGGCTCTCTTAGCCTTTGCAGAAGCTGGGTACCCCCTTTACATGGAAGGTGGTGATACCTGGGCATTTGACCAACAGACTTCACTGCACTCAATCTTTGGCATTGATGGTTTCGCAGATGGTGGCGCCGACCTGACAGCTGTTGAAGGAGAGACCTTACTAGATGGAATGGACTACAGCTATTTTGGTGGAAATAATTATATAGATCACCTAGCCCCCTTTGCCCAGGATGCGATGATTTTCCATACCAACCCGGCAGACGGTGCAGCCTGTGGTATCGGTAATCTGACGCCAGGTGCAAATACAATTGGTACCTCATTTGAATTTGGGGGTCTCGGAGAGGGAACAAATACAGTGACAGAGCTCCTCACAGAGTACCTGGATTTTTTGTTTATGCCCTATGTTGACCTATGGTCACCCATAGTTGGTGGCGTAACACGGTTTACTTTTACCATGGACCAGGAAGGTCCCTATTCGATTGAGGCTTTTGTAACTGATAATGTTGGCGTTACAGACGTGACGCTTTATTACAATTTAAATAATGGAGAATTTGTCCCTGTCACAATGACTGACCAGGGTGATGGTATTTATTTTGGTGATATCCCCGGTCAGGTTGCTGGAACTACCGTGGCATATTATGTCATGGGAAGCGATGAGGCTGGCAACGAAGGTTTCGCCCCTGTTGGAGCTCCCACTGACCTTTATGTTTTCAGCGTGGTTTCCCACTTACCCCCCGTATACCTTGAGGCCATCTCAGGCCTTGATGGAGCTGTTGAACTGAGCTGGATGGTTCCCGGTACAGAAGCTCCACCCCTCTTGGAGTGTGCTGACTATCCTATTACAGAAATGCCTTTCAACACCACTGGTAACAATCTGGGGATGGTTGACGATTTTGATGTTATGAACTCAGATGGTGAAGATGTGGCTTATCAGATTACTATTTTCCAGCCTACCACATACACCATTTCTCTTTGTGCCGGAGCAGACTTTGACACAAAACTTGAAGTATTTTATGATGATTGCTTTACCAGCACAGGCTATTACATCGATGACGCCTGCGGTCTTGTGTCTGAACTTGTCAACGTCGCATTAGAAGCGGGTACATATCTGGTCGTTGTCGATGGCTTTGGTGGTCAAACCGGAAATTATACCTTTGATATGTGGGAACAAACCAGCCGTCAACAACCTGCTGATCTGGTTGAGAATGATTTGCGCTACGAAATAAGCAAATTACGCAACGCACAAATAAACTTTACTTCAGATATGTTGACTGCGAGTCCCACGCGCTATTATCAACGCGAATTGCGTGAATTGATCAACTATGGAATTTATCGCAGTGAAACGTCCCCCGTACTCATTGAAGCAGAAAATGTGGTGGAAGTTATTGGCTTAGATCCATTGACATATACAGATTTTCCCCTGGCCAATGAGATCACCTACTACTATCGGATACTGGCTATCTATGACGATGGTGAATCTGCGTCTGAACAGGTTGAAGCCATGCCAACAAATCACCCACCGATGCGACCATTAAACCTGGTGGGTAGTGTAGATGACGAGACCAGCAATGTGACCCTGGATTGGGATGACAATACTGACTATGATCTTGCCAGTTACAATGTTTACCGTGCTGATGTCTTAGTTGGTAACGTCACTGAATCCACCTTTAGCGAAATAGTTGAGGATGGCGCCCATCGTTATGTCATCAAGGCTCTTGATACCGGCGGAATGGAATCTGATGCATCAGGACACGTTCAGGTTTTGGTTGGTGAAGTTCCGCCAACTTACCCAACTGCACTCTCAGGCCTGGATGGTCGAATTGATCTGGCCTGGTCTCCTCCAGGTACTGAACTTTTCACAGTGACAGTTGAGATTATGACTGATATTTTTGGTGGCGAGACCTCCTGGGATATTATTGATGAAGCCGGCAACTGGATGGATGGTATTGCCTCAGGCGAATTGATAGGTAATACGCTATATACCTGGGATGTTGAGTTGTCACCCGCTACGTACACCTTCACGATTTATGATACCTTTGGTGATGGCATTTATATCCCCTCCTACTATTCAGTTTATCTGAACGGTGCCCTCCTGGCTACCGGAGGCGGAGATTTTGATTATTCAGAAAGCGTGACTTTCGACCAATCTGGTGTCCTGGCACTTAGACGAGGACATTATGATGACCTGGCTATTGGTCCAAAAGGTTTCATGCCTACCAATATTGCCAGCCTGAATATCATAAATGAAACCATCTATGAAAATCATGTTGCCCGGGAACTGCGTGATCTGCTCAACTACGGCATTTATCGCAGTACCACCTCCCCTGTCCTAATTGACGCCGAGCATCTTGTTGAGACGATCGGGAGTGAAACTTTGATTTACACTGACTTTCCTTTGGTGAATAGCACGACCTATTATTATAAGATACTTGCTATTTATGACAGTGGAACGGCAGCTTCTGAAGAATTTTCAGGAACGCCTCAAAACCACCAGCCTATGGTGCCTCTGAATCTCACCGGAGACGTAGACAATACGATCAGCACAGTTACTTTGAACTGGGATGATAATAGCGATTACGATCTGGCTGGATATCACGTCTACCGGGATGAAGTCATGGTGGGCACAGCTCCTGAATCCGCTTTTGAAGAAATCGTGGTTGATGGTGCTTACTATTACACAGTGAAAGCTTATGATACTGGAAACATGGAATCTGATGCATCAGAACGCGTTCAGGTTCTGGTAGGTGAAGTTCCACCCAGCGATCTAAGTGCCGACGGAGATTTTGATGATCATATCGCTCTAAGTTGGCGAGTGCCTGGTAACCCTGCACCACCCCTGTTGGATTGTGGTGATGAGTTGATCGACGCCCTTCCCTTCTGGGCAGCAGGAACCAATGTTGGTATGGGTGATGATTTCGATGTAGCCGGTGGCGGTACTGATAATGAGGATTATGCTTATCAATTATACATGCCTCAGGATGGCACGATTGATATCACTCTTTGTGGATCAGGAACAGACTATGACACACGTCTGGAGGTCTTCAATGCAGATTGTTTTACAACAACTGGTTATGTTGATGACGATGGTTCATCTTGCCCAGAATCTCCGGCCACTTTTAATCCTTCAGAACTTTTTGGCATCTTTTTGCCAGAAGGTGTTTATCTCATCGTTGTTGATGGCTATGGCGCCAATTCTGGCAACTATGAGATCACAGTAACTGAATCGAATACCCAACGTCAATATATTCCAACTTCTTCCAGGGAAACGTTGAAGAAGCTGGTAATTACTGGAGCAATGACGGCTGGAGAAGCAGAAGCACTGTTAGCTACCGAAGAAATTACAGATTTCGAACCTAATTTTGTGGCGTTATCTGCTGAACTTGCCGATCTAAGGGAAACCGAGGAAATCTTACACTATACGGTTTATCGTGATGGTAGTGTCGTTGGCACGTCAACAACGACAACATACAATGATGCTGTTGAAGAAGATATGGCCTATTTCTACCAGGTTACCGCAACTTATGATAATCAGGAAGAATCAGCCCCGTCAAACACAGTTGAAGCCCGAGCCAACATGGCTCCAGGCGTGCCCTCACACTTCCATGTTGAAGCTACTGGACACACGGTTTCCCTAAGCTGGTGGGATCCCTCCATTAACATGGACTTCTCTCCCTGTTTTGATCTTGAAGGGCTACAGATTCGCCGCAATGGGACTCTGATTTCAACTGCAGATCCAATGCAACGAGAATTTATGGATTTTGGTTTACCAGATGGACACTATGTCTATGAAGTAAGTGGTTTTGATGAGGTGGGTAACCTTGGTGCTCCTGCCATTGGTGATGCCTGGGTAGGAGCGAGTCCAGTCTTTGTCCAAGTCGTTACGGACAATTATCCTACTGAATCATCCTGGAACATTTACAATTCCAGCTCTCAAGTCGTTGCAAGTATCGCAACAGGCGAGCTTACTGCAGCTCAAACACTGTATGAGTGGCCATTGGCTTTAGAACCTGGTGTATACTTGTTTGAGATGCTTGACTCCTGGGGTGACGGTATTTTTTCACCCGGTTATTATCAGGTCATGCACGATGGCAATATTCTCGTAGGTCCCGGTTCAGATTTTGGCCTTCAAGAACTGACACCATTTACTGTTGAATCAACCATTCTTATGGGTGACCTGGACGGTGATGGATTCCTGAACATTTTGGATGTGACACGATTTATCGAAATAATGACTGAAACAGGTAATCCTCCAACTTTCGATGAACTGGGTCTGATGGATATGAATGGTGATGGCAACCACAATATTCTTGATATTGTAATGCTCATTGAATATGTCCTTGATATGGGTGGACTTTCAAAAGACAACCCCATTATTGAAGATATTTCCATGATCATCCCACCGACTACCTTGAATAATACACTTGAATGGCAGAACATTCCGGTCACAACTGACTGTTTTGAGATGATCTCTGGTTTCCAAATTGATCTGCTCTTTGACGCCTCCATTGTTGAGCTCGGAGTTCCTGTACTTGCAGAGGGCAACGAGAATGTTGGTGTTTTCACCTCCATAAACGAGGGTGTTATGCGCGTCTTAGCTATCGATCTTACTGGTGGTCTGATTGACCTGGCTTCTGGTCTACTCATGAATGTACCGGTTCAGGTAATTGATGAAACAGCTACTGGCTCTCTTGACTTTAGCGTGGAAGACCTGATTATTTCAGGACCTGGTGGTGTCCAGATCGTGGCTCAGTGTTTGGTGAGCATTATCGATATTGGTCTGCCAGCTCCCACGGAGTTCAGCCTAAAACAGAACTTCCCCAACCCCTTCAATCCAACCACCAGCATTCGTTATGATATTGCTGAAACGGCAAATGCCCAACTGATCATCTACAACATGCTGGGACAAGAAGTCAGAACGCTGGTAAGTGGCAAGCAGGATGTGGGCTATTATGAAGTTTCGTGGAATGGTCTGAATGACGCTGGTCAACCTGTCGCCACAGGTATTTATATTTATCATCTGCAGGCAGGGCATTACTCCAAAACCATGAAGATGGCTTTTATCAAGTAACTATAAAATCAAACAGGGTTTTGCCCTGTAACATTGCACTAAAGGCGAGGAATAAATCCTCGCCTTTTTTTATTCCTCGTCGACCAAGCCCAGGCTTCGTTTGCCCTGAGCTAAGAATCTTCTTTCATGGATTGTGTTATGGGGACCGTCGAAACATCTTGATCAAGGGCAACACGAGCTCTACACCTGACCATTTCCCTGAGCTATGTTCTCCATCTCAAAGTTGAATTGGAAAACAAGCAAGCGGGGCGCGGAGACGGGTGGTGTTTTATTTTAGCGTCATTGGAGAAGGAGCCGCGTCATGATCTGATCACCAGCTCAGCATTGATTGCATTAGTCCCGGGTGAAAGGCTGCCAAGGATTTAAAACGATAAAATGAAAGTCTTCTGAGTTATTCCGAGAATATCCATATCTCTGTTTACGATACAGTGTTTGATGAATCTGAGTGCATCGTCAGAATACCAAATCCCTGACATATGATAACGCTCTCACGATCACTATTGATGAAAGTGATTTAGTAACTATTCAAACGGATAGCGAAAGTCCCATTCCTCTCGCATCATATCCATTATTTCCATGATTGCTACAGTCTCATTCACGGGAATAGTCTTACTCTCTAACTCGCCAGCATTAATACAGCGAGCCACTTCTTCCACCTGATATATAAATCCCTGTTCATGATTATTACCAAGAAGCTCCATCGTTTCCTTTATCTCATTCGTTCCATCATGTTTGAAGAGCGTAAATTTGGGACCGCCAGAGAATTTTGGGAAGTTAATATATCCTTTTGATCCGTAAATCATTGCCTCGTTCAACATTTTTAGGTTATAACTCGTACTAATGGAAGCAATACAGCCTGAGGGAAATTTAAACATGTAATTTGATATTTCATCCACACCAGATTGACTGAAATGTGTCATGGATTTAATCTCTATTGGTAGTTCCCCAAGGATGTAACATATAAATGAAATTGCATAAATACCCATATCCAGTGTAACTCCCCCAGCCAATGCAGGATCATTGAGCCTTTTTTCATAATCCGGACCAGCAAACCCACCATATGAAATATTTATTTGCCTAACCTCACCTATATCGGAGTTCACAATACTGTTTTTTATCATATTCACACTTGGCAGAAATCTTGTCCAGATAGCCTCCATTAAAAAAAGTTTCTTCTCCTGTGCAAGGCTAGCCAGTTCACGGGCTTCTCTGGCGTTGACAGTAAACGACTTCTCAATTAGTACATGTTTTCCATGTTCCAACGCCAGCTTAGCATTATCAAAATGGAAATTGTGCGTCGTGGCTATATAAAGGATATCTACTTCCTTGATATTTACTATCTCCGCATAGCTGCAAATATTCTCAACACTATATTTATCACCAAATTCTTTGGCTTTGGAGGGTGATCTGGATGCCACTGCATATAGCTGATTAAATGGAATGATCTTGAGGACTTTAGCCATGGTATGAGCTATGTTTCCAAGTCCAATGATACCCCATTTTAGTGTTTGTGAATTGTTCATTTTAAATTGTGTTCCTCACATTTGTAAGCTCTATACTCTCCCCGCTGTCATCCTAAACGAGATATTGCGCATGGATGAATTAACCTAAGGTACGGTCTATTCATTTAATATTAAAAAACATTCATTTATAATGCCTATTATCACAAAGTGGTCCAAAGTCCACATCTCAGGTATGGGGGGTCAGATTAAATGAGCATATGGTAAATTTGGGTTTGCACCGCTAAGTGGTTGTTTATCCGAGACGTGCGCAGCATTCGTTCGATTGGTCGGTTTGCAGTTTAAATGAGCATTCATAGCGATTTATAGCACTTTTGTTGCTGTTTAAATGGACTTTATGATACAAAACACAGCAATTGAAGGGGGATAATGGGTGTCTGGATGATCCTATTTATTCAAATAGGGGATAACTCACTTTGATTATTTCGTTTGGTCCGTTTATCTCATCACCACTGATTTTAAAAATCATTTAAAATGCGCGTCGATATCGATATCAGGATTCCTTCAATTAATGTCATTCCCTATTTAAAAAACTTCTTGCATATTGCAATGTGTTGGTGTTATAGTAATGTAGAACACCAAAAGAGGTGAAAGAATATGAACTTTGATCAAAAAACACCGATCTATCAACAACTGGCCGAATCTATTCGCCAGGATATACTCACAGGCTCACTGGCTGCGGAAACGGCAATCCCATCCGTGAGACAGATTTCTGTAGAGTATGGTCTGAATCCACAGACCGTGTTAAACGCAACCCAATTACTGATTCAGGAGGGTCTTTTGGAAAAACGCAGAGGACTGGGCATGTTTGTCCAGAAAAGCGCTCGCAAGCAACTCAATCAAAGCGCCAGTGATCGTTTTAAGAATGAAACCATTCAAGCCCTGGTACAGGAAGCCCAAATGCTTTCCATCTCAAGAGACGACCTGATCGAACTAATCCAATCAAAATATGGGGAGGAGATCTAATGTCTGCCCTGATCGAACTGAAAAACATCTCCAAATCTTATGGTGATCTTAAAGCGCTGGATAATGTCAGTCTCGAGATAGCTCCAGGACGCATTGTCGGGCTGGTTGGTCCCAATGGAGCTGGAAAAACCACCCTGTTACGCGCCCTGACCGGGGAGCTCGATTATAACGGTGAAGCCAAGGTTTTAGGTTATGAACCTCGCTCGCAACGTGCCGAACTCATGCTGGAGACCGGTGTGATTCATGATATCTCAGTATTGCCTTCCTGGATGAAAGTCAAAGAGCTTTTAGACTTTATGCACGGGATTCATCCTGGCTTTGATCGAAACAAAGCCGAATCCTTTTTGAAGACAACCACCATCCCAATGGATAAAAAAATCAAGAGTTTGAGTAAGGGTATGAAAACCCAGCTCCATCTGGCAATCACTCTGGCCACGGAGAGCAAGTTACTCATCCTGGATGAGCCTACTCACGGCCTGGATATCCTCTTCAGAAAGCAACTCTATAGCAGCGTCCTTGAAGACTATTTTGATGAAGAAAAATCGCTGCTGATTTCAACCCACCAAATTGAGGAAGTTGAACACATCCTCAGCGATGTCATCTTTATCAATAAAGGTAAGATTCTCCTCTATGCCAGCATTGAAGAGCTTGGTGAGCGATTTACACAGCTGACTATCCCTTCTGATCAGGCCGATGAACTCAGGGCTGATCTCAAACCTATGAGTGAGTACGGAATTCTGGGTCGTCGTGTTTTTCTCCTGGAAAACGCAGACACCAAAGCTTTGGTGAAGATGGGCGATATACAAACGCCTTCTGTTGCTGATATCTTCGTAGCTCTCATGGGAGGTGAAGCATGAAAACCTTGACAGTATTACTCAAGCGGGAATGGTTGGAATGGCGCGGAGTTGCCATCGGAACCATCCTCATTGTCACATTTCTTAATTTTCTAATGCTGCTTTCCGTATCGCGTGGATCTGCTTTTTTCCATGATAAACTGGAACGGGATGGTCACATTAATCTTGAAGACATTCAGATCAATGATGAATCTGTCGGCGATGTGGATATCCGCATGAATGGAAATGATGTTGAAATTACTATTGACGGAAACGGTGCTTCAAAAAGTGTAGATAAGTGGATGTCAAAAATGGCCCTACCTATCATATTTGGTCTTCGTATAGGGATGATGGGGATTTTCGGCTTCGTGCTTTTTCTGAGCATGTTTTACTTTTCAGACGCCCTTTTTAAAGAGCGGGAAGATAATTCGACCCTCTTCTACCGCAGCCTGCCTGTAAATGATCATTATTTGCTAGGGTCAAAAATCGCTGCAGGTTTAATCGGCGTTATTGGCTTAACCCTCTTCCTTTCCGTTGAGTACCTCATCTTTATGCGCCTGGCAATATGGATCTCCGGCGAACCGTTTAACACGCTTGCTGCATCGGTCTTAAGCCATATTTCATATATCGGCATGCTCTGGGATTGGTTCTCATACTTGATCTTTGCTGCCATTCATATGGCTCCATTAGCCTTGTTCCTTATCCTGGTTGGTACTTTTGTAAAGGGAAAACCCCTGCTCATTGGCCTGGGAGCCCCAATTCTGTTTTCAATAAGTTGGGCTATTGTGTTCCAAAATATCGCCTTCATAAAATACATCGCAAAGTTTTTCTGGGGCTTCAACCAGGTCATTATCGACCAGTGGGAATTGATGGAAAAAGGAATGGATGGAGAAATGCTGGTCTCTGGCAACTTCTGGGGATACTTATTCAATTTTGACACCCTCATATCCGTTTTGGTCTCTGGATTGCTTTACTATGCCATATGGCACGTTTATCGAAGAAACATACCAGCCGGATAGTGCTGAAATATATTGCAAAAGAGGATCCAATTATGAAAACACGTACAGTCATTTTTCTAGCCATTTTGCTCGGGTTGTTTACCTATACCCTGCCTCTGTATGCAGCCGACAAGGAATATCATCTTGAAGAAAAGACGATAATAGATATTCCGGTTGTGGGCAAGATATCTACAATGACGACGAGCTATCTGGCTAACTGCAAGCTTAAAGAGATGACCACCATCAAACTGCACAACGCTCTGGTTCAGATGATGAGCGAGTCAGATGGAAAGAGTCATGACAATCAACTCACTGATATGTGTGAAGAATTGCTCTGGAAGTACAACGATGAAACAAGTGTTTATACCGCTCAATCTTTCTCCGATATAAGGGCAGGTATCGAGGCAGATCGGGAAAATTCGGAAACTCATATTGATATGGAGTCAGATCAAAATGATATGGATGATTTACCCCGGATCATTAGAGAAATGATGGGCTCTGAAAAAAATGTCAACGGCTTTAAAGCCCAAAAAGTACTCACCACAGTCTATCCCAAGGATTCGGAGAGCCGAATCATTATCGAGGAGTATTATACCAACAAATCTAAAGCTTTATCGAAAATCAGTTCAGCTCGAGAAGATATGAATAAAAAATTAGGATATGATGACTCGCATATTGAGGGCGTTCCAAGCTTGATAAATATGGCTTATGAAGCAATCAAAGCAGATAGAGACTGGTCTCGGCCTGATGGAGAAGTAATTAAATTTATCATTCGGCTCCTGGATGAAGATGACGATGAAATGTTCACCATGAGCTATAATGTCACCACTGCAGAAATCATCTCCTTCCAGGAGGATCATTTCGCTCTGAAGTGAGTTATTTGAAGAGACAAATCAGGAATTAGAAAGTAATACCTCAGCCAGCTTCTAATGGCATATTGATTGCCGCTAATATGACTATCAAAGTGAGTGAGATCGGCTCACTTTGATTTTTAAATATGACACCTATTTCGATCTACAACATAGAGGGGTAATTCTCATGGGAAAAATATCATTTCTACAGCGGGTAGTAAACCTATTCTTTACGCCCAGCAAAGCGTTTGATGGATTAACGGATGGTGTTTCATACAAGGACTGGCTGTATCCATTAATAATAATTACTGTCGCGATGATCATTTTACCTCTTTTCTTTAGAGATATCAGTATAAATGAGGCCGAAGAACGTTTCATAAGGATTGAAAGATCAATTTCAAATAATCCTGATGTTCCCGAGGAACGATTGGAGCAGATGAATGCAGGAATGCAGGAAGCTCGGGAGAAAATTGCAGACTCACGCGAAAACCCCTTTGCCTTCAGAAATCTTTGGGGCTACCTGCTTATCCCAGTCGGGTATTTTATCTCAACGGCATTCTTTTCAGCCATTTTATTGCTGGTCGGCAACTTCGGGATGGGTGGGAAAGTGAAATTTTTCCAGATGTTTACCATGGTGATAATGACTTATCTCATTAGTGGTAATGGCTTTTTAATGAATATGGCGCCGGGCATCGGCACTCTTGAACTTTTGATCAAGACACCGCTTATCGTAATAAAGGAATCTACGGATATGATATTGAGCCCTGGACTCTTGTTCGATGAAATTGATTCCTATCTGGCTTATTTTTTAAATCAACTCGATGTCTTTAGAATCTGGGGAATGGTGGTTATGGGTTTTGGATTTGCTAAACTTTATAATAAACCAAGCTCCTCAGGAATCATTGCGGTGGCTATGCCCTGGTTAATATTGGTCGCTATTGGCGCGGCTCTTGTAAAAGCTAACTCCTTAATGATGGGTTAGGACAATCATTCAAAATAAATTGATAGAGATGATAGGAACTTTCATGCGTTTTAAATCAATCGGGCTGTATGCCCTCGCCCTGATCAGCGTCCCAGCAATGAGTCTAGGACAAACAAATTCACCCCTCACCCTGGAAGATTGTATCAAACTTGGTCTGGAGCAAAACCAAACTTTACGGATCAACCGCTTTGAAACTGACCGGAGTGTTTCACTGGCAAAGAGTAATGTTGGTATCATACTGCCAGTCGTTAATTTTTCACTTTCAGGCACCAATTCAGGTTTTGCAGGAGCGAGTGGAACGAATCATTATGGCAGCATGTTCACCCTTTCTCAGAATATCTGGGATGGCGGAGCCTGGTGGAATACACTTAAATCTGCCAAAGTTGCCCAGGATGCCGCTGATATTCAGTATCAGAGCTATGAAGTGAATACGGTTTATCAGATAAAAGCGGCCTATTATAGCTATCTTTCAACCCAACAACTGTTGGACGTCTACCGTGAAAATCAAACCACCAGTAATTACCAACACCAGCTTACTCTGGAGCGCTTTAAACTAGGTGCTGCTTCTCAAAATGATACTTTGCGAACGCGTGTAAATATTGAGCAATCCAGATTACAAATTATAAATGGTGAGGTGGAGCTCCAATCAAAAGCGCGAAACTTAAATATTATTCTGGGGCGTGATTCGGATATCCCACTTACACTAGCCAACCCAGCTTGGGAGGCAGTGGATGTTCCTGAACTTGACGCCATCACAGATGAGGTTCTAGGCTCTAATCAACAGTTGCAGCTTCTCGATCAGAACAAGGCTATTACATCCTATAATGTCAAAATTGCCAAATCAGGATACATGCCCTCTCTTGGTCTATCAGCCTCTTATCAGAATGGTGCGACAGCGGTAGGAGATGTATTCGGATCTACAACAGCATCCAAGTCAGCCGGAATAACCATGAGCTGGAATCTGTTTAACGGAACCAGAACCAGCCGTGGCGTTGAGCAGGGAAAAATCAATGCCAAGCTGGCTGCTGAAAACTATGATTTGTCAGAGCGCAACCTGCGCAAGGAATTGGCCCAGACCCTGGAACAAATGGACGCCTTAAATGCGTCTGTGGAAATATCCCAGTTGATCCTTACTGCCTCTGAACAAGATTTATTATTAGCTCAGGAACAGTACAAAATTGGATCACTATCAATTCTGGATGTTTTACGCATCACTGCCAGCTATGAAGATGCCAAATCAAATCTGATTCGTACACAACACAATCTGAAGATTGCTGAGGCTGGTCTACTCCAGCTCATGGGAAAGCGTTAGGGGAAGTCATGTCAAAAAAGAAGAAGATCATCATTATTGTTTTAGCCGTTGTCACAATAGGGGTCGTGGGGTTTTTCGCCGTTAAGAAGGAGAAAGGGAACACCAAAGACATACAAGCCGCTAAAGTTGAACGCGGCCAGGTTGTTCATAAAGTTGCTGCCTCCGGCCGGATTCAACCTGTTGTAGAAGTCGATGTCAGTGCCGACGTGGCAGGTCGTGTTATAAAAATGTCCGTCAAAGAAGGCGACTGGGTCGAGAAAGGACAATTCCTGGCACAACTCGATGCAACGCGCTATAAAGCAGACGTCGATCGCTCAAAGGAGGTTTTAACGTCAACTGAAGCCTCGCTCTCTCTTGCTGAACTTGAAAAAAATCAACAACTCGAATTGTTTCAAAAGAAACTGGTCAGCGAACTCATTTATCAGGGTGCTTTAGTGCGCTATCAACAAAGTTTATCTTCAAAAAAGCAAGCTGAGGCAGCGCTGGCACAGTCCGTTGATAATTACAACAAAACGATCATGTTTGCACCGATGTCAGGAACAGTCACGCTGGTCAACAAGGAGGTCGGCGAAATGGCGCTCGGGTCTGCCTTCAGTCGCGACATCATCATGGTGATTGCCGATCTGAACGAAATGGAAGTCCTGGTCGATGTCAATGAAAACGATGTCGTTGATGTTTCCCTGGGTGATACAACAGAGATTGAAATTGATGCCCTTCAGGATACAGTGTTTCAGGGAATCGTTACAGAGATCGCCCACAGCGCTCAAAATACAGGCTCTGGAAGTCTAGACCAGGTCACTAATTTCAAAGTTCAGATCAGATTGTTGAGTCCACCAAAAGAGATCCGTCCGGGTATGTCAGCTGCTGTCGATATCCGTTCAGCCGTCCAGAATGATGTCTTGTTCGTACCAATCCAAAGTGTGACAATGCGCAAGCCAAAACAGCTAAAGGAAAAGCAGGACAATGAGTTGAATCGAGCTGATAGCAGCCTCATGGAAGAGGATGAAGATCTTGACCCAGTCGAAGTTGTTTTTGTTTTGGTAGATAGTGAAAACGGCAAGGGCAAAGAGGTCATTCAGCGGGAAGTCGTCACTGGAATTATTGGTGAACGCGATTTTGAAATTATTTCTGGTCTAGAATTGGATGATGAAATTGTTACTGGACCCTACAAGGAAATCAGTCGTGGGCTTAACGATGGTGACAAGGTGAAAGTTACCAAGCGTAAGAAGTTCAACGCCAATGATGAAAAGAAGGATTAGGTTCGAATCAACTAAGAATTTTATCTTGAGCAGACCAAAGGTCACCGAGTTGAAAATTCAATTGAGTAAAACCACCTAACTGAAATCAGGAAAACGGAATATCTAATGTCTTTAATCCAAGTCAAAGATCTCTATAAAATTTACCAGATGGGTAACACTGAAGTCCGAGCGCTGGATGGCGTTTCACTTACCATTGAGCAGAACGAATACCTGTCTATCATGGGACCATCCGGCTCAGGAAAATCGACCCTCATGAATCTGTTAGGTTGTCTGGATACACCTACTGAGGGTGATTTTTACATGGATGGCATCAATGTGGCTACAATGGGTGACGATGAATTGGCTCATATTCGTAACAAAAAAATCGGCTTTGTGTTTCAGACTTTCAATCTACTGCCAAAATCTACCAGCCTGCGCAATGTTGAGTTGCCGCTGATCTATAATGGCGCGATTAAATCCGCAGATCGAAAAGGGATGGCTATCCAAGCACTTGAGCGAGTCCGTCTGGGTGATCGAATTCACCATAAACCGAATGAACTTTCCGGTGGTCAAAGACAACGTGTGGCAGTTGCCCGAGCTCTGGTCAATAATCCTGCCATTATCCTCGCGGATGAACCGACGGGAAACCTTGATTCAAAAACCGGTGAAGAAATCATGGCCCTCTTTGACGAACTCCACAGGCAAGGAAACACAATTATCCTGGTTACACACGAAGAGCATATAGCCGAGCATGCCCATCGAGTGGTTCGTCTCCTTGACGGAAAAATCGCGTCTGATGATCCAACATCCAGAGCCAAATAAATGACTCTACCCAACCACCATTATTCTGCAGCAACAGAGCCATTATCGTTATGCAACACCTTTTACCCGAGTGGGACTCTATCTCTCGATGGGACCTGCTGCGAGCGTAGAGTAAGTTCTCTGGATAAAAACATAAGTATTCAAGATCGAGACAATGAATCTCGAAAGCTTCTAATATGAGAAATTTTTTCTGGGAAAATTTGCGTATCGCATTGTCTGAATTGTGGGGACATAAAACACGCTCCATTCTTACGGGAACTGGTATAGTAATCGGCATTATCGCCGTCTCACTCATGTCAACCCTCATCAATGGTGTGGACACTTTATTTGAAGATAGTATGAAATTCCTCGGCCGGGGGAATTTGTATGTCGAAAAGTGGCCCTGGTTTGGCGATGAAGATTGGTGGACCTTGCGTAATCGTCCTCGAATTGAACTTGACATGGCTGACGAGATCAAAGAGCGTTCTCAATACGCCCTTGTGGTTGCCGCTGAGAGGGGGCGAACTGCAAATTTGAGCTATAAGGAGCTCTCTGCTGAAAATATCTATATCCATGGTGTGACAGCAAATTATCCTGAAGTGTCAACCGTAGATGTTGAATTCGGTAGGTTTTTTACTGAATCTGAAGATCGTACAGGTGCTCAAGTCGTATTATTGGGGTCTGAGGTTGCCAAGAATCTGTTCCCCCAGGGGAATCCCATCGACAAAATGATATTTGCCGGGTCGAAACGCTTTAGAGTCATTGGCGTACTGGGCGAAATGGGAAAATTTATGGGATCATTTTCAAATGACACTCAAGTCCTGATACCTCTTGAAACGTTCAACAAGATTTTTCACGGACCCTGGGGAAGACGGTCAATTACTGTTAAAGTTCCCGAAAACATGGTCGAGGACGCCAAAGAAGAGCTTCGCGGTGTTGTAAGAGTTCTACGTGGTTTAAAACCCGGTGAAAAGGATAATTTTGCTATTAATCAGCAAAATGCTTTCCGACAGACTTACCAGGGTATCAAACTTGCGATTGGTGGCACTGGAATGGTTATAACTGCCCTCTCCCTGCTTGTTGGTGGGATCGGTATAGCAAATATTATGTTTGTGTCAGTCAAGGAACGCACACGGGAAATTGGGGTTCGTAAAGCTCTTGGTGCTACGAAGGGTCAAATCCAGGGTCAATTCCTCATTGAAGCAATGGTGATCACTGCCTCTGGTGGGTTGGTTGGTCTCATCATCTCCACTCTTATCAGTATGGCAATCAGCAAATTTTTATTCCCCGCCAATATGTCTTTCGGCGTCGCCTTCATGGCCATTGGCCTCAGTGCGGCCGTCGGTTTAATTGCTGGACTTGCTCCGGCACGCAAGGGTGCAAAGCTGGACCCCATTGAAGCTTTGAGATACGAGTAGAGTATGTACTTCAGAACGACTATAAAAACCCTTAATGATGCATTTTTCATGGCATTCGAAGCGATTCGCGACAATCTGCTTCGATCCATTCTAACACTGCTCGGAATTGTTATCGGGGTTTTTGCGATTATTGCCGTCATGACAGCTATTCGCACCCTTGAATCTTCAATCAACTCAGGTCTCAATGTCTTTGGTTCAGATGTTATTTTCATTCAAAAATTTCCCGTCCTCCAGATTGGTGATCATAATAGCCGCATAAAATATTGGAGTCGCCCAAACATTAGTTACGATATGGCCTTAGAGTTACGAGACCGTATGATCGGCGCTGAATTTGTATCAGCTCAGGACGGCGATGGCGGCAAAACGATTCGCTACAAAAAGGAAGCAACCAACCCGAATGTAGGTGTTCAGGGCGTCGACGAATTTGGATTGGAAGCCCTCAATCACAGTCTCGATTATGGGCGGAATTTTATCCCTGAAGATATTGAATATAGTCGTCGTGTTGTATTGTTGGCGACAGATGTCCTGGAAAAACTTTTTCCTTTCCAGGATCCTATAGATCAGACAGTTACTATTAATGGTATTGGTTTTGACGTCATTGGGACCCTGCAGCGCAAAGGTGAAATGTTTGGCCAGAGTCAGGATAATTTTGTGATTATCCCCATAACCTCCTATCTACAATACTTCGGTTCTCGCTGGACTTCATTGGGAATATCAATCAAGGCTCCTGACGGCGAAAGCTTTGATCTGGTGAAGGAAGAGGCGATTGATCAGATGCGCATTGTCCGAGGTTTGGGACCCCAGGAAGAAAACGATTTCGAAGTCACATCCAATGATGCTCTTATCGAAACTTTTGGAGCATTTACAGCAGGAATAAAACTTTTTGCCGGAGCTGTAAGCGTCATCGCGCTGGTGGTTGCCGGCATTGGCATCATGAATATCATGTTGGTCTCCGTGAGTGAACGTATCAAAGAAATTGGAGTGCGCAAGGCTATTGGAGCTACACGCAATAACATCCTGTTCCAATTCCTGCTGGAAGCGGTTTTTCTTTCGCTTATCGGTGGCGTTATTGGAGTTCTGCTTGGTATTGGCGCCGGTAATATGGTCACTCTTGTTATGAAAAATGTAGCGCCGGTAATCCCAATGGATTGGGTGTTTATTGGATTGGGTGTCTGTTCATTTATCGGGGTTGTCTTTGGTATTTATCCCGCCTACAAAGCCGCCGGGCTGGATCCTATCGAATCCCTCCGGCACGAATAAATCTCACAGTTTGTTTCCAGCCAAAGATTCTAATCCGCGCCTGGAAAGTTTTAGGTAACGAGAGGGAATAAATGAAAAGCCCCCGCCAAAAAAGACAGGGGCTCCAAACGCATATTCCTTAAGCCAAAACTCAATACGCTTTGGCGAAAAGCACCAGTTGAGAACTCACCTCGCCAGTGTAGACACATTTTCCAGCAACGCCGGGCTGATCAAAAGGGATACAACGAATCGTGGCCTTGGTCTCATTTTTAATTTTTTCTTCCACCTCGGCTGATCCATTCCAGTAGGCTTTGATAAAGCCGCCCTTGGTCTCCAAAGTTTCTTTGAAATCTTCCCAGGTATCAACAGTGTGAGTGTTGGCTTCACGGAAATCCAGGGCACGTTGAAAAAGTTCATCTTGGACGGTCACAACTTGTCCTGATAGAAAACTGACCAATTCATCCAACGCAACAAAATGCTTGATCCCGGAATGACGGATAACAACCACAGCCTGTCCCTTTTCGATATCCTTGGGTCCAATCTCGACTCGCATGGGAACACCGCACATTTCCCACTCATTAAATTTAAAACCGGGAGATGCTTTTTCGTCATCATCCACATGGACTCGAACAGATACAGCTTTTAGCTCGCTGACCAATTCTGCTACTTTACCCATAACCAGGTCTTTGGTGTCATCTCTGAATATTGGGATAATCACGACCTGATGAGGCGCTACCCGGGGAGGCAGTATCAATCCTTTGTCGTCTCCGTGGCACATAATCAAGCCACCTACCAGGCGGGTGCTTACACCCCAACTTGTGGCATAAACTAATTCTTCTTTATTGTCCTTGTTCTGAAAGGTCACTTCAAAGGCTTTCGCAAAATTCTGACCCAGGTAATGGCTTGTTCCTGCCTGTAAAGCCTTTTTGTCGCGCATCATAGCTTCTATGGAAAAAGTATTCACTGCCCCTGCAAATTTTTCAGATTCAGTTTTTTGACCTGTTATGACGGGCATGGCCATATAGTCTTCTGCAAATCGTTTATAAACTTCAAGCATTTTCAACGTTTCTTCCTGAGCTTCGGCAGCAGATGAGTGGGCTGTGTGTCCTTCCTGCCATAAAAACTCAGTCGTCCGTAGAAATAAGCGCGTGCGCATTTCCCAGCGAACCACATTGGCCCACTGGTTAATCAGCAGGGGTAAATCACGATAAGAGGAAATCCATTTCTTGTACATATGCCAGATGATTGTCTCAGAAGTCGGACGAACGACCAAAGGTTCTTCTAATTCTTTCCCGCCAGCATGGGTAACCACGGCAACCTCAGGGGCAAAACCCTCCACATGTTCAGCTTCCTTCTTTAAAAAGTGCTCTGGAATAAACATGGGGAAATAGGCGTTAACATGGCCAGTGTCTTTAAACATCTGATTCAGTATGCCCTGGAAGTTCTCCCAGATGGCATATCCATAGGGTCGTATAACCATGGTGCCTTTGACTGGACCATAATCTGCCAACTTGGCTTGTCGAACCACATCCGTATACCATTTAGAAAAATCTTCGCTCTGTTTTGTTACGCCTTTTGACACCAGTCGCACCCTTTCAGTTTTAGCTAGAACCGCTTAATCGGAGCAGCGGCACAATCATAACATTTCTAGCCCCGCGACACAATAATGAATAGAGTCTTTTAGTGAGTATCTAATACTCCAATCAGGCTGAGCTTTCTTCCTCACCATAACACCAGAGTACAGATCCTCAAATCAAATATTGATAAGCTTAGTGTCTTTGAGGCTCGCTGGTTTTTAACAGGTTGCTTGGCTCACAGCAAGCCCGTGTGAGCGGGCGCAAAATGATCTGTCTCAAGGCATCAAGGCTGGAATCAAACCTTGTGTTGAACACTAGCAAATACTAGAATATGAGCCTAACTGGGGAGACGATTCTATCGTAAAAAGAACACTGATAATTTTGATTTTGGGCTTTACACAGATGATCCAGGCAACCTCAATGCCGGACACGACCCGAACCAAATTCGACCGAGCTATACAAGGTCGCCCTTTTGATCTGGATGAATTGCTCGGCAAACCGATTAAGGATACCCCCCCAAGTTTGGTGAACGGTGTTCCACGCTGGGTGGTTGAGGGCGAAATCAGGGACGATGCCGTTTACTTCGGTATTGGTAAATCATCCAAATCTGCAGATGAGGCTGACAATGACGCCCGCCTACGTTTTGCCCAATTCGTCGAAGTCAGTGTGAAAAGTATTGCCACCCAACAGATCGAGGAAAACAAGGACCGCCTGGAAGAAAATTATAGCTACGAATCCTTGGTGTCGACCAATATGAATCTTCGTTCTGTGAAAATTTCAGCACGTTTTGTGACCAGCGACTCCACCTATCACAGTCTTATTAAATATGGCAAATCCGAATATCACAAGCTGGTAACCGATGAAATAAGAATCTCTCTTGAAACTGATATTCGTAAACAAGAGATGGGCCATCAGGCCATTGAAGCTTTACGTGCAGACTCACTAAGGCATAAACTCAGAATGGATAGCTTGGCTTTGGGACGTAAACAGGCTGTGATCGATTCCCTGGACCATATATTGAAAATGGAAGAATCTCGGATTCGTCAGGAGCAGGAGCGCATTGACCTCATCAAAAGTCGTTTCGCTGCTTTTCTAAAACTTAAGCCACGCTTCCTAATGATTGATGTACCCAGCGCCAGCACACCAAAAACTTGGATCCACGCCAGCGGAAGGTGGAATCCAGACACTGGCCATATGAGACAAGTGAAACTGGGCACATCACTGTGGCTATTCACGGCCGAGGCTGGAATTTGGGGCATCGAATCCATGGCGAATCAAGCTGATTTTTCAATAAAACTGGAAGTATTACCCCCAAGCGGCGATATTTATCCTGTTCAATTGGCCTTGGGATATATCAAGTATGTGACCACAGGAGCAGCTGGCTATTTTGATTTACGGAAACCGGGAGATTACGGCTCATTAAGCCCTCAGCAAACGGCTGAATGGCAGGATTCGCCCTTTCAAAGCACTTCATTTTATGCTGTAGGAACGGTTGGTGTTCCAACCATCAATTCACACGTTAATCTCTATCTCGACAATAGAATGGTTTCCCTGGGCTCCATCTGGTACCCCTTCCCACGCAACATGGGCGATGCCATCAGCGTTATCAATCAAATCGATTATATACAGGATGAAGCTTATCAAAATCGCTTCGGTGACCAGCTCCAATGGCAAATAGGGCTGAGGCTCATTGCCATTTCAGATAGATTTGCAACGATGGTGAGTTATGAAGATCACGAGTTCTGGATGCTAAATTTTGAATTCCAATACTAGGGATACAACAAAAGCAGCCATAGTATTAAAAAACGCTAAATATTCTCCCGCCCAAAAGTTTGTAATAAGCCCTTAAATCTTCACGAATATCTTTTTACTATAGAGATACCAGAGAATGGCCAACCAAAAGGCGATGTTCGTGAGGGCGAAAAGGAGCGACCCATTTAATTCGCCAGCCAGAGGGACATAAAGACCAGTATACATCGCCTCTTTTATTGAAACGATCTCACCAGAGCTATTGGTGGTTTTCAGCATATACATTAATCTGCCAATAATCCCTGAGCCCACAAAAACCACCAGAGCGTTACTGCCAAATACGATTGCTGGTTTAATCCAGAAATCCATTTTCTTTACATCAATCAGGTATGAGGAAACCACAATCATCATGATGGCCAGGCCATCCATCGTGATCACATATGACACAGTCCAGAGTTGTTTGTTGATTGGCTCCCAAATACTCATGATGGATCCCAGCATAAACACAATAATGCCTAAAACACTCAGATTGCTGAGTTTTTCCTGCTGGTCCACCGGTTTACGAAGATATTCCCCTAACCAGAAACCACTCAGAAGGGTCACCACCGCAGGGAGGGTTGAGAGAAAGCCCTCAGGGTCAAACGGTACACCAGTACCACCATATAAGTGAGCTTCACCAAACAGGGCCATATCCATATAACGAATAAAATTATCAGCCAATGCAAAGCTCCCGGCTCCCCAACCATCAACAAGGGGGACGCGCATAAAAAATTCATAGATGAGAACCAGAACAGCAGCTGCAATAATTCTTGATCGAGTCTTGGGCAAATAAAGAATAATTAAACCACCCAGCAGATAGCTAAACCCAATCCGTTGTAAGACTCCCCAGAAACGGAGGGTTAACAGCCGCCGGGGAATATCCAAGAATTCGAAATCTGCAGCCATCTGGGCATTCAAAGGAATGTTAAAAGGAAAGCCATTCAGAAAAAGTCCCAGCCCAATAATGATGGCTCCCCGACTCAAGACCTTTTTTTTCAAATCCGTTACATCGGCGCCTGCTTCCATTCGTTTCCCAAAACTGAGAGCCATGGCGACACCCACAATAAAAAGGAAGAAGGGAAAGACCAGATCGGTTGGTGTCCAGCCATGCCATTTAGCATGACGCAAGGGACCATAAATATGCGACCAACTTCCCGGATTATTCACCAGGATCATCAAGCCCACTGTTAAGCCTCGGAAAACATCTAATGAAATCATACGATCTTTCATCATCACTCCTATTGATTTTGCCAAAATTATGGGCACAAATTAGCGTCAAAGTTGGGAATTACCACTCTGGAGTTAGCAACCCGGGCCGGCTGTAAAGGTTTTTCTTTTGCCCTGCTTAAAACGGTTGGGGTGATTCCACGAAAAATACATGGATCAAATACGTGACTCTGGTTTAATGTTTGCTTAAAGCAATCATGTAAATCCAACAACGGTTCACCGAATAAGAGTTAGAATAATTCACTTGGCACTTGAAATTTGAAATGGGGAGATGATATTTACCCCGTGTTAAATCAACAATCGAAACGGCAACTTAAATAGCCTTTAACAATAGATCGGAGCTGGTATCATGACAGGTATTGATACTGAGTTGTACCCGAAAGCGAAAACGCGCCACAGCAAAACAAGCACCGCTTTCAAACATGCCCAAAAAGCACTTCGCGATGAACGCATCAGTGGTCTCACAGGCGCTTTTCTTGCCGCCTTTATCTGGGGGCATCTCCTGGCAGAATCTTCAATTATCTTTGGCCGGGATGTCTATAACTATGTCGCAAATTTTATGGAAAATACGATTCCGCTAGCCCAACCGGTTATCTTCCTCGTCACCATAGCCTTTTTTACTCATTTTATCTGGGCCAGTCGAAAAATTCCAGGCAAGCTGCGAGAAAGAAAAATCATGTTGGAGCTTGGCCAAAAATTGAATGAATCCCGAAAAGGTTGGCAGCAAGACCCCAAATCTGATATTACCCTGAGATCACATTTTGAAACATCGCTCTGGATCACCCAGGTCCGCACCGGTATGATCGTCCTCGCGGCAGGCTCTTTTCATCTGGTTCTGGTTGCCTGGAATTTATTCTCAGACATGGGTTATGTGGGACAAGCCCCCGGGTTTACAGCAGATCTTACCATCTCGCGTATGGGGAGCGGTCTTTGGATTCTTTATTCCGTTCTGATGGCCTCCGTTGTTGCCCATATGGCCATTGGGGTCTACCGACTGCTGGTGAAGTGGTTTGCTGATACCTGGTTTGTCCGCAATTATGCTCGAGCCCTTTTCTACCTGCTTTTTACTTTTTACATGGTCCTGGGGACCCTCACTATTGTGGCTGGAACAGGTGTCTGGGAAGGAGTCTTTTCATGAAAACAATTATAACAGAAGTCCTGGTGATTGGTGCTGGTCTCGCCGGTGAACGGGCAGCGATTGCCAGTGCCCAGGCTGGTCTGGATGTAACCATACTTTCACTGGTCCCACCCCGTCGCAGTCATTCGGCTGCTGCTCAGGGTGGTATGCAGGCTTCACTTGGAAACTCAGTAAAAGGCAAGGGTGATAACGCGACCATACATTGGTTGGATACTGTTAAAGGTTCTGACTGGGGTGCCGATCAAGAAGTCGCCAGAATTTTTGCTGACAACGCGCCCATTGCCATGCGCGAAATGGCCCACTTTGGTGTACCCTGGAACCGCGTCGAAGCTGGTCCACGAGAAGTCTATATCAAGGGCAAGAAAACCACCATCGTTGAAGAAGCTGAAAACGAAGGGCTGATCACTGCCCGTGATTTTGGTGGAACCGCAAAATGGCGAACCTGCTACACTGCCGATGGAACGGGGCATACCGTCCTATATGCCATGGACAATCTCGCCGTCCAGCTTGATATTACCATCCATGATCGTATGGAAGCTCTGAGCCTTATTCATGAAGATGGCGTCTGTATCGGAGCCATTGTACGCTCATTGAGAGATGGTGAAATCATCGCCTACCTGGCCAAAGCAACAGCGATTGCCACTGGTGGCTATGGCCGGATCTATGGGGAGTCTACCAACGCAATCATTAATGAAGGAACTGGCTCCTGGCTGGCCCTTCAAACCGGTCTGGTTCCACTTGGGAATATGGAAGCGGTTCAATTTCATCCAACTGGCATCGTTCCTACAGATATTCTTGTAACTGAGGGTTGTCGCGGTGATGGTGGTCTCTTATTGGATGTGGATGAATATCGCTTTATGCCCGATTACGAACCTGACAAACAGGAGCTGGCCTCCCGCGATGTTGTTTCTCGTCGTATGAAAGAGCACATGCTTAAAGGCAAGGGCGTCAAGTCTTCCTACGGGGAACATCTATGGCTGGACCTTCGCCATCTTGGGGAAGAGCACCTGAAAACAAAATTGCGAGAAGTATACGATATTTGTATGTACTTCATTGGTGTGAATCCGATAAAAGAATTGATTCCAGTTCGTCCCACCCAGCATTATTCCATGGGTGGCATTCGGGTGAATAAAGATGGTCACGCCTACGGACTAAAAGGTCTCTTTGCTCTCGGTGAGGTAGCCAACTGGGATATGCATGGCTTTAATCGTCTCGGTGGAAACTCCCTGGCGGAAACCGTGGTTGCCGGCAAAGTCGTCGGTGAAAAGATTGCCGCATTTGCCAAACAGGCAGAACTGAATGCAAATGTAAGTCTGGCCGAAAAATTCGGAAAAGAACAAACCGACTTAATTGCTCACTTATTGAATAACCCCGGCACTGAAAATGTTTACGCATTGCGCGATGAAATTGCCAGCCTCTTGACCGAACATGTTCATATTTTTAGAACTGGCGAGGCACTTGAAAAAGCTGTTACAGGGCTAAAAGCAATTTTAGGTCGTTTAAAGAATGTAAAAGTAAGTGCCCGTGCTCCTGGTATGAATCCAGAATTATCGCAGGCCCTACGTATCGAAGGTATGGCGAAACAGGCTTTCATCATAGCCAAGGGGGCTTTGCTCAGAACAGAGTCTCGTGGTGCCCATACTCGAGAAGATTATCCAGCCCGTGATGACAAAAACTGGTTAAAGAGAACCCTGGCTTTTTGGCCTGTAGGTGCGGATGAACCTGACTTCAAATATGAACCTGTTGGACCTCTGGACTTACCCCCTGGTGATCGAGGCTATGGTGGAGGGCAAATGGTTGAAATGGATCTTACATTGGAGGAATACAATGCCAAGGTGGATGCCGCACAGACCGCCCTGGGAAAACACCCAACCACAGAACCTATGGGTGTTGGTCTTCCTAAAGAAGCCTGGCGTGAAGAATCACCCTATAAGGATGCAAAATAATGGCTAGAACATTAACCTTTAAAATATTTAGATATAACCCCACCAAAGAGAATGATGAACCGCATATAGAAACTTTCGAACTGGAGGAAACTCCACGATTGAATTTATTTACAGCTCTGCATCGAATTCGCGAGAAGCAAGCGCCTGACCTTATGTATGATTTTGTGTGCCGGGCCGGCATCTGTGGCTCATGTGCCATGATGATCAATGGTCGACCAACCCTCGCCTGTCGAACACTCACATCAGACCTTGCTGACACCATTGAATTGTATCCTCTGCCCTTCTTCAAACTACTTGGTGATCTTTCAGTGGATACGGGGGTCTGGTTTCATGACATGGCCAAACGTCTGGAGTCCTGGATTCATACGACCAAGGAATTCGACCCTAGCGCCGAAGAAGAGCGCATGGACAATGCAACAGCCATTAAGATTTATGAATCAGAACGCTGTATCGAATGCGGATGTTGTATCGCGGCATGCGCCACGGCCCAAGTCTATCCAGATTTTCTGGGAGCTGCCGGTCTCAATCGTATCGGACGATTTATGTTTGATCCTCGCGATACCCGAGGTGAGCAGGAATGGTTTGAACTGGTTTCGACCGATATTGGCGTCTTTGGCTGCATCGGCATGATGGCCTGTGATGATGTGTGTCCTAAAGACCTTCCCCTGCTGGAAGTCTTTTCATATATCCGTCGCAAGATGAATTCGGGTGTCAAAATCGCCGTTCCGGATCTCGAACTTTCCTGACACATAATGTATGGTATTAAAAAGGGTCAGCCAACGCTGACCCTTTTTAATTACAGATCTGATCCAGTGGAGATTTCCCCCTTACAATTCCGGCCAGGAAATCACCTTGAATTTTTGAGGGACTGGCAGCGTCATTCTTTTGTATAGCATCACTCAATCACAAATTGTTTCAAGGGCGGGAATCCGTTGAACTCAACCGCGCTGTAACTGGTGGTATAGGCTCCCGTTGAAAACCAGTAGAGACGATCCCCAATCTTAAGATCCAAGGGCAACCAGTATTTGTCATTTTCATACAGAATATCCATCCCGTCACAAGTGGGACCGGCAAGAATTGCTTCCTCGAGTACTCCTTGCTTTTCTGTGTAAATAGGATATTTGATCGATTCGCCCATTGTTTCAATGAGACCGGAAAACATCCCAACATCGGTGAAGATCCAGCGGTGCAGTGAGGTTAATGATTTACGCGAAATAAGGACTATCTCACTCACCAATATGCCTGCGTTGGCACACAGAGATCGTCCAGGCTCAATCAGGATTTCAGGCAGGTCATCACCAAAAGCTTCACGCAGAAAACGGGCTATCTCACTTGCGTAGGTTTCGAGTTCATGCGTGCGTGACAAGTAGTTGGCCGGTAACCCGCCACCCATGTTGATCATTTTCAGAATGATGCCCTTTTCCCTGAAAACCCGATCAAAGATATTTTTCATCTTCCCAATTGCGGCATTCCAGGAAGCGATATCCCGCTGCTGTGATCCCACATGAAATGAAAGACCGTAGGGCTCCAATCCCAACTCCTGCGCCAGGGCTAGTAGTTCGATCGCCATTTCAACCTGGCAACCGAATTTCCGCGATAATGGCCAGTCAGCCGTCAGATTACCTTCTGTCAGGATGCGTACGTAGATCTTCGCTCCAGGAGCTTCACTGGCAATGATGCGAAGATCGGCTTCCGAATCCGTGGCAAACAGGCCAATCCCTTTTTCAAAGAAATACCTGATATCCTTGCGTTTTTTGATGGTGTTTCCATAACTGCATCGCTCAGGATCCACACCTAGCCCAAGGATCCTATCGAGCTCATACACGGAAGCGACATCAAAATTTGAACCGAGTTTCGCTAACATCTCTAAGATTTGAATGTCAGGATTCGCCTTAACAGCATAATGTACGTGTGCATAGGGAAAGCTATTTACCAGATCATCATATTGCAGACGAATGAGCCGGTTATCTATTACGACAAAAGGAGTCTCCCTGGTGTCGGCAAAAGCCTTGATCCGGGCAAAGGTGTCTTTGTGGTAATAGTCTTCTATTTGAACATTGTTTTCTTGCATTGTTTTCCAACTTCAGGTTTGATTTAATATTCATCAGAGTCAATCCCAGAAGAGATTTAGGTTCCTGGGAACCCATTTCATTCTTCCTGTAGCACAAATTTTATTCCAGGTAATTCATGCCCACACCCAGAGTCTGCATATTTCCCTGCCATCCTTTTTGTTAGCCATATTCTCAGTCCTCTTTTTTCATCATATTTACACCTGATTCCTTGTCGATTTTCAGAATCCAGCCCTTTACTCATCATCTCTCCTTTATAGGAGCGTATTGCTTTACATCGTTTCAGGATGCTTCGTCATTTTAAGAGCGTGAGTCTGATCACCCGACGAAGATAGTCTGTCTCCAACACGGCCAGGTATATCCCGCTTGCTGCCGCCAGCCCAGAGAATGTTTTCCCATTCCAGCTGACCGATGAGACTCCAGGTCCGAAGGACCCTTCGACCAGAATCTGAACCAAAGTCCCAGAAAGATCATATATCTTCAGACTGGCATGAGCTGTCGCCTGAAGCTCAAAGCGCAATGTGGTGGATGGATTAAAGGGGTTGGGATAAGCGGGAAACAGGAGCGACCCGTCTGGGATCTCGGGGCTGATTTCTATACCCACGACAGTTTGATTCTCAAAGTAATTGAAGGTCCCTTCATAATTCCCCACTGTCAGATCAAGATCACCATCGCCATCCAAATCAGCCAGACCCGGTGTTGCATTTTGTCCAACCATTAAATCCGATAGTGAGTCTGGTAGTTCAACCCAGGTACGATTTGCATACGTGAATAATTTCACTTCAAAGAAGCTTTGCCCCACAACCATGTCCAGGTTTCCATCCAGATTGACATCCCCCAGGGATAGAACTGCGTTGCTGCCAACATCAAGACCTGCAAATAAACCGGTGTCCTCTGTCCAGACAGGCTCGCTTAAAGTTCCAGTATTTTCATAATAGGATATTTGTCCGTTCTCGCTTCCGACAAATAAATCCAAATCCAGATCACCATCAAAATCATATAGGCGAGGACTTGCCCAGCCGCCAACATTAATTTCTGAAAACATTGCTGCAACATAAGGAAAACCAGTACCGCTGTTATGATGATAAAACAGATTCCCACTTAGATCTCCAACGACGAGATCTATGCGGCCATCGGCATCAAGGTCACCTGCGGCTACGGCAGAGTATATGGAATGATCAATACTGCTAAAACGGTTATGATTGGCTGTCCATGCCGACCCATAGGGAGTCCCCGTATTCTCGTAATATTTGATATCTCCTGACTGGCTTCCGCTGAGCATGTCAAGATCGCCATCCTGGTCGAAATCAATAAACACTGGATTACTAGCTCCACCCACATCAATGACGCCACCAAATAATGAGGTTACCGCAGACCAGGTCGGTGAAGCCAGAGATCCAGAATTGACATAATATTGCAGTTGACCCGAGGCTGTACCATGCACCAAATCTTGTTTGCCATCCACTGTGAGATCAACAAGACAGGGAGAGTTCCAATAAGTGCTCTGACCCAAACCTGAGAAAAGGGTGCTCTGATTGGTCCAGCTCCAGCTTGACAAATCACCATCATTTCGATAATAGTAAAATCCATACCCATCGCGTCCGACCAGTAGATCAATATCCCCATCTGCATCCAGATCTGAAAACCATGGATAAGCATACAGCCCGACGTCAAACCACACATCGGTTAACCCTTCTATGAATATCGCATCTTCAGCAGTGCCATAATTTTGATAATAACGCACCTCACCACTTTCACTCAATCCCACTACAAGATCAAAATCACCATCATTATCCAGATCCGAAAAATGGGGTACCGGATTTGTGCCCACTGCAAGCACATCAAAAAAGTCATTCAACCGTGTGAATTCTGCATTCTCAGCAGTCCCTATATTCTCATAAAACTGTAACCCAGTATAGCCACCGGTGATGAAATCCAGATCATTGTCATTGTCCAGGTCAATGCAAACACCCACTTCACAATCCAGCTCCTGGACAACACTAAAAAACGCATCACCAGATTGGAAATGGGGATTGGTAGCTGACCCTATATTTTCGAAGTATCGTGGAGGATCGCTAATACTCCCCAGAATAAGATCATGATCACCGTCATTGTCAAGATCAGCGAATCTTGGTTGCGAAAATGGGAGTGATGGGATTCCGCTGGGGTTAAATATTAAATCATTTTGCTGCCATTCTTGGGCCGCGCAAGCAGATGTGAAAAAGATAAGTGCTATTAATCTCAATAGACTTTTAAACATGAGCAGTCCCCGCTTGGTTAACATGATTGGAATGTATGGTTCAAGAACTTTAATACAAGTTAGAAGCCATTTATTCTGGTACATATTATTGGTCTGCATCTTCTCCCTGCATTTTTTAGAACAGCCAATTATTTATTCTTAATGGAAGGTGGTCGCTTTTATCAGCAGTTCAGCCCATTCAGCTTTCCAATTGGAATCAATGGTTATTCCCCCACCAGTTCCCAGCCTAAGCTGTGGACCCTGTTGCAGCAGCGTGCGAATGGCAATGTTGAAACTGAACTCTCCGCCTGGATGGAAATATCCTATAGAGCCGGTATAAACCCCTCTTGATTCAATCTCCAATTCATCAATGACTTCCATCGCCCGCTTTTTGGGACAACCAGTGATAGAACCACCTGGAAACATGGATAGAAGCGCTTGCAGGGGCTGATAGCTGTTAGCGATCTTTCCCGATATTCGGGAATAGGTGTGCCACACCTTTGGCAGTTTTCTGATTTCCTTTACAGCCTCCAAGCGTATACTTCCGATCTCACAAACCTTACCGAGATCATTTCTCAATAGATCAGTGATCATGTACAGTTCAGCCTCTTCCTTTTCGCTATTCAGTAGCTCCTGCTTAAGCTTTTCATCCTCAGCAACATTAGACCCTCTTGGTCGTGTTCCCTTTATGGGTTCTGTTGTCAGAAGACCTTCCAGATGATGCAGAAACAGCTCTGGTGAGAGTGATAGAATTGCGAGCTGTTCATATTCAAAATAGCTGGCATAAGCGGCGGGGTGCTTTTGAATCATTCCCGCAAAAAGTGCTTTTGATGACACACTTGTGATTGCCTCAAGTTGTTGGGTATAATTAAGCTGGTAAAAATCACCTGCCCGGATATAGTCGTGAATCTTATCAATATTTCGGCTGTAATCACCTTGATTGACCGAGGTTTCAAATTTTAAGGATATTTGCGGATTTGAAGATTGAACCAATTCTTGAATCAAAAATTCCAGCTCCTTATTGACTTCAGGATCCCTGGCAGTCACTTTTACTGATCCTTGATAATATTCCAGCCAGTTTTCGTATGCATGGAATACTGCCAGGGGTGTATTGGGATTGTGCCTGGATGTCACACCCTGAATTTTGAGGCCAAGATCATAACTGAGGTATCCCGTACAAAGTTTCTGCCCATGCTCGTTCAGGAAATCAGACAGGTCAGGCAGGCGAGAGAATTCAGTAAGAACAAATGTGTCGATTGGGTCAAAAGCCAGGAATTGACGCCAGAAGCTTGTACCCTGTGTGTCTGTCCGGAAGACCCCCTTTAAACGATCCGGGAGCTCAAGGAACAGCTGATTCCACTGTTCAGGACTAATATTAATTTTTGCCACTAGAGTGCCAGAAAATTACTAATTATTCTGTTTCCCAGCTTCTCCATGAGGAAGGACTCCGGGTGAAATTGAAGACCGAAGAGAGGGTGAGCTTTATGTTCAATGGACATGATGTCCCCATCTGCATCCCGGGAACTACAAGTAAATTCATCTGGAACATTGTCAAGGACCAGTGAATGGTATCTGGCTACGTCAAAACGAGCTGGCAAATTTGACATCAATTTCGAATCACTCCTGGTAAGACTGCTGGTCTTTCCAAACAAAAGCCGCTTAGCGCCGATCACTTTTTGGCCAAATGCCACTCCAATACATTGATGTCCAAGACAAATTCCCAGAATAGGTATTGTTTCGAAAAATGATCGAATCACTGGTATGCAAATCCCTGATTCAGCTGGTGTCCTTGGCCCGGGACTTAAAATGATCTTATCTGGCTTGATTCCCTGAATTTGATGGAGATCAAGTTCGTCATTCCTGATAACCCTTAGATCTCCGCCAAGACTTGAAACCTGCTGATACAGATTATAGGTAAACGAATCATAATTATCGATGAGCAATATCAAGATATGCAAATCATGTTATTCAGCACTACGCTCCCCCAGGTCTTTCAATCTGGATAATCTCTCGGCTTCATTTTTCTGCAACCAGGAATCTTGTGACAGGATTCTCCAGGCTTTTTGAAAGTGTGGAGCCGCTTCTTTTGGCTGCCCTTTCAGAGTGAGACATTCTGCAATTTCCTCAGACACGTAACCATCCTCAGGATTTCCAGATTCAAGAATCTCATGCGCCAATTCTTTTTGCAAATTCAAAGCAAGATCAATATTGCCCAATGAACGCTGGGTTCGTGCTACTGTCCATTTTGCGATCTGAGTTTCCGTGACTCGAGCATTCGAAACCTGCCACTCAAGACCTTTCTGGAACAGCTCTAAGGCTTTTTCGTATTCCCCAGAATCATGGTGGGTCCAGCCAATGTTATTATAGAGTGAGCCCAACCAGCCATTGGCTCGCGAGTCTGCGCTGGTTTCAGCCAAATCCATGGCCTTCTCATTCCACTCCAATTGTTTTGTCGGCGTTTCTGCAATCCCAAGCATATGGGCTGCATCAACAGCAAAAAAGTCGGCACCAATCTCTCGACCCAACTCCCAGGCGTTTAGAAAGAGGGGGATTGATTCAGCTTGCAGCCCCGCTGAATTAAAAACCCTACCGCGCTCAAGCAAATATCGGAGGAATGCAATTTGAAACTCGGGAATCAACTCTGCTTCTATTTTATCCAGAACCTGATGCGCTTCATCGAATTTTTGTTGGAGTCCAAGAGTTCGAGCAATCTGAGAACGTAATTCCAACTTATCACTTTGTGTTAATCCAGCACTGGAATCTGCCAAATATTCTCGGAATTTGATTTCTGTCGCAGCAGGATCACTATAATCCCACAATTTATCAAATGCTTGCATAGCTAATCCTTCCCTTGGAATTTTATCGGAGGAACAATTTATAATTGCCAATAACATAGAAAAAAACAATACGTTTCTCGTGAACATTTTTTCCTCGAATTAAGACCTCGTGATAATTATCCTTTGCTAGTATTTAAGAATTAAGTAACATGCCCACGAACGGCAAAATATAATTTAGTCTCTTGTGGGAACAAGCCGGGACACCTGGAAAAAGGAAGAAGAGCAATGAATAATTCGATTAAAAATCGCTACTCAAGAAGTGCGAGTTGGATACTGGTCATATATTTATCATTCATGGTTTCTGGTTGTAGTTTCAGACCTGCAGAAATATCCCCTGAGGAAGCCCGTGTCCTCCAAACCAGAGTCTTCAGCGGTACCCCTGAGGAAGTTGCAAAAGCTGTAACCATTGTTCTCCAGGATATTCATTATACACTAGGCAACGTTGATATGGGTCTCGGCATCATCACGGCAACGCGAACTTCAGAAAAATTGTTGGCTCCCATCAGTCGCGAAGCGGATGTCGAGGGAGATCTTTCCGATGAATTGGGAACCTTTTGTCTCATCGCCGGCGCCATAGCAGTGGTCGGTTTAATTTTGGCTGCGATCTTCGGTGAGTCAGATGATGATGAGGACAACGATGATTCTGATCGCGGTGTCCAAAGAGGCAATAGATCCCATAGACACCACAATGATTCTTCTTCTTCAATATTTTTTGGCTCTGATGATAATGGTGCTGACTCATATACATACACAATGACAGTAAATATGGAAGCGACTTCTCTTCAACAAACCAGTGTACGTGTCACCGTTCAAGGACAGCATTTCGAGGGCATGAGTGTGGTGGAGTCTGGTCCGGTTCAGACGCAGGAGTTTTTTGCTGACTTTTTCTTCCGCTTGCAAACCGCGCTTAACGGCTAATCCAAATCCGTCAATAAATGGGAATCGATAGACAAAGCTCTCTTTAAATGACGCAAAAGGGTCTTTAGGTCAGCTTACGGTGATACATTGTGTCAAAAGAAGCATTAACCCTGATAAATTGATGATATATAAACTTTTGAACCCGCGCATATTTTGCCTCATACTGAGTCTGTCGGCATTGACCGGGTTTGGGCAAATCATGACACCCCTGGATACGCTTTATGCCTCAGATTCTCTCGGTCTGGGAAAACGAATCATCTTAAAACCTATCCAGTGGTGGCAGCATTTTAGCTATAACGAACCTTCAATGAATTGCCAATTCGAGCGCTCGTGCTCCAATTTTATGGTGCAGGCTATTCAGGAAAGAGGACTTATCGAGGGCTCCATTATTGGAACGGATCGTATTGTAAGATGCAATCCAGCAGCTCGCCACTATCAGCTCCAACTTCCCCATGGGCAAATTCAGTATGATGGCCGACTTGTAGATCCACTGGATTGGACCAGGGAAAGCAATCCTCAGAAAAGTCCCTTATTAGCCGTTACTTTATCCATAGTCCCCGGGCTTGGGAGAGCCTACACGGGCCACACAGTCGATGGATTTCTAAGTCTGTTTATGGTTAGCGCTTTTGCTTATAACACCTACACTCAAAATGAAGCTGGCAATTCTGTAAGAGCTGGAATCAACGCCAGCCTCATGACCCTGTTCTGGATGGCGGACATTTATGGAGCTTTCCGTAGCGCCAGCATGTCACCCCCAGCTGGCAACAGCCCGTAAGCTTCTTTCCATCAAGAAAATCAGCTAAATACCTTACCCGGCGACCTTCTATCATCAATCTGTTGTATTGAATTGGTATCTGCTTTACAATAGATTAATGCTCTTGAATAGATTGAATTTTTTATCACCTGTCGCGGTCAGAAAAATCCATTGAAGGGGAGTCATGAAAAGGGTAAAATTATTTAAATCATTGTTGTCAGCTATTCTCATTATCAGTTTGATTGCAACCTGTAGCCCAAATCCATACGTCCAGAAAATTCCTAAAAAACAGTATGTGGTGATGCTTTCACTTGATGGTTGCCGTTGGGATTATCCTCAGATTGCTCACATGCCTAATCTTGAATCGATTGCCCGAAGTGGTGTCAAACTCGAATCGCTTCAACCTTCCTTTCCCAGTAAGACCTTTCCCAATCATTACAGTATAGCCACAGGTCTCTACCCCGATCACCATGGCATTGTTCATAACGACTTTTATGATCCGGAAATGGATGCTTATTACAAAGTGAGCGATAGAACTGCTGTGGAAAATGAGGATTTTTATGGCGGAGAACCCATCTGGGTTACGGCTGAAAAACAAGGGCTCAAGACGGCCTCTTTTTACTGGGTCGGTAGCGAAGCGCCTATCAAAGATACACAGCCTACCCTCTGGAAAAAGTATGATCATAGGTTTCCATATGAAGCGCGTGTGGACAGCGTCATTGCCTGGCTCCAACTACCTGAAAAAAATCGACCTCGCCTTATAACATGGTATTATCCTGAGCCAGATGGTGTAAGTCATCGTTTCAGTCCTGAAAGCCCGGAAACAAAAGATAAATTGGAATATCTCGACAGCCTGATTGGTGATTTTCTAAAAAAACTTTCACAGCTACCCATCGCAGACCAGGTGAATGTCATTGTTACTTCTGATCATGGAATGACCCGGACATCCGGGGATAAAGTAATTTATTTGGATGACTACATTCAGACTACCTGGCTGGATACTGCATTGGGTGGAAATCCAGTTTGGATGCTGGATGCCAGAGAAGGATTTAGCGATTCCATATATTTTAATCTCAAAAGAGATCCCCATGTGCAAATTTGGAAAAAGGATAGCCTGCCAGAAAATCTCCATTATGGAACGAACTCACGAATAATGGATTTTGTCGTCACAGCTGATTTGCATTGGAGTCTTGGCTGGCGCGTTCATGAGTACCCTGCCTCTTTTGTAGGTGGAACCCATGGATATGACCCTAGATACAAGGACATGCATGGTATTTTCTACGCGTCTGGACCCGCCTTCAAAACAGGTTACGTCAATCCCACAGTAGAAAACGTAAATATTTACCCCCTACTTGCCAAAATTCTGGATTTAAAACCAGCTGAAACAGATGGTTCGCTTGAAAACGTCAGCCGCATGCTTAAGCCGAAAATACTTTTGGACGACTGATAGTGTTTGAATTGCTCTTCCCTGGCGGACTCTATATTCTGGGAGGCATTGTGGTGCTCCTGGCGACTTTTTATCGGTGGATCAATAAGGGGGATCGTTGAGTTTTCAACCGAAAAGATTCCTCGCTATATTTTCTCTCAGTCTGATTCTGGTTTTCAACAGCTGCTACCTGTCTGATCTACATATCCGTGAAAGACTCAGACCCATTCGCCGTTTGTTCAACAATTCGCGAACCTACTGGACAGATAAGGTCGAATATAAGGGCACCAGTGGCAATGAAATCGTCTTCTATAAGAACGGTCGGCCAGCCCTGCAAAGATACTTTGATGAAAATGGTCTGCTTAAATCGGTTGTATATCTCGGTCTCAATGGGACGGCTTTAAGAAGCGATTCTCTGGTTTATGCTGGCGACGAACTCATTGGAGGATATTACTTTTCAGAACCATATCACCGGTTGGTACTCCGCTTTTTAAGCTACAAACAGCAGGGACAGTTAAGTCAGAGGTCCTGGTTCGATGGAAAAGGAGAATTGCTCAGTCGGGAATTCTTTCTGTTTGATCGCAAGGGTCATCGGCGCATGCGTATGATTTTCGATGGTTCTGATTCTCTTTTGTACTCTGAGACATATAAGCCTGGAACTGACCAACTGGATATTCGTAATACCTATTCTCTAAGTGGGAATTTGGTCAGTCAGGATCGCTATGAAGGAAATAACGTTTCTTATCGTTACGAATTCAATTCGTCTCAGTCAATTCAGCGAATATCCCAATTACACCAGGATGGGACGCCAGCCTGGTCAAGCGATCTTCTATATAATCAAGCCGGCAGCGTAGAGCGGAGCAACTTCAATATCAACAATCGCTTTCTTTTTACATATCTCGGTGATCTTGAACTTTACCGCCAATCCCTCAGGTCCTGGGTACATCCTGCACAGCCACAACAAATTGATCACATTTATAGATTCAGTCATCGCGACCCCTTTGTTTCCCAGACTATCAGAGACTCAGCTGGAATACAGCTTCTTGAATATCGATTGCCAAAAAGTGGTGCAATATTTAAGCGATCCATCATTGATTCCCTGGGCCAGCCCGTAAGCGACACCATTTATGCCAGCCAGGGAGCACCCGTTCCAGTGTCGATACTCACCTATGATGGTGCTGGAGATTTGACCCAAGAAGTGACCTATGATATTTCGACCAACCCCAAATGGCTTCATACCTGGTTCAGAGATGCTGAGCGCAGGGTTATCAGGGAAGAGCTTACTGCGCTCCCCGATACTTTTGCCGCCGCCATCACTCGTATTTACGATACCTTTAATTTACCCGCTGTCTCTGAGCGCTTTGCGTCACCAGCTTCGTTCGACGGAACCTGGGTGTTTTACCATGGCGGGGGTATCAACCAGAAACTCTTTTATAACAGTCAGACTGAGTTGCAAGAGGCTTGGCTTCTAAGACCCTCTGGTGATACTGTGAGGCATTCACGCTACAAATCAATTGACTACTTCAGGATCGAAACAACGTTTGGACCCAATGAACGTCTCAAATCATCGGTTCGATTTACAGAGGATGGCCTCCTTAATTGGGAACTTTTCTTTAATGAAATGGGGCAATTGATTCAGGAAATTAGTCGCAAAAAAGATGGCTCCATTTACAGGGAAGTCTCTTATGATCACGAAACCAGAGGAATTTTAAGCAGCACCTATGCACCGACGGATTCTGATCTCTTAACACCAGGAATGCCATTGCGAGGTGAACTTACATCCCGTGTGACTGAAAAATTAAATGCACAAGGGGAAACCATCCAGATTATCTCTGCCAATTCCAGCGGAAAAACTGACTATGAGAAAAGAAATGCTTATCGTGATGGGCGTTTATTAAAATCTGCTCAATTGGATTCAGAGGGAAAGCCTGTCTACATTTCTACTTATAAGCATAACGAATTGGGTCGGGTTGTGGAAGAAACAGCAATCGATAAGGACGGTAACCTGGTTCATTCAGTTGAATTACGCTATGATGATGACAATCAGTTGATCTGGAAGTCCTTCACCTCAACTCTGGCGAGAACGGCCAGCGCAAATCGTTACTATTACGATGATTATGGTCGTGTAAAACGTGACGAAATTATTGAGGCTCAACATTTTATTGAAGCTGTGGAATATGAATATTACCCTGAATATTTTATGCGACTGGCCACCCACTATACTCCAGACGGAACTATTCTCCGTAAAGAGCTGGAAAATTATTTTGGAAACAATGTCTTCGCACTGAACGGTGCTGACCCTGAATAAAGGACCGATGTAATGAAAACACAATGGATGCCGCTTCTGGCTACTGTCATATTTGCAAATCTGATTTCCTGCGGTGGGCTGAAACCTGACCCTGAGCCCGAAGTGCCTCATGAAGTTGGGATCGCTTATTTGAATTTGGAAACGGGGGAAATTCTCGCTTACAACGCTCAGGAGCTTTTCCACGCGGCCAGTACAATGAAAACACCTGTCATGTTTCAATTGTTTAAAATGAGAGATGAAGGCACCATTGATCTAAGCAATAATATTCATATTTCGAACCACTTCAGCAGCATGGTTGATGGCAGCTTCTATAGTCTTCCCATCGAATCTGAAAAGGATGAAATCCTCTTCTCATTTATTGGGAAGGATCTGCCTTATTACGATGTGATCGAGAAAATGATTACCTACAGCAGTAACCTTGCTACGAATGTCCTCATGGAACACACAGGAGCTGACTCTATAGGTAAAACCATGCGAGCTATCAATGCGAATGGCGTGCTTGTCATGCGAGGAGTTGAAGACCTGAAAGCCTACCAGATCGGCTTAAATAATGTGACTTCTGCCTATGGCATGATGAAAGTGATGGAAGCCGTCTATAGCTCAACACTTGTTGCTGATTCATCACGATTGGAGATGATTGAGATTCTGAAGCGACAGCACTATAACTCAATGATTCCAGCAGGTCTGCCTGATGGTGTTATTGTCGCTCATAAAACCGGATCTATTACCCGAATTGCCCATGATGCGGCACTTGTCTTTCCGGCAGATGCTCCGCCCTATGTCCTGGTAATACTCACAAGAGGATGGGATAATCAGGAGGCTGCTCAAGCCGTTGGGGCAAAAATAAGCAGCAAGATATATGATTATCACAGAGGCCTCATCGGGCGTACAGATATGGTTATTCCCGATCTCCTCAAAGATTGAGCGGGTAGAAGATCAACACCTGGCTCCTTTGCGTTAGAAAGTTGAAAGTCCCATCAATTCCGAACTGGCACGATGGGGTGCAAAATGTTATGATACGGCCATGATAAATCTACATGCTCTTGCTGCTGATGCAGCAGTCCAGGCCGGTCGAATTCTCACCAAATACTACAAAAATTCATATGAGATTCAAGATAAGGGCTACCATAACCCGGTAACCACAGCAGATCATGAAACCGATGCTTTTCTCAAGGATTTTCTCATGCATCAAACGCCAGACTTTGGCTGGTTATCTGAAGAAACTGTGGATTCAGCTGAGCGACTTGACAAAGAATTTGTGTGGATTGTAGATCCTTTGGATGGGACCAAAGAATTCATTGAGGGCGTACCTCATTTTGTCACCTCCATCGGTTTGGTCCAAAACGGAGTTCCTATTCTTGGCGTTCTTTACAACCCCGTGAAAGATCAGATGATTCGTACAGATGAATCTGGACTTGTCTGGTTCAATGATACAAGAGCCGAGCTATGCCAGTTGTCAGACTTAAAAGATGTGGATTGTCTGAACAGTCGATCTGAAACACGTCGTGGTCTCTGGGAACCCTGGAGGAACGAATTCAAATCCTTAATCCCCATTGGAAGTGTGGCTTACAAACTTGGATTGGTTGCTGGAGGTCAAGAGGACTTTTTTGTCACGTTGCGACCCAAGAACGAGTGGGATGTCTGCGCCGGTCATGCACTATTGCTGGCACAGGGAGGAAATATGAAAACCATTACTGGTGAGAAAATTAAATACAATCAAAAGGATACGGTAATACGACCTGGAATGACAGGTGGCAATTCACATCTGATTGAGGGTTTTGTAAAACGCTTTAATGCACGTGAAGGGAAATAGAATGAGTAATGAGCCAAAGAAGTTTGAAGCATTTGATGTCCTGGGAGACGGCGTCAGCTTTGTTCGATTAATAAATTCCATGGGCTCTGATGTGGAAATTGTTAATGGAGCAAGGGTTTCATTTGGTAAACGAAGAGAAGCCCTCGAGGAAAAAGATCAAGTTCTCATCCAATACCTTGCTGATGAGCGACACACGTCCCCCTTCGAGCACGTGGCATTCACATTTCATATAAAATGCCCCCTCTTTGTAACCCGCCAATGGCACCGCCACAGGACCTGGTCATACAATGAGATCAGTCGTCGTTATACTTCCATGAATCTTGAATTCTATGTACCCAAAGCATACCGCCAACAAGCCGAGACAAACCGTCAGGCCAGCACTGATGAACTGCTCGTGGAAACCAAAGACGGTCAAAATATTCATGATCTTGTTGAAGCGCATACCAGGACCGCTTTCGAATTTTATGAGTCTCTCATAAAGCAGGGCGTTGCCAGAGAACAGGCTCGAATGGTCTTACCTCAAAACATGTACACAGAAATGTATGCGACGGTAAACTTACACAACCTGATCCATTTTATCGAACTTCGTATCCATACTGGCGCACAGTGGGAGATACAACAGTATGCTTTAAAATTATTGGATCTGGCTGAACAGGCAGCACCCTATGCGATCAAAGCAATTCGTAAAGCGCGTAACTGGTAAGGAGAAGCAAATGGACACAATCGGATTTATATTTGGTTTGGCAGGGCCCGCATTTGCCCTTATCGCCAACTCCAGACTTAATAAGCTTGAAGAAAAGTTGAAAGAACTTGAGGTCCTGGAAAAAGACTTCAGTTCTAAACAAAAGTAATCATACTAGAATTATTCTGTTTTAGAAGGGAGCGAAAGAAACATGGCTAAAGCCAACGCAGTTTATGCCCAATCTGGTGGGGTCACCAGTGTAATCAATGGTTCTGCCTATGGCGTGATAAAAGCAGCCCGGGAATCTGGAATCATTGATAATATTTATGGTGGTTTATATGGCATCAATGGAGTCCTTGAGGAGAATCTTGTTGATGTCAGTCTAGAATCCAGTATTGACATTGAGAATCTCCCTTTTACACCTTCTGCCGCCTTTGGATCTTGTCGCAAGAAACTGCCTTCATTGGAAAAGAACCGGGCAGATTTTGAACGCATCATCGAGGTTTTCAAAGCCCATGACGTGCGCTACTTCTTTTACAATGGTGGTAACGACTCCATGGATACAGCCCATAAAATTTCACTACTGTCTCAGGATATGGGTTATGAAGTGACCTGTATCGGCGTTCCCAAAACCGTTGATAATGATCTTCCAGTTACTGATAATAGTCCCGGTTTCGGTTCTGTGGCAAAATACAATGCCGTCTCACTGCAAGAAGCCTCTTTTGATGTTGCATCCATGCACCATGATAGTACCAAGGCTTTCGTCGCTGAAACCATGGGACGTCATGCCGGCTGGATTGCAGCCTCTACTGCCATGGCCGCACGAACGGACGAGGATGGTCCCCACATCATTTTGTTACCTGAGATAGCTTTCCGCGAGGAAGCGTTTTTAGCTGAAGTTGAACGGATTCGCGCTAAGATTGGTTTTTGCGTAATAGCAGTTTCTGAAGGGCTGCAGAACGCTGAAGGAAAATTTGTTGCCGATGCCGGGACCGTCGATATGTTTGGACATACCCAACTCGGTGGAGCCGGGGATTTCATCTCTAATTTGATCAAAAACAAGCTCAACATCAAAGTCCACAACGCCCTACCCGACTATTTCCAGCGCTCAGGTCGTCATATCGCCTCGAAGACCGATCTGGAACAAGCTATCGCTGTTGGTAAAGACGCCGTCAGATTAGCTGCCGCGGGACTCAATGGCAAAATGGTTACGATTGTGAGAGATTCTGATTCACCCTACTCATGGTCGGTTGGCCATACTGATATTGTGAATATTGCTAACAAAGAGAAAGTACTGCCTGCTGATTATATCCGTGAGGATGGCTTTCATGTTACCGAAGCTTTTAAGACCTACTGTCGCCCTTTGATTGAGGGTGAACTTTTTCCAAAATTTTCTGGTGGTATCCCAGTGTACAGTAAGCTAGTAAGGAATTTGGTTCCAAAAAAACTTAGCTAAATTAACGTACTAAAAAAGTTGGACTAGCATTTCACGCCGTATATATTCATCCGCTTTTTGAAGTGTACATGGTGGGCGTAGCTCAGCTGGTAGAGCGCACGGTTGTGGTCCGTGTGGTCGTCGGTTCAAGCCCGACCGTTCACCCCGAATTGGAAATAATTTTTGTGTCCCACATGGTTACAAATGATTTTTCCAATCTTAATCAGCTGGCTCCTTCGTCTAGTGGTTAGGACACGAGATTTTCATTCTCGGAACAGGAGTTCAATTCTCCTAGGAGTCACAAAAAACCCGATCAATCGATCGGGTTTTTTTATTTATTCAATTCTCGTCTTCTTACGCTTCTATATCAGCTTTCCAGGATACGCTAAACGCAATTCTTGATCGCTTTGATTATTGAAATGTATCAAGTATTCCCAAAAGATATGTCCAACCCCATTTTTCCAATAGCTTTGACATCTTTTGATAGCCGATTCCATAGTCTGGATCCTTGCTTGCCATCATATTTTTCAACCTGAATCGGGCATATTCTGAATTATTGTCCAGATACACCATTTCACTTCCCAGATTACAAAACCCTTCCCGCATGTCTGGCCTTAAATCATGATTGTTTTCGAAAAGATAAACATGGAGCAATTCATGGGCTAAAACTGCCCTGAACATGAGCAGTGGCAAATGGGAGAGGATATAGATGTGACTTTCTTTGGAAATTACTTTTCCATTCAGGATTTGAATATTTTGATCGGTAAAACCATGCATGGCATCTGACTTGGAATGGGCCAGACGCTTGAGCGTATTTGCGTCAACCAGAGTAACGGGAATGTTGTCCGGCATGCCGTAAATTCCGTTATAATTCAGAAGTCTATTAACATAGGTGAGTGACGCCTCCAACAGGAAGTCGTCGGTCACAGCAGTTTCATTGCAAATTCCGCACAGGTTTCGCCCATCTTCCAGAATATATCCACCAAAGGTTATATTTTCGCAAATCAGGCGACCGCAGGTGTAACACTCATGCAATTCTTCTGTATGGTATTTGTGAAAGGAGTTGTTCCAGAAGTCCGTGACATAGGTTCCTTCCAGGGGAGCATTGCAGACATCACATTTCCCCAAGATATGATCGCGATAACATATGGGATGATACTTTTTTTCATCCAGAATTGTATACGATCCATCAATAGGTTTTTTGCAGTAATCACAGCGTGGTTGGATATGATGATGATAGCAGTCCTCGTGGTAAGAAATACCATCAGATTGTAGATAGTTGCCCTTAATTTCTTTACCACAATATCCGCAGTCGAATTGAGCATCCAGACTGGAACAGATGGTGAGGAAAATGATGAGACTTAATTTTAGTCGAGTAGTAAGCATTAGAGGATATTAGTTATACCCTTTTCCCAACCCAAATAAAAAAACATAACAATATCTGTTTAAAATTGCCCAGCCAATCCCTTTATGGTGTTTCCCTGACCTGGAAAACGGCTGGACTTTTTGTAATGATTCCCTTCTGGACCTGAAAAGCCCTCCACTTAGAATCAATATAAGGGGTCAAGTACCACACCAGGATACACAGGAATAAGCCGGCATAGATATCAACAATATAGTGATGTCTCAAGTAGACAGTCGCTATTATAAGAGATATTCCAATTGGTAAGAAAATCCAAAATAAACCTTTATGGAAGCGCCAGGCCATCCCAAGCGTCAGGAAGGTGATTGTGCAATGCAAAGAGGGAAATGCTCCTCTGGCTGATGAAGCACTGATGTTTACAACCTTTCGGGCACTTTCAGTGATAAGGGAGGTGCCTTTGAAAATATTGATGTGATAGAGGTCGGCAAGCGCCAGTCTAGGAGGGGCGGCAGGAAACAGAATATAGAGCAAATATCCGCCATAATAGCACAACATCATGGTGAGCATCAGAGTCCTAAATTCCCGAACCTCTCCTTTATAATACATGTAAAGTGCGAGGATAACGGTTATCCAGAAATAATTCATATAGGCGAAGGACAGCCAGTCCGTAAGCGCGGGGCTATAGAACTGTTCGGCCCACACAGTTGGTGATACGCCAAACATCCACTCATCAATAGCATTGAGTTGAAAATGGACATCATTGGGATTTACAAAATGAATTGTATCATGCAGGTTGGTATAGACGGCAATGGCGAAGATGAAAGGTGCTACATTTCTGATAAATTTGAAAATTCGTTTTTCCGGTCTGAACCAAAGGTACCAGTAGAAAATAGCCATCAACGCCAGGGTGACGATGATGCGCCAGATTCCTCCTTCAATTTTTTTTGAATCTTCCGCGATAGATGTATAAAAATACCAATTAGCTCTCAGAGTTATCATGATTGATGGGAGCAAAAAAAAGAGGAAAATGATCTCTTCTATTCTCAGACTCACCAGACGTCGAATCCACGCTTTCATATTAAATCAACTCCCGAGGTCCAATTTTATTCATATTCATGAATTATCCGATTTAAACTTCTGGAAAGGTAACGAAACTTAGAATTCCCATAGCCGCAAGGACAAAAATCCAGCAGCCCAGGATGATTCCCAGCCCAACAGAGACATTCGTTTGCCTGCTTGACAGATTCATGACCCGGGCCAATGAAGTTCCAGTCCACACACCTCCTGCAAATGGAAGCGTGGTGACGGTTAAAGGTCCAAGCCACCCAATTTTAATCAGCCAGGCCGTCCATTTCCGCTTTTCAAGCTGAAACTGTATTTGCTCTGAACGTTTCCGCAGATATGTCGCCCATTTGAATTTCTCGAAAGAAAAATCAAATATATGATTGAGTACAGCCATAAGCAAAAAGTCTGAGAGAATCACTATGACACCAATCTCGTAAGCCGTCATTCCCAGCAATAGACCCACAGGGAAGGCGACTTTTTTTCCCAGACTGTATTGTGCCAGTAGAACTGAAAATACGGCAAGGATTTTAGGAGGAATCAGCTGAATCTTCCTCAACTTTTTTAACAATCATAAGACGCTGGTAAGCGGTGTAATTGGTACCAATCGCCAAAATAATGATAGCCGACTTGAGCACAATCTCAGAACCCCAATAATTCATTCCAATCGGGTTTAACAATGCACCGGCGGACAGAATGACAAAGCGCTCGAAGCGCTGCATAAAACCGACCAGCTCATGCACACCAAGCGATTGAGCACGGGCTCGTATATAACTTACCATCATGGAGCCCATTAGTGCCAGAAAGGACCAGAAGAACATGGGGCTGTCCTTAAAGTGATAGGTAAGCCCCATAAAAACAAACATCTCAACATAGCGATCCAGGCTGGAATCTAGGGTCGCCCCAAATTTACTTGACCGTTCACCCAATCTGGCCACAGTGCCATCAAGAGTATCCAGGATACCGCTTACGAGCAGAAGCAGTCCTGCAATGACACTCTGGCCAATCAGGAAGAAAAAAGCTGCTATTACCCCAATAATCGAGGCTGTAAGTGAAATTGAATTGGGGTTCATCTTCGCCAGCGGTGATCGGGAAACGATGGCCTTCACGACACCATAATATGCATCTACAAGATGATGGCGAAAATTCATGTGATAGCTAACGAATTATTCGTAACTATCATAATACTCGTGGCCAACATGGGTAATAAGTTCCTCACCCATCATCCAACGTAAGGTGTTTTTCAACTTGGTCAGCTGGATGAAAAGATCATGCTCCGGGTAAAGGCCTGGTGCAACCATGGGTGCTTTGAAATAGAAGGATAGCCATTCCTGAATGCCTCTCATGTTGCTTCTAAGGGCCAGATCAGCGAACAACACCAGATCAAGCACAATGGGGGCGGCCAGGATGGAGTCGCGGCAGAGGAAATCAACCTTTATCTGCATTTTATAACCCATCCAACCAAAAATGTCAATATTGTCCCAACCCTCTTTGGCATCACCACGAGGCGGATAATAATTAATACGGACCTTGTGATAGAGATCTTTGTAGAGATCAGGATAGCTATCGGCCTGGAGGATATAATCCAGGGCGCCTTTTTTGGAGACTTCCTTGGTTTTAAATGCCATGGGATCATCCAGAACTTCACCATCACGATTCCCAAGAATGTTTGTGGAAAACCAGCCTTCCACACCGAGCATCCTTGATTTTAAACCTGGAGCAAGAATCGTTTTCATCAATGTCTGACCGGTTTTGAAATCTTTTCCAGCGATGGGCATCCCAGTCAAAATTGCCAGTTCCTGAATAGCCGGGATATCAACTGTGAGATTCGGAGCCCCCATTAAAAAGGGAACGCCACTTTTAAGTGCTGCATAAGCATAGACCATGGATGGAGCGATTCCGGGGTCATTATTGAGCAAAGCAGCTTCAAATTTTTTCAGGCTGCTGTGAATATCTGTGGGCTCAATGTATACTTCGGTACTGGCACACCACATCATGACCTCGCGGGTCGTATTGTTCTTTGCTCTGAATGATTTAATATCATCCATTAGCATTTCGGCCAGAAGCATTTTATTGGCAGCAGTTTTTTTATTGGGGCCATCGATATTTTTTACATATTCAGGGTCAAAAACAGCTTTCATCGGCATGACCGATTCCAATGCCCCCCTGGCTTTATCAAGATCCTGCGATGTTAACACGCCAGCTTTTAAGGCTGCCTGGTAACCATTGTCTTCAAAAATGTCCCAGGCACCAAAAACCAGGTCTTTTAGATCGGCAAGAGGAACAAAATCCTTTATTCTAGGACTCTTATTATCCGTACGTTTGCCAAGTCGAATGGTAGCCATCTGGGTCAAACTTCCGATGGGCGCAGAACGGCCATTTAAAATGGCATCGACACCAGCGATAAATGTTGTTGATACTGCCCCTAAACCTGGGATGAGTACACCCAGTTTCCCCTCTGGTGCTTTCGTGTCCAAAAAATGTCTCCTCTTCAATCTATCTATAAAAATTTGAATTATTGGTAGCACAAAATTTAATCTTACCACCAGGCAATTCAAGGTATGGATTGCATCACAACGACTCATCTTTTAAATGCAGCAAGATAATTCTACCCGCGATCGGCCCTAAAGTATTGTGCTGATCTTCAATTATTGGCTACACATCAATCACGATTTCCTTATTTTCCCTTGAGATTTAGGATACTTGAAACAGATCTATGAAGACATTGGAGCAATGCAATTGAGTCGTTTGGACCATATTGAAGTCACTATAATTGAATCCAGGATTGATATGGCTGCATCGCGTGAAATCAGAGAAGAAGTATTCATCGTTGAGCAGGAAGTTCCTGCTGACATTGAGTATGATGAGTTCGAAGGCAGCTCAAAGCACATCCTGGCAAAAATTGATGGCCTTTCAGTCGGGACTGCCCGCTGGCGGAAAACAGCTCAAGGTCAGAAGCTAGAACGCTTTGCTGTATTGAAATCTGCCAGAGGGAAAGGTGTTGGTGAGGCGCTGGTCACATTTATTATGGACCAGATTGATGAATCAGAAGTTGCATATCTAAATTCTCAGGTTTCAGCAATCGGGTTTTATTCAAAATTCAATTTCACCGAAGTGGGTGGAATTTTTTATGAGGCTGGGATTCCTCATCGTAAAATGATCCGCCAGCGCTAGTACTATAAAAAATGACCAGAAAAACTGGTCATTTTTGCTTATCGTTTAATTTTTAACAATCAGCCAAAAATCAGTTTTTTTGCAACCTCATCAGATTGGGCTTTTATGCTTTTGTGAAGTGAGCCGCCATGACTATCCATTGTCACTACTGCTGGAAAATCCTTCACTTCAATATGCCAGAAAGCTTCAGGGACACCAAGCTCCTCCAACATGTAAACATCTTTAACTTTTACCACGGATTTTGCCAACGAGGCTGCCAACCCACCAATAGCATGCAGATAAACCCCACCGGAAGTTGCCAATCCTGCTAGCGTTTTCTCCCCCATCCCACCTTTACCAATAACAGCCCGAACCTTATAGTACTCCATGACAGCCGCCTCGTAGGGTTCTTCGCGTATGCTGGTAGTAGGTCCAGCAGCAACGAAAGACCAGGAGCTATCATCATTTTTTTTCACAACCGGGCCACAATGGTAAATCATGCTGTTTTCCATGATTGGCTTCAACCAATCAGGCCAGTTCTCATGAATATATTTGTGGGCTGCGTCTCGCGCGGTTACCATCAAGCCTGAGATAGAGACTTCATCGCCCATTTTTAGTTCACGAATAGCAGCTTCAGAGATGGGCAATTGTAACTTAATCATAGCTGACCTCCCCTCTGGTATTGAGGGTCATGCTGTGCCGTCTATAGGCCCAGCACATGTAAGAAATGGACACGAAGAAGGATGCCGGTAAACGATGCATGGAGCCCATCTTCACACCCATGACTGTCGTGTTACCACCAAAACCCATGGGACCGACTCCGAGTTTATTCAAATCGCTCTTTAGTTTTGTTTCAAGGACGGCCAAATCTGGATTGCTGTTGGTGTCTGTCATCTTCCTGAACAATTGGGTCTTTGCTCCCAGGTGCGAAGATGCTCTATCACCACCGATGCCAATTCCCAGAATTCCTGGAGCGCAGCCAAGCCCCTGAGCTTGATTGACAGCATCAACAATCACTTTATAGACCCCATCGAGATCACGACCTGCTCCAAGTCCGACATCAGGAAGCTTGTATTGGGTTGAAACATTCTCACAACCGCCCCCCTTGAGCATCAGCTTGAACTCGATATAGTCATTATCCCACTCTTCGAAGTGAATAGAGGGCTGACCCTCACCAATATTATTGCCAGAATTTTTTCCTGTCAATGAGTCCACAGCGTTTGGGCGCAAATAACTTTTGTCAACCGCTTCTGCTGTAGCTTCTTTGATCAGCGTGGTCAATTTTCGCATACCCACACCTTCAGGAATATAGACAAGATAGATATTGGTGCCAGTATCCTGACAGATTGGCGTGGATTCAGCACGTGCCAGTTCGATATTTTTTAGTATCATCCCAAATACACTCTTCGCCGCTGAACCTTCAGGCTCATCGGCGTGGGCAGCCTGAATGCTCTCGACCACATCCTTTGGAAGATCTGTGGCCGCAAGCCTGATCAACTCAAGCAGTTGATCTTTCAGCTTTCTTTCATCATACTGAAACATATTTCACCCCTAAACAGATATTGCCAATGATATTTCTGCCCCCAGAGGGTGACTTTCGAATATCTATTATTTGACCTCCCAGACGTCACCACTATAAAAGAGCTTCTCAAGGGTACCTGCGCCTCTGATTTCGGTTACTTCCTTGATCTGATCAATCAGCATTTCATCATAGGTGGGCGCATCGACTGCGCGTAAAATGCCAAAGGGTGTTGGCGTCATTGGATCAAAAGTCATCTCTAGCAGGAGATTTGTGATGATGGAATTGGTTTCATCATGAACCAGAAGATCTTTTTCAGTCCAGTCCTTGCCTAAAGTCACAACTTTGGGATGATGATTCTCCATGATGATGCCCTTGTCACTATCCTTACCAAAGATCATGGGTTCACCATGCACGACAAAGAGAGCATTATCGGGACGTGAGGCTTTGTTCTCAACATCTTCAAACTCACCATCATTAAAGATGATACAATTCTGATACACTTCGATAAATGAAGCCCCTTTATGCCGTTGGGCTCGTTTAATGCTTTCCTGTAGACCCTGTGCATCCACATCAAGAGCTCTTGAGATGAAAGTTGCGTTTGCTCCAAGAGCGATAGCGCTGGGGTTAAAAGGGCGATCAACTGAACCGAAGGGTGATGATTTAGTTTTCATGCCAAGCAATGAGGTCGGTGAATATTGGCCCTTTGTCAGACCATAAATCCTATTATTGAAGAGCATAATATTCATATCAATATTGCGTCTTAAGGCATGGATCATGTGATTTCCGCCGATAGAAAATCCGTCGCCATCTCCAGTGATAACCCAGACAGCTAAATCTGGGTTTGCCAATTTAACACCAGAAGCTATTGCTGGTGCACGACCGTGGATTGAATGGAAACCGTAAGTATCCATGTAATAAGGGAATCGGCTTGAACATCCAATACCAGAAATGAAAGCATAATTCTCTTTTTTAACACCCATGATAGGCAGTGTTTTTTGCATATTTGCCAATACCGAATAATCCCCGCAACCCGGGCACCAGCGAACTTCATTCCCCGGCACAAAATCCTTCCTGGTTAGGTTTAACTCTTCAATCTCTATTATAGATTCACTCATCGTCTTCTACCTTAATTATATTCAATATCCCTTGGATTAACCGAGGATTTCGTTGATTTTTTCTTCGATCTCTGAAGCACGGAAAGGTTCACCCCGTACTTTATTCAGTTGATGAATAGGTCGGATCAGTTCAGCTTTCAAGAGTAACGCCAGCTGGCCCATATTCACTTCTGGAATAAGAATTTCATCAAAATTGTCGCAAATCGCCTTCAAGTCTGGAGGAAATGGACTTACCCAGCGCAAATGCAACTGGCTGACAGATTGACCATTCTTCTGAGCACGATCTACAGCAACATGGATAGACCCATGTGTGCTTCCCCAACCAATCACCAGGACCTTGCCCTTTGATTCACCAAATATTTCAGATGGCGGGATTTCATTGGCGATATTCTGGACCTTGCGCGCTCGAATATCTGTCATGATTTGATGGTTTTCGGGATCTTGTGTTACCATTCCCGTTATATTTTCTTTTTCAAGCCCACCAATACGATGTTCCAGACCTGGTGTACCAGGTAAAGCCCAGGGTCTTGCTTCATTTGCATCACGTGAGTAAGGCATAAATCCTGCTTCTGTACGGGCGGATGAATCAGGATGATTGACTTTTATCTCAGGTAAACTTTTGGGATCTGGAATCTGCCAGGGTCCTGAACCTTGACCCAGATAACCGTCACTCAACAATATGACCGGAGTCATATATTTGAGAGCGATACGGGCAGCTTCAAATGCACAATTGAAACAGTCGGCGGGATCAAGGGGTGCTATTACCGGAATTGTTGCATCGCTGTTGCGGCCGTGAACAGCCTGCAACAAATCTGATTGTTCCATTTTCGTAGGCATTCCAGTACTGGGACCTCCGCGTTGAACATTTACAATGACCAGGGGAAGTTCTGTAATAATGGCAAGGCCTATAGCCTCTGTTTTTAATGCCATGCCGGGACCTGAAGTTGTGGTACACGCCAGGGCGCCTGCATAGGCAGCGCCAATAGCAGATGAAATACCGGCGATTTCATCTTCAGCTTGAAAGGTTTTTACGTTATAATTTCTCAACCCGGAAAGCGTGTGAAGGATCTCACTGGCGGGAGTAATCGGGTAAGATCCCAGAAAGAGTTCTTTGCCGGCTTTGTTTGCCGCAGCAACCAGACCATAGGCTACAGCGACATTCCCGGTAATATTCCTGTATTTACCTTTGGGTAATTCAGCCTTATCAACGGAATAGGATGTTGTAAAGATTTCAGTGGTCTCTCCATAATTATAACCCGTTTTCATGGCCATAATATTTGCTTCGGCTATGGACGGGGTTTTGGAAAATTTTTTGGTGAGCCATTCTTCAGTTGGTTCTATAGGACGATTGTACATCCAGAAGAGTACACCAAGGGCAAACATGTTTTTCGTTCGCTCAATCCCTTTTGATGTCAAGTCCGAATTTTCAAGCGCCTTGCCAACGAGTTTGGACATTTCCATACTGTAAACTGTATACCCATCCAACGAGCCATCAGTCAGGGGGTTAGCTTCCCAGCCAGCCATTTTCAAGTTCTTATCAGTAAAGGCGTTGGAATTAGCCAGAATGTTTCCACCTTTTTTCAAATCACGCAGATGAACTTTTAGGGCTGCAGGATTCATGGCGACCAGAGTATCCGGCATGTCGCCAGGTGTAAATACACGCGTTGAACCAAACATCAACTGAAAGGCGCTTACTCCGGCCAATGTCCCCAAAGGTGCCCTAATCTCAGAAGGATAATTTGGGATCGTCTTTAAATCGTTTCCAACAATGGCAGTTGCTTCTGTGAAGCGCGTACCAGTTAACTGCATACCATCACCTGAATCACCTGCGAAGCGAATGGTTGCCTCATTAATGCGTACTACTTTTTTCGTCATGAATCCGAACTCCCGATAAACGAAACTATTATTTGATTGTTATTTGTGATTGGATATTCTGTGTTGATCAGTGCCTGATTTGAATATTGAGACGTGCCCAGAACCAGCCATGTTAGAACAGCTTTTTGGGGCGAATCCAGGCCTGGATAATTCGGCTCTATCATGATCAAAAACTAACGTCCACCTTGGCTTAATACAACGCTGAATGACATCTGATATCATTTATTTTTCACAAGTATTGGATTAAGCAACTATTAAGCCGTAAGCGTCTAAATCTGCCACTTCTTCTGTATTTATTTGAGTAAACTTTGACCTTTCAAAAAATACTTTTTGAGTTTGTTTTGAGCCTCACCAAAAACTGTGCGAACAGGATAGTTCCCATGCTTGTTCTGATCTCCTGCTTTTATACCTGTCAGCAGTTCAATACCTTCACCAATTGTGCTCACTGACCAGATATTAAATTTTCCTGCTTCGACAGCATCCAGAACATTGGGCATGAGCATGAGGTGATTTACATTGGCAGTTGGAATGATGACACCCTGTTCTCCCGTCAATCCACGAATCTCGCATAAGTGGAAAAAGCCCTCAATCTTTTCATTTACCCCGCCAATGGCCTGAATTTCTCCCCATTGGTTTACAGAGCCCGTAACCGCTATTCCCTGTTTGATAGGAAAGCCGGACAAAGCGGAGAGGATGACATATATCTCCGTGGAACTGGCACTATCACCATCAATTCCACCGTAGGATTGCTCAAAGGTCAATGTAATTGTGACGGACAATGGAAAATTTTGGGCAAAGGTTTGACCTAAAAAGCCATTGATAATCAGATTTCCTTTATCGTAGGTTTTCCCGGAAAGTTTTGCTTCAGTTTCCACAGAAATAATCCCCGGTTCTCCGATATAGGTGGTTGCAGTGATTCGCGAAGGTTTTCCAAATGAATTCTCCCCCATGGAATACACAGCGAGGCCATTGATCTGCCCGACTCGTTCCCCTGAAACATCGATCATCGTCGTTTCACTCTTAATATTTTCCCATACCTTCTCCTCGTACAGGCTGCCCCTGAAATGCTTCTCCGATAGAGCCTTGCTCACATCCTCTGACTTGACAGATCTACGCTTTTCTTTTTTGGCCCAGTATCCAGCCTCAGTAATGAGCCCGACCAGGGTGCCAAATTGAAGAGAAAGCTTGCCCTTATCCCCTGCCAATCTTGAGCTGTAAACGATGATTCTCGTCGCTGCCCCCGGTGTAAAGTGAGGCAACCCCCCCTCCCGGCATACGCGTGCAATAAACTGACACAACAACTGCTCATTCTGAACATTGCGTGTCACCTCGTAGTCAAAGTCAGCTCTAACTTTGAAGGTTTTGTTGAAGGCATCATCACTTTCTTGCAGGTAATGAAAATAATCAGAACGCCCTAGAAGGATCACGTTGATATCTAAGGGAATAGCTTCTGGTTTCAGAGAGGTCGTTGATGAAAAGCCAAATTGCTCGTTTACATCTTCAATCTGTAGTGACTTATCCTTCAAAGCTCGCTTTAAAGGATCCCACACGTGGGCATTTTGTAAAACGCTCTGGATATCGAGGATCAGAAATCCACCATTTGCCTGTAACAGTGCCCCGGCTGTTATCATAGTAAAATCACTAAACCAGCCACCCATGATTGCTTTTTTGCCAATTCGGCCAAAAACATTGTAGTAGGATGGGTTCGAATCAAACACAAAGGGAGCACCCTTTTGGTTACTGTTATCCACCAGTAAATTGACTTTGTAACGCTGTATCAAAGCTTTTTGGACCAGTTGAGGAGATGCGCCCTCCTCGTCAGTTTGAACGCCGTCCATTCCAATAAACGTCTGGACGTGTTCAGCAATATCATTGCGAACGTCTTCCAGATATTTGATCAATCCATGATTGCCGGCATAATTTTCCAATAACCGGCCCATCCTGTGGTCAGCAGTGTCCTTTGCGATTTTCTCCTGTAATTTTTCTACAGCAGATTCGCGCTCCTCCTCAAGTTCAGTCATGTCTCTAAGCGCTTCACGCAACTGTTCCTGAATAAGGTTGATGTGTTGATTGATTTCTGCCTGATCATTTTTGGAAAGACTTGCAAAAGCTTCTTCGCTCATGGGCTCGCCATCCTTCAAAGGAATGGTCTGAAACCCTGCTTGAGAAAGTGTAAGCTGAATATTATGCTCAGCGGCTTCTATATTTACTGCGGCAATGATTTCTTCACGTCCAGTATCAAATTCAGCCGTGATTTCCTTCTTCCGCTTGGCATACAATTCTCCCTTGAAAACCTTCGGCAGATCTATGCTCAAACTGGTGATGAGCCGCTTCATTTGCTTGGAAAACTTTGCACCTTCCCCAGCGGCCAAACTGAAAACTTTGGGATGATATTCATCGCGAAAATTGAAGACCAGAATCCAATCTGGCGGAACCTGCTTTTTCGCGGCAAATTTCTGAACCAAATTTGTAACAATTGTGCTTTTTCCGGTGCCAGGTAAACCACCAACAAAAACGTTATAACCAGGTGTCAAAAGCTCCAGACCAAATTCCAGAGCCCGTACAGCGCGTTCCTGTCCAATAACTTCGTTCAGGCTCTCAAGTTCTGAAGTCGACTTGAAATTCAAGACCTCATCTGCAGTTGCTCTATAAAGTTCTTCCCGTGTTAGTTTTTTCATTATCTGATCCTGACATTAATTAGCAATGGAGCCATATTTCCGTAGCGTCTGAGTTATAAAGTCTGTAAGCCTTCAGAATATTCAACGTCGCCAAGATAAGCCATTTCTTTTGGGGTACCGCCATTAAATCCAGAGCGAGGGAGTGAATATTTATATGGTCGCCATCGATTCTCTCAAATTCGAAATCCGCGAGAAGGACGACACTCCTCTGGTTCTCTCTGTTGTCTAAAACCATAAATAACTGTACCAATCAGGTGCATTCTGTATACATTTTCAGAGCCACTGAAAAGGAGTTTATGACAACACTGACACATACAGAAGGAATTAACCCTGCGACTGGAGAGTCTCTAGGCAACATCCCTCAGAACATGGCCTCAGATGTAAGAGAATCTGTTCGTAAAATTCGTCTGGCTCAGATTTCATGGGCTCAGAGCTCGTTTTCTGACCGAGGCAAACATCTCCGTAAAATGCAACAGCATTTGGTTGAGCATGGCGAAGCATACGCAAGAATCATCTCCGCAGACAACGGCAAAACCCTGGCAGATGCATATATGACGGAAATTTCTTCAGCCGTTCTGGCCTTCGATTACCACATCAAACATGCCGCCCGCGTTTTGCGAACTCGGCGTATAAAAGGTTCCCATATATTCAGTCTATTCACGCGAAATCGTCTGCAGCAAGTACCCAGAGGGGTTATTGGAATTATTTCTCCCTGGAACTATCCACTGGCCATACCCATGCACGAAATTTTAATGGCGCTCATGGCTGGCAATGGGCTTCTGTATAAGGCCGCTTCCGAGTCTCAGAGTGTAGGGCAAATCATTCAGAAAATTGTTGATGCTGGTGAACTTCCCCAGGATTTGTTTATTCAGGTGAATATTCCTGGGCGAGTCGCTGGAGATGCTTTTCTGGAAGCAGGGATTGATAAACTGTTTTTTACGGGCAGCGTCGCTGTTGGCAAAAAACTGATGCAAAAAGCAGCTGAGTCACTCACTCCAGTATCACTGGAACTCGGCGGCAACGACCCGATGATTATCTGTAATGATGCAAACCTTAAAAAAGCTGCCAATGGAGCCATCTGGGCAGGATTCTCAAATTCAGGCCAGAGTTGTGCCGGTATCGAACGTGTTTATGTCCACCGGGATGTTTACAAACCCTTCTTGAAAATCCTGAAGAAAAAAGTTGAGAAATTGAAGGTTGGTAATCCTGCCAGCAAAGACACGCATATCGGAGTGATGACCACAGCAAAACAACAGGAATCCGTACGTAGAGTCCTGAAACAAGCCATAGATCAGGGAGCCGTTGTTGCGGCCATTTCACAAATCGATGAATCCATAAGCCAGGCACTGCCTGCAACCGTTCTTGTTGACGTGAACCATCAGATGGCGCTCATGCGTGAAGAGACTTTTGGACCTGTTCTGGGTGTGATGCCCTTCAAAAATATTGATGAGGCTATCCAGCTGGCAAATGATTCCGATCTTGGTCTCACTGCCTCAATTTGGACGAAAAATCATCGACTCGGACGAAAAATCGCGGCCCAACTTGAAGCCGGTGTGGTGACAATAAACAACCATCTAATATCCCATGGTATCCCGAATTTGCCCTGGGGAGGTTTTAAACAAAGTGGCGTGGGACGGACCCATGGCGAGCTTGGTCTCCTGGAAATGACTGAACCACGTGTTATTGTGAATGACTATCTGCCCCTAAATAAGCAGTTTTACTGGACCCCCGTACCAGGATTTGTCTATCGTCGTTGGATTGGTTTTATCATGATTGTGGGTGGTACCTGGCAATTCAAACTAAGGGGTCTGCTCAAGTTTATCTTTGGCTTCAAAAAACTTTAGGACCCTCACAGAATCAACCGTATGGAATGATTGGAAGACCATCAAAGTTTTTGATACATGGAGTCAATCAAGGCCTTAAATTTTTCATTGATCTGCTTGCGCTTGAGCTTCAAAGTCGGGGTAATCTCCCCGCCTTCCATAGTAAATGGCTTTGAGAGCAGTTTGAATTTTTTAATGGTTTCATACTGCGCTAATTTTTGGGAGTGATGATCTATACGCTCTCTAAAAAAGGCGATGACATGTGGATGATTAATTAAGTCTTCGTTGTTCTGAAATTGAATTTTCTTTTTATGAGCCCAGGCTTCAAGACTCTCAAATGCTGGAACAACCAGGGCGCTGATAAAATTGCGTTTGTCACCGATGGCAATAATCTGTTCGATGTAAAAATCTTTTCCCACCAGCGTCTCAATGTTCAGTGGGGCAATGTTTTTACCACCTGAGGTAATGATCAGATCTTTGATTCTGTCAGTTATTTTCAAATAGCCCTCTTCGTCGAACTCGCCGATATCGCCAGTTTTGAACCAGCCGTCTACGATTGTCTCTGCACTTGCAACAGGGTTGTTGAAATAACCCTTCATAACCTGGGGACCTTTAACTTGAATTTCACCATTCTCAGCAATCCTGACCTCACAATTCGGCACCAGTTTGCCAACCGTGCCAAATTTGAAATTATTCGGAGTATTATAGGAGACCATAGGTGATGTTTCGGTCAAACCATAGCCCTGGCAAATGAGTAGACCACAGGCCAGGAAGAATTCTTCAATGGACTTTTCGAGAGGCGCTCCGCCAGCGGAAAAGAAATTTTTCTTTCCTCCAACGGCAGCCCTTACTTTTGAAAGGACGAGCATATCAAAAAACTTATGCTCGATTCTCAATCCCAATCCTGTTGGCTTATTTCTGAAGCTTCGGTTGTTGTATTTTGTCCCGACTGCGATAGCACTCTTGAACAACAGTTTCTTTAAAGCCGAAGCATTTTCCTGACTGTTCATCACGCTGGCATAAATTTTTTCATATAATCTGGGCACTGAAACCATAGCAGTAGGCTTAACCTCCTGCATGGTTTCGATCACTTTTTTAGGATCTTCCAGATAGGTGTGAACGGCTCCTTTGAGATAGACATAGTAGGACCACATTCTTTCATATACATGGCTCAAAGGGAGAAAGCATAAGGATGTGTCCCCACTGGTAACCTTAAAATTTGCATCTACAGCTTCAAACTGGTGAAACAAGTTGCCATGGGACAACATGACACCCTTGGGGTTGCCCGTTGTGCCTGAAGTATAAATAATGGTAGTCACATCATCGATTTTGATTTGACCGGATCGGTGATTCATTTCCGAAATATATTCTGACTGATCCTCAACATCCTTGAAGGTTTCAAATGGAGTCGTAAAAGACGCATCTATCTCCAGCTCTCGTTCATAGCTGACAATCTGAAGAGGGACACCTTCTGAATGAATGGCTGCCAGGCTCCGATATTGAAAGTCATTTCCAGCAAAAATGAGTTTTATCCCTGCATCTTTAATTATGAATTGAGCTTGTTCTTTAGTGTTGGTAGCGTAAATCGGTACCGAAACTGCGCCGGCAAGGATACAAGCAAAATCAGTGACCGCCCATTCGTAGCGATTCGCCGAAAAGATGCCCACCGAATCCCCTTTCTTAACACCGCCTTTAATCATTGCACAGGCTAAATTTTTGATCTGCTCTCCAAATTCCTTGTAAGTCAGACTAGCCCAGCTGTCGTTTTGTTTATAGCGTAAAGCAAGGTTATCGCCATACTCAGCAATTTTTATGGTGATCATTTGTCCGATGTGATCATAATTCATTGATCTTTTCCCTGTTTTTTTCTTTTCAGGCGATTCATCACTTTCGCGAACACCCTCACAGCAAGGGAATTATCCCCCCCGTCCATAGGCATATCACCTTTCGAGCTATACAATCCTTGCATCATTTTCAGAACTTCTTTTTTGATCATTCCTCGAAAGGGGAGTTTGGCTATCATTCCATACATGGCAGCATTGCCCCTTACGGCAAGATCAGGATTTGAGCGCACCGCTTGCACGGCATCTTTGAGATCTGCAAGATATTCATCGGCTATTTTCGCATGTCCCGGAACTACCATTACATGAAGTCCTTCCGGGCGTTGCAAGCGATCTATTTGCCAGCCCCTGCCCTCCATTTGATCGCCTACTGCAAAAATATTTATATTTTCGTCAACTGAATGATATGCGAAAACACTCATATCAGGTCTTCCCAGCACCTTCAGACCATTAACTGCATTGATGCCTGTTTTAAGCCTTGCTGTTATCTCCATTATCTGGCGGGCATTTTCGCAATAGCCATCTTCTCCTAAGGCATGCATGGCAGCCCAGGCAGCTGCAAAGGCACCTCCAGGACGTGTTCCTAAAAGAGCCGGTGAGGCGAAGACACCCCCTGGCCAATCCGCATGAATAAAGAACTGGTGCTTCATATATTTCATATCCCGGTAAATCACAGTGGAAGCGCCCTTGGCTGCAAAACCATATTTATGCACGTCTGCCGACATGGACGTGACACCAGGTAGACGAAAATCGAAGACAGGTATAGACCCACCATTCTTCTCAATAAAGGGCAACAAAAAACCGCCAAGACAGGCATCTACATGGAGGGGCAAATTGTATTGCTGGGCGACCTGACTCAGTTCGCCAATAGGATCGATAACGCCATGAGGATATGATGGAGCTGACCCGACGAGCATGATGGTCCGTCTGCTGATCATTTTTCTAACTGCTTCCACATCCACCCTAAAATCTTCTCTTAATGGAGCATAGATTATTTTTACGCCAAAGTATTTGGCCGCTTTTGTCCAGGCCACATGGATACTTTCTGGTGCAATAATTTCTGGTTTAAAGGGTAGTTTGCGTTTGGATTTGGCCATGTCCCTGTATGTGAGAACAGGTAGCAAACAGCTTTCCGTCCCTCCGGATGTGAGAACTCCAACGGAATTCTTATCACCATGGAGCATGTTGGCAGTCATATTGATTACGTCAGTTTCAAAGCGTTTCAGACTTTTGAACGCCATGGGGTTGAGCGCATTTTCAGAAAAGTAAAGACCATAGGCCTGTTTTAGAAATTCAGTATGCTTATCATTCAGGTGATAGACAAGACTCCAGGTTCGCGAATCACGATAATTTACATCCTGACCGCCATATTCACCCATCTGGTTTAAAATGTCAGCATGATCCAACCCTTTTGCCGGTATTGTCTTCAAGGTTTTCCTCATTCGATAGTTGATTGGATTAAAATAAATGTGAATTGACTGAAAATCTCAACCTGTGTGTTACCAGAGATGGTTCTTAGTATAATTTCAGGTTTACTGTAAAATCGTCTCGACCAGAATGATCAAGTCAGAGACGGTTAATGAGCTGTCCTGATTCATGTCCCCCGCCGTATATTGGTAATCTGAGCCAGATTGGGTTCCCAGAATGATGTTCACAAGTTGAATAATATCTGATACATCCAGTTGATAGTCGTAATTAATATCCCCCTCGCTTTCAAAGTTGAGATCACCCTGTCCGATAAACCAACTCGTAGAAGTGGCGTAATTTGAATTACCGGTATACCAGAAAGCATAATGCCCAGGCTCCAGAATAAGTGCAAAAGGATCGGAACTCACATCAGCATTCCAGCTTCCCGCCTCACCAATAGCTACAATTGGATTATGGGTGTTTCTGTTCCAGTCAATACCGTTTTGAGAATGTGCCATTCCAATTCGACGATGAGTCCCATCGTAACCCATGTAAACCATAAGGAAGGAACCATCTTCTCTTTGACTAACATGTGGACCAGTTGAATACTGAGACTCCCAGGCATTTCCAGGAACCCTTTGCATAACGGGGTTATTTGCATCCTCTTCCCAAATAATGCCATCACTTGAATAGGCCAGGCCAATTCCAGGTTCATGCTCAGCTGACTGGCCAATAAACCACATAAAGTATATCCCGTCTATCTTGAGTACTGAAGGACCTTTCACCAAGGCTTCATTCCATGAACCCGTCCCTCCGGGGACTAACACAGGATTCTGATCATATTTCGACCAGTTAATCCCATCCAAACTTGTGGCCAGGCCCAACCTTTGCACACCAGACGCATCCGAGGCTGTATACCACATTTTATAACCAGTGTCCTCTTTGAGAACGGTCAGTTTTTGCAAATTGGCTGAATCAAAGGAACCTGAGGCTCCAACGGTTAAAACTGGATTTTCATTTTCTGTCCAGATCACTCCATCTGGGGACGTTGCATATCCAATCTGAATCGGATTACCCACATTACGACCGGCAAACCACATTTTATAGCTATCGCCGTCGTAATGGACAACAGGTGAAATAACTGCAAGATTATCCCAGGATTGGCCGCCATCAAAAACGGGATTATTCGGATTATCAACATAGTCGAAGGCCAGAATAGTTCCTGGACTAAATAAGAAGATGCTACAAAGCAGACTTGCGAAAACAATTCCTGCTTTTCTACCAAACAAATTCCAAGTCAATTGATATTTCATTGAAGTCTCCCCTCTAATTATTACCTGAGCACAGCATGATGATGATGTTAGCGGTGAAAATATGTTCGTTTTTTCATGTACCATAGAAAAATCCATAACCGTTCAATCGGATGGCGCTGCTGTTAAATCTTTCCTTGAAACCTATTTTATCACTACAATGTTTGCCAGGAGCGTTCTTGCAGACTAGTTTAGAGCATCGATCGTTAAATGAGGCATATTATGAGTATCACACGCAGACAAATATTACAGATGGTCGGAACCGGGCTAATTGCTACTCAGGTTCCCATAGCGGGGGCCGCAGGTATCTTTTCAAAATCAACGCTCAAGCCCCCTCGTCTGAAAGCCGGCGATACTGTTGGATTAATTAATCCTGCCGGGGCAACTTTTCACCCTGAGGATGTGGTCATCGCCGAAGAGACGCTGGCCGCCCTTGATTTAAAAATGAAAGCCGGTAAACATTTGCTGGATCGCTATGGCTATCTGGCGGGATCGGATGCCGACCGGGCTGCTGATGTTAATGCTATGTATGCTGACCCTGATGTGGACGCAATTATCACTTTGAGAGGCGGTTGGGGCTGCAATCGAATTCTCGATCTTATCGACTATAAATCGATCGCTAAACACCCCAAGATTCTCATGGGCTACAGTGATATTACCAGCCTACTCCTGGCACTCAATGCAAAAGCATCTCTGGTTACTTTTCATGGACCCGTGGGAACATCAACCTGGAATGAATTTTCCACTGATTTTGTCAAGCGACTCCTCTTCAATGCCGAAACCTTTACCATGGAGAATCCCAAAAACCGTGGTGATAACCTCACTCAGACCAAAGATCGAATTTTGACCATTCGTGGAGGTCAAGCGACTGGAAAGCTGATGGGGGGCAACCTGTCGGTGCTAAGCGCCATGATTGGTTCTGAATATCTACCAGATTTCAAGGGCAATATTTTGTTTCTAGAGGAAGTTGGAGAAGATATTTATCGCGTGGATCGTATGCTTACTCAGCTGAAGCTGGCGGGCATTCTGGGTGAAATTTCGGGTTTTGTCTTTGGGAAATGCAGTAATTGTGACTCTGGTGAAAGCTATGGATCGTTGACCCTGGAGGAAGTTCTCGACGATCATATCAGACCACTTGATATTCCTGCATGGTTTGGTTCTATGATTGGTCATATTGAAGACAAATTCACTATTCCCGTAGGAATAAACGCTAATATTGATGCCGATCTCGGGAGCATTCAGCTTTTAGAATCAGCTGTTCTTTAATCCAAAAAGAAGGTGGAGTCCTTCTTCGGAATAGCATAAGCGATTCTTAAAATTGACTCGACCAAAACCCGTTTTGAATCATCAGTTGATCCTGTGACAAAATAAAAATCACGCCAAACCACCACGGCCTGGTGCCATTTCGATTCCAAAGCTTTGGGTGGCGGAAATCCATTTTTCAGACTCATTCCCCGAAAAGATGAAATCTTCACTTACTTCCTGGAAAAGCCAGTCTCCGTTTTCGATTTCACGTTCCAATTGACCCTCTCCCCAACCGGCATATCCGAGCATCATTTTGTAACTCCTCGGTCCATCGCCTAGCTGAATTGCTTCAATAATTGCTGAATTGCTAGTGAGTGAAAAGTCCTGATTCACTTGCAGTGTTGCATCTGTGAGATAGTCAGGAGTGTGAAGAATAAAGCCGCGCTCCAGAGACACGGGACCTCCAAAATACATAGGCGATATAATATCATTGATAGCATCATCATTTATGATCAGGGTTGGAAAGATTTCTTTTACAGACTCATCATCAAACGGCTTATTTACGATGAGCCCCATGGCACCATTTTCATCATGCTCGCAAATAAATACCAAAGATCTACCGAAATAAGGATCAGTGAGATGGGGCATGGATATGAGAATATGTCCTTTCATTGAAGCCATGATTAAAAGTAGAGCCGTTTTGCTGGATTTCCATCATGGAAATGGCAGTGATATAAAAATAAATGAGTCTCTTCAGATCGACTGATTCACCTAAGTCAAAAATAGTATTGTGTCACACTCTTCGGTGTTTGGTAAAATGATCACAAGCTTTTTTTATGGCGATATTCATGAGTATGATTGGGTATTATTGATAAAGTTTTATAAATACTTTCTCAGCCAGGGACTGATATGTCGTGAGTTTACCCCCAAAAACATGGAGCAATTTTGAGTTTCCCTTTTTATGCAGGTCCAGCTTATACTCACGACTCACATCTGAGGCCTTTCCCTTTTTCCTGACCAGAGGCCTGACGCCAATATAGATATCTCTAACGTCCTCTCGCTTTAAATAGTGATCTGCTTTGAGGTAGGCATTTACCTGTTCAAGCAAATATTGAATATCTGCCTCCTGGGCCTGGACTTGGTCCATAAGACAATCTTCTTCGCGCTCTGTGGTGCCTATGAGGGTCTGATCACGCTCAGGTTCTGGAATAATGAAAAAGATTCGTTTTTCTCTGGTCTGCATAAACATGAGCTCAGGAACCACCAGACCATCAAAGATCAGATGAATCCCACTCACTTTTCGAATGTGAAATTTGGCTGGAAAATTGTACTTTTCATTGACCTCGTCCAGCCAGGGTCCGGTTGCATTCACAAAGGTGAGGGTAGAAAATTCACCGGCGCTTGAGCTCACTTGAAAGCCTTGTTCGTCCCAGGCAATATGCTTCACGTCACAATGAACAATAACCGTCCCACCCCGTTCCTGAAAATCATCAGCGACCCTTCTTGTTAATTCACTATCATGAGTTTTTGCATCAACATAGGATAAAACAGATTTTAAGCCCTCGGGAGAAAATGCAGGAAATTGTATGAGGAATTGATCAATTCGTTCCTTTCTGGATTTTCCGGCCGATCTTGAACCAGACAAAAGATCATACATCCAGAGACCGACCCGAATCAACCAGGCTGGTCTTGGACTACTCTGATAGATAGGTAGATAGAAACGTTTGTATGCTACTAGCTCTGGATATTGTTGAACCAGACGTTGGCGATCATGGAGCGACTCATAAACCAGGTGGAGTTGACCTGTTTCCAGATAGCGCAAGCCTCCGTGGATAAGTCGGGAAGATTTTGATGAAGTTCCGCGACCAACGCCACCCTTATCTAAAAGCAGCACCTGCTTACCTGAACGAGCCAGATTTTCTGCGATTCCACAACCATTAATCCCCGCTCCAAGCACAATAACATCGAAATTTTGCATGGTTTAAAGATAATTCAATCGAAGCGGATATACGAAGGCAGTTTCATAGGAGTACAAAGTGTAGGAACTGTAGAGATTTTTCAGGTGGAGGTCTTTGTGAGACCGAAGGTGGTAGCAATCTCCAGAATGACTCTCAGGAAAACTGAATCAATCCCTCTATCTGAAAAGAGGCCACCACAATAGGGCCAGCAGGAGCAGCGTCATTACAGACATAATCGCCATTTTCCAGCCTGCCTGAAGAAAGTCCGAGGCTTTTACAAGACCACTAGAATATATAATCGTGCAAGCTGGGGCAGCTACTGCAGTGAAATAGCCAAATGCTGATGCAATCACAGAAGCCAGTCCCAAAAGAATGGGATCGCCACCCAGGTTTAAGACGACGGGACCTGCTACTGCAACAGTAGCCGAGCTGCTTAAAAAATTGGACATAACTCCACTAAGGGCAACTGAAACGATGGCTCTCAACATATCTATATTTGGAATCACACTGGCTAAATAATTGACGAGCAAATCGGCCAGCCACACTGCGGCTCCAGTATTTTTCATCTGGACTCCGATTGAAATTGTAGATCCAAATAATAATATCACCCCCCAGTTCACATTGGAACTCAGATCTTTCCATGTAACCAAACCAAAAGCCATGAACAGGAAGACACCAATCAGGGCAATGCTACCTAAACCATAAGCCTCACTCAGACCAATCCAACCAGCGAGGATAGCGCCAAAAAGAACCACTGAAAAAATCTGCCTGAGAGAAGTCTTTCCTCCACGAGCGACTTCAACGGACAGACGTCTAATTGCTGTATCCAGAACCTGCATTTCTGGTGGGAAAGTCTTTATTATGATGAGGATTGTAATGGGAATCTCAAGGAACACCATGGGGTAGACCATTTTGATCCAATCGATATAACTCAAACTCCCTGAACCAAATTCAATCCAGTAATTTATCATAATTACATTTCGTCCACCGCCACTGGGTGAGCCAATAGATCCAACCGTAGCGCCATACGCAATTGAGAAAAGTAGTGCAGCAGTTAACCCTGGATGGGCACGCATGTTTTTTGATGCAAAGCGAATCAGCGTTAATGCAACGGGCAGCAACATTGCTGTAACCATGTGCGGACCCATAAAGCTTGAAAGCAGGGCAGAGATGGCGGTAAACCCCGATATGATGCGCCAGGTCTTGTTGCCGGTCAGTCTGATTATCCCCAATGCTAATCGTTTATCAAGCCCCTGACTGACGATTGCCACTGCCAGCATGAGCGATCCCATGATGAAGAAGACTGCATCGTTCATGAAATAACTTCCAACCTCGTTGGGGGTGCTCCCCCCAATAATCACCTGCCAGAAAATTAATTGAAGGGCAATAGCAGGGAGAGGAATCGGTTCTTTAATTATGAGGATCAAAGTCATGAGAATGATGATCAGAATGTGATACGCTTCAACACTCAAACCTGAAGGGCTGGGTACAATAAAATAGAGTACAACACCTAGAGCTAAGGCAATTAACAGCCATCTCTTCTGCTGAACCCAGAAAAGCATGTCAGTAGAAATACGCATGCGGGTGAAATCCGCTAGCGGACGATCAAGATTGGAACATCAGTCTGTTTCAGCGTTTGAATGGGCTTACTGCCAAACAACAATTGTTTTATCGGATTCAGAGTAGAGGCTCCCATGATGACAAAATGATTATCACCGGCAAATTCAACAAAGGTTCGTACAGGGTCACCTGTTAGGAAAAATTGCTCAACCTCGATGCCCCTGGATTCAAAGTATGCCTTGGACATATCTGCAGCTCCTTGATAGCCAGCACCAAAAATTTTCGTCTTGGAGACGGTAAGCGTTCGTACCGGCCAATCCAGCTTCTTAGCAATCAAAGCCCCCCATTCTATGGATTTCGCCGTTGCAGCCGAATCATCCACCAGTAGCAGTAATTTGTATTTTTTTCGAGGATTGAACTGTTGAAGTACGAAAATAGAGGCTGGAAGATACTGAAGCAGAGAATGTGCTCTCGTTCGTTTATTCTGGCTACCCCCAATAATGGCTAAATCGTAGCCCTCTAACTGAATTTCTTTTCGCAGCTCATTTACCAGCTCCCCCTCGCGGAGGATGAGATCGATCCCACTCCCGTTCTCACCTGGCAAAATGACTTTTACTCTGCCATCCTCCTCATACACATGATCAGGATTGAATTGAATATTTGCCAGAGCCTTATTCTCAGGATTCCATCTTTTAAGTTCACCTAGTGCCCACTCCAGCACTTCCAGCCCCGGATGGATGATATTCCAATTATCCAGGTTTTGGCGCGTGAGATTTACGGAGCTGCCGTGGAATTCATTGGCTTTATCGCCCACATAGACAACCCCCATCTTTGCATTGAACACGGATGCAATCAGAGCACCCATCTTCAAGGTTGACTTGGAGTATTCAGCACTGCTGACTGCTGTGAGAAACTTCAGGTTTTTGGGATTAATTAAAGCGCTTTTTTTTGTCATAACATCGGCCACCATATTAGGGATAATCCAAGCAGGCTTAAAACGGATAAAACAGCCATTTTCCAACCTGCCCGGAGAAAATCTTTTGATTTAACTAATCCACTTGAATAAATAATCGTACATGCTGGAGCTGCAACCGCGGTAAAGTATCCAAAAGCGGATGCAATGGCCGTAGCAAATCCTGTTAAGATCTGATCTCCACCAAAGCCCAGAACTATGGGTCCCACAACAGCCACAGTAGCAGAGCTACTCAGTACATTTGACATAATACCAGAAAGGATCACTGAGACACTCCCCTGTAACACAGCTGGACTATCAATTATTTTACTCAGATTTGTAATTATAATAGAGGCAACCCATTCTGCAGCACCCGTTTCTTTCATCTGGATTCCAATGGAGATTGCTGCACCAAAGAGTAGAATTACCCCCCAATTGGTTTTACGGTTTAGTTCGTTCCACTCGACTAAACCAAAGGCGAGATAAAGAAAAACACCCAGGAGTGCTATAATTCCAAGACCAAAAGCTTCACTAAGAAAAATCCAGCCGAGAAAAACAAGCACAAAAAGGAAAATGGCCAGCCATTCTTTGGCTTTGACTTTCCCAGCATGAGCCACGTCAATGACTAATTTCCGCACAGCGCTATCCAGATTAGTCTGTTCGGGTTTAAACGTCCAAAGGAGAATCAATACAGTAAAGGGAATCTGAACCAAAACCATAGGGTACACATATTTCATCCATTCCAGGTAAGAAACATATCCAGAGCCAAATTCTGCCCAGTAATTCATCATAATCACATTGCGACCACCACCGGATGGAGTCCCGATCGACCCAATTGTGGCACCATAGGCAATTGAAAACAGGAGCGCCGCAGTTAAGCCCCTTACTTTGCGCGGGTCTTTATGGGCATACCTCACCAGCGTTAATCCTACTGGCATCATCATCGCCGCCACCGTGTGTTCGCCAATAAAAGAGGATAAGAGGGCAGATATGGCTGTAAAACCTGCAATAATGCGCCAGGTTTTATGACCCGTGATTTTGATAATGCCCAAGGCCAGCCGCTTGTCCAATCCCTGACTTACAATAGCCACTGCAAGCATCAAAGAGCCCATAATAAAGAACACGGCATCATTCATGAAGGAGGAGGCTACGTTGTTAGCTCCATCAATACCCAGAACGACTTGCATGAAGAGCATAAACATGGCGATTGCCGGTAAGGGCAATGGCTCAGTGACAATCAGTATGAGAGCCATCGAAATGATGATAAGAGCGTCATAGGCAGCCGGGTTGAGACCCTCAGGGGGCGTGACAAAAAGTTGCATGACAATTCCGTACAGGATCGCAAAAAGCAGCCACTTTTTTTGGCGTATCCAAAACAGAATATCAATGTAAAGAGTCAATAAATGAGCCTGTCCTAGTTATGAATTTTCATGTGTTTAATATGGGTAAAAAACAGTCCGTTTGAAACAAGTTAGGGATGCCATTGTAACAACTCTCTTTCCTGGGATACGAACTTCCTTAGAATCTTCATTTTCTTTGTAGCTGAAAGTTCTTCAAAATTATAGACCCTATCGCCTGGGGAAGGCTGGTTGTAAACCATACCACCTACGATCAGTCCCGCCAAACCGCCGAACACACCCCCAGCCATGGCATCAACCCCAGAACCAGAAGGAAAAGTAATTACGAAGTCACCGGGTTGTGATGGACTAGGGGGAGGACGATTTGCCCTTTCAATATAACCTATAATGATACTTGTAAAGGCTCCAGCAATCACACCATAAGCCCCCCACTTTAAAACGGTTCTGTACGTCCTCCTGGTTGCCGATTTATCAAGGCGAAGCTCAGCAATATCATCGATAGGAATAAAAACAAAGGGTCCATCTTGAAGCAGTGTTAGCGAGCCTTGATCAACATTGTAAGGGACAATATCGTTCAGCTGATCACCATTTTTCAGGGTCAGAATCCAACTATTTTGTTGGGCTAATCCAAGACTGGTCAAGAATAATGTTACTACGACAATAGTTCGAAACATATACACTCTCTTCTTTCCCTGAAGTTCTATGTTTATCGACAAAATAGCGTCAAGCAGGAGTGAGAGATCGGCCCATCCTCAAGGGTCCCTCAAACACTAATGCCTGTTTCCCGCTCACTTGCCAAAACCAGTCACTCCCGAAAGGGGTAAAAGATTTATGGGGATTGAATCATTTGATGTAATGCACAATTTCTTATGGACATTGATTTTGGCAAGTAAAATCTTACTTTGCAGGGTGCATGGCATTATCAATAATCATCATCTTTCCTCAGACATATTTTTGTGCAATCAAATAAATTTCAGGAGTTTCCATGGCAAAAAAACCAATATCCCTAGATAGTTTTAAGACCCGCTCCAACCTTCAGGTCAATGATAAGGACCACGAATATTTTGCCCTCTCAAAATTGAATGCTGATGACAAACTAAAACAGCTTCCCATTGCCCATAAAGTCCTTCTGGAAAACATGCTTCGGTTTGAGGATGGGGTCACTGTAACCAGTGCGGATGTTCTGGCTCTCGTGAATTGGGATGCTAAGGCTGCGCCCTCCCATGAAATCCAGTTGCGCCCAAGTCGTGTGCTTCTCCAGGACTTTACTGGAGTCCCCGCTGTTGTTGATCTGGCTGTCATGCGTGATACGATGGCAGACCTCGGTGGTAATCCTGACAAAATTAATCCCCTCCAACCTGCCGATCTGGTGATTGACCATTCAGTTCAGGTTGACAAATTTGGTCATGCTACTGCTTTTCTCGAAAATGCTGACATTGAGATGGAACGGAATCGCGAGCGCTATGACTTTCTTCGATGGGGGCAGGGTGCTTTTGAAAATTTCCGGGTCGTTCCTCCAGACACTGGAATCATCCATCAGATCAATCTGGAATATCTAGCTCAAGTTGTCTTTAAAAACGAAAGCGATGACGGTACCCAGGTTTATCCTGATTCGTTGGTGGGAACGGACTCCCACACCACCATGATCAACGGTCTGGGCGTCCTGGGTTGGGGTGTCGGCGGCATTGAAGCGGAAGCTGCAATGTTGGGACAACCTATTTCAATGTTAATCCCTCAGGTTGTTGGATTTAAACTCACTGGCGCAATGGCTGAAGGCACAACGGCCACCGATCTGGTTCTCACTGTTGTGCAAATGCTTCGCAAGCAGGGTGTTGTCGGTAAATTTGTCGAATTCTATGGTGAAGGCATTGCCAAGCTTAGTCTTGAGGATCAGGCAACAATCGCCAATATGGCGCCGGAGTATGGTGCCACCATGGGCTATTTCCCGGTGAATACCGCGACCTTGAAATATCTCAAATTCAGCGGACGCGATAAAGAGCAGGTCGCCCTGGTAGAGGCATATACAAAAGCCCAGGGTATGTTTTACGAAGCCGGTGTGGATACTGCTGTCTATACAACAAATCTAAGCCTCGATATGAGCACAGTGGTGCCGTCAATATCGGGACCAAAACGTCCTCAAGATCGCATTGAACTCAGCAAATCCAAAGCCACGTGGAAAAGGGATCTCGAAGTCCTGAAGGGCAACAGCAAGGGCTCTGCCAATGTCGAAGGCTGGGGCTATGACCTCCAGGACGGAGATGTTGTGATTGCCGCTATAACCTCATGTACCAACACCTCTAATCCCAGTGTAATGGTCGGAGCAGGATTGCTGGCCAAGAAGGCTGTTGAATTAGGTCTGGATATCAAGCCCTGGGTCAAACCCAGTTTGGCTCCTGGGTCCAAAGTTGTCACTGATTATCTGGCTAAAGCAGGTCTCACGCCCTATCTGGATCAACTCAAATTCAACCTGGTGGGCTATGGCTGCACCACATGTATCGGCAATAGTGGTCCATTATCTGCGCCGATTACCAAAGCAATTGACACGGGTGATCTGGTTGTAACATCTGTCCTCTCTGGGAATCGAAATTTTGAAGGTCGAGTAAATCCCCACGTTAAAGCAAATTATCTGGCATCACCTCCCCTGGTGGTGGCCTACGCCCTGGCGGGGACCATGAATATAGATCTTGCTACTGAACCCCTGGGTCAGGATGAACATGGTACAGACGTCTTTCTACGGGACATATGGCCCAGTTCGACAGATATTGAAGCCGCTGTTGCCAGGGCTGTGACTCCTGATCAGTTTGTCAGTAAATATGCTGACGTTTTCAGTGGCGATGAAGCCTGGCAAAACTTAAAGATTCCAAAGGGCAACACTTTCATCTGGGAGCCAGATTCAACCTATATCCGCAAACCTTCATTTTTTGAAGGCATGGAGCGGGAGCCTGCTGTTTTGATGGATATCAAAGCCGCTCGTGCCTTGGCCCTGCTTGGTGACTCTGTCACAACGGATCACATTTCGCCTGCCGGTGCTTTTAAGGAAAACTCCCCTGCTGGCAAATACCTCATCGCCAATGGCACAGAAGTGAAAGACTTTAATTCATACGGCAGTCGCCGCGGAAATCATGAGGTCATGATGCGGGGAACCTTCGCAAATATCCGACTCCGTAATCTATTAGCTCCAGGGACTGAAGGTGGTTTCACCAAAAAACTGCCAGAAGGTGAAGTAACAACAATTTATGATGGCGCTATGGCTTACAAGAAAGCGGGTACGCCACTGGTCGTCATTGCCGGTAAAGAATACGGCACTGGTTCCAGCCGAGACTGGGCAGCCAAGGGGACTTACCTTCTGGGGGTCAAGGCAGTTGTCGCCGAAAGTTTTGAACGTATCCATCGAAGTAATCTCATCGGGATGGGCGTCCTTCCGCTGCAGTTTAAAGCGGGTGAGGGTCGCGAAAGTCTTGGTTTGACAGGCGAAGAGGTTTATTCAATCGCTGGTATCGTTGATGGATTAGTCCCTGGTAAAGAGCTGGAGGTCATCTGCGGACGCACCGATGGAAGCAAATTTTCCTTTTGGGCTGCAACCAGAATCGACACGCCCAATGAATTGGAATATTACCGGCATGGTGGTATTCTTCAATATGTGATGCGGTCTTTGCTGGACTGATCACCCAAAGATGAATTGCCTGGCCAGGACTCCATTTCCACACCATACTGTCCACCATTCAGTTTTATAGACTGCGGATTGTTTCGATTCGAATTTGGAAGCCCTCGCTAAAAGCATGGGCTTCCAAATATTTTTTTCTGTGATCAGGCCGGCTTGTGAGATATTTTCCAGCTAACCCAAAAACCAATCGGATTGAAAAAATGAATCAACAAAGTGATTGTTGTACATCTATGGCGTTTGTACTTCCCCTAATTCGAAATATATGATGATCAAAGATGCCAAAATAATTCTCAAAGATATCTTCGGTTACGATGAGTTCCGCCTCTTGCAAAAAGAAGTAATTGAAAATGTCCTCGACAAAAAAGATACCCTATGCATCATGCCTACGGGAGGAGGGAAATCACTCTGCTACCAAATTCCAGCGCTACTGTTTGATGGCCTGACCATTGTTGTCTCCCCTTTGATTTCTCTCATGGAAGATCAGGTAAAACAGCTTGATGCCCTGGGTGTTGAAGCACGCATGTTAAATAGCTCTTTATCGAGAGAAGAATATCAGACAAATGTAGAGGCTATCCGTCAGAAAAAAGTTCGACTGCTCTATTTGGCACCGGAAACCCTGCTCATGGATAAAACACTGACTCTACTTGCTACCCAAAAAGTATCCTGTTTTACCATTGATGAGGCTCACTGTATTAGTGAGTGGGGACACGATTTTCGACCAGAATATCGTCAACTCGTGCATCTCAGGGGTCGGTTCCCGGAAGCAGTGTGTCTGGCGTTGACCGCAACGGCAACACCACGGGTTCAGGAGGATATTCGAAGATCACTCCAGTTTGAAGCTTCGGCCAGTTTTGTGGCCAGTTTTAATCGGGAAAACCTCTTTCTAGAAATGAAGCAAAAATCTCAGCCGGCCCGGCAAACCCTCAATTTTCTAGAGAAATTTCCGAACCAGTCAGGTATCATTTATTGTCTTTCCCGTAAACAGGTGGACGAAATGGCTGCGTTTCTCGAGGAAGAAGGTTATTCCGTGAAGCCATACCATGCAGGACTCTCATCTGAAGACCGTCAGCAGAACCAGGCTAGTTTTATCTGCGATGACACCCAAATCATGGTGGCAACCATTGCTTTTGGTATGGGCATCAATAAACCCAATGTTCGATTTGTATTGCACTTTGATTTACCCAATAATATTGAAAGCTATTATCAGCAAATTGGAAGGGCGGGTAGAGATGGACTCCGGGCGGATTGTCTATTCCTTTTCAGTTATGGTGATATTCGGAAAATTAAATTTTTTATTCAACAAAAACAGATTAGCGAACAAGTCATTGCCACAACCCAGTTGAATGCCCTGGTTGGCTTTGTAGAAACTGAAGTTTGTCGACGCATCCCTTTGCTGGAATATTTTGGGGAAGACTTCCAAGGTGAAAATTGTGGCATGTGCGACAACTGTTTGTCAGAAGCTCAACCAGCCATAGATGTGACGATTCCAGCCCAACAATTTTTATCATGTGTTAAACACTCAGAGGAGATTTTTGGGGCTGGTCATATTATTGATATTCTGCGTGGTTCAAAGTCTCAGAAAATTAAGAAATTTGCCCATCAAAATCTCTCTACGTATGGTATTGGCAGAGAACTCTCAAAGAAACAGTGGTTTTTCCTGTCTCGAAATTTCGTGCAGAAGGGACTCCTGGCTCAAGACATGCAACACGGCAGTCTCAAACTAACCCAAAAAGCCTGGGATGTATTAAGGGGGGATCAAAATATTTCAGCCAAACTGGAACCAGAGCAGGATATCAGACCCCAGCCCATATCCGAGCATAATCATGATTCGAAGCTATTTGAAGCATTAAGGGTTCTGCGTAAAAAGATGGCTGATCAATCCAAAGTGCCGCCCTATGTGATTTTCCCAGATAAAACCTTAATTGAGATGGCCACATATTTCCCCCATTCAGAAACAGTAATGTTGCAATTACACGGTGTTGGTTCAGTAAAGTTCAAAAAGTATGGCATTCCTTTTATGCAGACTATTGCTACGTATTGCCAGGCTAATCAGTTGGCAGAAAGACCCAAACAAACGACGGGGCGGGTATCACCTTCAATTTCTAAAAAGATTGGCAAAGCTCGTCACCAGATTGTCGGTGAAAAGTTTAACGATGGATCGTCAATTTTAGAGCTTACCCAAGAATTCCAGGTAAAAGTGAATACTATTATAGAGCATTTATACAATTTTAGTTCTGAGGGAAATGTTTTACTTTTTAAACACAATTTTCTGGAAATTTCTCAACTGTCTTTAGAGGAGCAACTGGCAGTACAGAGGGCTTTTGAGCAACATGGAACAACTGCTCTTCGTCCTATTTATGAAGCACTCCATGAGAAAGTAAGTTATGAAGAGCTGAAAATTATTCGACTGTATTTGTTATTGCAACGGTAGTATCATAGTCGTCTCATTTCCAGGCCTGGAAAAATAAGAGAACTCATTGCAGAATTAAAGGCTGCAGGGCTTGTAGACAGAGGCGAAAAGGGAAATCATCGAAACCATATTCACCCAAAGAGAATAATTTTGACCTTGTCTGGCAACTGTGGAACCGATGCAAAACCTTAGCAGGAAAAGGTGGTCGCAAAACAAATTGAGGTATCCCAATCAAGGCAGAGCATCACAAATATTTGTAAATTGTTGAGTGGTCAGAAGACGATCAACGCTATATCGGGTCTGTTCCTGGTTGGAATGGGAAGTGCTGCCACGGAGATGATGAGCAAAAGGTATACAGGGAATTATGTGGTATCGTTGATGAATGGTTCGAAAATTAGAAGCGAGACTCACTGGCCTTGCCACTGGGTACTGCCGGGGAGACCTACTCTGGAAATTTGTGCTGCGAATCGATGCGGAACTACATAAAGCTCTGGTCATCAAAGCATTAAGAGCTGAAGAAAGTTTAAATATCTATTGTCAAAAGATTCTTAAACAGCGTATTCTACCACACCCATAATCCCAATTTAATGTCAAAGGAGAAACCTATAAAGGCGGCGGTTCTTCCTTCAACCTCGAATGAACCCCGATACTTTTATAGCTGCATCCACTTCAGGACGTCATTAAAGACCGCTGCATTGACACCATGCTGTCCCTCGAATTCTGTATATGTCAAGTCGTAGCCCTGCATTTCGAACATCGTTTTCAAATCCCTGGCTACCTGAATACTGATGGAAGCGTCATCGACTCCGTGGGCTATATAAATGCGCAGTTTTTTCCCTTTTTCAAGATCTTCTTTGTGAAGCATGGAATCTTCACTATCCACATCCATGAGGTAGCTACCAAAGACGATGACCCCTTTGATCTTATCAGGATTTTGCAGACCAATCGTATATGCGTATACACCACCTTGTGAAAATCCGACCAGATAAACATCCGAAATTTTATACTCTGAAGAAACCTGCTTTATCGTGTTTAGAATATATTCAGAAACCATTTTATCCGCCATTTTCCAGGCAGTTCTTCCAACATTTGTGAGCGACCAGCTACGGCTATGCCACTGTGGACCCATATCCATTGTGTAAGGATACTGACCTTCAGGCGTAACATAAATAACCTGGGGATTATCCAGTTTATCATAATGGGTAATAAAGCCTTCGGCATTGCCACCGGCACCGTGCATCCCAATCAGGAGGGGATAGCTTTTACTGGCATCGTAGCCCTTTGGGAACCGAATTCGATAGGGTAACAACGAGGGAGCTGCAACATAATCCAGTAAGCCCTGGGATCTGAAATTCTGCTCAAGCTTATGCATAAGTGCTACAAACCCTGGATCTTCACGCACTGGATTTAAATCCGTATCAGTAGCAAGCAATTCCATGTTTCTGAAACCATTGGCATAAGCATGATCGATAAAAATGACTGTATTTTCTGCATCTCCCTGGAGAGCGTAACAACAGGCCAGGTTATAGGCTGTAGTGGCATCATCCTGGTTATAGATCAACACTTTTTTGAAATTTTCAGCAGCTTGTCCATAATCCCCAGCTTGATAAGCGCGAGTTGCTTGACTCATTAAATCAGCTCGGTTAACTTTGATAAAAGCAAAATCTTTTCCTGCATGCATCCCGCTGCAGCCAAGGAATAATGACCCAAACAGGACGAGAATTGTTACCTTTTTTAAATTTTGTAGTTCGAATCGCATTCATCAATCCTCTCAAATATTATTTTTAGTGTTGCCATTTTAGCATGCTGTCGACCTTTAAAACTCAGTTCATCTTTGAAGGGTTATCCACTTCGACAGAAGGTATATATCGTGAACCGAAGATCCCCCCTGCAAATCACAGTCGTTTGAAATTCAAGATGATGAGATGCCCTCCGGGGTGGTATTGGTCTCTGAGTGATTCCAGCTTTTCGAAGATATCAGTGTGCGTGATCAACCGCGGAAGTAATTCCGAATAAGACCTTGTATCAATTCTGATGATTCTACGGGATCTCACGGGGAGTCCACTAACCGCTCGTCGCAGCCATAAACCGTTCGACTAAATAGGAAATAGCTGTTGCATTTTCCCTGTAAATTGGCAAACAGTGAAACATTCGCGCCACGAATCAATTTTGGGAAATGCTATATGACTGAACAAAAGAAGCTGCGGAACCTTATCACTTTCCAGGAAAGCATATCTAAATTTAAACCCTTGAATCTTTCAGCGGTACTTTTAATACCTGATACCCAGAAAAAACTGGGAAGCCAGGTGAGTATCAGCGAAATTGTTGATCATGGACCTGGTAAAAGTTCTCAGATGACTCTTCAACCCAATCAAGCCAGCGGAAGCCATCTGCTCTTATGACACTAAATACAAATCCATTTAAGCTCTCACTGTTCTGGGTTCTACAGGTATCTGGCTGGCTGCTTTATGGCGTAATCTATTATTTAATCTATTATTCAGATAAAGATTTGGATGCCGCAAACACCTTCGGATTTGCTGTTACCTATGTCGTTGCATTCTTGGTCACCATTATCATGCGCAAGATTTATCAAAGACTGGACTATCAACACCGCTCCATTTTGAATGTGTCAGGCATTGTAATCTTGTGTTCCGTTTCATTTGCCGTGCTCTGGATTTATGCGGACAGATTTGTCTCCTATCCAATTTATGGTGTTGAAAAATTCCAGAAAGCTTTGGATAAAATCACCACCCGTGGAAACATCGGCCAAATATATTGGAACTCTTTTATCCTTTTTACCTGGTCAACACTCTACTTTCTTATCAATTTTTGGAGACAGTGGAATGAGCAGCTTCTGCGGACAGAGAAAGCCGAGTTATTGGCACAGAGCGCTCAGTTACAAATGTTGCGTTACCAACTCAATCCCCATTTTTTATTCAATTCCTTAAACTCGATTCGCGCGCTCATTCTGGAGGATCAGGAGAAGGCTCGGGAGATGGTTACAGAGCTTGCAGAACTCCTGCGCTACTCCCTGGTAAGCAAGAACAATGGTGATGTGCCCTTCAATGAAGAAATCACCGCAATCCAACATTATTTTGCCATCGAGCAAAAGCGCTACGAGGATAATCTTAAGGTAAGTTTTGATATTGATCCTCTGGCTGAGGAGTATCCGATTCCTAGTTTTCTGGTTCACCCACTTGTTGAAAATGCAGTGAAATATGGCATGAAAACCTCAAAGATGCCCCTTGAAATCTGGATTAAGGCGAAGGTGATTGAAAATCAGCTACTGATTACGGTTAGCAACACCGGCATCTGGCTTCAAGAAGATGATGATTCTCGTTCACGTCCAGCGGGTACGGGTACAGGGCTTAAAAATGTTAAGGAGCGCTTGGAGAATCGTTTCTCCGGCAATTATACGCTGCTAACTTCTGAAAAGGATGGCTGTGTTGTCATCGAAATATCAATACTAAGAACAATAGAGAATGCTCATGACTAAGAGTTACAAGGCTATACTGGTCGATGATGAGAGGTTAGCCAGAAACGATTTACGTCTCCTCCTTCAAATTCATGAAAACGTCGAAATTCTAGGAGAAGCGGCCAATGGCCTGGATGCTCTGGATCTCATTAAGGAAGTTTCTCCTGATCTGGTTTTTCTGGATATCCAGATGCCTGGGGTGAATGGCTTTGATGTCCTGCAGCAGATCAGCTCTGACATTAAAGTTATTTTTGTCACGGCCTTTGATGAATATGCACTGCGGGCATTTGAGGTCAATGCCCTCGATTACCTGCTCAAACCAGTAAGCCCTAAACGATTACAACAGTCATTGGAACGGTTGGAACAGCTACCTGATGAGAGTAATGAACAATTAAGGGCTTTGGAATATCACGATCGACTCTTGCTCAAGCTAGATACCAGCCTGGGCTTTTTAAAGATTAGCTCAATAATCTGTATCACTTCTGCAGGCGACTATTCTGAAGTTCTAACCAGCACCAAAAAGAAAGTCCTTGTTCATAAATCTATGGCTGAGTGGGAGACGCGACTGCCGACCGCATTTTTTAGTCGAATTCACCGGACCACTATTGTCAATATGGAGGGCATTGATCGTCTTGAGGAGTGGTTTAACAACTCCTATCGGGTCTACATGAAGGGGATCGAAGATCCTTATGTCATGAGCCGACGCTACGTGTCAAAACTCAAACAAAAACTCAGCTGAGCATGTCCCCAGATCAGCAACAATTGATTCACCGGCTTCAGCATCTCTCGCTTTCCATCTGAATTATTTCATCAAGCGAATAGATTTCAATTTTTCTGGGATTGTTAACCAGGTCATTGTGGAATTTCGCTGAAAAAGCACCGCCCCGCATACGCCACCAATGATCTTGAACAGCCTGGCTACGAAAATAATATAGACCCATTGCTTCCCACCCTTTCCACTGAGACTCACTTAAAATGCCCGCTTCCCTTTGAAACCAGGCGCTTTCTGTGAGTTTGAAAAATGAGAATAAGAAATAATGTGCACGAGCCTTGTCCTCAGCAGTCGAGGTATTCCAATTCAACAAAGCTTTAGAAATAGAAATTCCAATAGCTGGATCAGCAGTGAGTGGAGCATTGATATCAGCAATTGACTTCGCTAAAGAATCTACAACCAGAGCTTTTTGCACTTTCGTGTTTTGATAAATCTGAACCGCTAAAAAAATCACCGATACAACGATTGCAACGGTGCTAATGACTTCACTGATGTACCCAAAACTCATATTACAACCCTAGTATTTGATCTAATCACCAACTCCCAACCCATAACTCGTAACTCATAACTCATAACTCATAAACTCATAAACTCATAAACTCATAAACTCACAAACTCACAAACTCACAAACTCACAAACTCATAATCTAAAAATTAGGCACCATCTCTTTGCGGTATTTGGCCAGGAACCCATTAATAGAGTCCATCACTTCCTCGGCAGTATCAACCACACGAAATAGCTCAAAATCATGTTCACTGATATAGTCTTCTGCCAGGGCTCGATTTCTAAGCCAGTCCACCAAACCTGACCAATAATTTCTCCCCACCAACAGGATGGGAAACTTGGGGGTCTTGCCCGTTTGTGAAAGGGTTAGAGATTCAAACAATTCGTCCAGGGTGCCCAGTCCACCTGGAAAAGCCACGAAGGCCTGGGAGTATTTCAGAAACATAAGTTTGCGAACAAAGAAATAGCGGAAGGTGATATTCTTATCCGGATCGATATAGGCGTTATTTGAGGCTTCGAAGGGCAGTTCAACACCAACACCAGCCGAAGCGCCACCAAACTCCATAGCACCCTTGTTAGTGGCTTCCATGATACCTGGACCACCCCCTGTTATGACGCTCAGGCCTTCCTGGGCGAGTAAGCGACCCAACTCATTGGCAATTTGGTAGAAAGGGTCATCAGTTTTGGTTCTTGCAGATCCGAAAACAGTTACAGAGGGACCGATTTCAGTCAGGACATCAAAGCCTTCCACAAATTCAGCCATAATCCGAAATACTTGCCATGAATTCTTAGATTTTACTTCACTCCAGGTCTTTTTTTCAAATTTTCGAATCACGCGTTTATCGACATTCATCAATCCGCTCCTTCCAGGGCTGACTCCAAAGCTTTCATTAGGCATTTGCTGGTGGTGGTTGCCCCGGTGATACCAGCTACATTTGGTGATTGTTTGGCTAATATTCGGGAGACGACACCTTCTGCATATCTGGCATAAGGACTGTCTCTATTTTCAAGAATCCTTAGCTCCGTTATGGTATGATCCTTAATTTCACATTCTAGCTTATAGGTAAATCCTGCGTATGACTCAGCCCCTTGATAGGTTCCATCAGGAAGTTGAGAAAGATCTGGTTCGGCTATCTCAAGGTTGCGATATTTTTCCAAATCCAAGTATCCCATAACGCCAAAAGCAATACTGACAATCACTCCAAACCCAGACAGAAACAGGATGGTCGCTCGCTTTAATTCATAACGCTGATCCCGCTGTCCCCAGGGTCTGAAAATGGTAATGGTTATCAAACAGCACATGATGGTAAACGCCACCAGAATGACTGTGGTAAGTGATTTTTTAAAATCGACATATTCAGTAAGAGCATCAAAATTTGGTAGACCGACATCGGATAAGGCAACCATGCCGTTTGCTGCCGGCCCAAGCCAAATCCAGACCAGAGCAAATAAACTGAGAGTACCTACCCACTTCCCGATGATCCACCAATGCCTGGTCAAACCCCAATGGGTAAAAACTGAGTAGATCAGACCAGTGCTTACTACGCCGTAAAATGAATACGTAATGATCGTGTTGAATAATGTATAAATGGTAAAATTTGCTACAAATATCTGCTGGGCATCCATATTTGAAAGCTGATTTATAATCAGAATCGATATCAATCCACCCAAGAGTGACGCAATAAAGACGATATGAATAACTCTTAACCAGCGCCGACCAGTTTTTTCTAACATATCACTCCTTTGTTTAAACAATCCTTATTCTAAGCAATTTTAATGCTTAAACCTGCCTTTTTTTTCTTAAAGGTGCTCCACTTGCGCCCTACTTTATATAGAGGGTCTCGATCTATGATTTGAAACCCGGTGATTCATAATTTCAGCCAGGAGTATATCAAAACATGCACATTCAGATATTTATAACAGGTGGAACATTTGACAAGGAATACAACGAGCTGAATGGTGAACTGTATTTTAGAGATACCCACTTGAAACAGATGCTGGAGCAGAGCCGTTCTCAACTTAATATCGATATCCGCAGTCTGATGATGATTGATAGTCTGGAGATGACGGATCAGGATCGCGAAATTATTCTCACTCACTGTCAGAAAAGCAAATCGGATCGGATTGTCATCACCCATGGAACGGATACCATGGTAGAGACAGCTCGCCTGCTCTCAGGCCACATCCAGGACAAGACGATTATTTTGACTGGGGCCATGATTCCCATTGTTTTTGGGAGTTCAGATGGTCTTTTTAATATGGGAGCAGCCCTGGCTTATGTACAGACACTGGGGCATGGAATATACATCGCCATGAACGGACAATATTTTAACTGGGACAATGTCCGAAAAAATAAAGCACAGGGGCGATTCGAAACAATTCAGGAGGCACAATGAACAAGAAGAACATTCTATTAATGGGTATCTTTGGTATTCTGATAATGACAACTCTCAGTGCTTGTATGCCCAATCCCAGCGCGTCGGTGGGTGCATCTCCAGCTGGATTTTTTAAAGGAGTCTGGCATGGATGGATTGCTCCATTCTCGCTGATCTTCGGGTTCTTCAATGATGCAACTCGGGTTTACGATCCAAATAATACAGGCTGGTGGTACGATTTTGGTTTCTATATGGCTATTATTAGTGGTTTTGGTGGTCTTTCGCTGGCGCGGAGAAAGCAAGAGCATTAATCTTTATTGGTCTGGGAATTGGCACCATTGAAAAGCCTTTCTCAGAGTTGGCAAAACTTTTTTCAGCTGACTATCAGGCTGAAGAAGATGAGATTTACGAAAGCTATTTGATTTCCATGAATTCCAGACATATTGGTGAGTATGAAGATCACAGTTAAAGAGCTAACAACCATCGGTCCAACCATACATTCGAGTTTTAGCGCATTACCCTTCAAGCGAGACAATCTGGCATCTGGCAGGTTGTCAAAACCGGTTCTGGCATATCAAACACATTCTTGTATCAAGATTGTCGGTGATATTTATCGCTTCCAGGCCTGCCAGAACTCAGGACAAGAGACGGTGGCAGCTTATCTTATTCAAGAATCGGAAAGCTCTCTTGAATTGCTCCAGTTAGTCATTGAGTATTATAGCCCGATGACACTGATGGACAAGGCTCTGCTAACAAAAACCGCCCTGGAGCTTGGCGTTCAGCGACCGATACTGGCGGAACATCTACTTTCTGAAATGGATCTCCCACCTCGCGAAAAGCTTATTGATCAACTTCTCTTTCTCTTAAAATTGCCTTCTTCATTGCAGACATTCATCCTGGAGAAGGATCTCAGCCTGAAACGGGCATTGATTTTTCAAAGGGCGGACCCGCATCTTGATTGGGTGGAACAACTGATCTCAAATTTAAAAATAGGCATTAACATGTCGGCTGAGATCATCCAGAATATATGGGAAATGTCCAAACGAGATGGTGTTGATTTCAAAGCCAAGGCCGAGGAAATGGGTCTCTGGGAGATGGCATACACTGAGATTGAGGATACCCGTTTTGGAGTGATTGATGTCAGAGCCAAAATTAATGCTGCTCGATTCCCAACTCTTGATAAAGCCGGTCATGATCTTTCCCAGCGCCTTGCTGCAATAAATCTTCCAGCACAGGTCAAGGTAAAATGGGACCCCTATTTTGAACAACAAGGAGTGGATATAAGTTTCCACGCTAAAAATGATACCGAACTCGACGATGTGATTGAAAAGCTCTCTTCAAAGACTTTCAAGAACATTTTCACATATATATAAGAGTTAATCCCATGAAAGAACCAAAGATCACCAGGATCATTGTTGATCAGAATGTCGCTGATCAGGAATTGGTGGCACGATATAAAAAGAATAATCCTCAGGCAGAAGTCATTGAAATAGCTTTAACCGAGGCAGATAAAGACACCATGTTCCGACAGGAAGCCACACCGGCCAAACGTGATATCCTGCTCACTGAGAAACAGGGTCATACCGTCAAACAATGTCCCGGTACAGATCGTACTTATCGCTGCTGCAACTATCACGTTATCAATCAGACCAGTAATTGTCCCATCGACTGCACCTATTGTATACTTCAGTTTTATTTAAATAATCCAGTGACAACCGTATATGCAAATACAGAGAAATTGCTCACCGAAGTGAAAGATAAAATTGCCACCCAACCCAACCGGTTTTTCCGGATTGGAACCGGTGAACTTTCTGATAGCTTGGCTTTTGATTCTTCGTCTGAGTATTCCCGAGATGTTGTCAGTTATTTTGCAGCGCTTGACAACGTACTGCTTGAATTAAAAACCAAATCAAATCGGATTGAAAATCTGCTGGACCTAGATCACAAAGGTCATACTGTGGTATCCTGGTCGGTTAACCCCCAAGTGATTATCGATGCCGAAGAACATAAGGCTGCTTCCTTGAATGAACGCCTTGAAGCAATGAGACAGGTCCAGGCTCGCGGCTACAAGGTTGGGCTGCACTTCGACCCTCTTTTGTATCACGCAGAATGGAAACAGAGTTATCCAGCTCTTATCCGCCAAATATTTGAAGTTATCGACCCTAAAAATGTTGCCTGGATATCCATCGGTTCCCTCCGGTTTCCCCCGGAAATGAAAGAAAAAGTGCTGGAGAAATTTCCTAAATCAAAACTTATGTTCGCTGAATTAATTCGCGGCATGGATGGCAAAATGAGATATCCCAAACCCTTGCGCCTGGAAATGTATCGCACTGTTTATAATGCCCTGCGGAGTTACGGGAGTAAGGACTTGTTCATCTATTTTTGCATGGAATCAGCCGAAATATGGGAACGCACCATGGGCTGGAGCCCACAGAGCAACGAGCATCTGGATCATCTGTTTGCTTCAAGTCTTTACCGGCAGTTCCCCGGTTTGATGAGGAGTGAACCACAGCGAGTGGACTATGACAATGGGATTCCACTCCATCATGAGAAGGCTGATATACCAGGGTTTTGATATACGCTGTAATTACTGGATGAAGCGTGTTGTTGAATAGAATAAATCCCAACTGATGAATTTTGGTTCGACACTAGCACCAGGGAAAGTTTTAAACCAAGCCAGTTGGTTTTTCTTGTACTAAAAAAGCTATCTTATGACGATAACTTTGTGCCCAGATCTAGAGATGTTGTTCTATCTGCTGAGTGAATAGATTTAAAAAGCGATAAGCACAGTGTCAGCCTCTTCCTCAACGTAATAGGATCGGCTTAGCACGCTCATGGATGTCCAGCCACTGCTTTTAATGGTAGAGTGACTGTCGGGGATCTTTCATTTAGAGAATACCCTGGAGCTGGGCAGTTCAAGTACCCCACCTGACCCAGCTTTAGACGGGGGTAAGGAAAATAGCTATAAATTGAGGAAAAAATGGATGAGTTGATCACACCTACCCATACACTTTCTGAGCTTCTACTTTTAGGGGATGCACGCGCTGTCTCGGATTGGATTGAATCGCTGACCGCATCAGAAACTGCCAGGGCAATTTCGAGACTTTCAGAAGTTGAACGTCATCTACTCTTCACGCTTCTGAGTCCGGAAGATGCAGCTGACATCATAGAAGATATCTCAGAAACCCAGGCTGCTGACCTGGTGGAAGAGATGCCTTTGGAACAAGCCGCTGCAATCATCGAGGAGATGACCAGCGATCACCAGGCAGATCTTCTAAGTGAGATGGATGGGGAGACTAGCCAGGCCATTCTGTCAAAGATGCATCGTCGGGAAGCCAAAGAAGCCCGGATGTTGATGGACTACAAAAAAGATTGCGCTGGCGGACTTATGGTCAGCGAGTTCCTCGCATATAAGACGGATGCCACGATCCAGAATGTCCTCGATGACTTACAGGAAAATCGCAGCGAATACGCTAATTACCACGTTCAATATTTCTATGTCGTGGATCGTGATCGTAAGCTGGTGGGGGTCGTACGTATAAACGATTTGCTGTTCCCTTCTCGGAAGACACTACTCAAAGAGATTATGCTTAGTCATCCGCTAAGTATTTCAGTTCTGGCGACATTGAGAGAGTTGCGCGAGTTCTTTGAGGAGCACCATTTTTTCGGTGTACCTGTTATAGATGAGAAAAGGCGTTTGGTTGGAGTCGTTCACCCTGCAGCCATCGAAGAAGCCGTGAGCAAACAGAAGACCAGGGCATTCTTGAAACTCAGCGGAATCATAGGTGGGGAAGAATTCAGGACCATGCCCATCCTCGGCCGTTCGGGAAGAAGACTTTCATGGTTGAGCCTGAATATTGTGTTGAATATTCTGGCAGCCAGTGTGATTGCCATGTACCAGGACACACTTGCAGCTGTCATCGCCCTTGCCGTTTTCCTACCTATGGTCAGCGACATGAGTGGTTGCTCCGGAAATCAGGCTGTCGCTGTGTCCATGCGTGAGCTGGCATTAGGCTTGGTTCGGCCGGGAGAACTTCTTTGGGTGTTGTTTAAGGAACTTAAAGTCGGTATTATCAATGGCCTTGTCCTAGGCGTGCTTTTGGCTTTTGTTGCTATAATCTGGAAGGGTAACCTCTGGCTTGGATTGGTCGTTGGTGGGGCACTCGCAGCAAACACCCTGGTATCAGTCATGCTGGGTGGCATGTTACCACTGATCCTCAAGCGTCTGAAACTTGATCCTGCCCTGGTTTCCAGCCCCCTGTTAACAACGGTCACTGACATGTGTGGCTTTTTCTTCGTATTGAGTTTTGCCACCTTCCTGATGCCAAAGTTAGTGGGCATTTAAGATGCTGCGAAGGCTCGTTTTATATCAATTCAGCCCGTATACACAGGACATTCAAAGAAAGAATCTGGCACCAATGCTACATATGCGAGCAAGAGCATGACATGACTTGCCACTCCATTTTAAGGCCAAAAATGATGATGGTGCATGCTGTCTTTCTGAATCGTTTTCAGCTGGTTGCATAGTATAAGTCTACTCGGAGTTGGCCATGTGAGACTATCACATAGCGTTCCCTCCCAACAGGCTCGAGTTCAAAGCTTCTCGCATTCGTCATTAGAAATCCTACGAGCAGCACAGTCCGCCAGCGAAATGAGCAAGGCGTTTCAAAGGTGGTGATTGTGGCTGTTTATTTCTGACCCTCTTCACCCTCAGGTTCACTCATTTTGATATCAGGTTTGGATCCCAGAGAAGCAGGAATTCCTGCTTTATTTACGGTTGGATTCCAGTCCAGCCATTTCTCAAAGTCCGAAAGTATATTCCAAACTTAAGTGAGAGGCAGGGCAATTTCTATGTCGATGTAGATTTCCCACATAATTACTTCTCAAGTTCGTTAAATAGATTCCAGATATATGAAAAGCTGATTAATTCCGCAACCCCAATCATTGACATGCTGTGAGCGTGAAGGCTCAAAGGCGTCAATCTCTGCCTGAGTGACTTCATCGGTTGCCAGATCAATAACAAGTTTGTTTTTCCATTTATATTTTCACGATTAATTGTTGCCTCCATTTCTTCGGGCCAGTCAGCAATATGAGGACTGGGCAAAATAATTCTTCCAGCATTTGAACTATACTGTCTGAACACGATGGTGTCAGGAGGGCTTACTTCCTCGTATTTTGTCAGCAGCTACATCTCGTGACCACGGGGAGCTTGCTGGCCAAGACTTTAATGATTGCGCGTCGTTTTGGTCCAGCCAGGGCGTTGAAGGGGTCGAAGCTGGTTTTTACATGTGGCACTATGCATTAGTTACCCATATTGGTATAGGTTAACTAATTGGTTTCTCATGGGTGATTGCATCGCTTCTTAGTGAATACAATAACAGCCGGTTAGCCGGCTGTTATTAAATATGAGGTCGACCTATTTCAGTCGGAATTTTATCGGAATAGACATGTACACCGGAACCGGTCTTCCCATTTGCATAGCCGGATGAAATTTAGATTGCAATACGGCAGCGAGAGCCGCTTCGTCGAGACCAGTTCTGGGAAGCCCTTTTAATATCTCAGCATCTCTAACCAATCCATCTTTACCTATAATCACTTTGACAGTAACCATACCTTCAATTCCAGCTTCTCTCGCTATTTCAGGATAAATAACGCGATCCAGGATTGCCTGATAGCCACCGACAGGATAAGGCATTTCACTCACATCTTCAGGATTTAAGGGAATATCAGGAGCTTGCGTAGGTGGCGGTAGAAAGTAGGTCCATTCTACTATATCGATATTGAAATCAACAGGAAGGTCATCTGCTATATCCTCTTTGGCCGATTCAACTGGCAGTGTTGGGCGTTGTGGAGCTATTCGTTCAGGTGGTTGAACCGTGGCTGGAATTTTTATGACATCTATTGGTGGAGCGACATATGAACGCTCAGTGCTTACTGTGGATTCAAATTGAGGAACGCTATAAAAGGATATGATGGCCACCAAGAGTGTGATCATGGTGCCAATTTCGATATACTTTCTTTCCTGTTGTTTTACGGATGCCCATGGGTATTGCGTAATCATCATTCACCTCCGGTTTGCTGGTTAGAATTCGAATTTTTGCGGACCCTCCTTTTTCCCGGCTTACATTAAAATTAAAAGTATCGACTCATGGTTCGAAATTTCGACCCGTGAGTAATATACATTCCATTCTATTACAAGATCAAGCGTGTATTTCACTTTTGGGGAATTGATAAGCGTGCTGCATTTGATGAGTGGAGCTGCCGGATGAACCTGTGGCATTCTGCCAGCCCGTTGATTTTTTATGCAATGGTCGCCCTGAGTATGTAGCCATCAAACTTCTTGCGTAAGCTGGGCGAAGTGGGGTAAAAAAAAGACCGGATTCAAAATCCGGTCTTTCTAATGCTTTGCAGATTATTCGGTATTACCCGTTTTTAAGACGGAAAACCACAGGTACTGATATTCTAACAGTTACCGGTTTATCACGTTGATAAGCTGGCTTCCATTTAATTGTCTTGATAGCGTCCATGGCGGCCTCATCGAGACCGGTTTTAGGAATACCCTTTAAAATTATGGTTTCCTGCACCCGACCGTCTTTACCAATGGTTGCCTGGACAATGACGGTCCCCTCGATACCTGCTTCACGGGCAATCTCAGGATAAATTACTGCCTTTTGGATTGCAGCGTAGCCTCCGATTGGCTCGGGTGGTTCATCGTAGGCGATGAAGATCACATTGCTTTCAGGAGGTGGTGGTGGCTCGTCCAAAATTTCAAAATCTTCCAGATCGGTCTCTTCGATGGTGAAATCTTCGTCAATTTCTTCATCTTCAGATTCAATCGGGATAGACGGACGTGCTGGTGGTGGCGGTTTATCCAATTGTTGAGTTTCTGGAGGAATCTCAATGTTCTCGATAGGGGCTACATATGCCATCTGCTCAATCTCTTCCACCGAAAATTTGGGAAAGAAATATAATACAAGCGTGAACAGCGACAACACGACCATGGAACTAAGCTCTAGATACCTGCGATGCTGGAGTTTGACCGAGATATGAGGATATTGTTGTTCTAGCATAATCCTACTCCCTCGGTTTGGCTGAATAATTAAGCTTCAGTGCGTTGGCTTCTCTAAGCTCTTGGTGAATATCAGTGATGATATCCATCTCGGTCTGTCTGTCAGCTTTCAAGGATACTGTTAACTGAGGATCGCCGAGTATTTTTTCATACATAATGGTTCGAACTTTACCAATATCGATGATCATATCATCAATGGAGATCGTACCTTCTGCAGTTGCCCATATATGAGAAATATGCTTTTGCCCTTCCAGTTTAGCAATTTTTTTTGCTTCCGGCAAAATCAGTTTCAATCCCTGAAACTCCCTCAAAACAGTCACCACCATGAAAAAGATCAGCAGCATGAAAATGATATCGGGTAGAGAAGATGTGGGAATCCCCGCATCGGTTTTTGTTTTTCTTTTTAGGCGCATGGTCTAGCTCTCCGGGTCAGCAATCGAAATACGTGTAGCGTTGGCCTGTTTTAGCTGGTCAATCACTTCTATATAGTCTTTGTATTTGCTTCTTGCATCCGTTTTGACAGAAAAGATCATTTTGTCGTTGGCGATGAGAGAATTCTTGGCAAAATGCCTAAGTTCTCTAACATCAATGACTTGAATATCGCCACCATGGCTTACCGCTATCTTTCCCGAAGCATTAACCAAAATATTGGTAATGTTTTTTGGACTCACCTCTGTCTGGTTCCCTTTTTCAGGGAGCACCATTCCCAAACCCTTATCCATATCAATGGTCGTGGTCACCAGGAAGAAAAGCAGAAGCATGAACACAATATCCGGAAGGGATGCTGTGGGGATTTCTCCACCGCTATTTTTTCTTTTTTTCTTTAACAGCATAAAATCAGCTAACCCCGATTATGGTGTTATTATTTTTTCCCCAGCGTTTCAATCGTATCGATAAGATCCAAGGAAGATTCTTCCATTTTGACGATCAATTTATCGATCATGAAGGTGAACACATTCTGAGCAAACTGGATAATCATAGCAACGACTAGACCAAAAAGGGTCGTTAATAAGGCCATGGATATACCAACGGCAACCAGTGCTGGTTGAATATCATTCGCCTTGGCAATCGAATCGAAAGCCTCTACCATACCATATACAGTTCCTGTAAATCCAAGCATGGGGGCTAGCGAAACAACTGTTGACAGCCAAATCATATTGTTTTCAAGAAATGACATTTCGATAGAGCCGGCACTCTCAATTGCTTTTTCGACGGCCAGTGTGCCACGATCTGCTCTGGAGAGCCCCGCTAGATAAATTTGAGGCACTGATCCAGGGGTACTTTTGCAAACTTCAATGGCCGCAGCCACACCCTGCTCTTTTAATGTTACATCCATTTGTTTCAAAAAAGATTTTGTTTGGAGCGTTGTGCGTGTAAGGCTGATAAATCGCTCAACGACAAATACTAATCCAAATAAAAACACTGCGAGAATAGGCCACATAAAGGGCCCACCATTATAAAACCACGCAACCATTCAGCTATTCCTCCTAATCCTCTATAGATTTAAACTTGTTTTGATCAAGCGTATAATCATAGTTTGATACGTATCTAAAGTCAACCCATTTCCCGTCCAGTCCTTGAAAATCTAAGCGATCCGGACCATTATTATAAATAATTTGCACTCGCTGCAATTTCTCGAGCTTTTTCAAAATACTGACGGGCTTCCTGGATTTGATTATCCATTTGGGTTCTCACCTGATATTGCTCATTCCGACCCCAAAGCGTTCCAGCCAGTTCACTCTTAATATAGTATCGTATTGTCACATCATCTTCGCGGAGCTTGGCTTCATCCAGATCAAGATCCTCAATGGCCATTATTTTCTTATAAACTTCCTCAATCAAAGCATCATCAACGTGATAATTCTTGAAAAAACTGTTCCAATCCTCAGCCAATTCTGGATGATCTACGGCGTATTCAGACGCGATCTTAAAAAAGAAGCGAATATCATTCCGCCTCAACTTTGCAAGATCACGGGAAATAGTTGCTGGATCATGAAGGACATAGTCCGGCGTTATACCACCTCCGCCATAAACTGTACGCCCCATTTTGGTCTTGTACACAGGCTTATCATTTATACTGACGGTGTCTTTTCCATAGTCTTTATCATAGAGTTCGGCATAGTAATCCGCGGCATCACCCTTCTCATAATGGCGTTGAATTAACCGACCACTAGGTGTGTAATACCGTGCCACTGTAACCCGTACTGCAGAACCATCCCGCAAAGGGTATTGTCTTTGGACCAGACCCTTACCAAAACTGGTTTCTCCCACAACGATTCCACGATCAAGGTCCTGTAAGGCTCCAGCAAATATTTCACTGGCGGAAGCTGACCCACGATTGATCAAAGTGATGATGGGCTGTTTATAAAATGTCGGTTTTTTCTTTGAGTACATTTCCTCATTTGCATTTTTAAGACGGCCCTTGGTGGAAAGAATTTTTTCACCTCCAGGCAAGATGAAATCAACCATCTTGATGACTTCATCCATGTATCCACCACTATTATTTCTCAAATCGATAATCAGCCGCTCCATTCCCAGCGCCTGAAGTTCGGTTATGGCACTAATCACTTCACTAGACGTCGTGGCCGCGAATCGATTAAGGAGGATGTATCCAGTACCGTCTTCCATTACAAATTTTGCGAGAACACTATAGATCGGTATTTTATCTCTATAAATGGTGATTGGTACCAGCTCGGATTCACCCATCCTGGCGATTTCCAAATCAACGCGAGATCCTTTGGGACCCCTGAGTTTATCGAAAACACCGTCGCGAGTAATTTTATAGGCCGAAGTTTTGTCGATCTTGATAATCTGATCTCCGGGAAAAAGCAATCCGTCTGAGGGCGAGCCAACAATGGGCGTGATGACAGTAATGTAGTCGTCAATTATATCAAATTCGATTCCGATACCCTCAAAATTGCCTCTGAAGCTTTCTTCAATTTCCTTGTTACGTTCAGCCTCGATATACACTGAATGGGGGTCCAGAGCTTCCATGAGTCCATTCTGGGCACCAATCATCGTTTTATCCCAATCAACATCCTCAACATAGTTGGTGTTGATGATTTTGACCATGTCCTGGAAATCTCTCCATTTATCGTAGAAGTCGCTCCCCTGGGCGAAAATCGCCTGTCCTGAGGGGCTTAAAGCAAAAATCCCAAGCAGTAGGAGTGTTACAATCGAAATATGTTTTAAGGTTTTCATAACTCTATATTAATCCTGGTTTCGTTCCAAGGTTCCAATTTTAATTACGGCTTATAAAATAGTAGCCGTATTGATTTGATGAAAGCGACCTTTTGGGTGTTACAATATAATTACGCACAATTTGCTAACGGGGGCGGAATTGTTTCTGCAATGCCATCTATATGGCGTTAAACGAATGAATGTATCGGTCAGAGGATCACATACAGTTGAAACCTGAAGAAGAGGGCTCGCAGCGGGACCTCAATAGAATCGGAAATGCCTTTATTGTGATATAGTTTCCAACTGCCGGCAGAAGCGACCTGTTCATTCCACCCTGCAATCGCTTTAAATCCCATCGATCTAGAAATATCAAAACGCATGCCGAGGTATGGCTGAACCACTGGCGTCCAGGCAGACAATTCAAAGGCCTTGCGCGGAGCGGCTCCACTGATAATATCGCTCCAGCTTTCATTTGCCGGAGAGGAGCTGGCCTGCAAGGTGGCCTGCCCTATTCCAAATAATGAACCGGCTAGCAATTTCAGCCGTGATCGGGTGTGAGTGTTGAATTCTGCAGTGATACCTACGCTGCTTAAAATGAAATTGACTGTGTAATCGACATCGAGCGCATCTTGTGTTGAAGCTAAATATTCGCCTTGTCCAGCATACATGCCAATTGTCCAGTGAGGCGTGACTTCGCCAAAACCCTCAAATCCGGTTACGACCATACCGCTACTATTTATTCCTGTAGTATTTGTGGCATCAGACAAATCAAAAGCAGGTGTAAATGCGCTGAGAGCGGCAAAGGCAGCATCATCCAGATCAAATGAGATCATATATGAGAACGCTGGACCAATGGCTCCCCTCAATACGGGTTGGCCTTCAGCAAATTGTGCCTGGAGTGAGGCTGTGGTTAATAGCGCACCAAAAAATATTGTTAACCATGGTTTCATTCTCTCATTACCTCCTTGATTCTAACACCCATATGCAAGCGATCCTGGATACGGCGTTTTTGTTATGTATCGCCCGATAACTTGCACTTCTCTTTAACTCAAAACAAGCAGTTGACACAATATACCATCTCTCAAATTTTTACACAAGTCTTTTAAGAATTTACTTTAAGTGTCGGCTTAAATTTATATTGCATACAGTAGCTTAGCCCAATAAATTGGCTAAAAGTTTGGAGTAGGATTCAAAAGTTTTAATCGATAAGAAATGGGTTCCCATGATGAGCAAACATTTTTTTAGCCGTGTTCCAGTACGTCATATCTTGCTAGCCCCACTCTTGATCATTCTATCGGTCACAAGCCTTTGGGGTGCTGACGGGCTGCGCGACATTAGCCATTTGATGGATTTTGGCGATCTTGACCACAATGGCAATAATGATTTTGGGGCAATTCGTAAAATTGCCGGATCAAATTCTGAACTCATCACTTTTGAAGTGGATCCTGATGGGAATTTCGAAATCACCTGGCGTTTTGCCTTTCCAGAAAACCTGGTTGGTGAGTGGTCGGATTTCACCCTGACAGACCTGAATTTAAATGGACGTCCAGAACTGGTTGCTATTGCAACCTTGATCTCAGCTACTTCTGGAAACAGCGCTCCCTGGGTTTACGGATTTGAGTGGTCGGGAGCAGAATTTGATTTCATTCCTAGTTTTCAATGGGGCTGGACTCCCGATAATGGGCTCTATGCCAGACCAACTCAGATAAAATCAGGTGATATCGATAGAGATGGGTTGAGTGAATTGATCATATCCCTTAGCGCTCCCCAGACCAGTCTCCTCATCTTTGAGCTCAAGGGGGGGTTAAGCGCTTCAAATATTCAGATCGAATATATTGGTTTGCCCGACGAAATGGCTCTTACCCCTGCCTCAATTCAGTTGCTAATAAATGACTACGATGATGATGGCCGGGACGATATTGTGCTCTTTCAAAAACGCGGGGATAAAATTACAACAGCAGGGATAGTTTCCACCGGCGAAGATAAATATAGCCCGCATATGCTTTCACCTATAAAACTCAAAGCAGGCCCCTCGGAATTCATCAATTTATCAGGGTTAGCCCTTGCCGATTTAGACGGGTCCGGTTTGATGCAAATCTTTTTGGGTAGCTCCAAAGGGAATATTTATGCCTATACAGCCACTGCTGGAGGCTCTGTCTGGAAATCATTTTCCCAGCCCGTGAAACAACTTAGTTTTAGTGATTTGGATGGGGATGGACTGACAGAGGCACTTATAAGAACCGATGATCTGGTTTATTTTTTAGAACAAGAAACCAAGAACAAGCGCTTTGATAATTTTCACCCGTTGGTGGAGAATGATATTATTGCGTCAAATGCCCTGGCTTTTCATGACGGTCTGCTCTTGGAGAAACACAATCGTTATCAGTTCATGGCTGTGGCCCTCAACGAAGCAGAAATCGCCGAAAGCAACGCTGAAGTTGAAGCAAATGATAGCTTTTCTGATGCCGTAACTTCTGAAAGCTTAGTTCCAGATGCTGCTATAGAAAATTTGACGGTCGTCCCCATAATTGAAGAATCTCCAGTTCAAGAAATTCGCAGAAAACCCAAAGCTCCAGCTGTCATCTTGCACACTGGCGATAATTTTGTGCATGCCATACCGCGTCAAGATGAGATGGATCCTGGACAAGCTTATGTAAAATTCAAAACTTATCCCGAAGGCATGCGGCTTGGGAAAGACTTTATCTTAAGATGGAATCCTGGGAAGGATCAACTGGGCTATCATGAAATTTCTTATTCCTTTGGCCAAAGTCTGGACACAGCATTTACACTCTACGTCAATCATCTTCCCGAGATTTTTTCTACACCAACAGCTCTTGCAGAGACCGGACAACAGTATCTTTATCAAGTGCAATTGGAAGATTTGAATAAGGAACAGTATTTTGAATATGAATTGATTTCCGCACCGGCTGGAATGCAAGTTGACGAAGAAGGACTTGTTCGCTGGTTGCCTAGTGATACCCAGTTGGACTCACAGTATGTTAGTCTAAGCGTCAGCGATGGCTTTGAACGCGTGATTCAGAAATTCACCCTCTATGTTAATATTCACCCCCTCATTCTGGAAAAACCGAGTCCTGTTGCTTTTATCAATGAGCCCTATGTCGGACAGGTCAAGCTACAGGACAAGAACAAGAACAACACAGCGCGAATTATCCCATTACGTACACCCCAAAATCTTATTATGGAATCATCAGGTCGAATCACCTGGGTGCCTGAAGCCAAACAGACTGGTTTTCATGATATCCTTTTTGAGCTAACTGACGACATGTCAACTGTTCAGGACTCCTTCACCATTTTTGCCAATACATCACCGGTGATAATTTCCAAATATGAAGAACATGTACCTGTAGGCAAGCCCTGGAATTATAATGTGGAGGTCAATGACCCAAACAACAACCAGGACATCAGTTTTCTGCTCTCAGAGAGCAGTATTCCGAATTTAACGATCAGTCGGCGTGGACATATCACCTGGACGCCTACCGAAGCCGAGTTGGGCAAGCAAAGCTTTACCGTATCAGTTTCAGATGGTCTCAGGGATGATCTCCAAAAGGTAACGGTTTATGTTAACAGCCCCCCCGTTCTGGGAAAGGTAGCCGATTCCCTGGCAACCGTCGCTCGTCCCTACACGACAACCTTGCCCGTTACAGATTTGAATAAAGATCAAAGTCTAAACTTTGCCTTTTTAACAGCACCCAAGGGCATGACCATATCACCAGCCGGGGTAATTAACTGGACTCCCGCAAAGGAGCAGAAAGGCTGGAATCAGATTTTTGTCAAAGTCTCGGATAAATACAGCTCTGATACCTACAAGTTTGCGGTCTACGCAAATGCTCCCCCGGTTATTGTTTCCACGGCTGACACCATGGCCATTGCCGGTCAGGAGTATATCTATGAAATAAAGGCACTGGATCTGAACACAGACCAGGAGCTGATTTACAAGGTCATTGATGCGCCTAAAGGTGTTAAACTGACGGATGGCTCGATTCTCCGCTGGACTCCGGAAATCGGCCAGATAAATAAGAACCAGTTCAAGGTAAGTGTCACTGATGGTTTCATTACCAATGTCCAGAAGATAGAATTGTTTGTGAATGCCCTCCCTGAAATCACCTCTACCCCATCACTCGTAGTGCTTATGGATCGCGAATATCGATATCAATTATCCTCCCGGGATTTGAATGAAGATGCTATCCACTACTCCAAGATTCTGCTCCCAAATGGGGCTGAAATGAATGAAGAATCGGGATTGATTACCTGGATACCGGATGCCTCCAATGATGGTGCAAATAAATTTATTATCGAACTTACCGATTCACGTGGCTCTTCAAGTTTTCATGAATTTGAAGTCAATGTGTTTCAAGACCCCAAAACACCGATTCGACAGATGGGAGCCTTCTTAATAACTCTCGCTGGAATTGGCGCTATGTTCATTATGAAATTCCTGTATTGATCCTACTTCCAAACAGGATGATAAACCCATCGCTTGTCGATGGGTTTTTATTATTGTAGAATTACGTTTACTAGAAAAACCAAATCCTGAACAGTAACATTACTATCAGAATTAAGATCTGCGGCAGCTCTCAGTTCAGGCGTTGACTCAATTCTACCTAGAATAAAATTAATTAAAAGAACCACATCCTGAATATTTACCTGGCCATCCATGTTCAGATCTCCATCACCTCCAGGTGACCAACTTGCCACTTGCAATGCAGCCTGATGCAAATTCAATCTCCCACCGCTTAGAGTAATGTTCTGAAGTGCTGCCAAAGTATCGACTGATGAAAGCAGCATTGATTTGATAAGTTGCGCTCCTAACCCGGGATGCGCTTCAGTGTATTGCGACAGATTTTCATTAGCAGCGGCGTACATCAAAGCTACAGCACCCGTCACATGGGGGGCCGACATTGAAGTTCCATATTTTGTGGAAACGCCTTGCTCATAGTTGGTTGATAAAATTCCATACCCCGGTGCGCCTAGATCTATGGACTCAGCACCATACCCGGCACTGCCGGTTTTTACATCAGATCTGGTGGTGTTAGTGACCGTAATCAGATAAGGACTATTACAGCTGGTCGGGATGTCTCCAGACAGGTCAACATTGACACTCCGGTTGGCTGTAGCGGCAATGGACAAAATACCAGCTTCACCCATCAGATTGAACATATCATTCCAAACGGGAAACTCCCCCGATTCACACACATTCGCACTGTCAGAGAAATCAATCCCAAAACTGGAATTAGTAACCACAACAAAAGCGCCCCGCGTTCCTCCTGACTCCAACCAGGCCAGTTTTTGTTCCAGAATATAGCTGTATGCCTCCATGGCAGTAGAGGTGAGAGTACTAGCGCCAGCAACAATCATCAGTTTTACATTCCAGTTTATACCTGCAACCTGATTCCCATTGTTGGAATGGGCGCCAATGATTCCGGCTACATGGGTTCCATGGCTACTGGTGGGAATATCGCCATTCTGATTAAAAGCGTTCCAACCCAGGCTATCATCGACCCAGCCGTTGCCATCATCATCCTCTCCATTTCCGGCAGTATCTGCTGGATTCGACCAGAAGTTCGCCAGCAGGTCAGGATGGCTCATTTCACAGCCCCCGTCTACCACAGCAGCAACTATCACCCGGCCTAAAGCCGTGGTGCCACCCGTGCTGATATCCCAGGCTTCGGGGGCATCTATGTCTGCATCTTCAATGCCAGACGGATTCCCATCTATATCGAAGCCTGTGTTATTAAAATTCCACTGTTGAGGATAAAGGGGGTCGTCTGGAATATTTCTTAAGCTGAGGAAGTGATCATTTTGAACATAACGAATTTCAGGAAATTCCTCCATGTTTCGTTGAACCCTATGTAATGTGGCTTTTTGAAGATCAACACGGAGCAACCAGAGATTTAAGGGCCGGCTGATTTGTCTTACGATTTCCAGAGGATCATCCAGAAGAATAACTTCAATATCCGCCTGTGTAAGACCGTCTTCAAAGCGGACTAGCAGCTCATTCTCAACCATATTTGAACCACCAAAACCCAGGTTTTGCAAGAGTAAAAGGATTAATATGTTTATGTACAAGATTTTCATAATACCCTAAACAACTATAAACTAACCCCCTGGTACGCTGAGCTGGTGACCTATCACACTCTCAAAATTTACCTAGATTGGTAGTATAACCTCCCAGCTATCCAAAACATTGGTCTTTTTATTTGCTATTCAGGCGATCGTGAGGAAGGGGGTTGGCTAAAGGTGATAGGCCAGGGACAGTTGACTAACCCAGCCTGCAGCACCAAAACTCTGGGTAGCTGACTCAATGAGCAGTCCCTGCCAATCAAGAGCAAAGCCTGCAGAAGTCCCAGCGATAAAGTCAGATTCTGTAACACCAGACTGGAGATCAAATCGGTTTGAGTTAACACCAAGTCTAACCTTGAAACTTGGATGCAGGAGAATTTCAGCCCCAAAAGCGAATCGGAGTAAGTTGTTAAATCCGTATATCCCCTCAACATTCAGCCGGAGTGGCAGATGCGAAAGTATTTTTGAAGTCCCCAGATGAAGCTGGGTTGGAAAGGCTTCTGAGCTTTCTCCTAATTCGGCGGAAGCGAGATATAACCCCACGGTGAGTGAGTCCTGCGCCTTGTGATAAATCGCTCCGAGATCATAGTAAAACTCACCGAGGGTTCTGGTATCTGCAACACGCTGAAAACGACCGACTCGACCGCCCAGACGAATACCTTCGGAAAACGTGAACGCATAGCCCAGGGCTGTCGCTAATTCATGATAACCAAAACTGCCGGTTGTCGTTCCCACAATATCGGTTTTGTCAAAAAGACCATAATCAAAATAGATAAATTCAGCGCTGATGCGGTGGCGATCCATGGGCAAGACTCCACCTAGCGTATAGCCCTTAATACCCACGAGATGATTCACAAAGCCTGCCTGACCCTGCAAGTTTTCCACAAAACTGGCACTGGCGGGATTTCCCTGAATATCAAAATTACCTGAAGCATCAACGGCACGGCTTCCCCCCATTGCTGCAGATCGATTACTGAAGGGATAGGTCAATAATTGGAAAGCAGGGGTTTCCGAAAAAACAATCGAAACCAATAACTGATGTACAAGCAGGCCAAATAGGATTTTACGCGTCATGACTTTCTTATACATGCCTTAAAATGATTTTTGTTTCCATATAAAGCACGCCTTTTTTGACGACACCGCTTTTGCCTGATTTTAGCCCGGGTAATAATTTCATGTTTTGTATTTGGTTTTTGTTAAACGCTTGACTGGCATTTAGCGTATATCCACTTTAGTTTGGCAGCCTGATGAACTATTTTCTTTCAATTATTTCAATCCTGGTACTGCTGCTCCTGTTCACGCGTATTCTTAACACGAAAATGTGGGCAATAAAGCTGAAACCGCATACTGAAACGCCAGACAAATATGGAATCAGCTTTGAAGAAGTTCGCTTTCCCACAGAAAATAAGGGCTCACTCTATGGCTGGTGGATTCCAGCCAAAATACAACCAGAAACAAGCGCCACCTTGATTTTGGTTCATGGATGGAATCGAAACCTGGGACGCATGCTCCGATATATCCAGCACATGCATCCTTTTAACTATAATCTATTGGCTTTTGATGCAAGACACCACGGCTCCAGCGATGCCCATGGGCATGCCTCCATGTACAAGTTTGCTCAGGATACAGCCGCAGCTGTAAAGTATGCTGGCTCTCGACAAATAGATCCTGATAAAATTGGCGTACTTGGACTGTCTATTGGAGGGGCTGGATCCATTTATGCGACGGTACTAGCACCGCAGATAAAAGCGGTGGTCACAATAGGTGCACCCGCTCATCCCGTGGATGTCATGGAACATACATTCAGACTTAAGCATATCCCGGGACCCCTGATCTGGTTTATGCTAAAACAAATCGAGCGCAGGATAGGTATCAAATATGAGCTTTTTGCACCTGTGAATAATATTGGCAAATCAGATTCAGCTTTTTTTATCATCCAGGGTGTCGAAGATAAGGTGGTATTAGCTGATCAAGGTGAAAAACTCAAAAACGCAGCAAAACCGGACCACGTCAAGTACTGGGCAATACCCGGGCGCGGCCATTCCGACTGCCATCATGAACCTGGTTTTTGGGATAAGCTCCACGCCTTTTACCAAACCCAGTTTGAAAAGGGGAGTAAAACATTATGATTAAAGGTTCTCGATTTATCCTGCTTTTGTTGTTTTCAATTGTTCTCTGGAACTGTATAGCCCCAAGAAATCCACTGGCAGGTATCGATATTCCCGAACCCGAAAGAGCGGATCCTATTTACTATTTTTTCCGTGGAGCGAAGGTCATCTTTTTCAAGGACACGGAAAAACTTGAACAGGCTCGAAAAGATCTTGAGCAGGTGATCAAAGCAGATCAAAACATTTTATACCCGGAAGCGTACCCCTTCCTGGTTGAGTGCTACCAACAACTTGGAATAGGTGATAGTGCGGCCTGGATATATGCTGAAGCCATTCAAAAAATGGCGTTGAACCAGAAATTGGATGCAAAACTAGCTCCACGCTTTGCAAGTTGGCAATCCGTTTACCCCTCATTTCCCGAGGAATTTCAAGCGAAAGATTATCGACTGCTTGATGCTTCACCCGAACCTGTTGGTGGATTTAGGACACTCTACCGAAATCTCGAATATCCTGAAATGGCCAGGAGCATGAATCGAACTGGAGTGAGTTATTTTTCCATAATGATTGAAGCTGATGGTTCACTTTCTAATGTTCAGCTGCTACTATCCAGCTATCCAGATTTGGATGAGGCTGCGCTTGCTGCAATAAATAAAACCGTGTGGATACCAGCCAAATACGATGACAGGCCTGTACCCTACCAATTGGTTTACCCAATCATGTTCAGATTATGAGCATTTTAATTTATTAAAGGGTCCGAAAAAGATGAAGTATCCACCAGAACCATTTCGTATAAAAACTGTTGAACCCATTGCCCGCACGACGGACTGGGAACGATTGGCCATCATCCAGGATGCTGGATATAATGTTTTTAATATCCCGGCCGAGAAGATTTACATCGACCTGCTTACAGATAGTGGAACCAGCGCCATGAGTGATAATCAGTGGGCCGGGATGATGAAAGGTGATGAATCATACGCTGGTAGCAAAAATTATTTCAACTTTGAGAAAATGGTTCACAAGGTCTTTGGTTTCAAGCATGTCATTCCAACCCACCAGGGTCGCGTGGCTGAGAATCTCCTGTTCTCCACCATCCTGAAAGACCGCCCTAACTTGGTTATCCCCAACAATAATCACTTTGATACGACCCGGGCAAATGTTGAGTATAATGGGGGGATAGCTGTGGACCTGGTGGTAGATATTGCCAAAGACACCCAGGCTATCGCTGATTTTAAGGGTAACATTGATGTGGACAAACTGGCAAAGTTAATTGACCAGGTTGGCGCCGAAAGAATTCCAATTGGCATGCTCACAATCACCAATAATTCCGGTGGTGGACAACCCGTATCCATGGCCAATATTCGGGCAACCTCTGAATTGCTCCACCAACATGGAATTCCATTTTACATTGATGCTTGTCGCTTTGCAGAGAATTCATACTTCATCAAAATGCGTGAACCCGGCTACGAGAATAAAAGCATTTTGGAGATTGCCAACGAAATGTTTTCATACGCCGACGGCTGTACCATGAGTGCCAAAAAGGATGCCCTGGTAAACATGGGTGGCTTTTTTGCAACCAATGATGATGACCTGGCCCAGCAGATCACCAACCGTCTGATTCTTATCGAAGGGTTCCCTACCTATGGTGGCCTGGCAGGCAGGGATCTTGAAGCCATAGCCATTGGTCTGGGAGAAGTCTTGCAAGAAGACTATCTGGCTTATCGGATTTCACAAGTTGAAGAATTAGGAGATCGACTTATCGATGCCGGTGTGCCTATTCTAAGACCTACGGGGGGTCATGCTGTATATTTGGATGCTAAGAATTTTCTGCCACATATTCCCCAATCAAAATTTCCCGGAATCGCGCTCACCGTTGCGTTGTATACCCATGCAGGTATTCGGGCGGTGGAGATCGGGAGTCTCATGTTTGCCCACAAAGATCCTGAAAGTGGTGAGATTGTTTATCCTGATCTGGAATTGGTCAGACTGGCCATACCCCGCCGGGTGTACACCAATAGTCAGATGCAATATGTGGCTGAAAACATTATTGAGTTGTATGAAGACCGGGAAAATATTCAGGGTTATACGATTGAATATGAAGCTGCAGTTCTGCGCCACTTTACAGCACGTTTAAAACCGCTGGGATAGTTCAAATCATTCAATTCACCAGGCGGGGATTCCGTTCCCCGCCTGGATCATATTCATTAATCTCTTTTACTTGAGTAGCAGCATCTTTCGACTTTGAATGTCGTGTCCCGCCTGTACCCTGAGTAAATAGACCCCGGCACTAACGCTTTTCCCCTGTGAATTTTGACCATTCCAAAGCGCCTCGTGATAGCCCGCCTCCTGGGTATTGGCAGTCCATGCATTGATTTCGCGCCCTTGAATGTCATTGATGGTGATGTGGACATCCCCAGCCACAGCGATTTCATAGGCGATATGGGTGGAGGGGTTAAAGGGGTTGGGGAAATTCTCGTAAAGGACAAATTTTTCAATCAGCAGCTCAATATCTTCCAGGATAATGCTATTGGCTTTGTAGACGGCTGAATAGGGAATGTCACTGAGGCGATAATCGTACTTGAGTCCAGCTTTGGCTGTTTTGTCCCAATAGACATAATCGGTTCTGCTTGTTGTGCTGCCCTGACCTTCCAGCTCGGGATTTTTAACCGGATCGGCAATGGTTTTCCAATCATCGCTGCCGCTCAGACGGCGGTCTATTCTAAAACCCAGGTTCTCGGTCTCGCTTTCAGTGGCCCATTTCAGCAGTATTTGTCCCTTTTTGGTAGAAGCATTAAAGAATGCCAATTCCACAGGCAGGGAGCTATCCAGAGCCTCCTCGTTGGTTGAAACAATGGTTCGCATGCGCCAATCATTATATGCAGACCAGCTTGAGCCCGTGTTGTAATAAGACCTGCCACTTGAGCTGTTATCATGCAGTAATGAAATGCTACTAGAGGCAGTATTTAGGCAAACCAGGTGATAATCAGTCCCTGAGGTGACACTTACTCCAGCACTTGTTAAGGCAATATAATTCCAACCGCTTTTTGAAATATTATCAACATCGATTGTTACTGTAGCACCCAATTTGACATTTGGAGTGCCGCTGTTATCTGACCAGATTTCAAATGAAACATTTCCTGAGGTGCCCGTGACAGATGCCATGTTAAAAAGAGCGCCTGTTACATCTCCACTAGTGGTGGGGGAGAATCGGACCGACATTTTTAAGCCGGTCCCCAGAGAATTTGACGAATTGGCCGTCCATGTATCATAGGCATAGATATCATGATCAACTGTAGTTGAATTGTTGATAGCCTTAGCCATAGATTCAAAAACATTTAGCTTCCCATAACCCCATTCTGAGTTTGGCAACGAGCCTGTATAGCTATCACTATCAGCATTGTCTGTCAGCAGGGACTTTGCCTGAGATGCAGTCAGGGAGGCATTATTATCCAATAATAAAGCTACAGCACCTGCTACCGTTCCTGACGCACCACTTGTCCCCTGAATCAAATGATATTTATCAGTGACAATCTCATAGGCAACCGCAGGTGTATAATCAGTTGAGGTTGTCGAAAAAAGACCCCGTCCTGGTGAAGAGATATCCGGTTTTTGGGCACCATCGCGTGTCGGGCCAATGCTGCTGAACTCTGAAATATCATCAGATAGATCAGGAACGGTAAATGCATAGGGGTTCTCGTCAGATGCAAGCCATCTCCACCTTGCGGTATAGGCAGCAACAGTGATGGCCGAGTTCGCCGTTCCAGGAGATGCTATCGTATAGGTAGAATCGGCTCCGGTTAGGGTTGCACCTACCGATGTAGCAACCAGCCAAGCATGGTAGGTCATGGATGAGCCTGAGCCATTGGCTAATGAAAGTGTCCAGGTTCCCACTTCAGGACCAACATTCGCGACGCCATCAAAAATCTCAATATATGTCCTTCGATCTCCATTGCTATGGTCTGAATCGGTTTTGTTGATGATTGTGATGGATCCATCATCAGTGTTGCTGGTCCCCTCAGCATCAGCTGCCCGCGTATATGAAAAACCATCAGGAGATTCTATTGTAGCTGAGATATTCCCGTTATTGTTCCACCAAAGTTCAAATATGAAATAATCATTCCCAGAACCAGAATTTGGACTAAACGAGGGTACAGTAAAAGTAATATCTCCTGTCGCTGAGTTCGCTACAGAACCTGTCACGTGCATTAATTCATTGCCATCATTCCCTGCAGCTACAACAGCTACACGTCCATTTCCTGAGGCAGTAAACGCATCGACGGCTTCATCTACAGTACTTGTGCCATCGTGGGCATTACTTTGACTACCCAAACTAAGATTGACCACCACTGGCTTACTCTCAGTTGAGGAAATATATTGCGCATATTTGAGGGCATCTTTGACATTATTATCTGAAAAACTACCGTTGCCAGCTTTTACGACAACAATATCGGCACCGGGAGCCATGCCCTTGTATTTCTTGTTGGTCAGAGATGCCCCATTCCCAGCGGCAGCACCAGTGACAGCAGTTCCATGACCGTTGGTGTCTGTCTGTTTCACACTATCTGGAGCACTACCATCAAGTTCGCTGTTTATTTGGGCGTTTGTATACTCAGCCCCATAATTCAACCCGGGAAAATTGTTCGGGTCGCGATCGTAGGGAGTCATTTCTGAAGTATATGTTGTTGTATCCGTCTGATCCCAAAGATAAAGAATTCGACTTTTCGTGGCATCGCTTGGATTCCGAAAATCCAGATGTGTCCAATCAATGCCTGTATCAATTACCAGGATAATCACATCGGTTCCATCATAAGCAACATTGTTTAAATACGCATCATGAACCAGATCTGCACCAGATAATCCCAAAGCCAAATCATTCAAGGGATAGAGAATATCTCCCTGAAAAACACTGGACACTGCCCCCATTTCAGATAATTGAAGCAATTGCGCATAGGTCACCCGCGCTGTTGACCAGCCTTCATAATCGGAATTGGTCTGGATACCCGCTGCTTTGACCTGGTCAATCTCTTTACTCCTGATCGTTACGGGATAAAGGGTTTCCTGCAGAGGTCCAGAAACCGTCTGGGCTCGGGAATATCGAACCTTTGTCATGTGGGCATTTTCAGGACTTGCTTCCGCCACCAGAGCCTGAAGGTCGGGAGAAAGTTTAGCCATGGATGTTGCCGTGATATTCCTGGAAAAAAGCATTCCGGGAATGATCAACAGGAATATGGATTTACGTATAGACTTATTCATGGTAAAATCTCCTCGTCTGAATCAGTGGTTCAGCGAATTAATTTAATTTGGTAAATTGATCAACTCACAAATTCTCTAATTTAGGTCAAAGGTCGTGCCAGCGAAAATATCCCTGTTCATATGATTGATTATACTGCCATTACAATCGTTTTTACGATGAGACTTTTGGCCACTATTGTTAGTTAATTATTGCGGTTTTGGGAGCAATGTAATATTCTAAAGACATTCTTTACCACTGGCGAGTGGGTTTATCAAATACCGTCTTCTGTTTCTTCTTACAATCCTTTTAAAAACTAAAAAGTTCTGTTCATTAAGCACATTCTGCTTCTACTTTTAATGCATGAACCTGAAGCTTGCGATATGTCTCCTTCTCGGTGTCAGTTCTTTTGCTCAGGCTGATCATCCCCAGTGGGTATTTTTTGAAGCAGACCCACAGGCACCACAGCTGGAATTGTCGCCAAGAGCTGAACAGAGACTTGAGACCCGTGGATCAGCAGATCCTCGGGGCAATCAGCAAGTCTCAGCTGTTTATCTCGCTGCTTTACGCGACGCTGGATTCAAGATTAGACAACGGTCCCGATTTCTGAATGCGGTGAGTGTCGAGATCGAAAATTCTGAGGATCTTGAATCCCTCAAACGAATGCCATTTGTCAAATCAACCCGACCCGTTTCTTGGCGCCAAAATCGAATGCTCCCTGCGCTAGATTCCGAGCCCCAATTGACCAAAATTTCTGATCAGAATTATGGTCAATCCTACACCCAGAACCAATTGCTGAACATTCCTACAATTCATAACTATGGTTATGATGGATCCGGAATTATGGTGGCAGTTTTTGATACCGGTTTTGATACACAGCATCCCGTTTTTGATCACCTGAATATCATTGCTCAGTATGATTTTGTTGATCACGAGACGGATGCAACAGGACCTGGTCATGAACACGGCATTAATACATTGAGCGTCCTCGGCGGATATGTAAGCGGAGAGCTCATTGGACCTGCGTATGGCGCATCATTCCTCCTCGCCCGAACGGAGGATGTGGCCAGCGGATCCAGAGCCGAGGAAGATAACTGGGTGGCTGCACTGGAATGGGCTGATTCGCTGGGTGTGGATATCGTCTCCTCTTCACTAAACTATTGGGATTTTGATAACGATGCCGACGATTACCCCTTCTCGGCCCTGGATGGAGAAACCGCCATTATCAGCCGGGCTGCCAACATTGCTGCAGAGCGCGGAATCCTGGTGGTAAATTCAGCAGGTAATGAAGGCGCTTCAGCCAGTAGTATCTGGCCTCCAGCAGATAGCCGACATGTACTTGCAGTAGGAGCAACTGATTCTCAGGGAGAGATTGCATCTTTCTCTGGTCGTGGACCAACTTATGATAATCGTACCAAACCGAATATTGTTGCCATGGGTCAATCTGTGTACATGGCCACGGGACGGAGTGCTTTCAGACTGGGCAATGGAACCTCATTCTCAACCCCTCAAATTGCCGGAGTAGCAGCACTTCTGTTACAGGCGAATCCCGGATTAGTGCCAGATTCAATCATTTCAATTTTTCAGCAACATGGAAGTCTGGGAGATTTTCCAAATAATGACTATGGTTATGGGATTCCAGACTTATCTGGTCTCTTTACTGATCTAAAATCGAGATCCTCACGCGATTGTTTGTTTTACCCCAATCCTGCGACTTATTCAGAAATTAAAATGGTACTCCCGGATCCAGTGACAAGCAACATTTTAAGTTGCCGGCTTTTTGATGTCAGCGGTCGTGAGATCACAACACTTATTCCCAATAATGAGTCAGCGTATATCCTGAGTCTGGTTTTTCCTGAAGTACTGGTCAGCCAATTGTTGTTTGTCTCCGTGCAATCAGGGAATAAAACCTACTCCGGCAAATTCGTATATCTTCGTTCATGATTCAGCTTCGAAGCGCATTGATTCAACTTAAAGATTTTGTATTAAGGGATTGACTCTTAAGCCATATCCCTGACTTCAAGCACCAGACTGTATGGTGCTGTTATAAAGCCGCTTCAAATTAGCGTAGCTATACACTGGAAATTATCTAAATCACTGTCTACAATGATTTTTTTGCCTTCAAATTCTGAGTACGGATGTGAGGTCTATTGGTTTCAATTCAAGCCTTCACCCCGTCCTGAAGCCTGGAGGTTATTCCCGCTGTGCACTATCGTGTCCCACATGCTTAAATCGGCATTTTTAAATAAAAACTATTTCCAGTAGGATGGTTGGGAACCACCCCCACCTTTGCATCATGGGCGGCTGCCAGGCGCTTCACGATGGCCAGGCCAAGTCCGCGGCCTCGCTTTTTGCCATGCTCCAACTGAGTGCCACGCTCAAAAATTCTGTGCCTGTCTCTCTCTGGAATGGTCGTTCCAAAATCGCTAACTGAAATATGTAAAGACTGAGCCGCCCTGGTGGCGGAAATAACGATTTGCTTGCCCCCAGGGGCGTATTTTATTGCATTGCTGATATAATTTTTAAACACATCTCCAATGAGTGGGTTAGCCGTAATCGTTATGTCTTTGGGTAGTTCAAGAATGAGTTCCATGTCATCCTCCTCCAGAGCATAACTAAACTCTTCCTTTAGCCCTTGAAACAGGGTATTCAGATTGAGTTTTTCCTTCGGAATGTGCTCGCCAAAGATTGCCTGGTTGATCAGGGTTGTGTTTTTCAATACTTCAAGCAAATTGAAACTGCTTTGATGGATGAGATTTACGTACTCGTTCTCTGGATACTCGGTTTTCATTAGCTCTGACATGCTGAATATGGTGCTGGCTGGATTTTTTAGATCATGAGTAATAACATCGAGCATTAGTTCCCTTAGACTATCAGATTCCTTCAGTAACCGTTCCGCAAGTTTTCGTTCAGTGATGTCTTCCTTGATAGCCAAATATTCGAATATCTCACCATGCTTATCGACGATGGGAGATATGCAAGCGTACTGTCTCTTATACACACCTGACGCTGCCGACGAAGATAGGGTTCGGC